>Ga0082335_1000125_pt1 | contig 201657 bp, 166 predicted proteins | sample Subgrocontami58m_FD_72375 | JGI IMG/M metagenome (GOLD analysis project Ga0082335, IMG submission 72375) | Subsurface groundwater microbial communities from S. Glens Falls, New York, USA - GMW37 contaminated, 5.8 m (SPADES assembly) (version 2) ... | reverse complement strand
CGTTTATTACTCCAGTCCTCAATGAGGTAAAACCACCGACTGGAGAGCCGGGTGCGGGAAATCTGCCAGTCCGGTTCGGAGGGAGGGGCGATACAAGCCAATGTATCGTTCCTACCCTATCGGTGTAAAGACAATCAAACTTGACGCGGAGCTTCAAGTAGTCACACACGGACGGTATAGGGCAGATAGTGGCGGAACAGACCTTGCCGCGCTTAGCGGAACCCGGCCAGAATCTGTAGGATGTATTGTGTTTCCACCATGTTGATATGTCCATCACCATTTACGTCCGCCTCTTCGCTGAAGGGCGATTCAGGTGTTATGCCGACGGTGATCTGGAGTGCCATAATGGCGTCCATGAGATCGATCCCGCGGTTGCCGTTGAGATTGCCCGCCTTACCCCGCAGGACGAGGAAGTCGGCCCCGCTGACCGAGGCGGGCACGACAGCCGCACGCTTTGCCGGGAAATATTCCAAGCCGGAAACAGCCGGCTGCACGGTGTACGCCCCCGTATCGACCTCGGGAAAGGTGTAGTCGCCTTCCGGCCCCGTGAGCGTCGTCCTTTCCACGCCCGCAGCGGGCCTCAGGACGACCGCGGCGCCGGCCACTCCGTTGCCGTTTTCGTAAGCGAGCCGGCCCGTTACGGAGTACCCGGATAGGGGTATGGGGGTAGCGGTGAAGTTGGCCTGGGCGTCTCCCGTGCTGACCGTTACGGAGGCGGTCGCCGGGGCGAGCTGATAACCCCTTGCCGAAGCGGTCAGGGTAAAATCGCCTTTGCCGATAAAGTCAAAAAAGAAGCTGCCGTCACTGGCCGTAGTGGTGCTGACCGTCAGGTAGCCGGTTAAGACGACGCTGGCCCCGGGGACGCCGTTGCCCTCAGGGGTGGTGACGGTGCCCCGGACCGCCCAAATTTCATGCGTCGGGATGATATGATAGCGGTATTCGGAATTCAGGTCTTCCTGGCGCATATTGGTCTTCATGGCGAGCTGCCAGGCAGGGAAGTCGACTCCCCAGACCTTTTTCATCTGGAAGGCCGAGATGTAGGCATCCCTCTTGATTGTCGTATCGGTCATGAAGGCATTAAAATCCGCCTCACTGAGATTGAGATAATATGCCTTGTCGGCAGCCATCCGGTTGTAGAGGTCAAGCATCAGGTAGTATTCCGGGATCTTGCCGCTGATCAGCTCGATGGTGCTTGCCAGGTTTGAGCGTTCGCTGCTGGCCTTGCGGACCCAATTGCCATCGCCCGTGTAATAATAGGTGTAATCGGGGACGAGATCGTTCCAGAGATCGTAGAGGCCTTTCATCGTCTTACCCGTCACCGCGGCGAATTCTTCGATGATCGTGTTATAGGAAGAGACGTTCCGGTAGCGGGAGGCGACGGACTGGAAGAAGGTCTCAATGGCCTGGACGTCATTCAAGTGGGCATTCTGGGCGATGGTCAGCCGCTGGGCAAGGGTCTCTTCTTCTGACCGGAAGCGCAGCAGCATGACCACTGCCTGGGCGCGGGCGGCTTCTCTCTCGGCGATAGTCCCCTTGGCCGCGATTTCGCTGTTGATGGCTTCCAGATTGACGCAAAAGCGGGTCAAGCAGGCCAAGGTAGGATAGGGATTCTCCCTGAAATAGGCGCCGGCGTGCAGGCGGTCGAGCTGGGTCAGGGCGGCGATCACGTAACTCAAGCTGTTTTCGAAGTTGAAACGCAGGGAATCGTAGCGGCTCCATTCACTGTTGATCCATTCTTCCCTCTTATCGACCCCCGTGCCCAGGGCGTTCTGGACCACTGTTACGAGTTGCTCTTCCGCCGTGACTTCCGCCAGGAGGTCGTCGGCCCTGCGTTCGGGGGTGGCGGCAACGTTCACCAGGCCGTCGAAGTTCCGGAGTTCCGTGAAGTTCAGCCCGGAGCTTGGCTGATACCCCAACAAACCTGAATACTTATCCAGCCACAGGGCCTTGGCCTGGAGGTCATCGATCAGCGGGAGGGTCGTGTCGAGGGCCGTGTTCACGTCGGCCGCGGCATCTGGCAGGACGGTTTTGGATGTCTGGATCTTCCGGATGGCGTCGGGCAGATCGGTGGTCATCCAGCCGTCGACATTGGCAAGTTTATCCATGATCTCGAAATAGGGGCGGCTGAACCCGTCCGTGGCATCGGGGAAATAGTGCAGGGGTGCGCTCGGCAGCGACGGCGGCCCGGTGATATAATCGGCATATTTCGCCGTGACTTCATTGACCATGTTGGCTTTTGTGTCTGCTACGGAATTTCTTTGCCCCTGGAGGCCATGCAGAAAGGCCAAGGCCTGGTTTTTAATGTCCCCGTCCTTTGCTTCCTGTGAGGCCTCGGGGTCTGAGGGGACAAAATCCGGCAATGGGGCCGGTGCGGGAGCCGTGCTTACCCTGGTTGCGAGATCGCTCCGGACCTGGGCCGCGGCCTCTTTTTTAGCCTGTGTTTTCGCCGCATCCTCCGCCTTGAGCTGATCGGCCAGTTCCTGGAGGCGCTGTTTCTTTTGTTGGACAAGGGTTGCTGCGGTTGCCGCCGTCGCTTCCATGTCGGCAATGTATTTTTCCAGCTTTTCGATAATTTCTAGAGGCGTGGGGGGCGTGGCCGCCTGCTGCTGATTGGTGATGAAGTCTTTGAGATCGTTGGCGAAACTGTAGGCCGTGGCGGCAAGTTCGCTGACCTTGGAGGAGCCGTTGGTGACAAAGCCCGTGATGAAGTTGTCCACGATGATTTTAATGAGCGGCTCCGACAGGGTCTTGACGGCGATGGAGACCTGGTCCCACTTGGCATTGACCAGCATGGTATAGACCTGTTTGCCTACGGCGTAATCGGCGCTCAGTTCCACGGCCAGGCGGGCCGCTTCCTTGTAATTGGCGGAATTGGCGATTTCCAGATTGGCGCAATAATAATTGGGGATCTCCAGGGCCGCACCGGGACCGAAGACCGGCACAAGTTCGGGGAATTCTTTCGCTGCATGGCGCTGCTTGAGGGCCTCGGCCGCGGCGGTCCAACCCTGTTCCTGGTTGATCCAGTCGGCCATGGCGTTGCTCACGGTGGAGCCGAAATGGTCGATCCGCCGGTTCACCTGCCAACCATAGACATTCAGGAGGGCCCGGCGGTCCGCCGTGGACAGTTCATCCCACATCATTTGGTTGAATCGGGAGCCCACTTCGCTCGTGCGAAATTCCACGCCGTTGCGCCTGAGGATGGCAAAGGTGGTTAACCCGTCATTTGTACCGGTGACAAACTGCGTCGCGGCCGGTGCGGTCGAGACGGTAACTTGGCATAAAATAAGGATGGCGCCGACAATTTTGCTGACATAGTGATGCATGTTAATCCCCCGTATTTTCTTACCGAGAAGATGGGAAGGAACGAAAATGCATTTTCTTTACTGGTAATGGGTTCATGGGCCACGCAACATCCATCGCCAAAAGAAACCCAGGTGAATGTGTTTGCTGACATCTGTGGATCTGCTATGTCAATTTGAGAATATTCGTTGTTCTTAATGTTTTCGTAATAGTTGCTGGCCGCTTTCCTGTCAACGGGTCAGTGAAGTATTTCACATTTAATGTTATGCAGCCGGCCCTTAGGCGCATTCCGAATAACCGCACGCAGGGCCGGCACAGGGCGCAGCCGCCTTCCTGCTCCACCATACCCCACTCTCGGGGCAGACTCACCGAAGGATGCTCCTGAGCCACTCCTGCGGAACGCGGCTGGATCAGAAAGACATCCGGATCCCCAGGTTGACTGTCCAACCACCGACCTTCACGTCAAAGGGAGTGCCGGCCGCCGACGTGAAGGTCGGCTCCGCCCAATGATATTTTCCCTCGAAGTTCAAGGCGATGAAAGGATTCAGCCAAGCGTCCAAGCCGAGCGCGGCGTAGCCGCCAAAGGTCGTGTCGTTGTCGTCTATCCCGCTGAATCCCGGCGCCGCCACTTCCTTGAGGTCGGCGAAATAGAGCCCCAAGCCTGCGCCCACATAGGGCTCAAGGATAGGATGGGGGACGATCAGCCGCAATCCGAAGGTCAGCGGTACCACTGTCACTTCATCGGGCCCGTTATCGGCGGAGAAGCCCCCGAAGGAGCCCTCGATGGCGAGGACCGAAGAGACGCGCGAGCCCATTCCGATGTCGAAATTGCCGCCGCTGTCGTAGCCGCTCAAACCGTCCCGGCTGTCGTTTGGTTCGAACAGGCCGATGTGCCCGAAAAAGTAAGGCTCCCCGTTTACGGCATGCTGGGGAGGCGGTGCGCTCTCGCCCCGTGGAGGCGGGGGGCCGGCAGGATAGCGTTCGTGCCGGGACGCTGCTGGCGCCGTGGAAGAAAGCGCGAGGCAGAAGACCAAGGCAAGGAACAATATCGTGTATTTTTTCATTTTTTTACCTCCTGCTGTGTCTGAAAGGTATGGCAATTTACTGGTGGGAGTATGGGATAAGCGGGGATTATTGTCAATGGAAAACTGGTTCCCAAAGTGCGGCGTTTGCTGCCCACGGCAGCTTTTCCCAGGTTTCACACTGCATTACCCTATAAAGTAGCCTGCCCTTAGGCGCATTCCGAATAACCGCAGGCCCGGCAAACGGCGCAGCCGCCTTCATGCTCCACCATGCCCCCGCACTCGGGGCAGGCCCCCCGCTCGTGCCCCTTGTTTTCCAGGTTTGTTTCGTAACCTTTGGCCAGCAGGTGGGACTGGATCGCCTTGGCGACAGCGTCGGCGCAGGAGAGAACCCGGTTCTCGCCAAAGCCCGAGGGAAGATGGCAGGAGATGCCGAGGAGCTGCTTGACAACCTGACGGGCCTGGACCCCGCTTCTCCAGGCGAGCGAGACCATCCGGCCGATCGCCTCGCACTGGGAAGAGGCGCAACCGCCCGCCTTCCCCATGGTGGTGAAGAGTTCGAACAGGCCGGCCTTATCCTCGTTGATCGTGATGTAGATCGGCCCGCAACCCGTCTGTATCTGGTAAGTCCACCCATGGAGGGCCTTGGGGCGTTCCCGTTTGTGCGAACGCTTTTCTTCGGGACTAGCGCCTTTTTCCTCCATCCTGCCGGTCGAGAGGACCTGCTCGTCCCGGGAACCGTCACGGTAGATGGTCACGCCTTTACAGCCCGTCTTGTAGGCGAGGCGGTAAACCTTTTCCACATCTTCCAGGGTGGCCGTATTGGAGAAGTTTACCGTCTTGGATACGGCGTTGTCCGTATATTTCTGGAAGGCGGCCTGCATCCGGATGTGATCCTCCGGCGTGATGTCGTGGGCCGTGACGAACAGGCGGCGCAAGTCCTCCGGAACTTCAGGCAGATCCTGAACGGTGCCGTGCCGGGCGATCTTCTCCATCAACTCCGGGGAGTGGAAGCCCCGCTCCTTGGCCAGTCTCTCGAAGGTGGGATTCACTTCCACAAGGATGTTTTTGTCCATGACCTGCCGGACGAAGGATACGGCAAAGAGCGGCTCGACCCCGGAGGAGGCATTGGCAATAATGGAAATGGTGCCGGTCGGGGCGATGGTGGTAATCGTGGCGTTGCGGATCGGTTCGAGCCCCGGCCGGTCGTAGGTCGAGCCTGCAAAGTTGGGGAAAGGACCCCGCCGCCTGGCCAGCTCCCGGGAGGCGGCATGCCCCTCGTCATTGATGAATTTCATGACCTTCTCGCCCAGGGCGATAGCTTCCGGAGAATCGTAGGGAGTATTGAGCAGGATGAGCATGTCCGCCCAGCCCATGACGCCGAGGCCGATCTTCCGGTTGCCCCTGGTCATCTCGGCTATCTTCGGCAAGGGGTAGTTGTTGATCTCGATGACATTGTCCAGGAAATGCACGGCAAGCCGCAGCAGATCCTTCAGCCGCGTCCAGTCAATTTCCTTATCCCGCACCATCTTCCCCAGGTTGATGGAACCGAGGTTGCAGGACTCGTAAGGCAGGAGGGGCTGTTCGCCGCAGGGATTGGTAGATTCGATCTCGCCGATGAGGGGCGTGGGGTTGTCCTTGTTGAGGCGGTCCAGGAAGATGATCCCGGGCTCGCCGTTGCGCCAGGCCTGGGCCACGATACGACTGAATACCTTGCGGGCATTGAGGGAGCCGACAGCTTCTTTACTGCGGGGATTGATGATTTCATAGTCCTGGTCTTTTTCCACCGCTTCCATGAAGGCCTCCGTCAGGCCCACGGAGATGTTGAAATTGTTCAGGTGCCGCTGATCGTCCTTGCACATGATGAAGTCCGTGATATCCGGGTGGTCGATGCGCAGGATGCCCATGTTGGCGCCCCGTCTGGTGCCTCCTTGTTTGATCGTTTCGGTGGCCACGTCAAAGACCCGCATGAAGGAGATCGGACCGCTGGAAATGCCGGTTGTGGACATGACGACGTCGTTTGCCGGCCGGAGCCGTGAAAAGGAGAAGCCTGTGCCGCCACCGGATTTGTGGATCAGGGCCGTCTGTTTTACCGACTCAAAGATCTCTTCCATGGAGTCGCCCACGGGCAGAACGAAACAGGCGGAGAGCTGTCCCAATTCGCGGCCGGCGTTCATCAGCGTAGGCGAGTTGGGGAGGAACTCCAGATCCGTCATCATCCGGTAGAAGGCATCGGAGAGCCCCTGCATGTCGGCGGCCGGCTCGAAGGCCAAGTCAGCGGCGGCGATGGTCTCGGCCACCCGCCGAAACATCTGGGCGGGCATTTCCAGGACCTTTCCTTCCTGATCGCGGCGCAGATAGCGTTTTTGAAGGACGCTGATGGCGTTTTTCGTCAGACCGGTGATTTTTTCCTGGGGCACTCCTTTTGCCGTCATATTGAAAGCTGCTCCTTTAGTAAGTTAAAATATTTTCTGCGCTCTTCCGTGAGAAAATATTTTTGGAAACTTACTTATCCCGTTTATCGGGGGTAAGTAAACGATGATTGCCAAAAAGAAATAATGTACTATATGTTGTAGAAGTATTTTGTACTTGCCACAAGATGTATGGGTTGTCAAGAAATTTATCAGGGAGATGGCGGAAAAAATGTTAGGACCGACGGGTCCGCTTGATGTTCCCCCGTGCCAGAGAGGCAAAAATCCCCAGGAAACACATTAGGGCAAAAATCCCGAAGGAGAGCTTCATACTGGCGAGAAACAGCCCAGGGTTCTCCGGGGTAATCGCTCCCCGGCCCAGGATAAGCGACATGACCATCATCACAATCCCCATGGAGAAGGTCATGCCGGTCTGACGCATGGTGCTCAAGGTAGCGCTGGCGACACCGTAAGCATGGCGTTCCACGGAACTCATCACAGCGTTGGTGTTGGGCGAAGAAAAAAGGCCGAATCCGAAGCCCAGGATCATGAGACAGACCACAACATAAGCTATGGTGGAATGGGCATCGAGAAAAATCAGCATGGCCAGTCCGAGCAGGGTGCAGGCCATACCCCACGAAGCCAGCACCCGTGGTTCTATCCGGTCGGACAGCTTGCCGCTCAGGGGAGAACAAAGGGCCATGATAATCGGTTGGGCCACGAGCACCAGACCGGCCGACTCCGAGGTCAGGGCCTTTACATTCTGCAAATACAGACTCAGCAGGAAGGTGACGGCAAAGGTGGCGGCATAGTTGATCAGGGCGGCCAGATTGGAGAAGGCAAAGGCGGCATTATGACGGAAGAGCTTGATATCCACCAGGGGGGAGGAAATTCTCAGCTCGAACAAGACAAAGCAGATGATGGTGCCGATACCGGCCGCGAGAGTGAGGGCGGCCTGAAGGGAGGGCAGGTTCGAAAAACCGTACATGGTGGCCAAAATTCCCAGGCCGAGCAGGATGGCGCCGGCTAAATCGAATCTTTCCCCGGTGGTTTCCTCCTTCTCACCTTTAAAGAGGAAAAGGGTGATGGCCAAAAGGGTAATACACATCATTAAATTGAACCAGAAAATTAATCTCCAACCGAGATGGTGGGTGATGATGCCGCCGAGAAAGGGCCCGATCGAAAGGCCGATATAGGTGGCGGCTGTGGCGATGCCCAGGACCTGGCCGCGCTCACGAAGCGGGACCGCCGAGACGAGCATCGGAAAGACCGTGGAGAAGATCATGGCGGAAGACAGCCCCTGGAGGGCGCGACAGGCGATGATCATCGCGCCGGAATGAGAAAGGGCAATGAACAGGGTCGCCAAAAGCAAAACGACCAGCCCGGCCGTGAAGATTTTTCTGCGGCCATAGATATCCCCCAGTCGCCCGAAGGGGATCATGAAGGGCGCGGCCGCCAGGAGAAAGGAAGTGCTTATCCAGCCCAGGAGAAGCGGCCGCATCTGGAATTCAAGCCCGATTGCCGGCAGGGCCACGACGACCGAAGATTGCATAAAGGGCCCCATGAAGCAACTCAGGGTGGCAACGACGACGGCAACCTTCTTCTGGTCATGGGCGGTCTTGAGAAAATTCATAATTTTTAAGAACTATCGAAAAAGAACGCCCCTGTCAAGGAACTTTCCGGGGCGGGGCATTGGTCAGGTCTTGGTAAAAAATATGACCCCGCGATACTCCTTAAATTTGTTGCCCCGCAACCGGAGTTTCCGGATGGACACTATTTAATTCTGGGAATGCCGGCGGCTTTGATAACCCGGGCGTATTTTTCCAGCTCCGCCTTAATGTGGGTAGAAAACTCGGCCGGCGTACTCCCCACGATGTCGGCTCCCATTTTTGAAAGGCGCTCCTGAACTACGGGCATATGCAGAATCCTGACGATTTCGGTATTTAGTTTCTGGACGATCTCTGGCGGTGTTTTCGCGGGAGCGAGCAGCGCGGAAAAGGAACTGGCCTCGAAATCGGACAGCCCGCTTTCCAGCATGGTCGGCACATCAGGCATGACCGGTGAGCGTTTGGCACTGCAAATAGCAATGGCCCTTGCTTTACCGGCTTTGACCTGGGGAACCACCGTGAGGATCGTATCGTACAACATCGCCACCTCACCGCTGATCAAGGCGGTCATGGAAGGGGCGCCTCCCTTGTAGGGTATGTAGGCAACATCAACACCCGCTCTGAGTTTAAACATCTCCCCGACAAGGTAAAAGATACTGGAAGGTGAGGCATAGCTGAACTGACCTGGTTTTGTTTTCGCCAGAGCGATCAATTCCTTAACAGACCGTACGGGCAAGGCCGGGTTCACCAGCAGAACAATCGGCGTAGTCGTCAAGTGCGTTATGGGCGCAAAGTCCTTAACAGGGTCGTAGCGCAACTTTGTATAAAGACTCGGCGTGACAATAACGGAGCCCGAGGTGCCCAGGATGATGGTATAGCCATCCGGCGCCGCCTTGGCCGCGAGCTCCATGCCGATCGCGCCATCGGCCCCTGGTTTGTTGTCGACCATCACCTGTTGCTTCCAACTTTCCGTAAGCTTTTCTGCTACCAGACGGGCCACGACGTCGTTGGGGCCGCCGGGTGCGAAGGGCACGATAATGCGAATCGGTTTGTTGGGGTAGTCGAGAGCCAAGACGCCGCTGACGGAAAGGGCAACAAACAGGCATGACAAGGCCAGACTTGCGATACTCAGGATACATTTTTTCATAAATACCTCCCTTTTCAGATTATTTTCAAAAAACCTATTCCTTAAAGACTACACCGCGCGTGCGCTGGATCACCGGCAGAACGGTCAGCAACAGAAGAAAGACCGCTGTAAGAAGGATCCCCAAGCTGATGGGCCTGGTCAGAAAAACCGTCGGATCGCCGCGTGACAAAAGCATGGCCCGGCGCAGATTCTCCTCCAGCATGGGACCCAGGATGAAGCCTAAAATCAGGGGTGCGGGTTCGCAATCGAATTTCCTGAACAGGTAGCCGAGGAGACCGAAGCCCGTGGCCATGAGGACATCGAAGGTGCTGTTATTGACACTGTACGTGCCGATGCAGCAAAACAGCAGGATTGCCGGAAAGAGCAGCCGGTAGGGGATGGTGAGCAAGCGGATCCAGATCCCGATCAAGGGCAGATTCAGCACCACCAAGAGCAGATTGCCGACCCACATGCTGGCAATCAAACCCCAGAACAGTTCCGGACGCTCGGTCATCACCCCGGGGCCGGGGACAATTCCCTGGATCATCATGGCCCCTACCATCAGCGCCATCACGGCGTTGCCGGGAATGCCCAGAGTGAGCATGGGAATGAACGAGGTCTGTGCCCCGGCATTGTTTGCCGCTTCCGGACCGGCTACGCCTTCGATGGCCCCTTTGCCGAAGCGCGCCGGATCGGCCGCTATTTTTTTCTCCAGGGTGTAGGAAACGAACGAACTGAGCAGTGCGCCGCCGCCGGGCAGTATCCCGAGAAAGGAACCCAGCGCGGTGCCCCGTAAGATCGCTTTCCAGGAAGCCTGAAAATCGGTCCGGCTGGGCATCATCTTTCGCACTTTGGTGGTGAAGACTTCTACTGTTTCCTTCTGTTCCATATTGGCGATGATCTCGGCAAAGCCGAAGAGCCCAATGGCGGGCGGCACGAAGCCGATACCGTCGAAGAGTTCGCGCGTGCCGAAGTTGTAGCGGGTGATCCCGGAATAGACATCCGTGCCGACCAAGCCGAACAGCAGGCCGAGAAAAACCATGGCAAAGGCCTTGAGCAGTGAGCCGTGCGCCAGCACGACTGCGCCTACCAATCCCAGCAGCATGAGGGAAAAATACTCGGCTTGTCCGAACTTAAGCGCCACCTCCGTCAAGGGCGGTCCGAAAAGGACGATGATGCCCGTTGCTATGCTCCCGGCAAAAAAAGATGCCAGGGCCGCGATGCTCAAGGCCGGGCCGGCGCGTCCCTGACGGGCCATCTGGTAGCCTTCGATGCAGGTGACCACGCAGGCCGCTTCACCGGGGATGTTGACCAGGATTGAGGTGGTGGAGCCGCCATACTGGGCGCCATAGTAGATGCCGGCCAGCATGATGAGCGACGCCTCCGGGGGGAGGCTAAAGGTAACCGGCAGCAGCATGGCAATCGTGGCCAGTGCACCGATGCCGGGCAAGACGCCGACCAGGGTGCCGAGCAAGACTCCCACGAGGCAATAAAAGAGATACAGCGGCTTGAGGGCCACTCCGAAACCCAACATCAGATTATGGATGATTTCCGTCACGGCCACACCCGAAAGGGGATCTTCAGGACATAAACGAAGAGGCCTACCGCCAAGACGACCAGTATAAGGTATAAAAGTACCGCCTCGCGGAGGCGAAACTCACCGCTGCCGATGGAGCTGATACCTACCAGTGCCAGGGTCGCCAGCACCAGGCCCAGAGGTTGTATAAGGAAAGTGAAGGCCAGCACCGCCACGGTTACCAGCACTAAAGGGCGTAACGCACCAGGTTTAAGCGTCTCACTGCCCAACCATAGGGACCGCCCGGAAATTATGAGCCCCAGCAAGCAGAGGATGACACCCAGAACATTGGGAAGATAACCCGGTCCCATGCGGTTTGCCGTGCCCATCCCATAATGGCGTCCTTCCCAGAGGGCAAGGACGCCAAAAAAGGCGAAGATCAAGCCGGCATAAAAATCTTTGGCCCGGGAAATTTTTGGCTTCATCCTCTCCTCAAGATGCAAATATAGGATAAGACATGACTTTCTATGGAGCAAAGTATAGAGAGGCAGTTTTTCCTTGTCAAGGGATATTTGTATCGAAAAGCAAGGGGTTGGCGATGGGGCAGGGCCGGAGAGGCAAAGTGCCCTGTCAAGGAACTTTCCGGGGAGCGCTATTGGTCAGGTCTTGGGCGGTTGCCACCAGGGCCTCAAGGAGCCGGGACATTCTCGGAAAGTCCAGTGTTTCCGGTTTGTCCTCCTCCGTATGGTAGTTGGGGTTCCGGTAAAAGGCCGTATCCGTGATCATCACGGCCGGATAACCCATCTTCCAGAAGGAGCGGTGATCGGAAAAGTCTATTCCGGGGAGAAAACTGAAGGTGGACAAAGATTCTACCATTATGCCCTGCTTCTGCCGGAGGGAACTGGTCACCCTTTGGGCAAGACTGCGGGAGGAGAGGTCTCCGACCACGGCAATGAAATTAGGGGTCGAGGGGTAGAGGAGATTCATAAGGGGAGCGGGAAAGCTCTGCTTTCCGTGCTGGTCGCTGTAATAGCCGAGCATTTCCAGGGAGAGCATGGCGATAATCTTTTTCTTTTCCTTCTTGGCGGCCCGCGCATAGACCAGGCTGCCCATATATTCGGACCGGAAGAGCGGCGGCTCCTCGAGGGTAAAGAACACCATCTCCAAGGTCCGTTCCGGTGCGGCATTCTTCAGGAGGCGGCACATTTCCAGCAAGGTCGCCACCCCGCTGGCATTATCGTCCGCCCCCGGTGAACCGATGACGGTATCGAAATGCGCCCCGATCACGACCACTTCTTCGGGATGGGTTTTCCCCGGCAGGGATGCGGTGATATTGCTGAAGATCCTCCCTTGATAGGAATAATCCTGCAACGCTGGCCTGTATCCCATCGCCTTGAGACAGGCGAGGATGTATTCCTTGGCGGCCATGAGCTTGTCATATTCGAAGATGCTGCGCGAGCCGATGGCGACGGATAAGCGGGCCACGTGTTTGTAGAGGGGCATTTCCTGGACTTCGGTTGTGGGAGAAAAGCGTACGGAGGCTGTTTCCCTGATCCGCACCAGGGAGTAGAGAAAAAAGGCGCAAAGGAGCAAGGCGAGCAAGAAAAAAAGACGTACGGCCCGGCCTATCCAGGGTTTATAGATTGTCATCCGGTCTGCCAAAGGAGGTTACCACGTAATGACGTCTTTCCATTTCTCGATGATTTTGCTTTTCAGCTCCGGCGAGTAGGCGTTTCGCAAAGGGAAATCCTTCCTTCTTTCATAGGGGATACAGGCATCGATGATCGCCCGGGTGTTGAAGAAGGTGTCGGCTGCCGGCACGGAATCCGGAGATTTCATGGGATCCAGGCGCGTGCTCCAGGCCCTGCGGATGAAGTCGATATCCGCAACGGGATCGACGCGGGTGCACATCGCCCAGAGGACTTCCTTGATGTCCGCGGGATCGATATCGTCATCGACCACCACCACATACCGGCCCGCATAGGCCCCCTCGCGGCACTGAGAGGCGACAAAGCCCGCCTGCCGCGCATGGCCGGAAAACTCCTGCTTGATGGAAACGGCGAGAAACTGGCGGGCCCCGCCGAATTCATGGGGCCAGACGCCCCGCACACCCGGCACCCCCGCCTCTTTCAAGGCCTTCTTCAGGGTAGCGGAGCGGAAGAGGGCATGCCAGTAGACCACTTCGTAAAAATCCCCCCGGCCGGCCGGCGCATAACCCAGCACCACGGGATCATGGCGCTGGAGGATGTTCTTGATCCGGACCACCGGGGCCGGCTTCCGTTCCCCTCCGTAATAGCCCGTCCATTCCCCGAACGGGCCTTCCGGCAGCATCTCCCCGGGCAGGCATTCGCCTTCCAGGAGACATTCGCTGTAGGCGGGCAGGAGGAGGTCCGTGGAGAGGCCGTTTACGACTTCCATATTCTCCCGGAGCATGGCGCCGCAGTAGTCATACTCGCTCATCCAGGGCGGCACGTTTAGGGTAGCGGCCAGGAGGAGCGCCGGCGTGTGGCCGAGGGAGACGGCCACGGGGCAGGGGAGGTTTTTTTCGTGGTATTTTTTCATGATGGTGTTCCCATGTTTGCCCACGGAGACATAGATGGTAACCTTGTCTTTGTCCTGCAGCATAATTCGGTAGCAGCCCAGGTTGATCAAGCCCGTCTCGGGATCGCGCAGGATTACCACACAGCCCGTGCCGATGTATCTTCCCCCGTCCTTTTCGTGCCACAGGGGCGATGGTATCTCAAAGAGGTCCACATCGTTTCCGGTTCTGACGTTTTCCTTGACCGGGGCGTCGGCAACGATCTTAACCGGGAATAGGGGTGCTTCTTTCTCCCATAGCTCCGGTTTTCCCGTCAATTCCTGCACCAGTTCGGTCTCCCCGGTGAATAACCGGGGTAGATTAAGACTGATGCCCACACGCTCCGGCGTGGCCATGATGTTCGTCAACACCCGGGCGCCCGGCGGATGTCCCGGAATGTTTCCAAAGAGCAAGGCCGGCCCTTTCCGCAGGGTGCTCTCCTCGGTCAGCACCCCCATTTCCAGATTCCAGTCTACGCCGCCGAGACGCTTGAGCTGGCCGATTTTCTCACATTCCCCAAGCCATACCCTCAGATCCTGCATTGCTCTGCTCCTCAGTTTATTTAAGGTACTTCATTAAGGTCGGTGTCATTTTTATATAGAAATCCATGACTTTTTTGGCCACCTTTTCCGACTCCTCGCCGTAGAGGGGCAGGATGGGAAACTCCATCCTCTCTGCCCAGTCAACGACTTCCTTTTGGACCAGGGCTTTCTTGAAGGCGGCGCTCAGCACGGCCGCTACGTCGCGGGGGATGCCAGGCGGGCCGACAAGATAACGCTGGTAACGGATCGTCTCGGCCAGGTCGGGATAGCCGAGATCCTTGATGCTGGGCACGCCGGGGTAGGGGCTTTTTTCATCGAAGATGGCCAGCAGGCGGAACTCCCCTGCCTTGAGGAGGCTGGCGATCGAATCCAGGGAAAAGAGGCCGACCTGTACGTCGCCCCGGATAATGGCGCTGATATTTTCCGCCGTGCCGGGGAAATTGATCAGCCGGGCCGGGATGCCCATCGTCTCCGTGACAAGGATAGAGTCGATATGGGCGCCCCGGCCGAAGTTGCCGGCAGCCCACTTGAGTTCCTTCTCCCGGGCCGCCTTCAGCATGTCTTCCCAGTTCTTGAAGCCTTCTTTCCGGGTGGCGATGACCCTGATGGACACACCCGTGCGGAGCAGGAAGGTGAATTTATGGACGTCGAAATCCGGCTTGGCCGTGATGTTTTCCGTTATGAAGCCCAGGTTGAAATCTCCGAAGGTGTAACCGTTCGGTGCGGCCTTGAAGACGGTCGTATAGGCCCGCCTCCCTCCGGCCTCCGGGACGTTCTTAAGGACGATATCGCCGCCCTTGGCTTTTGGTTTTAACCCCTTCAGAGCGGCGACCACATGGGGAGACAGAAAGCGCGCCAGCGTGTCGAAGCCGCCGCCGGGCTTGACAGGCACGATCCAGGTAATCTTCCGGCTGGGATAATCGTCCCCGGCCCCCCAGGCCTCGGGGAGGTAAAGACCCTTTGCGGCCAGCGTGCCCGCCGCCAGACCGGACAATTGCAAGAAAGTTCTGCGCTTCATCATGTCCTCCTTATTTTATTTATTTCGGTGTGTATTGCATTATCAGGTCCTTATAGCGGCTGAAGGTGCCGAAGTAGTCCTTTACCCTCTGGAGGGTTTGCTTACTGTTGAGAGGGCCCAGGGGATGCCGGAGCTGTTCCCGCATGATCCTTTGAAATTCCGGGTCCGCTACGGCCCTGTCGAAGGCGTTGCGCCAGACGCTCATGACCGCCTCGGGCGTTCCGGGCGGGGCACCCACCATGTAATCGACGCTGATGACCTTCAGGAGTTCCTCATAGCCCAGTTCGCCGATGGTCGGGGTATCGGGAAGTTCCTTCAGGCGTTGCTTGGCATAAACGACAAAGGGATGGAGATCCTTGGCGTCGACGATGAATTTGCGCAAGCTGGGGAAGACATAGGTCACGAGGTCGATGTCGCCCCGGATGGCAGCCAGGATCGCCTCCTGGCTGCCGTTATGGTTGATCAGCCGGGTCTTGAAGCCCATTTCCTTGGCAGAGATGATGATCCCCAGAGAGGTGGTGGAGGTCAGGCCAACCACACCCGCTTTTACCTGGGGCGCTTTGCGCAGATCCGGGATGGTTTTCAGTCCCGACTTGTGGGAAAAGGCGCCGACATAAATGGAATCGGTGATCCGGCCGATCCAGGCCACCTTATGCAGATCGTATTCGGCCAACTGGGTCAGCTGGCCGATCAGGTTCCCGGGCAGATTGAAGATGCAGATCGTATGACCGTCGGGTTTGGACTTGTACATCTCCATGATCCCGAGGCGCCACTCCCCCCCGGGTACGTTTTTGATGACCACGTTGGGTTGGCCGGGCAGGTATTTTTTCAAAAAGGGTGCAATCAGGCGGGCATTCGTATCGAAGCCGCCGCCGGGCGTCACCGGCACGATGAAGGTGATATTGGCGCTGGGAAACTTGCCTTTGGCCGCTGCGGCGCCGGCCGGCCCTGTTTGGAGCAGGACCAGCAGGCAGGCCGCGGTGCAGCAGATCAGAATCTTCCGCCATGACTCATGCATCTTTCCCTCCTCTTCTAGACCGATTTCTTCTCCTTCATTCTTTTTTTCAGATAAGCCACGGGATTCGGCGCATAGTCGCGCAGGTAATCCCCTTCGCAGTTGATGCCCGGCAGGGGCGGGACCCAGTCATAGCTGAGCAGTTTGTCGGGATCGCCGTATTTCGTGGCCAGGGCGCGGAGCGTCGGATCGGACATGGCTGTGAGCCAGCCCTTGTCCACGATCTTGTACCAGTTCTCGGTGCCCCGGAGCTTTACCTCGTAGGTGGCAAAGTAGTTGTGGACGTGGATGTGTCCTAAGGGGGCCTTGTGTTTCTTGGCGTACTTCAGGTGCTCTTCCTCATGATGTCTCCGCGAGCCGATGCCCAGATGGAAGACCCCGGCCCGGTTTCTTTCGGCGATGTTGGGAAATCCCCAATAACTCTTGAACATGTCGGAGGTGCGGCGGAAGGACTTGACGATCGTGCAGAGGGCGCAATCGCAGAACCAGAAGTACCCCTTTTCCGGGTAGCCTGGCCAGTGGATATTCTTGAATTTATTGTTCAATTCCTTGATGACCTCGCCGTACCTGCCGCCCCCTTTCACATCCACCAGCCGGCCGTGCTCGATATACAGTTCCATGCGGGGGAAGAAACCCCGGTGATTGGAGGTGCCGGCGAGCACCCCGTTCATGTCCCGGAAAACGGGCGGGGCCTCGGGAGAATGGGGGACAATCTCCGCCTCGACGACCGAGGCCTGCAGGGGATCCATGAAGAGATGGCCCTTGAGCCAGGCGCCGTACTGCCATTTTCTCGCCTCTTCCTCGGAGAGGGGGAAGGACAGGAAAGTGCCTTCCGGATCGGTGATCCGCACCTCCGAGGCCGACCCGATGACATCGATGATCCGGCGTTCGATCTCGACGGAGAGTTCGTCGGGGAAGGACCAGGCATCGGAAAGAAATTCCTCCCAGTTGTTGAACAGCCAGTTGGCTTTGAACTTATCACCTTGATCTCCCAAGACCTGCGTCTTCTGGGTGCGGGCGCCCAGATCCCAGTAGACCCGTGTATACTCGGGATGATCCTTCAGGAACTTGTACAGGGGTTTGGCCACGTTCATGCCGCTCGCGAGATCAGCCGTTTCCGGGGAACCGGAAGCAATGCCCTCCGTCAACATGACCGCCTCATCCCAGCCGTCCTCCACACTGAAGATCCGTTCCTTCTTGCCTGTGAGTTCGCTGGGCATCATGAAGGTGACGATGGCCGCACCCGCCTCCTTGCAGGCGATGGTTATCGCTTCTTGGACATGCTTATGCTGATCTGGCAGCGTGATGATCAGCACGCCGTCACCCTTCTTGATCGGCCCCATGGCGGTGCGGCCATGGGCTTTGCCGACGATCTCCCGGGCCTGGGGGAGACAGTCGGCCACGCTTTTCGGTTCGTTGTAATGGGGCGCCATGGGTGCCGGGTAATTGAATCTTTCCATCTTTTCCTCCTTTTTTAATATGTGTTATGTGACGTAAATAATCGGGTTCATAGAGGCAGGGGCGTCTTTCTTCTTCGCCCTATCTTGCCGATGGCCTGAGCCAGGTAGGGCCAGAGCATAAAGATTGCCGTGATGATGATCAAAACAAGCGATATCGGCCTGGTGAAGAAAACCAGGTAGGAGTCGTCGCCGATCTGCAGTGCCCGATGGAAATTTCCTTCCACCAGATCGCCGAGGACGAGACCCAAAATCAGGCAGGGCGACGGCCAGTGCAATTTGTACAGGAAGTAGCCGATCAGGCCGAAGATGATCGTGATGAATACGTCCAGGAGCCGGTTCCGCATGGCATAGGCCCCGATGAAGGACAGGAGAATGACCAGGGGGCCGAGGATGGCGTTGGGGATGAAGACGACCTTGGAGAAATAGGGGGCGAGCAGCAGCCCGCAGATAAAGAAAGCCAGCTGCGCCAAGAGGATGCCGGCGAATACGGCATAGGGCTCGGTGCCGCTGAGGAAAAACCGCGGACCCGGTTCCAGGCCGTGGATCGTCAGGGCCACGAGGAGGATGGCCGTGGAGGCGGAGCCGGGAATGCCGAGGGTAAAGGTGGGGATCATGTCTCCCACTCCGCAGGCGTTTTTGGATACTTCGGGGGCCAGGAGACCGGCGGGGTTCCCCTTCCCGAAGGAATCAGGGTCCCGGGAGGCCCGCTTCTCCGTGAAGTAGGCGATGATGTTGGCCGCCGACACCCCCAGGGCCGGGAGGATGCCGATCCAGATGCCGATCATGCCGCCGCGCAGGACCGTGAGGGGCCGCCGGAGGGCCTCTTTCATGCCCTCCCACAGGCTGCCGGATAAGGCGAAGACCTCGGCAATCGTGCCCCCTTCCTCCAAGAGCAGCATGGCCTGGGAGAGCGCAAAAAGCCCGACCGTGGCGGAAACCAGGGGCAGGCCGTCTTCCAGGTAGGAGGTGCTGAAGGTGAAGCGGTAATTGAGTCCTTCCACGGGGTCCTGACCGATGAAGGCAAGCAGAAGTCCGAAACCGGCCAGGATCACTCCCTTGATCGTTTCTCCGCGGGCCGCGATAGACAGGAGCGAAAGCGCCATAATTCCCAGGACGAAATATTCGGCGGCGCCGATTTTAATGGCAAAGGCCGTCAGCAAGGGTGCAATGGCTGCCAGGGTGAGCCAGCCGATAATTCCCCCGAGCAGGGAACCCATGGTGGAGATGCCGAGGGCGGTGGCGGATTTCCCCTGTTTGGCCATGGGGTAGCCGTCCCAGCAGGAGGCGACCGATCCGACGCCGCCCGGGGTGTTGATGAGGATCGAGGTGATCGAATCACCGTAGATGGCCGCGGCGTGAATTGCCACAAGCATGATGATCGAAGTCACGGCCGGCATGTGAAACGTAAAGGGCAGCATGATGACAATGCCGAACATGGCGCCCAGGGCCGGCAAGACACCCACAAAGAGTCCCACGGCCGTGCCCACCAGGAGATAGAGCAGGTTATGGGGTTCGAGTGCGATGGCAAATCCTTCCAGCCACATGGGCCCTCCAGAGTGGTTACATTAATTACGGAAAAAGATTAAACAGTACCCCCTCATGCAGTTGAATCTGGAGAAATCTGTTGAAGCTCACGTCGATCAGCAGGGTTGTCACCAGAGCCGTTGGCAGGATGACGCGCCAGCGCCTGTAGCCGGCGATTGCCGGGAAGGTGACCATGAACAGGCCTGTTGCCAAGATAAAACCGAGGACATAGATAAGGAGGAGATAGAGGAGAAGGAGGGTCAGGCTTCCATACCAGGCCAGGCCAAGGGAGGGCTCTGGGCCGGTTCCTTTCCCCCCCGGGGGGTTTTTTAAGCTCTTCCAGATATTTTCTGTCAGATGGTAGAAACAAAGGATGGCCACCACTGTGCTGACGATCCTGGGAAAAAGGGCGGCCCCGCTACGGTAATGGAAGGTCTGGGCGAAGAAGTAGGTGGAAAGGGCGCCCAGAAAGAGAATCAGCCAATTTTCCGAATTTCTTATGATCGGAACGACTATTCGCGCCATATTCAATCCCTTCATCCCCCCCTTCTGCGCACCGATGAAAATCTCTAACATAAGCAGTTAAAAGGCGTCAACATGTTTTCCAGGTTAGGGAAAAATAGGTTAGGGAAAAATATTGACATTCCGAAAAGAAAAGCTAAACTGAGGCCGCTTAGCAAGGCTCATCAATTGAATTAAAGATGGATTTATCAATAAAAGAGGATGGGTGAACCGTATGGGGGGAGAGGTTGGAGCACCGGAAAAAACACTGTCCGTCTTCGATGGCGTGGCCCTGATTGTCGGGATAGTCGTCGGAACGGGTATTTTCAAGACGCCGTCGCTTGTGGCGGCCAATGCAGGCAATGAACTCTTTTTTTATCTGGCCTGGTTTCTGGGCGGGATAATTTCCCTGATCGGCGCCCTTTGCTATGCCGAGCTGGCCGCAGCCTATCCCCATGCCGGCGGTGATTACCATTACCTGAGCCGTGCCTTTGGGTCGAACGTGGCCTTTCTTTTCGGATGGGCCAGGATGACGGTTATTCAGCCCGGTTCCATCGCCATGCTGGCCTTCGTCTTTGGAGACTACCTGGCGCCGCTCCTGCCCTCCTTTTTCACCGTTTCCCTCTGTGCCGTCCTGGCGGTCCTCGTTCTTACGGCCCTGAACTTGCTGGGGACCCGGAAAAGCACGGGGATGCAGAATTTCCTCACGGCGGCGAAGGTCATCGGCCTCGTGGTCGTATTGATTGCCGGTGTCCTCTTCGCTCCTTCTCTGCCGCCCGTCGGGACAAACGCCTCCCCCATGAACGGTTCTTTCGGGCTCGCCATGGTCTTTGTCCTGCTGACTTATGGGGGCTGGAATGAGGCGGCTTATATCTCCGCGGAACTGCACGGCGGCAAGAGGAGCATGGTCAGCGTCTTGCTGTGGGGCTTGGGCATCATAACCCTGATCTATCTTCTGGCGGGATTTGCTTATCTCCAGGGATTGGGATTGCCGGCCATGGGCGCCTCCGAGGTAGTCGCGGCGGATTTGATGCGTCGGGCCTTTGGCGAAGGAGGGGCCCGTTTTGTCAGTATCCTGATTGCTGTTTCCGCTCTTGGAGCGATCAATGCCACTATCTTCACGGGCGCCCGCACCAACTATGCCCTGGGCCAGGACTTTTCTCTCTTTCGTTTTCTCGGCCTCTGGCAGGGAAAGGCAAACGCACCGGTCAATGCCCTGCTCCTGCAGGGCGCCATTGCCGCATCTCTCGTCCTGCTGGGCACGCTCACCCGCCAAGGGTTCGTGACCATGGTGGAATTTACCGCTCCGATCTTTTGGCTGTTTTTCTTGCTGACGGGCCTGTCCCTTTTTGTCTTGCGGCGCCGGGAACCGGAAGTGGCCCGTCCCTTTCTCGTGCCTCTGTATCCCCTGATTCCCCTATTGTTCTGTGCCACCTGCCTCTATATGCTCCGCGCCAGCCTTGCTTATACGGGCATCGGTGCGCTGGTCGGTCTGGTAGTTTTTTTCACTGGCGGCCTGTGCCTGATGCTGGCCAGGGCCAAACAAAAAAATCACCTCCTGCCCAAGGAAAGCGGCGACTGACGGGAATGAAAAAAGTCAAAAGTAAAAAGTAAAAGGTGAGCGGTGAAGATTTCTTTCACTTGCCACTTACCATCTCTAAGGAGGAAAGATCATGCATTTGCGGCAAAACATTTATCTTATCGCGTTGGCAGCGGGGCTGGCCTTCGGTGGACTTGTCGGTTCCGCGTCGGCGGAAGGAGATCCGGACGTCCTATATGTACCCACTCCTCAGTACGTGGTCAATGAAATGCTGGAAATCGCCGCTACGACCAAGGAGGACGTCGTATACGACCTCGGTTGCGGGGACGGGCGTTACGTAATTACGGCGGCAAAAAAATACAGCGCCCGCGGGATAGGCATCGACATCGATCCGCAGCTTGTCAGGCTAAGTCAGGCCAATGCCCGGGCCGCCGGTGTTGCCGACCGGGTCCGCTTCATCGAAGCGGACCTCTTTAAGACCGATATCAGCCAGGCGACGGTGGTCTCTCTCTATCTCCTGCCGGAGTTGAATCTGCAGTTGCGTCCGAAATTATTTAAAGAACTCAAGCCGGGGGCGCGCATTGTCTCGCACAACTATGACATGGCGGACTGGAAACCGGACATAAGCGAGGAGCTGGGCAGCAGCAGCTACTTCTTGTGGATCTTGCCGGCCGATGTGGCGGGCAAATGGAGTGTGAAATTAGAAGTCCCGGGAGCGCAGGATTATGACACGACAGTGCAACTGCTCCAGAGGTTCCAGGAAATCGAGGGACAGGCGATTTCCCGGGGACAGGAGGTTGATTTTACCGACGAGAAGCTGAAGGGAGACAGGTTGAGTTTCTTCATCACCAGGAGAATCCAGGGAATAAAAGTGGACATGCACTTCAAAGCGCGGGTCAAGGGAGATTCCCTATCCGGAGAAGTACAGATCGAAGGTGGCCCACTCGAAGGAAGTCAAAAATTTACCGCCGTAAGACACAAATAACTTTATGCCTCTTTGCCTTTGGCTCAAGGAAAGATATTTCCCTTGACAAAGCTTTTTGGTTTTGTTATTTGATAACCAAACGGTTGGTTTGTTTTTAAGGAGCCACTCGAAACGTATTAAGTACATGATAATAAATAATATTTATCGTGTGTATTATTATGAATAGTGAAAAGGCGACTAACGTTTTCTGGCTTGCTTTTGGCCTGTTAATCATGGAGGAGAGCTACCGGCTAAACCTCGGGGAATTGCACCGGCCTGATTCCGGGCTGTTTCCTTTTATCATCGGCCTGGTGATTACCATTCTTTCCACCATCCTTTTTTTTCAGGCTTTCCGAACCAAGTTCCCCCGGGAAGAAGGGGAGGGGAAGAAACAAAAGATAAGTTATAAGAATATTTTTTTGACCCTGCTCGTCCTGTATGCCTATGCCTTGACCTTCATGTGGTTGGGTTTCATACCGGCGACGTTTCTGCTGGTCTTATTTCTACTGAAGATTGTGGAGCGGAAGGGGTGGGCCCTGGCGATGTTCATCGCCTTGTCGGCTTCTCTTGGGTCCTATCTGGTATTCGAGGTTTGGCTTCAAGCGGCATTGCCCAAGGGGGTATGGGGGGGGTAAGGGAGTTGTCTAGTTCGGGGGGATTAGATCTTTGGAAAGCTTAACCAGCCTGTTGCATGGCTTATCCATCGCCCTGCAGCCGGAAAATCTGATGTTCTGTTTTTATGGCGTGCTCATCGGGACTTTGGTTGGCGTCTTGCCGGGCATCGGACCCAATGCCGCAATTTCACTCCTTCTCCCCTTTACCTTCAAAATACCTCCTGTTTCGGCCATCATCATGCTGGCGGGGATTTATTACGGAGCCACCTATGGCGGCTCCACAACTTCCATCCTCGTGAACATCCCCGGGGAAGCTGCCTCGGTGATCACTTGCATGGACGGCTACCAGATGGCTTTGCAGGGCCGGGCGGGTCCGGCCCTCGGCATTGCCGCTTTCGGTTCATTTATTGCGGGCACATTTGGCGTCATCGCCTTGATGTTCGTAGCTCCGCCTCTGGCGAAATTTGCCCTCCTCTTCGGTCCTCCGGAATATTGCAGCCTCATGCTCATGTCCTTGTGCCTCATCACTTTCTTGGCAAGCGGTTCCATGGTGCGGGCGCTATTGATGGCGGCCGTGGGCCTGTTTTTAGGAACCATGGGCATGGATTCCCAGAGCGGCAGGACACGCTTCGTTTATGATATCCCTTACCTCTCCGACGGCCTGCCCCTGGTGCCGGTGGTGATGGGATTGTTTGGCATTTCCGAAGTGCTCAAGAATGTGGGCGAATCAGAAGAAAGCTCAATCCTGAAATCGAAGATCAAGGGGCTCTTCCCGAGTCTGCAAGACTGGAAGGACTCTGCTTTTCCCATTCTGCGAGGGACCTTGATCGGCTTTTTTCTGGGCCTCATCCCCGGCGTCGGCGTAACCATCCCCACGTTCATCTCTTATGGTGTGGAGAGGAAGCTCTCGCGACACCCGGAAAAATTCGGGACAGGGGTCATTGAAGGGGTGGCGGCCCCGGAAGCCTGCAATAATGCCACGGCTTCCGGTTTGTTTGTGCCGCTGCTCAGCCTGGGCATCCCCGGCAGTGCGGGGATGGCTCTTTTCCTGGGGGCCCTGATGATTTATGGTTTAAGGCCGGGCCCGCTCTTGATTCAAAACAATCCCGATGTGTTCTGGGGAGTCGTGGCCAGCATGTATCTCGGAAATGCCATGTTGCTGGTTCTCAACCTCCCCTTGATCCCCCTTTGGGTAAGGATTTTAAAGATCCCCTATTATCTGCTCTTCCCTCTGATCCTCGTCTTTTGTCTCATCGGATCTTATAGCCTGAATAACAATGCGGCTGATGTCATCATCATGATTACCTTCGGTATTTTAGGATATACCTTTGATCGCTTCCGCTATGAGGTGCCGCCGCTGATTCTCGGGTTTATCCTGGGACCCATGTTTGAAGCGGAATTTCGGAGAACGCTGGCCCTCTCGCGGGGCAGCTTTGCCATTTTCTTCAGCCGGCCCATTTCAGTTTTTTTTATATCCGTAGCCTTGCTGGTCTTGATATTTCCGATCGTGAAGCATCTGGTAAGAATGCGTGAGGAGGCATAATATTTTTAAAAAAGGTGGGCTCATAAAAAAGCCAGTCAGCCCGTCATTGCGAGGAGCGAAGCGACGCGGCAATCTTGTTATATAAGGAGGTTACGCTCACGAGATTGCTTCGCTCCGCTCGCAATGACAACAAAAAGTAACCTTTTACGAATTCGGTAAATAAAAGGGGGACTAGATGAAGAAGATTCAAATTTTATGCATCGTCGTGGTTATGTGTCTGTTTGTCGGGGCGCCGTTTGTTCTGGGAGCGGAAATAAAATTTCCGGCCCGTCCCGTGGAAATGGTCGTGCCCTTTCCTCCCGGTGGGACGGCCGACATTGCCGCCCGGATCGTCATGCATCAGCTGTCCAAGGAATTAAAGATTGCCCTGACCGTGGTCAATAAACCCGGAGCTTCGGGTACGATCGGGGCGGCGGGCGTGGCCAAGGGCAAACCGGATGGACATATGCTGCTCACCGGCAATGCCGCCTGTCTGATTATTCCGTCTTTTTTTATGAAAAACGTGGTTTTCGAAACGGAGAGGGATTTTTTGCCTCTGGCCTATGTGGGTGAGTCCCCCTCGGTGCTGGCGGTGCAAAGCACCTCTCCCTTTAAGACCTTCGATGAACTGGTAAGCTTCGCCAAGAAAAATCCCGGCAAACTCTCCTATGCCACGAGCGGCGGTTTATCATCCGTCTCGACGATGAATATGGAGGTGGTGAAAAATCAGGCCGGTCTGGACATCGCGACGATTGTCTACGAGGGGGGAGGACCGTCGTTGGCGGCGATTCTGGGGGGGCATGTCGATATCATCGCTTCTTCCATTCCCGCCTTGGGCGCCCAGGTCGATGCCGGGAAACTGAGAGTTCTGGTGACGACCAAGAAACTGGAGGAAATGCCGAGCATCCCCACGCTGAAGGACAAGGGATATCCAATGGTCGTCAACTGGACGGGCTTCTTTGTATCGGCAAAAGTTCCCAAGGAGGTTCACACCCGCCTGGTGGCGGCCTTTGATAAAGCTTTGCAAAATCCTGAGGTAATCAAAAAACTGAAAGATGCGGGCTATGTGCCGGAAAGAAAGACACCGCAGGAAATGTCCCAGTTTCTCAAGGAACAGCATAACGTCGTGGCCAGGATTGTGAAAGATACGAAAATCAAGAAATAGGAGGGGGCATGGCTTATAAGGACATCAGGGAATTTATCGACGAAATAGATCGGCTTGGCCAGGTGAAAAGAGTGGCTGGGGTGGGTTGGGACCTGGAATTGGGCGCCCTGACGGAGGTCGCCGCGGCCCTGCCTTCCTGCCCCATGCTTTTGTTTGATAAGATCGGCGCCTGCCCGCCCGGTTTCCGGGTTTTGACCAATATCCTCCACACGGAGCAGCGTCTTTCCCTGGCCTTGTCCGGTTCGCCCGATTTCAAAGGCGTGGAGCTGGCCAAGCAGTGGAAAGAGGCCTTGGCCAAAATAGGGGCCGGTTACGCACCCTGCGAGGTCTCCTCCGGTCCGGTGCAGGAGCATACTATCCGGGGCGGGCAAGTCAATATATTAGATTTTCCCATTCCCAAATGGCATGCCCTGGATGGGGGGAGATATATCGCCGGAGCGATCACGGTGATGCGGGTGCCCGAGGAGGGATGGATCAACCTGGGGATATTCCGCCTGCAGGTGCACGACAAGGCGACCCTCGGCATCATGATCACACCGGGAAAACACGGCCGGACCATCCTGGAGAAATATTGGGCCAAGGGAGAGAGCTGCCCCGTGGCGATCTCCTTAGGGCATGCGCCCAGCCTGATGTTGGCCGCATCGGTGCACGTACCCTGGGGCAAATCGGAGTATGAATTTGCCGGAGCCCTGGCTGGCGGGCCAATAGAGGTTGTGCCCGGAGCATACACGGGGCTGCCCATCCCGGCGACCGCCGAGATAGTCATTGAAGGCGAGATTCCCCCGCTCGAGCAGGAAGGGCACCTAGAGGGTCCTTTCGGAGAGGCGACGGGGTACTACACCTTCGAGGAGACCCTGCAACCGGTTGTAAAAATCAAGAGCATCATGCACCGCGACGCGCCGATTATTGCCAGCCAGCCCCCTATGGGACCCTTTCCCGGGCAGGCGCAGTTCGCCACCGAGCCGCGCGTGGCCACCGTCTGGAACGACCTGGAGAGAAGCGGCATCGCCGGCATACGCGGCGTGTGGCGGCACGGCTATGGATTCACGGTCATCTCACTGAAGCAGGCCTATGCCGGCCACGCGAAACAAGCGGCCCTGATCGCGACGGGATCACGCGGCACCTTAGCCGGGCGGGCCGTTGTGGTGGTCGATGAAGACATCGATCCGGCCAACATTGCCGAGGTTATCTGGGCCATCTCCACGCGCTGCGAACCGGAGCGGCACGTGGAAATCATCAAGGAAGGCTGGAGCAGCGATCTCGACCCGGTCATTCCCTCGGCGGAAAAGCACCGGGGCAATTTCACCAGTGGCCGGCTCATCATCGATGCCTGCATTCCCTTTTTACGGAAAGGCGAATTTCCGCCGCGGAATGCCGCCAGCGCCGAGTTGAAAGCGCAAGTGTGGGAGAAGTGGGGCAAGAATATCGGTTAAGCACTCATAAAAAAAATAAACAAAATTGCTGTTCAGGAGGAGAGAGGAAATGTCTGATAATTTATCGAGTATGCGGAAAGTAGTGGAGTGGGCTGAGAAAAGAGGGGAGTTGCTGACTATCGACAGGGAGATCGATCCGATCCATGATCTGGCGGGGTTCATCGCATCTATGGAAGGCGGGCCGGTGCTGCTGTTCAATAATATCAAGGGTTATCCGGGTTGCCGCGTGATCTCTAATCTTGTGGCCACGAGAAAGAGACTGGCCGATGTGATCGGGGCTGAGTCCATCGAATATACGGGGAAAGCCTTCCTGGATCTGGTAAAAAACCCGATCCCTCCCACGGTGGTCGCCAATGCCCCCTGTCAGGAAAATGTCATCACCCAGGATATCGATATCCTGAAAACCGTTCCCGTACCGCAGCAGACGCCCCGGGATGCGGGCCGGATCATTACGGGTGGAAACGTACTGGTCAAGGTGCCCGGCACGGATGCCTTCAACATCTCCTTCCATCGCATGGCCGTAGTGGGCAAGGACTACACCGGGATCGCCCTGTCGGAACTGCGGCATTTGACGGAGATCTTCCTGAAGGCGCGCAAGGAGAAGAAACCCGTGCCGGTGACCGTGAATATCGGCGGCGGCATCGGGACCCCCATCACGGCCGCCGGCGCCACGACCTCGTCCTTAACGCCCATGGGCTATGATGAATTGGGGTTAATGGGGGCCATCGACCGCGCCCCGGTGAAGATTGTTCCGGCCCGGACCGTGGAAGGGGCCTGGTCGCTGGCGGAGGCGGAATGGGTCCTGGAAGGGTACATCACCCAGGACCTGGTCCATGAAGAGACCCATGCCCAGCCTGGTAAGCACTATTTTATGGGCGAGTATCCGGGCACGCTGGGTTTTGGGTGGATGGTCCCGAAGTTTCAGGTCACAGCCATTACCCATCGGAACAATCCCATGTATTTCTTCCCTCTGGCCTCTTATCTGGATGCCCTGAACATGATGTCCTGCCTGGTGGAGGCCAATGTCTACCATGCCGGCAAGACCGTGAATCCCGACATCTTCGATACCTGTTACGTCTTGCCGGCGATGCGGGGGTATTTGGGCACGGTGATCCGGCTCAACAAGAGAAGGAGGAGCGACGATGGCTTCGAGACGGCCTTTTTGCTCTCGGCGGCGGCTTCCTCCGGGGAACTGCGGTGGATCATCGCCGTGGACAAGGATATCAATCTGACGGATCCGAACGATGTCCTCTGGTCGATGATCACCCGGTGCGATCCGAAGAACGACATCTGGACGATCCGCTCCGGCGCCGCCGAGACGGAGCATACGGGAGAAAGCGGGATGGGCAATAAGGCCCTGCTCGATGCCACGGCTTCCTGGGATTCAGCGAAATACCTGGAGCGGGCGCGATTCCCGAAGGTGGATTTGGAGAACTGGATTTCGAAGGAACAGATAGCGGATATCAAGGCGAAGCAGGCTTGCATCGGCCATGCCCAGACCCTGGTCAATCTGGCCATCGATAAGGAGGGGGATTGGTCGCCCAAAGGAATTAATCAACCCTACAAGGGGCCGGCGGTCGAGTGATCCGGTAATTGTGACAGGAAAAATTTCATGGCATGGGAAAAAGGGACGGAGGGCGCTTTAGCGCCCTACCGGGTCTTGGATTTAACGGAAGGGGGCTGTGCGCTCTGCGGTAAAATGCTCGCCGACCTCGGTGCCGATGTGATCAAGATCGAGGTACCGGGCGGCGATTCCGGGCGGTCTACAGGCCCCTTCTATAAAAATATCCCGGACCCCCAAAAGAGTCTCTTTTGGTTTGCCTATAATGGCAACAAGAGGGGGATCACACTGGACATCGCCGCCAGCGACGGCCGGGATATTTTCCGCAGGTTAGTCAAGACGGCCGATTTTGTTATCGAAAGCCATCCCCCCGGTTATCTGGAGGCCCTGGATATCGGATATGCGGCGCTCGAGAAAAGCAACCCGCGCGTGATCATGGTCTCGATCAGCCCCTTCGGACAGGAGGGCCCCTATGCCCGCTTGCGGGCCTCGGACTTGATTACCATGGCCATGAGCGGCTTTATGTATCTCCATGGCGACCCCGATCGTCCCCCGGTCTGGATAACCTTCCCCCAGGCCTCGATTGCCGGCGGGGCGGAGGGTGCCGCAGCCGCGCTGATTGCCCACTGGCACCGCGAGACCTCGGGCGAGGGACAGCATATCGATGTTTCCATCCAGGAATCCATGACGAATATGCTTTTCAATGCCACAGTCTGGTGGGACATCAGCGGCCGGAACCTGGTCCGGGTCGGGGATACGTGGCAGATTGGTCCTATCCTGGTCCCTTTCGGCTACCGCTGCCGGGATGGCTATGTGAGCCTGAATTTACTGGGCGGCGGCCGGCCCAGTAACGTGGCCAGCAGTGCCGGGATCGTGAAGTGGATGGCCGAGAACGGGATGGCCCCTCCATGGCTTCAGGTCTTTGATTGGGTAAATGAGTTCGACACGACAAAGGTAACCCAGGAAACGGTTAACAGGATCGTGCAGGCCATTGCCGATTTCCTGTTGACGAAGACCAAGGCCGAAGTTATGGAGAGGGCCTTGCGGGACAATATCATCATTGCTCCCGTCAGCACGGCCCAGGATATCTGGGAGAACCCGCAGTATCGGCAGCGGCATTTCTTCGTCGAGGTGGAACACCCGGAATTGGGGGCTAGCCTGCCTTATTGCGGCCCCTTTGCCAAGATGAGCCGCACGGCCTTGCAGATGAAGCGCCGTCCTCCTTTGCCGGGCGAACACAATCTGGAGATTTATGAGCAGGAGCTTAAGTTGACGAGAGCAGAACTCCTGATCTTGAAGCAGTCGCAGGTGATTTAGAGGAGAAGGTGCGTTACGCGATGAAGCCGCTAACGCACCCTACATAAATTCAAGAAGGCATGGCATGACACAAGTGAAAAGTGCTCTCGCGGGCCTGAAGGTTGTTGATTTCGGCGTCGTCGGGGTGGCGCCGACAACGGCGAAGTATCTGGGCCACCACGGGGCCACGGTGATCCGCATCGAGTCGCACACGGCCCCGGATGTGCAAAGAACGATGCGCCCTTATAAAGACGACATCCCCGGCCTGGATCGGGCCGCTGTTTTTGCCGCCTGCAACAACAGCAAGCTGAGCGCTACGCTGAACCTGCGCAACCCTGGGGCCGGCGAAGTCCGCCGGCGGCTCGCGCAATGGGCCGAGGTCATGATCTGCGGTTTTCCTCCGGGAACGATGGAGAAACTGGGGCTCGATTATGGAACAGTCAGCAAGGTTAACCCGCAGATCGTTTATTTCAGCACCTGTCTGGGAGGGCAGGATGGCCCCTTGGCCCATTTTCGGGCCTATGGGCACCAGGTCGCCGCCTTATCCGGGGTCTCCGAACTCATCGGCTGGCCGGACCGGGAACCTACGGGCGTACCCTTTGCCTACACGGACTGGATCAGCCCGCGCTTCGGCGTCGCAGCCGTCATGGCGGCCCTGGACTATCGGCGCCGGACCGGGCAGGGCCAGTTCATCGACCAGTCGCAATTGGAAACGACGCTGCACTATTTTGCCCCCGTGATTATGGACTATGCAGTTAATGGAACGGTACAGAGCCGCATGGGGAATCGGTTGCCCTATGCGGCGCCCCACGGCGTTTATCCCTGCCAGGGACAAGAGCGGTGGGTGGCTATCGCCGTCTTTACGGATGAAGAGTGGCAGCGTCTCGGCGCGGCCATGGGCGCTCCGGATTGGGCCAAAGAACCCCGTTTTGCCACTTTAACCATGCGGAAGCGGCATGAAGATGAACTGGACGAATTGGTGGGGAAATGGACGGCCAACGAGCAGGCCGGGGAGGTAATGAAGCTGCTGCAGGCGGCCGGGGTAAAGGCAGGCCTTGTCCAGTCGGTTGAAGATCTCTTTCATGACCCGCAGCTTGCGCACCGCGAGCACTTTCGCTATTTCGAGCACGCCGTCATGGGCCGGCATGCCTATGAGAACCTCGCTTTCCGGTTCTCCAAAACCCCGGACCGGCAAGGGGCCGCCCCGGCCATGGGCGCCCATAATGAATACGTTCTCAAGGAGCTGTTAGGTTTTACCGAGGACGACATGGCGGATTTATACGTAGAAGGGGTAATTACCACGGATGCCGATCTGCCGGATTATTAAACGTGATGAATTCGACTTTCTACGAATTCATCAAACTTTGTTGAGGTGAGAGAAGAATGGGAGAAGCCAAAAAGGCGGTGGAAGAGCTCCTGCCCCAGCTCAATGCCAGTAAGGGGGCGATGAAGATCATGGAGGGTTGGCCGAAGGCGATGCTCCTTGAACTGGAGGGAGAAGAAAAGGCCTTTTACATCGTCATCGATCAAGGGAAAATGAGCATTACAGAGACTTTGGCCAGGGAACCGGATCTGGTGATGCATGGCGATGCCAAGGAGATAGCGCAATTTTTCCGCGGTGATAAGGATATTACCCATCCGCTGGCCCATGGCCACCTCCGGCTCAGCCGCGGCAAGAGCCTGGAACTGGTTGTCTTTCTGAGCAGGATCCTGGGGGCCGTGCATCGCAAGAAAATGGAGGCCCATTAAGTATGAGACGGGTAGCCGTTGTGGGAGTGGGGCAACTGCCCTACCGGTCGCGTTACGCCGATAAAACCTATCTGGCTTTAGCCTACGAGGCGACGGCTAAGGCCCTGCTCGATGCGCAGCTCGAGACCAAGGACGTGGATGCCGTAACCTATGGTATTTATTGTCCCGTCTACCTGAGGCAGGAGCAGCCGGACATCTTTTTGCAGGACTATTTGGGAATGCAGGGTAAACCCAGTTTGCGGGTCTCGGCGGGTGCAGCCACGGGCGGCGCCGCCCTTTACGCCGCCTACAACCAGGTGGCCTCGGGCCAGGCGGACATTGTCCTGCTGCTGGCCGTCCAGAAGGCCTCTGACCCCTTCGATTTTTATACTAATTCACGGTGGGATGGTTACCGTAAGACCTCCATGTCCGGAGAGATGAACTGGCAAAAGGGCGTCATTGCCGCGGGCCCCGTGCCGATCTCGACCGTGGCCTGCCTGTTGCCGCACATGGAGAAATACGGGGGACCCACGGAGGAGCAAGTAGCCAAGGTCTCGGTAAAAAATCATCAGAATGCCCTGACCAATCCCAATGCCCAGCTCAAGATCAACCTGACGGTTCAGGATGTCCTGAATTCGCGGATCATCTCCTGGCCCACCACGATGTATGAATGCTGCCTCTACAGCGACGGCGCCGCAGCCCTCATCCTGGCCTCGGAGGAAAAGGCCAAGGCGCTGGCCGACACCCCGATCTGGATCACCGGAGCGGCCACGTCCTATTATTCGCTCCACCGTCTCGAACCGCACATGCTGGGCCGGATGCTTGGTGTCGCCGAGGCCTCCAGGCGGGCCTACGACCAGGCGGGGATCAAAGAACCCCTCCGGGAACTCGATGTCGTGGAACTTCAGGACCTCACTTCGGGACTGGAGATAATCGCCTATGAAGAGCTGGGACTCTGCAAACTCGGCGAGGGCGGGCGGCTCGTTGATGAAGGGATCGTTTACAAGGGCGGCCAATTGCCCGTAAATCCCCGGGGGGGGTGTGTGGCCTGCGGGCATGTCGCCGGTGTCTGTGAGGTGAGCTCCATGGGCGATGTGGTGTTGCAGCTCCAGGAGAGGGCGGGCGGCATCCAGGTTCCTATCCGGAACGGACGGGGACTGGTGGAGACAATTTGTGGCGTCGTCTCGATGTCGAGCGCGACCATCTTTGCACGGGAGGACTAGAGGGCCATGGGCAAGGCAGCCGTTGCCGGAGTTGGACAATTACCTTTTAAAGCCAGGTACGCCGATAAGACCTATTTTTCCCTGGCCTTTGAAGCCGTGAAGCAGGCTCTCGATGATGCCGGCCTGTCACCCAAGGATGTCGGGTCCGTCGTCTATGCCATTTATAGCGAACCCTTGCTCCGACAGGGGTTTCCTGACATCTTCCTCCACGATTACTTGGGCATGCAGGGCAAGACAGGGCTCAAAGTAGCTGCGGCAGAAGCCACGGGTGGTCACGGAATCTATGCCGCCGTAAGCCAGATTGCCTCGGGCATGGCGGATTGCGTCCTTCTTCTTGCCGTGCAAAAGGTATCGGATCTCTATGATTTTCACACGGGGTCCCGGGGGGACGGCCTCTTAAAGGCCGCCTCCCTCTTTCCGGAGTATACCTGGGAACGGCCCGTCGTGCCTAACAATATCGCCCACTTGACCGGCACCTGCCTGGTCCCCCATATGGATAAATATGGCAGTCCCACGGTGGAGCAGATTGCCAGGATCGCGGTCAAGAATCATCAAAACGCCCTCTTGAATCCCCAGGCCCAACTGAAGCTGAATTTGACGGTGGAGGATGTCCTGAACAGCCGGATCATCGCCTGGCCCACCACCCTGTATGAATGCTGCCTCTATGGCGACGGCGCGGCGGCGCTTGTCTTGGTTTCGGAGGAAAAGGCGCGGTCCCTTCCCCATCCTCCGGTTTGGGTCACCGGTACGGCCCTGGCCGATCATTCCCTCCACCGCCTGGAGCCCCGGATGCTGGGCCGGGTGCCAGGGGTGGCGAAAGCTGCCCGGGACGCCTATGGGCAGGCGGGGATAAAAGATCCGCTCCGGGAACTCGACGTCGTAGAACTTCAGGACCTCATCTCCGGACTGGAGCTCATCATGTATGAAGAGCTGGGCCTTTGTCCTGCCGGGGAGGGTGGCCGGCTGATCGATGAGGGGGTGGTGCTGAGGGATGGGTTGTTGCCCGTGAACCCCCATGGCGGGTGCGTGGCCTGCGGGCATGTGCCCGGCGTCTGCGAGGTGAGTTCCATGGGCGATGTGGTTTTGCAGCTGCAGGAAAGGGCAGGGGCTCTCCAGGTTCCCCTGCACCACGGTCAGGGATTGGTGGCCTCGACATGCAGTGCCGCCTCCTTCGGTGCGGTCACTATTTTTAAAAGAGAAAGCTGATATGAAAGAGAAAGAGTCAGAGGATATTTTGGAAGTACGCTATGAATACCGCGGTGAATATCTCGTCAGCTATGGTGAGACATCCAAGTTCTTCCGCGAAGTTTTGCTCAACAAGCAGCTCTACGGGTCGCAATGTCCATCCTGCCGCAAGGTCTGGATGCCGCCGCGCGAGCACTGCTCCGATTGCTATGTGGAAACGCAGTGGGTTCCTTTCAGCGGCCAAGGCACCGTGCTTTCCTGCACTTACTGTTTTTACGCCTCCATCAATGAAGAGGAAATGGAGGCCTTTGGGGATATCCCCTTTGTCCTGGCCGTCATCAAACTCGATGAAGCGGATACCTGTTTCCTCCATAACGTGGTGGCCCGGCAGCGGCGGGTCGGCGTCATCAAGACGGGAACGCGCATTCACGTAGCCTGGAAGGAAAAACGGGAGGGGAAGGTTTCGGATTTTTACTTTGTTCCGGATGAGGACATATAAAAAAACATTGAGGAAATAAAGCGGATGGACGGCTACACCGGGAAGATTTTAAACATCGATCTGTCAAGCAAGAAAATATGGCATCAGGAACTGGATAAAGAAACAGCCGCCAAGTTCATCGGTGGCACCGGCCTGGGCACGAAAATCCTCTACGAGGAAGTCGGCCCGGAGGTTGACCCCTTGGGTCCGGAAAACATCATCATCTTTGCCACCGGCCCCCTGACGGGCACAAAGGCCCCCACGAACGGCCGGGTGGAGATCACGACGAAATCTGCCTTGACCGGCATCATCGGTTCTTCCAATACGGGGGGTGTCTTCGGGCCGGCCCTGAAGTGGGCCGGCTATGACGTGCTCATCATCAGAAATATCTCTCCCGAGCCCGTATATGTCTGGATCGACGATGACCGGGTAGAGATCAGAAAGGCCGAACATCTCTGGGGCAAAGACACCTGGCAGACCTCGGACGTGCTGAAAAAGGAGCTGGGCGAACGACAGAGGGACGACATCACGGTGATGGCCATTGGTCCCGCGGGGGAAAACAGGGTAAAGTTTTCCTGTCTCGCCAATGAATATTTCCATGTCGCGGCCCGGGGCGGCATAGGCGCCGTCATGGGAGCGAAAAGACTCAAGGCTATTGCCCTGCGCGGGACAAAGAAATTGGCAGCCGCCCGGCCCGAGGCTTTTGAGGACGCCATCAAGGAGACCATGGCGCGGTTGCAGGGCTGCCTGCCCCGGTCCATGGCCGAGTACCGGAAATCGGGCCCCCTGGCTGCTGCGAGACTCTGGTACAACAGCGGCTCCCTGCCCGGAAAGAACTCCCAGGTCGGTATCCTGCCGGGGTGGCTGGAGAATGTCACCCTGGAAGTAGCGGAAAAATACATCACGAAATCCCTGGGCAGCTGCTATGCCTGTCCCATCAGGTGCTTTAACCTGGTGGAGGTAAAAGAGGGGAAATATGCCGGGTTGACGATTTCCACGGGCACGATGAACCATCCGATTGCCCAGTTCGGGGCGCGGCTGGCAGCGCCGCATCTCCCCTTCATCTGGAAGTGCAAGGAGATGTGCCATACCCTGGGGATGGACACGGGCTCCACGGCGGGCGTCCTGGCCTTTGCCATGGAATTATACGATCGGGGCCTCATCACCACGGTAGACACGGGTGGCGTGAAACTGGAATGGGGCAACGAAGATGCGGTCCTGGAGATGCTGGAGAAAATCGCCTTCCGGCAGGGATTCGGGGACGTGCTGGCCGATGGGTCGGCCCTGGCTGCCCAGCGGATCGGCCGGGGTTCGGAAAAGTATGCCCTGACGATCAAGGGTATGGAGATCATCGGCTCCGATCCCCGGGCCGGCGGCCGGTTATGGCCGGCCGGGTGCCTGGATGGCCCCCGGGGCGGCGACAACATCAGAAGCACCCATACCCAGATGCGCCGCCGCCTCTCGGCCGGGGAACTGGCAAAATTAGGCCTGAGCGAGGAGGAATATCTTAAGGTCTATCTTGATTACCTGGACATCTTTCCGGAGGTGAAGAAAGAGGCCTTCGGCGTTCCGCCCCGCCTCGATGATTCCGCTTTCGACCGGGGCGCCGCCGTGCTCAGCAAGTGGTTGGGAGATTTATGTACCGTGGTGAATTCCCTTGTGACCTGCATTATGCCCACGGTGATTCTCAATTCCCTGGGTCCGACCTCTTATGCCGCGCTGCTCTCCGCCTGTACGGGCAGAGAGGTCACACCGCAGGAACTCATGAAAACAGGGGAAAGGATCTATAATCTCCAGCGGATGTATTCGGTCCGCAGCGGTATGGACAGGCGGCATGATGCTTTTCCGGCAAGATTTTATGACGAACCTCTCCGCGGAGGAGCCCGGGACGGAGCGCGCCTCTCCCGGGAGGAAGTTGACAACTACCTGGATGAGTACTACCGGCTCCGCGGTTGGGATGAAAAGACGGGCATCCCGACGCCGGAAAAATTGGCGGAGCTGGAAATTGCTTAATTCGGGGTCGGAATCGGAATCGCTTCCGGAATCGAAAGCAGAAGGAAGTCGATAGCGACACCGATACCGATAGCGACCCCGAGAAAAATAGGGAGGGGATCATGGACACCAGCCATGTTTTAGCGCAACATATTGCCGATACCCGGTATGAGGATTTGCCCGCGGAAGTCGTCGCGGTTACCAAGAATTGCATCCTCGATACCCTGGGCGTGATTTTGGCAGCCACCACCCTGGGAGAGAGCGGCGTCCAGGAAATCGTCGAACTGGTCAGGGAGGGGGGGGGAAAAGAGGAAAGCTCCATCCTTGGTTTCGGCCGGAAGGCGCCCGCCTTGATGGCGGCCCTGGCCAACGGCGCCATGGCCCATCAACTGGATTACGATGATTGCTTCGATCTGGGCGTGGTGCATCCCGGCGCCGGTGCGGTGCCGGCCGCTCTGGCCATCGCCGAAAGGCAGGGCCACGTGACGGGGAGGGATTTCATTGCGGCTGTGGCCCTGGGCGCCGATACGATTTGCCGGCTCAGCCTACCCTTGACCCGGGGCAGCTTCGATTATCCCTGGGCGCGCGTGGGAACCTTCAATAAGTATGGCGCCGCTGCCGCTGCCGCCAAGCTCCTGGGTTTGGATCAAGCGCAGGTGGTCAATGCCTTCGGCATTGCCTTGAACCAGGCGGCCTTGAGCAATGCCAGTTCCTACGCCGAGGGCTCCGATATGCGGGCCATTCGTGACGGTTTTGGCGCCCAGGCCGGCGTGCTTGCGGCACTTTTGGCGGCCAAGGGTATTCTGGGGGACCAGGATAGCCTGGACGGGAAGTATGGCCTTTATAACATCTGCTTCCTCGGCGATAACGATCCGGCGCGGGTGACCGCGGCCTTGGGGAAAAAGTATTACGGCCTCGATGTCAGTTTCAAACCTTGGCCCTGCTGTCGCAATGTCCATGGCTATCTCGAAGCGGCCCTGCTGATCCTGCGCGAAGAGGGCCTCAAACCTGCCGATGTTGAAGAAGTTGTCACTGTGAGCGGCGGCACGCGGAAGAGTTATTTTGATTCCCTGGCCGAAAGACGGCGGCCGCGAACGAGTGCCGATGCGCGGTACAGCCTGCCTTTTATTCTGGGTGCAGCCCTGGCCCGGGGAGACGTCCTGCTGGAAGACTTTACCCCGGCGGGGAGGGATAACCCTGTGGCGCTGGAGCTGGCGCAGAGGGTAACCTATCGGTTCGATGAAAAATATAAGCGCCCGGGAATCGAAGTCGGTGTCGTGGAAATCCTGACCAGGGACGGCCGGAAATACAGCCGCGAAGTTCCTTTTGCCTATGGCCATCCGCAGAACCCGATTTCGCAAGATGATCTATTTAAAAAATTCCGGGATTGCGCCCGCTATGCCCGTCAGCCCTTGGCAGACCGGCAGGTGGAACAGATCATCGACAGCCTGGAGCATATCGAAGAAATGGAGGATATCAGAGAATTTATTAAACTTTTCAACTGACAGGTTTAAAAAGAAGGAGGGGGAAAAGATGAAAAAGAGAGGTGTATTTAATTATGTTATGACGGTATCCGTGGCGTTGCTGGCTTTTGCTGCCGGGGCTTTGGCAGCGGAAAAGTATCCCACCCGGGAGATCCAACTGATCATCCCCAATCCTGCCGGCGGCTTTATCGACACGAATGTGCGCGTTGTCAAAGACATCCTGGAGAAAAACCTGGGCGTACCGGTCGTGATCAATAACCGGACAGGCGCCGGGGGCGCAACGGGCACCCAGTACCTCGTCAAATCCAAACCCGATGGCTACACGATCGGGGCCGTATCCTCGGCCAACACGATCCTCGGTCCGGCAACCATCCCCGATATCCCTTTCAAGGCCTCCGATCTGGATGCGCTCTGCAAGTATGCCAATGACTCCACGATCGTCTTTACCCAGGGCAATGCTCCCTGGAAGGCCCTGGAGGACTTTGTGGCGGATGCCAAGAAACACCCCGGCAAGTATACTTACGGCGCCACCACGAACAGCGTTTCCCATTTCCTGATGCAGGGGTTTCTCCGGACCGCCGGCATCACCATGACCCATGTCCCCTTAAAGGGAGCGAACGAGACGACCGTCCGCGTCCTGGGAGGGAACCTGGATATCGGGGTCAGTTCCATCACCCCGGTCGCGGGCCAGCTCAAGGCAGGCACCCTGAAGGCGCTGTTTCTTGCCACGGCGGAACGTTCGGTAATCTTCCCCCAGATCCCCACCCTTCAGGAAAAGGGGTTTCGTGATCCCGTGGTGACGCTTTCTACGGGATTTTTCGCCCCCCGCGGGCTGCCCGCGGCGATTCGCCAGGCCCTGGTTGTGGCCCTGGAGAAGACCATTAAAGATCCCGTCACGCGGAAGAAGGTCGAGGAGATGGGTGCCGCCGTGGAATACCTTCCCGGTGATGCCTTTGCCAAAGAAATTGAAGAAAGTTACCAACATATCTTGAAGTTTGCCAAGGCCGCGAAACCGCAAAAGTGACGGCCCCAGGCCGTCATTGCGAGGGCGAAGCCCGCGGCAATCTCATAAAAGATGGGAAAGGATTTTAAGTTATCAATTTTCCATGACCAACAAGCAAAGCATAAAACTGTTGTACGTCGATCTGACGGAACAAACTACCCGTACCATGAAATTGGCGCCGGAATTCGTGCGGCATTATATCGGCGGCACAGGACTCGCGGCCCGCATGCTCTGGGACGAGACGCAGGCGGATACGGCGCCTTTTTCCGAGGAAAACGTCCTGATCTTCATGATTGGTCCGCTGACAGGGACGATTGTTCCCGCGAGCAGCCGCTATGTGGCTGCCTCTATATCGCCCTTGACGGGGATTTGGGGGGAGAGCTACGGAGGGGGTTCCTTTCCCCGGGCCCTGAGCCGGACCCCCTACCGGGGCATCGTCATCAAAGGCAAAGCAAAAGGCCCAGTTACCCTCTGGATCGACGGCAGCGGGGCAAGAATCGCCAGTGCCGAGCATCTCTGGGGTAAAGACACCTTTGCTGTGGATGAGATTTTGAAAAAAGAGGCCGGGCCGAAAGCAGGGGTGATCACCATCGGCGTGGCCGGGGAAAAACAGGTCAAGATGGCTGCCATCGTGGGTGACGGCAAAGCGGCGCGGGTGGCGGCGCGGTGCGGCCTCGGCGCCGTCATGGGCTGGAAAATGCTCAAGGCCGTCGTGGTTTCAGCTGAGGGCGGCCGCAAGCCCTGGGTATTTGACCGGGAGGGCTTGGCGGCGAGCGTGAAGGAGTATTTCCCTTCCCTGCATTACGATCCTGACGAATGGCCCGCCAGAGCACATAAATTTTGGGCTGCCGGCCGGCCTATGGTTTCCGTCAGGAATTATGCCGAGGTAGAATTCCCGGGTTTCATGGAAAAATGCTATCACTTGGGTCTCAACGTTAAACCTTGCTATTGCCTGGGGTGCAGGTCCGGTTGCTTTCTTTCCATGTATCGAGGCGATCACAAGCTGCCGCCGGGTCAGCATATGGAAACCTTTGGCTCGAACTGCGGCATTGACGACATGGACGCTCTTCTGGAAGCCTTTGCCTTGTGCGACCGCCTGGGCCTGGATTGCATTTCGGCGGGTCAAACCCTGGCTTTGGCCATGGAACTTTATCAGAAGGGTCTGCTGAGCAGGAAGGAGTGTGATAATATCGAGCTTGTCTGGGGCAATGCGCAGGCGATGCTGGAGATTATCCGTAAGATAGGAAACCGCGAAGGGATCGGCGCTCTCCTCGGAGAAGGAGTAAGGAATCTGGCAGATAAGCTAGGCGGCAACGCCTCAGAATATGCCATGCATGCTAAAGGTCTGGAGTTCCCCCGCTACGACCCAAGATCGAACAATGCCGTCGGGCTGCAATATGCCACGGGCAGCCGCGGCGCGAGCCATATGGAAGGCTTTGTCGGGATTGTGCTGAAGGGCCTGCATATCGGGGCGCCGCCCTATGCCGCTGCCTACATGAAAAGTGAAGAAGGTAAGCGGGCTGCCACAGACGTCCTGGCCATAGGGGGCGTGCCTGAATTGGTCGTTTGGTCCCAGAATTTCGACTCCAGTTTCGATTCTTTAGGGGTCTGTAAATTCCTTTCTAACCCAACGGTCTGGATCAGGGAGCCGGAGAAAGGCTTCATGGGGATTAAACCAGGGCAGTATTTGTCCTGGTTAAATTCTGCCACGGGTTGGGATATGAGCTATGAGGATTTTTTTAAGGCCGGGGAACGGATATTCAATCTCAAACGGGCCTTCAATGTGCGGCGGGGCATCAGCCGGGAAGATGACACCTTGCCCAGGCGCATCTTGACCGAGCCCCGGGGCGGCACGGAGCCGGATGCGGACAATTTGCCGCCCCTCGCGGCGCTGCTCGGCGAATACTACCACCTCCGGGGATGGGACAGCCAAGGTATTCCTACGGAAGACAAGCTCCGGGAGCTGGACTTATGGGACATAATCGGGTAAGAAGGGAAAAAATCGGGTAAGGCAGGTTTTATGAAGGAAAAAACAGCGACGGAAGAAACGGCCATGATCAGGTTCAAGGTGAACGGCCGGCCGGTCGAATTCACCATTGGCCAGCAGGTGATGCCCTGGCATACCCTGGTGCGCACCTTAAGGGAGACACTGGGGCTGACGGGCACGAAGACAGGCTGCAACAACGGGGAATGCGGCGCCTGTACGGTCATTATGGACGGGAAGTCCATCCTCTCCTGCAGCACGCTGACCGTGGAATGCGCTGGCAAAGAGATCACCACGATCGAGGGCCTGGGAGACCCGATTAACGGGAAACTCCACCCCCTGCAGCAGGCCTTTGTTGAACACGACGGCCTGCAATGCGGTTTCTGCACGCCGGGCATGATCATGCAGGCGAAAACCCTGCTCGACGAAACCCCGAAGCCCACGGAGCAAGGGGTCAAAGAGGCCCTGTCCGGCAACCTTTGCCGGTGCGGCTCCTATCAGAAGATCGTGGAGTCAGTACTGGCTGCCGGGAAGGCGCTGAGAGGAGAGTGAAGAACATGGCGGAACAATTGGCCATTATCGGTAAGCGCTTGCCCCGGGTGGGAGCCATCGATCTGGTTACGGGCAGTGCCAAATTCACCCAGGATATCTATCTGCCCGGGATGCTCACCGGCATGGTCCTCCCCAGCCCCCACCCCCACGCCAACATCCTGAGCATCGACACGACCAAAGCCCTGGCCCTGCCGGGCGTACGGGCCATCATCACCCATCAAGATCTGGCAGGTTTTCCCGATGCCCTGTTTACGGCCAATGCCGGGCCCCTCAAGATTCTCGATAAAACGGTCTTCTTCATCGGGGACTACGTGGCGGCCGTCGCGGCGGAATCCGAGGAAGTCGCCCTGCGGGCGCTGGAACTCATCGCCGTGGAGTACGAGTTATTGCCGGCGGTGTTTGACGCCAAGGAATCCATGGCGCCCGGCGCCCCGGTCCAGAAGTCGCAGTGGCCTTGGAACGTCTGGAATTCGCCGGAGCGCGGTCAGCCATCCCTGACGATCGACAAGACAAAATTGACGGGTGGCAATGTCGAACAGGGCTTTGCCGAAGCTGACGCCATCGTGGAGCAGGAGATTCACACCCAGGCGATGCTGCATGCCCCCCTGGAGACGGATACGGTCGTCACAGCCTGGGATGGCAACGGCGTGTTTACGGCCTGGACCAAGGAATGTCCCGATCGCATGATCGGCTGGCTCTGGCCCATCTTGTCCAAGGTTTACGGCACCCCGATCAACAAGATGCGGGGGATCTGTCACAATGCCGGCGGACGCTTCGGCAAGCATGTGGATCTGCGTGTCCTTTCCATGGCGGCCGTCCTGGCGAGAATTGCAGCCCGGCCCGTGAAGATCCAGGGTTTGCGGGATAATGAGTATCACTGGTCCCGGGCCATATCCCACAGCCTGGTAAAGATGGGCGGTAAAAAGGACGGCATGCTCACGGCAGTGCAGATGAAGACGGTCTCCAACTTCGGCATCACGCACCGGATGCCGGGCACTGAACCGAGGAATATCGGGCGCACGCCCAATTGGACCTGGAAATGCCCCAACAGCTCTTTCGAGAACTACGGCGTCTACACGAACCTTTCGGGCACGGGCTCCTTCCGGGGCTTCGGCTCGACCCAGGGACACTTTGCCGTCTCCCAGCTCTGCGACAGACTGATCGAAAGGTTGGGGGTGGACCACCTCGACTTCTACCTGAAGAATCATGCCGATGGAGGCGACTGGTGGGAGGCGCAGAAACAGACCCCGAACGGCCTGGATGAATGCATTCTGAAGTCGGCGGCAGCGATCGGGTGGCAGGAAAAATGGCATGAGCCCGGCGTGAGAACCCTTCCGGACGGCCGGAAACACGGCCTCGGGGTGGCGATTGCCGTGCACAGCGGCGGCGGTTGCAGCATCCCCGGTGCGGCCTTTGTGGAAGTGAACAAGGACGGCTCCGTGCAGCTCTTTGCGGCAGGTGATGAAACAGGGCAGGGCGTCTACACGATCGAAGCGGCGATCTGCGCGGAAGAACTGGGGGTGCGCTACGAGGACGTCCGGGTCACGCGCGCCGATACGGAATCGGCGCCCCTGGCTTCCTTTTCGGCCCACAGCCAGAACACCTGCAACATGGGCGGCGCCGTCCAACTGGCGGCCCGGGATGCGAAGAAAAAACTCCTCGCCCTGGCAGGCCGGGAGCTGGGAGTAACCCCGGATGAGCTGGAAGCCCGGGAGGGCTGGATCTACCTGAAGGCGGACCCGGACCGACGGATTGCCCTTTCCGCCGTCACGGCCAAATACGTTGGCTCCGGGGCGGTGGTCGATGGAAAACCGATCGGCTGCCGGCTCGATGGCTACGGCTGGTACGCCCAATGGGAAAATGTGCCCTGGACGCCCGGGGACCCGGAAGGGTCGCTGGTGCCCAAGACCTGGATGTGCCACATGGTCGAGGTAGCCGTGGATACGGATACGGGGGCAGTCGAAATCCTGAACTATGTAACGGCTCAGGATGTCGGCCGGGCCATCAATCTCAACACAGCGGAGAATCAGCTCCTGGGATCGACGATGATGGGCATCGGTTTTGCCCTCCTGGAGGATTTTATCCACGACCCGCAGAACGGGCAGGGGCTAAACGCCTCCTACCTGGACTACAAGATACCGACCCACCTCGATGTGCCTCCGACAACGGCCATCCTGGTGGAGCCGATCAACCCCAACAGCGTCTTCGGCGCCAAGGGCATAGGCGAGGGCTCACTCGTACCGAGCGCTCCCGCCATTGCGCATGCCGTCTATAACGCCCTCGGCCTGCGGTTCGACAGCACGCCGATCACGCCGGAGAAGATTTTGAAAGCCCTCGGGAAGGTGAAGTAAAATGAAGCCGATTCAACACGTAAATGCCCGGACCATCGCCGCAGCCGTTCAGCCGGACTACGAGCAGGCCATGTTCATCGCCGGCGGGACCGACTGTCTGAGCATCCTTAAGAATGACGTCCTGCCCGCCTATCCGGAAGCCCTGGTGAACCTCAAGACCATCCCGGGCCTGGAATACATTCGGGAGGATGCTGCCGGTCTTAGAATTGGCGCTTTAACTACTCTCGCGGAGATTGCGGGGTCGCCCGCTGTCGCGGCGCAATATGGGTGTCTGGCCGAGGCGACTCGCTCCGTGGCTTCCCCCCAGATCCGGAACATGGGCACGCTGGGCGGCAACCTTTGCCAGGATGTGCGCTGCTGGTATTACCGCTGCTCTCCCCTGACCGGGAAAAATTACGTCTGCCAGCGCAAGGGCGGCCGCCTCTGTTACGCCGTCGCCGGCGACAACCGCTACCAGGCCATTATGGGAGGCAAGGGCTGCTTTGCCGTCTGTCCCTCGGACACGGCCGTGGCGCTTGCCGCCCTGGATGCGACCCTGGCCGTGCAGGGACCGGAGGGTGAGCGCAGCATATCCCTTCAGGAATTTTACACGCCCCTGGGAAACACCCTTAAGCCCCACGAACTCGTGGCGGAGGTCCGGATCCCCCGGCCCCTCGAGGGCGCCCGGCAAACCTTCCTGAAGTTCCGCCTGCGAAAGGCTATCGACTTTGCCCTGGTCAGCGTGGCCTCGGTAATTACCCTGGAGAAGGGAGTCTGCAAGGACGCCCGCATTGCCCTGGGCGCCGTCGCGCCGGCGCCTGTCCGGGCGTCGGAGGCGGAAGCGGGATTGCGTGGGAAGAACATCGATGGCGCGCGGGCGGAGGAAGCGGCGCTGACGGCCCTGGTCGGCGCCCGTCCCCTCAAGATGAATGCCTACAAGGTCGAAATCGCCAAGACGCTGGTGAAACGGGCCATCCTCGCCTGCACCGCCGTAGCCTGAAGTTTTACCGGGAAGCGCTTTTTTATTTCTCCTCAGCTTCGGAAATGTCAGAAAAAATGCCCTCTTGAATTATTTTTTCCGCAAGGCTATCGATATGGTCAAGGAGGATTTTGTTAAGCGATGTAAACTCCGGCCATAGGATTTGCTCAGCAAATGTTCGAGGCATTCTTGCCATAATTGTAGTTCTGCGCTGGCCATGCCGACGGTAAGGCATGATATCATAACGACGAAGTAATGCTAAGAAAAGCTTGCGTGACCAAGGGTTATCAAAGGGGAATTTCCACTCAATTTCTTTTTCTTCTCTCTGGAAGGTTTTTAACTTTTCTCGTATCCGTTCCCTAGCAGCTTCTGCTGCCTTTCTCTCTCCGGCAGTTGTAGCACCTGCAAAAAGTGCTTCCACTTTGCGCAGTTTTTCAAGTATACGTTCTTCTTCTCTCATATTACATCATGTGGAGTCCAATGCCAAACTCACCGGGGCGCGGCTTTTTGCTCATCCGGTGGAGTGACTGGTTCGGTGTCTTTCATTCTTAATGCCATTGCTTTTTGACTGATTTCTTCAATAGACAAATCCTCATCCAAGCCTTGGCGCCACTTTGTGTAATCAAACGGTTCTCTTTGAATTAGTGCAATGAACTTTTCCGCTTCAATATCTCCAAGATGTTTTACAAGAATCTGAAGCCCTTTGGATTTAATTTCAGTGTCAGTCATCATAGCGCTACCTCCTTGATAAATCCGATAGGATCATCAATGTGAATTTCGTTGAGCAATGCTGCCTTCTTTAAGATCGAATCATCAGTTGTCAGAAAATAATCGCACTTCATGAAAATAGCGCATGCTATATGCAGGGAATCCAGCTTTTGAAACCCTTTTTTGTTCAATGAATTGGCAAATACAGTTAGTTCTTCGTTTTCATGAATATCTAGCTCCGCATATTTTTTCCAGCCTCTGATTTGTTCTTTTCTCTCTCGAAAAGGATTCTTACTATTTTCATAATCCAGGATATATGACCAAGCCAACTTAATATTTCCAAAGCGGATTTCCTCCTGAATTTTCAATTTCGCTTCAGCATCCAGCTTGATTCGGATCTGAGATTGATCGTCAAAGGGCCGGTTAAAACAACAATTGTCAAAGTATATTCTCATATTCTATCCTTCGCCAATTTTATCTCTTTCTTTACCGAAACATCAAGCCCGGGCGCGGCGGTGTTTTGCCGCACCCCTCTCCAGCGTGTGGTTCAAGTAAGCCGCATACGCTGCAGCTTTATCCTCGGAAAATAAAATCATTATAAACGCTGTTTTTTCTTTTCATAGAGCCAATCTGTCGTCTATCTTGTTCCTGGCTCGGATGCCCGAGACTAATTCATAGCACAAGGGGATAATCAGGGACACTTGCCGGATTTTTTCAATTTCTTTCATTCAGCAATTCAATAACATTACGATAATATGGGAAGTGTCCCTCTATTTTCTATTATCCCATATATCTCCTGCTCTACGGCTGGCATGAGGGGCGCGGGAGAGCAAAGGTAACAATAAAGAGAATAGCGGCTCTTCCCGCGTCCCTCTCCATACCTTTGTTGTAGACTGCAGTCTTATTCTTTCGTCCACTCCTTGTTTCCATTCTTACTATCACCGAGAATAAAACTGGCTGCTTGACTGATTGAGTTAAATGCCACATCTCTAGTAAATTGATTGTTAGAGTTTATAGTGCCGTCACTACAATAACGTGCCCTCAGTTCAAATGCACCTCTCGCACTTGTTTGAAATTTAGGTGCTGTGCCTTTTGATATTGTTGAACCATTCAAAACAGTGAACCGCCCGTCGTCCAGTAAATAACCATATGCAAGAACGCCATTCCTATGATTATTTATGACGAGTCTCTCGCCTTTCTTGTGAACTTCATCAGTGTTGCGTGGCTGCATGATCCTGTTTGCCGGTATAATCGGCGCATATGGTGTAATTATCGGCAGAAATAGATCTGATGCTAAAGATTCGATCTCGGGCATTTGCTGAGATTCATTTTCAGCAATTGCTTGCTCCCTTAATTTTATCTGAGTCGTTAGTTCTTGGAGTTCCTCTTTCAGCTTACTTAGCTCGATCTTTAATGCTGAGACCTCACCAGCTTTCGATTGTTTCAGTTCATCAATTTCTCTATTAGCTTTAAGAATTTCTTTTTCTCTTTGCTCAATATAATCGAAAAATTCGCCACTCTGATAATTCTTCAAGCCTAATATCTTTTCAAGCCGATTTAGTAGCTGGACATTTCCAAAATCCTTGATGTCAAATGAGAAGATTATCGTTTCAGGAAAAGTTCTCTGCTGCCGCCACAGGGGCGAATATATTCTGAAGCTTCTACCATTAGTCAATATTGCTAAGACTGGCCTTTCCCTGCCACAGTAGTCACTTAACTGTTGAACATGCATGTCTAGATTTTGGCCCAACGCCTTAGTTTCTATAATAATTTTGTTCCCGATATTGATATCAATACGACTCCCTTGGGCCGCGTGCTCCAGGTCTAAGTGTTGGTGATCAAAAGATTGAAGCAGGGGAATGACAATTTTATATTTTACGTTATTCTCGCTCTGGATAAAGGTTGACAAGTCCATCGCTGCTAATTCGGCTAATCGTTCTATGTCCATCAGTTTAGTTCCCCTAAAAAGCTGCGGCTATCTTTTTGCGTCGGTTGAATTAGCCTGGTTATACGCACAATTTATGATCTTTATGTCGCCGTTTATCCAGATTACAAACGATTCCAGAGGCGAAAAAACGTGCTTTTCGGCATTAAACACCATGCGCCCGTTCATGGTTGCAACATTGCCTGCTTTAGCATGAACAACTTCTTGCAAAGGGTCTTCGAAGGTACCATAAAAACCTGCACGCCGACTCAAGGGAAAGAAAACTTCCGTATCTCGCAATCCTAAGCCAATCGGCCCCCGACGATCAGACTTCCAATTGATAACTACCGGTTGATCCGAACAAATGAATTCTGGCCCATCTTGAGGCGCAATTATTAATGACCAAGTTCGATCACCGAGAATCTGTAATATATTGTTGAACGAGTTCAGTTCGACCCAAAGATTGCTTTCGGGAGGAAATTCGATTTCATAGTTTCGATTCTCTACGAAGCGCTTCATCTCCTCGAATGATATGGAATCTGGGACGTTCTCGCCGTTCTCTCTCGCTTTTCGTACATGATGCTCCCACAATCGCTCATCCGATACTAACAAGTCACCGATGATGTGAATTGTTTGTTCACGAGCACGGTTGAAGGATTTGCGAAAGAATGGATTACGTACTGCGATGAGGCAAATTAGATTGAGAATAGAGCTGTAATCGTCATCGTTGGGAAATCTTCCTGTAGCGACTATATTTGCAATTGCCTGAACTGCCTGCTGCTCCAGCGGAGATAGCGCGTTCTCGATAACATCCGGCGGATGACCATCGATATCGACGCGATTAAAATCGAGTTCAACTGCAACATTTTTCGGCGATGCTCGAAATACACGTCCAGATTCGACTTCGAGCACAAAGAACTGCCCTCCCTTTGTTCCCTTGTCCGTAAATCTAGCCAAATAGGATTGTGGCAAATAATGATGACGCTTTGCTGTCGGTTTCTTTTTCATTTTAGTAGCAAGCATAACAAGTTAATCTATGGTTCTGTATAGCTACACATCCTGGGATTATCAACAGTACGCCGAGCAGGGTCTGTGCATCCGTGGTCCTGGAATCATCGATTGTCGACTTGCCCTATCCCGTTCTAAATACTATGGAATGTCTATAAATCTCTTTACTTGGATTATGCAACCATTTTTTTATCATTCCGCAGATTATGTCAAAATGAAGGGTCAATACGGGGTCAGGCTTACAAAGTTGCAATCTTGCAGATATACAGGATAACGATATATCCCAGGACGGTAACGGGCAACAGTACCGCCGCGTCCGTCAAGACAGACCAACATCTGTGAAAGTACACCACGAGCGAATGTTTAACGGAACTGCTCCCATTTGTCTGACTATGCCGAACTTGCTCCTGAAGATGCTGATGCATGTCTTTCCCCCTTTCCTTGAGAAAAAAGGATCTTGGTTGAAGATTTCCAAAAGGACAAGCTTTCACATACAAAGGTTTGTTGGCCGGCGCTTAGAGGGATACGCAATCACGGCCTTTGGTTTTGGACCGGTAGAGGGCCGCATCAACACTGGCGAGGAGCATTTCCATGCTTTGCCCCGGTTCCAGTTCCGCCACGCCCACGGATATGGTCTGGCGAAGCATTTCCTTGCCCTCGATGAGCGGCGGGGCCTTCCGTACGGCCTCCTGAATCCTCTCCGCAACGGTTACAGCCCGTTCACTTTTCAGCCCGGGCAGCAGCACAATGAATTCATCGCCGCCGAAGCGCGCGATGACCTCGGAGGGCCGCAGATGGTGTGTGATGGTCTGGGCTACGGAATAGAGGACGCGATCGCCCTGGAGGTGCCCGTAGCGATCGTTGAATTGCTTGAAATGGTCGATATCCAGCATGATGAGGGATAAGGGAATGCCGTCCCCGGCACAACGCTGATAGAGCCGTTTCATGGCCTCATCGAACCAGTAGCGGTTGTGGAGGCCTGTCAGGGCATCTACGGAACCATATCGATGATAAAGATTTTCTACCTCTACGCCCTGGCAGATGACGGCATCGGTGTGGCGCAGACGTTTTGTCAGGATGAAAAGCAGGTTGCAGGCAGCCGCGTGGGATGACTGGACAAGGGACCAGAGGATGTCTTCGTCCATGACCATCAAGCGACTATCCACATCCGCGACGACATAGGCCGAGGTCGGCTGGTTGTCGATGACGGACATCTCTCCCACGCATTCCCCGGCCTCGATGTAGGAGAGGGGCTCCCGATCCAGGGAATGGAGGTGTACGCGCAGACGCCCTTCCAAGACGAAATAAACGGTGCTGTTGAGCTCTCCTGCCTGAATGAGGACATCCTGGGCAGCAAGGCAGCGGGTGGAGCAGTATTCCAGAAGTCCCTTAATGGATTCGGGAGCCACGTATTTTAACAGCAGGATGCGCTCCAGGTCAGCGGGTGTTATTTCCGGGTTTGTCTTATCCATAGATATTCCTTTGCGTCATTTTTGTCCTGACCGATACGGTGAAAGGAGCGATAAAAAACCAATTACTTAAAGGAGATGATTCATGGTTGATTTTTTGGCGCAATTTTGAAAAACTAAAGTAGAAAACGATAGTTGTCAATCATAATTTTCTTTTTTCACATGGAGGATCGGTTTTATGAGCCAACCTGATGCTCCCGCCATCCGCAGGCCCAGGATGGATGATCGGGTGATGTGGGATGTAATCTTTGGGGTCTCCGGTTACCCGGCTGTGCTTCTCGCCCATAAACTCAAAATCTTCCCACTCCTGGCTGACAAACCACACGCCCTTTCCGAAATTTGCGAAGCCCTGAAAATTACCCGCCGTCCGGCAGAAGCGCTCCTCTCGGTTTGCGCATCTTTAGGACTGGTGCAAGTGCAGGAGGGATGCTACTCGCTCACGGCGCTGGCGGAAGATTATCTGCTGGAGAGCAGCCCCACCTACTTCGGGGGAGGGGAACTGGACTTGACGATTGCGAATTATTACGTATACTCGCTCGAGAGCCTGGAAAAAGCCGTGCTCACCGACACCCCCCAGATCTATGGCCGGGAAAGAGAAGCCTTCAAGTCCCATGCCGAGCGGGCCGAGCTGGCACGGGACTTCACCCGAGCCATGCACAGCACGAGCATGGGGCCGGCCCTGGCCTGGCCGGATATCCTGGAACTCTCTGGGCAGCGGCTCATGCTCGATGTGGGCGGCGGCTCCGGTGCGCATTGCATCGGGGCGACGTTGCGCTGGCCCGGCTTGCACGCCGTGGTCTTGGATACTCCTCCCGTGTGCGAAGTGGCGGAAGAGTTCATCGCCCGTTACAGTTTGCAGAGTCGCATCCGGACAGAAGCGAGGGATATGTGGCAGGATTCCTTCCCGGATGCTGATCTCCACTTCTATTCCATGATTTATCACGATTGGCCACCGGAGAAGTGCCGGTTTCTCACGGGAAAGAGCTTTGCAAGCTTACCGCCGGGTGGCCGGATTGTCATTCATGAGATGCTCTATAACGACGACAAAACCGGCCCCTTTCCCGTGGCCGCCTTCAATATCGTCATGCTCTTATGGACCGAGGGACAGCAATACTCCGGAGCCGAGTTATCAAGCATGCTCAGGGAGGCGGGATTCATCGACCTCGAGGTAAAGCCGACCTTCGGCTACTGGAGCATCGTTACGGGCAGGAAACCCGGAAAGGAAAAGGGAGAAAAAGAACTTGACAAATAAGCGCCTATTGCATATTTCCTAATCAGGAATTGGATACTGCTTGTATACAACGATGTTAACCTATTTGAATGCTTTAGGAATATGATTATGAAAGAGGAAAAAGATTTGTCCGGGCCAACGGGTCTTGAGAAGAAGCCCTTATTTTCCGAACAGGCTTACTCCTTGCTGAAGGAGATGATTCTGGAGATGAAAATATCTCCCAAAGAATGCCTGTCCGAGTCAAAATTGGCAGCCATGATCGGCATGAGCCGCACGCCGGTGCGGGAAGCCTTAAAGAGGCTGAAAAACGAAGCCATCGTTATTTCCTCTGATAAAAAGGGTTATTTCTTGAATGTTCCCACGCTCAAGGAAATTAAGGACCTCTACGAGCTCCGGGCGATTCTGGAGAGCGGCGCCGTGAAATTAGCGGCCCCCCGGATCGATCTGGTTAAACTCGAAGGTTTCGAAGCACAATTCCTGGCCTTCAAGGATGAGGCGGCGCAGGCCGACGCTAAGGATTACGATTTCGTCCAGCTCGGCCGGGAATTTCATTTTTTTATCGTCGAAAGTACGGAAAACAGGGAAATAAAGGAATTGATCAAAGGCATTTACGAGCGCCTGGAGATCAGCCGTGTCTATTCTTACGACAAGCGCCGCCAGGAAGCAGTGGACGAGCATTTGCAGATCGTCCAGGCGCTGAAGGAGAGATCTCCGGAGAAATGCTATGCCTGCATGGAAGAACATTTGAAGAATGCTTTTGAAACATTAATCAAGATTCTTTAGTAAGTTAGAAATTATTTTTTGCGTTTTTCCGGCAAAAAATAATTTCGTAAACGCACTTATCCCGTTTACCTGTGACCTTTAGGTTATCGGGATTAGGGAGTTAAACCAGTTCACCATGGCGTTGAGATATTTCATGAAATAGAAATATGGAGACAAATGAAAAATAATGCGCAGCCGGTATGGCGAAAGCGGATAATCTTAGTCCTGGCAGTAGGGTTGGGAGCATTTCAGATCTATACTGCTTTGTTCGGGATACTAACGCCCCTGATGCAACGTTCCATTCACCTGGCTTTTGCCTGCATGATGGTTTTTTTCCTGAAACCTTCCAAATGGCCCGCATTAGACATTATTTTGGCCGTGGCCAGTGTTGTTCCGGCAGTCTATCTGCTGTCCATTATAAACACATATATCGATCGCGTTGGTGAAGTTTACTTGGCAGACCAGATATTCTATGTAATCTTGGCGATCATACTTTTAGAAGCTACCAGAAGAAGTATGGGCAAACCACTGGTCATCATCGCCTTGGTCTTTTTGGCCTATAACTGGGCCGGACCATACCTGCCGGGAATCATGGCGCACAATGGCTATGACCTGGAAAGGCAGACTCCTACCCAATTCTTGTCTTTCAATGGGATATTCGGTTCACCCTTGGGTGCCTCTGCTACCTACATCTATATGTTTATCCTCTTCGGCGCTTTGCTCAATGCCTCGGGAGCCGGAAGAGTCTTTATGGATTTATCCTATGCAGCGGCCGGCAGGTTCAGGGGCGGCCCGGGTAAGATTGCTGTTGTGGCCAGTGCCTTGTTTGGCACCATCTCGGGCGCACCGGTTGCCAATGTCAGCACCACCGGCGCTTTTACGATTCCTCTCATGAAAAAAGTAGGTTATGAACCGCACTTCGCGGCCGCGATCGAGGCGGTGGCGTCCACTGGTGGAAGTATTATGCCCCCGGTAATGGGGGCCGCTGCTTTCATCATGTCGGAGATGACAGGCCTGCCGTACGGAGAAATTTGTGTAGCCGCCGCTATTCCGGCTATTCTGTATTATGCCTCTGTTTTTTTTAGTGTTGATTTCGCGGCCGCGAAGCTTGGGTTAAAGGGCTTGCCTGCTTCGGAATTGCCCAATATTAAAGAAGCTCTCAAGAACAGTCTTTTGTTTTTAATCCCCTTTGGCGTACTGATCTATCTTTTGGTAATTGCCAACGTATCGGCACTAAAAGCCGGGATTTGGAGTACCATTGCCGTGATTGTCGCGAGCCTGGTCCTGCCCTCGGGGAAATTATCCTTCCCCGGTGTCGTGGACGCGCTCATAGATGCGGCCAAAGGTACGATCATCGTGGCCCTGGCAACTGCCACCGCCGGTGTCGTAATCGGAGTTATTGGCCAAACCGGTTTGGGACTTAAGCTCACCAATGTGCTGGTGAATCTAGGCGGGAGCTATTCCCTGCTTTTGCTGACATTGGCGGCAGGCGCCGGTATTGTTCTGGGCATGGGGCTCCCCGTTTCCGCAGCCTATATCGTTCTGGCGGCAATTACGGGACCGGCGATCGTTAAATCAGGTTATTCATTGATGGCGGCTCATATGTTTATTATGTATTTTGCGGCCATCGCCCCGATTACGCCGCCGGTAGCGCTGGCCTCATTTACAGCGGCCGGACTCGCCGGGTCGGATCCGATGAAGACATCTTGGTCGGCATGTAATCTCGGCTTGGCAGCATTCATCGTGCCGTTTATGTTTATGTACGGCCCGTCGTTACTTTTTCAAGGGTCATGGACTACGATCGTCTCTACATTCATATCAGCGACAATTGGAATTTTTGGTTTGGCAAGCGCCACCATGGGCTGGTCCTTAGGACAGCCATTGGCATGGTGGAACAGGGGGCTCGCCTTAATCGGCGCCTTGCTGTTGATTTTACCGGGCTGGCGAAGTGATCTGGCCGGTCTGTTAATGTTAGTTTTAGCCATTGGTTCAGCCAAATTGCTATGCAGGGCCAAGCAGAAGCAAATGGCTTTAAACATTTAGCGCTATTGTTAAGGCAAAGGGACGGCGGCGGAGCAGTTACCTATCATCACAAGATGTCCGAGGAAAACAAGGAGGTAAGAGCGATGTTAAGAATGTCCAAGCGAGCGGTTCTGTTTTTAATAGTTGTGATGGCTCTATCACTTGCTGCTCATGCTAAAGCAGCAGAGCCAGCAAAGGTTCTCAAGATTAGTATTGCCACTGCCAGTAACACCGGTGTTTATTATATTATGGGCGCCGGAATGTCCAAGGTCTTAAACGATCATTTGAAAGGGAGCATGACGGTTACTGTCGAAGCTACCCAGGGTGGGGTTGCCAATGTCAGGCTCTTAAATAGCAAGAAAATTGATACGGCCATCATCGCCAGTGATGTTGTTAACGACGCTGTCAAAGGTCATGGTGTTTTCAAAACAGCTACCCCGATGTCGGGTTTGTTTAGTCTCCATAAGTCATATCAGCATTTTGTTGTTCTGAAAAATAGCCCATTGAAATCTATCAAAGATTTTAAAGGCAAAAGAGTAGTCACCGGTGAGGCCGGCAGCGGGAATGAAATGAAAAACAAGAACATCCTGGCGGCTCTCGGGTTAACCTATGATGATATCAAACCCATGCGTCTTTCCCCCAGTGAAGGTGCAGACGCACTGAAAGATGGACAGGCCGATGTATTGCTCTTGGCTCTTGGTCTGCCGGCAACTGATGTCATGAGTTTGTCAAGCACCACGGATATTCGGTTGATCCCCATGACTGATGAAGAAGTGAAGACTGTCACAACAAAGTTGCCTTATTTTAATCCAATTTCCATTCCCGCCAACACCTATAAAGGAATTACCACGGACATCAAATCGGTATCCCTGCCGGCCGCGTTCGTATGCCGGCAGGATCTTCCCGGAGACGTCACCTATAGAATTACCAAAACACTATTGGACAACTGGTCGGAAATGCTGAGTGTCCACGCCTCGGCAAAGGATGTCACCCTGAAGAGTGCCCCGGTAATGAACGTGCCTCTGCATCCAGGGGCGGCAAAATACTTTAAAGAAATAGGCTTGATAAAATGACGTTTTTTTTGGGCATGACAGCATGGTGAAATTATCCCCTGATCTCGAACAGATGGTAAAGGGCATGATCGATACGCATATCCACGTCTACCCGGAGATCAGCCTTAAGGTCCCCAATGCGGCCGAAGACCAGGTATGGCTCGCCGAGGCCGTGGCCGCCGGGATAAGCGCCGTCTGTCTGAAGTCCCACTACTGGCCGACCGTCGATAAGGCTTATACCTTGGGAAGCTTGTTCCCGGAAATAGGCGTCTATGGCGGGATCGTCTTGAACAGCACGGTGGGCGGTTTTAATCCCTTCGCTGTCCGGGTGGCCGTAGAAAACGGGGCCAAAATCGTCTGGTTTCCCACCTGGAGCGCCAAGCACGATGGAGAAAAGGGCGGTTACAGCAGCCGCGTGGCTTCCCTCTATGGAAACATACCCCCGGCCTCGCTCACCGTGGTAGACGACCATAACCGCCTCTTGCCGGAAGTCGAAGAGATACTGCAGATCATCGCCCAGAGCGACATCGCCCTGGCCACAGGACATTTATCGGTGCCCGAAAGCAAATTCCTGATCCGCGCCGCTCGGGAAAAGGGGATAAACAAGATCGTCTTTACCCATGCCCTGACGGGGTTCATTAATGCCAGCATCGAGGATCAAAAAGAAATTGCCGATTTGGGCGCCGTCATCGAGCACTGTTTCATCGCAACCTTGCCGATGCATCAGCAGCTTTCCCGCCATAAATTAGTGGAAAGTATCAGGGCGGTGGGCGCCGAGCGCTGCCTGATTTCCAGTGACGCCGTCTTTGCCTGGAACCCGACGCCACCGCAGATGCTGCGGATGTTCGTGGCCACCTTGAGAGAAACGGGACTCACGCCGGCAGAAATTGACAGCCTGGCCCGACAAAACCCGGCTTTCATCCTCGGCATAGACAGGAGGGACCTATAAATGGCAGGGAGCTGCTTTCACCGTTTGTTACGCATCGACCTTACGAACCGTCAGGTGCAGGCGGAAGCCATTGCACCGGAGCGCCTGCGGGCCTATCTGGGCGGTTTGGGACTGGGCACTTCGCTCCTCTATGAAGAAGGCTCTTCAGCTGCTCCCCTGTCGCCGGAAAATCCCCTTATCTTTGCCGTCGGACCGTTGAACGGCACCAAGGCACCCGGCTCGGGCGGCTATTGCGTGGTTACCAGGAGCCCTCTCACGGGCGGCATTACGGCGGCCCAGGCCAACGGTTTCTTTGGACTCAACCTCAAGTCCTGCGGTTGCGATGCCCTGGTCATCACGGGCCGGGCGGAGAAGCTGGTTTACCTGGCGATCTCCGATCGTCAGGTGGAGATTAAGGACGCCTGTGAACTGGCCGGGAAGGATACCTGGGAAACGGAAGAACTATTACTCAAACTCCAAGGCCCACACCAACCCCATAGGATGAGCGTCGCCTCTATCGGGCCGGCTGGGGAAAACGGGGTCTTGTACGCTGTCATCTGCAGCGACTTCGGCCATGTCGCGGCCACGGGCGGCGTCGGCGCCGTGATGGGCGCCAAGAATCTCAAGGCCCTGGTGGTGGGGGGCGAGAGCCGGACGGAAGTAGCGCAACCCGCGGCGTTTCAGGCTGCCCTAAAGGAGTGGCGAAAAAGCGCCAAGGATTCACCGGAGGGGAAACGGTATAATCTTGCCGGAACAGCCGGGGATTTTAAGACCCGCCAGGTGCTGGGTAGTCTGCCCGTGAAGAATCTCACTGCTTACGAATTCCCCGGTCACGACCAGTTCAGCGGGCTCAATCTCCGGCAGAAGTATCAGTCTAAAGGACGCAGTTGCCACAGTTGTCACTTTACCCATCTGCACACCTTCACTATTTCCGAGGGGAAGTATCAAGGCTTTGTCGGTGAAGAAGCCGATTATGAGGACCTGGCCGGCTGGGGAAGCAACCTGGGCATCAGCGATCCTGCGGCAAGCATCTGGCTGAACAACCTCAACGATCGGCTGGGGATGGATGCCAAAGAAGGGACATTCACGCTGGCCATGGCCTTGGAAAGTTTCCAGCGGGGGCTGATCGGCCCGGCGGACACGGGCGGGCTGGAACTGAGGTGGGGCGATCCGGACCTGGTGGCCACCCTCTTGCGCCAGACCGCTTCCCGCCAGGGATTCGGAGACATCCTGGCGGACGGCGTCGTGCGTGCGGCCCAGCGCATCGGTCCAGGCGCCGTTGATCTGGGAGTCTATCTCGGCAAGGGGTGTGCGCCCCATGTGCATGATCTGCGCAATCTTTGGGAGGTCCTTTTCAGCCAGGTGATCGCCAATACGCCTTCTTTTGAAAGCGTCCACCTCTATTTCAACAAAGAGTCGGAGTTTGGCATCAACGTGCCCCTGGACCCCCTGGATGGTCCTGCCATTGCCCGGGCTGTGGCGGTTATGACCACGAAAAGGCAGCTTACGGACAGTCTGGTGATCTGCAATTTCCTTTGCCGGGGCAGTTTCGCGACCCTGCTGGCCGCGCTGAATGCAGCGACGGGCTGGGATGTCACCTTTGCCGAGGCCGTGCAGATCGGCAAGCGGATCATCACTCTGTCGCGCCTCTACAACTATTCTTTAGGTTTTTCCGTGAAGAACGACGATATCTCGGCCCGCATTGCCATGCCGCCGCAGGGAGGGCTGGCCAAAGGAATCAGCATCAAGCCGGCCCTGCCGGAGATGCGCCGCATCTACTACCGGGAGATGGGTTGGGATCCCGAGACCGGCACGCCCCTGCCTGCCACCCTCGCTGCCCTGGGCCTGACGGAAAGGCGGGCAGCCAAGCCATGAGTAAAGACCTCCGTTCCTTTTTAAGGGACTTGGAAAAACTCGCGGACGAGCAATACCTCTGCGTACCCGAGGCCGTGGCCGCCCATCTGGGTGTACCGGTCTATCTGCACAAACTGGAGGAAAAGGGCCGCTTCCCCGCAGTTCTCTTCGAGCAGGCGACGGACAGCAGCGGCCGGGCCTTTCCCTTTCCCGTGGTGAGTAACCTCTTTGCGAGCCGGGAAAGATTGGCTATGGCCATCGGTTCCAGCCCCGCACGCCTGGCCGAGGATCTGGCCAAGCGGGTGCAGACCCTGCCCCCGCAGGTGGTAGAGAAAGGCGAGGCGCCGGTCAAAGAAGTGATCCTGACGGGGGAGCAGGTGGACGTGCAACTCCTCCCTGTCGTGACCCATCATGAGGGCGACGCCGGGGCCTATATCACCGCCGCGAGCGTCTGGTGCCGGGACATCGACACGGGTGAGTATAATTGCGCGATCCTGCGTCTCTGGGCGCGGGAGAAGCGCCGGCTGGGCATCCATCTCAATCCCTCGGGGCATACTTATTTTCACTACCTGCGCTGGGCCAAACAGAACAGGCCCATGCCCGTGGCGATCTGCATCGGCCACCACCCGGCCTTCTACCTGGGAGGGCTCGCCAAGGTGCGGGGCAACGAGATCGAACACATCGGCGGGGTGCTCGGCGAGCCTCTCGACGTTACGGCTTCCGAGACCTGGGGAGGCGACTTTCTGGTTCCGGCCGATGCCGAGATTGTCCTGGAAGGCGAAATACCGCCCCATGTCCTGGAAACCGAAGGCCCCTTCGGGGACTTCACGGGCTACACGGACCCGGCCAAGCCCCATAACGTCGTGGAACTGACTGGGATGACCCTGCGCCGCGATGCGATCTATTTAGACGTATTTTCGGGACGGCGGGACCATTTCCTCATGGACGCTCCCATGCTGGAGCATGGGCTCCTGCAGCAGCTGCGCCAGATTGTGCCGACGGTGCGCAAGGTGTTCCTGCCCTATTCGGCCTGCTGCCGGTTCCATGCCTATATCCAGATGAGCAAGACGGACGACAGCCAGCCCCGTACCGTAATCGCCCGGGCCCTGATGGCAGATTTCCGTCTCAAACATGTCGTCGTCGTCGATGAGGACATCGACGTGGAAAATGAAGCAGCCGTCTGGTGGGCCGTCTCCACGCGCTCCCAGTGGGATAAGGACATCCTGGTATTGTCCGGCGTGAACGGGTCGGTGCTCGACCCTTCGGGAGAAAACGGCTCCACGGCCAAGGGGGGGATAGATGCGACGGTTCCTCTCAACCGGAAATTTCCGCACCGTAATGTGGTGCCTGATAAAATATGAACAAAAGGAAGAAGGGGGTTTGCAATGGTTGTGAAGAAGAAAGAGAAAAAAAAGGGATTTACGGATCTGTTGGAAGACGTGGTGAACCGCGGCTTATGCACCAGTTGTGGCACCTGCAAAGGCGTCTGCCCCTCCGGGGCGATCGAACTGGCCGGTGATGAATGGGAACCGGAACTGGCCGGCACCTGCAACACTTGCAGTCTGTGTTACGACGTCTGTCCGGGGAAGTCTATTCCTCTTCCCGCCATGGAAAAGATGCTCTTTGGCCGGCAGCGCGATGAGAGCAAGAAATACGAATACTGGCTGGGGATCTATAAAAGCACTTTTGCCGGCTATGCATTGAATGAAAGCTGGCGGCAATCAGGCGCCAGCGGAGGCCTGGCCACGGCTATTTCGGCCTGTGCCCTGCTGGAGCACAAGGTGGATGCCGTGCTGGTCGCCGGCATGAGCAAGGAGCAGCCCTGGCGGACGGCGTCCTATCTGGCCACCACGGTGGAAGAGCTTCTGGATGCCCAGCAATCCAAGTACGCCTCCGTTCCCCTGAACGCCGCCCTGCAGGAGCTCTATCACCGGCCGGAGATCAAGAGCATTGCGATCACGGGTCTGCCCTGCAACGTGCACGCCTTGAGGAAAATGGCGCTCCAGGGGCAGCCGAAAAAGATCCTCGACAAGATCAAGTACGTCATCGGGCTCCTCTGCGCCGCGCAGCTCTATTTCAAGGGTACGGAGCATCTGATCAAGGAGTGGTGCGGCATCGAAAACCTGGAGGACGTGACGAAACTCCAGTACCGGGGCGGCGAATGGCCCGGCTATTTCATCGTGAACACGAAAGACGGCCGGGAATTCAAGTTTCCCCAGCACGACTACAAGTACCATCATCTCATCCCTTTCTATCAAAGAGACCGGTGCATGATGTGTCTGGATTATGCGGCCGATGTGGCCGACATTTCCCTGGGCGATATCTGGAAGCTCTGCAAGCCCGGAGAGAAGGGCTGGAGCGCCGGGCTGATCCGCACCGAACGCGGGCAGGAGCTGATGGACCTGGCGATTGAGAAAAAATACATCCATCTCCAGCCACTCGATCCAGAAATGATCCTCACCGGGACTATCGGCCTGGAAGAGAAACGCCATGGCTCGTCCGTACGTTTCGCAGGCCGGGTAAAGCACGGCTGGCCCGTGCCTGACTTCGGGTATGAGCCCACGGGCCATCTCCATCCCTTTGTGGGTGGCAAATCGACGTGCTCGTCGTAGAAGCTTAAGGAGTAAAAATGCAGGAAACACAGAAACTGGCGGATTGGGCCTGCCGCTTGCAGCGGTCCGAGATTCCGCCCCATACCGTGGCCAAGGCCAAGCAGTGCCTCTTGGAGTACCTGAGCTGCGCTCTGGTGGCGCGCCACGAAAAGCCGGCCCAACTGCTCATGAGTACTCTGGCGCAGCTCGGTGGGACGCCCCAGGTGAGCGTCATCGGGCAGGTCCGGAAACTGTCTCTGGACCAGGCGGCCCTGGTCAACGGGGCCCTGGGGCACATTTGGGAGATAGACGACACCCACCGGCACACCATGTCCCATCCCGGGGAGAGCATCATCCCGGCAGCCCTCGCCGTGGGCGAGTGGCTGGGGAAGGTGGATGGCACTCGCGTCTTGGAGGCGATCGTTATCGGTTATGAGGTGGCGATCCGTATCTGCCATGCCCTGTCCCCCTCGCATCTGGAAAGGGGCTGGCATCCCACGGGCACTACCAATACCTTCGGGGCCGCGGCCGCGGCCGGCAGGATTCTCGGCCTGAATACCGAACAGATGGCCTGGGCCTTCGGCTTGGCCGCGACCCAAGCGGCCGGCACCTTTTGCCATATCCCGGAACGGGCCATGAGCAAAGATCTCAACCCGGGCAAGGCGGCGGCCAACGGCATCCTGGCGGCCTTGCTCGCCCGCGAAGGTTTTACGGGATCGCCTACGGCCCTGGAAAACGAAAAGGGCTTTGCCCGCACTCATGCGGATGCCTTCGTGCCGGAGCGTATTACGGAAGGTCTGGGAGAGGCCTTTAAGATCGATGAGATCGCCTTCAAGCCTTACTCCTGCTGCCGGCACTGCCACGCCTCCATCGAGGCGCTGCTCAGGCTCCGCAAGGCCTATGAGCTGACGCCGGAGCTGGTCCGCGCCATCCGGGTGTATCTCTATCCCATGGCAGCGTGGTTCGTAAACGATCCCGCTCCCTTCAATAAAGGGACCTACGGCCTCAAATACAGCCTCCAGTTCAACCTGGCCCTGGCCCTCGTGGCGGGCGACGGGGGCATGCAGAAGGCCCTCTTCGACGTCCCCTACATGCAGGAGATGCTCCTGGTTCCGGAGGTGCAGGCGAACATGGGGAAAGTCACGGTGGAAGTCGATCCGGAGCTGGCCAAGGAATGGCCCAACAAATGGCCCGCCCGGGTTAGCGTCCAGCTTATCGACGGCCGGGAGATGGAGCAGCTGATCGAGTATCCCCTGGGCGAACCGGAGCACCCTTTAGCCTATGCCCAATTGGTGGATAAATTTCAGCGGGCCGGCCAGGGCTATTTGACGGAATGCGAAACCAACCTGGTCCTGGAGCTGATTGATAATTTCGAGCAGCCCGGAAGCGTTGCGAGGCTGATGCCCCTGGTAAGCGGAGAAAAAAATCCCGGAGGGACGCCATGACCGCGGGCGGCTATGCGGACAGAGTCCTTTATGTTGATCTTTCCACGGGGCGGCAGCACATCGCCCCTTTGGCTACCGCCGACCGGGAAGCTTATCTGGGAGGCCGGGGGATAGCGGCCCGGATCCTCTTTGACGAAGTGCCGGTCGGTGTCGATCCCCTGGGACCGGAGAACCGGCTCATCATCTTTACGGGACCGCTCACGGGTACGACCATTCCCTTTACAGCCAAACATTGCGTCGTGACGAAATCACCCTTGACAGGCGGCTACACGCGGAGCATCACGGGAGGATTTTTTTCCCCGGAGCTGAAGTTTGCCGGTTTCGACGGCATCGTCATCTCCGGCCGAGCCAGCCAGCCCGTCTATCTCTTCATCACCAACGAAAAAGTCGAAATAAGGGATGCCTCGTCCCTCTGGGGGCTGACCATTCCGGAAACGGAGAAACGCCTTAAGCAGGAGCTGGGCCGTACGGCCCGCATCGCCTCCATCGGCCCGGCCGGAGAGAAACTGGTGCGCTTCGCCAGCATCATGAACGATACCTACCGGGCCGCAGGCCGGGGCGGCACCGGTGCGGTCATGGGTTCCAAAAATTTAAAGGCCATCGCCGTCTCGGGTCATGGGCCTGTCACTGCCGCCGACCCGGAGCTGCTGGAAAAGACCCTGGTCCGCGGCTATGAAGCCATTGTCGCCCATCCCGGCTACGTGAACCGGCTCCGCTACGGCGCCATGGAAACGGTGCCCCTGGTCTATCGCTACGGGATTGCCTCGGTGCGGCATTTCAGCCATGAACCTTTTCCGGATATGAATAGTTTTTCTCCCCCGGCCATTGCGGAAGAATTTCTGGTGGAGGACCGTTCTTGTTTTGCCTGTCCCCACAAGTGCCTGAAGTACACGGCCATCAAAGAGGGAAGGTGGGCCGGGACGAAGGCGGAAGGCCCGAAGTACGAGACCTTGTGCATGTTCGGGCCGAATTGCGGCAACACCGATATCCGCTCCATCGTCAAGGCCAATGAGATCTGCGCGAGTTACGGCCTGGATACCGCTTCCACGGGTAACGTCGTCGCCTTTGCCATGGAGTGCGCGGCCCGGGGCATCCTGACGCCGCGGGAGACAGGGGGAATAACGCCGGTCTTCGGGTCCGGGGAGAGTGTCGTGGCATTAGTGGAGCGCATTGCCACCCGCGAGGGACTGGGCGATCTCCTGGCGGAGGGCGTCAGGAGGGCAGCGGCCTGCCTGGGACAGGGCGCGGAGGCCCTGGCCATGCATGTCAAGGGTCAGGAACTGGGCTCTTTCGAGCCCCGGGGTTACCCGGCCATGGGGCTCGCCTATGCCACTTCCAACCGGGGCGCCTGCCACATGGGGCCGCCCTTCCGTCTCGATCCGTGGTGGCACCGGAAGGAACCCGATTCTCCCGAACGTTGGGCCACGGCAGGCAAGGCGGGGGTCGTGGTGGCCACGCAGAACCTCTATGCGCTGCTGGACAGTTTCATGTTTTGCTCCTTTTCGCGCTACGGCTTCGATATGGATTATTTTCTCACCTTCCTGCGCGCCGTAACGGGTCGGGAGTTGAGGGCCGATGAGGCCGAGCGTACAGCCAACCGGATCTATTCTCTGGAACGGGCCTTTAATCTCCGCGAGGGTTTCACGGCCCGGGATGACCTGCTTCCCGCCAGGTTTCTCGAGGGACCGCAGGGTTTGCCGCTTAAGGAGATGCTTGCGGAATACTATGCCGAGCGGGGCTGGGACGAGACCGGCACGCCGCCGGAAACAACGCGGGAGCCGGAGAGGGAAAGAGGATGAAAGATGAAACCACAGAGAACTCAGAGAGTACTCCTCTGTGTTCTCTAAAGGAGTTTCCCTTAAGGATCTTCTCTGTGCTCTCTGTGGTTAAGTTTTGGCAATACGCCGAGGCAGGAAAGGAGCAGTGCGGGTGGATCTAAGGGCCTGGATTGAAGAGGTAAAAGCCCGTGGGGATCTGGGTGAGATCACAGGCGCCGACGCCGATCGGGAGATCGGCGTCATGGCGGATCTGCTTCAGGAACGCATGGAGGGGCAGGCCCTGTTATTCCGGGAAATCCCCGGCTACCCACCGGAGCATCGCATCCTTACGAATACCATGTGTTCCGTCCGGCGTCTGGCTTATACCCTGGGACTGCCGAGCGGCCTGGAGGGGATGCCCCTGGTCGCGGCGATCAAGGACGGCTGGGACCGGGTCCAGCCAGTGCATCTCAACTGGGTGGAGAAGGGGCCTGTTCAGGAGAACTTTACCCAGGGCGATGAAGTGGATCTCTTGACTCTTCCCGTTCCCCGGCTGCACGAACTGGACGGCGGTCGCTATCTGGGAACGGGCTGCGTGGTGATCATGCAAGACCCGGAGAGCAACTGGATTAACGTGGGTACCTACCGGGTGATGGTGAGCGATGCCCGCACCTGCATGATCCACATCGTCGAGGGCCGTCATGGCGGCTACATTCGGAACAAGTACTGGGCTAAAGGGGAAGCCTGCCCGATCGTGATCGCCAGCGGCGGCGATCCGCTCCTCTACCTCCTGGCCAGCATGGAACTGCCCTGGGGCGAAAACGAAATGGAATGGGCCGGGGGTTGGCGAGGAGAGGCCATGACCGTGGTCCGGGGTCCGAAAACGGGCCTGCCCGTGCCGGCCGCGGCGGAGATCGCCCTGGAGGGCTTCCTCCCGCCGGATAAGAAAAGATCCGAAGGCCCTTTTGGCGAATGGCGCGGCTATTACAGTGCCGCGGGCAAGGAAGAACCCGTCGTGGAGGTGGCCTCGCTCCTCCATCGCGATGACCCGATCCTGCTTGCCAGTGTGCCCCGGGTTCCACCGAATGATACGACCTATCCCCGGGGATTCCTGAGAGCGGCCCTGGTATGGCATCAGCTGACCCAGGCCATGGTGCCGGGGATCACGGGGTGCTGGATCATGCCCTGGGGCGGGGACCGGCCTTTTTTGACGGTGAGCGTGCAGCAGCTTTATCCGGGTCATGCCCGGCAGGCAGGCCTCATGGCGGCCAACTGCCCGGCTTTCAATTATGGAGGGGTGGTCGTGGTGGTCATGGACAGCGATATCGACATCACCAACCATGAACAGGTCTTCTGGGCCCTCTCGACGCGGCTCAACCCGGACAAGGATTTCCAGGTGCTGCCCGGCACCTGGGGGAATCCCGTCTTCCGGGGCGCTGGCGGGGAGACGCCGGGGTTCAGCTCCCGGGTCGTGATCGATGCCACGATCCCCTGGGAAAACAGGAAGAAAATACCCCCCTTGACCAAACCCAGCCCGGAATGGGCGCAAAGAGTGAGGACCAAATGGCCGCAATTTTTTGCAAGGAAAGGATGAGAACCATCATGACGACAGATAAGAACCGACAAGCCACTATCTCCGAGCAACTGGCGGAACATTTCCGCCCGATTTTTTACGCAAATTTAAACCAGGCCGACATCGCGGTCTGCAAGACTCTCCTTTTGGACTACCTGGGGGTAGCCCTTTGCGGCAGCACCACGGACAGCGGCCGGTTGGCAGGGAGCCTGGTACGCGGCAAGGGGGGAAACCCCGAAGCCACGCTCATCGGCACCACGGCTTCGGTGCCGGCGGACGATGCCGCCTTTGCCAATGCAATCTCCTCCCATAGCCTGGAAATGGATGATGTGGATCAGGAGGCCTTGTTTCACTTCGGCCCGCCCGTCGTTTCCGCCGCTTTGGCCACGGCCGAGGCGGTCGCCGCTTCGGGAGAGGAATTGATCACGGCTGTCATCTGCGGCTGCGAGATGCTCGAAAGATTGAGCCGTGCCGCAAACCCGGCCCTGCGCAACCGGGGGTTCCATACCACGGCCGCGGCCGGCGTCTTCGGTTCCGCCATCGCCAGCGCCAAGATCCTGAAACTCAATGAGGCGCAGATCGTGAGCGCCCTGGGGTTGGCAGGGGCTCAGGCCTCGGGCCTCATGGAGATGTATGGCAGTTCCATGCAGAAGCGCTTCAATCCCGGTCCGGCGGCGACCAACGGCGTCAAATCGGCCCGCCTTGCCCAGCTTGGCTTCACGGGTGCGGAGACCATCTTTGAGGGCGAGCGGGGATTTCTAAACGCTTTTGCCGGCCCCTCGGCCGATCAGGATGCCTTGCGGCCGCAGGTGCGGCCCTATCGTTTGGAAGTGGAGTTCAAGGCCTATGCCTGTGCCCGTCCCATTCATCCGGCCGTCGATGCGATGCTCGCCCTCCGTCCCCGGGTTCAGGACCGCCTGGCCGCTATCACGGGTATCCGCATTTCGCGCCATCCCATGTGGGCCCATTATCATCTAAACAGCCAGCCCGGCTCCTATCACGAGGCCCAGGTGAGCCTCCCCTATGCGGCGGCGGTGGCCCTGATGGAGGGGGATGCCTTTCTCGATCAGTTCCGGCGGGTGGATGAACTGCTTCCCAAAATAACCGATTTGATGGGTAAAATTACCATAGAACCCGTGGAAGGTCTGCCGACGACCGTGGCCTGCCGGATCGAGATCGCCCTCCAGGATGGGGAAAAGCTGGTTTATCAGGTGGACCACCCCAAGGGCTCTCTGCAAAATCCGATGACCCAGGAGGAACGGGAGGCCAAGTTTGCCAAACTTGCCGGACGGGTACGGAACGAAGGGGAGTTGCGGGAATTGGTGCGGCTGGTGAATCAGCTGGACAAAATAGCGGATATCCGGCAATTCACCAAGCATCTGAGCTTTTAGTAAGTTAGAAATTATTTTCTGCGTTTTTCTGGCAGAGAATAATTTCGTAAACTTACTTATCCCGTTTAGCGGGGTTAAGGAGAGAAAATGGAAACATCGCCCACCTTTAGGCTGGCCGAATTTGCGGCCGGCCTCACTTACGAGCAAGTGCCGCCTGAAGCGGTTAAGCACATGAAGCTTTGCCTGCTCGATACCATCGGCTGCGGCCTCTATGGCTCAACCCTGCCCTGGGGGGACATCATGGCGGAGTTCGTGCAGGAGCGGGGAGGATTGCCCGAGGCTTCCCTCTGGGGAAAGGGCGGGCGGGTGCCCGCCGAAGCCGCGGCCCTGGCCAACGGCACCTTTGTCCATGGCTTTGAGATGGACGACCTCCATCCCCGCAGCATCCTCCACCCCGGTGCGGTCACCATGCCCGTGGTGCTCGCCCTCGGGGAAGCACAAGGGGGGATTTCCGGCAAGGAGGCTCTCACCGCCCTGATTGCCGGCTACGAGGTCGGGGCACGCGTGGGTATGTCCGTAGGGGCCCAGCACCTGCGGCGGGGGTTTCATCCCACCGGTACGATTGGGACTTTTGCGGCGGCCGCGGCCGCCGGCAGGACCTTGGGATTAGCCACCGGGTCGATGGTGCATGCCCTGGGCATCGGTGGCTCCCAGGCGGGAGGCCTGATGGCGGCCCAATACTCCTCCATGGTCAAGCGCATGCATGCAGGCCGGGCGGCCCAAAGCGGCGTTTACGGGGCACTCCTTGCCCGGCGCGGCTTTACAGGCATCACGGATATTCTGGAGGCGGACTACGGCGGTTTCTGCACCACCTATGCGGAGAAACCCGATTTCACCGCGCTTACCGCCGGACTGGGTGAAACTTATGAGACGCTCCATGTGGGCTTTAAACCTTACTGCTGCTGCGGGAGCAATCATACCAGCCTGGACGCGGTGCAAGAACTCCTGAAACGGCACGCCCTTGCCAAGGAACAGATCGAGAAAATCAGGATCTACACGACCCAGGCCACGAAACTCCATGTGGGCTGGCCTTACCGCCCCGAGAGCATCACCACGGCCCAGATGAACCTCTACTACTGTGTGGCGGCCCTGCTTAAGGACGGCGAGATCTTTGTCGATCAGTTCGGTGAGGAACGCCTGGCCGATCCCGGCATTCTGAGCTGGATCGACAGGATCGAGGTGCTCCACGACCCGGCCCTGGATGCGGCGGGCGATGCGGGCCGGCATGCGGTCCGGGTGGAGATGGCCATGGCCTGCGGCGCGGTCTATGTTACGGAAAGCAGGCATGCCTGGGGAAGCGCCCACAAGCCCATGACCGAGGAAGAGGTACGGCAGAAATTTGCCCGGCTGACAGCTAAGGTCCTGCCCCGGGAGCGAGGGGAGAAGTTGGCGGCCGTGATTGATGACTTGGAGCAGTTAGCGGACCTGGCGCCGCTTCTGGAATTGCTGAATAAATAAGGAGAGATTATGAATAAAGCTGTTCAATTGCGTGGACTTCTGGAAAAACCGGGGCTCTTGCTCCTGCCGGGAGTCTATGATGCCCTGAGTGCCAAACTAGCCGTAAGCGCCGGATTTAGCGCCATTTACCTGTCCGGCTCCGCCATTGCCATGGGTCAGTTCGGCTACCCCGATGTGGGCCTGCCGACCATGACGGAGGTCATGGAGCAACTGCGTCGAGTCACTGCGGCCGTAGATGTGCCGGTGGTCGTGGACATCGATACGGGTTATGGCAACGCGGTGAATGTCCTGCGCACCATTCGGGAGGCCGAAGCGGCGGGGGCCGCTGCCGTGCAGATGGAAGATCAGGTCTTTCCCAAAAAATGCGGACATTTTGAGGGTAAAGAGGTCATCCCCCTGGAAGAGATGGTGGGCAAGATCAAGGCAGCCGTGGCGGCACGGCAGAAAGACCTGGTCATCATCGGCCGCACCGATGCCCGGGCGGTCATCGGCCTGGAGGAGGCCATCCGGAGGGGCCGCGCCTTTGCCGAGGCCGGGGCCGATGTGATCTTTGTGGAAGCCCCGCGGTCGCGCGAGGAAATGCTGCAGATTACCCAGGCCATTCCGGCACCTCTGCTCGTCAATATGGTGGAGGGAGGGAAGACCCCGCAGCTTTCCCTGGCCGAACTCCAGGAGGTCGGCTATAAGATCGCCCTCTATCCGACGGCCTGCATCCGGGCGGTCTCTCAGACCCTGATCAAACTCTACGGACATCTCCTGGCCCACGGCTCGACGGCGGACATCCTGGATCAGCTGGTCAGCTTTGAGGAACGCAACCGGATCACGGGGCTTGCCTGGTATGAAGAGTGGGCCAGCAAGTTCGGCGGCGACAAGGAAGCGAACAATTAATGGACCTGTAAGAAAGAAGGGGGGAGTCAAAAAGATGGGAAACAATGCATTGCATGGCTATAACGGTCGTATCCTCCGCGTGAACCTCTCGGCGGGCCGCATTTCCGTCGATGAACCACCGGCTGATTACTATCAGCGCTACCTCGGCGGACGGGGCTTTATCGTGACCACCTTGTTGAAGGAGCTCCAAGCCGGAATAGATCCACTGGGTCCCGAAAACAAATTAATCTTCGCTACCGGACCCTTGACGGGCATGCCCCTGCCCGGTGCCGGCCGCAACAGCGTGGGGGCTAAGTCGCCCTTGACAGGGGCCTACGGGGAGTCCGAGGCCGGCGGTTTTTGGGGAGCGGAATTGAAGAAGGCGGGCTTCGATGCCATCATTCTTGAAGGAAAGGCCGCTTCCCCCGTCTATCTGTGGCTTCAGGACGGACAGGCGGAGTTGCGGGAGGCCAGCCATTTGTGGGGCAAGGAGGTGGCGGAAACCCATTTTGCACTCCAAAGTGAGCTTGCCGACAAGCTGGTCCGCACGGCCATCATCGGCCAGGGGGGCGAAAATCTGGTCCGGTTTGCCTCGATTATCCATGATATCAGCCATGCCGCCGGACGCACGGGGATGGGGGCGGTAATGGGGTCAAAAAATCTCAAGGCCATCGCTCTGCGTGGCCGGACGGTCCCCTCCATGGCCCATCCAGAGATCATCCGTGACCTGAGTCTCTGGCTGGCCAAGAATTTCAAGACAAAGACCAACCTATGGAAATTAGGTACGGGCGACAACATCGCGGCGAACAACCTGATGGGCAACTTACCCATCTTGAATTTTCGGGAGGGTTCTTTTGCCGAAGTGGAAAAGATATCTCCGCAGGCCATCCGCAGCCAATTCGGCTGGGCGATGCACGGCTGCTATGCCTGCCCGGTCCGGTGCAAAAAAAGGGTGAAGATCGGTGCTCCGTGGTTTGTCGATCCCATTTATGGAGGACCGGAATACGAGACACTCGCCGCTTTCGGTTCGGACTGCGGCGTCTCCGACCCGGCTGCTGTCTGTAAAGCCCATGAAATCTGCAACCGCCACGGCGTTGACACCATCACCGCCGGGTCCACCATCGCCTTTGCCATGGAATGCTTCGAGCGGGGACTCATCACCTCCCGGGACACGGACGGCTGGGAGTTGAAATTCGGCAATGCCGAGGCCATGCTGCACATACTGGAACAGATCGTCCAGCGCCAGGGTCTGGGGGCGGTGCTCGCCGAGGGTTCGCGGGCCGCGGCGCGTCAAATCGGGCACGGTGCGGAAGACTTGTCCGTCCAGGTCAAAGGCCTGGAGCTTCCCATGCACGACCCGCGCCTGAAGCAGGGGATGGGACTTCATTACAGCGTCCATGCCACGGGCGCCGATCACTGTTCCGGGTTACAGGACACGCAGCTTGTAAAGGGGGTTCCTGAGGACTGGGCCGCGCTCGATGTCGGCGAAGCCATGCCCAGCACGGAACTGAGTCCCCGGAAAGTGCGGGCGGTCTACCAGAACGGGCTTTGGAAACAATTAAACAATTATCTCGTCTTCTGCAATTTCGTCCCCTTTAGCAATAGCCAGTTGCGCGAGGCCGTGGAAGCGGTGACCGGGTGGCCCATGAGCGATTGGCGCCTGATGAAAACGGCGGAGAGGGGGATTACCATGGCCCGCCTCTTTAACCTGCGCGAGGGCATCACCGCGGCCGAGGACCGGCTGCCCAAGCGGATGGGCGAGCCGCAGCTTTCGGGCAACTTGAAGGGTGTGGCCGTAGACCCGGCTAAGCTCGCGGAGATGCAAAAACTCTATTACCAGATGCTTGGCTGGGACGAACGAGGAGTCCCCACCTGGGCCAGGCTGGTGGAACTGGACATCGCCTGGGCGGGTTAGCCATTCATGACGGATCAGGAAGAACCAATGGCCGTGACGCTGCGCTCCTATCTCTATCCCGATGCACCCCTCGCCGGATTTGAGCTGGGAGAAGCATTGTCCCTGAAAGTTCCCGCGGGCTCTACCCTAGGAGAGTTCGCGGGCCGGTTTTTTCATAAGCAATTGGCGCAAATCGGCGTGCTGGCCGTCAACGGGAAGCTGGCAACGGAGGAGACTGTTTTACAACCGGGAGATACCATCGATATCTACGCTCTCTTGGAAGGGGGCTGAAGCTTTTTACAGCAAAAAGCAGGCAAAGATGATGAATTCGTAAAAAGTCGCATTTTCCTCTTTGTTGTCATTCCCGCGAAGGCGGGAATCCAGTGATTACGGCGTGTTCTGGACTACCGCCTCCGCGGGAGTGACAGTTTTTCGACTTTTTACGGGTTCATCAAAGATCAATCTGCGCCCATTTCACGTAAAACGATGAACGATCCGGACTTGCCCTGTTCTCCTCCGTGCATGCCCGGAAGGCCTCCCAGAATTTCTACCGCTCTTAGGTTTTTGGGGGGTATGTTTCCGTTCCTAAAGTACCCTTGTTTCAAAATGTTAAGTAGAGAACAACAGCCCGATTGTGCTATACAGAATTATCTTATCGCAATATAATTTTTTCTGCCTACTATGTGTTATAACAAAAACGAGGCCGAAGAGGTGTCGATCATGGATAAGCACTTGCGATTTGCTTCAAGACACGCTATGCCCGCGATCTCTACGCTCCGGCTGATTTTACGGTGGGATATTATTGACGGGGGGTATAAATGACCACTTCAGTCTATCGATACATGCCAATTCACCGATTGTGGCAAATGCTATCCACCGGGAAGATATTTTTCCTTCGCACCACAAAGTGGGATGATCCATTTGAAGCATTCCTTGCAAAGCGTTACTGCACCGCCAAGGAACAGAACTTCGATCTCATCAATTCGGACAAGTACTTTCTATGTTGCACAACGAAGTCGGAGCGCGATCACTTCTGGCGCAACTATACGCCAAACAAAGACGGCGTGAGGGTCACTTTCGACCTTTCGTCACTGCGACGCATAGATAGTCGTATCATCGCCAAAGATGTGCGCTATCCACCACGTGACGAGATACGGGATCTGCTCAAGAACATAGCCAAAAAGACTCTGACTGAAGCACAACTGACAGACCTTTACTTCATCAAGAGAAAAGCATTTGAAGACGAGGACGAGTACCGGTTGATGTTGGAAGATAAGTCGCACAGTGGAGATGCTATCGGAATTGATTTGCGGCCCGACATGGTGATAACCCGAATCTTGTTTGATCCCCGCATCGATGCAGACACATACGAGAGACACAAGCAATTCATCCACAATCAGTTCGGCAAGCTGACACTACGTCACTCACGGCTTTACAACCCAGAGAAGGCTTTCCCAGAAATGAAGCGCCCATCAACCGCCTCCGCCGTACGCTCCGCCCGAGGCGGGCCCGCGTCCGGTGAGGTGCAACGTTACAGCAGGAAGAGAAGATGAATGAGGCATCGAAAAAGCCACCTATATTTACCCCGGATAACGAGCCCTATCTTGGGAGAGAATCTGTCTTTCACTTCGATCAGGTTATTCTGTCTTGCTTGGAAGCAAATGCTGAGATTGCAGCCTACACGCACAAGAACGAACTGAATGACTTGCAGAAAGCAGCCTGTCAGATTATCCCACAGGGTATTAATCTGGCATTGAGCATTCGTGAGCTGGTCCGGCAAGGGTATCTATTTGCAGCAGCCGTTCTCATGCGCCCTTTGATCGAGCGAGCTGCCACCATTTCATACCTTCATGAGATACCCCAAGAAGTCTCTTTGTGGCGAAACGGTTGGAAACACAAAGACCGTCCCAGTCTTGCCAAAATGCTGGCAACCATGAACAAAGAGGTAGACACAAAGCAAGCTCAGGACATTTGTAATACGTTCAATTCTTTAACTCATGGTGATCCGATGGGCTCCACCTTTAATTTGCTGAATCTCCCTGCTGGTGGGCTTGGCTATTCCGTAGGCAAGGTGCTCACCGAACCGGATTTATGTGATTTTGTTTGTTTTCAATCGTACCTCTACTTGATTGTCATAATGGCAAGGATGGCAGGGTGCTTCCCTGACGTAAAGAATGAACTGAAGTTATAACCATCGGCTGCACTGGATCGCCGAAAAAGCCGGCTCCCAGTGAGCCGTATGTTGGGTGGCCTCCGCCATAGTCAAAGGTAACTATGAGATCACGACAAGTTCTTTACACGTCAGCCGACGTTAGAAAAACCATAATTGAAATATTCCAAACCTCCAGAGGGCGGCGGGTTGCTATCACTGCTTTTGTTGGTAGTGGTGCAGAATCCTACTTACCGAAATCCGAAGGCATCGAACTTGTATGTTGGCCGAAGGCAGGCGGCACAAATCCAAATGCAATCAGAACACTTATAAAGCGCGGGGTTCAGGTTTACTTTGCCGATGCACTTCACATGAAAATTTATTGGAGTGAAGACAAGGGGGCCGTGATCACATCAGCCAATTTGTCAACTAATGCTCTAGGCTCTGGCAATCTACGTGAAATAGGAGTTTTTCTTCCATCTGGACAAGTCGAAATTGACGAAATTTTGCGGACAGTTAGTCGGCGACCGGTCTCAAACAAAGAGCTGCTTGATTTGGACAAGCGTCATCACGATTATGAAATCAAGAATAGAGCTTCGCGCGATAAATCGAACGACCTTTCTTTTTCAGAATGGTATCAACTTCCTTTTCGCTCCGCTTGGAAGATTGGCTATTGGGATGCCGATAGTGCCTTTGCTTCAACGACCAAGAAAATAGCAAAGGAAGAATATGGTGTTACAAATCCACATGATTTCATCTCTTGTGCTGGAAACACTTACAAGAAAAACGACTGGGTGTTGACGTTCTATTTGAAGCGTAAACCAAGAGATATTAGGTGGTTGCCGATTGACTACGTAGCTCCCACACCCAAATCTGAAAAGTCTTATGAACGCGAATGTCCTTATCAGGCGGTACAAGTGTGGCCGATAAGCCGCTATCCCGCACCGCCTTTTCGAGTGGATAAACGTTTGCGTACCGCACTCGTAGCTGCAATACAAGAAATCGGCGTTGATAAATTCAAGGAGGATGATCCTTTCAAGCCTTCAAAACGCCTCATTGAACTTATTCATGAATATTTTTAAGCAAAAGGTGGCCACCCAACGAATAAGGATAGATCGTGAGAGCGAAGCGAGCCACGATCTATCCTGTGGTTGGACGAGCCCGGCATGTGGAGCGGGGTCTTGCAAGACCTGACCCTCATTTTCCTTTCTACTCATCAGAGCAATGGGCTTGAGGAATATCACTCAAACCAATTTCAAAGCTGCTGAAGAGTGGACACAAGTCAAAGATTGTGAAGTTGAGCACTACATGGGCACGTTTGTTGAACTTTGGCTTTAGTCTAATAATATTGTAGAAGGAGCTTGTGATTAAAACCTCAATGGTTAGGAGTAACGTAATGAAAAAAGTCATCTTTGCCATTATTTGTTTTTTGATAGTAATGCTTAGTTTCAGCCGAGTTGGATTTTGTCAAGATCCGCCTAAATCGTTCTTGGACTTAAGTATCGGGTATTCCAAGGATGCTGGGGAAATAACACTGAATCAATTCATCAATGTTATAAAACCAGGCAATTGGGAAAAAATTGATAATTCACAATGGATATATAGATTTAAATCTTTTGATCCTCTTACTTCCAAGGTTAAAGATATATCGCTTCTGTTTGTAAGATCAAAAGGCGGCGTTGCAGAAGGGATTACAGATAAAATGGTAGGGTTGCACAGAATGACCGTCAATGGAAATGAACTATCTTTTAGTGAACTAAACTCTAAGTTTTATCGTAAGGTTATAGAAGCCATACGGAATGGAAAACAAAGGACTGATTTTTAATATGTTAATATATGCGGAGAAAAGGGGACAGGCTGGTTTTTGATGACAATATGATATCGCTGAGTAGGACGGACTGGAAAAGCAGCCTGTCCCCTTTTCCCCCTTTATGGAAAGAGATTATCAGAGGACCGTGCAAGCGCTCAGAGCGATTGTCCAAATTGCGGGTATGATTTAAATAGACATTAGGGATTGGAGGTGTTTGACCATGAAAAAGGTTTCGGCAACAGATGCTCTTGAATTATCAATTCCGGAGAGGATTCAACTTGTGGAAGATATTTGGGACACGATAGCAGCGAAAGCCGACTCCCTTGAATTGACAGAAGAGGAGAAAAAGGTAATTGACGCACGATTAGAGAAGTATCACCAGAACCCAGAATTAGGCTCTCCATGGCAGGACGTTTACAAGAGAATCGTGAGCAGGCAATGAAATACAGGGTCATTGTCAGGCCTGAGGCTGAAGAGGACTTAAAGGAAGCCTTCTCCTGGTATGAAGATAAGAGGGTAGGGTTGGGGTACGACTTCCTTCTGCAAGTTGATGCTGGACTAAATTTAATTGCAAAAACCCCTGCCATCCACCCCATAGAATATAAAGTAACGAGAAAGCACCTCATCAAAAGGTTCCCATACAAAATCATCTATCTTGTTCAGAATGTACAGATTATAGTCCTTGCTGTCATCCATGGCAGGAGAAGTCCGGCTTTGATAAAAAAGAGGAGAGAAGCCATCTAACGAGGCAATTTATCGGACGGCTAAAAGCCGCCGATGATTTCCTTGTACAGGGGAATATTTTGGGTTGAAACTGGAGATAGCATAAGGTGGATCACGAACCTGATTATTCAAGATATTCGTTAGAGGAACTTCTCGCTGTAAGGGACCGTATAAACCGAGAGAAGTATCCGGAAAGAGCCCGGAAGCTTGATGAAGAAATGGCGCGACGATCCACCCAACAAAAACCGGCGCAGCCACTGGAGCTACCCCTCGAATTCGATCTTGCCTTTTGGGGCAGAAAATGAAGAAATAGGGACGGATAACGCCATATTTTAGAACATTTATCCTGATATATTGGATGGATAGCTTGGTCCGACCCTGTCAGTCCACACACGTCAGTCCACCCTGCTACGCTCGCGGCTAATTTTTGTGTTGCGGCACGCCTTCGGCTCGCCCCTTAAAATTTTTCCCGATCAGCGAAGCCCTATGGCTATGGAGCGGGGCCTCCCTGGATGGTTGACCAGTCGTTGGATATCGTCTATTATAAGACGCAGCAGGACACCGCACCTGCCTGAACAGGAAAACTCTTTCGCCATGGAGGAGCAAGTGGCCAAGGCTTCACATGAATTTCAGATTTTTGCAAAACCGGCAGGTGCTATCTGCAACCTGGATTGCCGCTACTGCTACTATCTGCAGAAAGAGTTGCTCTACCCGCAGACCGAGTCCTTTCGAATGCCCGACGACCTGCTGGAGCAGTACATCGTCCAGCAGATCGAGATTTCCCCGGAAAGGGAGATCAATTTCTTTTGGCACGGCGGCGAACCGACCATTCTCGGACTGGACTATTTTCGCAGGATCGCGGAACTCCAGCGCAAGCACCAACCCGGCAGCACGCGCATCACCAATGGCATCCAGACAAACGGCGTTCTCCTCAACGACGACTGGTGCCGCTTCCTGGCAGTGGAAAATTTCAGCGTTGGGCTCAGCATCGACGGTCCGCCGGCGCTGCACGATGCCTATCGTGTGACCAAAGACCGGAAACCCACGCACAGGCAGGCGATGCAGGGCTATCGGTTGCTGCGGCAGCACAAGGTTCCCGTGGACCTCCTGTGTGTCGTGCATGCCCAGAATGTCCAGCAGCCCCTCCAGGTGTACCGTTTTTTCAAGGAAATCAAGGCCCGGTACATCAGTTTCATTCCCCTTGTGGAACAACAAACGGCGCCCCAGGCCGGTGTGAGCCCGCGCACCGTACCGGCGGAAGCGTTCGGCGCCTTCCTCTGCGCCATCTTCGATGAGTGGGTGCGGCAGGACATCGGCCGGATCATCGTGCAGAATTTCGAGGAGGCAGCCAGGCCGGCCTACGGGCAAGACCATTCGCTGTGCATCTTTCGACCCACCTGCGGGGATGTCCCGGTCATCGAACACAACGGGGACTTCTATGCGTGCGATCACTTTGTCACCCCCGAGCACCGCCGGGGCAATATCCGGGAAACCCCGCTGCTCAATCTCCTCGAGAGCCAGGCGCAGTTGGCCTTCGGCCGGGCCAAGCAGGAGGCGTTGCCCCGCTGTTGCCGGGAATGCGATGTGCTGGCCATGTGCAACGGGGGATGCCCGAAGGATCGCATCCTCCGGACCCCGGATGGCGAACCAGGCTTCAACTACCTGTGTGCGGGCTACAAAAGCTTTTTCACGCACTGCCGTCCCTACACCGTCCAGATGGCAGGGCTGAGGTGGACTGGGCGTCCGCCCGAGCACCTGATGCAGCAACTCCGGGCCGACGAAGTCAAGGCGCTTCCCAGGGCAGGACGCAACGACCCGTGCCCCTGCGGAAGCGGCCGCAAGTACAAGCGGTGCTGCCTGAGCGCATGAAGGCACCCAAGCGGAGAGAATTCACCAAATTCAACCAGGGAAGGAGAAACGCTCATGAGTTCCGTCGAGAAAAAGCAGAAAGGAGTATGTCGAAGGGATTTCATCAAGGGGACCGTTGCCGGAGCAGTGGGAGGAGCGGCGGTGGTGGGAGCCGCAGGAACGGCCCTGGCGGCGTCGTCGGCACAGCCGAAGAAGCCCCCGTCGTCCGCCATCAAGTCTCCCTATCGAGCGATGTCGGCAGAGACCGTGCTCATGCGCGGGCATGAGGGCGACACAATCAATGCGTACCTGGCGCGTCCCACCGGACCCGGCCCCTACCCGGGGGTCGTGGTGATCCATCATATGCCCGGCTGGGACGAAGCGACCATGGAGATCACGCGCAAATTCGCCCATCACGGCTATGTGGCCATCTCGCCGAATCTGCATTACCGCGAAAGCAAAGCCACGCCCGCGGAAAACAGCGCCAGCGTGCGTGAAGCCGGCGGCATGCCGGACAATCGCACCATGGGGGATGTCGCAGGCGCCATAGGGTATCTCCGCGCCTTGCCGTATCTCAGTCGCAAGGTCGGCATTATCGGCTATTGTTCCGGTGGCCGGCAGGTCTACCTGGCTGCGTGCACGCTACGCGGGATCGACGCCGCGGTGGATTGCTACGGCGGCGGCGTGGGGGCGGGCAAGGAAGGACTGACGCCGCGCCAGCCCGTGGATCCGCTCGATTACACGAAAGACCTGAGCTGTCCTTTGCTCGGGCTCTTCGGCAGGGAGGACAAGCGCCCCTCGCCGGAGCATGTGGCGAAAACCGAAGGGGAACTCAAAAAATGGGGAAAGACCTACGAGTTCCATACGTACGACAATGCCGGGCACAGCTTCTTTACGGTGGACCGCCCCGCCTACCGGGTGGAGGCGGCGATGGACGGCTGGAACAAAGTTTTTCAGTGGTTTGGAAAATATCTCGGCTGATCCTTCAGGGGTCTGTTTATTGCTGCTCCAGGTCATGACAATCCGTCTTGTTGGACAGAAAATCAAGGAAGTGGTCCAGGGCGGTGAGGATGTGCTCCTTCACGAGGGCCTCGACTTGCTCGGCTTCTCTCTTGATGAAGAGGTCTAAGATCTGCCGGTGAACCTGGAGAGCGTATTCGTAATTTTCCTGCACGTAAAGATAGGAGACCCTAAACCAGATCATTTGGCTGCGCAGGAGTTCCACCAGCCCGATCAGGGTATTGTTTTTACTGGCGTAGATAAAAATCTTGTGGAAGTTGGAATGGTACTTCAGGTAGGAGTTGAAATCATTGCTTCTGGCCACATCGGTCATGCGCGCCAGCGCAAACTCCATGCCCTCGATATCCTCGGGAGTCAGGTGGGCTGTGGCCAGACGGGCGGCAAAACTTTCCAGGTAAGATCGAATGGGAAAATTTTCTTCGATGTCTTTCTGTTCGATCTTCCGCACGAAAGAACCTTTCCGGGGCACGGTGACCACGAGTCCGTTTCTCTCCAGAATGCGCAGCGATTCCCGGATCGGGGCGCGGCTGATGCCGAACTTTCGTTGCAGCTCGTTTTCCACCAGGCGTTCTCCACCCTTTAAATGGCCGGCGACGATATTCGTGGTCAGGAACTCCGTAAGCTGCTCCACGAGGGAAACACGGTATTGAGGTACAAATTCTTTTTTGTTGAACATATCATCCATTTTTTTTCTCCGAGGCTTGGCCAGGGGACCTTCATTGCAAATACTATGTCAGGATGAAAAAATATGTCAAGTATGAAAGGATAAAAAATTCTTGACACGGAATGTGTTCCCGTATAGGAAACTTGTCAGCAGTCGACAGTCTACTGGTTGTTAGTCCTGGGTTAAATAGATTGCACTTGAGGAGCTCCTGGCATGTTCATTTGGCTTTTTCATAGAATCAGCGGCGTGTCGCTTATCTTACTGATCGGCATCAAAATTTTCACTTCCTACTTTCTTTTTACGAAGGATAAAAAGCCGGACTGGGCTCTGAGTCTGCATCGCCATCCGGTCCTCGACGTGCTTATCCTGATCTTATTTACCTTTCACAGTATTTACGGTTTGAGAACCATCGCCATCGACTTGGGGTATAGAAAGGAAAAACAGTTATTTCTCCTTTCTAATGTTGTTGCCTCCTGCCTAAGCGTGATCCTCATCTTCCTCTACCTAAGGATATCCTAACGATGCTTCAGCATGACATTATCATCGTGGGGGGAGGACTGGCCGGTTTGCGCGCCGCCGTTGGCCTCTGCGAACAGTACAGCGTAGGGCTCTTCACCAAGGTCCACCCGATCCGCTCGCATTCCATCGCCGCTCAGGGGGGGGTGAACGCCGCTTTGGGCAATAATCCCGAGGGCGGTGACGATACCTGGCAGAAACATGCCTTCGATACGATCAAAGGCAGCGACTATCTTGCCGACCAGCGGGCCGTGGAAATAATGTGCCAGGACGCCCTTGAGGTTGTCTACGAATTGGAGCACTGGGGATGCCCTTTCAGCCGCTCCGACGAAGGCGCCATCTGCCAGCGGCCCTTTGGGGGGGCGGGTTTCCCGCGGACCTGCTATTCCGCCGATCTGACCGGTCATGTGCTCTTAAACACCCTCTATGAAAGAGCGGTCTCCAAGGGCGTAGCCATTTACGAGGAGTGGCATGTCCTGGCGCTCGCCGCGAGCCTGGAGCGGTGTCACGGCATTATTGCCCTGGATTTTCAGAATGGCGACATTGTTCCGGTCCAGGCCGCGGCCACCCTCTTTGCCACGGGGGGATACGGCCGGGTCTTTCAGCATTCCACAAACGCCCTGATCAACACGGGCAGTGGCATCGGCATGGCCTACCAGGCCAGCGTACCCCTGAAGGACATGGAATTTGTGCAATTCCATCCCACCGGGCTCATCGGCACGAATATACTCATTTCCGAGGCGGCCCGGGGCGAAGGCGGTTGGCTGACCAACAGCCAGGGGGAAAGGTTCATGCAGCGGTATGCGCCCAAGGCCATGGAGCTTGCTCCCCGGGATATCGTCTCCCGGTGCATCCGGCAGGAAATGGATGAAGGGCGAGGGCTGGAGCATCCGCTGGGGAAATACATCAATCTCGACTTGCGACACCTGGGCGAAGAGCGGATACAGAAAAGACTGCCCGGCATCCGCAGCCTTTGCAAAGACTTCATCGGCGTCGATCCGGTAAAAGATCCCATCCCCATCATGCCCTGCCAGCATTACTCCATGGGAGGCATCGATGCCAACGACCTATGTGAAACAAGACTCCCGGGGTTTTACGCGGCCGGCGAATGCGCCTGTGTCAGCGTCCACGGGGCCAACCGGCTGGGCGGCAATTCCCTGCTGGACACGCTGGTCTTCGGCAAACGGGCGGTCCGTTCCATAGCGGAATATCTCCAGGTAAACACCATCAAGCCCGAGGCAACCCTGCTTGAGGAATTGGCCAGGCAGTGGGAGCGGAAGCTCGCGAAACTGGCCGCGGGTAAGGAGCGTCCTTTCCGTGTACAGACCCGGTTGGGAGAGACGATGAGCGACAATGTGGGTATTTTTCGGGAAAAACAGGCTTTGAAACAGGCGGTGGAGGATATCGTCTCCTTGAAGGAAGAGTACGGTCGGGTCGGACTGACCTCGGCCAGCCGGCATATGAATTACGAGCTGCTGAATGCTCTGGAACTGGAATATATGCTGGAGGTCGCCCAGGCCATTGCCCTAGGGGCTTACCAGCGCGAGGAAAGCAGAGGCGCCCATTACCGGCGGGATTTCCCGAAGAGAAACGATCCGGATTGGTTAAAGCACACCCTGGTGAGCAAGGGCAAGGATGGGAATCCGCTGTTATCCTTCAGCAAGGTCGAGATTACCAACTATCAGCCTATGGAGAGGACATATTGATTTCCGCTGACACTTATACCTTCAAGATCCTGCGGTATGACCGTAAGCGAAACGGTGAGGCGCCCCGGTTTTTCTCCTATTGCGTGGAGGCCTTGCCGGGCTTAACTGTTCTTTCCGCCCTGCTCAAGATCAGAGACGAGCTCGACGGGACCCTTGCCTTCCGTTCCTCCTGCCGCTCCGCTGTCTGCGGTTCCTGTGCCATGGTGATGAATGGCAAGATCGAACTGGCCTGCCGGACCCAGGTGGCGTCTTTGGGCGGCGACCGGATCGTTCTTGAGCCCCTGCCTAATTTCGAGATCATCAAGGACCTTGTGGTGGATATGGCGCCCTTCTGGAAGATGTATGAACGGGTCAAACCCTGGCTGATCCGCAAGAGTCCGGAGCCCGATAAGGAATTGCCCCAGAGCGAGGCGGAACGGGAGCGCATCGATCAGTTCGTCAACTGCATCCTCTGCGCCGCCTGTTACGGTTCCTGCCCCGTGCTCGCCAGGGACCCGGAATATCTGGGGCCCGCGGCTCTGGCCAAATTGGCCCGTTTTACGCTTGATTCCCGGGACGAACGGCCGGCCAGTTTTCTGGAAACCGTCAACAACGAAAAAGGGGTCTGGGGATGCGACACCGTTTTTAGATGCATCGATGCCTGTCCGAAAGATGTCCGGCCGACGGATGGCATTGTGGCCTTAAGGAAAGACCTGGTGAAGTATAAATTCAAAAAGTTGCTGGGGATGGCCAAAGATGAAGCTTGATTACTCCCTCGTCACCAGACGGACTTTTCTCAATACCCTCTTCGGCGGCTGGCTGCTCGCCTTCCTTGCGGGGAGCTTTCTGGCCCTATTCCGTTTTGCCTTTCCCACCCTGGGGAAGGAGCCTGATTTCGTGGTCCTCAAGCCGGAAGATTATGACAACATTCCGGTCAATTCCACGAAACCCTTTGCCTGGGGGGGGAAACTGGGACTCTTTTTCCGGAAAGACGAGCATACCCTGGTGGCGCTCAAGGGGGTGTGCACGCACATGGAATGCAATATCGTCTATCGACCGGAAGAGCGCAAATTTTATTGCCCTTGCCACAAGGGATGGTTCGATGAAAACGGGAAGAACATCAAGGGGCCACCTCCCAAGCCACTGGAATTTTTTGATTATTACGTAGAAGGGGAGAAACTCATCGTGGCGAGAAAGGGAGTCAAGGTTGAACTGCCCAAGGCTTAAAGACTGGTTCGGAGAACGCTACGAGACAGCGGCCCTGAAGAAGTTTGCCCGGGGAAAGGTGCTCCCCACCCACCGTTATGATCTGTGGTACTATACCGGCGGGATCATCCTGTTTCTCTTTGCCCTCCAGTTTATCACGGGGATGCTCCTGGCTCTCTATTATGTCCCCCATGCCGAGTTTGCCCATAAGAGCATCATCGAAATTGTCACCAAATTGAACATGGGCTGGTTTTTTCGCTCCCTGCACCACTGGGGGGCGCAACTGGCGATCCTGGCCTTATTCGTCCACCTCTTTGCCTCCCTGCTCCTGAAATCATACCGCAAGCCAAGAGAGCTGTTATGGTACTCCGGATTCGTCCTCATCGGTATCGCCATCTTCTTCGGCCTCAGCGGTTATCTCCTCCTTTGGGATGAACGGGCCTTTGCCGCCGTCCGGGTGGCCACGGGCGGGGCCGGCGCCCTCCCGATCCTGGGCGGGTTTATCAAGGCCTTTTTACGGGGCGGGATCGACGTTACCGGCGAGACCCTGACCCGCTTTTATGCCTTTCACGTAGCCATTCTGCCGCTGATGACGATCTTATTGATGGTCCTCCACGTCCTCCTTGTTCAGGTGCACGGGATGAGCGTTCCCCTTTCTTTAAAAGACAAGACATTGCCCCAGGAGCCTTTTTTCCCCAATGTCGTTTATAAAGACTTGGCGGTCTGGCTGGTCCTCTTGGGGATCGTGGTCACCCTGGCCACCCTCTTGCCCCCCGAGATCGGGCGCAAGGCCGATCCCCTGGCGGCCCCGCCGGAAGATATCAAGCCGGAATGGTATTTCCTCTTCCTCTTCCAGACCCTCAAATTGTTCCCCGGAGACATCTTCGGCTTAAATGGGGAAACTATCGCGATCCTGCTCATCTCCCTGGGGATCTTGGGCCTCTTCATCCTGCCGCTGCTGGACAAGAAATCCAGCCGGGGAGAGAGAAGTCCCCTCTTTACCGCCATCGGCATCTGCTACCTGGCCTATTTTCTCGTGATGACCCTGATCGGTTATCTCTCTTAGGAGCGGACATGAAGCGTGTGATTTTTTTTCTCTGGGCGAGTTTACTGAACGTCCCCTTCCTCTGGGGACAGGAGAAGGAGAAAGCCATCGAGGTCTTTCCCTCGACCCCCTATTATCAGTATATCGTTTACGAAAACCTCGTCATCTTCTGGGCTGCCATTATCGGACTGCTGATCATTATCCGGATGAAGCTTAAGGAAATAGAACGTGTACAGAAGCTGGGACTGGAGGATGAGGAAAACATGGCAAGTCATAAATAGCCATAAATTAGCCATAAATAAGTTGCAAAAGTTGCAAAATATCCTTATATTGCCGTCTCCAACACAAAAAAATATTTCTACAGGGAGGAAATCATGAAAAGACTTTCCATTGATGTAGTCGTATTTTTGTTCCTCTGCGCCCTCTTTCCCTTACCTGCTCCGGCTGCAGACAGCAACATCGACATTGTCATTCCCATCCCTTTAACCGGCCAGCAGGGCAAATTCGGGGAGATGATGAAGCGCTCCTATGAGATGGCTGCGGAAGAGATCAACGCCAAAGGCGGGATCAAGAAGAAAAAACTTGTTCTTTCCTTCGAGGACTCGGTGGCTAAACCGGAAACCGCCCGGGCGATCGTGGAGAAACTGATCGATGTCAAAAAACAGCCGATCATCGTGGGCGAGTACACCTCCGCCTGCGCCAAGGCCGTGGCCGCCGTGGCCGAGGAACGCAAGACGCCTTATCTCGTGGTGGCCAGCGCCGATGATGCCATAACCCGGCAGCACTATAAATATGTGTTTCGCCAGAATGCCGTCAATGCCCATTACGGCGACGGCGTGATCGACTTCTTTCGCCAGGTAGTGAAACCGAAGACCATCGCCATCCTCTATGAGAGCTCCGCCTTTGGCACTTCGGGTGCCGAGGCTATGGTCAAGGATGCGGAAAAGCTCGGTATGAAGGTCTTGCTCAAGGAAAAATACGAATCGGGTTCCATCGACTTCCGGCCCATACTTTCCAAGGTCAAGGCCGCCCAGCCCGACGTCCTTTATATGGTTTCCTATGTCATGGATGCCTCCCTGCTCATGAAACAGATCAAGGAACTCCGCATTGACGTCAAACTCTTTGCCGGCGGTGCGGCCGGGTTTGCCATACCTGAATTCCTCGACAATGCCAAGGATGCCGCCGAGTATGTCATCACGGCCACCCTTTGGACGCAGCAATTGAAATACCCCGGCGCCAAGGAGTATGCCGAAAAGTATAAGGCGAAATACAAGGATTATCCCTCTTACCACGGAGCTTCCGCCTATTCCGCCGTCTACGTGCTGAAGGATGCCCTGGAGCGGGCAAAGGATTACACGCGCGAGAGTATTAAAGATGCCCTGAAGGCCACGAATCTCAAAACCGCTTTCGGTCCGGTGAAATTCGAAGACAAGGAAGGTTATCAGAATCAAACCTTCATGGATACTCTGGTGATTCAGATTCAGAAGGGAGAATTCGAGACGATCTGGCCCCAGCAGCATGCCAGCAAGAAACATATCTATCCGATTCCGACGTGGAGAGAAAGAAGATAGTTTACCAGGCTGAAGAAGAAAATAACCGGCGAGGTATCCCATGACATCCGTCCAGCTTGAAGTTCTTCTGCAAACCCTGATTTCGGGAATTTTTCTCGGCGGCCTCTATGCCTTGCTCGGCATAGGCATGACCCTGATCATGGGTGTCATGAAGATCATCAATCTGGCCCACGGGGAACTCATGATGGTAGGCATGTACATCGCCTATATCCTGTTCTCCTTTTTTCACGTCGATCCCTACCTTTCCATCTTTATCGCCGCCCCACTGCTTTTCCTCCTCGGCGTCCTGATCCAGAAGTACCTGATCAATCCCGTTCTCAAGGTGGATTCGATCCTGCCGGAAAATCAGGTCATCCTCACGGTGGGCATCGGCATGGTGCTGGCGAACCTGGCGACGATCATTTTCACCTCGGACTTCCGTTCCACGCCCGTCTCCTATGCCACCAAGGCCTGCTATCTCTCGGACCTCTGGAAGGGATCGCCGCTGGAGCTTTGCGTTTCCATTCCCTGGACCGTTTCTTTTTTCTTTGCCACGGTCATAACCGCTTGCCTTTGGTTCTTTCTCACGAAAACCGACATGGGCAAGTCCATCCGAGCCACAGCCCAGGACAATGACGCAGCCCTCCTCATGGGTGTCAACGTGGGAAAAATGCGGGTTTTCACCTTCGGTCTGGGTTCGGCGCTCGTCGGCGCAGCCGGCTGCCTCTTTATCCCAATTTATTACCTCTATCCCGATATCGGCGGTCAGTTCACCCTGATCGCCTTTGTCATTACCATTCTGGGCGGCCTGGGATCGACGGTCGGCGCCATTGTGGGGGGGCTTATCCTGGGCGTCTTCGAATCTCTGACGGCTACTTACATCGGCATGGGCTGGGCACCCGTGGGCAGGTTCGTCATCTTTATCGCGGCCCTGATCTTCATCCCCGGCGGGATCGTTTCTCTCCTGAAAAGAAAGAGGTTAAGCTGATGAAAAAGATCTTGCCGCTGATCCTGCTGGCTTCCCTCGCCCTGTCACCCTTTCTGGGAATCAACACCTACCTCCTCCATGTGCTGATCATGGCCGTCATGTGGACGGTCATCGGCATGGCCTGGAACCTCCTGGGCGGTTATTGCGGACAGGTCTCCTTCGGCCATGCCGCCTTCTTCGGCGTGGGCGCCTACACGTCGGGCATTCTGTATGCCAAGCTCGGTCTTTCCGCCTGGTGGGGCCTTCCCCTGAGCGTCATCGTGGTCACCCTTTTTGCCCTCGTCATCGGCTACATCTGCCTGCGCCTGCGAGGCCCCTACTTCGCCCTGGGAACACTGGCCGTGGGTGTCATCCTCCGGGTCACGGCGGAGAATCTCACGGATCTGACGGATGGAAATCTCGGCATTATGATCAGGGAAAGGACCTGGATCGATAAGACCTGGTATCTCTATATCATCCTCGTGCTGGCACTGGTGACTTATCTACTCATCAAGAAGCTTATCGCCTCGAAGCTTGGCTATTACTTTGTGGCGATCCGGGAAGATCAGGACGCCGCAGAATCGCTGGGCATAGACACCACCTATTACAAAACGATCGCCCTGTGCCTGAGTGCCGTTTTTACCGGGTTGGCCGGTGCCTTCTATACCAACTATATGGGCTACATCGACCCCAAGGTAGTCTTCGCTCTCCATGACATCTCGATCGTCACAATCATGGTCGTGATGGTCGGCGGCGTGGCGACGCACTGGGGTCCGGCCATCGGTGCCACCATCATGGTCATCATGGCGGAAGCCATCAGGTCCATACCCAAGCTCGGTGCCGCGCACCACACCTTCTTCGGAGTGCTCCTGATCCTGATCATCATCTTCCTGCCCAACGGTATCGTCGGGGATATTCCCAAGCTGAAACGTTGGTTAGGCGTGGGAAAAAAACCATGACGGCCCTACTCGAAATAAAAGGCGTTTCACGTTTCTTCGGCGGCCTCGCCGCGCTCACCGACATCAGCTTCAATGTGGCCAGGGGTGAGATCATGGGTCTCATCGGTCCCAACGGCGCCGGCAAGACGACCCTTTTCAATGTCATCAACGGCTTCTACGGGCCTTCGCGGGGGGAGATTTTTTTTAAAGGGGAAAAAATATCGGGGCTCAAACCGCACCGGGTCTGCGCCCTGGGAATCGCGCGGACCTTCCAGGTGGTGAAGCCCCTGCAGAGGATGTCGGTGCTGGACAATGTGATCGCCTCCGCCTTCCTGCGGGCGAAAAACAAGACCCAGGCTGAGGAAACAGCCTCCGAGGTCCTGGACTTCACCGGACTTAAGGACGACCGGGATGTGCTTTCCAAGGGTCTTCCCCTGGGAAAGAGAAAACGACTGGAAATGGCCAGGGCCCTGGCCACGGGGCCGGAAATGATTCTGCTCGATGAATCCTTCGCCGGTCTCAATCCCACGGAACAGAATGAATGCATGAGCATCATCAGGAAAATACAGGGGAGGGGCATCACGATCATGATCATCGAGCATCATATGCAGGTGATCATGTCCATCTCGGAAAAGATCGTGGTGATTAATTACGGACAGAAGATCGCCGAGGGGAGCCCCTTGGAAATCAGGAATAATCCCCTCGTTATCGAGGCCTATCTGGGAGAGCCGCAGGGTGCTTGAAATAGTCCACATCGATGTCTTTTACGGCGATGTCCAGGTAATCTGGGATGTCTCCTTCTCCGCGAAAAAGGGGGAAATCACGGCCCTCATCGGCGCCAACGGCGCCGGTAAAACGGCTATCCTGAAAACCATTTCCGGTCTTATCCCAGCCGCCAGAGGAAAGATCGTCTTTGACGGTCAGGAGATACAGCATCGGGAACCCCACCTGCTCATCGAGGCCGGCCTGGCCCATGTGCCAGAGGCGCGCCGCCTTTTTGTCGAGATGACCGTCGAAGAGAACCTCGACATGGGCTCGCTCAAGGGCGATGCGAAAAAACACCGTGAAACGACGAAGGAAATGGTCTATGAGCTTTTCCCCATACTGAAAGAAAGACGCCGGCAACTGGCTGGCACCTTGAGCGGCGGGGAACAGCAAATGGTGGCGATCGGCCGGGGGCTGATGTCCAAGCCGGCCCTCATCATGTTTGACGAACCATCACTCGGCCTGGCCCCTCTGTTGGTCCGGGAAATTTTTGGCGTCATCAAAAAGATCAGCGCCGAAGGAGCCACTATCCTCATCATCGAACAAAACGTCAAACAGACCCTGGCCATCGCTGACCATGGCTACGTCCTGGCGACGGGGAAGATCGTCATGGAAGGCACCGGCGCCGACCTTCTGAACAACGAGCATATCAAGACCGCCTATCTGGGAGTTTGATCGCCTAGGGCAATTGGAGTTCTCTGAGCTTCTCCCGGGTCGGGATACCGTCCTTGTCCCAGCCCCGGAGGGCATAGTATTCCTGCAACAGTTCGGTGAAGGACGCCGGCAAGCTTTGTTCCTCATCGCTTAAGCCCGACAGTTTGGTGAGGAACCGCGGCGGCACGGTGTCATCATGGCCGCTCAAGCCCCGGCGCAGGTTGATGAGCCTCTTTAAGTTGAAGATGCGTTCGCCGGCCCTCTGGAACTCTGCGAGATTTAAATCCAAGCCCGTGATGGAGTTTAGCCAGCCCAGATATTGGGCCGTACGGACGCCGTAGATCTGGTAGGAGAACTGGCAGATGACCAGGGAGTTTACCAGGCAGATCATTTCCTGCACCTTCTTGACGATCGCGGCCTTGCCGTCGAAGCCGAGCCGGGGCACCGGACGGTCGTAACCATAGTCGGCCAGGTCGAGTCCGTAGCCATCTGCCGGGCGGGCCCGTTCCACGGAGTGGCCCGGAGACTCGAGATGGGACCCCCCTTTGTTCCCCGTGGCATAGCCCAGCATCAGGCCGTTGTAGAGGCGCGGATCCCAGTGCGTGGTCTCCAGCCCCTTCACCTGCAGGGCGTATGGCAGGGAATTGCCCCCGATCTGTTCGGCGGCGCGCTTCGATCCCTGACCCAATACCTTCCCGAAGCCCTCGTTTTCCCCCACTTCTCTTACCAGCTCAAGCATCGCTTCGTGATTCCCCCAGGTCAGATCTATGCCCCCGGTGTCCTGCTTAGTGATGATGCCTTTCTCATATATCTCCATGGCAAAGGAAAGGGTATAGCCGAAGGAGATGGTATCGATGCCGTAGCGGTTGCACAGTTCATAGGCTTCCTGCAGGGCGGCAAAGTTGTCGATGAGGCAGTTGGAACCCACGGGCATCAGCATCTCCAGCACCTGCAGCCTGGTCCGTTCGTTCACATGGGATTCCATGCAGCTGGTAGGGCAAAGGGCGCAATAATAGTGTTTCCCGACTTCGAAAGACTCCCGGCATTTCCTGGCGAAGTCATCCCAGTGGGCTTGAGACTGGTTTTTGATGCCGAGGTTGCCCATCTTATTTTGCCGTTCAATGGCATCGGGGGGGATGGACCGCGGCTCGGAGTTGAGTCTTTCAATAAGCTGCCGAATCTCTTTGTTTACAGCCTGAAACGCGGCCTGGTCAAAGGCTGACGGTTTCCTGGTGCCCTTGACGACCACGGCCTTGAGGTTCTTGGAGCCCATCACCGCTCCCAAACCGCACCGGGCCGCGATCCGGCTGTGGGGTCCGTCGCAGACAATACCGGCCATTCGCACGAGCCTCTCTCCGGCGCGTCCAATGGCGGCGACGCTCGCTTTCGGGTCTGTCTCTTCCCTTAACAGGTCATGGGCGGCAAAGGTATCCTGACCCCAGAGGTGTGAGGCAGGCTTTATCTGGACATCATCATCATGAATGTAGAGGTACACCGGTTCTCGGGCCCGGCCCGTGATAACGATTCCCGTAAGGCCGGTCTTGCGGAACTCCGCGGCCCAGGTGCCCCCGAGCGTCGCCTCTCCCCAGGCATTGTTGAGCGGCGAAAGGGCGCAGACGGCGGCCCGGCTGCTCCAGGGAACCATGCCCGTCAGCGGACCACCCATGAACATCAGGCGATTCTCCGGCGAAAAGGGGTCGGTGGCCGCGGATGTTTCCTCCCAGAGGATACGGGCCCCCAAGCCTACGCCACCAATATACTTCCTTAACAGAGAGTCCTCGAGAGGGACTACCTCGGCGCTCTCTTGCTCAAGATCGACCCTTAAAATCCGGGCGCGGTATTCCTTGTTCACAGTGACTTGCCTCCTTGAAAAAAAGCCTATGGCCGTTTTTTAAAGATATGGTCCCACTTTGTAAGCAGGCTGGCCCGCAATTCGGGGGACAGCTGGGCTATGGGGTAGTACTCCTCTTTCCACTCATAGGGGCGGCAGGCGTCGATGATGGCCCGGCTGTTAAAGAGGATTCTCGTTTTGCGTTTTTCCACGATGGAGACGGCCGGGTCGGAACTGGCGCTGCGGCAATAGCGGAGAATCTCGATGGCCCGCTCCGGGTCGGCCCGGGTGGTAACGGCCCACATCACTTCATTCAGGTTGGCGGGATCGATATCTTCGTCCACTACGATGGTGTAGCGGCCGTATAATTCGGGAAGCTGGGAAGCGATTAAAGCCGCCTGCCGGGAGTGGCCCGCATAGGATGTCTGCAGGGCGATGACCGTCAGCAGCTGGCCGATACCGCACTCGTGGCACCATAGACCCGTGATGCCGGGCACACTACAGCTCTCCAGAGCATCCCAAATCCTGGCCGATTGGGAGAGGGCATTGCCCAGGGTGTATTCATGGGGCGGTTTGGCCAGTTGGATACCCGTAAGGATTGGCTCGTTCCGGTGCAGGACCGTTTTCACCCGGATCACCGGCTCGGATTCCTTTTCCAGTCCGCGGTTGGCATAATAACCGTGCCATTCCCCGAAGGGGCCCTCGTCGACCATCTCGCCGGGAACAATTTCTCCCTCGACGGCGATCTCGGCATGGGCGGGAATCGGCAGCCCCGTGTAGGGACCCTGGATGGTTTCTATGGCCTCGCCCCTGATCCCGCCAGCATAGTCGTACTCCGAGACTCCCCGGGGCAGGTGGGTAAAGGCGGTAAACCAAAGCGCCGGGTCCACGCCCAAGGCGATGGCAATCGGCATGGCCTTTTTTTGGGCCATATATTCCCGGAGCATGATGCCGCCGTCATGGCTCGACTGCATATGGATCGCCAGGCGGTTTCGGTCCACCAGCATGTTGCGATAGACCCCGAGATTTACCCAGGGGGAACTCAAACCCCGGGTGATGACGACATGGGCCGTGCCGAAATAGGGACCGCCATCGAGTTCGTGGATGCGGGGTACAGGGAATTTGCAGAGGTCAACGTCCTCGCCCGTAAAGACGTTTTCCAGCACCGGTCCCGAGTCCACGGTTTTGGGCGGCAGGAGTTGCAAGTTCCGCCGGACCTTGCGCCAGTTTTCCGTCAGTGAAACCCGGTCCAGTTGGTTTTCCGGCAAACCCAGGGACAGGGCCAACCGGCGGGGCGAGGCCAGCATCCCGAAGAGGGTTTTATAACCCGCTGGGAAACCGGGAATGCTGTCGAACTGAAGTACCGGCATGGGTGCCTCACTTCCCTGGGCCATGATTTCGGCGATTCCCGACATTTCCAGATCCGGTGAGGCGCCGGATATCCTCTGCAGTTCTCCGCGGTCTTCCACCGCCTGCAGCCACTCGCGTAAGTCCCGAAAAAACATTACTCAAACCTCCCTAGGAAAAAATGGCGGAAACAGCCTGTTTTCGTCATTCCGGCGAAGGCCGGAATCTAGTTTATCGATTACTCAAAGTGGACTCAGGTTTGCACCGGGGTGACGACTTCTTACGAGTCGTCAATTTTACCCCAGCAGCCGCATGATGGCGCCTACGTCGGAGACTTGTTCCAGGTTCTGCGCCATTTCGATCACCTGGGCGATGTTTTTCCCGGGCAGGGGGATTGCGGAATAGGAAACGCAATCGCGGAATTTCTCGATGATTGCCTCCCAGGGCATGGGATTCAAGTAATGGCCAAAGACATAATCCGTGCGGGTGGTGTACTTCTTACCGTCCTTGGTTTTTATTTCCACGACCGCCGGCGGCGTGCCGCGCTGCACGTTGAGTTCGGAAGTCAGGACGGGTACGACCCGCTGGGCCAGCGCCAAGATGACCGGATCATTGATATTTTCCAGCATAAAATCGGCCAGGGTAACCTTGCGCCGCACCGCGGCAATGGCCATCGTGTAGGGCACGCTGAACTTGGCATCCATGACCGTTTTCGGTTTGCGTACATACTCCAGGGGTTCGCAGTTAAAACGGGCCTGGGTACCAACGGTGACGGTCATTTCTTCGATATCCTCCGGCTTCAGGTCATGCTCCGTAACGAGCTTCAATGTCGCATCGATGCTCGGCTGGGTGACACTGCAGGAGGACCAGGGCTTAAAACCCAGATAGGAGCCGTAATATTTCTTGCCCAGATCAGCGAGCAAGACATCGCGATCATACTCCCCGCGGTAATAGACATTGAAAAACCCCATCTGACCTTCCAAAGGCTCTTGGGTACCCGTGATTCCCTTTTGCGCCATCAAGGCGGCAAAAATACCGCCCTTGTTCGCCCAGCCGTCATAGAGGCCGCGCAACTCACCCCTCAGCAATTCTCCTGCTCCGGCCGAATAGCACAGTCCGGCGCTGATGGCTGCCTGCATCTTCTCCTGATCCAGCCCCAGCAGTTTGCCGCTGGTGGCCGCCGCAGCGAAAACGGCGATTACGGGGAAGCGCATCCAGTTGTAAAGCAGCATATGGGTCCGCAGGGCCGCGGTCATCCGCATGACCATGTCCTGCCCCAGGGCCGCGGCGGTGATAAAGTCCCGGCCATGAACGGGACCCACGCGTTCCGCGACGGCTAAGGCCGCCGGGAGAACCGCTCCCCCGGGGTGGCAGATTCCCTCGTGATGAAGATCGTCATAGTCCAGGCTATGAGCCAGCCCCCCGTTCACGAAAGCCGCCATCCATGCGGGAACCTTGCCCCCGAATACCAGGAGCGTGCTTTCCTCCTTGCCTCCGCCCTCCTTGGCTATCTCCGCCAGGGCTCTGCCACCCTGGCCCAGCGTGGTTGCGGCAATACTGACCCCGAGGGTATCGAGCACACTTTTCTTGACGGCCTCCACAACGTCACCGGGGATGTTCCCGTATCCGGTCTCCACAAAATGCCGGGCAAAGGCGAAAGAACTATCCTCTATATGTTTACCGGCCCCAGCTGTCTCCGTCAGGGAATGGTCAGGGAATTTTTTTTCCCCGACTTCAGGTTTGTCTTTATCCATGCTATCCATTGCTGGTCTCCCTTCAATTTTCACTCCCGGCAGATTTTCGGCATCTTGCAATAGATATCGTCAGCTTGTCAAGAATATTTCGGATATTCCAAGTCCGGTAATTATTCACTTGACAAGCCTATCCTTTTGTAATAGCGGTGCATTCATGCAGTATCCAATTTGCATACTGTCTGAATGCACCTGAGTGTAGGCGTTTCCGAGAACAGAATTTGCGGACCAGGTAAGGCCGGAAGAGGAGTACATATCGATGGATGAGCAGGTTCACCACATTGACGCTCAGGGGCTGCGAATTTTTGCCGCTCAGGCCCTGGAGCAGGGCGGTCTTAGCCCGGAAGACGCCGCCATCGTGGCGGATTGCCTGGTGGAAGCCGACCTGAGAGGGGTGGAAACCCACGGGGTGGTCAGGTTGCCCGCTTACCTGAGAATGATCAAGGAAGGCAACATGAATCCGCGGCCCCGGCTGTCCGTAATCAGGGAAAATCAGGTCTCGGCAGTCATCGACGCCGATGACGGAGTAGGCAACCTGGTTTCGTACCGGGCAGCGGAAAGGGCCATCGAGAAGGCCATACAGGCCGGCGTGGGCATTGTCGGGGTGAGAAACAGCACCCACAACGGGGAACAGGCCTACTATCCCATGATGGCCCTGAAGCATGACATGATTGGTCTGATGACCACCAATGCTCCTCCCCAGACTCCCGCTTACGGAGGTCTCAGCCGCGTGCTTTCCACCAACCCCATTGCCGTAGCCGTCCCCGCCGGTGTTGAACTGCCCGTAGTCCTGGACATGGCCACCACCCAAGTCGCCGTTGGCAAGGTGCGGCTGAGTGCCACGCTGGGGAAGAAGATTCCCCTGGACTGGGGGCTGGACCGCAACGGGGTGCCTACCGACGACCCCGACACCGTGCTGAAGGAAGGCTTTCTGGCCTGGCTGGGCGGGGCCAAGGGGTACTCGCTGAGCGTCATCGCCAATATCCTCGCCGGCGTCCTCACCGGCGGCCCCTTCAGCCGGGCAACCTTCGGGGATTACAGCAGTGCCGAATACGGAAGCCAGAAGGTGCGCGAGGGGCATTTTATTATGGTGCTGAATATTGAAAACTTCATGCCTCTGGCGGAGTTTAAGAGCCGGATGGATGAGATGATCAGGGACTTTAGGTCCTCCGAGCCGGCCCAGGGATTTGCCCGGGTCTATCTGCCGGGAGAACTGGAATTCGAGCGCAAGAGTCAGAGGCTAAAGAGCGGCATCCCGATCAGCCATGCCGTTTGGAAGACGTTGACGGAGGTGAAGGTGCGGTTGGGCCTGACCGGTTTCGCATAAGCTGCCTGGCCACCTTTTTATTAATGTTTATTGATGAACAAAGGAGGAAAACCATGGACGAACTTAGTGAAATGGATAGAAGGAGATTCTTAACCGTGCTGGGCGGCCTGGGGGGTGCGATGGCTTACGGAGGAATGCTGCAAGTGCCGGACAGTTTTGCCAAAGAAGCATATCCGGCAGGCAAGATCACCTATATCGTCGGGTATTCACCAGGCGGCGGGAATGATCAGACCGCCAGGGCCGCGGCCCAATTCATGAATAAACATATCAAGACCTTTTCCCGGGTGCCGAGCAAGGTGTCGGTCATTATCCAGAACGAACCCGGGGGCTCCGGGATGAAGGCCATCAGGTCCTTATATACAGCCGATCCCGATGGGTATACGATTGCCCATGGCGAGGACATGCTCCATACCCGGTCCATCCTGGGGAAGTTGGGCTTTGATCCCTTTGAACTGACCTATTTGGGACGGATCGCTTCGGGCAGTAAGGTGGTGGTGACGGGCAAGAATTCCCCCATCCGTACCTGGGAGGATGTTGTGAATCTGTCCAAGAAGACGCCCATCCGGTTCGGCAACGCCACCTTTGCCAGTTCCAACCATGTCGGGACCATATTCCTGATCGACACTACGGGAATCTCGGCCAAAATGATCCTTTTCGGCGCCGGCCCCAATACGAATGCCGCTTTGATACGCGGGGATATTCACCTGGCATTGAATAATGAAGACGGTCTCAAAGGAATGATCGATTCGGGAGAACTGCGGCCGATCTTGACTTTTTCCGAAAAACAGCAGTATCCCGGTTGCCAGACGATCAAGGACATCGGCTATCCGGAATTGATCAATCCGATCAGATCGCAGCGTTATGTCATCGCCCCCCCGAAAATGCCGGCCAATATCAAAAAAATACTGGTGGATACCTTGAAAAGGGCGCTGACGGACAAGGAATTCCTTGCCTGGAACGAGAAAGTCGGGTTGAGCTTCGAACCCATCTACAGTCCCGAGGTGGATGAACATGTGAAGAAGGTGCAGGGTTTCTATAATAGTAAAAGTGCGCTCTTGCGCAAATATCTCGACAAGGGATGATCAACAAAAGAAACCTGATTGCGCGATCATGGGATAAGTCTTTTCCCATGGGTGTTGCACCACCGGAGGGTGAATGGCTAACAAGGTAAAAAATGGTGTAGATTCAACGGGCAAGGACTTACGGGAATTGAAGGATGAACTTTGGATTGTCGTTCCCTTTTTCCTCATTGCCCTGGGTTTTTTTCTGGGCAGTTTCTCGGTCTCCCGAGAGGCAGGCGTGGTGCCCATGGCGGTGGGGCTGGTAACCGCCATCATCCTCGGGTTGCGCCTTTTCCATATCCTTTTCCCGCAAAGTAGAATCGGTGAATTCGACCAGGGGAGCCTGGCCGGAGAGTTCGATCACCTCAAGGACAAGATTGAGGAGGAAACCCTCAAGGAACACCATGAGGAGCCGGAGGGTAAAAAAATCACGGCTGCCGATGAGATCAAGGCCTTCCTCGGGGCCATCATCGGTCTGCTGATTTTTATCTGCTTTGGCTATATCGTCGGCAGCCTGATGGTGATCGTCGCTCTCAGCTACTATTATGGCTATCGAGAAAAGCTTCCCATCGCCATTGTCGTCGCCTCGCTTTTTCTGATCGTTTATGTGGTCCTTTACAAACTGCTGGAGGGCCCCCAAGGCTTTGGCCTGCTCCTGAAGCCCATCCTCAAATGGCTTGATCTGTTGTAGAAAGGGAATGTTGATGGAGCAATTTATCTCGCCTTTAATGGTTTTATTCGAATGGCAAAATTTACTGCTGATGCTGCTGGGAACCTTAATCGGGGTGGTGGTAGGCATATTGCCGGGCATCGGCGCGACCCAGGCCATGGCCCTCGTCATTCCCCTGACCTGGAAGATGGACGTCCTGCCCGCTCTGGTGCTCCTGATCTCCATCTATTCCACCTCGAAATTTGGCGGGTCCCTCACGGCGATTCTTTTTAACATCCCCGGTGACTCCCCCAATGCCGTAACCCTCATTGACGGTTTTCCCATGGCCCAAAACGGCCAGGCCAAAACGGCCATTGGCGCCTCAGCTACCGTTTCGATCCTGGGCGGGCTTTTTTCAGCCCTTTCCCTCTTGATTTTTCTGCCTGTGATGTACCAGATCATCCTCCTCTTCGGGCCGGCAGAATTCTTCATGCTGGCGCTCTTCGGGCTGACGGCCATTGCCGCCGTCTCCGCAAAGAGTCTGATGAAGGGGCTGGCCGCAGGCGGTATAGGAATTCTCATTGCCACCATCGGTTTTCATCCCTTGATCGGTGAGACCCGTTTCACCTTAGGCATCTTCTATCTGGAAGACGGCATTACCATGGTACCCGTCATCCTCGGGGCCCTCGCGATGAGTGAGGCCTTGATCCTCTGGATGGAGGGCAGCTCCATCGTCAGTGAAAGCGTTCCTCTGGCGGGCAGTTATAAGGACGGAGTCCTGGCGGTTTTCAAGAATCTGCCGCTGTTCTTCAGGAGTTGCTTCATCGCCTGGATAGTCGGGGTCGCGCCGGGAGCGGGCGCATCCTCAGCCGGTTTCATCTCCTACGCTTCCGCGGTGAAGACCTGTAAAAAACCATCTAACTTCGGCAAGGGCGATGTGCGGGGCGTTATTGCCGGGGACACGGCCCTGCACGCCTGCGGGGGAGGCGATCTCCTGCCCACGATAACCATGGGTATCCCCGGCAGCAATGCCATGGCCATTCTGTTGGGGGCCTTTCTGCTCCACGGCATCACTCCGGGGCCGCAAATTGTGAAGATGCATATCGATCTGGTCTATATTATTATTTATGTGCTTTTTGTGGCCCATGTCCTCAGCGTGTTCATGGCCATGGGGTTTTCCAACTTTATGGAAAGGCTGACCAGGACAAGAGCGGAGATCATCTCTCCGATCATCATCGTCTTCTGTCTCCTCGGCTCTTATATCATGCGCCAGTACTGGCAAGACATGGTCGTCACCACCCTTTTCAGTATCCTTGGCTACTACATGCGCAAGCACGGCTATCACCCCATACCCTTGCTCTTGGGGATCATTCTGGGGCCGATTGCCGAATTCGGATTTTATGAAGCCCTCTCGATTTCGGAAAACGGGCTCTTGATCTTTGTCACCAGGATTCCGAGTTTGATTATTCTGCTTTGCATCCTCCTGGTAGTTTTCTGGTCCTATGTGGAGAAGATGTACCGGCGGATTGGCCCGTCTCGCGGCGCTGGCCTATGAGATTGCCGCGGGCTACGCCCTCGCAATGACGGCTTAAAAGTTGAGAACTAGGGAGGCAAGATGCAAACGCAAGACCTGAGGAAATGGCTCGACCAGGCAAGAACGATAGGCGAGGTCACGGAGATCGAGGGGGCCGATACCAACCTGGAGATAGGAACCTTAAGCCAGGTGGTGGCGCGAAACCAGGGGCCTGCCGTGCTGCATGATAAGATCAAGGGTTATCCCCCGGGTTTCCGGGTGCTTACCAACTCGATGTCGAATATCAAAACCATCAATCTCACCTTCGGCCTTCCCTTGGATTATGCCATCAAGGACAGCATCGAAGAGTTAAGAAAGCGGATCACGGGCTGGGAAAAAAACGCTTCCAGCTTCGCGCCCCGGATTGTGGACGAGGCTCCCGTTCTGGAAAATGTCGTGGAAGGGGACAAGGTAGACCTGAACATCTTCCCCGTACCTCTCTGGCACGAAATGGACGGCGGCCCTTACATCGGGACCGCCTGTTCCGTGATCACGAGAGATCCGGACACGGGGCAGATCAACTGCGGTACTTACCGTAACCAACGGTTGGACGGGCAGTCCGTGGGCCTGATGATCACCCACGGGCACCATGGACGGCGTCACCGGGACAAGTACTTCTCCCGGGGTGAACCCTGTCCGGTGGTCATGGTTTTCGGGCAGGCCCCGCTTTTTTTCGCCATCTCGGCCGCCTCCATTCCGGAAGAAATCTGCGAACTCAATTATATCGGTTCCATCATCGGCGAGCCGGTCGAGGTGATTGCCGGGAAGGCCACGGGACTTCCCATACCGGCCCATGCCGAGATCGCGATCGAAGGCTTTGTCTACCCGGAGCAAACCAAGAAAGAAGGCCGCTTTGGCGAGTGGCAGGGCTACTACGCCGGTAAAGTTACGGAGCAGCCCTTTCTGAAACCGAGCACCCTCTATTATCGGAACAATCCCATTTTATTGGGGGCGGCGCCGGCCAAAGGGCTTTGGAGTGACTCCGCTTTGATGCGCAGTGTGCTGATCTCGGCCCTCATCTTCAATGAGGTCGTTGCCTCCGGTGTTCCCGGAGTGAAGGGGCTTTGGTGCCCGCCCGCCGGCGGCGGCCGCTATTTGCAGATCATCTCCATCAAGCAAATGTATGGAGGTCACGCGGCCCATGCGGGCCATGCAGCGGCGGTCAGCCGTTCCGGGGCCTTTTCCGGGAGATACACGGTCGTGGTGGACGATGATGTGAACCCCTACGATTTAGAGGATGTGATCTGGGCCGTGGCGACCAGATCGCTGGCCAAGGAAATAGATATCATCAATAAATCCTGGGGCAGTCATTCCGATCCCCTGTTCCATCGATCCGCATCAGACTCCGGGGACAGCACTCTCTCGCGAGGTATCATCTATGCCGTCAAGCCCTATGAATGGCTGGCGGAATTTGCGCCCGTGAATATTGCCAGTGAGGAAATGAGAAGCGAGGCTTTCCATAAATGGAAAGACCTCTTCCAGGGTAGATTACAAACCATTTAAGGTTGCCGCTGGCCGGCATAGGGCCGGGACCGTGTCAACCGAAAGCTGGGGAAACTTGATCGTGACAGGAAATAATGAGTTCTTAGAACCAAACGCCGTTCCTAAAAAACAGTTATTTTCCGACCAGGCATACTCTTTACTGAAAGAGATGATTCTGGAGATGAAAATATCTCCCCACGATTGCCTTTCGGAATCGAAATTGGCCTCCCTCATCGGCATGAGCCGCACCCCGGTCCGGGAAGCCTTAAATAGGTTGAAAAATGAAGCCATCGTTATTTCCTCGGACAACAAAGGATATTTCTTAAAAGTTCCGACGATCAAGGAGATGAAAGATCTATACGAGCTGAGGGCGGTGCTGGAGGTTGGGGCGATAAGATTGGCTGCTCCGAAGCTCGATTTAGATGTCCTTGCTGATTTTGAAAAGAAATTCTTATCCTTCAAGAGCGAGGCGGGTAAGGCGGGCGAGAAGGATTTTGAGTTTGTCAAATTAGGGCGGGAATTTCATTTTTTCATTGTCGATAGTACGGGCAATAACGAAATCAAGGAATTAATCAAGGGCATTTATGAGCGACTGGCCATCAGCAGGCTATATTCCTATGACCACCGCCGCAACGATGCCGTGGATGAACATTTAAAAATCGTCGAGGCACTAAAAGAGCGATCCCTGGAGAAATGTCACACCTGCATGGAAGAACACCTGAAGAATGCCTTTGAAATGTTAATTAAAATTCTCTGAATCCACGGCGGCGGCCCTCTGGCGACTCTGTTCCAACTAAACCTTGCCAGCCCTATGCATCTAATGGTTTGTTCCCGGGAAGCTCATGCCAGAGGTGGCATGGGCTTCCCGGGCAGCAGGGTCTATTTTCTGGGATCACTGGGATCGAGGATCACATCCAGCAGGGCGGAACGGCCGTTCCGCACTTCGGCCAGGGCCCGCTCCAAGGCGGGGGCAATTTCCGCCGGGTCATCCACCCTTTCGCCATAGGCGGCAAAAGCCTTCATGAGCTGGGCGTAGTCCGGATTCGGGGCAATGTCCACGCCAAAAAATTTCTGGTGACGCGCGGCCCAGCCTTCGGGATAAATCTTTAAGTGGGCCGTTTGCATGGCCCGATAGGACCCGTTGTTGAAGATGATCGTGAGGATGGGCAATTGGTACTCCTGGGCGAAGCCCAGGGCCGAGATGACGGGCCCATAGTTGAAGGAGCCATCCCCGACCAGATGGATGACCGGTTGGCTGGGTGAGACCGTCTTGACGCCCAGCGCCACCCCCATGCCGCACCCCAGTCCCCCGATGTCCGCCTTGAAGAAGTTGCCCGGTTGCATCCGCAGGAGATGGCGAATCAGGGCTGTCGTATGGCTGATCGTTTCCAGGACCACCATGGCGTCTGGCGGCAGCCACTCATTGAGACTATGGCAAAGCCACCGGGTGTCGATGGGGTGCTTATCCCGGGATTTTAAGGCCTGGTCCCGCCAGTTTCCAAAAATTTGCTCGTGCTTTCCCTGCCATTGCCGGAGACGCTCGGGGTTGGCGGCGCCGTTTTTTGCCTTAACCCTCTCCAGCAGCGCCCCCAGGGCCTGCAGAGGATCCACTGCCAGGACCGTGTCGGCCCGGTAATTCCAAAAAGGGAGCTGGCTGTAGGGGGCTTGATTGTCGATGAAGATGACCTTGGCTTCGGGACGGGGGTTCGCCCGCTGGGGGTTCCAGGGGGTGGTGGCAGCCAGAACGAGGACGAGATCGGCCTCGGCAGCAGCCTCGGTGGCATCAAAGCCGGCATGGAGGGGGTGCTCCTTCGGGAAGTTGACGAAATATTGCCGCATCGACTCAAACACGGGAATGGACAGGGTTTCCGCCAGTTCCACGAGCTTTTCCACGGCCCGGGGTTCGGCGCCCAGGCGTTCCGTGATGATGACCGGGTTCTGACTGGCCATCAGCAGGCTGGCAATTTTATCCAGGTCAGCCGGGTCAGCCGTGGCATTGGTTTTTGGGGCGGCAAATTGGGGCAGGCTTTCCTCCAACTCTTCCAGGAGATATTCGTGAGCCAGAGAAAGATAGACGGGCCCCTGGGGAGCCAGGCAGGCCAGTTGGCAGGCCCGGGCCACAGTGCCGGCCAGGGTTTCCCGGGAGGTAACGGTGTGACTCCATTTCGTGAAGGGAACCGTCATGGGGTGGGAGCCGCCCACGTCGGAACGGTTCAGCCACTGCCAGCCACGATCGCTCTGCTGATTTTTGCCTTCCGTGAAGATGGCGGAATCACCGGAGCACACGAGCATGGGCACCTGGTCCATGTAGGCCTTGCGAATGGCCATGGCGCCGTGCAGGAGACCGGCCGAGGTATGGAGCAGGACGGCGGGCAGCTTTCCCGATTTCAAGGCATAGCCGCTGGCAGCAGATAGGGCGAGCATCTCATGCCGGCAATTGAAATATTCCAGATCCTTATCACCCTGGGCATGAAGCTTGGCCAAGGCCTCCCAAACGGAAGGCCATTCGCTTCCGGGAGAGGAAAAAATGGCTTTTACCCCTTGCTGTTTGAGCACCTCCACCAGTGCTTCACCGCCTGAATACCGCATGTTTACCTCCTTAATCACTTGCTCGGCAACTCTCTTAAGGACTGCTCCCCCCCGTTTGTTTTGTGCAGTTTTCCTAGTCCTTCGGAGTCTCTGGTTTGAGGAGCCTGCTATGCTGTTGGAAATGGATTCGGGCAGATTAGAGAAAAGCGCGGAGAGTGTCAAGGAAAAATGAAAACGAAAAATGAAAACGAAAGAAAAATTATGCTGAGAACGAAGTTATTGACAGTACAATAATTTGTGGTTAGACTCCCAGGCATTAACATCGAGGGGGCGCGAAATGACTGAGGAATTAAACTGTATCGGCAAGGCCGCGGCAAGGCCGGAGGCGCCGGAAAAGGTTACGGGGAAGGCCGTTTATGCCGGTGATCTCTCCCTTTCCGGCATGCTCCATGGCGTGGTCCTGCGGAGCCCTCATCCCCATGCCCGTATCTTGACCATCGATACCTCCGCGGCCCGGGCCTTGCAGGGGGTAGAGGCGGTGTTGACGGCTGCTGATTTGCCCCGGCGCCGGTTGGGAGAAAAGATTAAAGACCAGCCCGTGCTGGCGGAAGACATGGTCCGTTTTGTCGGCGAAAGAGTGGCTGCCGTGGCGGCCCTGGACGAAGCCACGGCCCGGCGGGCCGCAGGACTGATTCGGGTGGAGTATGAGCCGCTGCCGGCGGTTTTTGATATTGAGGAGGCCCTGGGTCCCGAGGCCCCTCTGGTGCATGCAGACAGCCTAGAGTATCTGAAACCGCAGGCCCAGGTGCAGGGCAATGTTTATGGGTATGAGCGCATTGCCACGGGCGCGATCGAGGCGGGCTGGTCGCAGTCCGATTATATCTTCGAGGACTCCTTTTCCACCCAAGCCGTGCACCAGGGCTATCAGGAGAATCACGTCATTGTGGCCCTGGCGGAACCGGACGGACGCGCCACCATCTGGTCTTGCAACAAGGTGCCTTTTCCACTGCGCCGTGAGCTTGCCAACTACATCGGCATCCTGGAAGATTACCTGCGGATCGTTGCTCCGCCCATCGGCGGCGACTTCGGCGGGAAAAGCGCCGTCATGGATGAGCCGCTCTGCTATTATCTTTCCCTCTTGACGGGCCGGCCGGTCCGGATGGCGATGACGCGCCGCGAGGAACTGGCCGCGGCCAATCCCCGTCATCCCAGCCTGATCACCATCAAAAGCGGTGTGAAAAAAAACGGGCAACTGGTGGCGCGGCAGGTAAAGATCCTCTTTAATTCCGGAGCTTACGGAGGCGTTAAATCCAGTCTCGTACTGCTGGGTTACAACAAGGCGGCCGGCCCCTATCGCATACCCCATCTGTTGATCGAAGGATACGCCGTCTATACGAACAATGAACCCCGCGGCCAGTGCCGGGCGCCCGGTCAGCCTCAGGCCGTCTTTGCCCTGGAGTCCCACATGGATATCATAGCCAAAGGGTTGGGCCTGGATCCCCTGGCTTTTCGGCTCCGGAATGTACTTACGGAAGGGGAGGCGGACCCGGCGGGAGAACGGTGGCATGACCTGCGTGGCCGGGAGGTATTGGAAACGGCGGCCCGCGTGGCTGGGTGGCAGCGTCCTCGCGCTGCAGGTACGGGCTTGGGGATGGCCTTGGCCTTTCGGGGCACCGGCGGCGGCGTATCGGGTGCCGAGGTGAAGGTAGGCGCCGATGGTTCGGTAGAAGTTCTCACCGGCGCCGTCGAGACAGGAACGGGTTCCTGGACGATCCTGCAGCAGATTGCGGCCGAGGAACTGGGGGTGACCCCGGAGATGGTGCGGGTGGTACCGGGAGACACGTCAGTGGCGCCTTACGATTGCGGCAATGCTGCCAGCCGTAGCACCCATGTGGCCGGCTGGGCCGTCCGCCAGGCCAGCCAGGAGGCGGCGGCAATTTTGGGCAGCACGGCGGCTAGGATGCTGGGGGGCCGGCCCGAGGAAATCGTCAGCAAAGGGGGCCGATTCTGGCCGGCCTCCCATCCGGAGCAGAGCCTCGCTTTCGCCCAAGTGGCGGAAAAGGCGGCTGAGCAGGGCCCCATCGTCGGTCTGGGCCGTTACGAGGGACAAAAAAAGGACACTACTGCTTTTGCCTGCCACGTAGCGGAAGTCATGGTGGACCGGGAGACGGGCGCAGTGGAGGTGACGCGGCTCGTGGCCGTGCAGGATATCGGCCGCATTCTCAACCCGCCTGCCGCCGAGGGGCAGGTGGAAGGTTCGGCCGTGCAAGGCCTCGGTTTTACGCTCTGGGAAGATCTGGTTAAAGAGGAGGGCCGCCTTTGCAGTTCCTCCCTGGCGGACTATCACCAGCCTTCTTCCCTGGATATGCCCGAGATGGAGGTTGTTTTTCTGGAGGGTGCGCGAGGACCCGCACCTTATGGAAGCAAGGGCCTTGGAGAATTGCCCATCGTGCCCGTGGCGGCGGCCATTGCCAATGCCCTGGAAGACGCTACCGGGGTGCGGATCAAAGACCTGCCCCTGACGCCGGAAAAAGTGTGGCTGGCCCTGCAAAAGGGCGGCTTCGCTCCTGCCAGTTGAACCGAAACATTAAGTGGCAGATTCCCTCTGTAAGGCGGCACCAGCCAGAGAAAAAAATTCTCCAGGCCCGCACTTTTCCCTTGACAAACCGTGCCTTTTTGCATAGGTCCTATGTTTAGGATGCAAATTGGATACAAGCTGTATACAAGGAAAAAACATTGTTTCTGACTTAGAGCGAAAGCACATAAGATTATTTGTAACTACTCAGGTAGATAGGCTGTAGGCTGAAGACTGTTAGGTGAAAAAACCTACAGTCTAACCCTGATAAACAGGATAAGTAAGTTCTTACTAAACAGCTTCAGACAGAGATTATTTTACTCAGGAGGTCTTGCCAGCGGTGACAGCACTCAATGATACGAAGGAAATTAGATTGCACAGCAGGGGAGGCATGGGGCTTGCTCTGATGACGCAGATGGTGGTAGCGGCTTTCGGCATGGAGGGGAAATATGCCGCTGGTCTTCCCTCCTTCGGCATCGAGAGAAGAGGTTCCCCCGTTACCGGGTATGTGCGGGTCAGCAATAAGCCTATCCGGGAGAAGTGCCGGGTCTATGCCCCGGAATGCCTCGTCATTATGGACAGTCGCCAGTTAGGCCTGGCCAATACCATGTCCGGGTTGAAACCTGAGGCTTTGCTGGTACTTGATGCCAAGGAAATGCCTGCTCAAGAAGCATTGGAAAAATTCGGGACGATCGCTCTGGTCGATGCCACGGGCATCGCTCTGGAGGAGATCGGGCGGCCCATAACTAACACCTGTATCTTGGGCGCCCTGGCGGGCTGCACCGGGTGGCTGGAAATAGGTTCCATCGTTAAAGCCCTGGAGCGGTATTTCCCGCCGAAACTCCTCGGCGGAAACCAGCGCTGCGCGGAACGGGGCTTCGCGGAGGTTCAGATGAAAAGCTTAAATGCGTCAAAGGAGGCCTAATGGAATCGAAAACGTCAGTTCTGCCTTGGGTGGTCGCACCGACCTTAGCCAACGTGCCCTTAGAAGGATGGCGCACGGAACGGCCGGTCATGGATCATGAGAAGTGCTGCCAATGCGGCTTATGCTATATATACTGTCCCACCGGCTGTATCGAAGAGAAAACGGACGGCCTGGAAATCAGTCTGGACTTCTGCAAAGGGTGCGGCATTTGTGCCTGTGAATGTCCAAATCAGGCGATAGCCATGGTAAAGGAGACATGAGTAACTATGGGAACGGAGATTGAACCAAAAAACGAACGCCTGGCCTGTGACGGAAATATCGCCGTCGCCTATGGCGTGATGCTGTGCCGGCCCGATGTGATGTCCTTCCTCCCGATTACCCCCCAGCACGGGATGCTTACACAACTCTATCAGTTCCACTGCAGCGGCTTGATCGATGCGGAGATCGTGGAGGCGGAAGGGGAACAATCGGCGATGAGTATTGTCAACGCTGCTTCGGCTTGCGGATCGCGGACCTTCATTTCCTCTTCAGCTGCCGGCTTGTACTTTGCCTGGGATGCCTTCAAGGCGACCTATAGCCTGAGACTGCCCGTGGTCATGGTTAATGTCAGCCGGGAAGAGTGTCCGCCGGCGATCGTCGTCCATAGCCAACAGGATATCGTGGGCGCCAGGGATCAGGGGTGGATCCAGATCTATCCGGAGAACTGCCAGGATTGCCTGGATATGGTGCTGATGGCCTATCGGCTCGCCGAGGATAAGGAGGTGCTGCTGCCGGTAATTGTCTGCATGGACGGCTTCTACCTTTCCCATCTCACCGAGGTTGTGGATGTCCCGGCCCGAGCGGAAGTCGATAGGTTCCTGGCTCCCCTGCAGGAAACGGAACGGGTGAAACTGACCGCCGATCCGGTCTCCATCTGCGGCGCCGGTTTTGTGGACCAGGATCTTGCCCAGGTCCGCTATGAGTATTGCGAGGCCATGGAGCGGGCCAAGGGAAAGTTTGCCGAGATAGACGGGGAATTCGCTAAAACTTTTGGCAGAAATTGCGGCGGCTTGGTCCAGGAGTATCGGACGGACGATGCCGAGGTGGTGCTGGTGACCCTGGGCACCGTCACCGGAACAGCCAGGGTCGCGGTGGACAGGAAGCGGGCGGAAGGACTGAAGGTCGGCCTGGTCCGGGTGACGATGCTCCGTCCTTTGCCGCGCGAGAGGCTGCGAGAGGCCTTGCAAGGCAAGAAGGCCGTAGGCGTTATCGACCGCAACATCTGTTTCGGCTGCAACTGCGGCGGCCTGTTCATGGATGTCAAGAGTGTCCTTTATGATCTGGACGACCGTCCCCGGGCGGTCAACTTCATCGATGGCATCGGCGGGCTCGACATCTCCGTGGACCATCTGGAAAAAGCTATCGACATTGCCTACCGGGCCTCGCTTGACAGAAGCGTCCCCGAGGTCACGTGGTTAGCCTTAGAGCGGTGAGAGGGGGTAAGGAAAAATGGTTGGATTTTATAACGTCCTGAAGATAGAGGAGCTTGCCTGTCCTGCCGGTTGCTCGGCTTGCCTGCAAGCCTGTGCCAAGCGGCAGGGGGCCGAGGCGCTGCCGGTCATTAAATTGATACAGAAACCCGGGGCGGAAGTTCATGGTGTCGCCACCTGTTATCAGTGCAGCCAGCCCAGGTGTCTTGAGGCCTGCCCGGCCGACGCCATCTCCAAGAGTCCGGACGACGGCGTCGTGCGTATCGATGGGGAGGCTTGTGTGCGCTGTGGCGCTTGCGTTGAGGCCTGTGCCTATGGCCAGATTTATCAGGATCAAGAGACGGACCAGGTTTTCAAATGTGACCACTGCGGCGGCGCCCCTCAGTGCGTTGCGGCCTGCCCCCAGGGGGTCATGTCTTTTCTTAAACCCAGCGAGACGAAGAAGTATCTGGGTAAGGACAATGTGTCCCATGGGGTGTACATGTGCCAGGGCTGTGCTCCCGAGGCCGCCTTCCGGTTTACCCAGCGCGTGGTGGAGAAGGTCACGGGACAGCCGGCGATCTATTTTGGTACCTCCAGCTGTATGGCCTTGATTCTCATGTCCGCCGGTCCGGGGCGTTCCTTTTTAGGCAATTCCATCTTTTATGCCCGGATGACCAACGTGGCCTCTTCCATGACCGGGGTACGCCGCCACTTCAAGAGAGCGGGCAAAGACGTGCCCCTCATCGCCTTTGCCGGCGACGGCAGCACGGCGGATATCGGCTTTCAGAATCTTTCCGGGGCCGCGGAGCGGGGGGAGAAAATTGTCTATATTTGCTATGATAATCAAGGATACATGAATACGGGCATTCAAAAAAGCGGCGCCACCCCCTACGGCGCCTGGACCACGTCCACGCCCGTAGGCGGTCCTTACCGGGGAAAAACGAGCCCGGCTAAAAACGTGCCGCTGATTATGGCCTTCCATGGCGTATCCTATGTGGCGACGGCGAGTTCCGCCTTTTTGGAAGACTATGCGGAGAAACTCGCCAAGGCCCTGCAGGTAAAGGATGGCCTGTCCTACATCCACTTGAACACCCCCTGCACGACGGGGTGGCGGTTCCCGATGGATAAAACCGTGGAAGTGGGAAGAATGGCCGTGGAAACGAACATGTTTCCCCTCTGGGAGGCGGAGCAAGGGAAGATTCGCCTCACCTATCGTCCAAAGAAGGTCAAGCCTATCACCGAGTATACGAAGCTGCAGGGTAGATTCGCCCACCTGAAAGCGGAAGAACTGGCTAAGCTCCAGAAGGAAGCAGATGCTGGCTTCAGCTTGATTGAACGGCTGGCCGGCTTAGAAAATATTTCTCAAACATAGGGGGACAACTTCCGTGAACGATTCAACAAAGGAAGATCTCTGGATCAAGACCGCCTGCAGCGGTTGCTATGGCAACTGCCCGGTCCGGGTGCATCGGGTAAACGGCAGGGCGGTGAAAATTGAAGGCGAACCTGATTGCCCATGGACGGAAGGGAGCGTCTGCGGGAAGGGCGCCTCGGCCCTCCAGATTCTCTATGATCCCAACCGCCTCAATTATCCCGTGAAGAGGACCAACCCGGAAAAAGGGATCGGCGTGGACCCTAAGTGGGAAAGGATTACCTGGGACGAAGCTCTGGATACCATCGCCGGCAAGCTCAAAGAGATTTACAAGGAATGCCCGGGGTCATACCTGCACCATTATACGCCCACTACCGGTATCCTGGGGCTCTACATGGGGATCTTTGCCCGGGCCTTCGGCGGTTCCCAGAACTCAGGGGGCGGGGGGCTTTTCTGCGGTAACGCGACCCATCTGCATGCCGGGATCACACACGGGGCCTGGTCTTATACTGCTGATTTCGAACGGTCCAAGTACGTCATCTATATGGGGGCCAGCAAGGGAAGCGGCGCCGGACACGGTTCCGGGCAGATGATGAAACTGACGGCCGAGGCCCGAGACCGGGGTTGCAAGATGGTGGCCTTTGATCCGATCTGCAACCATGCCGGCGGCAAGGCCACGGAATGGGTGCCGATCCTGCCGGGCACGGACGGTGCTGTGTGTCTGGCCATGGTCAATGTCATTATCAACGAACTGGGCACCTTTGATGTGGAGTATATCAAAAAAGAATCGAACGGTCCCTATCTGATCGGCCCGGACCGTCACTATGTGCGGGACAAAGAGACGGACAAACCCCTGGTCTTCGATACAGAAGCGGGGATGGCCAAGGCCTTTGACGATCCCACGGTCGGAGACTTCGCCCTGGAAGGCACCTATGAGGTAAGCGGGGTCACCTGTACGCCTGCCTTTTCCTTGATCAAGGAGCACGTCAGGAAATACACGCCCGAGATGGCAGCCGGGATAAGCACCGTACCTGCGGAGACCATTCGCCGGATCGCTCGGGAATTCGTCGAGGCCGCCAGCATCGGCAGCACCGTCACCATCCAGGGAAAAACCCTGCCTTTGCGGCCCGTGGCGGTTGTCACCTTCCGGGGGATGTGCGGTCATGCCAATGCCTGGAATTCCATTGCCGCCGCCTACCTGCTCAACGCCATCGTCGGGGCCAACGATGTTCCCGGAGGGGCCATCGGCTGGCCAACGCGGTTCCACGGCATGCCTGAGACGGGCTGGCCCAATTATCACCCCCGGGCCGATAAGGATGGCAATCTGCTGGGCGGCTGGTGGTGGGTGTGGGAAGATGCCATGTGGCCGAAGCCCGATCCCCGGCTGCCCGCTGAGAAACCGACCATGCGGGAGACTTTCCCCTGGATGACGACCTCGCCCTTTCTCACGGCCTCCGATCGCGCGTGGTGGCGGGAAAAGACGGGTTTGCAGCATAAGCCGAAGGTGGCGATCATCTGGGGCGCCAATCAGCTCATGTCGGCGCCGAATAAGGAGGAAGTTGCCCAGTCCCTAAAGGATTATCCCTTTGTCGCCTCCTTCCGCCTGCTCCTTGATGAATTTTCCGAAATGTGCGACATCGTGCTGCCGGACACCCATTACCTGGAGGCCCTCTTCCCTTCGGCCCATCAGGAAGTCGGTTTCAACGGTCCCACGGGCATGACGGGCTGGTATGTGGGCATCCAGCAGCCGGTCGTCAAACCGCAGTTCGAACGCCGGCAGGCCATCGAAGTTTACATGGAGCTCGCCCGGCGCATCGCTCCGGAGCTTTTAACCTCCATGTACGATAAATTGAATAAATTCCTGCGCCTCCGGGAACCTTACAAGCTGGAGCTGGATACAGCCCGGCATTATACCTGGCAGGAGTGCTGCGACCGGGCCTTCAAGTGCTGGGCCGGGGATAGCCATGGGTTGGCCTGGTTTGAAGAGCATGGCGGCATAACATGGCCCAAGAAGGTGGATGAGGCCTATTTGCGGCCCTTTGTCCCAAACATGAGGCAGCAAATCTATTACGAGTACGTGGTAAACTGGGGCGAAAAGCTGCGGGCCCTCCTGGAGCCGGTCGGGGTGGACATAGACTGGCAACAGTATACCCCGCTGCCGGAGCATTTTGCCAATCCCTATGATGAGGCGGCTGATCCCGCTTATGACCTCTACAGCGTCAGCTATCGAGATATCGCCCATACGGGTTCCACGTCGCTCGGTGTGCCCTGGATCGCCGAGGTCTCGGCCACGAATCCTTTCACCTTTTATATTCAGATCAATGAAGACACGGCCCGCAAGAAGGGGTTGCAGGATGGGGATGAAGTGTGGGTGGAAAACATCTTTGGCCGTCGCCTTCGCGGGAGAGTCAAAACCCTGCAGGGGGTGCATCCCCAGGTGGTGGGGACGATGGCCGCCGGCGGCCACTGGACGAAGAGCATGCCCCTGGCCCGGGGCAAAGGCGTCTGCATCAACGATTTGATTCAGATTGAGAAGAAATTTATGGATCCGGTCTGTTTCACCGTAGAGGCGAGTCCGAAGCTGAAAATATACAAGGTTACGGGAGGCGATTAATGGCCAGATGGGGCATGGTTATCGATCTGAAAAGGTGCAATGGCTGCTATTCCTGTGTCATGGCGTGCAAACAGGAACATTCTTTGCCCGCCGGTATTTTCTTTAACCGGGTTTTGGTCAGTGAAAGCGGCAAGTATCCGATGGTCGCCAAGGAGATACTCCCCATTCTTTGCAACCATTGCCGGGAAGCGGTTTGCGTGGCAGTATGTCCCAGCGGGGCGACGACGAAGGGGGATGACGGCGTCGTCACGGTCGATTATGACAAATGCCTGGGGTGCCGGTACTGTATCATTGCCTGTCCTTTTCAGCAGCGCAGCTACTTCGATAAACTGCGGGAGTACTTCCCGGGGCAGGAGACGCACTTTGATAAGATGGCGGGTGAGGCTTTCCAGACCGGGGTCGCGGTGAAGTGTGTTTTTTGCAAGGATAGAATAGACAAGGGCTTGAAGAAGGGCTTGACACCCGGTGTGGACCGCGAGGCAACGCCCGCCTGTGTCATCAATTGTTTTACCAAGGCCCGGTATTTTGGCGATCTGGATGATCCGACAAGCGAGGTGGCACGCTTAATCAGGGAAAAAAGAGCGCTGCCCTTGCATCCGGAATACGGTACCGAACCCTCGGTGTTTTATATCAGATAAAGGCTAGGAGGAAAGACATGCGGGCCCACGAGTGGATGGTGAAATACACGCCCCAAACAGAGTGGATCGAAAAGAAAGGCATCCTGCTGTGGCTGGCTTTTTTCTTCGGGGGGATCGGCAGCGGCCTCTATCTGGTATCCCTCTGGCTCGACTCCTTGACCGGCATGGTGGCGGGTTGGCTCATCGTGCTGGTTTTAAAGGGCGCCGCCCACCTGGCCTTTCTGGGGCACCCCTGGCGAGCCTGGCGGGCCGTGCTCCGGCCGCAGACCTCCTGGGTTTCTCGCGGACTCATCGCCATCGTGCTGTTTGCCCTCTGCGGCGCTTTACAGTTTATGTTCGCTTATCTGCTGCCCGGCAGCAGTGCGGAGGTGGTATTAAAGGTAATTACCGGCCTGCTGGCCGTGGTGATTGCGATGTATACGGGCTTTGCCCTCTCTTGCCTCACGGGCGTGCCTTTTTGGAATAATGGTTTGCTGCCCGTTCTGTTTCTGGCTTGCGGAATTACGGGGGGATTGGGCTTAGCTTTGGCTATTGCTTTGGCTGGCGGCGACATGCCCCTGGCTGCCGTAGAAACGGGGGCGCAGTATATGCTTTTAATCTTTCCGCTTCTTCTGGTCATGTACATCTGGAGCGCTACCTATGCCCAACCCGCGGGTAAGGCCTCCGTGGCAGAACTTCTCACGGGCCGGACCCTGCCCTGGTTTTGGGGGGGGCTGATTGTCTGTGGCCTTGTCATTCCGGGGGCCATCTCCGCCTATGCCTTGGTAGCAGGCGAAGTGTCCCATGCTTGGCTGTCTCTCAGCGTGGTCTGCGAAGTGATAGGCGGCCTTTCCTTACGCTATTGCATTCTCAAGGTGGGAATTTACCACCCCTTAATTCCGGGGCATTCATAAACCGCTAATCTGACAATAGGCAAAAACTGAGAAGGAGGGAGCAGTATGGACTTTTTGGCAGCTGGCAGTGTCATGGGCATAAACGGGCAGGTAGTGGTTGTTCCCGGAGGAGGCGGCCGGCAAAACGGCATCGGGCGGGCCACGGCCCTGCTGTTTGCCAAATTGGGCGCTAACGTGGCGATCTTGGATATCAACGAGGAAGCCGCTGCCGAAACAGCCGGGCTGATCAAGGAAGCCACCGGAACCACCGCTTCGGTATGGCAGGTGGACGTGACAAAGGAGGAACAGATCGCTCAGGTAGTAGAAGCGGTCCTGGCGCGCTATCAGCAAATCAATGTATGGGCCCAGATCGTCGGCGGGCATCAGGGGGCGACCCTGATCGAAGAAATTCCCCCGGCCATCTGGAGAGCCAATCTGGAACTCAATCTCACGGCTGCTTTCCTCTGTACACGTGCTGTATTGCCCGTGATGAAGCGGCAGCGGCAGGGCAAGATCGTCCTGGCCAGTTCCATGGCGGCACGGATCGTATCCACGCCCAGCGCCGATTACGCGGCAGCGAAAATGGGGATTGTCTCCTTCACGCGACAGCTGGCCTTTGAGGCCGGACCCTTTAACATCAATGCCAATGCTATTTCTCCCGGGCCGACCCATGAGCCGGATCCCGAGCGTGATGCTCAAGATGGCCGGATTAAGCGGGTTCCCTTGAGACGCCTGGCCACGCCGGAGGATCAGGCGAAGGCGATTACTTTTTTAGCTTCCCGGTGGGCGGATATGATTACCGGCATCACCTTGGATGTCGATGGCGGCCAGTACCTGGGGTGGATGGATTACGATACATATCTTGCCAAGCACAGGCAACCTGCCTAACGGATGAAGGGAGAAGAAATCATGAAGCCAGGATCACCACTCATTTGCAACCGCCGTAATTTCTTGAAAAACGTCACCCTGGGTAGCATCGCTGTCCACTCTTTTCTCAAGGGTGCCCCTGTTTTTGCCAAGGACATTTATCCGGCGGAAAAGATTACCTGGATCTCACCCTATAAGGTGGGCGGAGGCTTCGACTTGATGGTGAGGGGCATCAGCCCTTACCTTACAAAATACCTCCGGGAGGTTTCACCGGGGGCCAAAGGCGGGGACGTGCAAGTCAAGACCGAAACACGGGCCGGCGGGGAAAAGGCTTATAGCACGGTATATAATGCGAAAACGGAGGGCTACACCATCGGCGCCTTCGATATGGCCTTTGCTGCCGACACCCTGATGTCCAAACTGGATTTCGACCTGACGAAATTTACTTACCTGGTGCGGGTCATGACGACAACCCGGGTCCTGGTTACCAACAAGAAGGGTTTTGCCGATTGGGCGGAGATGGTGAAAGCCGCCAGAACGAAAGAACTGAAATGGGGTGTGGGGGCAATCGGCCGGGGTTTGACGATCGACTCGATCATTGTCAAAGAAGCGGTGGGTATTCCGGCGCGCTTTATTCCCTGGGGCGGCACTGCCGAGTGTATGAACGCCTTGCTCCGGGGTGACGTGCAGGTGGCGCTAGTTTCCGAAGATTCCGTGAAGGCCCTCTTGAGCGCCGGGGAAATAAAACCCCTGACGCAATTCACCGAGAAGAGTGAATACCCCGGCATGCCGAGCATCAAGGATCTGGGATATCCGGACCTCGTGGAGAGAGTCGGGACGCAACGTTTTGTGATCGCGCCGCCGGGACTCAAAAAAGAACAAGCCGAGGCGTTGTTGGCCGCCTTCAGAAAGGCCCTGAACGATAAAGAATTTCAGGCCTGGACGAAGAAGATGGACATCCCCCTGAATCCGCTTTACGGAGAAGAAGCGGAACGATTGGCCAAGAAGATGTTCGTCTATTACCAGCAGGATCTAAAGCCCATCTTGATGAAATACCTGTAACGGGAGAATTTTATGCGACCTGTTTGTGTTATCGTGCGCGACGGGTGGGGGTATAACGAGGACCCCCAAGGCAATGCCGTCTTTGCCGCCCGGACGCCGAATATGGATTCATATCTGAAGAAATATCCTTGGACGCTCCTCGCTGCTTCCGGCGAGGCCGTTGGTTTACCTGCGGGCTTCCAGGGTTCGAGCGAGGTCGGCCACCTGAACATGGGAGCCGGGCGCATCGTTGTCCAGGAACTGACGCGCATCGACGATGCCCTGAGCGACGGTTCGCTATTTCAAGCCCCGAAGTGGCTGGCCATGATGGACAAGTGGCGGGCACGTGGCGGGACGCTCCATTTATTAGGGCTCCTGCAGGACGAAGGCGTCCACGCCCATCAGGAGCATCTTTTCAAGATTTTGGCGCAGGCTCGCCGGGAATGGCCCGATGGCGCCATCGTGGTACATCCCTTCCTCGATGGCCGCGATACGCCGCCGCGCAGCTGTCTTGAATATTTGACGAAGTTGCAGGAGGTGATGGAAAAAACAGGCCACTGCCGGATCGGGACCATCATGGGGCGCTACTATGCCATGGACCGCTCGCGGGACTGGCGCCTGACCGATATCGCCTTCCACTGCATCGTCGACGGACAGGGCCGGCCGGCGCCCTCGGCGGAGGTGGCCGTCCGTGAATCCTATCTTAAGGACAGGACCCCGGATAATGTGGAGATGTGTGACGAGTACATCCCTCCGCATTGCCTCGAGGGGTATCGAGGCGTGCAGGACGGAGATTGCCTCATTCACACGAACTACCGCCAGGATCGGGCGATCCAGCTGTCGAAGGCTTTCCTCGACCCGGCCTACCTGGGAACTCGGCGCAGAACACCCGATGTCGCTTACCTGGGCTTGACGCGCTATTACGACGAATTCACGGAATACCTCGTGGAGCCGCTCGACGAGTCCGGTGACATGGCAAACCTGCTGGGGGAGGTAATTTCCCAGGCCGGCTGGCGCCAGCTGCGCATCGCCGAGACGCAAAAATATTCCCATGTCACCAGTTTTTTTAACGGCAAGGCGACCACACCCTATGCGCAGGAGGATGATGTGGAGATCAAGAGCCGCTTCGACGCGGCGACCTTTGCCAGCCATCCCGAGATGGAAGCCCACCGGGTGACGGAGGAGGTGCTCCACCGGCTTGCCGATAACCCCTATGCCTTCATCCTGATTAACTATGCCAACGGCGACATGGTAGGGCATACGGGTGATTTCGAGGCGGCACGGAAAGCCATCGAAGTTGTCGATCTTTGTGTCGGAAAAGTTGTGGAAAGGCTGCTGGAGTTGGATGCCCAGGTGCTGGTAACGGCCGACCACGGCAATGCCGAACAGATGGTCGATGGCGCCACCGGAACGGCGAAGACCAGCCATACTCTTTTTCCTGTCGAATGCATCTACATTGCCCAGGATTCCCCAGGCAAGCGCCTGCGGAGCCGCGGGAAGCTCGGGGATATCGCGCCGACGGTCCTGAAAATGCTCTCCCTCAACATTCCCCGGGAAATGACGGCCGAGGTGCTGGTTCTGGAGTGAGTGAGGGGAAAGACAATTTTGAATTTTGGATTATGAATTATGGATTTTTTATGCCTTAAAGCAAATTCACGGGGGGACAGCCAGCATGGAAAGTGTGCAAGCAGACGAACATCCGAGATTGAGGCCCGGCTTAGGTCGGTTGCAGGGAAAGGTGGCGATTGTGACGGGTGCCAACAGCGGGATCGGGCGCGCCACGGCCCGACTTTTCGCCCGCGAGGGCGCCAAGGTCCTTTGCTGTGATATCCAGGAAACAATGGAGACCCGCATAGACGCCTTGATCCGGGGAGAAGGAGGGGAGGCGGTCTTTGTCCACATTGATGTCACTAAACAGGCGGATTGTGACCGGATGGTGGCCCTGGCCCTGGAGAGCTTCGGCGATTTCGACATCCTGTTCAACAACGCCGGCGGCGCGATCCGCAAGAAGATTCACGAGTATACCGACGAGGAGTGGAACTTTGTCGTGGACCTCAATCTAAACGCCCTGTTTCGCGGCGTCCGGGCCGCCCTTCCCCATTTCCTGAAAAAGGGGAGCGGCAACATCGTGAGCACCGCCTCGAGTTTTGGCCTGATTGCCTCAGCGGAATATCCAGCCTACTGTGCCACCAAGGCCGCCATTATCAATCTGACCCGCGAAATGGCCCTTGACTATGGACCCCATGGCATCAGGGTCAACTGTGTCTGCCCCGGCGCCATCGATACGCCGCGCTTCCGGGGATATCCTCCCAAACCCACGCTGTTGGGCAGCGGGATAGCGGAGGAGCAGCAGCGCCGTAAATCGGCCCAGAGCAACAAAGCGCTGCTCCGCATGGGAGCCCCTGAAGAAATCGCCTATGGTGTGCTGTTCCTCGTTTCCGAGGAGGCTTCTTTCGTCACCGGCCATGCTCTCGTCATTGACGGGGGACAAACCATCGGCGTGTAAAACCGGCGCTCCTGTTCCTGGATGAGGTTAGAGGTCAGCAAGGCCTCGGGGTTCCACAAAAATCCACATCTTCCCGCCGCAGACATCGCCACCTTTGGTGCCCAGGTCATCGGTCAGGTCAATTTCCAGAAGCTCCGGCCTTTTAGTCTGGAGGATGCAGCGCAGAGCCGCGCTGCGCACTTGATTCTCCCCGCACCCTCCGCCTACCGAGCCGTAGGTGGTGCCATCGACGCAGACGAGCATCTTCGCACCGATCTCCCTGGGCGTTGAGCCAAGGGTTTCCGTAATGGTGGCCAGACAGACCGCGATGCCCGCCTGTTCGAATTCGGCGAGCTTGAGAAATATTTCTGCATCCCTCATGCCTCACCTCCTGGTGCGGCCCGCAGGGCTCTGGCCTTAAGCGGTCCCTGCCGGCGCAGACACACCAGCTCTGCCGCAATGGACAGGGCGATTTCCTCCGGGGATGCGGAACCGATGGGAAGACCGATCGGGGCAAAGACATCCCCGAGACGCTCCCGGGGTATGTTCGCCTGGCTGAGTATTTCCAGGACGAACCGCACCCGGCGGCGACTACCGATGAGACCGACATAGGCAGTTTCTTTAGGCAATATCTCCTGCAAACATTCCACATCGTGTTCATGGCCGCGTGTGATGACGACCACGTAAGTGGAGGTGCCGAGGGGCTGCTCGCGAAGAGCGGGAACAAAAGACTTGGCGATCACCTGGCAGCCGGGAAATCGCTCCGGGTGTGCAAAATCGGGGCGGTCATCCAGGACGGTGACTCGGAAACCGACCTCACAGGCGAAACGAGCCAGAGGCACGGCAATATGACCTGCCCCGCAGATGAGCAGTTGGCAGTCCGTCGAGAAGATATCGAGGAAGGCGCGCACCTGGTCGTCAAGTTCCACGGTGCGTTTTTTCTTCTCTCGCAGCGCTTCCATGGCCAGGGCGCGCAAAGTGGCCTCCAGGGCGACGGACCCGACTCCCCCCTCCGTTGTTCCGTCTTGCCGGACAAGCAATTTCCCACCCGGAGGGATATCCGGGTGAGGGGAAGCCGTTATCGTGACGAGACAGAAGCTTTCCCCTTTTGTTAGCAGATCGACTATGCGGCGGCTATCGTTCATTTTAACGTCTCTAAGTCCTTAATGCTTCACTTACCATAATGCTTAACAAGATACCAGCTTAGCGGATGGCCAGCTCGGAAACTAAGGCGAGGATGCCCTGGGGGGTGTGGAATAGCAATTCATGAGCCCTAACCTGCTGGTCTTGGCCCACCTTATCGTTGAGAACAGGAACAATTTCAATGGCCCTTACTTCCAGCCACTGTCCCTCGTTATGGATGCGGACCACGGCGCCCTCGGCATTGCGCTCGTAAGGGACGGCATAGGAGGTCAGCACGCGGGCCACGAAATCGTTCTTCTGTTTAGTGACAACAGCGGTTCGCTCTTTGAAGGCGCGAATTTTCCCGTATTCCTCGGCGCTCGCGGCCGGTAAAAAAAGAAAAAGCACAAAAAATGCCGCTAAACAATTTCGCACCTTCATGATTTGTTCCTCCCCATCTTGATATAATTATGATATGTGATCTGACTATATAAATCAACAGGAGGAAAAACCATGTTTTCAGCTCCCTTGCGTCGCCAATCGTTAATGACCTTTTGGATGTTGTTGATCGCTCTGGGCCTGTTCGCTCCGGCGCAGGCGGCAAGCAGTGAATACGAGCCCCGGCCTTATCAGGAAGGCAAGGACGTGGTTTGGGTGCCGACGGCCCAGGCTTTGGCCAATAAAATGCTTAACCTGGCGAACGTCACGCCTCAGGATTACGTGATCGACCTTGGCTCCGGCGACGGCCGGATTGTCATCACGGCAGCGAAGCGCGGCGCCCGGGCCCTCGGCGTCGAATACGAACCGGAGCTGGTAGCCCTCTCGAAAAAAAACGCCCTCCGGGAAGGCGTGGCCGATAAGGCCCGGTTCATCCAGGGAGACCTGTTTGAAACCGATTTTTCGCAAGCCACGGTGATCACGATGTTCCTCCTGCCGGAAATCAACCTCAAACTTCGTCCGGCGATTCTCAATCTCAAGCCTGGCACACGGGTAGTTTCTAATTCCTTCACTATGGGGGACTGGAAGGCCGACCATACGATCGTTGTCGACCCGGCAGAAGGCTGCGACAACAATTTTTGCGAGGCCTATCTCTGGATCGTCCCGGCCAAGGTGGAAGGTATCTGGAAACTTTCCCAAGGGGAACTCAGGCTCAAGCAAAGCTTCCAGATGATTTCCGGGACCCTTAAGTCCGGCGCCAAAACAAAGCCCATCACCCATAGCCAATTGCATGGCGACCAGATCAGTTTCCTGGTTGAGGATGAACAATACACCGGCCGCGTGAGCGGCGATGCCATCGAGGGGATAGTAAGAACGGGTGGAAAAACGACCAATTGGACCGCAACCCGGACCGGAAAGGCGAAAGCAAAATAAGCCGGTCCGTAATTAGTGTCCATCCGGAAACTCCGGATGAGACACTATTGGTTTCCAATTCGGAAAGAAGGGATTTTGCGTCCTGGCTAGGAAATCGAGGGGTGGCGCGGAGGCGTACTGTCGTACGCCGCACAAGCCAGCCCGATGATTGACACCGCCAGGGCGGAAAAGAGCCCTTTCCGGATGGAAACTAATTAAACCCGACTGGCGGCGGCCGTTTTTCTGCCGGGACTCGGTCGGCTCCGTTTCTTGGCGGCTACCGGTTTGGGCAAGGTAAGCCAATCGTCATTGGGTTCGATGCAGTCAAGCTTCCGGCCCATGAATGCTTCGATGGGTGGAATGTAGAAGGCATCCGCCTCGTCGGCGAAGCTGATGGAGGTCCCGGCGGCGCCTGCCCGGCCGGTGCGCCCGATCCGGTGCACATAATCTTCCGCATCGTGGGGCAGGGTAAAATTGATTACGTGGTCCATGCCTTCGATGTGAATGCCCCGGCCTGCGACGTCCGTTGCTACCAGGACCCGGATCTTTCCGGCCTTGAATTGGTCGAGACGCTCGATCCGCTGTTTCTGGGGGACATCGCCGGAAAGTTCCGCACAGTTGATCCCGTAGCGGGTGAGCATCTCCGCGAGCCGCCGCACTTCGTCTTTCCTGTTGCAGAAAACCAGGACCCGTTCCAGGTTCTCTTTGACGATGATGTTGTAGAGCAGGGCGAATTTCCGGTCCGTGGTCACGATGTAGACAATCTGGTCTACCGTGTCCACGGCTACCTGTTCCGCATCGATCTCCACCGTTACGGGGTTGAGGGTCCACTGGGCTGCCAGCCGGGTGATCTCTTCGGTAAGGGTGGCGCTGAACAGCAAGGTCTGGCGCTTTTCCCGGGGCGGGGTACTGTGGATGATCTTCCGGACATCGGGAATAAATCCCATGTCGAGCATCCGGTCCGCCTCGTCGATGATGACCACCTCGGTCTTGTTCAGGATCAGGTCGTGACGACCCTGAAAGTCCAGCAGCCTGCCGGGGGTGGCCACCACGATATCCACGGGAAGGCCGGCCAGTTGCTTTCTCTGCTTATCGTAATCCATGCCGCCGAACACGGAAATAACGATAATGTTTGTGTACTTCGTCAGCTCGCGGGCTTCGGCCGAGATTTGCATCACCAATTCGCGGGTGGGGGCAAGCACCAGGACCCGCGGTGTGCCGGACCTCCTTTCACCCTCCAGAGGTTTCTGCAGTATCCGGGTGATGACGGTAATGAGAAAGGCCGCTGTTTTACCCGTACCCGTTTGGGCCCGTCCGCTGGCATCCTTGCCGGAAAGGGCACTGGGTAGAATTTCCGCCTGGATCGGTGTGCAGTATTGGAATCCCAGGTCACTGATGGCGTGCATCAGCGGTTCGGGCAGGTCAAAATCTTGAAAACGGGTCTTGCCTTCGGCCGGTGGGACCTTGAACTGGGAAGCACGCCAGGGCACTTCCGGCGTTGTGTCCACCGGGGATGCCGGTGGACCATCGGCCCGCCTCTTTCTCGGTCCTCTTTTGCGGGGGGGGCGCCGGGAAGGGTAATCACCTTCCGGGGATGGCGGCGTTTCTTGTCCTGCTGCCGTAGTAACTGCTTTCGCTTCGGGAAGTTTATCCTCGGCCCGTATTTTCCCTTCCTTTTCCGGCCTGCCGAGATGGCGAATCTTTTTCAGTACCCTGTGAATAAAATTTCTCATTTTTTATTAAAATCCCTTACTTAAATAAAATTAAATACTTGCCATACCCTTCTTTTTCCAAATCCTCTTTGGGGACGAAGCGGAGGGCGGCAGAATTCATGCAGTAGCGCAGTCCCGTCGGCTGCGGCCCGTCGGGAAAGACATGCCCCAGGTGCGAATCTCCATGTTTGCTGCGTACTTCCGTGCGCGTCATGAAAAAGCCGCGGTCTTCCTTCTCCAGGACATTGGCCGGTTCCAGGGGTTTGGTGAAACTCGGCCATCCCGTTCCCGAATCATACTTATCAAGCGAGCTGAAGAGCGGCTCACCGGAGACGATATCCACGTAAATGCCGGCCTTCTTGTTATCCCAGTATTCATTATGAAAAGCCGGTTCGGTGCCGTCCTTTTGCGTAACTTCATACTGCAGCGGGGTCAATTTCTTTCTCAATGTCTTATCGTCAGGTTTGCTGTATGGTTTGCCCGCGGGAGGGTTGCTTCTTTCTCCACCTTTTCCCCAAACCTTTTTTAAAAATTCATCCCGTCCCGATCCATAGCGGTAGTACTTGTAACGCAGCGGATTTTTATTGTAATAGTCCTGGTGATAATCCTCTGCTTCGTGAAACTTGGTGAACTTGATGATCTCCGTGACAATCGGTTTCGTAAAGCGTCCTGCTTTACCCAACGCTTCCCTCGACTTCTCGGCAAGACGGCGCTGCTGTTCATCGTGATAAAAGATGGCGCTTCGATAATGGGGCCCCCGGTCCACGAATTGTCCGCCGCCATCCGTGGGATCGATATGTCTCCAAAAAAAATCGAGCAACTGTTCGTAGGTGACCTGTGTGGGATCGTAATGGACCTGAATCGCCTCCACATGGCCGGTGGCACCATAGGTTTCGTAAGTCGGGTTTTCTCCCCTGCCTCCTGTATAGCCGGAGATGACTTTGCTGACACCCGGCACCTTTTCAAAATCGGCTTCTGTGCACCAAAAACAACCACCGGCGAAGGTGGCGATCTGCCTGGTCTTGTTCGTCTCTGCCATAGTTTTTTTTACCTCCCCTTGGGCGCTCAGAGCCTCCTGGCCGTTAACCATAAAAACCAGCACAGTTAAAATAAGAAAGAAGCCTTTCATAATCTGCCCCCGAAGAGTCGAATAGTATAATATACCATAATTACAATTAAAAATAGTGGCAATTTGAAGATTGTCAAATTATTGGGACCAGGCGCCAATTGCATCCTTTGCGACCAAAGGACAAAATTGCTTGACAAGGATTGGCAATTGAAGCTAAATGCCACCCTATGGTTTCCTTGTTGCACCTCTCCAACAGTCTATCCTGGCACCGGTATCGCCGGCCCATTGCCTTGGCACAACTCTTATTAATGGTGATGCTGGCAGTACCGGTCTGCTGTTACGAATTGACGCCGGGTCATGAAGACTCCGTCATCAGCTTCAGCGCCCCATCGCGTGATGCAGCACCGGACAACAGCCCCTGCTGCCCCGCTGAGAACAGGGCCGATGCCGATAATTGCTCAACCTGCGGCTACTGCTTTAACTATGCGGCTTTCGCCCCGGAACGCAGCCCGAACTATTATCCTGCTGTATCTCATCTACTAACTGGCGAGCCCTTCACGAAATGGCTAGATGTCCAGATACCGATTTTTGTCCCTCCGCAAAACCTCGTTTAACCAAGTAAATTAAACATTACAAAAGCCTGTACCTGTAACGGACAAGGTCCGGAGTCTATCATCCCTGGGGGTGATCGCCCTGACCTCGAAGGTCGCGGTGAAGGGAGATTTTCATGAAAATTAAGACCTTATCTATCGTTGTATTATTTATGATCTGCGCGGTGCCCGAAGCGGCCACCGCGATGGAGGGGAACGCAGAAGGTTTTACCTTGGTTCGGGTCATCGAATTCGCAGCGATCCATGCTCCGGAGGTGCGTCTGGCAACCACCCGCTATGCCGAAGGAGAGGCAAGACTTGCCGCGGCCCAGGTGCGCACCCTGGAAAACCCGAAGCTGGACCTGACGGCAGGACCACGGCAAGGAACGGAAAACAGTGTCGATGTCGAGGTCGGGCTGGAGATTCCCCTTGAATTGGGGCGTCGCCGGGACAAGCGCGTGGCACTAGCCAGGGCCGGCATGGAGCGGGAAAAGCACACCATCGGAGATGTGCGCCGTCTGGCCATAGCTGCGGCCGTCGGGGCCTATTACCGGGTCCTCCAAGCCGAAGCAGGTCTGCGCTTGGCCCGGGACCGAAAGACTTTGGCGGAAGAGTTGCTCCGGATCGCCAGGGAACGGCATCTCGCCGGAGACGCGGCGAAATTCGAGGTCAACCTTACCCAGACCGAAGTCTCCCGGGCCGAAAGCGACATTGCGGCAGCTCAGGGCCGCACCGCCTCGGTGCGGACAGGCCTCGCCAGAACGCTGGGGCTCTCCTCCGGGGCAGAGCTGCGGATTGTTGGCGACATCAGGGAGCGTAGCTTTTTTGACACCCTCCGCTCCGGCCCGGCACCCGCGGAGCGCGCCGACATTCAAGCGGCTGAGGCCGATGTCGAGGCCTCCCGGGCGGCACTCTCACTGGCGGAAGCGGAGAGAATGCCCGACCTTGCCTTTCGCCTGAGCTACAAACGGGAAGCAGACGAAAATATCGCCTTGGGCGGCATCGCCATCAGCCTTCCGTTTCTGAACCCCCGCCCGGGTCTGGTACAGGAAGCCCGGATGCAGAAGCAACGGGCGCAAATAACCGCCGAACTAAGACGGGCAGCCATGTCTGCCGAAATAGAAGGGGCACGCCAGGCCTATGATGCGGCGATCGAGGCTGTCCGCTGGATAGAGGCGGAGGGGCTTCCCCGGCAACAGGAAAACGAAGCCCTGGCCAGTGAGGGCTACCGGGCGGGAAAGATCAATCTGACGACTCTGCTGCAGGTGCGCCGCGAGGCCCTGGAGATGGGGCGGAATTACCTGGAGCGCCTCGGGGAAGCCGCCGTGGCCGGTATTGAACTCGTCTCGGCCAGCGGAACATGGTCCGGAGCAAAGTAATCACAAAATATAGGAGAAAAACTCATGCGTCGTTCTACCACATTGTCACTTACCCTGTTCATATCCCTCATCCTTTTTACCTTCGCGGTCGGTCAGTCCATTTCCGCAACGGATCTCCATGGTGTCAAGGGCGCCAAGCCGGGTTCTTACGAGGACTGGTGCGGCGAACACGGTGTTCCGGAATCCCTGGATACCCGTTGCGACAAGTCTCTCATTCCGGCTTTCAAGGCCACTGGCGACTGGTGTGTAAAGCACGGTTTACCGCTTTCCCAATGTAAGAAGTGTAACCCGAAGCTGAAGATCCTCCGTGCGCCCAAAGGGAGCAAATGATATGTGCCGTCTTCTCGTCCTGGTACCACTCGTTATTCTACTGGTTTCGGCCTCCGGTTGCGGCCGGAGAGAAGCGGACTTAGCCACGGCAGCCACGCAGGTGGCTGCCGCACCCACGTCTGAACCTCGGGAAGCTGGCATCTGCAAGGAGCATGGGGTGCTGGAAGCCCTCTGCACCAAGTGCAACCCGAAGCTTGCTCCTGTCTTCCAGGCCAGGGGGGACTGGTGCGCCGAGCACGGCTTTCCCGAGTCCATCTGTCCTATCTGTCATCCCGAGCGGGGGGGAAAACCTGCTGTGGACGTAGCCGGAGATGACGCCCCGGCGGATGGGACAAAGGTGGTCTTGAAAGGCAAAGACACGGCCCGCCTGGCGGGGATCGAGACCACGAAGGCGGTTCCGGGCCAGGGAAGGGCAGAAATCGTGGCCCCTGTCACGATCACTTATGATACCGCCAGGATTGCCCAGGTGGGAGCCCGGGCCCCGGGGGTGGTCAAGAGCATCGCCGCGGACATCGGTACCTGGGTGGCGGCAGGCACACCCCTTGCCGTGATCGAGAGTGCCGTGGTGGGTGGTGATCAGGCGAGACTCACCGCAGCCCGTTCCCGGGTCCAGGCAGCCGAGGCAAACTACCACCGGGAAGCTGAACTGGAGAAGAAAGGCATCTCGGCCAGGAAGGAGGTTTTGGCCGCGCAGCAGGAGGTTCATCAGGCAACGGCTGAACTCGAGGTACTCCAGGCAGCACTCCGCGGGGTTGGTGCCCAAGGCGGAAGTGGTGGCCGCTACAGTGTGAAGGCGCCTGTCTCCGGGGTGGTCACCCAATGTACCGTCTCGGTGGAGCGCTACGTTGACTCCCAGATGCCGCTCTTCGAGATCGTGGACACCTCTTTCATGTTGGCAGAGGTCGCTTTGCCCGAAGCGGAACTGGGCACCGTGAAAGCCGGGACCCAGGTTGTCATTTCTCTGGACGGGCTGGGTGGGCGTGAGTTCCGCGGCGCCATCGCCCATATTGCCCCGCTCGTGGATCCCCAGACCAGGACAGCGAAGGCCCGGGTCCGCCTGGCAAATCCCCAGGGCCTCCTCAAGGCCAACATGTACGGCCAGGCCCGCATTTCCGCCGGGAGTTACCGGTCGTCTTCCGCCGTGCCGCGGGGCGCCATCCAGCGGGCCAAAGCAGTGAAACTCGCCTTCATCCGCCTGGCGCCGGGTGAATACGAAGCCCGGCGGGTACAACTGGCCTCGGGCCATGGCCGTGGCGACCTGGTGGAGATTGCCTCGGGCGTCGAAGTGGGGGAAGATGTGGTCGTGGCCGGCAGTTTCCTGCTCAAGACGGAGACGCTCAAGGACTCCATTGGTGCCGGCTGTTGTGAAGTGGACACTAAATAGGGGAGGGAGTGATGCTGAATAGAGTCATCCATTGGTCCCTCAACCACCCATGGGTGGTCATCGTCGCCTGGGCGTTGGTTGCCCTCCTGGGGGTCAGCGCTTTTCTGCGACTGCCCCTGGACGCCTTTCCCGATACGACCCCGGTTCAGGTCCAGGTGAACACGGTGGCCCCGGCTCTCTCCCCTCTGGAGATCGAGCGCCAGGTCACGGCACCCCTGGAGCAGGCGATATCGGGGCTCCCGAAACTCAAGGAAGTGCGGTCGACCTCACGGTTCGGGATGTCCCAGGTGACGGTGATCTTCGCGGATGGGACCGACATCTATCTCTCCCGGCAGGTCGTCATGGAACGGCTCCAAGGCGTCACGCTTCCCCCGGGTATCGAAAAACCGCAACTCGGTCCGGTCGCCACGGGACTCGGGGAGGTTTTCCACTACCTGATCAGGGCGAAAGGCAAGACGCTCACCGAGATCCGGGCCCTGCACGACTGGGAGATTAAGCCCCAGATGCGTTCCGTGACGGGGGTGGCGGAGGTAAATACCTGGGGTGGTGACGAGCGGCGCCTCGATATCGTTGTCGCTCCGGAGGAGCTGGCCAAACGCGGCTTAACCATGGAGCAACTTATCGGGGCCCTGGAGCGGAATAACGCCAATGTGGGCGGCGGCACCATTGACCAGGGGGGCGAGTCGACGCTGGTACAGGGGATCGGGAGCGTCACGACGCCGCGGGACGTCGAAGCGATTGTGATTGCCACCAAGCAAGGGGTCCCGGTCCGGGTGGCCGATGTAGCCCGTGTGCTGGAGGGTCGCGAGATACGCCGCGGCGCGGTGACGGCTGACGGCAAGGGAGAGGTGGTGCTCGGCCTCGGTTTCATGCTCTTGGGCGAGAACAGCCATGATGTCACGACGCGGCTCAAGGCCCGGCTGGAAGAGGTCAGGAAGACCCTGCCCAAGGGGGTGGAGGTCGCTACGGCTTACGACCGGACGTCCCTGGTGGATAAGGTCCTCCATACCGTGGAGAGAAACCTCTTCGAGGGAGCGATGTTCGTCATCGCCGTCCTCTTCATTTTTCTGGGAAACATCCGCGCCGGTCTCATCGTCGCCCTGGCCATCCCGCTTTCCCTGCTTTTCGCCTTCGACCTGATGCTCCGCTGCGGCGTGGCCGGGAGTCTCATGAGCCTCGGGGCTATTGATTTCGGTCTGATTGTTGACAGTTCGGTGATCACAGTTGAGAACGCGGTGCGCCGCCTCGGGGAGGACCAAGGTGACCGGAGCGTGCTCGACGTGGTCCGCGACGCGGCCCTTGAGGTCCGTAAGCCGACCATGTTCGGCGAACTGATCATCATGATTGTCTACCTGCCGATCCTGGCCCTGGAAGGGGTGGAGGGAAAACTCTTCCGCCCCATGGCCCTCACCGTCATCTTCGCGCTCTTAGGTTCCATGGCCCTGTCGCTCACCCTCATGCCGGTCCTGGCGAGCTTAAGCCTCAGGCGCAAGAAGGAGGAGAGGGAACCTTTCCTCCTCCGGAGACTCAAAGAGTTTTACCGGCCGGTCCTGAACTTCGCCCTGCACCGGCGTGCGGCGGTGCTCGTTATCGCCTTGACTTGCCTCGGCGGCGCCGGTCTCCTGGCCACCCGGCTCGGCTCCGAATTTGTGCCCCGTCTGCGCGAGGGCTCCATCGTCATCAATACCGTGCGCCTCGCCAGTGTCTCCCTGGATGAGTCGGTCCGCTACGGCACTCATCTGGAGAAAGCTCTGCTGGAAAAGTTTCCCAAGGAGATCGAGCGAATCTGGACCCGTACCGGCAGTGCCGAGATCGCAACCGACCCTATGGGTGTGGAGCTTTCGGACATCTTCATAACACTCAAGCCCAGGGAGGAGTGGCAACGCGCCCGCACCCAGACTGGGCTGGTCGCAGCTATGGAGGGGGAGTTGAAGTCTTTCCCGGGAATGCGGATGATCTTTTCCCAGCCCATCGAAATGCGTGTGAACGAAATGATTGCCGGCATCCGCTCCGACGTGGGAATCAAGATTTTCGGGGATGATGTGGAAACCCTGAAAGCCCTGGCCAAGGAGGTGGAGAAAGCAGTTAAGAAAATCCCCGGCGCCGCCGACGTGAGTGTCGAGCAGATCACGGGCCAGCCGCTCTTGCAGGTGGAAGTGGACCGCAACGCCATTGCCCGGTATGGAATTTCTGCCAGGGAGGTACTGATGGTCATTGAAGCCCTGGGCGGTCGGGAGGTGGGCCTGTTGCAGGAAGGAGACCGGCGCTTTCCCCTGGCAGTGCGCCTTGCCGACCGGTATCGGACAGGACCGGAGGAGCTGGGCCGCGTCCTGGTGACTGCCGGAAGCGGGGAGCGCATTCCGCTTGCCCTGCTCACCAAGATCAAGTCTTCCGAAGGACCGGCGACCATCAACCGGGAATGGGGCAAGCGGCGGGTTGTCGTGCAGGCGAACGTACGGGGCCGTGACGTGGGGAGCTTCGTGGCCCAGGTGCAAAAGTCGATTGAGGAAGAGGTGAAGCTGCCAAGCGGCTACTACGTCCGTTACGGCGGGCAGTTCGAGAACTTCCAACGCGCCCGGCAGCGTCTGCTGATCGTCGTTCCCGTGGCGCTCGCCCTCATCTTTACACTGCTCTATTTCACCTACGGCAGGGTCCTGGACGCGGCCCGCGTCTTTACCGGCGTTCCTTTTGCAGCCGTAGGCGGCATCGTGGCCCTGTGGTTGCGGGACATCCCCTTCAGCATCTCGGCGGGGGTAGGCTTTGTGGCTCTGTCCGGAGTTTCCGTACTCGCCGACATGGTGCTCGTCTCGGCCGTGCGGGACCTCCTCGCCAAGGGGATGCCGCTTCTCGAAGCGATCCGGAGGGCCGCGGAACAGCGGCTGCGCCCGGTGCTCATGACGGCGCTCGTGGCCAGTTTCGGTTTCATCCCCATGGCGTTGAACACCGGTATCGGCGCCGAAGTGCAGCGGCCTCTGGCCACGGTGGTCATCGGCGGAGTCGTCTCCTCAACGCTCCTCACCCTCCTCGTTCTTCCTGCACTGTACGCGACCTTCGGCAGAAAGAAGGCAAGGGATGACGGGCAAACCGGTTTGTAGCCGTCTATCTGCTTGCCAAGGAGAAGGCTATGCGCTATATTAAAAAAAAATCTTTTGGTAAAGGAGGTGAAGACATTGCGGAAACCTTTTTTCAGGCAGGTTGCCTGGTGCCTGGTATTTGCCATGTTCATCGTAGCCATAGCGCCGAGAGTAGAGGCCGGGATCGCGCCGTCCGAGGTGTTTAACCCCTCTCTGGAACGTGTCCAGGCCCTCGACAAGATACAAAAGACGATCGAAGCGAAGCTGGTCCGGGAACGGCTCGAGAAACTGGGCTACACAACCGCTGAGGTGCAAGCCCGTCTGGAACGTCTCAGTGATCAGCAACTGCACGAGCTGGCCCTGAATCTCGACAGCCTTAAAGTGGCGGGCAGCGACGGCCTCGGCATTATTGTGGCACTCCTGGTGATAGCTATCCTGGTAGTGATTCTGCTCCAAGTGACTGGTCATAAGGTTATCGTCAAGTAATGTGGTGTTTTACTTTACGGAGGATCGTGAAGGCGGGCAAGACGCAACTGCGGATTACCCGCCTTTTCGCGTTCCTGCTGTTATTGTCTGCTTGCGCCTCAGCTCCGGTTGTGCCGGGGCCGGAAGCCCATATCGTCGCGCCGCTGCCCTTTTATCCCGATGGTACTTACCGGTGCGGCCCGGCGACCTTGGCGGCCGTCCTTAATTTCCGGGGCGTTGCTGTAACCCCTGCCGAAATCGCCGCGGAAATCTTCAGCCCCTCCGCCCGGGGGGCCCTGGACATGGAGATGGTCTTTTATGCCGAAGCAAAGGGACTGCGGGTGCGTCGCTATGCGGGGACGGAAGAAGACATTAAGAGGAATATCGATCGGGGCAATCCCCTGATCGCCCTGGTCGATTACGGCCACTGGGTCTATGAGCAGGGACATTTCCTGGTGATCATCGGCTATGATGACCAGGGCTTTATCGTGAATTCAGGAAAGGACCAGAGAAAAGCCATCCCCAGGGAGGAATTCCTGAAGGTTTGGCGGAAGGCAGGCTTCTGGGCCCTCCTTGTAGAAAGCAGGTCAGGATCATGATCCTCCTACGTTTTCTTTGTATCCTGAGTCTCTTCTTGTGCAGCTGTTCCCTGCCCAGGATCATCGTCCTGGACGATCCCCTGACGCCGGAGGAGCATCTGAACCTCGGGGTTTCCTATGAGAAACAGGGTGAGTTGGATGGAGCCCTCAAGGAGTACGGCCTGGCTGCCAAAAGACTGCCCCTGGCCTATGTCTACATGGGTAACGTCTACCTGGCGAAAGGCGACCGGGCAAGCGCCGAGAAATATTATCTGCGGGCTCTCGAGAGGGACCCCCAAAATGCCGATGCCTGCAACAACCTGGCCTGGCTCTACTACCTGGAGGGGAAAAATCTGGAAGAAGCGGAACGCCTGGCCCGCCGTGCCCTGGAACTCAATCCGGCCAAAGCCCCTATCTACCGCGATACGCTGGAAAAGATAAGGGATAAAAGGAATTAAGCCTGTCTTTTTTTAGCCATTTGTTTTATAAAGTTCAGGCAAATTATTTAGTTTCCATCCGGGAACTCCGGATGGAAACTATTTAGTAAGGAAGAAATTAATTTCTGCGCCTTTTGGCAAATAATAATTTCGCAACCTTACTTGTCCCGTTTACCGGGGTTAGGAGATGAGCGTTTATGTCGCGAGCAGACAGATACCTGAAGGCATGCCGGAAAGAAAAGGTCGATTGTACGCCCGTCTGGATTATGCGGCAGGCGGGCCGCTACCTCGAGGAGTACCGCGCGGTGCGAAAGAAGCATAGTTTTCTCGAGACCTGCAAGACGCCGGAATTAGTCGTGGAAGTAACCCTCCAACCCATAAGACGCTTTGAACTCGATGCCGCGATCATCTTTGCCGACATCCTGCTGCCCCTGGAAAAGATGGGCATCGACTTTGAGTTCACCAAGGGCGACGGCCCCCAGATTAATAACCCCGTACGGACACGGGGGGACGTCGAAAAGATGCGGGCCATTAACCCCATGGAGGAGATGACCTACCTGATGGATGCCATCAGGATGGTGAAGGCCGAACTCGCGGGCACGGTGCCCCTGATCGGTTTTTCCGGCGCCCCTTTTACCCTGGCCAGCTATCTTACCGAAGGGAGCGGGTCGCGGAACTATATCTTTACCAAGACCATGATGTACCAGGAGCCCGGGACATGGCACCTGCTGATGGAAAAACTCACCGACATGGTCATCGTCTACCTGAATGACCAGATCAAAGCGGGTGTCCAGGCCGTACAGATCTTCGACAGCTGGGTCGGGTGCCTCTCCTGTGCCGATTACCGGGAATTTGTACTGCCGCACCAAAAACGGCTGCTGGCAGCCATCGATACATCCGTGCCGCACATCCACTTCGCCTTCGGGGCGTCCCATCTGCTGCCACTGATCCAGGAAGCCGGCGGCGATGTGATCGGACTGGACTGGCGCATGGATATCGATGACGCCTGGAAGGCGTTGCACCATGAGCCTGGCGTGCAGGGGAATCTTGACCCCGTGGCGCTTTACGGGTCCCAAGAATACATCAAGAGGCGCGTACAGGACATCCTGGAGCGGGTTGGCAACCGGAATGGCCACATCTTCAACCTGGGCCACGGCATCCTGCCCACCGTGCCGCCGGACAGTGCCAAATATATGATTGATATCGTCCATGAGTTGAGTGCCAGAAGATGAAAACCGGCATCATCCTGTTGACTCTCGGGGGGCCGCGCCATCTGGAAGAGATCCCGGAGTTCATAAAACGTTTCACGGGCCGGGACCTGCCCGCCCCGGTCCTGAAGGCCATAACCGAGCGCTACCGCCTGATCGGCGGTTTTTCACCCTTGGCGGGCATCACCGAGGCCCAGGCGGCGAAGTTGCAGGCCCTGCTGGGTGCAGGCTATCTGTGCAGGCCCGCTTTCCGTTATTCCCCGCCCTTTATCGAGGAAGCCATCGAAAGTATGGCAGCGGCAGGAGTCGGAAGGCTCCTTTTTCTGCTCCTTTCGCCTTTCTATACAAGCGTCACAACGGGTAATTACATCGAACGGGCAAAGGCCTCTCTCGAAAAAACCGCCCTGTCCATACCGGTGAGGTTTATCCATAGCTGGTATCGCGCGCCGCTTTTCCTGGACAGCTGGGTCGAGAAGATAAATAATGAATCTTTCGCTGCCGAGGCCTACTACCTTTTTTCGGCCCACAGCCTCCCGCTGAAGTATGCCGAAGAGCCTTACCGGAAGCAGATTGAAGAAACCGTGGCGATGGTTGCCCGGCGTGCCGGCCTCAGGAATTACGCCCTCGGCTGGCAGAGCATTCCGGCAGGTGTGCCGGAGCCCTGGCTGACGCCTACGGTGGAAGAGATCATCGATGGTATCGCCGCCGCCGGTTTCCGGAGCGTCGTGCAGGTGCCCATCGGCTTTACGGCCGATCATATCGAGACCCTCTACGATATCGATATCACCCACAGGCAATACGCGCTGAAAAAGGGTCTTGCCTTCCGGCGCCTATCCTCACTCAATGATGGTCCCACCTTCATGGCCGCGTTAAAAGAGATCGTGACGAGCGGCCCTTCTGCGACCCAGGAGTGTGACGGCGGATGAAAAAAATAGCCATCGTCGGCAGCGGGATCTCCGCCCTTGCCTGTGCCGTTAATCTCAAAGAAAAGGGTCTCGACTTCACGGTCTTTGAAAAGGAAAACCGGGCCGGGGGCAAACTCTGGACGGAAAAAATCGGAGAATTTACCGTAGAAGGCGGACCGGACAGCTATCTCCCGGAAAAGTACTGGTCGGTGCAACTGATCAAGAAAGTCGGTCTGGAAAAGGAGATGCTCTGCTCGAACGATGAGTTCAAGGGAACCTTTATCTATTCCCGGGGACGCCTCCACCCCCTTCCCGAGGGCGTCATGCTCATGGTGCCGACCATGATCATGCCCCTTGCCAAGTCTCGCCTCATCTCCTGGTCCGGCAAGATGCGCATGGGCCTGGAACTCTTTGTGTCTCCCAAGAAAGACTTGCAGGACGAGAGCCTTGCCGAATTCGTCACGCGCCGTCTGGGCCGGGAGTGTCTGGAAAAGATCGCCGAACCACTGGTGGCGGGCATTCATACCTCCAATCCCGATAATATGAGCGTGCGGGCCACGTTCCCCCGCTTTGTCGAGATGGAGAGAAACTCCGGCAGCCTGATCAAAGGTATGATCCAGGCACTGCAGAAAATGCCGCCCAAGAATCCAACAGGACCCAGGATGACGTACTTCATGTCCCTGAAGGAAGGCATGGAAGAACTGGTGCAGGGGTGCCTGTCGTTCATCGGCCCAGAGCGGGTCAAAACCAATACCGCCGTGGTCTCCATTTCAAAACAGGGATCTAAATACCGTCTCCAATTGGCAGAGGGCGCCACGGCTGATTTCGATGCCCTGGTCCTGGCCACGCCCGCTTATGTAACGCAAGATCTGCTGCGCCCTCTGGACGAAGATCTCGGTACCCGGTTGTCGGCCATCCAATGGTCCTCATCGGCCACGGTCTCCATCGCCTTCCGAAAAGGAGACATGAAAAAGTCTCTCCCCGGGTTCGGCTTTATCGTACCCCGGGTCGAGAACCGCAGGATCAACGCCTGCACCTGGAGCTCGATAAAATGGTCCTACCGGGCGCCGGAAGACACCCTCCTGCTGCGGTGTTTTGTGGGCGGCGGCCATCATGAAGAACTCGTGTCCCTCGGTGATCAGGAATTGCTCAGTGCCGTGCGGGAAGAACTGGCGCAAATTGTCGGCCTCGAGGCGCAACCCGTATTTTCCAAGGTCTACCGCTGGTTCAAGGGCATGCCCAAATACACCGTCGGCCACCAGGAACGTATCGCGGCCATCGAGGAGAAACTGAAGGCACACCCGGGGCTCTTTCTTATCGGTTGCAGTTACCGCGGTATCGGTATCGGCGACTGCACAAAAAGCGGCTTTGACGCCGCCGCTAGCCTGGAAGCATTGGGCAAAGATGTCTAGTGGAAGGGACATATTTTGTGTTGACAATTGAAAATTTTTACCTAACATGTAATCCGGTTTTAAACATTCATCCCTCATTTCATAACCCCGATAAACGGGATAAGTGCGTTAACGAAATTATTTCTTGCCAAAAAAGCGCAAGAAATAATTTCTAACTTACTAATTAATATTTTATTGGTAGTAACAAAAGAAGATAAGCGCCGCATCAGCCCAAACTAAAGGTCAGCAGGGAGGGACGTAACGCATGAGCAAGGATCTTCAGAGTTATTTAAATTCGCTGGAAAAGAAATTCCCGCAGCACCTTCTCAAGATCGAGAAGGAAGTCGATCCTCTTTCCTTCGAAGCATCGGCCATCATCAAACATCTGATTAACGAAAAGAGAAACCCCATCGTCTTGTTTGAGCGGACAAAGGCCGTGAACAGGAACACTTCGCTTTTCGCCGTAGTGGACAATGTCTTTGCCACGCGGGAGCTCTGCGCTTTGGCCCTCGATATGCCGCCGGAGAAATCAGGCATGGCGCTGAGCCTGGAGTTCTCGAGGCGGGAAAATAAACAAATTGCGCCTGTCATTGTAGACCGGAAGGAAGCCCCTGTAAAAGAGTCCATCAAGCTGGGGGCGGACGTGGATCTTCGGGAACTGCCGGCCGGGCGTTTTCACGAAATGGATGTCGGGCCTTACCTGACCATGGTCGATGTCATGAAAGGAGAAGAGGGTTTTTACGACGTCTCTTTCGTCAAACACCTTATCCTCGATGAGCGAACCATGACGGTTTCCCTCCATCATACCATCAGGAAGCACATGCTCTCCATCCTGGAGGCAAACGAAGCCAGGAACGTACCGACACCCATCATCATCGTGCTGGGGCATCACCCGGCATTCTATCTCGGCGCCGGGGCTCTGAAAGAGTTCGGCAACAATGACTACGAAACGATCGGCTCCTTTCTCCAGGAACCTTTACGCCTCACGCCTTCCGAAACCTGGGGAGACAGATTCCTGGTTCCGGCTGATGCAGAGATGGTGATCGAAGGCGAGGTAATACCCCACAAGCGGGAGATCCAGAATCCCTTTGGGGAATACTCCGGCTATTATCAGCCTCAATGCCTGATGCCTGTGATGAAAGTGACGGCCCTGACGTACAGGAAGAAGGCCATCATGCAGGAGGTATTTCCCGCCCATAGCAGCCATTTCAACCTGGGAAGCATTCCCAAGGAAGGCAGCATCTACAACGAGATAAAGAAGGTGGCCCCGGAGGTGCGGGAGGTCTTTCTTCCCCATTCCGGGACAGGGCGGATATCCTGTTACGTATCGATCAAGAAGAAAAGGGAAGGGGATGCCAAGCAGGCCGGGCTGGTGCCCTTTCTCCAGGCAGGTCAGATAAAGTATGTCGTCGTGGTAGATGATGATGTAAATATTTATGATGAGCAGGAAGTCCTCTGGGCGATGATCACCCGGGTGAATCTGGCAAATGGCGTGGATATCATCAAGAATATGCCCCGTTATGACCGGGTGCTGATCGATGCCACCAGGCCCTTGGAGGTGCCTTTCCCCGGAAAAAATACGATCCCCGAAGAAGTGATGAAAAGGATAAAACTTTCTGACTATATCAAGTAAGATATCCTAAGCGGAGGGATGGCAACATGGCATTGAAGGAGAATATTTTCTGGGTAAAGTGCCCGAAGTGCGGAGGCAAGTTCTACTGCGACCTGGAGCTGCGCCACAGTGAGGTGCCGCTCCGCTGTCCCTTTTGCCAGAACAGATTCCTGACCAGTGAGAGCCCGGAGATATTCGAATAGTTCTGGGCAAGAGGAAGGAGGTTTTATACAGATGGGGAAAGACTTGGCCGGTTTTTTGGAACAAATTCGGTCTACCGAAACTATTGTCGAGGTGGAGCGGGAAGTTAACCCCGCCGACTTCGAGGTAACCGCGATCCTGAGAAGACTGGAAGAGCGGGCACTTTTTCCCCCGGTGATCTATAATCACTGCCGAAATCTCAAGGGGGAGCCATCGTCCCTGCGCGTTATCAGCAATGTCTTCGGCACCCGGGAAAGATGTGCCTTGGCCCTCGATCTTCCCGCAAGTGAGACGGGTTTCCCGCTCAGCTCCCGTTACGCGGAAAGAACGAAGCACCTGCTCGAACCCCAGGTGGTGGCGAAAAAGAAAGCGCCCGTCAAGGAAGTCGTAAGAAAAGGAGCCCATCTTGATCTAAGAGATTACCCCTTGGTCAGGCATCACGAGATGGACCCGGCCCCCTATATTGACATGACGATCTGTCTGAAGGGTCGGGGCCAATCCTTTTATAATACATCTTTTCAGAGAAACATGTACAAAGGGCCCCGCAAGCTGGGGCTTTTCATGGCTGCCCGGCATAACTGGGAGATTTATCGATCCTTTGAGGAGCACGGCGAACCCGCCCCCGTCATTATCATTTTAGGTCATCACCCGGCATTTTATCTGGGCACTCTGAATATTCAGCCCTATGGTGTGGATGATTACAAGGTCATCGGGGGCATTATGAACGAACCCTTAACCCTGGTCGAGTCAGAAACCTGGGGAAAGGATTTCCTCGTGCCGGCTGATGCGGAGGTGGTCATCGAAGGTGAAGTGCTCCCGGGCGTAAAAGAAGCGGAAGCCCCCTTTGGCGAGTGGCCCGGATATTACGGACCACAGCGGCTCTCACAGGTTATCGATGTGAAAGCCATCACCCATAGACGTAACGCCCTCTGGCAGGACGTGTTCGTTTCCCATCGCGAAAACTGGATTTTGGGAGGAATACCCAAGGAAGGCGAGATTTTTGAAGCCGTCCGGGCTTTTGTTCCGACCGTCCGCAGCGTCCACTTTCCTTTTTCGGGAAACTGCCGCCTGATCTGTTATATCTCCCTGGACAAACAGGAGGATGGAGATGCGCGCCAGGCGGCCCTCATTGCCTTTGCCCACTGTGATTTCCTCAAATACGTGGTAGTCGTGGATGGTGATGTCGATCCTTTCAATGAAGGGGAGGTTCTCTGGGCGGTGGCCACCCGGTGTCAGCCCTATGAAGACACGGATATCATCAAGTGGGTGAAGTCCTCGCCGCTGGATCCATCGATTACCGGTCAAAGCGAAGGTTCAAAAATGATCATCGATGCCACGGTGCCGAAGAGGAAGGCCTTTGCTCAGAGAACGACCGTTCCCGAGCGGGTGCTCGAACGCATCCGCCTGGAAGAGTATATCGATGAGGAGACAATCCTCTCGCTCCCGAAATACACTGATTCTCTCCGGAGCGTTTAGCCTGGGAAAGGAGGGGTTTTAATGGCAGCCATCGTCTGGGTAACCTGTCCCGCCTGCAAGGGACAATTTTACTGTAAACCGGGGGACTTCGAGGATTCGTACTATCCGCTTCTGTGCCCTTATTGCAGCAAGGAATTTTTTTACAAGGAAAGCCCTCGTATCCGGAAGTGAACCCGAGGTAATTCGCTCCTTCCCTTTGGCAAGGGGGCGGAGGATTTCATTTTCGAGTGAAAGGATTTCCATTATAAAAGGGGGATATCACCATGAAGAAAATCAAGACAGTTTTCCTAGGGGCAGGGGTAACTTTATTAATCCTGACATGCCTGGCCAGTTTTTCAGAAAAGGCCACCCTTCAGGCAGCGTCCGAAGGGACAAAAAAGGCCGGGGGGCATTCCCTGGTGATCGGCACTTCCTCTGTCGGCAGTTCCGGGTATACCCATGGCGTAGGTCTGGCCAATTTAGTCAGTAAAAAGGAACGGTCGTTGAGCGTCAATTCCCGGCCCGTCGGAGGCTCCGACGCCAATGTGCGGGCCGTACGGGACGGAAAAGTGGAAATGGCGATTGTCAATGCCCTGAGTGCGGTGCAGGGTTATCACGGCCAGGCAGCTTACGCTGCCGAAGGGAAAGCGCCCTTGCGACTGATCATGCAGGGATTTGTCACTCCCCGCTATATTCTGGCCCGTAAGGCCTCGGGGATCGAAAAACTGGCGGACTTGAGCGGAAAGACGATTGTCGGTAAACGGCCGGCCATGGCGGACCTGGAGGTCGCTGCGGACACGTACCTGGAAATTGCCGGCATACCCAAGGAGAAGGTCAAGATCGTCGAAACAGCGGAAACGAACGAATCCCTCGATGCCTTGAAGATGGGCTCTGTAGACGCAGCCATCATGCCCATAACGTTCAATGCCCCTGGTTTTCAGGAACTGGCCCGGACCATCGACCTGGTAGTGCCCACTCTTACTCCGGAACAGGCCGCAAAAATGATCGAGCGCTTGGGACCCGCCTACCGCCCCATGAAAGTACCGCCCAAAACCTTCAAAGGCCAGGAAAAGGAAATTTTAACGGTTGCCACGCCGATGATTGTGATCGCCCGGGATAATCTCTCTTCCGAGGCGGTCTATTTATTTGTGAAAACCATCCTGGATAATGAAAAAGATGTAAAAGCCATTCATAGCCTGGCCCGGTTTTGGAACGTCGAAAACACCCTTGACTCGCCTGGGTTGCCTTTCCATGAGGGGGTAGTGAAATTATTTAAGGAAAGGGGGATATGGAAGCCCAGTTTGGAGGCCTGGCAGAAAAAGGCCCTGGCAGGAGCAAAAAAGTAACAGCTAACATAAAGGAGAGTACAGGATGGCATTTCCCAAAAGGGAGTCTCCTACCATTAGTTACAGCCGGGTTGTGGCCTGGATCGCAGGCCTGACTGCCTTATATGAACTTATTGTGGCCAGCCGTGTACTGACTTGGTTTCACATTTTTTTCCCCGCGGCCCAGCATCGGGCCATCAGCCTGCTTTGTGTGCTCTTTCTTGTCTATGCCTTGCGTACCCCCAGCGGGCAAATTCGCACCGGCACCATACCATGGTACGACATCCTTCTCTTATTATGCGGCTGGGTGGGCGCAGGTTATGTGGCTTTTAACTACCGTGCCGTGATTGCCTATTCGTCCTTCGGCTATCTCGACTTCAAGGGCGTGATCCTGGCATGCCTGTTGACTGTTTCGGTGCTGGAGTCGGCACGCCGGCTTGCGGGCTGGGCTTTGCCGATCATGATTGCCTGTTTCATGGTCATCCCGCTGTTTCAGGACTATCTGCCCGGCCTGTTACATGGCAAGAACCTCCCTCTGGAGAGTCTGAGCTTTGGTATTTATGCGGGCACGGCAGGTATTTTTGGTACACCCCTGGGCGTGGCGGTAACCATTATCATCACCTTCATTATCTTTGGCCGGCTCATGCAGGAAGCAGGAGCGGGCAAATGGTTCATCGATCTGGCCATGAGCGCTGCCGGCTGGGCCCGCGGCGGAGTCGCCAAGGCCACGATTGTCGCCAGCGGCTTCTTCGGGATGATCACCGGCTCGCCTTCTTCCGAAGTCGCCACCATCGGCAGCATCACCATACCCATGATGATCAAGGCCGGGTTCCCCCCCCGGCTGGCAGCGGGGATAGAAGCCGTGGCCGGCACGGGCGGGCAGTTTATGCCGCCTGTCATGGGGGCTATCGCCTTTATTATGGCCGAATGGCTCGGCATACCCTATGCGGAGGTCGCTCTGGCCGCCTTCATCCCGGCGTGCCTGTACTATGCGGTGCTTTTTGTTTCGATTCATTTTGAGGCGCTCAGATTGGGGCTGAAACCGACCCCCCGTGCGGAACTGCCTCCCCTGTGGTCCTCTTTTATCGAGGGGTGGTTCTACCTATTGCCCTTGGGCGTTCTCATCTATCTCATGATTGCCCGCAGCTACCCGCCCGAGATGGCGGGTGTTTACTCCATCCTTGTCTTGATAGGCGTGAGCTTTTTCTCTCCTGATAAACAAAACCATTTAACCCTCAACAAGATCTGGGCCTCCCTGGTAGGGGGCGCCAAGACCTGGATTACCGTGGCCGGCATAACGGCGTCGGTGGGGATCCTGATCAGCTCCCTGGAGATCAGCGGTCTCGGGGTCAAGTTGTCGATTTTCCTGATCGATGTTACCCAGGGGAACCTTTTGATGACCTTAATCTTTGTCGGTTTTGCCTGCTTTGTCCTGGGGACGGGACTGGAATCGATTCCTACCTATATGACGCTTGCGGTCATAGCGGCGCCCGCACTCGTTGAACTCGGGGTCCCTCCCATCGTGGCACATCTGTTTGTCATTTACTGGGGGCTGGCATCCTTTATCACACCGCCGGAGTGTATCGCTGTTTATATCGCCTGTTCCATCAGCGGCAGTAAACTCTGGGAAACAGGGTGGGAATCGATGCGTCTGGGCATTGCGGTCTTCATTGTGCCCTTTGCTTTTGTCTATAATCAGGCCCTTTTGATGAGAGGCGGAGTGGGAGAAATCATCGCCGCTACTGTCACGGCCTTTTGTGGCTGCGTGTTTGTGGCGGTATCAATGCGCGGGTTTTTTACCGAAAAGCTTCCCTTTTGGGGCAGGTCTTTGGCCTTATTGGGAGGGTTAGCCTTGATTGGACCGACAACAGTGTGGACTACTACTGCCGGATTAGGGATTGGAATGTTGGGGGTCATGGGCCATACATTGCTTAGAAAAAGGGCCTGAGAAAGCTGCTTGCCTCATCCACCATGACCATGGTCTTTGCTGCGAAGCCTTGACACCCCTTAGTAATTTGCCTATATTAATAAAAAATGTATAGGCTGATCAAGAAAGGGAGTCAAATATGAAGAAAACAGCAATGGCACTCGCACTCTGTGTTATCCTGACGATTACGGCTTGCGCCACGGAATCTCAGCGGCAGGGAGCGGCGGTGGGAGGAACGATCGGAGGAATAACCGGGGTAATCCTGGGGGGCCGCCATCCCTGGCGCGGCGGAGTTATCGGGGCTGCATTGGGCGCGATCGCCGGTGCTACCATTGCCGATATCTCCGTGCGGGGGGCACAGGAAGCAGCGAGACATGGACAGCCAGTGGAATACAGGACCGAGGATGGCCGTGCTAGATACTATGCAGAGCCTGAGGGGTACGATCCGCGTACAAAGTGCAGAAAGGTTCGCGAAAGAATCTGGGAAAATGACCGTGTGGTAAAGGATACCGTCAGGGAGGTATGTGAAAGCGAAAGATACGAGAGAAGATATTAGGACATCCAACCTATCCTATACAAATGGATAAGAAAATATACATGAGCATCATGGCCGCCCTGGGAACGGCTGGTGTGGCCTGGCTGCTTGCTTTTTTAATGGCACCTTTTGCCAAGCCTCTGGCTTGGGCGCTGGTAATCGGTATCGCTACAATGCCGCACCACGATCGCCTGGCCCGTTTTTTCCCCAAACATCCCAATCGCTCCGCCGGACTGATGGTCCTTGCGATCACACTTGCCTTCATCTTGCCTGCGGCTACCCTGATTGCCATGATTGCGCAGAACGCCGTTGTTTGGTACAAGGAAAGCGAACAGCTGGTGGCGGCCCTTACTCAGACATTGCCCAATACCCTCAGTAACCTTCCGATCGGAAGCAATCTCATCGCTTTGGCTGACAAATACGGCATTGATTTCACGGACTATGCGGCCAAGTTTGCCTCGGGCGTTTCGCAATTTCTTCTCGAGGCAGCCACCGGTGCAGCGAAGAACTTGGTAGAACTTTTTTTTACGCTGGCCATGGCCTTGTTTATCCTTTTTTTCGTCTACCGTGACGGCAGTCAAGTGGTGGCAGACTTTATCCGCCGGTTTCCCGCTAACCAGGAAAAAGCCCGGCGGTATCTCCAGAATATTCGCTCGACGACGACGGCTGTCGTTGTCGGCACCATCCTGACATGCCTTGCCCAGGGAACCCTTGCCGGCATCGGCTATTTAGCTGCCGGACTTCCCGCCCCGGCTCTCTGCGGCGCTCTTACGGCGGTGACCGCGCTGGTCCCTGTTGTGGGTACGGCTCTTGTTTGGGTGCCCCTTGTTATCCTTTTAATCATCCAAGGCGTCTATCTCAAGGCGGGACTCCTTGCGCTATGGTGCATTGTTTTCGTCGGTCTGGCTGACAATGCCATCCGTCCCCTGGCCATAGGCGCCAAGAACAATATCCCGATTCCGGCGATTGTCCTCGGCGCAGTGGGGGGAGTTGTCGCCTTGGGGCTTCTCGGTTTGATTATCGGACCGCTCTTTTTTGCCATCCTTGTCGCCATCTGGCGTGAGGCTATAAAGCCCAACGGGCAGGGTGCTTTAGAGGGCAGCGAAAAAAACTAACTAATAAAAGGAGAATGAGTATGCAAGGAGCTCGCTTCGTACGTCAGTTGCTGTGTCTGCTTTGTCTGTCCCTGCTGATCTCCGGTGTGTTTGCGCAGGCGGCGGCGAGCAAGGATTACGAACCAGTGGTGGGCCAGGAGGGCAAGGATGTCATCTGGGTGCCAACGGCGCAGGCCTTGGTGGACAGGATGCTCGACCTGGCAAATGTCGTAGCTCAAGACTACGTCATCGACCTTGGCTCCGGTGACGGCCGTACCGTCATTACGGCCGCGAAACGCGGTGCCCGCGCGCTGGGCATCGAATACGAACCCGAAATGGTAGCCTTATCGATACGCAATGCCGCGAAGGAAGGCGTGAGCGACAAAGCGCAATTCATTAAGGCCGATCTGTTCGAGAGCGATTTCTCCCAGGCAACTGTCATTACGATGTTTTTGCTTCCCGATATCAACCTCAAGCTGCGTCCGATAATTCTCGATCTCAAACCTGGCACCCGGATCGTTTCCAATTCCTTTACCATGGGCGATTGGATTGCCGACAAAGTCTCCACGGTGTCGGAAACGGAGGGCTGCAGCACCTATTGCACCGCTTATCTCTGGATCGTACCGGCCAAGGTGGAAGGTGCGTGGAAGCTTCCGCAGGGTGAACTCACCCTCAAACAGAGCTATCAGAATTTTTCCGGCAGCCTCAGGACCGGCGCTGCTGTCACTAAGATTAGTAATGGAAAGTTGCAGGGTGATCAGATCAGCTTTAACGTCGGTGATGTTCAATACACCGGTCGGGTGAGCGGCAAGGCCATGCAAGGGACGTTCAAAGCAGGTGGAAGTACCACCAAATGGACCGCCACCCGCGCCGGTAAATAGGACGGTGGTGCTTATTTCGTGAGGTATCCGGCAACTTGCCGGGCACGGTCCACCTGGGCCAGGTTCCAACAGGCATCCTCCAGTGCCTGGGCGTTGGCAGCACTGAGCAGGCCACCCACGTTATCATGGTACTTGTCTCGTAACTCTTCATCGGCAAGGCGCGGCAGGTTTTCCACCCACGCCTCGAAGCGCTGACCACCGGCGTGGATGGTCGCACTGGCAGGGCACCAGCCTTCCCAGTAATTTCCCACGGAGCGGAGATCTTCTTTCGGGAGGGGGCAGATTTCGATCTTGGCAGCCAGCGCGAGGAGCTTGGGGTCCTGATATGTACAGGGCTCCTGCCAGGTGCGCCGCGGCCACACATCATAAAGTCCCGCGGCCAGGTTGTAGGAGTAACTCGTCCAGGCGTCCATCGCATCCAGGATTTCCTTGCCGGACTGGACCCTGTTGCTCCGATTGGTGCGGACCTCCACGTGCTCGATCTTATCCAGGTCGATGCCGTTGTCCCGGATGATGGAGCGCACCGCCTCTAATGCGGGCGTGGCGTAAAGAATAATAGGGTAGCGCTTGAACCACGTCTGGGGCACTGTCCAGAAACTGCCCAGATCTTGGGTGAAGAAGTCCCAGTTACACCCGAGCGCTCCGGCAAAGCGCCAAAAGCCGAGGTTGCCTTCCAGTACATTTTTGTCTCCCGTGAAGCCGCGCTGGGCCAAGAGGGCGGCCTCTACGCCATTGCGGGCCATGGCGCCCAGATGATCGTATTTGGTCATCGGGGCATGAGCGCTGCTCATCACTTTTTTGAGCGTGGGGAGTGTCGCCCCGTACCCGGCGATGCCGAAAGCATTGGTCATCTGGTCCGGTGTAAGCTTAAGGAGGCGACCGGCCGCGGCCACAGCGGCGAAGGCTGCATGGGCGGTACCGCGGACGCTGGGCGTCTCTTTGGCGCCGGACTGATTAAAACGCCTGATTGCTCCACCGACGCGCCCCCCAATTTCGAGACCGGCGAGGAGGCCGGCAAAGAGCTCCGCACCTGAAGCGTCGACGGCCTCGGCCACAGCCAGCGCCACTGGGACGGCCACGGCGCATACGTGACCTTCCGGACCCACGGGCTCGAAATCGAGGGCATTAGTCAGAACCGTATTGGCGAAGACCGCGGGCAGGAGACTAACTTGCCCGCCTCCGACCACGTGCGCTTCGAGGCGGCCGCGTTCGCCCTGGACGAGTTCCGAGGCAATACGCCCGGAAGGCGTGACGAGTCCTCCGACGGCCGAGCCGAGACAGTCAAGGAGAATGCGGAGCGTTTCGTGCTGTACCGCCTCCGGGGCATGGCGAGGTTCTACCTCCAGGGCGAATTCTGCCAGGGCGCGGGTAATTCCGGTTTCCGGTGCATCAGTCATGGTCATGGTCTCCTTTACGTCATGATGTCATTCCGGCGCAGGCCGGAGTCCTGCAAGAAAGACAGCTCTTCATAAAGCATTTCCGTGCGCAATAACCTTTTACCATGCCGGGCCGCGGCTTCCAGTGGTTTTTTAAAAAGGGCCTCCAATTCCATTTCCCTGCGGGCATCAAAATCCAGCTTCATGCTCGGGAAATAGGGCCTCATCTTCCTGGTATTGGTGAGCATTTTGTGAATAAAGGATTCAGGAATCGTTCTTCCCAGTGCCAACGCACCTTCCAGAACTTCGGACATCAGGTCTGTGGCCAATTTTTGCAGGGAAAGGCTATGGACAACCTGAGCAGTATCCACCTGAAACAGGGTGGTTAGCCCGCTGAAGGGAATATTCCACACCAGCTTGCGCCAGCGCGCATCGAGCAAATCGGGATTCAGATCAACGGTCACACCTGCGGCCGCCAAGGCTGCCGCAAGCTGCTGCATAGTCTCGGTAATGCCACTGGAGCCGTTGTCTTTGGTAAATTGGGACAGCACCACCGATCCATAATCCTGATGGCAAATCGAACCTGGCCCGGTCTTGGCAGTGCAGATAAAGCAGAGGCCGGCAACAATCGTTTGCACGCCCTCAATTTCGGCTATTAATTCCTCCTGGCCGTAACCATTCTGGAGCAAAAGAACGACACCCTGTTCGTTTACCACATAGGGCAATATCTCTGAAAGGGTGCCATTGGCTGTTGCCTTGAGCGCGACAATCGTTACGTCGCACCGCGGCATATGCTGTGGGTTAGCATAGGCCTTTACGTGGGGCAAAGAGAAGTCTCCGTATTTTGAAGCAACGGTTAAACCATGACGCTTAACGTGCTCAAAATCGGAATGGAGCAGAAAATGTACCTCTTTGCCCGCACGCTGTAAGAGAGACCCATAGTATCCACCCACGGCGCCGGTGCCAATGACGGCAAACGATAATGGCTTATCCATGGCGGATAGCTATCATATTATCAAGGCGTTGACTAATAATTTTTTATAGTATCTATAACCTATTAGTCACAATATCCGCCACCACGGAGGGATCGGCAAGCGTGCTGATATCTCCCAGTTCATCCACGGCGTTGGCCGCCACCTTTTTCAGAATCCTCCTCATGATTTTCCCGCTCCTGGTCTTCGGAAGAGCATCAGCCCATTGAAGCTTCTCCGGGGTGGCAATTGGTCCGATCAGGGTGCGCACATGGGCTATCAGTTCCTTTTTCAGGGAATCGGATTTTTTCACATTGGCATTCAATGTCACAAAGGCATAAATCGACTGCCCCTTCAACTCGTGGGGGTAGCCTACCACGGCCGCTTCGGCCACCGACGCGTGGGCCACCAGGGCACTTTCCACCTCCGCCGTGCCCATCCTGTGTCCGGAAACATTGATGACATCGTCGATGCGTCCGGTTATCTGGTAGTCCCCGTCCTCATCGCGGTGAGCGCCGTCTCCCGCCATATAGTAGCCGGGAAACTGTTCAAAGTAGGTTTCCTGAAACCTCTTGGGATCTCCGTAGACACCTCTCATGATGCCGGGCCAGGGTTTTTTGATGGCGAGGGAACCGCTTTTCCATGCCTCCGTAATCTCCTTGCCGTCGTCATCGAGAAGGGCCGGGACCACGCCCATAAAGGGAACAGTGGCGAAGCCGGGTTTCGTGTCAATGGCGCCAGGCAGGGGCGTAATCAGGATGCCGCCCGTTTCGGTCTGCCACCAGGTATCTACGATCGGACATCGGCCCTGCCCAATTTCGCGATGATACCAGTTCCAGGCCTCGGGATTGATGGGCTCGCCTACGGAACCCAGGATGCGCAGGGACGAGATGTCAGCCTTCCTGACCCACTCCTCACCTTCCCGGGCGATAGCCCGGATGGCCGTAGGAGCTGTATAGAATATATTTACCTTGTACTTTTCCACGATCTGCCAGAAACGGCTGAAGGTGGGATAACCGGGGACGCCTTCGAACATGAGGGATGTGGCTCCGTTGGCCAGGGGTCCATAGACGATGTAGCTGTGGCCCGTGACCCAGCCGATGTCGGCGGTGCACCAGTAGATGTCCTCTTCGTGGTAATCAAAGATAATCTTGTGGGTATAGGCCGTATAGACCAGGTAGCCGCCGGTGGTGTGCATCACCCCTTTTGGCTTCCCCGTGGAGCCGGAAGTGTAGAGGATGAAGAGCGGATCCTCGGCATCCATCCATTCGGCTTCACATTTATCATCCACCTTGGCCATCTCTTCATGCCACCAGAGGTCTCGGACCGGCTGCAAGGCGCATTCAATCGCGGCACCGACCCGTCGGACCACAATCATCTTCTCCACGGAAGGACAGGCCAGGAGGGCCTCGTCGGCGTTTAGCTTCTGAGCAACGGCCTTTGCTCCCCGAAAGGTGCCGTCACAGGTGACCAAGATCTTGGCTGCACTATCCTGAATCCTGCCGCGCAAGGCGTCGGCGCTGAAACCACCAAAGACGATGCTATGGATGGCACCGATGCGGGTGCAGGCGAGCATCCCGATGGCCAGTTCGGGGATCATGGGGAGATAAAAACAAACCCGGTCCCCTTTTTTCACGCCCAGGTGTTTTAATACATTGGCAAACCGGCAGACCTCACCATGAAGCTCTTTGTAAGTAATGGCCCGGGACTCTGCTGGATCGTTGCCTTCCCAATATAGCGCCACCTTGTCGCCCCTGCTCTGAAGATGTCTGTCCAGGCAGTTGTAAGAAACATTCAACTTGGCGCCGTTAAAGTATTTAACGGATATCGGCCCCTTGCGCACATCAAAATTATAATCTTCAACTTTGTCCCATTCCTTAAACCAGGTAATATACTCTTTGGCGACTTCCCCCCAAAAGGCATCCGGCTCCTGAAGAGAACGACGGTATAATTTATCGTAAGCCTCCCTGCCGCTTATATAAGCTTGTTTACGGATGGTTTCCGGGACCGGGAAACGTTCCCGCACTGTAAATTTCTCTGCTACTTCCATGGCAATTCCTTTCCCCGACGTTCACATCGGTATGGCATGATATTCACTCTTGATAGTTGTTGGCAATGCATTGAAAAACTCACTTTCTAAAGTCTTTGCATGGGACATGCCAGGGATAGGAAAACTGGATAAAAACGTAACATATTGTTTTTATTCTATGTATTTGCATAAAAAAGGTGCCAGGAGGTTTAAAATGAAAGGAATGTATAGTCATTTTGTACAGGATAGCTTTAAAAAAGTATTCCTCCATCGCTATGATGTAACTATATAATGATAATTATTGAGGTACTAAATTTCTTTACCTCTGTATAAGAAGATATACAGGTTGAAATGCTTAATTATCTGCCAACTGTCTGCCAACGAGAAACTCAATGGCAGACAGTTGGCGTCGGCTTATTTATCCTGTTTATCGTGGTTAGTAAGTTAGAAATTGCTTTCCCGTAGAAAAGCAATTTCGTTAACGCACTTATCCCGTTTACCTGTGACCTTTAGGTTATCGGGATTAGGAAAAGGTTACCCCGGAGGTTTCCTCATAATAGTTCCATACCTTCTCAAACTGATCCTGCCGCCAGCTTTTTTTGCAGGACTCCAATTCATCTTCGCGTAATGCCTGCGGTTTGCCACCCATCATATAGGCATCGGCAAGCTTCTTGGCATTGTCTTCAAGATAGACAGAACCAAAAAACACCCCCTTGACGCTCTCTGCCACCACGACTGCTCCATGCCCCCGGATAATCGTCGCCCGCCGGTGTCCCAAGGCCGCAGCCAGGGCATCACCCTTTTCCGCCGTATTGACGTGGCAGCAATTGTCGTATACGGAAACGCCGTCATGAAAGATGGCGCCATGGTGCATCACCGGTACATATTCCTTGCCGGCGGCGCTCAGTGCGGTGGTTACAGGAGGATGCAGATGGGCGACGGCATTGACATCGGGGCGCAATCGATAAAGCGATGCATGGATGTTTTTCTCCGAGGGAAGGATAACCCCCTCTTCCAAGGCTTTGCCGTTCAGGTCGGATTTGACGATATCCGCTGGTCCCAGGCCGTGGCGGCTTGCGCCCCAGGAGTTGATGAAAAACGTATCCGTTCCGGGTATCCGGCAGCTTACATGTCCACTGTAGTCGATAAGCCCCAGATATTCCAGCATACGTACACACATAGCAACCTCGGTTCGTAATTTGTCTTCGCTCATGTTCAAGCTCCTTTCGTATTTGCTGCGCTTTTCATTCCCTTGATTATTTTCTGCACCTTCCCCGGAAGTTTCTTTTTAAGCCCTTAAAAGTCCGGAAAGTTTAGAGAATGGTGCGCGCCATGTCAAGGGATAATGACAGTAGTAAATACCCCTTATTTTGCTGCTATTTAATTCCTATTGCTTCCTATTGCTCAATGCGGTTATAAAAGCAAGAATATTAATATCTTAAAAGCCTTATAAACTTTATAAAAGGAGGAGTAAAGATGCCAGAAGGAACGGTCAAATGGTTTGATGATGCCAAAGGATTCGGTTTTATCGCACAGGACGGAGGTAAAGACGTTTTTGTGCATCACTCCGCAATCCAGGCCAGCGGCTTCAAATCCCTCGCCGAGGGTGATCGGGTAAGCTTTGATATTGAAACCGGCCCCAAAGGTCCCTCGGCAGCCAACGTTCGTAAGATCTAAGCGCCCCTATCCATTTTGGTTTAAAAGCGCCCTTTATCCTGAGCCCCTTCGACCCCCGGTACGCTCAGAGGTTGATGAGAATAAGGGCAAAAACAGCTATAACCATGCCCAGAATCGCGATTCTTGTGTATCGTTCCCCCCAGATGATGGCTGCGCTCACGGATGTCACAAGGATGGCGGCGGCCGATACCGTCGGAAACACCACTGTCCCGGGCAGTGTCGCCAGGGCATAAATAATGCCATAGTTTGAAATTACGTTCGTCACTCCCAAGGCCATGCCCACAAGCAGGTCGGACAAGGTAGGACGGCTGTGTCTAAGGGAAACTACCACCTGGGTCCCGATGGCCGCTGTGAGAAACATGAGTGTCAGGAAGGCCGGTTCACCTCCCGAAAGAGCGCGGGAATAGGACTTCATCGCCACCCCCACGATACCGATCGTCACAAAATTACCGAAGAGAACAAAAGACTTCCAGATGTTTCGTTCCGAGCCGACCAGGCCGCGCCCCCGGGTGAGGAGAGGAATGGCGACCAAGGCCAGCCCGAGACCGATGCTTTGCCCCAGGCTGGGTCTCTCCTGCCAGATCACTATGGAGGCGACTACCGGAAGGGCCACGGAAAGCCGGCTCATGGACTGGGTCATACCGACGCCGGCCACTCTGATGGCTGAGTTAATAAAAAAGTAAGCCGAACAGAGGGCCACGCCGGCCACCAAACCGAGTGCCCCTTTGGCCAAGCTCACCTCAGGATGGGGAGCTGCCACCCAGAAAAAAAGGCAGAGTGTCGTGGCTGTCCAGTAGTTTGCCGGACCGACCCAGAGCATGTTTTGCTTACGGTGCTGGCCGTAACGTATCATATGACTGAAGGCCGCCGAGAAAACTATTGCCAGAATAAGGCCGGTCACCTGGTCTTGCCCCAGAGTGCAAACATAACCATCGGGATTATGACCTTGCGGTGAAACATTTCCGACTCTACAGCAATAAGTGGCCTACTCATTCTTCGGTCCGGATGGACCAGGAGTCGAAAAGCGAAAGATAACGAAGGAGGAAAACCTGGTTGGTGTCTGTTTTGACTTTGAAATAGTCGATCGCGGGCCGGGTAGCGTCCAGGCTGCCTTCATACCAGCGATCAACGATTTCCTGAATGTCCAAGCGGCGTCCTTGAAAAGTGAAAGCCACGGGGCGCTCATTGCTCCGGTAGCCGCTATAGCATTCAACTTGTATTGGTTCATAAGTCATAATATGTAACGTCCGATTCATTTCAGGGTAAACAAGAAACTGAATTATGTCAAAGGGAATGTTATTTTTTGTATAGAATCAGGCGGGCCGAGGGGAACTTCAGGAGCACCCGCGGGACGCGAATCTCGTTTCCTACGCCCTCTGTTTACTGCATGGTTTGCCTCACCGTCCGATATGTCCTGTCCGTTACACTCAATGTCAGCTCACTGAGGGCTCGCTTTGCTTCACTACCGGCCTTCCTTCCGGGGGATAAACTCGTACCCAGCTGTATGAAGAATATAATTCCGCGTCACCCTGTCCGGGGGAGTTTTCAAGATCACTTACAAACTGTAAAAGTAGTCTTAGAAATTTGAAAAGCGGGACTATAACGGGATAAAATGGGACACTAAAGAAATTGAGGTTAACTTATAATTTCGTAACTACTTGATATTTTGGTGCCCCCGGCGTGAGTCGAACACGCGGCACACGGATTAGGAATCCGTTGCTCTATCCTTCTGAGCTACGGGGGCAGGCGACTATTCTTAACTGCGGTGAATTAACATTGTTTTTGGGAGGTGTCAATTATTTTCCCCGGCCGCGGCGGCCTGTGCCTCACGATGGCCGATGTCCGTTAGCGTGCCTGCCCGACAGGGAGGAAATCATCCATTTACTTCGGCGGGTGGCTTTGCACAGACCGTACACTTACCATCGACGATGGTGCCGATGCACGTTCCGTCACTGCAAAGCACCCTGTTATCCCAGTCTATCTGATCCTGTTCTTCCTGCTCTTCGGCAGGCTTGATGAACACGCCGCAGTGCAGGCAATAACGGCTTATCTCAGGGATGGGCAGGTTGCATTTCTTACAGAACATGGGGGCTCCTTTTAAAAGTATCGGTGGATTGACCTTGTCTTTATAAACAAAGGTTGGCATTTCTGCAATCAGTTTGTTTAGCGGAAGCAGCCTGATTTTTTTCTCTTTTGAAATTGTTTGCAGGAGCTGCTATATAGAAACAGGGATATACCATGAATCGTTGGTCGCACATCACGCTTGCTGTTTTAATGTTCTTAATTTGGCCGCCTCTTGCCTCGGGAGCGACGGAGATCATAAACCTGCGTTACTGGGCCGCGCCTGATCATACACGGGTCGTGCTCGATACGGACGAGGAAGTACAATTCACGGTGGAGAAGTCGGACCAGTCGGTTTCCCTGAACCTCAAGCATGTTGTGCCCGCCCAGACCCTGCCTCCGGAGTTCGTCTTGAATAAACCTGGAATCAGGAAGGTTGTCCTCTCCCCCCTGCCGGGCGGTCATATGCAAATCGAGTTTTTTCTGGCCAAGGGTGCGGAAACCAATATCTTCAAATTAAAGAAAGTAGAGGACAAACCCTATCGTTTAGTGGTCGACATCACACTGCCCGAAGTGGAGAAAGAAAATACTCAAGCACGTGAAAAAGTCAAGGTATCAAGAAAAGATAAAATCATCGTGCTCGATCCCGGCCATGGCGGGGAAGACCCAGGCGCCAGGGGGCGCCAGGGCACGAACGAAAAAGATGTGGTCCTGGAGATCGGCAAGAAGTTACGCGATATCCTGAATGCAGGGGAGGGTACCCGGGCTTTTCTCACCCGGGAAGGCGATTATTACGTGTCCTTCAAGAAACGGCTGAGTATGGCCAGGGAACTGGGCGCTGATCTATTCATCAGTATTCATGCCGATGCTGCCAAAAATAGAAAGGCGAGCGGCAGCTCGGTCTATTGCCTCTCCAATGGCGCGGCCAGCAGTGAAGCGGCCAAGATCCTGGCGCGGAAGGAAAATATGGCCGATATTATCGGGGGCGTGCTTGGTGAAGGTAAAAACAGCGAGGAGTCGGATCCCGTCATTCTCGATATGTTTCAGAATAATACCATCAATAAGTCCAAGATCTTCGGCGCAAATATCCTGGACCGCCTCTGCCTGGTGAATGACATTAAGTTTTCCCGGGTCCAGGAGGCGCCGTTCCGGGTGTTGAAACTGCCGGAGATACCCGCGGTCCTGATCGAAACGGCCTATATTTCCAACCCGCAGGAGGAAAAGAACTTATGCGATGGAGCATATCAGGCCCGGATCGCCGAGACAATTGCCGGATCGGTAAGGGAGTTTTTTTCTCTTCCTGCCGAGACTGCCTCTGTGGCGTCTGCCGGGGAAGGTAAGAGCGTGGCGAAAGTAAAAGGGAAAGTTCCGGCGGCAGCAAAGCTGCCACCGAAGGCCCATACCTACAAGGCGAAAAAGGGAGATACCCTGCAAAAAATAGCGGCACTCCACGATACGGATGTCAGCACCTTGTTAAAATTAAACAATATGAAGCTGCTGGATACCCTTTTTGTGGGGAAGGTCTTGAAGGTGACCCCAGACCCGGAGCCTGAGGAGAAAGAAGTTCCGGCGGCAGCAAAGCTGCCACCGAAGGCCCATACCTACAAGGCGAAAAAGGGAGATACCCTCCAAAAAATCGCGGCACTCCACGATACGGATGTCGGCACCTTGTTAAAATTAAACAATATGAAGCTGCTGGATACCCTTTTTGTGGGGAAGGTGTTGAAGGTAACCCAGGACCCGGAGCCTGAGGAGAAAGAAGTTCCGACGGCATCCAGGGCAAGAGGCGGTAAGGTTCCCAAGGCCAAGGCCACCCCCCTGGTCCATAGGGTTAAAAAAGGCGAGACACTGGGGAAAGTGGCCAAAAAATACCAAACGAACATTGCGACCTTGCTGAAGCTAAACCACCTTAAACTGCATGAGCCGCTCTTTGTAGATCGAGAATTGAAACTGCCCCCTCCACACCCTTGATCAGTGGTAACTACCAGGTAAATAGGCTGTAGGCTGAAGACTGTTAGGAAATAAAGGGGATAGGGCACCCTACAGCCTAAACAGCTTCAGACTGACTACGCGAGTAGTCACGATCAGTGGTCCTTGAGGTTAAGGAAGGTGATGTCGCGGCCGAAGATGAGCGATAAAAACCAGTCCATGACGATGCGCACCCGGTTGTACGTGCCGGTAACCAGCAGGGAGTAGGCAAAAAGCCAGATCAGGCGGGCGTGAAAACCGTAAAGCCGGAGTCTGTAAAAACGAAAGGCGGCCCGGGAGGCGCCCAGGGAGACGATTTCGCCGGAATCCGTGTAAAGGTAGGCTCTTTTGTCTCTTCCCCGGATGTCGGCCAGGATATTGTGAGCGACGACCTTGGCCTGGCGTACCGTGGTATGGGCGCGCGGCGGGATCGGCTCACCCGTTTGGGGGTTCTCAAAATGGGCACAATCCCCCAGGGCGTACACACCTGGGAAACCCGGCACCTCCAGATAGTTGTTGACCCGTACACGCCCCAGATTATCCTTGGCAGCGTCCAGCCCGGCTATCAAGGGGTGGCTTACCATGCCGGTCGACCACAGGAGCGTGTCGGCCGGAATTACTTCTTGTCCGTTGATTTCCACATGCCCCTCCCAGGCCCGTGTCATTTGGGACTTTGTCCGTACTTCGATGCGCATTTTTTCCAGTTGCTTTTTAATGTACGTGCTGAGTTTTCTGTCCATCCGCTCGACGATCTCTTCCCGGGCCTCGATCAGCATGATGCGGATATGCTGGGAGTCGATGGTTTTATAATGGGGTAGGAGATTTTCGAAGATGAAGTCCCGCAACTCCGCAACCGCCTGGATGCCGATGTAGCCCCCGCCTACCACGACAAAGGTAAGCAATTGTCGCTGCTTTTCCGAGACCGTTTCGATCGCGGCTTGTTCGAAGATATCGATGATATGGTTTCTGAGTTTAATGGCGTCATGGAGGGTTTTCAAGGTGAAGGCATGACCGCCTTCCAGTTGCAGTTGCGACTTATCGGGGATACTTCCCAGGGAGAGAACCAGGCAATCAAAGTCCAGCTTGCCCTTCGTCGTGATAACCTGGCGGTTAGGCAGGTCAATCTTTGTTACCTCGGCCTGTATGAAGCTGAACCGGTCCCGCCAGTGCAGCCGCCGGATGGGATAGGCGATGTGTCCGGCTTCCACGCTTCCCATGGCCACCTCATGGAGAAGCGGCGTAAAAAGGAAGTAGTTTTCATTGCTTACCAAAGTAATCGCTACCTTTTCATTCCTGTTTGTGGAACTTACCAGATGGCGCAGGGTGTAGGTGGCACCGAAGCCGCTGCCCAGGATTAAAACTTTCCGGACACCGACGTATATTTTGCGCGGCGACTTTTCCTCCTTGCTATGGGAAAGATGATCGATTTCTTCCTTGGCCAGGGCGGAGATCATCTTGACCAGGGAAAGAGGATTAAATATTTTTTTGGCGATATTGCGGTAACTGTAGCTGCCGGTAAACATACCCCAGGCCGCTTTGGTAAAAGGTTGGCGGACCGGGTTTTCCTGCTCGTTGCCGATCAAACGCTGCTGGGCCTGAAAAAATATTCTTGACCCGGCGAGCCGGTCATTAAGGGAAAACAGGAGCTGTCCCCAGAGATTGTCCCGGTGCATGCTGCGGTGGGCCGGACGATAGCGGCGGGAAAAATCCCGTCGCCCTGCACCATGCCGGATGACCGTCTGGGCAGCGGTACGCGCCAGGAGGAGCGAAGAGCCGATGCCGTCCTTATAGAGCCTGGTGACACCGGCATCACCGATCGCTACAAAGCCGTCGGCATAATAGTTGCGCGCCGTGGCGATGAGAGTGTGCGGGCGGCAGCCACAGGCAAAATCGTACTGCCGCGGCAATATGTCCTTGACGATCGGGTAATTCAAAAAATCACCGATGGAGAGGGGATACTTGTTGCTGCTTAAAACGGACAGGGTGATAAAATCGCCTTTCGGCACCAGGGTCCCAAAGATCATGCCGGATTGGGGAATGACAAAGGCATGGGCGATATTATCCAGGCAGGAACGTACACACTCCGCACCCACGTACAGTTCATTCATGGCCATCACATGAGTTGGCGGCGGCTGATAGGCGACGTTGTCCACAGGGATGGATTTGGCGTTGACCCCGGCTGCCAGGACCACGAGTTCGCAGTTTATCCTCTCTCCAGCCACTTCCAGACCAGCCGGCGAGCCAGCCCAAATACGGGAAACCGATGCCTTTTTGACATCTACGTCGTTGTTCCCGGCCTCTTGCAACAGCCAGTCGTCGAAACTGATATTCTTTTCGTAATGGGAGATGCGCGGCCCCCCCCCGCGATAAACACTGACGATGGGGGCGTCTTTTTCCGGGTTGCTGATATCGATGCGGCCGTGGGGACTGTGCACGGCAAAGCCTTCGATGACCGTCTGGATGACCTCGGGCGGCAGGGTCAGGTTCAGCTCGGCAAGATTTTTCATTAAAGACGGAGAGATGATACCCGCACACCCCTTGCATCCTTTGGGACCCAGGTCGGCAAAGGACCGCTGCTGGTAAATGGTAATCTCAGGATGGAGGCCCTGGAGCCGAGCAAAGTGGCGCAAGTAGAGGGCAAAAAAACTACCCGCCGGACCGCCGCCGACGATCGCTATCTTTGACCCGTCTCCTATCAGGCAGGGCTGGTATTTCATAGAAGCCCTGACCTGCGGGGAAATTTATAACTCCTGGTGGGGAATTTTGCCGCCATAGACGTAATTATAAACATTCACATGCCTTTTTGCCACAGTTATAAATACGTAATGAAGAATGATTTGAAATTACAAGAAAATTCTTTTATACTGCCGCCACTTTGGTCCGGGTTGTTGACCCGGACAAACCTGTGGAGATAAATTACGCAATTATCAAGAGTTAAAGCAACTGTTAACAAGCGGACCGGTTTTACCCTCCTGGAAGTAATGATTGCCATGGCGATTCTGGCGATTGCCTTAGTTGCCGTGTTTCAGTCCCAGTCGCAAAGCATATCCATGGCGAGCCAAGGGCGTTTTCTCACCACGGCCGCACTGCTGGCCCAGGATAAAATGGCGGAGTATGACAAGAAAGACCCGAAACTGATCAGTTCCGCGGACGGCGATTTCGGAGCCGACTTTGAAGATTATACCTGGCGTATCGAGATATCCGATACGGGCTTTGTCTTCTTGAAAAAAATCGATTTGGTCGTTACTAACAATAAAATGGCAACCCATAATGTTTATCAACTCGAGCTCTATAAAATTATCCAGAGATAATAAAGGCTTTACCCTTTTGGAAATTCTGATCGCCGTATTTATCCTGGCCATCGTTCTGTCCACGATTTACGCAGCTTATCTGGGTACATTCCGTATCATCCAGCAGTCCGAGACAGACAGGGAAATCTACGGCATGGCGAGAAATACCATGCAGCGCCTCATGAAGGATCTCAGCTCGATTGCCGCCTATGGCGGCAAATTCAAGTTTGTGTCAAGGACGGCGCGGATAGGGGGGGCTAACTTTGCCGATCTGACCTTTGTTGCCAATTCCCATTTGGCCTTTGCGGAAGAAGAACCCCTTACCGGCCTGGCCGAAATTACCTATTATGTGGATGAAGACCCCTCCGGAGAGGGGTACCGGTTGATGCGCAAAGACATCCTTACGACGGGAAAAGATATCGAAGGAGAGGGCCGGGGCGGGTTCATCCTGTGCAGCAAGCTGCATGCCTTGCGGTATATATTTTTCGACAATAATGACCAGGAATTCGATTTCTGGGATTCCTCGGCCGATGCGGCTGGTCAGAAAAACAAAGTGCCGTCCATGGTTGCCATCCAACTGCAACTGGTAAACGATCGCGACAACGACCAGCCCTTTATGTTTATGACCAGGGTTTTATTGCCCCTGTCCTTTACGGTGCAGGCGACCACACCTTGAGAGGAGGGGCAGTGTTAAAAGAAAAGCGGAGAAAACACAAATCTTGTGAAGACAGTAACAAGGCTATGAAAAAAAGACTCTGGGACAAGATACGCGACAAGCGGGGCGTGGCGCTGATTGTGGTGATCCTGATGGTTAGCATCATTGCGGCTGTTTCCGTGGAGCTGAACCGCGCCACCCGTGACGATCTATACGAGACAGCCAACTTGAGCGACCGGATCAGACTCTATTACGTTGCCAAGTCAGGATTCTACGTGGGGCAGGCGCTCCTGGTCCAGGATGTCAACGGCTATGATGCCCTGACCGAGGATTGGGCCAAGACGGAACTGGTATCCCCGCAGTCCGAAGGTTATTTCCGCCAGGGTTCCTTTCTGCTCAAGATAGTGGATGAGACGGGCAAGATCCCGATCAACAAATTAGTCGCGGGCAATGCCTATAATCCTAATCTGCCGGTCAAGGACCTGCTCTTCCGGCTGCTTAGCCTGCCGGAATTCAAGCTCGACCCGGGCAAGGTTAACGAAATCCTGGCTTCGCTAAAGGACTGGATGGACAGCGACAACGAAGTTACCGATGGTCTGGGGGCGGAAAATAGCTATTATCAGGGCCTCTCCCGGCCTGTTTCCGTAAAGAATGGAATTCTGGATTGCATTGATGAGCTATTGATGGTAAAGGGAATAAGCGAAGAATTATATTACGGTACGAAAGAAATCCCGGCCCTTAAAGATTGTTTGACGATCCACGGCGACGGGCCAATAAATATCAATACCGCGCCGCCCGCGGTGCTCCGCGCCCTTGCCACGGGAATTACGGAAGAGATGGCCGGCCGGATGGAAGAATACCGGAGGACGGCAGGCAATCCTCTCGCCGATGTCAACTGGTACAAGAATGTGCAAGGCATGGGGAGCATGAATTTGAGCAATGTAGTTATAACTAGCAAATATTATACGATAATCTCTATGGGGATGTTTGGCAGGATGAAAGAGACGATCACAGGTACCATTGAGAGAGGACCGGGCACGGCCAAGCTTTTATCCTGGAACATAGAGTAATGCCGGAAAAAATCCTAGGTCTCGACATTAGTGAAGGCATGCTGAAGGCCGTCCTCGTTTCCCGGGGCATGCGCGGTGGCTACCGGGTGGAGTTGGCGGAGCAAATCGATGTCTCCGCTGCCGGTGGAGCAGCCGAAGCGCTTCAGCAGTTGCAAGCCAAAGTAGATTTCCAGCAGGTGGCGGTAAAAATGTCCCTGCCGCCGGGGCTGGTTTCCTTCCACAACGTCAAGCTCCCTTTTCGGGAAGAGAAAAAGATCCGCCAGACAATCGGCTTCGAACTGGAAACCATGCTTCCCCATGGTATCGATGATTACCTCCTGGATTACAATATCATCAGCCTGACCGATCATGCGGAGATACTGGCCGGCGTTGTCCCCCGGGCGGTCGTCCAGGAAAGAATCGCTTTTTTTGGCGACAGCCCTCCGGAGATCAGTGTGGTCACGCTCGGCGCCGTGGCGGAAGCGGCTTGGCTGTCGGCAAATAGAGCCATCCCCGAGCCCGTTTTGCTTCTCCAGGTCGGGGACCGGGAAAGCTCGGCTGTTTTCCTGCGCCAGGGAAAAATCCTTCAGGTCCGGCGCTACACCTTCGGTGAGGAACTCCGCAGGGATGAAGAAAGCGCCACAGGCCCATCCGGGACAGGAGGCGCCACAAATGCAGGCCCCGTGAGCGCGGACAGGGCTCCGGAAGAGGGATTAAGCGATCAATTCTGCCATGAACTGACAAATACCATAGAATTTCTTAAATGGGGCGGCATCCTGGAGGAGAAGATTTCCCGGATCTTTCTTACGGGCAGCGGTGCCCTGGACCAAGCTCTGCAGGAAAGATTGGCCGGCTTCTTTGCCGTGCCCGTAGAGGCGCTCGATCTGGCGCAGACGGACGGGCTTTTGCTAGCGGAAGAAATGCAAAAATCCTGGCAGCCGGCCCTGATGAATCAAGCCCTGGCAGTTGCTCTTTACCAGCATAAGCAGGGCCAGGGATTCAATTTTCCCTTGACGGAGTTGGCAAAGGCGGCGCGGCGGGAAGAACTGGGACACACTCTCAAATGGGGAGCGGTAATTTTTGCCGTCGCGCTTCTGCTGGTGGCCGTAGACAACTATCTTGATTACCGCTACGCGCGGCTTAGCCTGGACAATCTGAAAAAAGAGATCAGCACGGTTTTTCGGACCGCGGCCCCGGAAGTGACCCGGGTTGTCGATCCGGTCTCTCAGTTTAAGGCGAAGATTGGGGAAACGAAAAAAATATCTGCCGGTATCAGAGGCATGGAAGGCAGCGCCACGGTTCTGGATATCTTGAAAGATATCTCGGCCTTGGCCCCCCCGGTCACGGAATTTCTGATTACGGCGTTCAATCTCGATGAGGACCGGCTGGTGATTAAAGGCACGGCGAAGAACTTTGATGCCGTGGACACCCTCAAGAGGGAATTTGCCAAATCAAAGTACTTGAAATCGGTACAGATCGGGACCACGAGCCAGGTAAAACAGGGCGATAAGGTGGAGTTTGATTTGAGGATGACGACGCAAAGATGAACTTATTCGGTGACAGATTAACGAAGCGCCAGCAGCTTGTGGTGTCACTCGGGGCTGGTGTCGTATTTTTGCTGCTCCTGGTGCAGTTCCTGCTCCTTCCCTATCTCGAAGCAAAGCAATCGGTACAGCAGGCCATCAGGACGAATGAAAAGACCTTGGCGGAGATGACGCGTTTGGCCCAGGAATACAGGGTGCTGAAGCAACAGGCAGAGAAGATCCAGCAGGTCCTGGCGAAGCGGACTCCGGATTTTACGCTTTTTTCCTATCTCGATAAGGTGGCCGGAGCCGCCGGCATCAAGCCCAGTGTTAAATATATAAATGCCATGAAGGGGAGCATCTCCGGACCTTACGAAGAGATGCCCGTGGAGATCAGATTGGAAAGAATAACTTTGAAACAATTAACGGATTTCTTATATCTGCTTGAGTCGCCGCAGGAGATGATCAGGATTAAGAATATCGCCATTTCCAAGATGAAAGAGAGTCCTGAGTACCTCGCCACACAGATTCAGGTGGTGACGTATCAGCTCGCGAAAGGTGCGGGGCGCTAAATGCTGAGAAAAATTAACAAGACGCACATTTATTACACACTTTTTACGCTCCTGCTGCTCATCTTTTTTCTCTACGCCCGCTTTCCCAGCAAGGTAGTGGAGACTTACATAGTAAATGCCGCAGCGGAGCGCTATCCCCAGGCTTTTGTCTCTCTCTCATCCGTATCGGTTGCCTTGCCACCCGGGCTGATTCTGGAAAATATGCTCTTTGGCTTCAGAGACGATCTGGAGGCGAATATCCGCCTCGATCAGTGCCGGGTGAGACCGCGCCTGCTCGGGTATCTTACGGGCCGCTCGTCCTTTGCCGTGCGGGCCATTGCCTATGGTGGTTCTCTTCAGGGTGTTGTCAATTATGCCGATTTTACACCGAAAAAGATCCCCTCTGATGCGGAGGTCCGCTTCCAGGGGATAAACCTGGATAAGATTGCCTATCTGAAGAAGAAGTTGGGCCGTCAGATATCAGGGGCATTGGGCGGTTCTTACCGGTACAAGGGCGACAGCCAACTGGATTTTACCATCCAGAAAGGCAGCTATCAGCTTTTGGAACAAATGTTCGGCATGGATAAGCTGGACTTTAACACCCTGGAAGGGCAGCTCTCGCTCAAAGGCGGCGTGCTTAAGGTTACCCGGTTGAATTTGAAGGGCGCCAACTTCAATTGTTCCTTAAAAGGCGATATTACTTTGAACAGCGACTTTAAAAAAAGTGTCCTTAACATGAGCGGCTCGGTGGAAATTGCTGCCCTGAACAACAAAAAAATCTCTATCCTCCTGACGGGAACTCTGGATAATGTTCAAGCTAAGTACATATAGTAAATATTTCCAGTTTTCCCCGGCGGAACTGGAGAAACACGGCCGGTCGGCCTTCATCCTGCTGGCCATGGCGGCGATCACCTATGCCCTCGTGGGCGTGTTTTATAACGTGCTGAGCCTCAAACTCAGCGGCACCCGGCCCGTCAAGCCAGCAGTTCAGGCGGCGGCGCCGCTCGAGGCCGCTCCCAAGCAACCAGTAGAGTCTTACGCCCTCATTTACCAGCGCAACCTATTCGGTTCCACGGAAAAGATTATCACAGAAAAGGCAGCGGCGCCCGTACCGGTCGTCCCCCAATTGCCGGAACTTTCCTCGCTGATCGAGCTAAAAGGAACGATTGCGGGCACGGGACTGGACGGCTTCGCCGTCATTGAAGAAAGAGGAAAGAACAAACAAGTGCTCTACAAGGTAGGCAATACCGTGGTCGGTGCCAAATTAATCCACATCGCCCGCAATGCCGTGACCTTTCTTTACGGCGATCAGCAGAAAATATTGAAGATGCTGGACACAAAGGGTCCCCTGCTGCCCCCCCGTCCCGGCCCCGCAACCGCGCCGCCGGTAGCGTCCCGGGGAGGGGGACCTCTGGTCATCAGCCGCAACGAGGTGGAGTCTTCTTTGAAGGACATGGGCACCTTGCTAAGCTCGGCCCAGATCCGACCTTACTACACCGATGGGGCGCCCGACGGCTTCCTGATTTCGAATATCAGGCCCGGCAGCGTCTACGAAAAGATCGGGCTGGTAAACGGTGATATCATCCAGGGCACGGACGACCGCAAACTCACGAGCGCCGAAGATGTGACGGCCTTTTATAATTCATTGAAGTCCGGTACTTCTTTTTCCCTCAAGATAAAACGGAACGGCCAGCCGGAAAGCCTGCAATTCCACTTCCGTTAGGGGGCGCCATGTACGAATCATATTTCGGCATGAAAGAAAATCCTTTCAATCTGACGCCTGATCCCCGGTACTTTTATCTCAGTCCCCAGCATCAGGAAGCGCTCAATTGCCTTATCTACGGCATAAACGAAAAAAAGGGGTTCATGGTGATCACCGGCGGTATCGGCAACGGCAAGACCACCCTCTGCCGCACCCTGCTTGCCAGGTTGGACAACTCCATCGAAAGTGCCTTGATCTTCAACCCGGCTCTATCGGATATGGAACTGCTGCAGACCATAAACCAGGAATTCGGCATTGTCATGAAGCGGGGGCGGGCCACAAAAAAACGCCTGCTCGATGCCCTGAATGAATTTCTTCTGAAAAATTTTGCTGCGGGCAAACATGCCCTGCTATTGATCGATGAAGCGCAGAATCTCTCCCATAACGTTCTGGAGCAGATTCGGATGCTTTCCAACCTGGAAACGGACCGGGAAAAGCTCTTGCAGATCGTCCTCATGGGGCAGCCGGAACTCCACGATCTCCTTTCCCTGCCCTCGCTTAGGCAAGTGAACGAACGGATTACGGTCCGGTACGACCTCAAGCCTTTGGATCGGACCAATGTTCAGGCCTATATGGAATATCGCCTGACCATGGCCGGCGGCTTGGGGAAGATCGCCTTTACCACCGCGGCCTATGAGCTGATTTATCGCTCCACCCTGGGCAATCCGCGGCGCATCAATGCCCTTTGCGACCGGGCCCTGCTGATTGCTTATGCCGACGATGTGCACACCATCGACCGGAAGACGATCAAAAAAGCGATAAAAGACGTGGGCGAGCATTACTTTTTCGGAAAAAGGCAAGAGGGGATGAGAACCAGATTGGTCATGGCTGCTCTTTTGCTCCTCCTGGGACTCGTCATCCTTTTGACGGGTTTGCTCTTCCTCAACTTTGTTAAATGACTTGACAGTGATGTAAATGAGTTATATCAACACAGCGTTAAGAAAAGTTCAGAAAGAGCGGGATGGCCGTTACCTGGCCTATGGAAACATCATTGCCTCTACCCCGGCCAGATCGTCCCGGGGTAAAAAACGCCGTTATTTAGTTGTGGCTGCGGCGGTGATGGTTCCTTTCCTGATTCTTGCTATTGTCGCTTACAGCCTTTACAGCTCCGCAGTTGAAGCGAGGAAAGGCCCCACTGCCCAAGTCCCCCCCAAGGCGGCCGTGGCCCCGCCGGCGCAAGCCACAGGAGCAACGCCGGAAGGAGACCGGCCAGGGATAACGCGGGCCGCAAAGCTTTATGAAGAAGCGCTCGGGGCGCAGCGGGGCAAACGGTGGGAGGAAGCGGAAAGCTTTTACAGGCAGGCCCTCTCCCTCGATCCTCGGCATGTATACGCCCTTAATAATCTCGGGGTGCTTTATATGAGTAAACATCGCTATGATGAGGCCATCGAGCTATTCGTCAAAGCGGTGGCGGCCAAGGAGGATTACGTCGATCCTTACTATAACTTGGCTTGCCTTTATGCGCAGCGGGATAATGCCAGTGCTGCCTTGCTTTATCTGGAAAAAGCGGTAAAAATAGATGGCAAGGTTCGTAAATGGGCAAATAATGATGCAGATTTTAAAAGGTTGCGTTTATTGCCGGATTTTAAAAAAATAACGGAAGAATTGGTAAAGTGATGGCAACAACATACAATAGAACGATAATATTGATTATTCTCCTCTTGGTAATGCAAGGCCTTCATCCTGCACAGGCACCGGCAGCTCGGGTGGCCGGTGAGGACGTGCCGGTGCCTGTGGTTACGCCGCAGCGCCCGGGCTCTATTGTCCCTCCGGTAAAGCGTCAAGAAAAAAAGGATGGGCCGGCTGTTTTCCCGCAAACGTTGCCGAAAACAGAAGGAACGGCGCCGGTGAAATCAGCTGCCCCCGAGGCTAAGCCTGGAGCTTCTGAACAGCAGCCCAGCAAGGCGCCAGCTCAGGCGGCGCCGGCGCCTCCAGTTGTCGCCCCGCATGCTGCGCCACCTCCCCCTCAGGCGGTACAAGGGCCTCCGGCGGTGGCGCCCGGCACAGCGGCGCCCCAGGCTGGGCAACCGCCACCCACGCCAGCCCCTGGCGAAACAGTAGCTCCGGGCCGGACGGTGCAGCCGCCACCGGTAACGCCTCCCGTGGCCTCGCCTCCTCCCCCGGTGCAGAAACCGATGAAGGAGACGAGATATGTTACCATCGACTTCGACAATGTCGATATCCAGGTATTTATCAAGTTTATCAGTGAATTGACGGGCAAGAACTTTGTTGTTGACGAGAAGGTAAAGGGTAAGGTGACCATCATCTCCCCCCGGAAGATTTCTATCGAGGAAGTCTACAAGGTTTTCGAGTCGGTCCTGGAAGTGAACGGGTTTGCTACCGTAACGGCAGGCGAGGTGATCAAGATCGTGCCGGCCCTGCAGGCCCGAGAAAAACATCTGGAAACCAAAACCGACATGGGAGGGGGGGCCACGGAGGACAAACTCGTCACCCAGATCGTTACCTTGGAGAATGCCAATCCCGACGAAGTAAAGAAGGTACTGGACCCGCTTATTTCCCGTTCCAGTGTCCTTTTGTCCTATCCTCCCACAGGGATGCTGGTGATTACAGATTATCATTCCAATATCCAGAAACTCCTGGAGATAGTCGCTGCCTTGGACGTCGAGGGCCTGGCCGGCCAGATTTCCTATATACCCCTCAAGGCTGCCTTGGCCACGGATCTTGTCAAGTCTCTTACGGTACTTTTTCAGCCCGTGGCGGGAAGACCGACAGTCGCGCCGGTCCGGATCGTGGCGGACGACCGGGCCAATGCCGTCATCGTGGTGGCGAGCGAGATGGATTCGGAGCGGATCAAAAGGCTGATCGACTTCATGGATAAAGAGGTGCCCCGGGGAGCGGCGACACTCCGGGTCTACCGGCTCCAGAATGCCGTGGCCGAGGACCTAGCCAAGGTTTTGATGAATATCCCAAAGGCCACAGGGCCTGCGACCCCGACCGGGGCCCCCGGCCAGGCCGCCGCAGCGGGAAGGACACCGCTGCTTTCCCGGGATGTGCAGGTGGTGGCGGATAAGGCCACCAATACCCTCATCATCACGGCGAGTAATGACGATTACAAGGTTTTGGAAGACGTGATCAAGAGTCTGGACATCACGCGCCCCATGGTCTTCATCGAAGCCCTGATCATGGAGGTGGCCACCACCAAGGATTTCCAAGTGGGCGTGGAATGGCGGGGCTTGTCGGACACGGGCCACGTCAGCGGATTCGACACGGGACGCGGCGTGGGCTTCGTCGGCTCCGGCGGCCGGGGGCAGGGGGGAGACTTTACGATCATCCCCGGCGTGCCTGTCCCCGTCGGCGGCGTGATCCCACCGGTGTCTTTTCCGTCAGGCTTTTCCCTCGGCATCCTCGGCGCCGGCCTCAGTATCAAGACTGGTGACCAAACGATCACCTTCCCCAATATCGGGGCGGTGCTCCAGGCCGTTCAGAGCGATTCCGATGTCTCCATACTTTCCAATCCCCAGATCATGACGGTGGACAACGAAGAGGCGGAGATCAACGTGTCCAAAAACGTCCCCTACATAACGCGGCAGGACACCTCCTCGAGCATCACACAGGCGGCGGGCGGCATCAACTTCAGCAGCTTCGAATACCGGGATGTGGGCGTGATCCTCAATATCACGCCCCATATCAATGAAGAAAACATGGTGCGCCTGAAATTGAGCCAGAAAGTCAGCACCGTGGTAACGGCGGAGTCGCTCACGGGTTTGCCTGTTACCCTGAAGAGGGAGGCCAAGACGACCGTAGTCATCAGGGACAAGGAAACAATCGTCATCGGCGGCCTCCTGGGCGACAGTACGGATGTGAGCAAGTTTCAGGTGCCCTGCCTGGGCAGTATCCCCCTCTTAGGTTGGCTTTTCAAGTCAATGGCACGCCACCGGGAGAAGACGAATCTCTATATCTTCTTGACGCCCCATATTATCAGGTCGCAAACGGACGCCGCCGCCCTTTACCAGGAGAAGAGGGAGCAGATGGGTACAGTGGAAGGGGGGATTATCAAGTTGTATGAACCGAAGAATGCGAAGCCTGACAAAAACGCTAAATGAATTTAGTTGTCATTGCGAGCGGAGCGAAGCAATCTCCTGCAGACAACTACCTGAATTTACAAGATTGCTTCGTCGCAGTGCTCCTCGCAATGACGGGCTTTGCGGTTTTTACGAGTTTATCAAATAGGACAGTCAAATATTAATGAAGGTGTAAAAAAGTAAATGACAGATGTTAGTTCAATGCAATCACCTCCAGACAGCGCGCTGCTCGCGGAAATAAAGGCCGGACCGGCCGGTCCACCGGTGGCGCTGACCCTCGAGGACCGCCTCCTCCAGGCCGGTCTTGCGGAGCCGGTGCTCAAGGAAATAAAAGCGACTTACAGGGCAAACGGCCTCAGCCTGATGGATGTGCTGCTTCAGAAAAAGATCTTCACGGAGCGGGAAATACTGGAGATATTCCGTGACCATTTCAAGATTCCCTACTGGCCGGAGTTGCCCGTGGACTTCATCAACCCGGGTTTTACCGCTTCTTTTTCCATGCAGTACCTTAAAAAACACAAGATAGTGCCACTCGAATCTCCGGGACACGACCAATTCTTCATTGCCGTCAACGATCCCTTCAGTCTCCCCTTTGTGGATGACCTCAAACGGGTGCTGGGAAGACAGGATGCCCAGCTTGTCCTTTCCCAGCAAGAGGCGATTATGTCCGCCATCAACCTGGCCTTTGACCTGAGCCGGAGCTCGGCTAAGGAATTTTTCCAGGAGATGAGCGACGAGTCGCCGGAAGAGCTCATCTCGGAGATCGACGAGACGGCGGATCTGCTAGACGAAACGAGCGACGCGCCGATCATCAAACTGGTTAATCTGCTGGTAGCCGGCGCGATCAGGGACCGGGCCAGCGACATTCACATCGAACCGTACCAGAATGTCCTGAAGGTGCGTTACCGCATCGACGGCATACTCTACGATATCCTGAGTCTGCCCCGGAGGATCCAGTCCTCTCTTGTGTCGCGTGTCAAGATCATGGCCAAACTGAACATCGCCGAAAAACGGCTGCCCCAGGACGGCCGGATAGAGATCAAGATTGCCGACCGCAACGTGGATATCCGCGTATCCGTCATTCCCACGGCCTTCGGGGAACGGGTGGTACTGCGCCTCCTGGACAAGACGTCCTCGGTTCTGCGCCTTTCCGATCTGGGGATGGACGAAAAGCACATCAAGCTCTTTAATAAACTCATCAAGTCTCCCTACGGCATTATTCTGGTGACAGGACCCACGGGGAGCGGCAAGAGCACTACCCTCTATGCGGCCCTTTCCACGATCAATCGCCCGGAGATCAATATTATCACTATCGAAGACCCCATCGAATACCAGATCGAAGGCATCGGGCAAATCCAGGTGAACCCCAAGATTGACCTGACCTTTGCCGCGGGACTCCGTTCCATCGTCCGGCAGGACCCCGATGTCATCCTGGTGGGGGAGATCCGGGACCGGGAAACGGCGGAGATCGCCATCCAGTCCTCCTTGACCGGGCATCTGGTCTTTTCCACCCTCCACACGAACGATGCGGCAAGCGCCGTGACGCGTCTGATCGATATGGGCATCGAACCCTTTCTCGTAACCTCGGCCGTCATTGCCGTGGTGGCCCAGCGGCTGGTGCGCATGCTCTGTCCCAAGTGCAAAGAGGCGCACACCCCCGATAAAGAATCGCTGGCCAACGTGGGTATCAGCAAGGAGATGCTCGCAGATCATGTCCTCTATGTTCGCAAAGGCTGTCCGGCCTGCATGAACACCGGCTACCGGGGGCGGACCGCTATCTTTGAGATCATGATCATGGACGACGAGATCAAGCGGCTGGTCCTGAAGACATCGGATTCCAACCAGATCGGCGATCTGGCCATTTCCCGGGGAATGACCACCTTGTTGCAAAACGGCGCCGAAAAGGTTTTGCAGGGCGTGACCACCCTGGAGGAGGTCTTAAGGGTGACCAGGGTTACCATGAAGCGGGATGTGGAGACGGAAATTGAAGTATAAGCTTTTCCTTGTTCTACTCTTCTTCCTCATGCCGGAGGCCCTCAGTTTCAGCGCCGAAAACGCGCTGCCGCACCTGAAGGCCAAACCTGGCGAGATTATTGATATACCGGTAATCATTGATAAAACCGACAATCTGGCGGGGGTAAAGCTGTTAATCAACTACGATAAGGAATTATTGACCTTTAAAGAGGGCAATACCACGAAAAGTACACGATCGCTCATGTGCGTGATAAATGACAAGAAGCCCGGCAAACTGATCATCGTCATGGCGGGTGCCAAGGGCGTAAGCGGCAAGGATCTTCCTCTCCTTAACCTTACCTTTGAGGTCAGGAAAGAGTTGCCGGGAACCCATACCACCCGCTTTGAGATCCTGGAGATGCAGTTGATGAGCGATCAACTGAAAGAGGTCAAAGGCAGTGTGATCATCAAGCCACTTGATATTTTACCGTAAATAGGGGGATAGTATGCCAGCCACGGATTTCTTGAAACATGTTCCTTTATTTCAGCAGCTCACCTATGAAGACAGGGAGTGCCTTGCCCGGGTGATCACCACTCAGTCTTTGAAAAAAGGCGATATCCTCTTCCGCAAGGGCACCGAGGGCACGACGCTCTACATCATCCTGAATGGGAGGATCAAGGCTTCCCTGCTTTCCCACTCGGGCGACGAGGTGGTGCTTGCCATCTTTTCGGCAGGTGATTTCTTTGGCGAGATGGCCCTGCTGGACGGGCTGCCCCGTTCGGCAGATGCCACCGCCATTGAACCGGCCGAGGTGCTGCTGCTCAACAGGAGCGACTTTATCGCCTTTTTAATGAACAATAAGGGCGCCATGCAGGCGGTTCTGCAATCCCTGTCGCGGCGGCTGCGCCGGACCGACGATTTGCTGCAAGATACCTGTTTTCTTAATATATCGGGACGGTTTGCCAAAAAACTCGTGGAATTGGCCGAGACGCACAGCCGCCTGGACGGTGATGAGGTTTACATTGATTTGTTCCTTACCCAGAGGGACCTGGCCAGCATGGTAGGTGCGACCAGAGAGAGCATCAATAAAGAACTGCGGGTCTTGCGGGAGAAAGGCATCGTCACCATCCAGGAAAACAACATCGTCATCCACAACCTGGAAAGGCTGAAGCGCCGCGCCCATTGACCCCTGTTTTTCTCCCCAGCGGCACGGAAATGAACCATTCCTGTACTGCCGGTATACTACCATTATACTACTATCATACTGTGCAAATTTCACATATAAACCGGCCCCAGACGCACACTTTCTGCTCCTATCCTTCTTGACTTGCCCAATTCCCCGTGGTAAATCAACCTCCAGTAGGGAAACCATAGGGTATCACGCCCTCTGATCTTTAAAAGTTCCAAAAAGTTTCAAGCAACAAGATAAGCGGTAGGTAAAAAAGAAAAGTAATAGTCACCAGTTATTCATGAAAAACTGCTCTTAACTTTAAAGTTCTCTTGCGGAACAGCTGTAAAGGAGGTAGGTCATGTATACCAGGAAATTTAAAGACATCGCTGTTGCATTCTTGATGGTGCTGTCGCTTTTCCTAATGGGGGGAGGCAATTGCCTCTGGGCTTTTTCCGTTGATGTCAAAAATATCAGTTATGCCAATCCGGCCCCGCCTCCTGATCTACCCCGGTCCATCGTCTATGATTTTTCCGCCGGGAACTTGGTTTCCCAGAACATCATAATTCCTGATAATTTTGTATTGTCGAGACCGACCGCAGAGACGGGTCTCACCTACTACTTCGGTCCCTATCCGGCCGGAGCAGGGGAGACAAACGACATCACCGTGGCGCTGAACCCGGGGTCAGCCACGCTGACGACGGCGACGAATGGCGGCTGCATCCTCAATACCTCATCCCCTTCTACTGCTCAGGTCTATAATCAGTGGGTCTATGCCGTGCAGCTCCAGAACTTTGCCGGGATGAGCGATACCGCTAAGAAGTATGCGGTGCAGATCGGCTTTGGTTCTCCTGTGCCCTCTGCTCACCCGGAATTCACCGCCGCCTGGGATGGCGGCAATCTAATCCTTGCTCCAAAAATTTATAACGACGCGGGCAATGGGACGACGGTTTGGGAGCCAACTAACCCGGCTGTCATTCCCGGCCTGACGCCCGCTACCGCTTTCGTGGAACTCCGGATCAGTCTTGCGGCTGGCCAAACTAATTTCAACATGGTTTTTGATTACCGTCTCTCGCCCACGGGCAACTGGACCCCTGTTGCTACCTATAGCAACATTCCTATTCCGCCGCCCAGTCCTTTTCCCTACCCCGGTTTTCCGGCGCTCTTTCCCTATGTCGCTCTTGACGTTAGGGCGGCCGGCGGTGATGGAACAGGGACGCACAACGCCGGCGGGACATACACCTGGGATGCAGGAAGCGGCGTAATAACGTTTAATTGGACGAGTTCCGACTTCATATGTGATGGGCCGGAATTAGGCACTGATACGCAGACAGGCGTGACCGTAACCGCCACAACCATGCCTTGGGCGAATGATGGCATGACATGGACGCGCACCAGCGGGACCGCAGGCGACATCCTTGGAGCATGGACTTCAACAGACAGCGAGACAGGAAATGCCTACACGCTTACCTTCAATGCCAATGGCACGGTTTCCGTAACCGGGGTTATCGTCCAATGTCCCCCTGACGGCGGTATGGATCCCTTCCAAGTCTTTTCCTCCCACGAGCAAAACGGCTATTACGCTTTAGTCTTCGTCAATGATCCGGAACATGTTTACTCAGCGGTCAGCGCTGCAAGCACAGGGCTTTTGAGCACCACCGCCTTGGCATGGAACGGGAGCCAGTGGTGGCTTCCCCAGGGCACCAATCTCCTTATCGATACCGAAATACCCACGACGTTTCCTTCTTTCCACATCGTGGCCACGAAGGCAGCCGATGAGACGCAAGAGATACTGGATAGGGCGATCACGGGCTACGTCCAGGACTTTGTGACGGTCACGTCTCCGGGAGCATCCGTGACGACACCGCCGACCTTCTCCTGGACCTGGCCGGCCGGGGCGCCTGTGGAGAGGTTCGGCGTAGGTGTCCGGGATGAGACGGCCAATATGCATGTGATGGATACTTACGACATCCAGCCGTCCCAGAGAAGCATCGCCTACAACGGCCAGACTTTGATTCCCGGACATCAATACCGGTACTGGATCCAGGCGAATATCGGGCCGAACGGTTCCCGGGTGGAAGGCACCTTCACTTACACTGGCGGCGGGACAGAGACAATATCTTTCAGCGGCATACTAAAAAGACACTCCGACAGTTCACCCGTAAGCGGCGGCGTAGTCGAGATGGCGGGGAATCCCTCGCTAACCACCACGGCCAATGCCGACGGGACCTTCGCCCTGGCCGGGCTTCCTTCCGGGCAGCCCTTCACGGTCAAGTTCACCAAGCCCCCGAGCGATCCGACGAATTATGTGCCCTCCTATTCCGCCGTATTGCAGTCAATGGCAAACTTCTCTTCCGCCCGCGCCTTTAACCTCTACACGCAGACGGAACTGAACAATTGGAGCGGCGCCACGGGACGCGGTGTCATCATGGGGCGGGTCGTGAATAACGCCAATACGCAGGTTGCGTTCATCAACGGCGCGGTAGTAACCTACAACAGCACCCAAGGCAATGCCTACCGGGTGAAGTACGAGAATGATCAGGGCCTGCTGGTGGATGGTCCCGGCACCTTCACGAATGGCAAATACTACATCCTCGATGTGGCGGAGGGGGATACGGTTACCGTATTTGCCTCTCATCCCAACTACGCTTTCCCGTCAGGAAGAGTCTTCATCACCCATGACGGCGCTGTAAGTCAGGGGAGTGTCTATGGTAATGCAAATCCTGGTTGGGTTACCATCGGCGGCTTAGTCAAGACGGGAGACAATACCACGGGCATTGGCGGGGCAACAGTAGAGCAGGTTGGTGTTACACCGGTCAACGCTACCATTTCCAACTCCGATGGATCATTTGCCTTGACCGTGCCCTCGGGAAGCGCCATCTACCTGAAATTCAGCAAACCCCAGGCGGCAGCACCCTTGGCCCCGACCTATACCGCGGAGATGCAGTTTATGATGAATGCATCGACTATCGGTGATTTCAACCTCTTTTCCATCACCAAGCTGGGCACGGGAACGGAGAACTGGAATGTCACCCCCGGCAAGGGGATCATCCGCGCCCGGGTAAAGGACCAGACTGGGAACAATCTCAGCGGCGCCACGGTGACTTATGCGAGTGCCCTCAACCGTACGGACTACCTGATTTGCTACGATGATGCCTGTTCGTCCACTCTGACCGCCACGCCGGCTGATGGGCGCTATATCATCAAGAACTTGGAACCGGGCGATACATTGACCGTCACGGCTCAGAAGGCCGGCATGACATTTACGCAGCGTGTATTTCACGTTTACGGCGACAGCGTTCATCAGGGCGGGATCACGGCTTTATCGACCGGTCCGACGCCTCATCCCGAGGCAGAGGCTATTCAGACGCGCTTCGGAGCTGCTATCGCGGCTTATAACGCGGGCGATTTTACTGCCACCGGCTTTGCTTCTTTCATTTCCGAAAGCTATCTCGATAGCGGCGAAAACAAGGCGGCATTTATTGCGGATGCACAGCAGCACCGGGACCCCAACGTCCCCCTGGCCTGGACCAACCTGATTATTACAGGCACGGGCAATGACGCCATCCTTAACCTGACCTGGAGCGACGGCGATAACGACACCCTGTACTTCAGGAAAGAGGGCGACCTTTGGATGATTTACGGAAACCAGAAATTGTTCGATGCCGAAGCCAACAGCGGTCATCAGATGTACACCACAAGCCCCTATCCCTATTGGGTAAGCCTGCAAGTCGAGGATCCGGTTGCCGCCTCCGGAATTACCATCAGCTCGGTCCATGTGGCAGGGTTTGGTTTGCCCGCCGGAGGAATCAATCTCTATCACGATACGATGGGGCAGCAATGGCATTCCTGGGGTCAGGGGCCGTCGCAGACGAACCTGAGCCCTTCCTTCAGTATTCCCCCGGCTGTGCCTTTGGATTATACTTTTACGATCAACTATACCGGCGGGACGTCCGTATCGCCGGAGGTGCAGACCCGGCAGGTACAAAGCTTCGTGGATGCGGCCCCGATCGAGGACAGCCTTACACCCTGGTCAGGTATGACCGTCACAGGGCCTCTGACCTTCTCCTGGGGCCCTGCCGGCACAGGCTATAGGTACTCGGTGGAACTCAATGATCCGAACTATAACCGTCTCTGGGAAAAACGCGATCTTACGGGATATTCCGTTATTTATGACGGCCCGGCGCTGGCACCCGGCCAGTACTCTTACACCATCGTGACCAGTGATGCCTTCGGCAATAATTCTTTTGTGTCGAGAACGTTCAACTATGGGATAACATCGCCTTATTATACGGTAAACGTTGTTAAAAACAACATCAGGGTCATCAAGGGGCAGCAGGCCGAATTCGTCTTGAACACGCAGTTTTTCAACAATTACAGCACGGTGCAGGGCATCGGTTTCACGACCGATTTGCCTGTCCTGAATGCCTTCTTTTTCTTTACCCCGGTGCCGGTCCGCCATTCCGGCGGTGTAGTCATGAAGGTCGATACGACGAACCTGGCTGCCGGCACCTATCAGGGCAGCATCCAGTATGGCGAAGTGGGTTCCGCCTTCGATAAATCGGTACCCTTCACCCTCCAGGTTGTGACCGTTACGGATATTAAATTTTATGAAGCGCAATGGGATTCCAACACTTCGACATATATCAAGACTTACTTTACGGTTTATAATGTGGCAAACCAAGGCCAGACCAACTTCTGGAGCGCCAACAACGAAATCACCCTCAGCGATAACTCGGTAATGGAGGGTGGTCCCCTTGAGTTTACGGGCAACGATCCCCGCTTCATTACCATACATAAGAGCAGTTGGGGCAACGACTTCTTTGCGGAGGGACCAAACGGCCTGTCTACGGTAAACGCGGTGGCTCCCGATGGCACGACAAGACAGCTTACCTTCGACATTAATATTCCGGCAACACCGCAGGTTACCTCGATCGGTCTGGCACCGGCTTTCGTAACAAATAAATACGCCGATGCAATAGCCTTTTCTGCAACGGGAACGGAGTCCATCGGTTATGGAAGTCGCGGCATGCTGGATATCAAAGATGATACCCGCAGCTGGTACGATGCAAATAGATCCGTAAGCGGCACCTTCAAACTTGACCTGACCAACCCACCCGCTCCGGGAAAATATCTTTTCACAGCTTTCATTTCCGGAGCCACTTCTCCCGCACCGGAAAAAGCCGTGCCCCTGATCATTGTCAATGATCCCTCCTATTCCATGATCAGAGGCGGGGTGAGATTGTTGGATCCTTCGCTTCCTATTCATGGCGTGGAAGGATTTACCCTGGAGTTTTACAATTCCCTGGGCGTGAAACAGTTTAGCCGTGAATATTGGTCCTATCCCCACAGTGGCAGCACTGCGGGTTTTGAGATCGGCGCCATCCCTCCCGGGACATACAAGATTAAGTTTGTTCCAAACATGTACTCGATCGGAGCCCAGTGGTGGCCCAATGCCGCGGATATAAACGGCGCCCAGGCTGTTGAATTTGCCGCGGGTCAGGTCGTAGACAACATCTATTTCTTTCCCCAGTCTGTGCCGACGATCTCCTTCAGCGGCTCGGTAAGGGATATCTCCATCAATAGTCCCACCACGGGTAATCCCATTGCGGGCGCCGATGTCTCTGTTATCGGGCCTTCCTACTCCTGGGCAATGACAGATGCTTCCGGTAATTTCACACTGTACGACATCCCCGTCGGGCAGCCTTTCGAGATTAATGTGGCGAAAGATGGCTACATCCCCGTGTATACGGGAAACTTCAACTTTGCCACGAATATCGCCTCGCCCTGGCCCTTTGCCTTGATGACGGAAAGTGAAGTCAGCCAGTGGCAGGTCGGGGGTCAGAGCCTCTGGCAAAGCGGGAAGGGGATGATCACGAGCCGCATCGTGAACGGCGCGAACCCCACGGAGACGATCGGCGGCGCCCAGATCTCCGTGACCAGTGCTTTAGGGAATACCTATAACGTCACCTATTTTGATGGTACGGTCTTCGGTGGGTCGGTAACGGCGCCAAACGGACTGTTCTATATCTATGGCATAACGCCCGGCGATACGGTAACGGTCACGGCCTTCAAAGACGGTTGGGCATTCAATACGAATACCTACACGGTTCGCTATGAGAGCATCAGCGAGCAACTGCTCTTCGGCACATCGGGCGGTACGCAAAACATATCATTCTTTGGCGCCGTAACGGACAGAAACAACAACCCCATTGCCGCGGCCCAGGTTGAGGTGGTGGGCAGCGAGCCGCTCCTTTCCACAATTTCTGATGGGATGGGTAATTTTGTCCTCTCCGGCATTCCGCTGAATCAGACTTTCCATCTCAAGATCAGCATGCCTGGCTATCTGCCGACCTACACGCAGAATTACAACGTCCAGGGCAATGTCATGGCCGGCAACCGACCTTTCACCCTCCGCACCGCCGATCAGGTTTATACCGGCTGGGGCGTCACGGCGGGCAAGGCCGTAATCCAGGGGCAGGTAGTAGATCGCCAGGATGGTCAGGATGTCGGAATCGGCGGCGCTTCCGTAACAGCGCAAGGCCAAAGCAAGTCCTACACGGTAACCTATATGGACGATGCAGGCAACAGGCGCACCGACCGGACTTACGGCAACGGCAAGTATTTCGTCATCGATGTGGATCCTGGTGACGCGGTGACCGTGACAGCGAAGAAGTTAAGCTGGAAGTTCCCGACAAAGGTCTTTGTCACCCATGCCGACGGCGTCAGCCAGGGGGGCTTCCCTGGAACCAGGACCCTGGCCGGAATCTGGGCCCATCAGAACATGGGACGGGAACCTGACCTGGGCGGTTTCTACCGCTGGACGGAAACCGGGACGATGACCTTCATGGAAAACGCCACGGGCATGGGCGGTACAGGGTCCATTGCCTTTACCAGGAATGAGAACGGCACCGTCCTTACGGACACGGAGAGCTTTACCTATTCATCCTTCACGAAGAATGCGGACGGCCGTTATACTTTGATGATGCCGCAGGACGGCACGGCGGCACCGGAACTCTTGATTATGGCCATCTCCGAGGACGGGAGCATGATCGTCCTGGACGGCGCCATGAAGGTGGGGGACCGGCGGATTGATATGCTGGTCAGGATGGATCCCAACAAAACCTACGGCAATATCGATCTGAGCGGCGATTACTTCGGCCTTGGCTATGAACACAATACCACGGCGGTTACCCCGCCGGCCGGCAACGGCGCCTTCATGGCCATTTCCAACATCACCACCTTCAACGGCGCGGGCAGCTACACTTATCTGGGCCAGGCCAACAGCGACGGTTCGGTATGGACGGATGACAAACGCGCAACGGCACGTTCTTATTCCATGTTCTTATTCAATGAAAATTCAATGCAAACGGCGCCATACACTGCCGATGCCAGCACCGTGTTGTTGGATCACTTCGACGGCACCACCAGTGCCAGCATTATGGCCTACAGCGAGAACAGTGCAGCTTGCGGAGCGGCGAAACCGTCCGCCACGCCGAGTTCCTCCTTTGTACCAGGCGCAGCCGGTTACAACCAGGCTTTGACGCTGATTTCCCCGACGGGACAGCCCGCCGGCTCAGCAACCTATCTCAAGTACCCGGGCGGGCAGCTCCTGAGCCAGGCCAACGGGACGATCGAATTCTTGATTTATGTTCCTTCCTATGGGACGGGTATTTCCCTTGTTGATCAGGGACCTTTCTATGGTTCTTGTGCCGGATGGACATTTGGCTTTGGCATCAATGCCAGCGGTCAACTCCAGGCGGGAGCTTGGGCGGCCTTCAATATGAACTCCGGTACAGCGACTGTGCCGCTGAATGCCTGGACGCATGTGGCGGCGACTTGGGGCAGTGCCGGTGCAAAACTTTTCATTAACGGGGTGCAAGTCGGAAGCGATACAAACACCGGGTATCCTGCCAACGGTTATGGCGGATCTGTGATGACGCGCCTGGGCACTATCGCGGGCGTCGATGTCCAGATTGATGAGCTCCGGATATCAAATGTCCAGCGCACGACCTTTAACGTCGCCCCCTTTACCAACGGCGATATCAAGGGAGCCGTAAGCTTCCAAAACGGCGCCTTCCTCGGGCACCTGTCCGGCAACGGCAATGTCTTGCTGGGCGGCGGGTCTTACATGGCCGGGGCGGCAGACACCTGGGCCAATTATATCTTCCTGAAGAAGGGCGACCGCATCTACTCGACGGCCGATCTGGCCGGCTCCTGGGCCTTTTCTGGATACGGCGACAGTAACGGCAGTGTCCGGGCTGAATCAGGGACCATGACCTGCGATGCCGCCGGCATCTGCAACATTAACGGGAATAGGTTGTTGGATAATGGCACAACGGCAACCTTTGCCAACACGGCCACCTTGTCTGTGGCCGCAGACGGAAGTTTTGCCTCACCAGGCTCGGTAGTGCCCCTGGGGGCCATCGGCAACGGCGGCAAGACCCTCATCTGGAATCTGAGCTTTGATCCGAATAATCCGCAGGAAAGGCTGATCGTGGTGGCGGTAAAGGTCGGCAGCATGGCCGCAAGCACCATCACGAACAAGGTCTGGTCCGGCACCCATTACGACGGGCAGACTTACTACGGCGATTTTGTCGTCGAAGATCCTATGCATGCCCTAACGGGCGTTACCCTTGCCGGACCCGGCATCACGGGCAGCCTGAACCTTACCTACCGGCAAGACGCCGGCGCCTGGTGGACCGTACCCCAGTTGTTCCTCGGTTCATTGCCGCCTACAGATGCGTACTACAGCATTACGCTTCAGGACGGATCAAGCAACCCGCCAACGGTGCAGCAACGCCTCAGCGGCGGTGTTACGGAAGTCGCCACAAATCTTGCACCCACGGGCGAACAGACAGGCAAAATCACCTTCACCTTCACGGGCATTGCCGGCGCCGATGGCTACACGATCAGTCTCTTCGATGGCTTCGGCAACATGGTATGGCAATCCAACAGGGTCCTTGCCACGACCATCCCCTATGAGGGACCGCCTCTGCCCACGGGTGTCTTCAATTATGTGGTCCACAGTTGGATCGGTAATAACTGTTCCATGGCGCGGGCCAGCTTCACCTTTAGTTTGCCCGTACAATATCAGGCAGGCGACGTCAATCACGACGGGAAACTGGGCCTGGCCGATGCCATCATCGCCCTGCGGGTGGTAGCCGGTCTCGACACGCCCGTTGTTTTCCCGGACGTGGATGTGAATTTCGACGGCGGCATAGGCATGGCCGAAGCGCTTTTCGTCATGCAGGCCGTGGCCGGATTGCGGATATCGGACCAACAGTCTGCCGTGGATGGCATCAACGCTTCCTTTGAAGCCTATAAAACCTTGATCAACACGAAGGGAGCGGCTGTTACCCCTGCCGATCTCCTACCGTTCTTCCATCCGGCCTATTTGGATAACGGTATGGACAGAAACCAGGCCGCGCAAGACGACCTCCCGGACGGTGTCCTGCAGATCGACGTATTTCAGGTGAACAGGGTCTTGTTCTTTGATGATGTGCGCAAGATCGTCACCGTGGAAGGTACCTTCAGCGGCACCGTGGATGGAAATGCGGTAATGGAACAATTTATCGAAACCCTGGCCTATGACCAGGCCTCGGGTAGGTGGCTCAGGTTCGGCAACCAAAAGATCGGTGAATTTTCCGCCTGGCTGGGAACCAGGAAGGTAATGTCGAGTACGGGAACGGCGGATTATCCGCTTCTCCATCTCCATCTGTGGGCGCCGCAGAATAGGGTTAATCAGGTGATCGTCAGCGGCCCCGAACTCACAGGCACGGCATTTTACAAGGACCCGTACCCGCGGGTCGAGGACGGCATTACCTATGACCAGTTCACCTCCACGCTAGGTACGGAGCTGCCCATTTCCCGGACACCGGCCGTGGGGGATACCTACACCTTTAACGTAACTAAGTCTGACTCCACAATGCTCACCTATGTGCAGACCTTGCAGGAGGTGATCCTGGGTGCACCGCAGGTCTCGGCCCCCACCGGCCATGCCCTGGCGGATGCCAACCTCGGCAGCCAGCTTGAGGTCAGTTGGACCTTGCCCGACGCCCGCATTACGATGGATAATGTCATGCTTCAGGGACAGGTATGCAACGCCAGCGGTTGCAGCTCCGTGGACGGCGTCTTGACATCGCCTACGAGTGGAACCATAACCTTGCCGGCCCTGACCGGTGCGATTTCCGCCTCTATCGATGTGAGGGTCCATTTTCGGGAGCAGGTGTTTACAAACTGCCGGTTTGAGTTCGAATGAGAGAAATATTTTGACTTTTCCCTTATTTGATGATTAAAAGGTCAGTACAGGATAAAAATATTTGCAGGCGATATTTCACGGGGGCGGTAGGACAATGCAGGCACGGAAAAACATAATTCATATCTTCCTCGTGCTGGCTATGCTTACCGCCGGTTTCCCCGTATACCATCCTACGGATGTCAATCGTGATGAGCGCACCGATCTGGCTGATGCCATCCTCCAGGTGCGGGAACTGGCAGGTGTGGCAGAAAACCCGCAATCTTTCAAACAAAACCTGAAAGAGGCGGTTGCCACTTTGAACGTACTGTCAGGATTTGCCAAAGCTATCAAAACTCCGGGCAACGACACGCTTGCCTCGCATCATGATTATTCGCCCTATCTGCTTTCTTTTTTTATTTATCCCGATCCATCCATTAAGATAAATAAAATAACTCAGGAAATTTTTTCTTACGAAACTCACACCCTTTTACCACCTGTCCCGCCTCCTAAAGTGTAATTAGAGACAAAGGGGAGGCTGCCCTCATTGCAGGGCAGTTGTTAATCAGCAAGACAGCGGGTAGACAATGTCACCAATAATAATATTAAAAGATAAAGGGCGATTCATCGTCGTTGCCGTATTACTGTTCACGGCGTTTGTCTGTTATTTTCCCGAAATCAGCGCCGGGAAGGTAAAAGAAGGGGCAAGTTATCGTGATGGCAGCCTGACGATGGAGGCAAAGAATGCCAGTCTCGTCGATCTTCTGGAGGCCATAGCGCAGACAGCGGGAATCGATATCTTCGTGGGGCAGGGCTTTCATCCGGCAGGCGGGCGAATGGCCTGCAACTTCTCCGGGGAGCCTCTCGAAAACGTGCTCCGTTCCTTGCTGCGCGGCTTCAATTATGCGGCTGTCTATGTAAAGGAAGGGGATGATTTCCGCATCGCGTCCCTGAAGATTTATCCCGAAGGTCAGCAGGGAGGCGCGTTTACCCCCCTGTTCAGAGGCGCCAAGCCAGCGGTCGCTGCAGAGAGAATGAAGAACGGCCAGACCGTCACGGTTTTGGTTAACTCCGGCGGGGCTATCGTTCGTCAGGGTGACCTGGCAGCCCGCCAGGGCGTCCTGGGACCTGCGGAAACTCACATGGCGTCGGCCGGTGCTCCCGAAGTGAGTCTGCGGGAGCCTTGGTTTGCCTTACAGTTGCAGACGGAACAGGATGAAGCGGCGCGCTTTGCCGACTTGCTCATGCTGAGAAAGCAGGCCCAGTCCGCAACAGATCCGCAGAGGAAACAGTCATTGGCCATGGTTTACGCCGATGAGGCGGCAAAGTTTGAAGCTTTTAAAAAGGCCAATCAAAACAAGATAGAATCCTTGAAGAGGATCAGCCAGTTTCAGGAAATTAACGGCCAATGAATAATGGATATTATCTTAAGGTGAGGCCCCAAGGGAATTTGGCCCACCATAATCAGGCAATGGATATTTAGGAGGTAAATATGAATTTCTTCCGCAAAATAATAGGACTGACCGTGGCCATGCTGGCGCTGCTGGTCCTTACGGCAGCGGTGTCTCCCCTGTCTGCTACCGTGTTGCCCACCCAGCCGAGAAGCGTCACGGCCGGAACGGCTTCAGGGAACGTCGGTGCAGAAGTGGTTGTTCCCATTAGTATAAACGACCCGACCGGGGTGGGCGGCATCGCCTTCACCATCGGTTATAATCCCGCCCTGTTTCAGTTCATCGGGCTGGAGCAGGCCACGTCCGGCTGGACGGTAAACGACGGGAGCGCCTTTAAGGTTCCCGATGGTCAAGTGCAGCAGGATGTGACCTACTACAATCCTTATCGTAAAACAGACCCTTACAGTACTGCTACGTATACGACAACGTCCAATAGCACACTTTTTTATCAATTTAACGATGTCGGCGCCCCCACCCAGCCCTTGGGCCGGGTGCTGGTTTCCGGGGCTTCGGCAGTACCCCTGACCGGGACTGTCCTGTTTAATGCCCGGTTCAGCATAAAGACCGGCAGTGGGGCCGTTAACGGCACCACCTATCCTATTAAACTCGTACAGAGCATCATCAACAACCCGGCGGCGGGCTACACCGTCGATACCTTCCTCCCTGTCCTGGTGGGTACCGGCCCGGCCGACACAACCGGCAACTACACTACCCTCGATTTTCCCATCATACCGGCGCAGCTTGTAGGGGGCGGCATTACGGTGACGGCTCCCACCTACAGCATCGGCGGCAAAGTGACCTACGGCAGCTCAACCGGCGCGGCGGCTGCAGGCAGTACCGTGATCCTGCAGAAAGAGACGGCCACCGGTTATGTTTATAACGCCCAAACGACCGTTGCGGCGACGGGGCTTTATGCCTTTACCGGAAAATCAGCGGGCAATTACAAGCTGCTGGTTAATCCGATCGATACTACCTACAGCGATTATGCTTCGGCCCAGGCCATCGCCCTGTCCACTGTGAGTATCACGAACGCCGACGTTGTCCTGCAGTTGAAACCGCAGCCCGAGCGCGTCAGCGGTACGGTGACGAATTATATCGCCGGCCTCCAAGCGAAGGTCTTGGACGCCAGCAACAATGTCCTGGGCGTTTACGCCATCGCCGCCAACGGGACATGGACAAGCGACCTCCTGCCTCCTGGGACGTATACGTGGTCCCTCGTCTATGGCAACATGAGCGTTGGTTCCTACGCGGATGGCACGACCCAGAACTTCGACACCAGCCAGTTGAAGAGCATCGGCGGCAACATCGCAGGTCTGGCTGCCGGTACGAATGTGGCCGTAACTGCCAGTTCCGTGACGGGCAAACTCATGAAGACGGTAAAATATACCGCCTCGGGTGGTGCCAGCGACGTTTATACGATCAACAACCTCGTTTCGGCAAACGACTATGTCGTTTCCGTGGTCGCGGCGGGCTTCCCCGTGACGTACTACAACAACAAGACGGATGTCACGCAGGCCACGAAGGTCGATGCAGGGGCAAGTCCGGCGAATATCGACTTTACGTTCATACCGCCTGAGGGCCATATTACCGGTACCATTACCGATACGGGCAGCGCGGTAACCGGCATGACGGTTTACGGTTTTGAAGTGAACACCTTCGGGCTGGTGCAGACGACGGTGGGAACGGGCGGCCTGTATGATCTCAAGGTCAAACCGGGAACCTACGAAGTCTTCGTGATCAAAGGAAACGGCAAGATCTTCTACTTCTACAATGTGGACGGCACGCCGACGCAGACGGAATCCGGCGCCACCTTGCGCACGGTAACAACCGGGGATCCGGTTGCCAATACGAATATCAACATCACGGAGGCCGACAAGACGCTGACCGGCAAGGTTACCTTCCGCACGGCCACGGGCGACCCGGCAGCCAATGTCCTGATCGCTGTCTCGACGGCGACGCAGCGCGCCCTCGGACTGACGGGACAGGACGGCCAGTACTCCATAACCGGCCTGATAAACGGCGTAACCTATACGGTGGAGATGAAGCCGCTCACGGGCAACTATGCCGTGCAGTCGGCCACCATCGTCGCCGGTACGAATACAACCAAAGACTTCATCATCGACACGGGTGCGGTCCTCTCCGGGACCGTCACGGACAGCATCAGCTCCGCGGCTGTCGGCGGCGCCATGCTCTTTCTCAAAGATCAGACTACGGGCGCCCTGGTGGGCGGCCGGGTCTACTTCTCCGGCACTGATGGCGCCTACAGCATCGGCGACATCGCCTCGGGAAGCTTTACCCTGGAGGTAACGCATCCCGATTACCAGAGTTTCACGGCGGACATCGTCATCGGTGATGCCGACAAGACTCAGAATGTGGCCCTGCAGAAAGGCGGCTACTTCAAAGGGACGGTTGTGGACGGCAGTAATGCCAGCGCTCCCTTAAGCGGTGTGACCATCATCGTCACCCGTTCCGGTGCCACGCCGGTCTATACGGTAACCAACAGCGCCGGTGCTTACAGCGTCTATGGGCTCGATCAGACGCTCACTGACTATATGATCATCGCCCAGAAACGGGGTTACGAGCGGCAGGTAACGATCATGAAGCAGCCGGCTACGACGGACACAGCCGGCAACACGGTGAACTTCACTCTCTCGCCGCCCGTTACGACCTACACCATTTCCGGTACGGTGCAGGACAGCAACAGTGTGGCCATTGCCGATGCCATCGTCGTCGTGGCCTCGAAATCGAAGAATTTTGTAAGCACGGCCACGACGGATAGCCAGGGTGGCTATACGGTCACTGGTCTCTTGAATGCCTCGGATTACAAGATCGTGGTGATCCCGGGCGGTAACCTGCCGACGCAGTCGGCAAGCTTCACCGTCAGCGGCGCCAATGTGACCCAGAGCTTTACGATCCAACTGGGCGGCGACATCGGTGGTACCGTGGCCGGTCCGTCAGCAACGGCGAAGGTTTATGTCTTCCTTTATAAAGGAACGACCTACGTCGGATTCACCAAGACGGTGAGCGGCAGCTTCCTCTTCAAGGGGCTAACTGCGGGTAATGACTACAAGATACTGGTTGTCTCCTCGGGGTTCACCTCCCAGTGGTACTCGGGCCAGAGCAGTATCGATAATGCGACGACGATCAGTTCCGGAACAACGAATGTTGCGGTAACATTACAGTAAACGGCCTGAAAGCCGTTCGATGAGGCCGGCGCCTGAAGCTTCAGGCGCCGGCATTCCTCAAGCGAAACAGATCCACGAGGAGGATGATAGAAATATGAAAATGATTAATATACGCAGATATGGACTTGGGCTGCTGCTGATTTTGGGTGTCGTCTTGCATGTCCCGGCCCTCGGACATGGCGCGACCGGTTACGAGGCATCGAACGTAACCTTCAGCGATCCGGTAACGACGGGGCAATATGTGCGACTGACAAGCGACTTGATCGTCTCCTGGAATGCTCCCACGGATGCGGCGAAGGTTATGAATTACTATTTGCTCTTCAATACTTCGGGAGCAGCGCTTACGGACCAGCAATTGAATGATACAACCAATGACTTTGCCGTGGACGGGGCTCTGGAAAGCAAGACCATTGCCAGTACCTTTTTCAATGCCTACGACTCCAACAATATTCGTTACTTGCACATTAAGACCCAGTACGCCACAACGACGGGAGGCTTTGCCTACAGCGACGATGTCGTTGTCGGACCCATCCGCATCGACAATGTGGCCCCCACGGGCACGATCACCCTTGATCCCTCTGCAGGCAGCAGCACGCAGATCACCGTTTCCATCTCGCCATCCGAACCGATCCAGTATTTCTGGCTGAGCGAAGCGGCCACTTTTCCCGGCGGAACAGGCTCTGACGGCACATTCACCTCGGCAACATGGAACCTGCAGGCTACCGATTATGGTGCTGTACCCATTTACGCCTGGTTCCAGGATTATGCGGGCAACAGATCATCGGCCGCCTCGGCCACGGCAACCTATGATTTCCGGGCACCCGTCGCCATAAATTATAACGCACCCAACAATCAGATGAATGCCGGTGACAGTATTATCTTCACGGTGGACGGCTCTACGACCTATAACTGGACCCTCACGCCATCCGCTTCGGGCGTTGCGGAGATTACGGGCGGGGACACGACAACGACCAAGCTAAGCGCTACTTCCATCACCGTCAAGGGAAAAGCTGCGGGCACCTTCACGCTGTCTGCAGAACCCACGGCCGGCGGCACCACGCTGACCACCAGCACGATCACCGTAGTCCAGACTGTCAAGCCCGGAGATTGCAATAATGACGGCATAGTAACGATTACCGACGTTAAAATGGCCTTTAGTTATTTTGTAGGTGGGCCTTCCACCTCATTACAGTTTGCGGCCGCCAATGTTTACGATGACGGCGACGGCAATACTTCTATTAAGATTCATGATGTTAAAGGTGTGTTCACGCTATTTCTTGGCGGAACGTTATAAGATTAAGGAGGAGAAAAATGAACCGTTCGAAGTTGCGTTATTATTTGCGACATATCATGGCCTTGTTGATTATTCTATCGGTCATGGTATATCAGGCTGAGGCCGTGGCGGCGCCGGTGGTCAGTATCCCGACCGATGTGCCTGCTACACCTGGCGGTACAGTCATCGTGCCTGTTAACATCACAGGGGTGGTTGGGGCCGGGATAGGCTCCTATGGCGTGAGGCTCGACTATGATGCCGGAGTGCTATCCAATCCCACCGCCGTTACGACCGGGACTCTTTCGGAGGGGAATACCAACTTTCAATTCTTTGCGCCGCCAGCCGATGGAGTTGGCAAGGTTTCGGCGGGAATTGGCTTTTCTTTTGCTCCCACGGCCGACGGCATTCTTTTCAAAGTTCAATTTAATGTAAATGCTAATTTCACGGGGACATCGCCTGTCACGATTATCGGTGACGGCGTTCAGTCTGGCCTCTTCACCTCCGGCTTTGATCCAATAGCTACTACTTTTACCGATGGTACGGTTCTGGCCGTCGATTCTACCGGACCGGTGACCTCCAATGTCTTGATTTCCGCCAATGACATAGCCTTCGGAACTGCCTCTATTGATCTTACCGCCCGGATTGACGATTCTGCAAGCGGACAAAACAATATTACCGCGGCAGAATTTTTCATCGATACGCAGGGAGCCGACGGCGCCGGCACAGCGATGACAGCCAGCGACGGTACTTTTAATGCACAGTTAGAGAACGTGCAGGCAACTGTTAATACATCTGCCTTGACAGTGGGGACCCATACCTTGTTTGTGCACGGAAAAGACGCCCAAAACAATTGGGGGGCCGCGCAATCGATAACCTTTACGGTCTTCCAGGCCCCTGCGGCGCCTACGCTTACCGCGGTGACCTCGCCGACGCGCACCGTAAGGCCAGTATTGGATTGGAATGACGTAGCCGGCGCCGCCGGATACAACCTCGATCTGGCTACTGATGCTGGTTTTGCCAATATCTTGATCACCCAGCCAGGTCTTACGGTGAGTACATTTACGCCTAACCAGGACCTGGCCGATGGCACCTACTTCTGGCGGGTCCAGGCTTTTGATAATGCCAACCCCGTCCATACCGGACTTTTTTCAACTGCCAGTACCTTTGTCGTCGATACGACTGCTCCTGCTACGGGCGTAACCGTGGTCGGAGCCGGACTGGGTGTCACCCCGGCTGCGAACGGCGATTTAACCCTCACCTGGACGAATCCCACAGCGGATTTTGCCGGTGTCATTGTGGTGGCAACGGATGGCGATTTAGCGCCCACCTTTACGCCCGTGAACGGCACGGTCTATACGGTTGGCCAGGTCGGTACCGGCATCGTAGCCATGGGCAACATCACTACCTTTACGGATACGGCCCTGGCCAACGGCACGCATCGTTCCTATACGATCTTTGCCTTTGACAGTGTCAACAACTATACCGCGGGTGTACCTATTCTTGCCGCCGTCAGCGCCGATACGACGGCCCCCGCACCGGTCACGGCCTTGACGCCGGCTGCCGGCAACGCGCAGGTGGTCCTGACGTGGGTCAATCCTACGACGGCGGATTTTGCCGGTACGCTGATTCTTATGAAGGCTGGTTCCGCACCGACGGGCGTGCCGACGAACGGGACAGCGCAGATTGTGGGCGACACTATTGGCGATGCCACGGTCGTCTTCAAGGGCACCACGGCAACTACGGCCACGATCACACAACTTACGAACAGCACGACGTACCATTTTGCCGTGTATGCTTTCGATGAGCGGCCCAATTATTCCACGGCCGCTGCCACGAGCGCCATACCCGGTCCGCCGGTTATCTCCGCGCCCGTGCTGCCGAAGGACGTGCGTGTCGGCGAGCAGGTAGCCTTCACGGCCACGAGCGGAACAGGCAGCTTTGCCTGGACCTTCAGCGCCGGAACACCGGCAACGGCCACGGGAGCGAATGCAACCTGGACAGCGCCGGCAACAGTAGCTACTTCACCCACCGCCGTGACGGTAACGGTGACGGATCCTGCCACCAACCTGTCTGCTACGGGCACAGTGAATGTTTTCAGCAATGTAGCTATTTCCGATAAACCAGCCACACCGCCCTTGGTCCTGTCCGGGGCGACCAGTGCGACCTTCAATGCCGGAGGCGGCGACGCCACCTTCACCTGGACGGTGACGGGACCGGTACCGGTGACCGGTGGTACGGGAGGCAGCTTCCAATTCACTGCTCCGACGACCGGTGAGTTTGCCGGCGAATACACAATCGAGGCGGCAGACAGCAGGGGCGGCACGGACAATTTCAAGGTCCGCGTACCCTTTACCCTGACTCCTAAGGGGAAGAGCTTCATGAGGCATGTCACGCAGACCTTTGCGGTAGGCGGGACAACCGGCACGGTGACCTGGGATATTATGACCCTCTCCGGCACGGTACTGACCAATGCAACCAATCCTGCCGAATTCGGCACCTTTAAGAATGCGACCGGTACGTCCATTCAATTCGACGGAGCAACCACGATTACGGCCCCCAAGACCTTCTTCCTCAAGGCGACCGTGGCCGGTGATGCAGACCTCACCACGACTAATGGCCTGAATTCAGAGACTGTTGGGCCTTTCCAGATCATCCCGGTGAGTACTTATACGGTTAATGTGAAGAAGGCCGATGGTACGGCCCTCTCCGGCGCCTCTGTCATGGTGGACTTCGCCGGCCAGGCACCGGTTACCACGGGGGCGGATGGGAAAGCTACCTTCACCCTGCCCGATGGCGCGAAGTACGCCTACGAGGTGTTCGCAGCCAATTTTGTTAGCAAAACTCAATTTTCGGCGGAAAAGACAGTAACCGTGACGCTGGCCGCGGCCGATGCGGCCAAGGCGATCAAGGGCACTGTCCAGGATGCCGTGCCGGCAGCCATGGCCGGTGTGGAAGTGCGGGCTTATCTGCCTGCTGATTTGAAGACGCAACATGAGGCGACCACGGCGGCCGATGGCACCTATACCATCAACTTGCCGGCTACGGCCGCAGCCACCGGTTGGACCGTCGTGGCGAGCAAGACCGGTTTCGTCACGGGTAAACTTACCAACGTGAATGCCGGGGCGACAACTGCTAACTTTACCCTGGCCGCCTTAACGGGTGTTGCACCGGATGTGGATGCGGCCGGTGGAGCAGAGACGGTGACGGCCAACAGCCAGACGTGCACGGTCGAAGTGCCGGCGGGCGGACTGACGAAAGACGCCGTGATTGTCATCAGCCAGACGGCCAAAGTCACGGCAGCCTCCAAATTTACTGCGGCATCGCCCAGCTTTGTTTACGAAATCAAGGCTCAGGACACGGCCAATGCAAATCTGGCAGCTGCGGACATCAAGCTGATCCTCATCACCCTGCCGTTTAACTTAACGACGGTGAAACCCGGCGACCTGGAGGCCAACCGCTTCACCATATTTACCGCGGCGACCCTGGCCGATCTGGAAGCAGGAAAGGTAACGGCGGTGCCTGCGGCCAACATCATCAGCACCGACTATGTCGGTGATGGGACCCTGGGATCGGTGACCTTCTTTGTCGATCATCTGAGCTTCTTCGGCGTGGGTGTCGGCAGCGGCGCAACGGGTGAAGCACCCGGCAGCGGCTGCTTCATCGCCACGGCGGCCTATGGTTCCTATTTGGAAGAGCACGTGCAGATCCTCCGGAACTTCAGGGATACATTCCTGATGCCCAGCAGTATGGGACGGGCCTTTGTTGCCTTCTACTACCGCTATTCACCGCCCGTTGCGGATTTCATCGCGCGGCATGATACGCTGCGTGCGGCTGTCCGCCTGGGTTTGGCGCCGGTCGTGGCCGTAAGTTTTATGGCCCTGCATACGACGGGAGCGGAAAAACTTCTTCTTCTGGTACTGCTCGTCGGATTCATTCCCGGCATGGTCGTGATGGTGAGAAGATTCAGGAAGGTAAGAACAGTTGCTTAGTTGTGTTTGAGAAAAAGAGGCGCCGGCTGATAGCTGCATAGCCGTAAGACGGCGCCTCTTATAAAAATTAATTAAGAAATCAAGAGAGGGAAGCTTGCAGAGGCTTCCCTTTTTTGTTAAGAAAGGTTTCCTTTTGCTTGCCGTCATTGCGAGGCGCGTGTGCGCCGTGGCAATCCGACCTGAAACGGGGACAGATTTAAAATCTGTCCCCGTGGTATGAGATTGCATCGTCATCCTTCGGCTTCCTCGCAATGACAAATAGAGCTTTGTGCAAGAGTCTTATAGCAGGGACGCCATGGTGGTAACTATCTTAAAACGAAAGAATTATTTATGGTTCCTGGTCCTTGCCTGGTTGCTCCTGGCGAGTCCGGCCGGAGGTGCGCCTGTTGGTTTTCCGCAGCCTAAAGGGGCGGTAAACGATTTTGCCGGTGTGGTCGGAGCCGCGGAAGCGCAGCGCATGGAGGAACTGGCCCGGGAGGTATGGGAGAAGACGGGTACGGCGATTGTCGTGGCCGTACTGGATACAATCGGCGACCAGGATCCCCAGGACTACGCCAATCGCCTCTACCAGGCCTGGGGGATCGGTGAGAAAGGCAAGGATAAGGGAGTGCTGGTCTTTCTTGCCTTGAAGGAAAGAAAGATTAGGATTGAAACGGGTTATGGCGTGGAAGGGATTTTGCCGGACGGACTGGTCGGTGAAATCCTCGATAAATATGTTCTACCCTATCTGAAAGAAGGCAAATACGGTCAAGGTCTGGCAAATGGCTGCCTGGCCCTGGCATCGGTCATCGCGCAGGATGCCCGGGTTACCCTTTCGGGCACGCCGGCGCCTTCCCCAAGGCGAGAAAAATCCTCCCGGCGCAAAATCGGACTCTTTCCCCTTATCCTGCTGTTGCTCGTACTGATACCGCTGCTTGGCACCCGGCAGGGTAGGGAATGGCTCCCGGTCATCCTCCTCATGTTGCTTGGCAGCGGCCGAGGCGGAGGAGGGGGGTATGGCGGCGGCATGTCGGGTGGCTTCGGCGGCGGCTTCGGCGGCTTCGGCGGTGGTTTCAGTGGTGGTGGCGGCGCCGGCCGGAGTTTTTAGTATCGGGATTAGCCTGGGAGAAGGAAAACTGAAACCACCGAGCGCACAGAGAGCGCATCTGTGTTCTCCAAATGTGTTTCCATAATATATACTTATGATGTTCTCTGCGATCTCTGTGGTTAATGTTTAGCAAGAGGGGATGATTGGGATGGGAATCATTAAAAATCCGCAAGATATTTTTTCCGAAATTACGGAAGATTTTAAGAAGGCTTTCGGCACCGATTTGGTTGGGATGCTCCTCTATGGGAGCGCCACGGGTGACGAATATGTGCCGGGGAAGTCGGATATCAATATCCTGGTAATTCTCCGGGACATGGGATTTACTAGCCTGGAACGGGGCATTCCTGCTGTCGGGCGTTGGCGAAAGAGGATGGTTACCGTCGTGTTCATGACCAGGGATTATATCGATTCGTCCATCGATGCCTATCCCATAGAATTTCTCAACATGAAATTGAATCACCGCTTGCTTTTTGGCGCCGATGTATTTGAGGGTTTGACCTTTCCGCCTCGTGACCTGCGTTTGCAGCTGGAAAGGGAACTTAAAGGAAAGATTCTCCATCTACAGCAGGGATTTTTGGACAGTGAGGGTAAGGATAAAGGCATCCGGCAACTAATCAGGGTATCCCTCGGCGCCTTTTTGCCTCTCTTTAGGGCGTTGCTTTTCCTGCGGGGATACGAAATACCGACGGGCAGGCGGGACGTAATAAAAGCGCTTTCCCTTGCCTATAACATAAAGCCTGATGTTTACCTGCACTGCGTCGACGTCCGCGAAGGTAAAGATAAGTATTCTTCCGGTGAGATAAAAGAACTTTTTAAATCCTACCATGAGGAAATAGCGAAACTTTCCTCATGCATTGATTGTCTGGAAGTATAAAGGTTGCACAAATCAACTTTGTGCCTCTGTGCCTTTGCAACTATGAAACTATGCAGTTACAAATACTTTAAGGAGGTAGCGTGTGAGTAACACAAAAAGAAACCTGATTATCGCCGGTGCGGTTTTACTGATTATTCTCTTTGCACTTTATTCTTTATTCATGGGCAACTACAATAAATTCGTTGCCCTGGACGAAGGGGTGAAAAGTTCCTGGGCCCAGGTGGAAAACCAGCTGCAGCGACGTTATGATCTCATTCCTAATCTGGTGGAGACAGTCAAGGGATATGCCAAACAGGAGCGGGAGGTACTGATCGAGGTAACGAATGCCCGGGCCAGGGTAGGTGGCGCCGCGCAGGTGCCGGAAAAGATCGCGGCCAATAACGCATTATCGAGCGCTCTGAGCCGGTTGCTCGTGGTCGTGGAAAGATATCCCGATCTGAAATCGAATCAGAATTTCCTGCGCCTCCAGGATGAACTGGCCGGTACGGAAAACAGAATCGCCGTGGAAAGAAGGCGTTACAATGAAACCGTGCAAGCCTATAATGTGGCCATTCGCTCTTTCCCCGGCAACATGGTGGCCGGCCTCTTCGGTTTCGGGAAAGCGCCCTTTTTTGAGGCGCCGGCTACGGCTAAAGCCGCCCCACAGGTGAAGTTTTAGCAATATAGTAACAAACTCGAAAGCGATACCGGCCCCGAAGGGGAATAAGGAAAGAAGACCTTTGCCGAACGCCCTATTTGTCATTGCAAGGAAGCCAAAGGCTGACGAAGCAATCTCATAAGGCATGAGATTGCCGTGGGCTTTGCCCTCGCAACGACCTTTCAGGTCGGATTGCCGCGGCGCACACGCGCCTCGCAATGACGTCAAGCAAGTTGTGCAAAGGTCTCGAAAGGAAACCGTTAGTGACGGGAACAACGGGCAAGGTGCTGGTTCTTTTCATTATCCCGCTCATCCTCTATGTCGGCCTGCTGCCTGTCATGCCGCTCATGGAGCCCGATGAAAGCCGTTACAGCCTGATTCCCCGCAGCATGAACAAATCGGGCGATTACATCACACCCCGCCTCAAGGAAGCCCTGTACCTGGAAAAACCGCCCCTGGCATACTGGGCCGCGGCTCTGTCTTTTAAAATATTCGGAGAAACGGAATTTTCCTCGAGGCTCTTTGCGGCCCTCTGCGCCTGGGGTTGCATCCTGCTTGTCTTCTCGATGGGGACTTACTTTAGGGATGGCCCGGCCGGTCTTTATGGCGCGGCCGTCTTAACCACCTCTTTGTATCATTTTGCCGTCGGCCGGATCAATATCCTCGATATGCCAGTGGCCTTTTTCTTGAGCCTGGCGATTTGGTCAGGATACCGCAATTTCGCAGGGACGGATAAAAAGGGCTGGCTTTACCTGTTTTATGCCATGAGCGCCCTGGCCTTCCTTACCAAGGGCTTGATCGGCATCGTCTTTCCCGCCGCCATTATTATTGTCTGGCTGGTCTGTGTAAAGCGGTGGCGTGAGGTCTGGCGGCTTCTTTCTCCCTTGGGGATCATCATCTTTCTTGTCCTGACCCTGCCCTGGCTGGTACTCATCCAGCAGGCCCACGGGGATTTCCTGAGATTTTTTTTCATCCAGGAGCATTTCCAGCGCTACACGAGCGACATCCACCAGCACGGCGAACCCTTTTATTATTATGTCCCCGTGCTCATCCTCGGAACCCTGCCCTGGTGTGCCTTTCTCTTCCAGGCCCTGCCGGGCCGGGGCGCAGCAGGGCAGGAAGAACTATTCTTTAAGTGGGAAGAAAGGGTCTTCCTCCTGGTCTGGATCGGTTTCATCATCCTGTTCTTTTCTCTTTCATCTTCCAAGCTGATACCTTATGTCGCTGCCGTTTTTCTTCCTCTGGCCCTTTTTCAGGGCCGGATCTTCAGCCGTTACGAGGCGCGGCCCCGTGTGGATAAGGTCTTTGCCTGGGTCAAGCTGCCCGTTCTCATCCAGTCCCTGGTGTTCATCCTGGCGCTTATCCTCTTGCCCCATCTGGGGAAGGGGCGCTCGGCGGCAATTGGGTGGCCCTGGATCGTGATTCCCATCCTCGCGCAGGCTTTGCTCGTCTTTCTTCCCCTTTACGTAAGAAGAAAAACGGGCGCAAACTGGTTTGTCACTATTTATGGCCTCACGGCCCTCTTCCTCGGCGCGACCCTCTTTCCCGTGACGCAATACATCGCGCCCCGTAAATCCGCCTGGTCCGTGGCCCAGGCCGTCGCACGTCATGTACCGGCCCATCAGGCCCTTTATCAGTACGGGGTGTCCCTTTACGGCATCGATTTCTATACGGGCCGCAGGACCCCGCTTGTGGATGACCTCGGGGAGGTGGGCTATGGCAGCGAATTTCTCCCTCCTGCGGAGCGGGCCCGCTATTTTTTGCATTCCCCGGAATTTTTTCTCCTGTGCAAAACAGAGCCGGCCATCTACTGCGCAACAAAGGGCCGGGAGAGGGTGGAAAGATTGAGAAAAGAAGTATCCCGTCTCACCATTTTATGGGATAATAACTATTATTACCTGCTGAGGTTGGAAAAATGAAGATTCGCGAAGATTTTTTACCCCTAAGCAAGCCCTCGATCGGCGAGGCAGAAATAGGCCGGGTAGTGGACTGCTTAAAGTCCGGCTGGATTACCACCGGGCCACTCTGTCATGAGTTTGAAGAACAATTTTGCCGGCTTACGGGCGCACGCCACGCCGTTTCCGTAACTTCCGGGACGGCCGGCATGCATCTGGTCTTGCTTGCCCTCGGCATCGGCCCGGGCGATGAAGTCATCACCCCTTCCATGACCTTTGCCTCGACGATCAACATGATCACCCTGCTCGGGGCAAAACCGGTCTTTGTGGATATTCACTATGGAGATTTGAACATCAATGCCGACCTGATTGCCGAGAGGATGACCCCGCGGACCAGGGCCATTATTCCCGTTGATTTTGCCGGCGCGCCGGTGGACATGGACAAGATCCTGCGTCTGGCTTCCCAACGGGCGCTGCCTGTTATTGAAGATACGGCCCACGCCGTCGGCACCCGGTATAAGGGCGTTCATGCCGGTGGCTTTGGTCAGATCGCCATCTTTTCCTTTCATCCGATCAAGAATATTACCACGGGCGAGGGGGGGATGATCGTCCACAACGACGGGGACCTGGAAGAGCGGTTGCGGCAGTTTAGGTTTCACGGACTGGAGCGGGATGCCTGGAAGCGCTACGGCAAGGGCGGCAACCCGGAATACGACATCCGGACGCCCGGTTTCAAGTACAACCTCACGGACATGCAAGCGGCCCTGGGGCTTGGGCAACTCACCAGGCTTGAGGAATTAAACAGCCGCCGCGCCCATCTTGCGGCCCTGTATTACGAGGGTCTGGAGGGGGTGGCGGGGATAGAACTGCCCGGTGTTCCCGATTATCCCCACGTCCACGCCTGGCACCTCTTCATCGTCAAGCTCCGGGCCATGGAACGCAGCCGCTTCATGGAGAAACTCTCGGCATATAATGTGGGCTATGGCCTGCATTTTCCGGCCAATCACCTGCTTTTCTATGTGCAGGAACGCTTTCCCGGGTCCTGGGGAGACCTTCCCGAGACGGAAAAGGCGGCCCCGCGGATTTTATCCCTCCCCCTTTTTCCGGGGATGGCCGATGCAGACGTCCACTATGTCTGTGATGCGATCCGGGAGATCTTGAGATGATTTCTCTGGTTATTCCCGTGTATAACGAAGAGAAGAACATCACAAAGCTGATGGGGCGTATCCTGCCGGTGATGCAGGCCATGGCCAGGCCCTACGAGGTAATCCTGGTGGATGACGGCAGCGCCGACGGCTCCCTGGCCCTCTTACGGGAATATACCCGCCATCGGGAAGTCAAGGTTGTGGAGCTCACCAGGAATTACGGGCAGCATGCCGCAATCATGGCGGGTTTCTCCCAGGTCCAGGGCGAGATCGTGATCACCCTCGATGCGGACCTGCAAAACCCTCCCGAAGAAATCCCCCGCCTGGCCGCCACGATGGAGGAGGGTAACTTCGATGTGGTCGGCACCGTCCGCAGGCGGCGGAAGGATTCCCTGTTCCGTATTCTTCCCTCCAAGGTGATCAACATGGTTACCCGGAAGATTACGGGCGTCAACATGAAAGACTGGGGGTGCATGCTCCGGGCTTACCGGCGGACGGTCGTGGAGCGGATGATTGCCTGCCACGAGCATGCCACCTTTATCCCGGCCCTGGCGACTGTTTTTGGGAAAAAAATTACGGAAATAGAAGTAGCCCACGAGGAGCGCTTCGGCGGCGAATCCCACTATCCCCTGCGGAAGCTGATCAACCTCCAGTTCGACCTGGTCGCCTCTTTTTCCGACTTTCCCATGAAACTGCTCATGTATGGCGGTATCGGGATGGCCTTCATGGGGGTTTTTCTCGGGCTGGTCCTGGCCATTGCCCGGTTGTTTTACGGCGCCGCCTGGGCTGCAGAGGGAGTCTTCACCCTCTTTGCCATCCTCTTTGCCTTTGTGGGCCTGCAATTTTTCGCTCTTGGGATCATCGGCGAATATATCGGCCGCATCTATCGGGAAGTGCGGAAGCGCCCCGAATACGTGATCGAGCGGGTATACGCCGCCGACGAGAGCGCTGCCGGCAGCCGGGAGCCGGCATGAAGACCGTCGTCTTTGCCTATCACGACATGGGAATAACGGGTCTTCAGGCCCTGAAGCGGGCCGGATTTACCATGGCCGCTGTTTTCTCACATGAAGATGATCCGCAGGAGAATTGCTGGTTCGGTTCCGTGCGGGATTGGGCAAAGGCCGAGCAAATACCTCTGTACTGTCCCCAGGACGTCAACCAGCCGGTGTGGTTTGAAAAGATAGCGGCTTTGGCTCCGGAGATCATTTTCTCCTTCTATTATCGGAACCTCTTGGCTCCGGAAATACTGGCCATACCGCCGGCCGGGGCCTTTAACCTCCACGGCTCTCTCCTGCCTGCCTATCGCGGCCGTTGTCCCGTCAACTGGGTGCTGGTGAAGGGTGAAGAGGAGACAGGCGTGACCCTGCACCGCATGGTGGGACGTGCCGATGCCGGCGAAATTGTGGCGCAAATGTCCGTGCCGGTCGCCTTCGAGGATACGGCCCGGAGTCTCTATGGGAAGCTCTGCGGGCAGGCGGCCCGGATGCTTGCCGAGGTGCTGCCCGCACTCAAGGAGGGAAGAGCCCTGCTCAGGCCGCAGGACTTGCAGGCCGGGAGCTACTTCGGCGGTCGCACCCCGGAGGATGGCCGGATCGACTGGCAGTGGCCGGCCTTGCAGATCTACAACCTGATTCGGGCGGTGACGGAACCCTATCCGGGCGCCTTTACGGTCCTGGCAAAGGGTGAGAAGATGATCGTCTGGTGGGCCCTTCCGGAAGCAGGCGGCCGGTCCCGCCCGGCAGGCACGCTGGAGAGGGAAGGGGAGGCAGCCTTCATGATTGCGGGTGATGGTGGCCGTCTGCGGCTTTTGGATATTGAAATCCAGGGAAAGCGCCTGAGAAACGGAGAAATAGGGCAATACTTCCAGGAACGAATAGAGGATGAAACATGAAACCACAGAGGGCACGGAGAGTATTTCTCTGCGATCTCTGTGGTTAATATTTGACAATAAGCAAGAATGGGAAAGGTAAAGAGTCCATGAACGTTTTAATACTGGGTGTAAACGGCTTTATCGGTCACCATTTGACGAACAGGATCCTCGCCGAGACGGACTGGAGCGTCTATGGCATGGACCTGGCGGACGACAGGCTGGGCAAGTCGCTGCACAATCCCCGCTTCCATTTCATTGAGGGCGATATTGCCATCAACCGGGAGTGGATCGAATATCACGTCAAGAAATGCCATGTCGTCATCCCCCTGGTGGCCATTGCGACGCCGAAGCTCTACGTGGAAGACCCGCTGGCCGTTTTTCATCTTGATTTCGAGATGAACCTGAATATCATCAGGCAGTGCGTTAAATACCGGAAGCGGGTGGTCTTTCCCTCGACGTCCGAGGTCTACGGGGCTTGTCCGGACGACGAATTCCACGAAGATGAAAGCTTTCTCGTGGTGGGGCCGATCCGTAAGGAACGCTGGATCTATTCCTCCTGCAAGCAGCTCCTGGATCGGGTCATTTATGCCTATGGTACCCGGGGCAATTTTGATTTTACCCTCTTTAGGCCCTTCAACTGGATCGGCCCGCGTCTCGATTCCCTCTATGCCGCCAAGGAAGGCAGCTCCCGGGTGGTGACCCAGTTTATTGCCGAACTGCTCCTGAAGCGGCCTCTGAAGCTCGTGGACGGAGGACTGCAGAAGCGTTGCTTCACCTATGTGGACGACGGCATCGCCGCCCTCCTGAAGATACTGGAAAATAGGGACAATTGCTGCAAAAACGAAATCATCAATATCGGCAATCCCGACAACGAATGTTCCGTGCGGGACCTGGCCCTGCTGCTCAAGAAAATCTTCATGAACCACCCCGAACACACCTTGGACTGCGCCTATTCCGAGATCCTGGAGATACCCGCGGAAACCTATTATGGAAAGGGGTACCAGGATATCTACAGCCGGAAACCAAGCATTGCGAAAGCAAATGCACTGCTCGGCTGGAGCCCGGAAATTGGGTTGGAGGAGGCCCTGCAGCGGACCCTTTATTCCTTTATCGAAGAGAATGCCACTTCCTGCAACTGCTAGAAAAATGAGCCGCGGACTTTGAAGAAATTACTGGGACTCAAGATCGATGTCGATACCTACCTGGGGATGCAGAAGGGCGTGCCGAACCTTCTGAAAACACTCCGGGACTTCGACCTTAAGGCCACCTTCTACCTGAGCATCGGACCCGATGCCTCGGGCCGGGCCATTCTGCAGCTTTTCCGCAATCCTTCGTTTATTCGGAAGATGTGGCGTAGTAATGCCGTGGGTCTCTACGGTTTGCGCACCGCCTTCTATGGGACATTGCTGCCCGCGCCCCGGATTGCCCTTTCCTTTCCCCGGTTGGTCCGGGAAATCATCGCAGAAGGCCATGAGGTGCAGTTTCATGCCTGGGATCACCGGCGCTGGCAGGATGAGCTGCACCGCCGGTCCGTCGCTTGGATTCGCGACTGGTTTGCCAGGGGGGTGGAGGGTTTTACCAGCTTGACCGGCCAGGCCCCCACCTCCTTCGGAGCACCCGCTTGGCTGGTCGATGATCGCGTGCTGGAGGTCATCCGGGGTTATGATTTCGAGTACCTCAGCTGCACACGGGCCAGAGCCCCCTTTGTCCATGAAGGCTGCTGTCTCCTGGAGATCCCCTCTGATTTGCCCTGCCTGGAAGAGGTGGGAACGGAAGAGCAGGCCTTGGGGATGATTGCGGGCCTGCTGCCAGAGGGCGACATGCATGTGCTGCCCCTCCATGCCGAGGTGGAAGGCGGGATCCGGCAGGCTTATTTTGTGCGGCTCCTGGAACAAGCCCTCGGGATGGGCTTCGCTTGCGTGCCCCTCGCGCGCCTCAGGGAAGAGCTGGTTCCGGAAAACCTGCCCGTGCGAAAGTACCGCAGCGCCCTGCTGCCCGGCCGCGCCGTGCCCTGCGCCGTTTAGAAAATCGTGTTATGTTTTAAGTTTTACGTTTTAAGTATCTGAATAGATACCATATTCCAACAGCGTAACACTTAACACATAACACCTAAAACATGATGAATTCGACTTTTTACGAATTCATCACTTTTTACTTTTTTTTGTGTCCGAATGTTTCCTCGGCCCAGGCGACCCGCGCTTGGGGAGACGAAAAGATCTCTGCCGGGGCCCGGTCGGTCATCTCGAGTCGGAGGCGGAGGCCCACCTGGTTTGCCATCTGGATGGCCAGGCCGGGCCGGGCATTCAGCTCCAGGAGGACCGGCCCGCTGTCCCGGTCCAACACGAAATCGGCGCCCAGATAGCCGAGGCCCGTCATTTCCCAGGCCGTGGCCGCCATGGTTAGGAGTTCGTCCCAATGCGGTATCACGATGCCGCTGACGGGATTGCCCGTATCCGGGTGGGTGTTGATCAGGCGCGTCTTGTGTACGCCCGCGAGGGTAGTGCCGCCCGCCAGATCGATACCAGCCCCGATCGCCCCGCGATGGAGGTTGGCTTTGCCATCGGAGGCCCGCGTCGGCAGCCGCACCATGGCCATGACGGGAACGCCCCGGTAGATGATGACCCGTTCATCCGGGACGCCCTGGTAGGAGACGCCGTCAAAAACGGGGTCCGGGTGGATCAGGGCCTCGATGATCGCCATGTCTTCCCTGCCGCCCAGAGAGTAAATCCCCGAAAGAATGGAGGAGACATGGTAGGCGAAATCCTCCCCGGAGATTACCCGCCCGCTTTGGGTGACGAAGCCCTTTTCCGTCTTGGCCGTGATCAGAACAATGCCGTTGCCGCCCGAACCATGGGCCGGCTTGACGGCAAACTCTTGATGGTCTTCCAGTACCTTGGGAAGGCTGGCGATGCTGCCGTGATTCTCCACGACATAATAGAGTTTCGGGGTGGGAATGCCGAATTGGGCCGCCAGCCGTTTCGTCTCTACCTTGTTGTCCACAGAGGGATAAGCGGAGCGGGCGTTCATGGCCATGATGTATTCGGCATTCCGGCCATTCATGCCCAGGACTCCCCTTTCCCGCAGTCGGTGCAGGGCCTGAAAAATCATGGCGGCCCTCCCAGGCTCCGGAAACGGATCAGCTCGGAGAGCCGGTAGCCCGTGTAGCAGCCCACGAGGATCTGGAGCGCGGCCACGGCGAGTATAAGCTCAGGATAGACGAAAAAAGTCAGCTGCAGGGGTTCCCAGCTGATGATACCATAGGTAATGATGGAGACGGCCGAGCTTCCAGCGGTGGTGAGCAAGGCCTCTTTGGCGCCTGCTTCCTCGACGACGACAAAAAACCGTTCAATCGTCATGGTGAGGATCACAAAGGGGATTAACCCCACGGCCATGAATTCCCGCAACCCGAATCTGTTTCCCGTGAGAGCGAGCAGGGTAAAGCAGGCGATGACCAGCGTCAGAATGACGGAAAGACGGGGAACGAGGAGCAGGTGGAACCTGTCCAGGAAGCGTCGCGCCAGAAAGCCGATTAGGAGCACGCCGCAAAAGATGGCGATGCCGTATAAGAGACCGGTACTGCGGAAGGCAAGCGACATGAGGACGGGCATGAAGATCCCGAAGGTCGGCAGCCCGACGATGTTGCGCAGCAAGGAGATCATCAGCGCCCCGATCGGCACCAGCAGCAGGATGCGGAAGGTGTCTTGAAAATCCCGGGGCAACTGGAATAAGGACCACCGGTCAAGGAGGTGTTCGGAGCGGATGATCCTTTCGAAGTGGAGCTGCCATTGGCTCATAACCCGACGGCTCATGATCCAGCGTATATCCGCGATTTCTGCCCCTGTGACGCCGAAGGCTGGCAAGCCGCCGACCGCCAGGGGAAGAAGGGGCGCCGAGTCCTGATAGAGCTCGCCTGTCAAGTGATCGAGGTTGCTCCAGGCCTGGCCGGTCCATACTTCGATCCAGCGTGAGGGCGCAGGCTGCACTTCTTCCGCCAGCCGGAGTCCTTCCACGGCTCTGGCCGGCAGGGTGGCGGCCGTGAGCAGGGCCAGGGCAATGTCCCTCCTGTCATGCTGCTGCAGCAGAACTTGCCAGGCCTTTAACAGCGCCCCAGGCGGCGTCTGGTTCCTCCAGGCGCCCTTTAGCGCCGCGGTGACAGCCTGGAGCCGGGCCGGGGGGGCCAGCGTCTCCCAGGGGCTCGCCAATTTCTCAATCACTTGCTGTTCTTCCGGGCCCATGGCCGGGGGGTAGGGGCTAAGCAGCGGGGAGGATGGGGCGATGAAGTCCCGCCGGGGGCGAATGAGGATCGTTGCCTGGTAGGTGATTTCTTCGGGCCGGGAGACGCCTGACCCGGACCAGATGCCAATCCTGTTGGGACCCAGTTTCAGAGTATTGAAGGTATACATACCGGAAAAGACGCGTTCTTCGACAATCATCGTGCCGGTGTGCTCGAGAGGAAGCCCGAGGGAAAGGGTGCTTTCTTCCTGGAGGGGGACGATGTGGGCGTCGATGAGCAGTTGCCAGGTGATCCCCGGGGCTGTCGGTAAGACCGGGTAGCCCAGCCAGATGACACGGTACAGGACAAGCAGACCGGCCAGCAGGAAGAGTGCCCCGGCCAGGTAAAAGACCGGTCGTTTCACGGGGAAGAAGCCTCCAGACAAGATGGTATAGTACAGAAGGTGGTGTTACAGTCGATGATGAAACCCTGTGCGAGGGTATTTCTTCCCAAGAGCAGGGGGTATTCCACCCCCGAACGGTCGATGAGATTCACTTGTGTCCGGACACGCTTTGCACCGATGCATAACTCCAATTCCACAAAAGGGCGCCGGGTGCGCGAATCGGCTGATCTAATGGTTGCCCACCTCACGATCGGCAGGCGGAGTCGTAGACCGCCGTATTGCAGCGGCAGCTGAAAATGAGCGTAATTGTTGAATACTTCAAGGTTTCGGGCATCGAGGGAAGAAGTGGCGGCCCCTGTGTCGATCCGGGCGGGCAACTGCACACCCCAGGGGAGCAGCACCACATTCTCTAGAGCTCCGAGTTGGATTTTTTCTTCCCCCGCCGCCGCTGCCGCCCCCATAGCGATGAAAAAGACCGCTGCCAACAGGGCGATCCTTAGTGTTATGCTCTTAAGCATGAAAAAACCTCTCTTCTCAATCCATGAAATTCTAAAATTGTCGAACCCGTAAAAAACCCCATGCCCGTGGGGCACCAGGTCGCATGAAAAACAATTCTGTCATGCCGGACCCCGTATCGGGTACGGGGAAGGCCCGATACGGAATCCAGGAATATTGAACTGGATTCCCGCCTTCGCGGGAATGAGTGCGCCTGGGAGCAGGCGCGATTTAGGAGGTGAAAGTCCTCCTCCGAGATTATGCCCGAACTCGGTAGCCGAAGGTAAC
>Ga0082335_1000124_pt1 | contig 205411 bp, 174 predicted proteins | sample Subgrocontami58m_FD_72375 | JGI IMG/M metagenome (GOLD analysis project Ga0082335, IMG submission 72375) | Subsurface groundwater microbial communities from S. Glens Falls, New York, USA - GMW37 contaminated, 5.8 m (SPADES assembly) (version 2) ... | reverse complement strand
ACTAACAACCGAACTATCTTCTTCATATGCTCCTCCATTCCATAAAGTTAACGCACCAACGGGCGTCATAAATGTCACCCCTACAATTTTAAAATTACCTTCCACCTGGTCTCTGCTCCAACCCTTCAGCAGTAACTAATGTAGCAGTTATAAGAATAATCAGGTTACTCTTCTCACGTGACTTACTCTTAAATTTGAAGAGATTGCCTATCATCGGTATATTCCCGAGCAAAGGCACCTGTCTCGTAGTATCAATCTCATTATCCTTTACCAGCCCGCCTAAGATAATAGTCTCGCCGCTCTTTACAACTACAGTCGTCTGCACACTCCTGGCATCTATCACCGGCATCCCTAATGCAGACCCTGCAGTAGAGACGATTGGCACCTGGTCAACAATCTGACTTACCTCTGGCGAGATTTCAAGGGTAATGGTCTCCTTATCTTCACCAACAGTAGGCTTGACAGGTAATTTTATACCCACTGTCTTCTCTGCTATAGTAAAAGTATCTACAAATATAGGATTGTTAGCAGCATCTGCACCCTGGGCAATATTGGTCCGGGTAACTGCTGTAGCATAAGGGATTGTGCGCACAGACTGTATATTTGCAACCTGGCCAGACAGGGTTGTAATCTTTGGGCTTGAAAGGATGTTTGCCTTGCCTGTACTTTCTACTGCATTTAGGAACATGGCAAGTTGATTCCCATTAAGTGTGGTCTTACTAATAGCCAGGCTCAAGCCGGGACCTCCGATCGGAACGTCAAAATCCGTTCCTGTCTTCACAGGATTACTCCCGCCCCCGGGACTACCCATAGGGCCGGAACCTATATAAATATCGCCTTGCCCTTTCTCGGCCCTCCTGTTATCCTTCCTGTATTGATATTCTACGTCCCACTCTATCCCTAAGCTACTCAAATCTGTCATACCTATCTCTATGAAACGAGCCTCTACGGTTATCTGTTCCTCACCTACATCAAACTCGACTATATACTGCTGGGCTAATCTCTGGTTCTCAGGGGTGTCTGTAATCGTCAATAGACCTGAACCTGGGTCCAAAGCAATCTTCCTGTTAGGATTGGGCGGAAGGACCTGTTCTAAGAAACTCTTTATATCCCCGGTCCCAGTATCTTCCTGGGCAGATGCAGGGGCAACAAAGGGTGTCATACCCGCCTGCCATATGGCGACCGCCCCTACAATTGTCAATAAATAGAGTACCTTTCTCATAATTACTTATCCTCCAACCCGCTTGAGGTTATTATCGTTGCAGTTACAAAGATTAACAGGTTCTTTTTCTCCCTGGTAACATTTTTATATCTGAATGCCTTACCCAGAATGGGTATATCTCCTAATAAAGGAACCTTTGAATCTGTAGTCTTTTCATCATCCTGGATTAATCCGCCGAGGACGATTGTCTGCCCACTTCTCACCCTCACCACACTCTCTGTCTTTCTCGTATCTATGACAGGATAGCCTAACCTGGAGTCTTCAACTAAGGTATTTATCGTCACACGGTCAACTACCTCATCTATCGTCGGCCGTATCTCAAGGGTAATGACCTTACTCCCTTCCGGGACAGTAGGTGTTACCTCAAGAGTCAGCCCAACCACCTGGTCCACCACTGTAAAATTAAACTGAAATATCGGATGGTCAGCAGTGCCAAAATTCTGGAGCGTTACATTACTCACGTAAGGAATAGTCCTTGATACCTGCATCACTGCAGGTTGTCCTGATAAAGTAGTTACAGTTGGGGAAGATAAGATATTACCCTTTTCAGATTCCTCTAATGCATGGAGGTATGCACTTAAAGAAGTAGAATCAAACCTCGTTATAGACATGAATAGGTCTGCCCCTGTAGACGTTCTGGGGAAAGAGTTAGTCCCATCCTCCCACTGGATACCGTGAGTGCCACTCGGTAGATTCGGGTCTCCGATTGTGACGTCTTGCAACTCACTATTTATTTTACCAGGCCTGGTAAAATCCCATTCTATCCCTAACTCATTCAGGCCCTTGACAGTTACCTCAACGAATTTTGCCTCAATAGATATCTGCCTGGGACCTACGTCTAACCTGTCTATAAGGTCCCTGATTAAGAGATGATTCGTAGGGGTATCACTAATCGTGAGTATTCCTCTACCCTCGTCTACAATAATCTTTCTCTCAGGGTTATCAGGTAATGCATCATCTAAATATTTCTTTATAGTTACAGCACCTGCCCCCTCTTTGGGTTCCTGGCAGAGAGCACTCCTTGAAATTATTAACATTATGAGGATTATCAAAATTTTATAAGATTTCATCTCTTATGCCTCCCAAATATAGATTTCTTACCTCTACTCTGTCGTCCCTAATAATGCCTCAGGCGTCATAGGTGCTACTAATCTGCGTTTTGTAACACCATACTTGAGTTTATAACTTATAGTAACCTGTTCTGTCACTTTTATCTTACCAGGGGTAGATATAAATATATAACTCGGCTCTATCCTGTAGGCAAGCCCTGTAGTATTCAATGTATATTCTAATAGATTCAATAGCGGCATCTTTGAGTAGGTCTTAATCGTCACATTTAATGAACCAGCCCCGGTTGGAGGTGGTAAAACAACCGGCTCTTCTACGGGTCCCTGCAGTCCACCAGGGAAAGGTCTATCTGGGACAACTGCAGATGGTGCAGGTGCCGCTGTAGGAGGCATGCCCTGGGCTAACCTCCCCAATTCTACCTCATCTATAAATATATTCACACCTGTCATCTTGGCAAGTGTCCTTATGACCTCTCTTATATCTACATTGTTGAAATTGACCTCTGGAACCTCTATCTCTGATAATTTATCTCTCATGAATTTTATCTGCCTTGTCTTCGCATCTTCTTCCCTCGTCTCAGGCGTAACGATTGCCCCTGCCTCACCTCTTTCAGGCGGCAAATACTTCCTCTCAACGTCAAGCATCATCGCCTTTTCATGGGCTTCTTTTCTTAAAATGGTAAGTTCACTCTCTTCTTTAGTCTTCTCTTTTTCCTTTTTAACTGATTCTTTTTGCTCTAACCTCTCTAAATTAGACTGGGACAATCTGAGCCATTCTTGTATTTGTTCATCCTGGGGATAGCGGGACGAAAGGGCAGCAAAGACCTCTTGAGCCTCTTTATAATCACCTCTCTTATAAGCCTCTTTGCCTCTTGTTAACAACTCCATTCTATCCTTTTCTTCAGCCTCTCGTTTTTCTTTTGCCTCTTTCTCCTGAGCCTTAATCTGCTCACTCTCCTTGTCACTATCTACCTTTTTAATATACCCCTGGGCATCTTGATATTTAGAGGATTCCACCGGCACTTTTTCAAACTCAAGCATGGACTCATCAAACCTCTTCTGCTTATAAAGCTTAATCCCGTCCGAGAAGTGCCTCCCTGCCTCCTCCTCTACTTTATCCTTTGCCTTATTTAGATAGGACTTGACCTTCTTATTGCCAGGCTCTATCCTATTTGCCTTTTCAAACTCCCTGAATGCCTTTAAGAACATATTATCCTTATAATAGGAAAGTCCCAATTCATAGTATTCTTCTGCCTTCCACTTCTCTTCTCCCTGAACCTTTCCCATCTTCTGGGATATCTTTTGAGCCAACTCTTGAGCCTCTTTTTTAGTAACATCTTCGGTGTAAGAAAAATCAGGTTGAATTAATAATATTCCTGCGAAACACACAATAATAGACCAACTCCTTATATTTTTCATCTCTACCTTTCTCCCCTCTTACTTTTTAAGTGGCAATACTTCTTCTGTCCCGTCCTCATTCAATAACACCACTGAATCTATCTTAATGTCCGCTACCTTCTTATTTACTATAACGTCGCCTTTTCTTACCTTATAGTTACGGCCACTTCTCTTGTTCCTTATTATCGCCTCTGATTCCTCACTCACCACCTCTTCAAGCAGATTGAATATGATTTCGCCACCACCTGGTTTTGCAGCCTTAACGTATTCCTTCGTAATCTCCAATATCTTATAACCAATTACTGTATCCCCTTCAGAAACGATGGAACTATCTATCTGTGCAGATAATCCTCCGCCTGGCGACTCTAAAAAACCCATATATTTAATCGGTATACGCACAGGGGTTATACGAATAACCTCAAATTCCGGGCCCTGAGGCTCAACCTTGGTAGGGTCCGGAAGAGGGGAAACATCTTCCTCTCCATGTTTATAGAATAGACCCCTTTTCAAAAGGGCAGCATAAGACTCCTTTGGCTCTGGCTCTTTTATAAGTTTTATCAACTCACTTAATCTCTTATGCTCTTTATCTTCACTCTCAGGTGGAGTGAAATTCATATCCTGGATTATCTGGCCAATGGACTGGGGAGGTTTGTAAAAATACCCCTTTAGAATCAAGAATATACTCATCCCTATCCAGATGAGCAAAAGCATAAAGAATATTCTCTCAATGTACCTTATGATAAAATCCAATATCTTTCTTAATAGTTTTCCCATTTTGCTATACTATAAAAATACCTTTACTGTAATGACCATACTTACCCTGATATCTTTATCCTGTACCAGGGCACTTGAAGCCACCTTTATATCCCTCACCTGGAATAGGAAGTTAGAAGCTCTTAAGTTATAGAGTGTATCAGTCAATGCCTCCTCTTCACATGCAATGGAAAAAGAGATTGGGAATTCCCTGCTCGTAAGATTACTAATAGTGGTATCTATTGGCTTGGAAAATTTGATGACTTCTATCTTCTTGACCCTTGACTTTATCAATAGGTCTATCAGTTCTTTTTCTATCTGAAGTTCTTTGACTAAATTTGGAAGTTCTTCACGGGGCGGTATAACACCTTTACTGTATTCTTCAAAACCTAATGATGCAGATAGTTCCACTGCATTTGAGAAGCACAGTTCTTTACATTCATCATGTGTATTCAAAAGGAGTGTCTTGAATTCAAGTGTAGTAGGCAGGTCTTTGGGCATCCTTGCCTCCGGGGTATCAAAGAGCCATTTCACATTCTCGTAATGGCCTTCTAATATCTCCTTCTTTGAGGTAAGATAGATAACCTCACCACGTGTGGGGACTGGTTTAAATTGTTCAAGTTGAGATTCTTTCTCTTTTATACTCTGGAGGGTGACTTTCTTTATCTTCATAGCAGACCTTAGTGACAATAGAGACAGCATCACACCGATACAGAGAAATATTATGAATACTATGGAGATAATGTTTTTCTTCTGTCTCATCTGCGCCTCTCTTGTCTCATCATAATATCTTCATCCATATGGGGCATCGGCATCATCCTCGGGGCAGAAGATGGGGCTACCTCTTTTGCCGCCTCTGGTGGAATGAGCATGGTAACCTTATCAGCTTCTTCCTTTTCAAATTTTGCTTCTATGGTGAATTCTATCAAATCCTTCTTCTCTATATCTTTCAGTGTAGAAATTCCCATATCAATGGGCTGAGGCTGAATTCCCCTGCCCCTTACCCCGGTAACAACCTCTTCAGACTTAGCCCTTATCTTTTCAGCCCTGAGTATAACCACCTCTGTAAAATAATTAGAACTATCCAGGACCTTTTGAAATGCCTCTATATCCTTGAAATCACCGTCTGTCTTTCCATCAATCCTCAATAATGGCGCAGGCACAAATTGCGGGGTAAGTGATGTAAGCCATATGTTAGGGGGTAATTTATCTGACAATTCTGATAGGGCAGAAAGCCAGAACCTCTTTCCTATCATAATGGTATTCAAAAGGACTATCTTTTCCTCTATGGGTTTCAGTTCTGATTTTAATTTATCTATTCTACCTTTATAATCCTCATATTCGTGCAACTGTGCCTTAAGGCTGCTTAATTTAATCTCTTCCACCCTGTTACTCTCCAGCATGAATGGCCTCAGAGACAGGAGTATCAAGATAGCAATTAAACAGGATGAGAATATGTAACCCTTCTTCTTATTAAATGCAAGCCTCTTCTGCTCTTCTTCAGGTAGAAGGTTAAGGACAATCCTGCCTGCTGAGATACCCCTCAAGCCAAGCCCTAAAGCGACCCCTATCCTATCTCCAATTCCCTCAATATCCTGGAGATTAGAAGGGGACAATTCCAGCCCTTCTAAGGGATTTATCTTCTCTACCTTCATATCAAGGTTATTTTCAAAGAAAGCCTCTATATTCCTTAACCTTGAAGTTCCCCCTGTAAGGATTATCCTTTCAAGGACAACCCCGGGTGACTGGGATTTATAATACCCCATGGAACGCGATATCTCTGTGAGTAAATCTGCAAGGACAGACGAGATTGTCCTTGACAATTTCTGCGCCCTCTCAGTCACCTCTAATGTATCTTTCCCGCCTATCAGTAATGCTCCTTCTTTCTTCTTCGCCTCCTCTGCATCACTAAATTTGAGTCCAAATTCATGCGCAATTGCCTCGGTAATATCGTTGCCTGCTAAAGGAACGGACCTGGTCCACATCTTAACCCCATCAATAATAACGACGTTCGTAGTAGCTGCGCCAATGTCCAATACTACTGTCCCTTTTTCATACTTGTTACGAAATGTCAAAAAATTATACATGGAGATGGGAGTGGTATCAACCACCTCTATGGTAAGATTCCCATTCTTTATATTGTTAATAAATCCTTCTACTATCTCCTTCTTAACTGCAATCAGTGCTACATCTACCTCCGGGGTCTCCATCTCACGAAATATATGATATCCCCAAACCACCTCGTCTATAGGGAAAGGGACCTGCTGCTGGGCTTCATATCTAACAATCTGGCTCGCCTTACGTTCTGCCACTTTTGGCAATTTCATAAACCTGATAAAAAGAGAATGGCCGGATATTCCGACACATACAGAGGCACTCTTTATCTTTTCCTCCTTCAGTATAGTCTCAATGGCATTCCTCGTAGCCTCACGTAACATCTCTTCCCGCTCTACCTCTTTGGTGAAGTTATAGGCAGAGGTATCTATCTCCACAACCCTTGCCCTTGTGAGAGAGAATCCTTTTTTTGTCTTTTTAAGTTCTACAAGTTTTACAGCACCTGCCCCTACATCTAACCCTAATAATCTCAATTTGATCTCCTATGAACTGTAGGGGTTTGATTCATCAAACCCGAACCAGCGGGCGTCATAAATGTCGCCCCTACAATACATTAAAAAAGCCGAGCAAATACCCGTTTGGCGGCATAAGGCTCGGCTTTAAAACTTAACTTAAAACCTATTGCGTTATCGGTGCGCCCGGCTATCTTTATGGGTAATAAAGACCCGCAGCTTTGCCAGCCAAATTATATTTTGGCAGGTCCTCCGATGTAACATCGGAGGACGTCCCTATCTTGCGATAGGTTTGCCTTTTCGGATATTCTTACTACTTACTACTATGCTATAAATTTAATTGAAACTGATTAGAGAATACGGACTACGAGAAGAAATAGGGATAGACCATTCCAGGTTATTTAATCACATTATGTACTACCCTTAAATCTTACTCCAATCCCTATCCTCCATTTTGGTTGGTAATTTATGGAATAATATATGATATGGTAATTTGTTTATGATATGAGGACAATGATTTATATTACAATATTTTTTTACACTTGTCAAGAAAAATTTTTAATTTTTTAATTTTTTTTAAAATTTAACTTAAAGGGGACATTGTCATAATCTCCTGAGCAATGTCTGGGTACTTTGCGATGAATCTTAATTCTTCTTCTACTAAAGGCCTTTGATTATGGACATTGGCATATCTGACCAATTCTAATATCTTTGTCGCCTCTTCTTCATCTTTGAAGACAATCTCAAGTTTCTCGTATACATTTCTGAACCCTTTTATACCGGAGTATTCACCTACAGTAATGTAACGGCCAGTCTCAATAATCTCAGGCTCGCCTCTTCCCAATTCTTCAAAGTCGTAGAGTTCATAGTTACGACTATCCTTTAATGCACCGTCAGCATGAATACCAGATTCATGGGCAAAGGCATTGGTACCAACCCCGGGCTGATTTATAGGTATAGGCACACCAAATGCATAAGAGGCATATTTACAAATCTTCCATGTCATCTTTAAATTTATATTCTCATCCAATTGGTACTTATCTTTTATGCCACTGCCATATTTTATCGCCAAAATCACTGCCACTAAATCTGCATTTCCTGCCCGTTCACCCATACCATTGATACAGGTGTTGATATAGGCATCTACTCCGGCATCATTGGCAGCCATTGCCCCGCAAACAGAGACTGCTACCACCATTCCCAGGTCATTATGGCAATGGAGTTCAATGGGAATCTGTAATGCCTCGGCAAGGAGCTTTATCCGCTCATATATTGTGAATGGGCTGTCATAACCCAGGGTATCACAATAGCGAAATCTATCTATCCCTGCTTCTTTTGCGGCCATGGCAAATCTTATCAAATAATCCATATCTGTCCGTGAGGCATCTTCAGCATTAACCCCGATAGATTTGACCCCCAATCTTCTGGCTAACTTTACTGCATCTACCATCTCTTTGATTATAGATTCATGGTCTAATTTCCCTTTAAATTTATGCATAATCATCTGGTCTGAGGTAGATATTGAAAGGTTAAGATGTTCTATCATGGGAATTAATTTAAATGCCTTTTTTACATCCCCTTCAATCGCCCGGATCCAACCTCCTAATCGCATTTTGTTAAATACCCCTTTTTGAGCCAATTCTAAATTTGCATTTAGATAATTTGTCTCATGGTGCGTTACTGGAAAACCAAATTCCGATTGGAAGACACTCATCTGGGAAAGATACAGATTGATAATAGTCTTCTGGAGTTTGGATAGACATATCCTTGAGGTCTGAACACCATCGCGATTAGTTACATCAATAATATATATCTTTGCCATTTAAACCACCTATATATTGTCATATAAGAAATGGCGGGGACGACGGGGCTCGGCGCCTTTCGCTTCGCTCCAGGTCGGCCACCCGCCCTATTCGTTGCTCCTTTTGTCGCAACTCATATACAGGGCTCCCTTCGAGCCCCTTTCTGGAAAAGGATTGGCGGGGACGACGGGGCTCGAACCCGCAACTTCCGGATCGACAGTCCGGTACTCTAACCAATTGAGCTACGTCCCCACAAATTACATATATGGGCGAGGCAGGGATTGAACCTGCGACCTTCTGCGTGTAAAGCAGACGTTCTACCACTAAACTACCCGCCCTCAACCTGCGACTTCCCCGACGTTACGTCGGGGCGTTCTACCACTAAACTACCCGCCCTCAACTTCTATTCTTCTCTCCTTAATAATTCGTTCAATAATATCACGCCTCTTAAACTTCTTTAATTTACATTCTATTTGGCGTGCTTCTTTCAGTGCATTATATTTTTGACAAAATTGTAACTTCAAAGGCAATAAATAACGGGTTGCTTTTACCTTTCCCTGTTGGTGCTCAAAAAATCTCTTTTCAATATTATTAGTACTACCGAGATAAAATGTGCCATTCTTTTCACTCTGTAATATATAAACATATCCTGGGACTTGCATACTCAAGTGAACCTGCGACCTCCCCGACGTTACGTCGGGGCGTTCTACCACTAAACTACCCGCCCACAATTTTATTTACACCTTCCTTTTTGTAACTTTTGCTTTATCAAAAGAAGCCACTTCGTTCAATATCTTTACAGAGGCTTCAAGTAAAGAGATTGCCAATGCAGCCCCTGTCCCTTCGCCAAGTCTCATATCCAGGTCCAATATATGGGCAAGCCCCATCCTCTCCAGGGCAACCTGCTGGCCTGCTTCCTTAGACTTATGTGATGCAAAGAGGTACCCTTGAACCGTATTATTTAGTTCATATGCAATGAGAGAACCTGCAGCAGATATAAGCCCATCTATAACTACAGGTATCCTGTGAGCTGCACATCCTAATACTAATCCTGCGATACCTCCAATCTCGTATCCGCCAACTTTGCTTAACACATCTATCGGGTCTTCAGGGTCAGGGGAATTTATATCCAATGCCCTTTCTATCACCTTAACCTTATGATTAAGTTTGGTATCACTTATCCCCGTTCCTCTGCCGGTAACCTTCTTTGCCTCTTCACCTGTAATCGCAGCGATAATCGCGCTTGAAGGGGTGGTATTTGCTATGCCCATATCTCCAGCGCCTACTATATCTATTCTGCGCAGGGCGAGTTCTTCTTCCAAAACCTCTATGCCATTTTCTATAGACTTGATTGCCTCATCTTTAGTCATCGCAGGGCCTTTTGCCATGTTCCTCGTGCCATAGCCCACCTTCTTTATAACTAATCCTTTCCCTGGGCGGATGTCTGATTTCACCCCCATATCTACAACAATCACCCTGGCACCCACATGCCTTGCCAGGACATTGATAGAGGCGTTACCTTTTATAAAGTTATAAACCATCTGTTCAGTAACTCCCTGGGGGAATGCACTGACACCCTCTTCAGCAACCCCATGGTCCCCTGCCATGGTAAAGATATATTTATTTCTCAAAACAGGATTCTTGACACCCTTTATCCCTGCAATAGATTCTGCAAACTCCTCTAATCTACCCAAGCTCCTGCGAGGTATTGCCAATCTATCCAACCTCAAGCGGACAGATTGTCTCACCCTATTATCTATCGGCTTGATGCGTCTTAATGTCTTAGCAAGAAGTTTCATTGCGTTCCGCCATATTTTTTACCTGAATGTAGCTTTAAATCTTTCTTCTATAGCCTTAAGTACCCTTGCGTGAACTTCTTTCACCTCATTATCTGTGAGGGTTCTATCTCTTGCAAGATATTCTATTGAAAATGCGAGGCTTCTAAGTCCTGGAGGAACCTGTTCTCCTGTGTATTGGTCAAAGAGCCACACATTGTTTATCAAATCACCGCCCGATTCTCTTATACACCTTTCCACATCCTGTGCCTGAATACCCTTATCTATAACTATAGCCATATCACGCCGTATATGGGGGTACTTTGGTATTTCCCTATACCTCTTCCCGGTAACTTCAGCTTTGCATGCTTCGCTAAGATGTACCAGAACATCCATTTTAAATTCGCCCGCATACACCTCTCTATGAATATCAAATCTTGCCAGGACCTCATCCTTTACCTTCCCGATGATTCCGAGCGGCTTATCTTGGACGACTATTACTGAAGAACCTGTCTTATTAAAAAGTCCTTCATACTCTCTAAAAAGTCCTCCGGAATCCTTAGCTTTGCATGCTTCGCTATCCCCATAACTTATAAAGTCATAATATGGTATGTTCATCCTTTCAAGAAATAGTCCCGTGAGCCCTTTCAGGTCAAAGAAGTCTACTGCCCTTGATTTCATCTGCCAATTGTTATATCGCTCACCTGTGATAGCTATTGCCAGATTCCTTTGTTCTACAAAATTGTTTTCTTGCCCCCCCATGTATACACGCCCCAACTCATATATCTTTACATTGAGGGCATTTCTCTTTATGTTATGGGATACCGCTGACATGATGCCAGGCAAAAGCGTCGGCCTCATTATCTCCTGCTCATTACTCAATGGATTTTCTATCCTCACTATCTCACCTGTGCCATTATGCCCTGTCTTTTGCAGCAGGTCATAGCTAATCAGGCTGTAATTAAGCACCTCCTGTAACCCAAGAGCAGAGAGGTTGGTTCTTGCAGCAAAGAAAAGTTTTATTGAACTATCCATATCTTGAGGACGGAGCTCGCCCTTAGGCAGTGTCTTCGGTATCTTATCATAACCATAGAGCCTCGCTACCTCTTCTACCAAATCCACATCACTTTTTATATCCTGCCTGTGATGAGGCACTGTAACGAGATATCGCCTCTTCTCCTTTGACACATCAAAGGAAAGCGCCTTTAATATCCTTATTATCTCATTCTCTTTTATACGTGTGCCGAGCAGGCTATTTACCCTGTCTATCTCAAGGTATATTGATTTTATTACAGTATCCTTCTTGCCTTTATCAACGATGCCTTTTGTAGGTTTTCCGCCTGTTATTCTCTTCATCAATGACGCCGCACGAGACGAAGCAAGGCTCACGCCTATCAAGTCCACACCACGCTCAAACCTGTAAGAAGACTCACTCGCAATACCTAATCTCCTTGTGGTTCTCCTTATACTTACAGGGTCAAAATAGGCACTCTCCAACAAGACATTCTTTGTTGCATCAGTAACCTCAGTATCTTTCCCCCCCATTATCCCTGCAATAGCAACAGGCCCTTCCGTATCACAGATGACCAGCGTCTCCTCATCAAGGGCCCTTTCTACGCCATCAATTGTGACTAATTTTTCTCCTTTTTGTGCGAGTCTCACAATAATCTTCTTCCCTCTTATTTTATCATAATCAAAACCATGTAGTGGCTGTCCATATTCCATCATACAATAGTTTGTTATATCCACCACATTATTTACAGGCCTCAAACCCAATGGCGTTATCCTGTCTATAAGCCACTTTGGAGAACTTGATACCTTCACATCATATATTGCGCGGGCAGTGTATCTCTTGCATTTGTTAGACTCTATATCTACTTTCACGCGCCCCTTTGTGTGGGAACCCTCCCCGCGAGGGGACAAAACCGCATCCGGGGCTAAATCATCCTCTGTCCTCTGCGGCAACTTCAGGGTCTTCTTCATTAGAGCAGATACTTCTCTTGCAATGCCTATCATACTGAGAAGGTCAGGTCTATTAGAGGTAATCTCTATTTCAAGTACAGTATCATTAAGACTATCTATCTTAGACAGATTTTCCACTTTAAACCCGGAGGAGGTTAGGATTTCCTTAATCTGGACCGGGCTGATATCTATATCTACAAATTCCTTAAGCCAATTATAAGAGATTTTCATATTTCACTACATACGTGTCCAAATTAGCCAGAGTCTATCAACTAGAAAACTTTTTCGAGATTCGGAATCATGTCATGCCCGCGAAGCTTGTCCCCGCATGTCTTAAGCGGGGAGCGGGCATCTAAAAATCTTCTCGTCGAGATTCCCGCTGGAGTTTACCCCTTTGGATTTCCGCTTTCGCGGGAATGACAAAAGGGGCGGGAATGACTTAATGCTAATTTGGACAGTAATGATTTCACTATATTTTAAAATTGTTCAAGAAACCTTAAATCATTCTCAAAAAATAATCTTATATCATCTATCCCGTATTTTAGCATGGCAATCCTTTCAACACCCATACCGAATGCAAAACCTGTCCATTTCTGGCTGTCATAACCAACCATCTTGAAGACACGTGGATTTATCATGCCGGAACCTAAGACCTCAAGCCACCCAGCCCCTTTACAAACCTTACAATCTTTCCCCGGCCCAGGGTCGCCTGAAGAACTACACAGCATACAAGATATCTCCACCTCAGCACTCGGCTCTGTAAAAGGGAAATAATGAGGAATAAAACGCGTCTTTATCCTTTCCCCAAATACCTTTTTTAAGAAGACATCAAGCACCCCTTTAAGGTCTGAAAATCTGATACCCTTGTCAACCATAAAGCCCTCTATTTGATGGAACATGAAGGAATGGCTTGCATCTACAGCATCAGGGCGGTAGACCCTGCCAGGGGCGAGTATACGCAGCGGTGGCTTCTCCTTCTCCATCACCCTGCCCTGGATATTTGAGGTCTGACTCCTTAATAGTATATCCTTCCTGATATAAAAGGTATCAAATGCATCTCTTGAAGGGTGCTCTAAAGGTATATTCAGAACTTCAAAATTGTAGTGCTCCGTATCTATCTCTGGCCCATCTACAATCCTGAACCCCATTGAACTAAATATCCCGCATATCTCATCTATTACCTGTGTCACAGGGTGGATAGAGCCTGGATTTGTGGCAATTCCAGGTAATGTTATATCTATACCATCCTCTGTCTCGGCCCTCTTGCCAGATAGGGACCCTTTCCGATTTCCTATCTCAAGGGTTATCTTATCTTTTAGGGCATTGACTTCACTGCCCACCTTTGGTCTCTCATCTTGAGGTAAACTTCTCAATTCCTTTATTATTTTAGTGATAACCCCATTTCTACCTAAGTATTTAAGCCTCAGATTCTCAAGGTCTTCAATGGTAGTACTGTTACCTATCTCAAGCAATGCCTTTGAATCTATCTCTTTAAGGTCCGTTTCTGACATGCCGATTTTTATCCTTTAGCCAAATCCACCAATGCGCCAAATGCATTCTCATCACGAACTGCCAGATCTGCAAGGATTTTCCGGTCAAGTATGACCCCTCCCTTTTTAAGTTTGTTCATAAAGTTGCTGTAGGAAATTCCCTTGTCTCTACAGGCTGCATTTATCCGGGCAACCCATAGGTTCCTGAATGTCCTCTTCTTTGCCTTCCTGTCTCTGTAAGAGTAGGCAAGTGCCCTGTTAACTGTTTCAGCAGCTGTCCTGTGGAGTTTGCTCCTGCCTCCACGAAACCCCTTTGCCCTTTTTAATATCTTCTTCGTCCTCTTTCTTGAAGAAGGACTATGTGTAACCCTCGCCATATCCTCATCCTCCCTTTATCCATATGGTAATAATTTCTTTATTATTGCACTCTGAGATTTTGAAACGGAACTCTCATGTTTTAAAAACCTCTTCCGCTTAGATCTCTTCTTAGCCAGAAGATGGCTGTGCCCTCCTCTTCTATGCATAATCTTGCCTGTCTTTGTAATCTTAAACCTCTTGGCAGTCCCTTTATTAGTCTTCATTTTATTAGTCTTTATTTTTTTCATATACTTTACCTCGGCTTAAGTACCATCACCATATTTCTGAACTCTATCATTGGCATCTTCTCTACTTCACCCTCACCACTGATATCCTGGGCGAACCTATCCATAATCTTCCTGCCAATATCAGTATGTGCCATTTCCCTTCCTCTAAACATCATTGTAATCTTTACCTTATCACCCCTATCTAAAAACCGCTGAATTGCCCTGAGTTTCACCTGATAGTCATGTTCCTCTATCTTGGGTTTTAATTTTATCTCTTTTAGACTAATAATCTTTTGCTTTTTACGCGCCTCTTTCTCTCGCCTGTTCTGCTCGTATTTATATTTACTATAGTCCATGACCCTGCATACTGGTGGATTGGCCTGTGGTGCAACCTCAACCAAGTCAAGACCATTCTCATAAGCCTGCTTCAACGCTTCTTGAGTAGATATTACACCAATCTGTTCACCATTCGGTCCGATCAACCTGACTTCTTTTACCCTGATATATTCATTAACCCTTACATCCCTCAGAATAACCTATCACCCCCTCATCTTTTTTCTTTTATTTCTAATACAATACTTTCTATAAACTGGTCAATCCCCACTGCCCCCTGGTCACCCCCTGACCTCATTCTAACAGATACAGATAATCCCTGTGCCTCTTTTTCACCAATTATTAACATATAGGGTATCTTCTGGAGTTGTGCCTCCCTTATCTTAAACCCAATTTTTTCATTCCTTCCATCTAACTCCACCCTTATATCCTTCTCTTCAAGAAGTCTCTTTACATGCTCTGCATAATCATGGGTCTTAGATGTTATAGGCAAGACGATTACCTGCACCGGGGCTAACCACAGTGGTAGTGCGCCTGCATAATGCTCTAAGAGTGCACCGATAAATCTCTCCATACTCCCGAGCAGGACCCTGTGAAGCATGATAGGCCTGTAAGTAATGCCATCCTGCCCCACGTATTTAAGGTCAAACCTTTCAGACAGAGCAAAATCGCATTGTATCGTAGCACACTGCCATGACCTGCCAATGGCATCTTTCAATTTTATGTCTATCTTGGGTCCGTAGAAGGCACCCTCTCCTTCATTTATACTGTAAGATATACCCTTCTCTTCCAAAGAACCCTTCAGTGCCCCTGTGGCACTATCCCAGTCTTCCTCGCTGCCTATGTATTTCTCTGGCTTTGTGCTTATCTCCACCTCAAAATTATCAAACCCAAAAACCTTCATCGTCTCTATTGCAAAGTCAAGGACATTCTTTATCTCATTTATCAAATCCTCTTTTGTGCAGAATATATGCGCATCATCCTGTGTAAAGCCGCGAACACGCAAAAGGCCGTGCAGGACGCCTGACTTTTCATGCCTGTAGACACTCCCCAATTCAAAGTATCTTATAGGTAAATCCCTGTAACTGCGAATCCGGGTTTTATAGACTAACATGTGGCCAGGGCAGTTCATCGGCTTTATCGCATATTCTTTACCTTCTATCTCAAATATGTACATATGTTCTTTATAGTATTCGTAATGGCCTGACTGAACCCATATGTCAGACTTCATTATGTGAGGGCTTATAACTAATTGATAGCCCCTTTTCAGGTGCTCTTTCTTCTCAAAATCCTCTATAATAGACCTTAAGAGTGCCCCCTTTGGGTGATAAAGCACAAGCCCTGCGCCTATCTCCTCATGCATACTGAAATAGTCTAACTGGACACCCAATTTCCTGTGGTCTCGCAGTTTTGCCTCTTCTAAGAGTCTGATATATTCCTGTAACTCCTCCTCTCTCTCAAATGCGGTCCCGTATATCCTCTGGAGCATTCTGTTCTTCTCATTACCTTTCCAGTATGCGCCTGCAATGCTCAGTAATTTAAACGCCTTTACCTGGCCTGTGGAGTTCACATGCGGCCCCTTACACAGGTCTGCAAAATTCCCATTGGTGTATATAGAGACCTTATTATCTTCTATGCCTTCTATAAGTTCCAACTTATAATCTTCACCCTTTTTCCTGAAGAGGTCTTTTGCCTCATCCTTCCCTATATCTTTCCTTTCAAATCTCAGGTTTTTAAGTATAATTTCTAACATCCTGGCCTCTATCTTAGATAAATCATCAGGTGTAAATGTTTCTTCCCTGTCAAAATCATAATAGAATCCATTCTCAATAGAAGGGCCTATCCCCAATTTTGTCCCTGGGTAGAGTTCCTGGACAGCCTGAGCCATTATATGCGAGGCACTGTGCCTCAATGTATCTAAATCCATTTCGTATACCATTCATTGGTGGGCGGTATAGGAGTCGAACCTATGACCTCCACGATGTCAACGTGGCACTCTAACCAGCTGAGCTAACCGCCCAGGAAATCCCTTGGCACTTTTAACGCTCCAATAGTTTATCATACTCCAATCACATTTTCAAGAAAATTCTTGTGATTATTTTTTTCTCAAGAGATACGCATGTGAGGAAAGCCCGGCACCAAAAGCAACCATCATGCACCAGTCTCCCTTTTTAATTCCCCTATCCATAAGATCACGCAGGACAAACCATATAGTCGGGGAAGACATATTTCCATATCTTGCTAAGATATCACGTGTTGCCTGTAACTGTGTCTCTGAAAGTCCTATCTCTTCTTTAATATTATTGATTATTTTCTCCCCGCCTGTATGGAGTGCCCAGTGTTTGATATCTTTTACCTCTAACGAAAGCGGTTTTAGAATCTCATTTACTACCTGGGCCACAACCTTTCTAACCAAACGCGGCAGGTTCGTTGCAAGCTGGTTATATAGACGTCCATTCTTATGGATATACCGTATCGCCTCCCTGTCTTCAGGTGCATACATACTTGCTGAAGAAATCATTTCAAACCCTTCAGGGCGATTCCATAGAACTGATGCGGCTGCCCCATCTCCAAAGAGTGCATTTGAAATAATCAAATTTATATCATCTTCCATCTGAAATGTAGCACTGCATATCTCCACAGAGGCACTGATGATTACCCCATCTCTGTTTCTATCTAACAGTGCCTCGGATATCTGTAGATTGGGAATCGCCCCACCACATCCACTGCCAACAAGGTCATAGACACCTATCTTTCGGGATAGCCCTAACTTTTCTATTAAGTAGGTTGAAATGCCAGGGCAGATATAGCCAGTACATGTGTTTATTACCATACCCCCTACATCATTTACAGTCAAGCCGGCTTGAGTCAACGCACCGAGAATAGCCTGCGATGATAGTTCAACTGACCAGTTAGTAAACCGTTTGATACGGCTATCCTGGTTTTCGTCAAAAAGTGATTCGGGGCAGTCAAAAGCAAAATATCTATGCACGATAGATGGATGAGCAAAGATTTTCTGCATCAGTGCCATACTCCTTGGACTGAGTTTGTCTTTATAACGTTTTATGAGATGTTCCAATGATTGCGTCTGGGTTATTTTGAAAGGGGGCGTAGCAATAGAGACCGCTGCTATGTGTGGTTTTTTCAATCCTTTTTTGCCCTCTCTTTCAATATAGCCAACTCCTGGGCTAATTTCTTTACCTGATTGGTAAGGGACGAGACCTTTACTGAGAAATGGAGGCTTATCAATACTAAGAATACCAGGCCAAAGAAAAACAAGGTTGATGTAGGAACAATAACGCCTATGAAATTGCCTATGGCTGCCAACAGGTCATACCATATAGCAAGTATAAATATTGTAACCCCTGACATGAGCCACAGCCATGAATACTCCTCCTTAAGTTTCTTCCTGCGCACAAGGTCAACTATAACCAATATGAGCCCTATACTTATCAGGATTGCAAATAACTTCTGCCTCGGTAACATGTTACATGCCTCCTTTCATCTTGCCCCTCAAAATGGTCACCAGGATAGATAAAAACATCTTGAATACGTAATATATGGGCTTCAGCCCGCTGTGCATGGATTTTTTACCCTTACTCTCCCTCATCCTCACCTGTATCTCTTTTATGCGAAATCCATAAAATCTAGAAAGGATGATAACATCAGCATCAGGGAAATCAGATGGGTATATATCACTTGCATAAAAACTGAATACCTTTCTATTCATTGCCTGAAAACCTGAGGTCGGGTCTGTGATTCTCTGTCCTGTAATCATAGAGGCTATAATAGAGAAGAAGATACTCCCTATCCGCCTTAAAACACCCATCTTATACACCTGGGATTCACCCAGAAACCGTGAGCCTAACGCAATGTCTGCTTCATCATCCATGACCCTGTCAAGCAGACTCTTTATATATGCAGGGTCATGCTGACCATCTCCATCCATCTGGACAACAAAATCGTACCCGTTCCTCAATGCATACTTATACCCTGTCTGAAGCGCATCACCATACCCTAAGTTAAAAGGCAGACTTATGACCTTCACATTTGATGCTCGTGCAACATCTCGCGTCCCGTCTGATGAGCCATCATCAACGATAAGTATATCCGCTGTAGAAAAGTATTTTCTTATCTCTTCAACAAGAGATGGTATATTCTCAGCCTCATTATATGCTGGTATTATAATAAGAAATTTAGAACCATTAGCCATTATATAATCCTAAAAAGGATAGACCTTCGGGATTTCATGGGTAAGGGGTCTCAGGCGGGTCCCTTTCCCTCCAGCCAATATGACAGCCTGGATTATATCATTAGAATTTAACATTTCAAAGCCTTTTTTTCACGCTTTTTTCAGGTATAATAATTCTTTTAGTTTCTTCCAAACCATCTTCGGTACATCTCGGCGCATGGGATGGTGTATAACCTTTTGAATATTCCGCCAGAACCTAAGACAAATGAACTTTCTATATAAAGACAACAGTTGTTTTTTTGATAAAACTTCCGAAAGAATAATAATTTTTTTGTTAGATATCTGACAGGTGTTTATATTAAGACGAGACCAATCAAATACCGGGTCAGAAACAATGCCGCGCGATTTTGCATATTCCCATACTGGTGTTCCTGGATAGGGGGTAAGCAGATAAATATCAAATAAATCCAGATTATTATTCTTTATAAAGTTGTATGTATCAATAATCTGTTCTTTTGTCTCTCTGGGAGAACCGATAACAAAGGAGCCATTTACGGCAATGTCATTTCTCTTAAGAATGTCTATCGCGCGTTTATTATGTTCTACGCTTATGGTTTTGCCTTTTAAATATTTCAAAATCTCATCGTTGCCTGACTCAAAACCAATGCCAACACTAACTACGCCCATCCGGGCAAGTATCTGTGCCAATTCGTCATCAACCATATTTGCCCTGCATGAACAGGTAAAATCAACTTTCCCTATTAATGAGCGTCTTTCAAGCAAAGATACAATATCTCTCATCCGCTGGCGATGCGAAATAAAAAGATCATCAAAAAAACTGATCATTTTGACATTATAATCCCGGATTAATACTTCTATTTCATTCACTACATATTCAGCAGAAAAAAAACGCACTTTATTCCAGAACCGCGATGAGGCACAAAATGAGCATAGATATGGACACCCTCTTGAGGTAAACATGTATGAGTGCGATTCAATCGGCAGCAAATCACGCGCCGGCAGGGGAATATTGTCAAGGCAAAACTCAAATGTCCGGGGTTTGGTTTTTATGAGTTTCCCATCTTCCCAATATGCTATGCCGGATATTGAGTTTAACGTATGCGGATTAAGTGAATTGTTTAAGAATGCCTTCATAATATCAACAAATGTCCATTCACTTTCTCCCAGACAGGCAGCGGAAGCAGATTTCGGTAAAGATTCCGGAATACAGGTAATATGTATTCCTCCCATAACGACCGGAATGCCCTGGGAGCCGCAATAATCTGCATACTTCTGTGCAATATTAAAATTCTGTGAAACTGAAGTAATCCCCGCTAAATTGGGCTTAAATTCCTTTATTACCTGCTGAATATTCCTATCAATAATCTTAAATTCAATCGGTGCATCGGAAAGTTTTTTTCTAACCGATGCTGCCAGGTATCCCAGCCCGAGATTGGGATACCGCGTCTCAACTTCAGCATAGGTATTAATTGCATTAATCAATAGCACTCGTGTGGCATGTATCATGGCTAATTTATACGCACCGTTCTTCAATATTAGATTTTGATGCCGCACTATATATCCCGGCGAGAATCCGTGCAATATAGTGCGGCCATAAGCGCCCAAATAATTTTTGTTCTTCATCCTTCCTGACGTTATTTCTAATCACTAACGATGTTTGAGAATCTTTATGAATTCTATGTGCAACCATATCCTGATTAAGATACACAAAACTGCCTGGTTGTGCTGATAACTTGATCCATGCATCCCAGTCTAAGTTAAATGCATACTCATTTGAAAATTGAAAGGGGCCAATTTTAGCTTTATGATACATCACACTGGGGCAGCAAATCGGATTCCCAAAACTTACAATGAGCTTCTTGCAAAAATGTGAATGCACATGTTTCTTAAACACAAACAGCGAAAGAAGCATTCTTTTAATAAGTATATTAATATCGGTTTTTCTCGCCCGAGCATCCGGTAAAAGTTCATGATAATCAGTGAATACTATTAATGGATCATATCTTCTCTTTTTTGCCAATAAAAGAGTTGCCTGGGTATAGTTAGGGTCGTATATATCATCCTGATGGGCAAGTGTCACATAAGGTGTTGAACAACTGTTATAGGCGAATGACCAATCAGAAGCAATAGTTTTATGCCCGGTATTAACCATTAAAGGAAGACCATGTTTCTTTGATAGCAGATCTAAAAACGCTAATGGCGTTGACGTGGTAACAATAATATTGCTTTTCATAGACTGCTTCTTTAAAGATATAATGCAATCTTCAATATACGGAGATTCTTTATATGCCAGAACTGCAAATGTATGTTCGCTCGTATTAACCATTGTTTTTATCAAAAATGACCATTAATTCATGATGCACAAAAAAATTTCCTATCAATGCCCTGTTAAAGGGGAAATACCGTTTTGCTGAAATAGCATAGTTAGTTTTACTTTCCGTCAATGCTTTTTTAAACAACTGAAAATCAACAAATGTCTCGTGCGTGCAGTCAGACCTAAACCCTTTTTCCCCCGGAACAACAATGATAATCCGCTTAATATCCAGTCGTGCACAGGAAGTAAATATTATTGACAAAATTTTTTCTGCGTCAGCACAGTGCTCAAGCACATGGACCATGGTAAATACGTTAAACTCACCCTTTTTAATATTTTGGAATTGATAGCGGTCAATCTCTGGTTTATACGGTTGAACATTTAATCCAATACCTTTGCAATAGGCAACGGTCGCTTCATTGATTTCAAGACCGATCGAACCCGGCGGAAGCATTTTCAAAAATTCCCCCACACCACACCCGAAATCAATTGTTTTTCCATTGATATATGGCATAATATTTCGCAAATACATCTTCCTGATCCATTTACGGATTTTCCCTCTCTGTATCTGGTAATGAGTGTAATCCTTATCAAAAACCTGTGCAGAGTTTTTCATGGCTACGAAAACGTATAGGCAAAAAATTTCCTTATATCATCTACTAATAATGCCGGCTTCTTAATATACACTTTTTTCTTGGATAGCGCTGCCTTAAAAACTTTCTTAAGTCCTACATTGTGTTTATGGAAAATCTTTTTAGCCTGCTTTTCAATTTCAGCGAAGGTATCCGGTGTAATTGTATCTATCTGGATATGAGGATCTGTTTTATAATAATTATTGGGTAAGGTCGTGTAAAAATCTTCCAATCGCATATCTTTTTTGACGAGTTTTCTTCTGATGCCATCCTCAAACATAACAGTCCCCGGGAATGGCTCATACACACCGAGTAGTGCAGTATCAGGATTCAACTCGCGCATAAACTGTACTGTCTGGTTGATATCCTCAACCGTTTCTCCTGGCACGCCAATCAAGAAATATCCTGTCCAATGAATACCTGATTTGCGCAGCATGGGGGCTATTTTTCTGCTGAGGGAAAGAGAAATCTTTTTATTCATGGTGCCAAGAATCTTTTCAGAGCCAGACTCTATTCCTATTTTAATAAAATTGCAGCCGGCTTTTTTCATAAGATTAAGTAATGCCTCATCAATTAAATCAGCCCGGGTATTACATTCCCAATTAATCTGCAGTTTTTTTTGAATAATCTTATGGCATAACTCTTCAATTCTTTTTCTGTTAACCGTAAATGAGTCATCCTTAAAGGTAAATTGCGTTGTCTTGTATTTTCCATGTACCATCATTATTTCTTCTAACACATTATCTGGACTTCTATAACTCACATGTTTACTTGAGGCACAATAGGTGCAGTTATAAGGACAGCCTCTGCTCGTCATAATCATTCCCATATCTTCAGAGCTATACTTTTTCTCATTCATTAACAATCTCCTATCAGGGATAGGAATACGATCTATATCGCGCACTGGCGCTCTTTCCTTGTTATGGTGTATTCCTGATGGCTCTCTCATAGAAAGACCATCTATTGCAGTAAGATGAGGCGAGCCTGTTTCAATATATTGGACTAATTCCTGCAGTGTTAGTTCGCCTTCCCCTCTTACCACATAATCAACATTAGGAGAAATCTGCAAAATTTCTTCAGGTTTTACTGTTGCATGCGGTCCCCCAAAAATAACAGGGCATGAAGGGAAAAGTTCCTTGGTAATTTGTGCAACATAGAATGCTGATGCAGCAAATGTAGTGAAAACCGAAATGCCAACAATATCAGGTTTAAAATCGGTAATGGTTTGTCGTGCCTCACACCATACGTGGTGATCCTTATCAGCAAATGATTTAAGATATGAAGGATATTTTTCCGGCAGCCGTGCATAATCAATATTTCCCGGGTTATCACAAAAATCAGCATCATATATCTTTACCTGATGCTGATTGTGAGCCAGTACCGTCCCAAGAACCGTTATCCCATAAGGAAAATAACGATTATAAAATCCAATGATGCGATAAAAAGGCGGGGAAATGAGTAATATCCGCATAATTAATCTGCGATTTGATTTTCCATTACACTATCCTCCTGCCTAATTTATTACAATTATAACATCTTTTCACTGGGAAAGCAAGCAACCTTGCGAAAGAGCCTCTTTATCCCGTTGGGTGAGATTATGTGTCTTGCGATATACCCCCATCTAAGCGGGTGTGTATAAAAAGAGAACAGTGCCCTTTTCTGAAGTGTGTTAGGTTGGTTAGAGGGGTATGCTTCAAAGAAACCGAGCACACTTATATGAAGGCGATTTGCAATATCCACTACCCTTCTGATATCATCATGCACCGCCCTATCCTTGCCATCCGATTCTATATATAGATGTATATTCCGCAAGCCAACCTCGGACATCCTCTTCAATAATTCTTCATCTATAGTATCGGCACGGGTATTGCAACCCCACAGCATCCTGATGCCTTGAGCCTCTACCAAATCGCAGAATTCCCTCACCCAGTCTCTATTCACAGCGAAACTCTCATCATGGAAGAATATGCCTTCTATCTTATACCTCTCTTTTATATGTGACATCTCCTGGACTACATTTTCAGGGCTTCTCATCCGCAACTCCTTACCCAATATGCCCTCTATAACAGGATTATACTGGCACCCCCTTGAGGCAATCATCGTCGTGCCTTTAGCCATCATCTTTACAGAATCAAGGTAATCCCACTCTCTGATATACCTATCCATATCCAAGAGGTCTCTATCAGGGATAGGGATGGTATTTATATCCTCTATCAGGTTAAGTTCCTTATTCTCAAACCTTTGACCATTCCTTTTACAGACAATCCCTTTTAAAGATTCTATCTCTATATCAGGAAATGTCTCTATAATGCGCGTGAAAGTCTTCTCACCCTCTCCAAGGATGGCCATATCTACATAGTTTATCACACTCTCTGGGGCCATCGTAACATGCGGACCTCCTGCCACAACAAACGCCCCATTTTCTCTTGCCATCCTCGCTATTCTTATTCCATCCGTGTACATGATAGTGTCTAAATATATGCCCACTATATCAGGGTTGATATCTTCCAAACTCTTTCTCACAATTTCCAAAGACCTATCAAATGTAGTATCAATAATGGACACATCAACGTCTGGCAATTTCTCTTTCAAATAGGCTGCTATATAAGCAATACCCAATGGCGGGTCGCCAGAGATATATTTGAAGCGCGGGAATACGAGACACACCCGCAGTCTTCTGCTATGAAAAGAGTCTTTTAACATTCCAGGCAAATATCCTTAAAAGCATTCTCATGTGGTTCATGAATTCCTTCACGGTGTTAATCTTAGATTTGCCATAAATCCGCGTAGTGAGTTTTACCGGGACCTCTTCTATGTGCCGAGCATCCCGAAGCATATTAACGAGTATTTCCGCACATATGGAAAACCCTTTGCTTGTCAGGTTTAGTTTCTTTAACGCCTCTGTCTTGTAAAGCCGAAAGATAGAGCTTATTGTGGATACCTTTTTTCCAAGGAGCAGGCTGTAAAGGAAATTTAAGGTTCTGCTAAGAATCAGGCGATGGAGTTTCACCTCTGTAGAACCTTTGGAGATAAAATGCGAACCTACTACACAATCGCAGTGTGTCTCTCTATATTTTGCGTAGAGTTTTGGTATATCCTGTGGATGAAAAGTAAAATCTGCATCTAAGAAAACTGTTATGTTACCCCTTGCATGTTTTATGCCAGTGCGTGTAGCTTCAGCAAGTCCCATATTCTCCTCATGGCAGACAAGCCTGACCCCTTTATGCAATTTTGAAATTTTATCTACCTCTCCAGCTGTAGAGTCCCTTGAGCCATCATCTATGACGATAACTTCATATCCAATGCCCATTCCATCCAGAACTGGCAATAGTTCAGAAGGTATCCTCCTGATGTTCTCTTCCTCATTGAAGGCAGGAATAACCACTGACATAAAATCTTCTGCGAGTATCTCAGACATTCTTAAGTATATGTTCTATTATTCTTTCTGATGCCTTGCCGTCTCCGAAAGGATTACCCCATGTGCGTGGCTTTGACAGCATCATCTCAGTGCATTTAAGGATATTATCTGGATTAGTCCCTGCCAGGATATTACTTCCAATATCCAGGGTCTCTGGCCTCTCAGTACTATCCCTTAAAGTTACACACGGCACTTTAAGTATGCAGCTTTCTTCCTGCACGCCTCCAGAGTCTGTGAGGACAAGTAACGCATTCTTCTGTAGATGAAAGAATTCAAAGAAGCCAAGAGGCTTTGTTGTAATCACGCCTCCTGGTATCTTGACGCCGAATTTATTCAGGAGATTCTGCGCGCGGGGATGGACAGGATATAGGATTGGTAGCATGAATTTCTTATGTATCTTCTCAAACCCTGATATTATGTTGCGTAACTTCTTTTCAGAATCTACGTTCTCCTGTCTGTGCGCAGTGACAAGGAAGTATCTCTGTTTCTCCAGACCAAATTTCTTGAGTATATTTTCATCCTTCGGTCTAAAATCTGCAATTGCAAGGTTTGAGATCTGGTAAATAACATCTACTATGGTATTGCCTGTCACGATAATTCTCTCTATATCTATATTCTCTCTAAGAGCATTTTCTACTGCTTTATCTGTTGGTGCATAAAGAAAATCAGAGAGATGGTCTGCAATCTTTCTATTTATCTCTTCAGGCATATCCTTGGAATAACTGCGCAGGCAGGCTTCTATATGTCCTAACTTTATATCAAATCCGGTAAATGATGATGTTGTAGATAGTTTCTTTGTTGCAAGTGCGCCGGCAAGAACCGTATTTGTATCACCCTGAACAAGGACAATAGACGGCATCTGGCTCAGCAATATCTTTTCTATCTCAATAAGCATTCTACCTGTATGTTCTCCCTGGAGGAACGGGGCGGGAGATTTTATATTCAGGTTATATCTGGGTTGGGGGAGTTTTAGCTCCTCAAAAAACATCCTGTCCATTTCATAGGAATAATGCTGGCCTGTATGTATAACGAAGTAATCTATTCCCCTTTTTTCGCATAGGCGTATAACAGGGCTGCACTTTATTATCTCAGGCCTGGTCCCTACTATTATGGCTATCTTTGTCATCGCTCCCTCTCAATCTCCACTATGGTAAAATACCTGGCATCATAGACAATCCTTGACTGTCCATTTTTAATCAACCCCTTGAGGTTTTCTATCATACTTTCAGGATAATTAAAACTGTTAAATTCCTTGCCAATCTTTGACTTGTCTATGAGGATATAGTCTATCTTATATTTATTCAGAAGGCTATAGAATTTTGAAAGGTCTTTTTCGTAAAATAGTTCAGTAGGTGAATTCGGTGCCATCCTTGAAGACAAGGGCCACGTTGCATTCCTGCCTGTATAAAAGAATGTGGCATATGTCCAGCATGAGAGTATTGTGGAATCAGGCGGGGTCTTTTCTTTCAAAAATCTCAATGGCTCTGCCAGGACAGGGCTCAATGTATAAGACGCCCTATAATCAGGCATGGACAATGTAGAATAGACATTGCTGATTAGGACGATAATGGCAATACCAATCCTGTAAGTATCCTTTTTAACCAGACTGCAGATACTGATAGCCCCCAATAATGAGACAAGACCCGCAAGAGGTAAAAAATGCCTGCTTGTAACCGCACTTGAGATAAAAGAAAAGATGAATAGAAATACGAAAAGCAAAAGGAATATTAGGTACCCCCTTGCCTCTCTCCATCTTCTAATAAAATAGAAGACAGTTATTATAAATGACACTATTAGCACCCACCCAAACTCCCGCACAATACTAAAAGATAGAATCCATTTTGGCACATACCAGACTGAATTTATCAGTCTATCCATCTCATCTGCCTTTCCACCCAGGATTGGTGTAAGATTAGGAAACGTTATCTCTATAAAGCCCTTAACGGATTCAATATTTGACAGAAAATACCGAAAAGATACGGCTATAGAAAGTGCAATGGCAAGAGTTAGCCCCTTTACCCTTTGCTTATCTTGCTTGATAGCAAACCAAATCAAACCCGCAAGGCAGAATGTCTGGTATAGAATCCCTGACTGTTTTGTAAGGACGAGCAATCCCAATAATAACCCTGTCAGAATAGAATACCTTAACTTAGGAGAAGCAAGATACAGATATAACGTTACAAAGAATAGAAATGCCAGGAATGCAGTCAGCATCTCTCCAAGGAAATATAATGAAAGTTGGGCAGTCATAGGTGCAGAAACCAAAAATAGGCATGCTAATAGGGCGATATCTTCACTAAAATAATCTCTTACCAATAGGAACATGGATGCGAGTAACAATGCCAATAATATGATATTGGCTAAATAGAATCCATTAATGCCAAGTATAGAATAGATAGCCGCACCCATTATACTAAAAAGAGGAGGATATTCAGAAACGAGTAGGCCACCATATAATTCAGGCAACATACGAGGCAGCGCCTTATCGTGATAGATGGTTTGTGCAATATGTGCGTATAATGTCTCATCTGAGATAAGGCGGGCATTTATCGTAAAGGTAAGCAGTTTAAAGAAGTAAAAGGCAAAGAATACTATCACTGCCAATTTAAGTAAACGTGTCCTGTTCACGATCTTACCTCAATAGCCATAGAATATCCTGAAATCCTTACTCACTGTAAACTGTCCACTGTTAACTTTTTTAAAATTGCCCTGCCGTTTTCATCTAAATAAATTCCGTAATTACCCTTGTAACCCTTTTTAAGAAGCACTATACTACCCTTAAAACTAACAACACCCCATCTTCCCTCTTCAAGAAAGTTTTCCAAGTTTTTCTTACTCTCATGAGTCTTAAAACCATGGAATGTAAGTCCATCATTAAAATTTAACAGGGCATATTCTACATTGGATGGCAACACATATTTAGCGCCTGTTACCTTATCCCGCCCAAAATAGACGTAATGGAATGAATATACCTCTTTCCTGCTTGATAACTTTGGCAGGAAATCAAATGTGGCTACAATAGGTGTTTCCTCCGGAATAGTATCTATAAAGTTTTGCCTGACACGATACAAATTGTAGTCCACAGGAGTAGATATTATAGGATGTGGCCCTATAATACCATTCATATAGATCCCTGTAGAAATGAGAAAAGCTACCAGGAGCCACTGCCTTTTAATAAGTTTAAGTCCTATCAATTTCTTAACCCCATAAATAGATGCTATGAATATAATAGGGGTAATAGGTGAGGTATAGTAATAGTATATATTATATAATGGCCCATATCCTGATAAAAGGCTTTCCATAAATGTTGGAAGGGCTATCAACAATATCAACGGGCTAAATATGGGCAGAAATCCTACAGGGGCAAAAAGGTGGAAGAGATATTTCAGTTTAGGAGGGCTGAGGACAAACCTTACAAAGACAAGAGGATGTGTAAAGACATTTCTTATCATCTCTGGTATGTCCTTGCCAAGTGCAGAATAAAGATGAATGAATTTGTATCCTGCTCCATTGTTAAGGTAAGGCATTATAACCTTAAAAGATATTAGGAAGTAAGCGAGTCCTGTAATAGCAGGCACAAGGACCCATCTTTTAGAGCGCTTAGTTATAAGTGCATATATCCCGAACATAAAGATAATGAATGATACATCCTCCTTGCACAATAATGCCAACCCCATAAAGATTAAAAATCCCTTAAAATTCCCTCTCTTAAAATATAATAGTGCCCATGGTAGGAAGAATGTCAATAATACCTCAGGATGGAAATCGTACAGGTTTGCATACCAGAGTGCAGGGTATATGAGATATAGTAATGCAAAGGCACAGGCAAGCGTCTTATTGAGTTCTTCCTTTGCCAGTATATATACAGGTAATGCCCCTAAACCCAGAAATAATGATTGCAAGAATAATATAGTAATGGGGTGTTGAAATATGGCATATACTGGCAAGAGGAATAAGAGTATCGGGAAGAGATGGTCATTAAAGATTATCTGGCCCCGTATAGAAGAATAGAGGAAGTCGCCATGGAGTGTATTCCACAAGAGTTGATTGAATATGGCAAGGTCCATGTCATGGTAAAGGAAGAATTTATATCTGAAACAGTTCACACAGGTGAAGTATAAGACATATATGGCTATGGATACACATATTAGACAATCCCAGAACCTGTCAGGAATCCTATATCTCAAACCTCACCCGCAATTAACTATATTTAAGAGCTCATCAAGTGACGAGATGCTTATGACGCCATCATGGGAGGCACCTGAGCGGTCTACGAGGATAGCATCTATCCCGGCATTTTTAGCACCTGCTATATCATCTTCTAAACTATCTCCTACATGGAGACAGGCTCTATCTGTCACACCTGATTTTTCTATTGCCTTCTTAAATATATTTGCACCAGGCTTCAATGTGCCTACCAAACCCGATGCAAGGATAAAATTGAAATAATCTTCTAATCCCATGCCTGAACATAACCCTAATAGGCGAGAATCCCAATTTGAGATTATTCCCAATATAACATTTCTTGCTTTAAGTTTTTCAAGGAGAGGCACAACCTCTGGAAATATCCGCCAGGATTTAGGCTCAGCAAATATGTCATATAATTCATTGAAGAATTCTTCAAACTTACGGGTCTTGACAAATTCGCCATTTCCATCTATTTTTGAGAAAACGCCATGGACGAGCCCATGCCACCATTTCTTTTCCTCTTCTTCAGATGTATCAAAATTGGCAGATATAAATTTACTTCTGAGATTCCATTCTTCTTTGAATATGGTATCTATATCCTCATGGCTGGCAGAAAATGAATATCTATTAGCAACCTCAGAATATACCCAACCTACTGAAGGGTATGGGCGGAAGAGTGTTCCCCCGGCATCAAAGAATATCGCTTTATATACTTTCATAAATGAGATTCTTCACTTCGTTCAGAATAAATAAAACCACAAAGCGGTTTTATTTATTTTATTACCTCTAAGACTTCCTTGAATTCCTGGGTCCCTGCCTTTCTCAGAAGTTCAAATATAGCCGTTTCAACAGTCGTTATGACAGCACCTTCATCCATCATCCTCTTAATTGCAACCATCAAATCGTTCTTACGTCTTGAAGATACACCGTCATTCGGCACATAGACCTCATAACCTAATGAGAGCAGGTCTAACACAGTCTGGAGCACACATACATGAGCCTCTATGCCTATTACAATGACCTTCTTCGCACCATTTTTCTCAAGCGCCCCTATCACCTCTTGAGCTTCACAGGAACTGAATGAGAGTTTCTCATATGGCTTATAATCAGGAAGCAAGGCGGTAATCTCAGGGACTGTCTGCCCCAGCCCTTTAGGATACTGTTCAGTCACTATAAATGGGAGTTTAAGTTTATTGGCTACAGTAAGCAGTTTAGAGATATTTACAATCAAGTCCTCTTTATGGTATATCTTGGCTAATAACTTTTCCTGAATATCTACTACAAGGAGAATTGCGCCTTCCCGCCTTAATATCCTCGGCTGAGCCATCCTTTAGACTATCCTCTCTTTAACTAACGCCTCCACTACATGCGGGTCTGCAAGCGTTGATGTATCACCTAAGTCACTCACATCGCCACATGCAATCTTTCTCAGGATTCTCCTCATTATCTTACCACTCCTCGTCTTTGGCAGGCCTGGCGTCCACTGGAGTTTATCTGGCGTTGCGATTGGGCCGATTACCTTTCGGACATGGGCTACAAGGGTTTTCTTCAAATCCTCAGTATGGTCTACCCCTTGTTTTAGAACTACAAATGCATATATCCCATCCCCTTTTATCTCATGCGGAAATCCAACGACTGCTGCCTCTGCCACTGCCTCATATGAGACGAGTGCACTCTCTACCTCTGCAGTGCCTAACCTGTGTGCAGAGACGTTCAAGACGTCATCTATCCTTCCCATTAGCCAGAAGTCGCCATCTTCATCTACCCTTGCACCATCACCTGTAAAATATCTTCCCGGGAAGCGGCTGAAATATATCTCTTTTATCATTTTGTTTTCAGGGTCGCCATAAGTCCCTCTCAGTATACCCGGCCATGGCCTCTCTATTACAAGATATCCCCCTTCGTTTACAGAGGCTACAGAGCCATCCTCTCTCAAGACCTTTGGCAAAACCCCCGGGAATGGTTTCGTTGCACTTCCGGGTTTCAATGTAATTGCACCCGGAAGCGGTGTAATCAGAATGCCGCCTGTCTCAGTCTGCCACCATGTATCAAGCAATGGAAGTTTTCCTTTTCCAACAACCCTGTAATACCACATCCAGGCTTCAGGATTTATAGGCTCGCCTACAGTACCGAGGACACGGAGGCTTTCCATCTTGTGTTTATTTACCCAATCCTCCCCCTCCCTCATCAAAGCCCTGATAGCGGTAGGTGCAGTGTAGAATATGTTAACCTGGTGCTTGTCAACTATCTCCCAGAACCTGTCAGGCTTTGGGTATGTAGGTATTCCCTCAAACATAAGGCTCGTTGCACCGCAAGCAAGAGGCCCATAGACTATATAACTATGCCCTGTAACCCAGCCTATATCTGCTGTGCAAAAGTGAATATCCTCATCTTTATAGTCAAATATCCATTTGAATGTAAGGGCTGTGAATAAGAGGTAGCCCCCTGTAGTATGCAGGACACCTTTTGGCTTTCCTGTGCTTCCACTCGTATATAATATGAATAACGGGTCCTCTGCATCCATCACCTGGGGTTCACAGTATAACCCTATATCATGTGCATGCATCTCATCATCCCACCATGTATCCCTCTTAGTCTCCATCTCTACAGGAGTTCCTGTCCTCTTCACCACTATGACAGATTCTACAGAAGGACATTCTGAAATCGCTTCATCACAATTTATCTTAAGCGGAATATGCTTCCCGCCACGCATGCCTTCATCTGATGTTATGACGAGTTTTGAACTGGAATCCTGAATCCTGTCCTTTAATGATGCAGGGCTGAATCCTCCAAATACTACACTGTGTATAGCACCAATCCTGGCACATGCAAGTATAGCGATTGGTAATTCAGGAATCATGGGCAGATATATCGTGACCCTGTCGCCCTTCTTTATATCTTTCTTCTTCAGGACATTTGCAAATTTATTAACCTCATAATATAATTGCTGATATGTATATGTCTTGTATCGCCCGTCATCTGACTCCCATATAATAGCTGCTTTATTCCTTCTCCATGTGGTAAGATGCCTGTCTATACAATTATAAGAGGCATTAAGTTTACCATTTATGAACCACTTTATAGATATTTTGTTATTGAAATCCCACTCTGAGACCTTATCCCACTTCTTATACCAATGGAGCATCTCCTCTGCCTTCTCAGCCCAGAACCTGTCCGGATCCTCTATAGACCTCTTATAGAGAGATTCATAATCCCTGATACTCTTTATATGTGCCTTCTTACTGAAGGCATCATCCGGAGGGAATGCCCTCTTCTCATTCATTAAAACCTTAATAGTATTCTGGCTCATATCATCCTCCCTTCAGGTTAGTATTTTACCACCGACGGAATATAAGTGTCAAGCAAAATCACCTCAGGCAGAAGCTTCTGGCGATTTTGCGCAGATATAATTTCCTATGCTATCAAGGTTTTTTTATGGTATTTTTGGGATTTAATTTTTGAAATAGATAGGATTTGTCAATCATCACTAACGGCTGGAATAGTTATAATTACAAGAAAATCGATTCGCGATAATTCTTGCTCGATTTTCAGTGGTTGGAATTTATTTTTGAAATTCCATACCAGAACCTGGCTGCACACGGACACGGTTTCGCCGCGCCGGTGTGCAGCGCCTTATTTAGACTAAAAGATTCTTGCAGGAATGATTAGTAACGTCGTCTCCCGCCACCTGGACCACCTGAACCACCTGGTCTTCCTCTACCTCCCCCACTTCTTTCTTCGCGGGGACGAGCCTCATTTACATTGACAGCTCTGCCCTTTAAATCTTTTCCATTCATACCGCTGATAGCCGCCTGAGCTTCCGTCGTAGAAGACATTTCCACAAAGCCAAATCCTCTTGACTCTCCGGAAAACTTATCTTTTACCACAGTGGCAGATTCAACTTTTCCGAAAGCTTCAAAAGCCTGACGTAAATCTTCATCCATCACTTCGCGAGACAAATTGCCTACAAAAATTTTCATTCCATTCTCCTTTCTTCTGATTTTGCGGTTAATCATCTAACCTAGGATAAATTATACACATTCCACGTTTTTTGTCAAGGTTTATTTTAATCCCCCATCTTTTACCGCCTGAGTTGGCAGAATTCTTCATAGTCTATCAATTCAGTTATAGTGGGGTTATTGCTACAAACAGGGCAATTGGGATTCCTCGGAACCTTCACCTTCCTGAAGGACATCTCTAATGCATCATATATCAATAGTTGCCCTTTTAAGAGATTGCCCTTACCAAGGATAAGTTTTAGCACTTCAGTTGCCTGGACGATACCAATCAGCCCGGGCAGGACGCCTAAGACCCCAGCCTCCTGGCAAGAAGGCACCATACCAGGTGGTGGAGGCATCTCAAACAGGCACCGATAGCAAGGACCCTCCCCGGGTATTATCGTCATTGCCTGGCCCTCAAACCTGAACACTGCGCCATATATATAGGGCTTTTTTAACAGGACACAGGCATCATTTATCAAATACCTCGTGGGGAAATTATCGCTCCCGTCCACTACAATATCATACCCTTTTAACATATCAAGAATATTCTTTGAGGTAAGCCGCTCTTTATAAAGTTCTACTTTGACATCTGGATTCAGTGACTCCATAGTGTCTTTGGCAGAGTCTGCTTTGTGTCTGTCAAGGTCTTTTGTAGAATGGAGTATCTGTCGCTGCAAGTTGGAAAGTTCTACTAAGTCACTATCTACAATTCCAATCCTTCCCACCCCTGCAGCTGCCAGATAATATCCGCAAGGTGAACCCAAACCGCCTGCACCAACCAAAAATACACTCGCAGAATTTATCTTCTTCTGGCCCTTGCCGCCTACCTCTGGCAGTATAATATGTCTGGAATATCTTTTAATCTGGTCTTCTCTAAAATCAAACATTTTCCCCTACCTCCATCACTTCTTCTTTAAAAGTTTTAGCTTTGCATGCTTCGCTATCTTTTTCATCCAACACCCATGACTTATGTTTCAAGCCTTCCCCCTTGGACCCTCCGCCTGAGGCGGATGGGGAAGGGTCTACTTGTCCTCTCTGCTTTGTTTTCGAAGAAAACAAGAGGGGATCCTTTTTAGGATTATAAATAGAGACGATAATATAAGAATATGATTGCCATGCCCTCTCACTATCAAATGCTGATGGGTAAGGTGGATGGTCAGGGTGGCTGTGATAAAAGCCTATTACTTTAAGTCCCTTTTTAGATGAGTCTTTGTCAATCCTGTAGAGTTCATGCGGGTCTATCTCGTACCTGTCATGTCCCCTTTCCTTATTCATATTCTCTGCTTTTATAACCTCTCGGACCTCTCTTTTATCCCCGAGTAATCCCACTAATATCCCGCAGCATTCAAGAGGATAAACCTCCCGCACATGCTTATGAATCTTCTCAAGGTTATTGGTAGAGATGAGTATCATTTGCACGCAGCCTCCCACAAACTCGTACTCAGATATTTATCCCCGCTATCAGGAAATACAGTGACTATCACACCCTCTTTTATCTCTCTTGCGACCTCTAATGCCCCTTTCATCGCTGCACCAGAAGAATATCCAACGAACAAACCCTCACTCTTCGCTAATCTCAGGGTCATCTCATAGGCATCTTCTGTCTGGACCTTTATCTTACCATCTAAAAATTCCTCCTTGTATATACCAGGCACTATAGAAGTCTCCATATGTTTCAGGCCTTCCAGACCATGTAATGAGGTAGCAGGCTCTACTGCTATGACCTTTATCTTGCTATTAAATTCCTTCAATCTTTTACCTGTTCCCATGATAGTCCCGCCTGTCCCTATCCCTGCTACAAAATGGGTAATTTTGCCATGTGTCTGTTCTATAATCTCTTTTCCTGTAGTCTCATAATGTGCCTGGGGATTTGCAGGGTTATTGTATTGGTCGGGCATAAAATATTTGTCAGGCTCTTCCATATATAACCTGCGTGCCTCTCTTATGGCGCCATCTGAGCCCTCTAATGGACTCGTAAATATTATCTCTGCACCGTATGCCTTCACTATCCTCTTTCTTTCCTCGCTCACATTCTTTGGCATTACCAGCCTCACCTTATAACCCTTTACAGAACCTATGAGTGCATATGCTATGCCTGTATTGCCTGAGGTGGAATCCAGGATAGTCTTATCCTTTGTCAATTTTCCACTCTCTTCTCCTGCCTCTATCATCTTCAATGCAGGCCTATCCTTTACAGAACCGCCAGGATTAAACCATTCAGCCTTGGCATATATCTGAACGCCATTTAATGCCTGGTCTTTAGCTTTGCATGCTTCGCTAAGTTTGGTTATCTTTATTAGCGGGGTATTCCCAATCTGTGCCAATATTGAATCTGAAATATTCATAACCCTTATAAGATTGCCACGTCCGCCTGGGGCGGACTCGCAATGACACCTCTAATGTCCCTTTTTTATGATTATCTCCCAGTCTTTCTCATTAATCTGTTGAACTTTCAGCACCTTATGTCCTTCAAATTCCATGCCATGAGGCACGTCTTCAATCGCTGACTTAAAATCCACTATTACCCTCAATACCTCTCCAACCTTCATCTCCTCTAACGTCAATTTAGATTTGATAAAGTTATACGGGCATATGGTCCCTTTCAGGTTTAAGTCACGGTCTATCTTAATATCATTCATAGTTTACATTATCCATTTCGTCAAAAGATAACTTATCCCCACTGCAAGAAAAGGGGCAAATAACCAGAAGAATGCTATCCTGATTACATGCTCATTCCTCGCAGTCTTGCGAAACCCGCTACTTGCACACGATAAAGCGATTATACCGGATGTCACAGTCTCATTGAGAGAAACTGGTATCCCGAAGATTGACGCCACAAGTATCAATGTTGCACCTATAGTCTCTACAAATATGGCACGCACAATACCAATATCAGTAATACCCTTCCCTACAGCATCAAGTATCCTGCCGCCAAATAACAGGGCGCCAATACTCATACCCATACCGGCTATAATGGCGCCAGTAAACGGGCTTACAATATTTGCGCCGACAATAGGCCCGACAGCATTTGCAGCATTATTCGTCCCGGCAGAGAATGCCATATAGCATCCAGACACTGTAATGAGTATACCCAAAACCTTCCTTATCTTATCTTCAGAACCCAATCTGGTAAGGAAGTCTAATATCCGAAAATAGAGGTATTTACCTACAAGATAGTTCAGAATAAATGATATGAGCGGAGTAGCCACCCACCATATTATAATATATCTTACCTTGGCACCGTTCAACTGGCCATAATAGAGCCCTACGCCAATCAAAGAACAGACGATGGCATGGGTAGTGGCAATGGGTGTCCTCAATATATTTGCAAAGAGTATGAATATGGTCGTAACCAAAAGGATTATGAAGACCGTTGCAAAACTCTGGATAAATATCTCTTCAGGTATCAGGCCCTTGCCAAGGGTCTTGATTACCTCATCACCCTTAATTACTGCACCGAGCAGGGCAAATATCGCGATAAGGATAACGGCCTGTCTTTTAGTCCTTACCCCTGCGCCATAGGCAGCAGCCATCTCCGCGGCAGAATTGGACGCCCCGATATTCATCGCAAGAAAGATGGATATTAAAACAGCAATAAGTGAAAGGAGACTCTCCCCCATGCAATACCTTATGCAACGCCATTCAATAATATCTCAGCCACTTCACGCCTTGTAAATTCAGGCGGCGGCACCTGGCCTGATTTGAGCATCTCTCTGACCTTTGTCCCGCTCAATGATATATGCTCAGACGAATCATGCGGACATGATTTATAAGATGCCATTCCGTTACATTTCTTACAATAGAATGTAAAATCAAAAAATAGCGGGGTAATGCCAAGTTCTGCCGGGTCAAATTCATCAAATATATAATGGGCATCGAACGGGCCATAATACTTGCCAACCCCTGCATGGTCCCTGCCTACGATAAAATGTGTGCATCCGTAATTTTTTCGTATTATGGCATGGAATATTGCCTCATTAGGACCTGCATATCTCATAGCAGCAGCCAATACAGACAGTGCCACCCTGTCTTTTGGATAATAATTTTCTAACAAAACTTCATAACATTTCATCCTCAATTCTGCAGGTATATCGTCCTCTTTTGTCTCACCTACCAAAGGGTGTAATAGCAAGCCGTCTACAGTCTCTAAGGCACACTTTTGTATATACTCATGTGCACGATGAACAGGGTTCCTGGTCTGAAAACCTACGACCCTGCGCCAGCCCCTTTCACTGAAAATCTTTCTCGTCTCTTGAGGGGTGAGCCGATAATTCAAGAATTTCTCATGCTTAGGTAATTGCAAGACGCTGAATTTCCCTCCTAAAAGCACCTCGCCCATCTTGTATACCCTTGCTACGCCAGGGTGCTGGGTATCACTAGTCCCATATATCTCAAGGGCTTCTTTTTCCTTATCATGATGGAATTTTTCCTGAAGGTGTAAGATAGCCAATAATGCCTTATCCTGACCCAGTAATGCTACATCATCTCCCTCTTTAAGGGTAGAAGACTTCTCCTTGCTAATAGAAAGCGTTATGGGTATAGTCCAGGGCAGGCCATTTGCCAGGCGCTTCATATCAAGGACGTTCTTATAATCCTCACTCTCCATGAACCCTTCAAGCGGGCTAAATGCCCCTACGGCGAGCATCTCTAAATCTGATGTTGCCCACTGGTCAAGGACAATATGTTTAAGCCCTTTAGCCTTTTCTATAAGTGAATTCCTAATCTCATCTTTAACGAGTCTATTTACAAGCACTCCACCATGCGGTTTAATCTGTTCCATTCCTCTCCCTTCACCTCTTCTTATCCATAAAGGATAGACCTTCCCCATTCCTCATAAGGGAAGGGTCTCAAATGTCTTAACCACAAACTCTTCTTTATTCCCATCTATATCAGTAAGTGTCCACTTGATATGGTCACTAGAAACCTCAGGCTCAAGACTTGCTTTATAATTTGCCAACTGATACGGGAGTTTCATCAAGAGTGCACCTACAGGACATTCCTTGACACATGCCATGCAGTCCCAGCAGTCCCTCTGCTCCTTTATATATGCCTTATGCGTTCCGCTATTAACTGCCATAAGGTCACCAGGGCATATCACGCATGCCCCACAGCCAGTGCATTTCTTTTCATCTATTAGAATCGCCATCTTTCTCTCCTTTGCCTGAACCACAGATAAACACGGATTAACACAGTCTAGGACTACCAGTCAGCTAAGTCTTTATTAATTAGATTCTTCGCTTCGCTCAGAATGACAATAATGTCATTCTGAAGGAGCAAGGCGACTGAAGAATCTCAAAAAGGAAATTCCTATACAATTAAATTATTTACCAGTGTTCACCTGTGTTAATCTGTGGTTTTATATAATTTTTGACACTACCTCGGTAGATACCTATCCCCTGGCACAATTTGCTCATAAGGGCGGGTAAATACCTCAATCTCCCCTGTCTTGATGTTCTTCTTGGAATTAACGAATTTGAGCCAGTTAAAGTCATCCCTGTTAGGATAATCAAGCCTCGTCTGGTAACAGGGCCAACGTGTCTCTTTCCTGTATATAAGATGCCTCACAAGGACCTTTGCCACCTCTATCCTGTCAATCACATCATGGCAGAGCATCAATTCATGCAGGTTGGATGCAATAAGATACCTCTCTTGAGATTCTGCCCTATCCAACTGCTTCAAGGCAACGAGTAACTTCTCTTCATTCATTTCATAGAATGTGCCCACACCCCCTGCATATTCATCCATAATCTTCTGCAGCCGCTCTTCCATTTCTTTAGGAGTAACACCCTCGCCTTCCTTTTGAAAGCGTTCCATTGGCAGAAAGACCCTTTTCGCCTCAGATTCAACCTCTTTCTCATCGTAGGGGCAGGCCCCCGTGCCTGCCTCTATGTATTTAAGAGCAGCCCTCGCAGCGATAACCCCTTCTGCCCAGCATCCAGGGACAAATTTGTAAGGCGAACCACCAGCAACATCCCCACAGGCAAATAACCCTTCTAATGTAGTCATCCTGTCACCCGTAATCCAGTAACCTGCCTGGCAGTGTCCACCCACTATATACGGCTCTGTCCCGCATATCTCTATAGGCTCTTTACTCGGGTCCATCTTATTAGCAGCCCAGTACAGGACTATATTCGGGTACATGTCAAGATAAGACATCTTCAACTCTCTTATCTTCTCAGGCGTAAGGTGTCTTGTATCCATGAAACATGGACCTCTGCCCTCTTTAACCTCCATTGTAGGCCCATATACCCTGAGCGGGGTTGGAGCACCTTCACCACCCAGATGTGCAAACCGCGTCTTCATAAACTGCTCGCCTTTAGCGTTTACCTGTGTTGCACCAAAACCAAGGGCGAGGGTCCCTGTAGGACATATTGTATCCTTAGTCCTAAGTGCGATAAACCTCATCTCAAATGAGGTCATCTCAGCGCCTTTCCTTATACCCATCGCATAGCCAGCCCCTGTATTAAACGGGGAATACCACATAACATGGTGTGCACTCTCTGTATTATTAGGCTTATAAATACCTGATGCACCACCAGTGGCTATTATAGTCGCCTTTGCCTTGATTATATAGAATTTGCCATCCCTTAACCCAAGCCCTGTTGCACCTGTCACAGTGCCACCTGACGTTAGATAATTCGTAGCAACCACCCAGTTCAGGATAGATGCACCTGACCTCTTGGCAGCCTTTGCAATTATAGGCTTCAATGATTCGCCATCTATCTTTATATTCCACCTGCCGCGTTTCTGGTACTGACCCTTTTCATCCTTGTGTATAGGAAGTCCCCATTTCTCCACCCTCTGAACCACACTATTTATCTCTCTGGCAAGTGTAAGGACAAGGTCCTCTCTGATAAGGCCCATTGCATCGTATCTGACATATTTGACGAAACTTTCAGGAGTCTCGCCAGGGTTTAAATATACGTTCAAAGCATTCATCCCGGCAGCAAGGCACCCACTCCTGTCAATATGGGCTTTCTCCATAATAGTTACTTTAAGATTTGGATTCTTCTCCCTTGCCTCTACTGCAGCAAGACACCCTGCAGTCCCCCCGCCTATAATCAATAGGTCAGTCTCAATCACCTCTTGCTTTACATTATTCAACATTCTTCTATCTCTCCCCCTCTTAACTGTCCACTGTAAACAGTTAACTGTAAACTTTATTTATATCCTACCATTTTAGTCAAGTTAATCTTTATTAAGTTTATCATATCCTACCATTCTTGTCAAGTATATTTTAGTTTTTAGTTTTATCCGTATACCTACTTCACTATCTCCCTAATCGCCTTGATTATATCCTCTGCATCCGGGACATAGAATTTTTCCATCACAGGTGCAAATGGCACTGGCGTATCAGGTGCACATACCCTCTTTATCGGTGCATCCAAGTAATTGAAACCCTCATCAGCAACTATCGCTGCTATCTCTCCACCCCAGCCGCCTGTAAGGTTATCCTCATGTGCTATCACAAGTTTACCTGTCTTCTGGACAGATTTTAAGATTGCTTCCTTATCTAATGGCACCAATGTCCTCGGGTCTATCACCTCAATGCTTATCCCTTCTTTATTCAATATCTCTGCCGCTGCCATCGCCTCATAGACCATCTTCAATGTGGCTATTACTGTTACGTCTTTCCCTTCCCTCTTTACATCAGCTACCCCAAAAGGGATTAGATACTCTTCATCAGGCACTTCACCCTGGACATCAAGTCCACCTTTTTCTTTCCTGACACCCCTTGAACCATAAAGGAGTTTATGCTCAAAGAATAGGACCGGGTTATCATCCCTTATCGCTGTCTTTAGCAGTCCCTTGGCATCATAGGCAGTAGATGGACAGGCAACTTTGAGTCCTGGCACATGAACAAAATAGGACTCTACTGATTGTGCATGCTGGGCACCTCTTGTCGTAGCACCTACAGGTGCCCTCATCACCATCGGCACCTTTAATTTCCCGCCTGACATATATCTCATCTTGGCTGCCTCATTCACGAGTTGGTCCATTGCACAAAATAGAAAGTCGCAATACTGGACATCTGCTATCGGCCTCATACCCATCAATGCCGCACCCACTGCAACCCCTGTTAGACCAAGTTCTGAGATTGGGGTATCAAGAATACGTTCATGGCCAAATTCCTTCCATAAATCAAGTGTTACTGTAAATGCACCGCCAAACCCACCTTCTATACCTATATCCTCCCCTATGCAGAATACAGTCTCATCCCTCCTCATCTCTTCCCTTATAGCCTCTCTCAATGCCTCTACTATATACATCTTCTTCACTTATATCACCTCATCTTAAGCAAATACATCCTCTAATGCATCCTCTGGCTTTGGCGAAGGGCTTGATTTTGCAAACTCTACTGCATCGTCTATCTCCATTTCCTTCTTCTCTTCTATCTCCTTGCCTTGAGCCTCAGTCAATATTCCCTTACCTATCAGGTACTCTTTCATCCTCGGTATCGGGTCTTTTGCGAGCCATTCTTTTTCTTCTTCTTTGTCCCTGTATATATTACCATCTGTCCTTGAATGACCGCCCCTGCGATAGGTCTTGCATTCAACTAACGTGGGTCCCTTACCATCCCGTGCTTTAGATACTGCTTCATGGACAGCCTCGTAGACAGATATAACATCATTACCGTCTACTACCTTCCCTTCCATACCATAGGAACTTGCCCTTATTGCTATATCCTTTATCTTCATTACCTTGGATACATGGGTTGATGCACCATAGAGGTTATTCTCACATACATAGACTATCGGCAGGCTCCATATAGCACCCATGTTGAGTGCCTCATGGAACGCACCTTCATTTGCAGCACCATCCCCAAAAAAACTTACTGCTACCTGTTTTGTCCTCTTCATCTTAAATGCAAGGGCTGCGCCTGTTGCAACAGGTATACCGCCGCCAACTATAGCAATAGCAGGGATAGCACCTACATCCATATCACCCATGTGCATAGAGCCGCCCTTGGCTTTACAGCAACCTGTCGTCTTTGCGAATAATTCTGCCATTGCACTCCTGAGAGACACCCCCTTTGCCAATGCATGACCATGCGGGCGGTGAGTGCTCGCTATCACATCATCCTTGTTAAGATTCGCACATACGCCCGTTGCCACAGCCTCTTGACCAGGATATAGATGTATCGTCCCCGGCATCTGGCCTTGCAAGAACAGGTAATGTATCCTCTCCTCAAACTTTCTTATCTCAACCATCTTCTCATACATCCATACGAGTTTCTCTTTTGGTATTGCCATATCTATCTCCCTATCCTTTTCTTAAAATGTGCCACCATTGCTTCGCCTGACTTAACTTTAACAACCACCTCTATCACCTCTTGATTAGTAGGATTTCTTACTTTAAGAATATTATATTTTTTGTATAATGTCAAGAGGGATTTTATTCCTTTGTTATTTCTGCAGGTTTATAGATGTGGATTTGGTAAGTTACAGAAATGTCTTAGCCATTACAGTCTATTGCAGAAGACATACAAATGGAGATATGTAGGCATAGACTACCACTCATACACTTGCCTTAACATCTTTATCTCTCAGAAAAACGCTCTCATGTGGTTTTCTCGCCCAACAGGTGTCCTGAAAGGTCCATACCCAGCACATATATTTGCAGTTTGCCCAGTGAAGGAACACTGATAAATTAAAATTGTAAACTATTATAGTCTTGCAACGAATGCCATAATTCTATAACTCCATCAGGTTCTTCAATATCTTCTACCCATGGAACAAATATCAAACCTGCTTTTCTATTATTCAAAGGTTTTAATATCCTTTTAAAATATTCTTTCATATTTTCATTTTCATTTTTAGGCCATCCCCCGAAATAGAATTTCTTTTTTTCTATGACCTTTCTCATCACTTCATTGTAATCATACATCTCAGGATTACCGAAATTAAATCCCTTTACTTCCTCCAATTCTAAGAATAAATCCAATATATGATTCCCATTACCACACCAATGAATCCATCCTCCCCCAAAAGGCTTTAATGCTTCTTTGGTGTATGGTAGTACAAACTCTTTAATTAGTTCTGGTGATAGGAGTGTCACGGAATCTTCACATATCCTAACCCCACCTTTCCCCATATACAGGGCGTTATGATACCCTTTATCAAACTCTTCTCCTATTGCCTTCTTCAAAATCTCAGTTACTCCAATATATGCTTTGGTTGATAATTTCATAAGCCTATGTACAAAATCCGGATCATCATAAATATCCGTAAAAATCTCTTCCCCTCTGAGTAAATGGGCAATATCAAATGGTCCCTGGGTATCTGGTAAAAATATATGCGCTTTATTCTCCATCTCTTCCTTGAAATACTCTATATATTCAATTGCCATAGGCATTAAACCTCTATCCTTAATATCTTCTGGGAATTCAAAATTGGTTACCTCTTCTTTTGATAAATGTCTCCCTAACCATGGCATCTTATCTTCAAAGACTATTTGTTCTAATCCAAAAATTGAGGGGATAAAACCCGTACCAAAATTTACCCTCATAGATAACTGTGCGTCACTATTACCACGACTCTGGGCTATTAGTTGCCAGAGATTTTCTATAAACATCTTATCCTTATTGTAAAACTGTTCCTTCAAATTGTATCTTGGAAAATTTTGTCTTTCTGGAACCTTACCACTTATAACGATAGGGAGATAATCCGGCTCTTCGTCTTCCCATATTGATTTCTGTCTTTCCCAACCTTTATCTATTATATCTTGGTCAGGTTCCAAGAATTCCAGAATTATGTCTGCTTCCCTGGTCTTTTTCGTCAATTCGTTATTCACCTCACCATCTTTAACAATGCCCTTCTATAATCCTCTGCCTCTAAATTATCCACTTCTTTTATCTCTTTCGGTGTGAGGAATTTCACTTTGCCAAATATATACGATGCCAATAGAGTCTTAGACGCCTCTTCAATGAGTAACATCCTGTAGTAGGCCTCTCTCAGATTCGTCCCTACTGTAAGTACCCCATGGTTAGCCATAAGTATACAGTTATGGGATTTTATCTCACTTACTACCTCATCTGCGAGTTCTTTCCCTGCCGGGATAACGTATCTTATCGTAGGGACTTCTTTACCAACTAAAGCAGCAAAATCCGGATATAGCGGTTTTAGTTTGACTCCTGAACTTGCTACTGCAGTAGCTATAGGTGCATGGGTATGGACTACTGCCATTATATCTTTCCTTACCAGATAACATCCTAAGTGCATCAATATCTCACAAGTTGGCTTAGAATCTCCATCAACTACCTTACCATTCTTAAGGTCAACACCTACATAATCCTTCTCTTTTGCATCTTCAAATGATACGCCACTTGCCTTTAAATATACAATGTTGCCCACACGGACACTCGTATTTCCGCCAGGTCCAACCACGAGATTCTTACTCGCTATCAGCCTGCCATATTTAACCAGTTCCTTCCTTACTTTGCTGTCCTCTGGCATACTCCCTCCATTAAGATAATTGTATAACTATAGAAATATCTTTCGTAGCATACTGGATGATTCTATAGCATCATTCTTTGATATTATTTCTCCTATATAGTCCATGCCGATTTGGTTTATTTTGTCTAATAGCCCTTTTATCCACTGAATAGACTCTGTTGCTGCCTGGACACCATCTTCTCTGTATGGGAATATATCAAGGGTCAACCAACCATTGTAGTTCGTCCTCTTTAGCCAGTAAAGTGTCTCTAAAAGTTCAAACGTATGTACAGAACCTGCCATCATGTCATCATCCCATGTGTGCCAGTTATCATTGAAATGCATATATGATAGTTTGGAATAATTAGGCATATTTAGGAGTGCTATTGATTCTGCTACATTCTCTCCTCCCATTGAGGCATGTCCTGTATCTAATAGACACCCAACATTCTCCCGTCCAACTTCATTTATCAAAAGCAGGGTCTTCCCTACCGTATTTATAAATATATGCGTCCTCGGCTCTTTCATCTTGTATTCTATTAATACCTCTACGTCCTTGCGATGGTCTGCACATTCACGCATACCTTCTACCATCCATTCCCATGTCTTTTGATAGTCTGCCTGGAAATAGTAGTCATATCCATCCTGTCCAGGCCATACATCAACGTATCTGCAGCCTGCCTCTTGAGCCCAGTCCATCACCTTCTTTACCTCTGCAATCGCTGCTCTGCGTGTCTTTGGGTCAATAGACGTTAAACTCCCGTTCTTCCATTTAGCTTGTGTCCATAAATCTGGTGTGAGCATACATATCTCAAGGCCTCTGTCTTTCACTGCCTTCTTCATCTTATCCATATTCTTGTCATTGATATGCCAGTTACCTACAAGTTCTATTCCTTTGAGTCCCTTAACCTTTGTCGCTAAATCAAGCATACCTTCTACTGTACTTGCCCCTCCACCATATCCAGACAAACAATACCTGTCTGCGCACGATGCAAATGTTGGTAGACATGCCCCGAATTTATAGTCACTCATTTGACTTACTCCTTAAAATACAAATGGCTTCGGCTGGAATTTCGGTGCCACACGCAGCCATGGTGTCTTTGGTCTTTCTATATATCCCCACTTCTCTAATGCCCTCCTTAACTCATGGTTCTCTTGTTTACGTGCATAATCAACTATATTCTCACCCTTAATAACACATGCAATTGCCTGCTGCCATGCCTTTGCCCCTGCTGTATATCCATCTGGATGGCCTAACATACCACCCCCTGCAGGGATTACTATATCAGGTCCGTATTCTCCTATGATAACCGGTGCAAGTCCAGGATATACCCCTGCACAGGGCATCGGCCAGGTTTGTTTTATATGGTATAATGGTGCCAACTTTACATGTGATGTCCTTATTCCCTCTTCAAGACTTACCATTGGTATACTTGACCAGTAAGTCGGGGTAAGCATCAAATCTGCACCACATAATCTACATAACTTTGCAAATACTGGCCAGGATATCCTTGGCTGTGCTGCTATCATGTGTGAGGCATGTAAAAGGATTGGGACATTGATTTCCGGATCCTCTGCCAAAGCACGGAGCGTGGATATCCCGGCTGAGTAACACAGCAAGATTCCGCTGGCTCCCAGTTCCACTGCTCTGTGGGCCCGATCCACTACACGCGTAACTTCATCTGTGATGCTTACAAAGTATATGACCTTCTTACCTGTCTTCTTCTCTGCCTTTAGAAGTGCCTCATTTACTCTCTTTAACCTATCTTCAAATTTGTTATTGTATGTATCACTTATCATCTCATCATCTTTTACCATATCAACGCCACCTAATGCTGTCTGGTATACCTGGTTAGCAGTTTGTTCTGGTGTCATTCCCATCTTTGGCTTTATGATATGGAGTGAAAGTGGCCTCTCAGGAATCTTTAACATCTCACGTATACCTGTGATACCGAATTTTGGTCCTTTGAAATTCTTTGCCAATTCTTCAGGAATAAACACATCCAATAGACGCAATTTGTCAGAATATGCAAAACAATTACCTGCTATAGACAATAACATCATAGGGACATTATTTATCCAGGCATTTATCGGAAATGCCAACTGAACAACAGCACTCTTGGTATAAGCATCCCCAGATGGTATCTCATAATAACCGACCATCTTACCTGATAAAGCCTTACGCACATCACCAGTATCCTCTTCTATCTTCTCCCATGTCCCTGTAGAACCCTCTAATGCCATCGCCTGGATTAAGGCAAAATGGTCTATAAAGTCCTCACCCTGTAGTGTATCCTTCATATAGTATGTAGCAACTATATGGTTCTTCTTATCTATCCCATCTAATGTCTGGATAAATATCTCTGGGTCATAATATCTTTCAAACATTCTAACTCCCTCCTTTTCAACCGCTTTTATCATTATTCATTGTGAAAAACTTCCTCTAATCTCATAAGTTGACCTGCTGCAGGGTCACCTGAACCAGTTTCAAAAAATGGTGATGTAAGTTTCTGCCATCTTGTGTTTATATCAGAGGCAGCAATTGTTTTTAATGTATCTCCCCAATCCATCGTTTCAAAATAACCTACAAGCAATCCATCTTCTCTTATAAAAAGTGAATAATTATGAAAACCAGATTTCTTGAGAAGCTCAAGCATTTCCGGCCATGCTTTCTTGTGAATCCTCTTATACTCATCAATCATATCAGATTTAACCTTTAGCAAAAAACAAACTCTCTCCATCTGTCATTTCACCTCCTGGTCATACAATCATATCTTAACATTGCCTTTCAATCTTATATCTTCAGATGAACTGCCAATCATAATTTCAAAAGTTCCTTGCTCTAAAACCGGTTTCAGTGAACAGTCCAAAAAAGAAAAATCTCTTTCAGCAAGCATAAATTCTACACTTTTCTTTTCCTTTGGCTCTAATGTAATTCTTCTGAAGCCTTTTAACTCTTTTACAGGCCTGCTCAAACTACTAAAGGTATCACGTATATATAACTGAACTACTTCATCGCCTTTATATCTGCCAACATTTGTTACATCCGAACTTACTTTTACCTGAAATTTGCCTTTGGCCTTTATTTTCTCTATCTTAAGATTCTTGTAGTCAAATCTTGTGTAACTAAGTCCATGTCCAAAGGGGAACAATGCCTGTTTCCCTCTTAAATCAACATAATCGTATAATCTACCTGTAGGTTTGTAATTATAATAGAGCGGAACCTGGCCGGTAACTATTGGAAAAGTAATAGGTAGTTTTCCTCCGGGATTGTAATCACCAAAGATAACATCAGCGATAGCATTTCCGCCCTCTTCGCCTGGATACCAGCTTTCTACAACTGCTTGAACCTTATCCAACCACTTATTCATGGTTATAGCACTTCCATTAATCAGTATTACAATCACATTCGCGTTTGTATCACATATTTGATTTATTAAATCCTCCTGAACGCCTGGTAAATCTAAGTTACATCTATCACAATCTTCTCCTTCTGTCTCAAGATATGAATTACCCATAAACAAAACAGCTACGTCAGACTTCTTGGCTATTTCCACTGCTTTCTTAAACCCTCTATTAGAATTTCCCTTTATTTTACAGCCTTCAGCAAAGTAAATTTTTATATTATTAGAAACCTTGTTTTTAATTCCTTCAAGAGGTGTTATGACTTCTATGCCGTGACCGCTGTATGCACCAAGTCTTGCTTCATTAGCATTAGGTCCTATAATAGCAATTGCCTTTACATTTTTATTTAAAGGGAGAATTTTGTTGTTTTTTAACAGGACTATACTCTCTCTGGAGGTCTCTAAAGCCAGTTCTCTGTGTTCACAGCAATCAGAGATTTCTGCTGCAGCTTCCGGATTAACATAAGGATTCTCAAACAGACCCAACCAGAATTTCACACTCAAAACTCTGGATACAGCCCCATCAATCACTTTTTTAGATAATTTGCCGCTTTTGACCAATCTCATAAGTTCTCCAAAACAATCAATGTTGGGTAGCTCTATATCCAATCCTGCTTCTATTACTCTTTTAGCTGCTTCTGCTTTTGTTTTTGCGACGTTATGAAACTTATGAATACGTACTACTGAAAAATAATCTGAAACTACAATGCCTTTGAATTTCCACTCCTTTCTCAAGACATCGGTAAGCAGCCATCTATCACAGGAACAAGGGGTGCCATCAATTGAATTATAGGCAGCCATTATAGACAATGCCCCGGCTTCTTCCACACATGCTTGGAAAGCAGGGAAATATATTTCTCTTAAGATTCTTTCAGATAAATGGATAGCATTGCTATCCCTACCTCCGTCACCGACAAAATTTGCTGCAAAATGTTTTGGGGTGGCAACTACTTTTTGGGACTGGATCCCCCTCACAAAAGATACTGCCATACGAGAAGTTAAATAAGGGTCTTCCCCATAAGTCTCCTCTGTCCTTCCGCATCTGGGGTCCCTGGTAATATTTATTGTTGGAGAAAGTGCCTGGTGAATACCCCTTAGCCTCGCTTCTTTGCCAATAGCAACAGCCATTTTTTCAATCAGCTCTGGATTCCAGGTGCTCGCCAGTCCAATTGCTTGAGGAAAACTAGTTGAACCTTTTGCCATGCATCCGTGAAGACACTCCTCATGAATTATTACAGGTATTCCCAGCCGGGTATGTTCAACCGCAAATCTCTGGATTTCATTTGCAAGTTTTGCCCCCTTCTTGGGCTCAAACGGCCGAAGAACAACACTTATTTGACCCATACCTTTACCAATGGTCTTTTTTGCTTTTTCAAAGGAAAATTTCCAGTTCTCTAAAATACTGTCAGGTAAAATAGCACAAAGTTGACTAATTTTTTCTTCAAGCGTCATTTTTCTAATCAACTCTTTAGCTCTGGTCGCAACCGGTAAGTTAGAATTCAAATATTTTACTTTCCTATCCTTCATTCTCTCACCTTTACTTCAATAGCCAAAACCCAATCCTGCCGGATCGGTGGCGCTGGCGGGTGCCAGTTGCTTTGTTTATCTGGAGTGACAACCCCTAAATCATACTCCAGGCCGTTTTTGGGGTCAAAGTAGAATGCCCGACATCTTAGACTTTCTTCAATATTCTTAATTATCAAATCGAACTGGGCTTCTATGAAGAAACAACCCATAAAGATTAGCCGGAGATTTCCAGGAATACCGGCTGAATAAAGAGCCGAATCTTGCTTGCTTGTTTCAGCCCACTCTGGATGCGGCTCAAGTTGCCACCAGTGGTAACGTTCCAAAAACCGTTTGGCAATTCCCAGATGACTTGAGCCTGGCAACTGGCAAGCCTCCTCCCAGGGAGTATCTCCCCATGATATGCCAGTAGGGGAAGGGCCAAAAGGTTTTTCTTTTGTGTTGACCTGCCAGATGCCATTGGCGCCATAGGTATGTCCACCAGCACCTGATAGAAGACAGGACCAGAAGAGAAAACGCTGAATCTCCTGCCGGCTGGATTCCAAAATCCCTTCGTAGCACACCTCTCCTACTAAAACTGGCATTTTGGGTTTTCTCTCAAGAGAAGTTGTCAGCATATTCAGGGTTTTAGATAAACTCTTGTGACTGCCATGTCCTGTCTGAAGCATATCTATATCTAAAAGAGACGCCTCGTTAACCGTATCGTGTCCATAATCCATAGAATGGATAGTGATGGGATGATGGTAAGGGTCTGTGGAGCGAAGATAACGGGTTACTTCAGTCCAGCCAGCCCTGCTCTTGATTAGATATTCCTGCCGTCTGTTCTCCTGCTCTTTCCCTGTCCTGGCAAAATCGGCCTGGTAATATGGCATAACTGCTTCACCTGCCATACACCAGATAACCGGACTGGCACCATATCTTGCCAAAAGGTAACGCCAGTGTTTCTTCATCTTTTCTAAGCCCATAAACTCCAGAAAGTAGCCCCAGCAGCCTACAATGCAAGGCACCAGACCTGACTCTACAAGATAATTGATTCTCAAATCAGCCATATCAAAATAGGCAGGGTTGATGGACGAATAGTCTTTTCTCCATGGGAATCCATCTTCGTTGGCACCTCTCTCATCAAAAGGCGGCATATCCGGATAGAGCCCAGCCACTATCTGGATTACAGTAAACCCTTTAGCAATTCTATCCTTAACGAGGAACTGGAAATCAGCAGGCCAGCGCAGCCGTTTACAGAGCCCCATCCACCATGTATCACCTAACCAGAAAAAAGGTGTGCCGTCAAGATGTTCAAGGTATCTCCGATTTTTACTCAGCCGCAGCAGTCCATGTTTAAGCAGATGATTATTCCCGGTGTAAGGGGTGACTTCAATTATACCTTTCTGTCCGTGAAGACTCGGATTTGAGTAATCTGAACAAACTGTCCGGTAAGAATACTCGCCCGTTATTGGAGATGAAAAACGAATCTTCCAGAGATTATCCCCGGCCCAGAAACCAGGCACTACCTTTTCTATCCCTTCCGCGTCTATAAAAATTACATCAAGTTCAAGTTTATTAAATGGGTCTTTATAGGCTTTACCTGAGTAGAACGAAAACTCCGCAACACAGTTCTGCTCAACAAAATATTTCATAATATTTCTCTCTAAATTTATTATTTTCCAGTGGGACCTTACCCTATCGGGTTGTTATAAGATACCGCAGACAAGGCGGTCGGCTACTCTTTCAAACGGATATAGTCAATCTCTATCTGTGTCCCCTCCGGGACATCTGATGGTTCAATATCAACCCGCAAATGCAGGATATTCCCCTTCCAATATCCGTGTTTGCTCATGTCAACAACATAATCGTGGAATTGATTGTCCGGATTCAAACCAAAGGAGACGTGTTTGTCCGGATAACCAAACTCGGGTGACTCAGATGTTCCGAAATAAACCCACCCATTCTTACCTGCAGAGGCTTTAAGCCGTATTTCCACTGTTTTAAACTTACTGGCGTCGGCAGTTATCTCAGGGCCTACCAAAAACGGGTCAACCCCTGTTACTGAGCTTTTCAATATGCCTCCAGCCACAGTTGGAGGAGCAAAACCCTGTCTCTCATCCCCCCAACCTTCTGTATTAGAGTCAACATCAAAACCCCATGCCAGTTTTTCTGGTTTGCCTGCAGGTTGCTCCGGCTCAGATATTTTAGTACTGCCCAACCGGATATAGTCAATCTCAATCTGTGTCCCCTCCGGGACATCTGGTGGTTCAATATCAATCCGCAAATGCAGGATATTCCCCTTCCAACTTCCGTGTTTGCTCATGTCAACAACATAATCGTGGAATTGATTGTCCGGATTTAACCTGAAGGAGATATGTTTGTCAGGAGCACCAAACTCCGGTGACTCAGATGTCCCGAAATAGACCCACCCATTCTTACCTGCAGAAGCCTTGAGCCGTATCTCTACTGTCTTAAATTTGCCGGCATCAGCGTTTATCTCCGGACCTACCAAAAACGGGTCAAATCCTGTTACTGAACTTTTCAATATACCTCCACCCACAGTTGCAGGAGCAAAACCCTGCCCTTCATCACCCCAGCCTTCTGTATCAGAGTCAACATCAAAATTCCAGGCCAGTTTTTCTGCCTCATCTGCGGCAGCCGCCCATGCCTTCTTTCCAGTTTCACTTAATGCTGGCAATAGCATATCTGTTAGAATAGTAATTATACTTATTACCAGAAGCAGTTCAATTAAAACAGACAAGTGTCTTGGGCTAAACATCCGTCTAACGATTCTCTTAATCATCTTACTCCACTCCTTTCATAAATGACAACTTTTTAGATTTTCTTAACCGTGAGCAATGTTTCATTACTTACTTTTCATTTATCCGTCTCCAAAATCATAGAAATACTAATTATTCTCTTCACCGCCTTTCTCCAGATGTCGAAAAATCTCTTTTGTAAAGTGCTACCAACTCCTGGCAGACTTGCTTAACATCCTTCTTATCATACCAAACTGACTCAATCTCCCTATTAATTATAGACCCTATCTCCAGCCATTTTGCATGCTCGGGAGGGGGGTAGACATAATTCATTGCTTCAACAGCCGCCTGCTTATTCCGTGGCAGTGTATGAGGGTCTAAAAACCATGATGATTTGGCCAATGGTATGTATGAAGGTAACTCTACTGATGCCAAATCCTTCATCCCCTCGGCCCCTGTCAGCCACTTGATCCACTCCCATGCCTGCTGGGGATGCTTTGACTGGGTAGTAATAGCTAAAGCACTGCCCACGACCATTGAGCCCCTCCTTACTTTTCCACTGGGTAGCGGCGCAATATCCCAATCAAATTTACATGTCTGCCGCAGTATAGAGACCGCCGGATACATCTCTATATGCATAGCCATTTTACCCATAGTAAAGAATTCTCTTCTGCTACCAACACCGGCAATCTCCCCCTCAGGGGGAAGCGGAGTCACCCGATATTTGCGAATCAGGTCAGCTTTAAACTGAATTGCCTCTATTGCCTCAGGGCTGTCAAGAAGGCATCTTTTTCCATCCTCTGAAAGCACTCTACCTCCATTCTGCCAGATAAGGTCAAATAACGGATATGGACCGGCACCATACTGAATAATTCCTCCACTTTCATCTCGTTTGGTTAATCTCTTAGCCGCTTCTAAAAAGTCATCCCATGTCCAGGACTCGTTAGGAAACTCTACACCTTCTTTCGCAAACATCTCTTTATTGTAGTAGAGAATACTGGCAGAAGCATCCTTGGGAAGCCCGTAGAGATGCCCTTTATAAGTAAAAGTCCTGAGCATGCCCGGATAATAATCATTTAGATTAAAATCAGGGTCTTTTTCTATAAAAGGCTCTATTTCACGGAGGGCATTCTTGGATGACCACACAGGAAGAGCGTTTGGGTACATGAAGATGACATCAGGGGCGGTATTCCCCGCAAACATGGTTAGTATTTTTGACTCGTAATCAGCGGTGATATACAGCACTCTGAGGTTAATATGAGGATGTGTCTTCCTGAATTTTTCAAATATGCGGTCATAGATTTTTAGAAGATCAGGCGGGCAAGGAGGATGGGCATAGACTATGGTTACCTTACCTGCCTTTGCTTCCGGACTTTCTTTATCAGTCCGCGATGAACAACCGTTCATAAAACCCACTGCGAAAACCAACAAGACTACGATAAAGCACCTGCTAAGTTCTCGTCTCCAGATAAATTCTCCCTGTCTCATTGAATTCTCCTCCTCTTCAAGACTTTAATTAACTACAGTATCACACATGGCAACAATATTTTCTGAAGGCGTGCCGTATTGAATATTATGAACAGCCGCAAAAACAAAGCCTCCACCTGGAGAGAATATCTTTATTCTATTCTCAACTTCCTTCTTAACTTCTTCTACAGTACCTCTGGGTAAAGTTGACTGGGTATCAACACCCCCTCCCCAGAATACAATTTTATCACCAAATTTTTCTTTTAGGGTTTTGGGGTCCATATTGGCTGCAGAACATTGAACAGGATTCAAAATATCTACTCCCGCTTCAATAAAATATTCTATAATATTGGCTATTGACCCACAAGAATGGAAAAAAGTCTTCCAATTTGTATTCTCATGAACCCAATCATTTATCTTTTTATAATGGGGTACATATAATTCTTTGAAAATTGAAGGATTAAAAAACTCACCCATCTGAGTACCATAGTCATTACCTGTAATAACTACTGCCTGGATTTTATCTCCAACTGCCTGTTTATACAATTTCAAATTCTCTATAGACTTCTCTACCTCTGCACTAAAAAGATCATTAACGTAATCAGGCTCACTAATTAATAAAACCATAGAGTCAGAAAAATTACCAACAAGATCCAGGCCACCTTTCCAAAATTGTCCAAGAATTGCATAATCTGTGTGTTTATAAAGATAATCTGCATTCTTACTTATAAATTTTAATTCCTCATCTGTAAATATTTTTATACCTTTTTTGAATTCATTTATATCTGGTTTTTCAAATTTATCTGAAAATTGAGTTGATACAACACTATCAAAATAAAGACCATCTTTAGGCATTCTGGCCACAATAGGTTTACTTAAATCACCCCCTTCATGAAGTATATAATCTCCATGCTCATCAATAACCAGATTGAATTGACCCGGAACCTCAACATCATACCCGGCAAACCTCCATTTTTTCCAATCCTTATTCTTTAAACCAAATACTAACTCAAGTAAATTAAGCGAAACAACATCCACATTAAGCCTACGCCTTACTGGTTCTTCAACTTCAGCCAGCATCTGATAGACATCAAAAACACGAGTTGTTCCTGTATTTAATTCTAAATGCTCTTTTAATTTGATATAAGCCGCTGCTGATATACCTGTAACTGTGGAACCTCCTATGTCCAGGGGAACCCTATCAGGCTCTTGGTGATTTATGCTCTTAATTACTCTTTCTCTTGATGTCATAATTTCCCATCTTAGTTACTCTCTCAAACGGATATAATCAATCTCAACCTGTGTCCCTTCTTTAACATTCGGCGGCTCAATATCAACCCGCAGCTGCAAGATATTGCCTTTCCAGTTTGCGTGTTTGCTCATATCAACAACATAGTCGTGAAATTGATTGTCTGAATTCAACCTGAAGGAGACATGTTTGTCCGGAACGCCAAACTCCGGTGACTCAGATGTCCTGAAATAAACCCACCCATTATTTCCTGCAGAGGCTTTGAGTCGTATCTCTACGGTTTTAAACTTGCCGGCGTCAACATTTATCTCTGGCCCTACTATAAACGGGTCAAATCCTGTTACTGAGCTTTTCAATATGCCTCCAGCCACAGCGGGAGAAGCAAAACCCTGTCTCTCATCACCCCAGCCTTCTGTATCAAAGTCAGCATCAAAATCCCATGCCAGTTTTTCTGCCTCATCTGCCAGTTGGCTCGTCCCAGATGTCTGAATATTATTAATCACGAGGTTTATCTTGGGACCCTTGAATTTAGTCTTTACGAATATATATTTATCCTTCGCATAATAATCCCAGCCTTCTTCTGTCCCCTCCAGGCTGCTAACAGCCAGAAGTTCTATATTATCCTTAATGACAGAACCGGGCTTTGTCAGTCCAGTAATCACGGTATAACACGATTCGCCTGCAAAATATTCAAGGGTGAGCATTAGTTTGTCTCCCGCGACCTTTGCTTCTTGAACTTTTCCCCCTGAGCTGATATGAAGTCGTGATGAATTTAGAGAAATAACCTTGGTAGAAATATCAGGGTCATGTCCCAACAATCTATATATATTTGTTAACTTGCTTTCCGGATTGAGCACAAGGGGGCTAAAAGTGGTGAAGTAGTCTTTAACGGCATCCGTATAGCACCCCTCTGCTGCCCCCTCAGTAAGAGTCTGATACATAGCACTAACAGTAATCCCTTCTGCAATAGTCTTCCAGGGCAGGCTCTGGTCATACTCAGAAAGTTTCTGTATGCTATATGCATACACTAAACCACACCACTGCACAGGAGCACCGAACCAGGAGTAGATAAAATACGTCGCACCATAAACAGGAATTGAGGCATATCGCATTAAAGGGATACTCGGCTCCTGCCATAAATACAAGAAGGGCAAACTCGCCTTTGCCCAATAAACAGCCCGCCTCAGATATTCTTTTTCTTTAGTAATCTCGTAAGCCTCTAAATATGCTTGAATGGCACGAGCAGAAGCCACGATATCGGGTGCATGAAGAGGAGCCTCCCAGGACTGGGCACCCCTTGGCACGCTGAAACGGTCCATAAAGTGGAGTGCCTTCAATCCAGCCTGCAGGTAACTTTCCTTGCCGCTTATTCTTGCATATTTTAGAATAAGATTGGCGTTGTAGGCACAGGTACCCAGTTCTGCATCGCCGATTTTCCCGAGGCCGAAGCCTTTACTTGCTTCATCCATAATAAAAAATCCCCATCTGCCATCCTTACTTTGAGAACCTATAAGGCTCCTAACTTCACTTTCGGCTCCTTTTAAACTTTCTTTTAGATAGCCGTAATGAAAAGGAAATTCCCATGCTAAGGTGCCAGCGTAACCACCCCCTCGAGAAGCAAGTCCTTTAGGTCCCATATTTTGTAAGATCTCATCTATGGCCAATATTACCCTTTTTCTTATGTCCTCCTTCAAATTTTTGTCTTTAGTCAGAATAGAATCAATCCACAATAGATAAGCATATCCTGGGGATGGAGAAACATTTCCCCTAACACCTCTGGTCATTACATCACACCAACTCTTTTTTTGAGGATCCCAGAGGGTATTAAGGAAAGCCTCCCTGCTGAGTTTTATATCTTCCTCAAAACTTCTTGGCTTTGGGGCCGGCTTTGGCAATCCATACGCCTCTATCCAGGCCGGAACCGCATCTACAATTTCAGCAGGATACTTTAAGGCAATCTTTGATTCAATAGAAATGGGGCTATTTGGATTCAGCCTATAGGCAGTCTCAGCCTGATTTGTATTTTCTAAAACCCACTTGGGGACCGAAGGAATAAAGAGACCAAGAAAATGATTATCTTGTCCGTCAATCCAGTTCGGCGAGACGAAACGAGCAGAAATGAGACTGTTTTTGCCGTCCCATTTATACTGGGTATCCCACATTAAACTTATCAGAGACTGGTCCTTCAACACTGCCATCAGGGGAACAGTGACTTTATAGGGATGAGGCACCCAGCGGCGACTAAGTGGTGCACTAATGGCGCGCGTGGATGAAGAATACTCATCTCTCTCAAGAAATTCTAATCCCGGAAAAAGGGCATGGTCCTTATTGGGACCAAAGTTTCCCTCCCCAACTAATAAAGTAGGGCCATTGAATTTCATCAAATCTTTGCCTTGGTCACATACAGCAGTATACCTTGCTGTAACTATGCTGCCGCTCTTTTGCATTGAAAATTCAAAGGAAAATGCCCAACTCGCTCCTTCGGAATCATGATAAGACTTTGTTAGTCTGAGGCCTGCCTCTTTGCCATCATCAACCAATATCTTAAACTCATCCGGTAGGATATTCAGGAATTGCTGTTTCCCCGAGGAATCACGAAAAGAAACAAGGCCTATTGGCTGGCTGACACCCATCAGATTCCAAACAGAATCTTTATATAGATAGAGCAAATAGTAATTAAAACCCGAAGTGCCTTTGACGAACACTACACGAATGGTCTCATTTTCCATTATTAGATTTTTGTTGTACTCGTAGATTGAAACCCTGCTATCTTTCTTATCAGTCAGGACAGGTATGGCCGGATAAACAGTCATAGACGTGGAATGGACAATCCTGTTAATTTCATCTCCACTAAATTCCACTCCTACTTTGTATGTCCCTGACGGGGCACCCCGAACAGCCCACAGCAGTTTCTTCTCCTGCCCTGGGGCAACCTCTCCCATTGTCTTCTTCGCTTTATCCTCAGCCAATGAAAGACCTTCCGGAAGAATAATGGCAGCAGACACACTTCCTTCAACTCCAAAAGGATTCTCTTTAATGTTATGGACAACACACTGTAGATTAAATGCCTTTCCTTCATTGACAAGGCCAACTGAGGGGCCGAATGACCTCAAGGCGATTTGAGCAGGATAATTAATAAAGTTTATCTTTCCAATCTCAATACCCTTTACTGACCTCATATCTTTACCCATAATCTCAGCCCGAACATTCACAGATGATACCTTTGCCCCACGCAGGTCATACTCAACTACTGCTATGGAATTATTTTCTGTCTTGTCAGAGGAATAGATAAACTCTTTTTTGCCTGTATTCCTGCCGTCCTGATTTAATAGTTCAAGAGTCAACCTGACATTTTCATCCCCCAGGGTAGTAAACCCTGGCAGATATTCAATCGCCAACAATCCTTTCTGATATTTAGGAGTAATATTCGTAAAGACAGAAAGTCCTTTCTCAATTAATTCTCGTTTGAGCAGCCAAATCTGTGGCTTTCCCCAGAGTGACCAATCATAATTACCATTCTCAAGAGCATTCACGGAGAGTGAAATGTCCACTTTTTTACCAGCATACCTGCTTAGGTCCACTCCCCTTGATGCCCATTCTTTAGCCCTATACTTTTCCCTAAAAACGGTATCGTTATTTGCCAGTACCGAGTATTCAACCCCATCGGCTGGATTCGCGGGGTCATCAAATTTTGCCCCATCCTGGAAACCCAGGTGGAAAGTCATAACTAATAAGCCCCCCTTATCAATAGCAGGCATAGTCAAAGATGCATATCTCATGGAAGCTGTTCCCTCGGCAGCAGGAGGATGCTGAAAAATAGAATCCTTTGCTATTCCGCCACTTTTAGACCCGGGAGTTACGTCTGTCCTTAGTGTGTTGCTAACCTCAGCCGAATTAAATTTATCAATAAGGTCATAGATTAAGAATATCTCGCTTTTCCCGCTTATTACAACCTCAGACACGCCCTCCGCCCCCGGCACTTTTTCTCCTGCCTCACTTAATGACATAAACAGCGTATCTGTCAGGCTAACAATTATGCCTATTACCAGAAACAGTCTGGTTAAAGCAAACAATCGCTTAAGAATCTTTTTAATCATTTCAATCTCCTTATTTATCCTCTAATCGTTTATAGTATAATCTGTCTGCGTTAAAGCATTTACTCTGTACCATTTCGCATGCCCGTCAACAAATAGATAGCTCCCACCACCGCGGTGCCAATCGGAATCAGCCCAAGCCCAGATTGTGTACGCGTCGGTCCCATAGTAGCAGTTTTGCCATGAGGCTAACCCCCGCCGCAGTTCCATCAGACAGATAGTCCCTGATGGATTTTGAACCTGGGATAGTTTGACTCCAAGTCCCGACTGGTTCCCATATATAGAGTTGGGACTGTAATTACAAAGATAAGGACTATAACCGTAAGTACGTGGTGGATTTCCGCCTGTTCTTGCAACCCTATCATTGGGACATTTAAGTAGAGATACATTTTTGTAGTAAGGATTTAGTTGTCCATCCCACTGAATGGTAACCGGATCTGGAGTACTCCCTTGGGAGGGAAAAGTTTCATTGTTATCTTGAAGAGACATCATAATAGCCAATCCTAACTGTTTCAGGTTACTGAGACAAGTTGTCTGTTTGGCCGTTTCTCTGGCATTTTGCAGCGCTGGCAGGAGCATCGCCGCCAGTATGGCAATAATTGTAATCACGACTAATAATTCTATAAGCGTAAATCCTCGCAACTTCATCCCTGACTTCTTCCAACCTATTTTTACATCTTTTCCCCATAGGCGCATTTTTATTATAACATAAACTTTCTGGCCTATCAACAGTAGATTGACTCACAATCCTTAAAGATAGCCAATGAACTTGAGAAAATTATCTCTTACTCATGTTCAACAACTTAACCTTCTTTCTCCAGTTTTGACATTCTCTCTTCAAGTTCCAAAATGTATAAATATGCTTCCTCCAATTTCTCTAATAGCATATCGCTCCGCTCAAAAATACCACTTGCCTCACGGGAAATTCCCGGGAGGTGTCGTTCTTCCTGTATATAGATACGTAACTCATCAAAATTTAAAGGGCCCTTGTAACCTTTATCATTTGCGCCTTCAACAAAATGGTTAAATACATAATCGGGATTGGTATAGGCTGTTCCGTTTCTATATATATCTCCGGATACATTGATTGTGCCATAACCTTTATCACCACCAGTGGGCGCTCCTACCTGAAGGCCATCGCTGATACGGATTCGTTCCGCCACTGCCCCCCATACGCTGGTGCGAAGAATAAATTCACTTGTTTCGGATCCAGCTGATGCGTTAAGCCACTTGGCACCAAAATCAGCCGCCAACACGCCAGTAGTTCCGTTAGCATTTTCTAACTTTAGTTGGACCAAACTACCAAAGCCATTTTCTACGGTTCCAGAACTCTCACGGGAGATATCTATGGCCTGGACAAGATTATTTGTACCTGAAGCACTATTAAAACTGTGTCGCAGTGTCCCGGATATCTCAATCTGCCCAGCCTGAACACTCTGAATATATTCACCTGCACTCCATTTAATTTTGCCAAGATTATTGGCCCCGGTGCCCATATAGATAGCGGCATCTGAATATGTCCCACCATCTAAGGCAAGCCCTCTTCTGAACCCACTTCCCTGAGAATCCAGAAAGATTGCATCTGTAATATTCACAGGGCCGACAGTTTGGCTAATCTGCAATCCGCGGGAAAGTGCAGGTGTTGCACTTGATTCTATGGTGGTTTGGGCAATAATTCCCGTAATAATGGCATTAGAAGTTGCATTTACCCCTGCTATAGCATGTGCATGAATTGCCTTAGCTTCACCACTACCTTGGGTTGCAACATTAGCTATGAACCCACGGGCACGGCTTCCGAGAAGACCAGAGGTTGTTATATTAGTATAAAAACCCGTCAAAATTCCCTGACCAGTCATAGTCCCGTTTCCCCTAATAAGGTTAATTTCTTGACTATTAAGATTATATGTCGTCTCAGGAAATTCATATCCCGAAGACCGGGCGTTGTTCCCATACGTTGACGAATTTAGATCAAATACATTTGTAAAGTTTGATATGTGACGACCTGTATTAATATTCATGTCAGTGATATTACGCCATGTTGTGCCATCACCCATTTGCATGCCAAAAACTGAGTCCGTCACACGAATAATACGGCCGGCAGTAGCAGAAGGCCGACTTGAGGTGGTATAATTATTCATGATGATATCGGCACAGAATGCGGTTTGTGTTATGCTTGCCAAAAAGACCATAACAAATATCCTCAATACCTTATTAATGTTTGCCATCTTTAACTCCTTTCAGCTGCCCTGCTCCATTAGTGAAGGGACACCCACCGCTCAATGGCGATGGGTGTCCGCTCCATCTTCTTCTTCCTGAAGACTGCCGCTTAGTTGCCTCTTCTCTTCTTGCCGACATCACTCTGTGCCCTGACATGAACCACGCAAGAAGACAGTTCTTCTGCCTGCTCCTCTGTCAGACACATCCCAGAAATCTCCTCCTCTACAAAATGTGCGACCTGGGAGACATAATCACCGTGATTCTTGTACTGCCCGTTAGTTGGAACCGCATCATCAACTGCCTCACCTAACTCCGCACACAGTGCATCAAGGTCCACTGTCTCAGTTACAAACCACAACTCTGCCAGCTGTAGGTTGGTGCTAGTGTCCAACGGATAGTAAACTGGCCAGTTGCCGTAGGTCCCTACAACATGAAACCTCAGATACCGACCGGCTGCATTGACTGTATAACTCGCGGATGTGCCAGGCCTGGCATAGGGCTCACCCAAGAAGGGAACCGGAGGAGCATCTACCACACTAAGCACAAGACTCCACGAAACACCATCATCGGATACCAATACCTCAAAGTCTTTTGGCTGTGCTGTAGGATCGCTCTGACGTGGAAGATAACTTAATTCGCTGATGCATCTGCTCTCACCAAAATCCACATCTATATCTACTGGAAGTGGAGGACCAACCATCGCAAAGCTACTTGGGTCCCTATCCAGAGCCTTTGACAGCGTAAAAAATTCATGTGCCGTAGGCGTAGAAGTTGCTACTGCATCTATAGGTCCCGGTCCAGAAGGGGCATCTGTCAGAAAGTCTATCTCCGCCAGCTGTAGATTACTTGACCAATCGTAGGTTTCTATAACGTGAAATCTCAGATATTGACCGGTTGCGTTAACTATATAACTTGCCCAAGTGTAAGGGATAGCATAGGGCTCCCCAGACATGGGAATGCGAGGAGCATCGTCCACTGCAAGGACAAGATTCCACGAAAAGCCATCATTGGATACCAATACCTCAAAGTCTCTCGGCTGTGAGTTATTCCACTCCCACTGACGGGGAAGCCACTCTATGTCAGTGATGTCTCTGACCTCACCAAAGTCCACATCTATCACAGAGCCGACGTTTTGCTCATACCCTGGTAAAGTTAAATAGTTTCCGGTATACCCTGAGCCGTCCACAAATGCGTACCCATCCACAATCATCGTAAAGTTCTCTAGATTCCCATCCAGAGCATTTGACAGCGTAAAAACTGGATGTGCCTCAGGTGTAGAAGTCACTATGTCAGCTCCCGCCACACCTATTCCAATACTGCCAATTGTCAAAAACAAACTAAACACAATTATTTTCCACTTATCTATCTTTCCCATTTGACTCAACCTCCTTTTTTAGGTAACTTAACAACTAAATCTCGTCTATAACTTCTGAACCTGTTCCATTTTTCAACTCGCTTCTCCTCTATAACCTCACCTCCTTTTTTTAGATTTCTTCCTGCTGAACAAATTTGTTCAGTTTTCACAATATACGTTAAAGAACAACTCGTCCTCAGCCAAGATACTTTATTCCCCCTCCCTTTGGCTATTTTGGAGGAAGATATTGCCCTGAGTTTTTTATTGTGCAAATGTTTTTGCTTTTGCTGTAGATTTCCTTACTATTAGTTCTGGTTTAAAAATGACTTGCTCAAGCTCACAACTCTGTGGGTTCTTAATCTTTTCAAGTAGTATCTCAAGGGCTTTCTTTCCCACCTCTCCTGTCGGCTGTCTAACCGTAGTTAAAGGCGGATGAGAAAATTCAGCTCCTTTAATGTCGTCAAACCCGACGATGGAAACATCTTCTGGAACATTCAGGCCTTCATTTTGCAGCCGCCTCATAGCTCCAATGGCTACCTCGTCATTGGCAGCAAAAATGGCCGTAGGAATATTTCTTTCATTCAACACATCATTAGCTCGCTCATATCCGGTAGCGTAGTCAAAAGCATCATAATAAATTAGTTTCTCATTAAAATCTACTCCAAATTTTGCTAACGCATCTTTATATCCTGCAATTCGCTGTTTCACAAAGGGATGGTCGGGAAAGTTTGTACATAAGAACACGATGTCTCTATGTCCTAATTTTAAGAGATGCTCAACAGCCAGATAGGCACCATATCTTCGGTCCACGGCAACATAGTTGACATCTTCTTCCTGGCCGGTACTAATTATTACCAGAGGAAAATTCTTTTTAATCAACTCCCTGATACAGCGGCCATCTTCCAGCGAGGTAGGATGGACAAAGATCAGTCCGTCAACCTGGCGGGAGAGGAAGTCATCAATATAGGCTTCTTCCCTTTTTGCATCCCCCTCAGTATGACCGATATAAACATGGAATCCGCTTTCCCATGCCAAATTCTCAATATCTTTAATCTTCGCCGTATTAACCTCCTCCCCAAAATGAGCCATAATCAGACCTATGGTAGCTGTATTCTTACGCCGCAGGCTCTTAGCAATAAAATTTGGTAGATAGTTAAGTTCTCGCGCCACAAGGAGTACCCTATCCTTAAGTTCCGCAGAAACATAACATGTAGAACGTTCATTTAGGATATCTGATACTGTCGAGGCTCTTACTCCCACCTTCTCAGCAATGTCTTTCAGTCTGATTGTCATTATTCCCCCCCCCGATTATTTAATCTCGTATCGTTACATATGTATCGTTACGTATAATACGTGAAATTTATGTAAATTCCCCAAAATCATTTCTACCTTACCCCTTTCTATCTTATTATACAGCAAGAATCATGCCACGATTGAAAAAATTTTCTAATTCTTACTGATATTTTTTTATAACTCTTTTATTTTGTAGTAGAAAAAATTTTAAAATATTTTCAAAATCAATTTCTCACCTTCATTTTTCAGATACTCATCTACCCACATTGTGACAATTGATTGACAGTTAGAAGTTATATCTTACTAAAAATATTAAAGTTATGCAAGTGACAACTTTTCCGTCAGGCTATGTCGTTATAACTCATTTTGTTTCAATATATTACATCATGTCCATGACAATGTTTTGTCTTATTACCTCTGAAATGCCTTCCGAACAGGATTAAAATTCCATCCCCTTCAATACTCGCCTGCCGAGTCTTAATGGTACTATGAAAGTACTTAGACTCAATACAATTACCGATAGAATGAGGACCATTACCTCTGCTCTATTTATATATCTACCGGGTTTTCCTTCCATGTAGAAATGGAGTGGCAGTGCCTCAATCGCTATAATAGTGCCGATATACATCATGCTCAATATGATATTGAGTGTCCCGCCTAAACCAGAAACTATGCGCGCAGGGTTATCCTCTTTGAAATTTGGATAGATGGTCCCTAAGCCCACTGATAGCCCAGACAGCGAAAGGCTCATGAGGAAAACTGTACCTGAAGTTACTACATATATCAATGGACTTGCACGGAGCATAATATTTGAAAATGCCATGAGCGATTCAGTAATTACCATACACCCTATTGTGCTGAGCCATAACTTTTCCATCATAATACTATCAACACTGATAGGGGCAAGCCCTACTATCCAGAACCTCTTACCTTCAAGGCTGATTAGAGGAAATACAAAACGCGTGGTGAGACTTGACAGGACAAAACCTGTTGCTACCAGATTAAGAAATGATATTAAGACCTTTGAAGCCTCAGGTGCTACATCGTATGACAGGTTTCTCAAATTTGATATATATATGGCAAGGAGTCCAAAGAATATGGTAAACTGAACCCACTGTGTAGGGTCTCTCATAAAGACTTTTATATCCTTTGTGAGAAGGGCACGTATCTGGGGATTGAGTAATCTGAATATAGGCTCTAAAATCTTCAATGCTCCAGAACCTGCCCGGTAACGCTTGGTTATGTTTGAGCCTTTAAATAGTGCCCAGCCTGGATAATAAACTCTGTTCGCTACAAAAAGACAAATCTGGCAGATTAGGAGGCTATTACTCAATAATACTAAAAGGTGAAAGAACCCTGTCCTGAGATTATTTTTAGCAAATGCCAGGACCCCCTCTGTAAGCCAGTAACTTGGCAGAATAGGCGAATAACTGAATCTCAAACCACGCAGTATCTGATTGATAAGCCCGAATGTATCTGTCTCCTCAAACCTGCCGATATGGAGTAACCCTGAAAATACTACTAATGTTGGTATGAGTACTACAAGGAATGCAATTAATAGCACCACCCCCTTCTTAAGAGAGATGAACCTTGCCAGGACCATTGTGATAAGATTGCCCAATCCTGAAGGGATGAGTAAAAAGGCAATAATGAGTGGCACAATTAAAATATAAAAATATAATCCTGCCTGCATGATAGTGCCGAAACTCACAAGAAGCGGGATAGATAGAAATATGAATGCCCATGAACTATAAATGAGCGTCTCTATAAATCTTAACGAAAATATCCTTCTATATGCGATAGGCAAAGACATCAAAAAGTGGACTTCATCTGATGAGTATAGGGTGGAGAATGAAACTATTACGTTACTGAATATCAGCATCAGGAAGAGTGCCATAAAGAAGACGCCTAAGAGTTTCTCTATCAAGAAGTCGCCAATTCCCGGGATTGATTTTAGATAGATAAATCCTCTTAAGAATAACAGATACCCGCCTATGAGAAAACTGGCTACGGCAAATGAGATTAATCCGATCTTAATCGGTGGCTCTTTCTTTAAGGAGAGGAATAAATTTTTAATGAGGTTTATCTTGAGACGCAAAAAACAGCCGAACATTATTAAGGTGACCTCAAGGACCCTAATGCCAATGTGAGGCTATCCCGCACCCATTCTTCATCCATTGATAGTGAAGCACTCTTAGAAGACAGTGCCTTTTCTATCTTTGCAATAATAGCCTTTAAGTGTTTTTCTTGTCCTCTCTGCTTTGTTTTCGAAGAAAACAAGAGGGGATACTTTCCTATGCCATACCTTAAAGGGCCTTCTGCAGCAAGTTTCTCCTGACGCCCTATTACAAACTTCTGTTTGGTTGGAACAGGTGTAATCACGCCCCTGCCATGTAACCTGTGGTGTTTATTGAGCAGGTTTATTATCTCTATGAGCAACGCAAGGTCCTCCTTTTTCAATGCTCTTACGCACCGAAGGAAGAGCCTCTTATCTTCATCCTGGGCTATATCTCTTATCTCATCTGGCAGGATACCTAACTTATCCGCAGGGGTGTCTTCTCTAAAGAAATAGTCTATCGGGACGGATAATGCCTGGCTCAGTTTCTTCAATACCTTGATTGAGGGGGTCTGCTCCCCCCTTTCAATATTCCCTATATAAGTATAATTGATACCGCCAATGACCTTATCTGCCAATTCTTTCTGTGTAAGGGCTGCCTTCTTCCTTAAGTCCTTTAACCTCTCTCCAATCTCTACCATATATTATTATTATATCAGTAAGGCATTGGTTGTCAACATAAATCTAAAATGTTTTGACGAACATCTTGCCAGGCAGTTGCCTTACCAGACCCTTTAACTCCAATACTACTAAAGAACCGGATACTGTTTGGACATTTAATTTGCACATCTTGATTATTTCATCTATATGGATTGGCTCACCAGATAAGATACTGAAGACTTGACTCTGGGCATTATTTATATTATGGGTTGGCAGAGGGCTTGCTTTTTGATTGTCCGATTTTGGGATGGCGGTTGGCATATAGTGCCTGAGTATTGGTGCAATTTCTTCCATTACATCTGCACCATTCTCTATGAGTCTTGCACCTTCTTTTATCAGATGATTAGTCCCCTGGGAATTGATAGCACCTGCATTGCCAGGAACTGCAAATACCTCACGCCCCTGTTCAAGTGCCATATCTGCAGTGATGAGTGAGCCGCTGTACCTGGCTGCCTCTACAACGATTACCCCTAAGGATAACCCGCTTATGACCCTGTTCCTCATAGGGAAATTCTTCCTGTCAGGAATGGTCTCCACTGGAAATTCAGAGACTACTGCACCTGATGATGCTATCTCCTCAAAGAGCCCCTTATTTTCAGGTGGATATATCACGCCCAATCCACTGCCTAATACGGCTATTGTCCTGCATTTATTCTTGAGTGCCCCTTTATGGCCAGCAGTATCTATACCCCGTGCCATGCCTGACACTATCGTTACGCCAAATGAAGACAATTCTCTCCCCAGTTTTTCAGCGGTAGTGCGGCCATAAAAGGAGGGCCTGCGAGAGCCGACTATTGCAATGGATATGACGTCCCTTGCCTCTAAATCTCCTTTTATGTATAGAAGTATAGGCGGGTCAAATATCGCTTTTAGATTCTGTGGATAATCTTTATCGTAGACTGTTACAATCTTAATATTATCTTTCTTTACAAGCGCTAACTCTTTATCTAATTTCCCGGACTTTGATATGTTTATGATTCCATCAGATATTACCCCACCTATGCCAGGAACTGCCATAAGGTTTTTTTTACTTGCCTTAAGGATTGCCTTAGTGGTAGTAAAACGGTCTAATAATGCCCTCAGTCGCACTATTCCAAGTCCGTCTACCATGTTTAACGAGATGAGGTCTTCTAAATTGCACGAATTATCCATATTCAATCTTAAATTAACGCCCCTTCGGTGTAAACTGTCATTGTCCAACTTGATTGGACAATCCAGCAATTATTTCGTAGTATTTCTTATGGATTCCCCGGTCAAGCCGGGGAATGACAAAAAGGAAATTCCTAAACGTCAAGTTTTAAGCTTTTCAATATTTCCTCTACTACTCCATCAACTTCCAGGTAAGACGTGTCTATAATATAATCTGCCTTCTTATAGAATGGCTCACGATATTTAAGGAATTCCTCTATCCTCTTTTTTGGCTCAACATTCTTCAATAGGGGCCTGTGAGTCTCAGATGCGGTCCTTTTCAAAATTGCATCAGGGGTAGCGGTAAGGCATATCACTATACCAATCCTCTTTAGATTATCTATATTCTCATCATCCAGAACCACCCCACCACCAGTTGCAATTACACTGTCTTTTAGCGTTGCATGGCTTTCGCCTATTCCAAGTATATCTTTTACTGCCTGCTTCTCAAGTCTGCGGAAATATATCTCTCCTTCCTGTTCAAATATCTCAAGTATAGTCCTGCCTTCCGTCTCTTCTATCTTATCATCAAGGTCAATAAATTCCATCTTGAATCTTTTGGCAAGTTTTTTACCTACTACAGTCTTACCTGTACCCATAAACCCGACTAATATGATGTTCATATGAGTTATAATTTCTCTTCATCTCAATTAGGCTATCACCGCCAAATTTCTCGCCTAATGCCTCGCCTAATTCAAATGCTACTTGTGCCTCGCCCACAACAGCTGCTGCTGGCACAGCACATATGTCAGACCTCTCAACAGCAGCCTTAAAAGGCTTTCTTGATATTATATCTACTGATGAAAGCGGAGAACCTAATGTGGCAATGGGTTTCATAAAGCAGTGCAGGATAATATCCTCTCCATTCGTCATCCCGCCTTCTATACCACCGGCCCTATTGGTCTTGTGAAAGAATCCCCTGTTCTTTTTATAGAATATCTCATCATGGACCTCTGAGCCCCTCTTATAGGCAGATTCTATGCCAGAACCTATCTCTACCGCCTTTATAGCCTGAATAGACATGATAGCCTGTGCCAGTCTGCCATCTAATCTCCTGTCATAATGTGCATAACTGCCAAGTCCTATAGGGCAACCCTTCGCTATTACTTCAAATACACCACCCAATGAATCCTTATCTATTGTTGCATCATCTATCGCCTTTATCATCATCCTTTCAGCCTTCGGGTCAGCACAACTTATATTAGATTTAGACGCCAAATCCTTTATTCTCTTAAAGGAAAGGCCTGACGTGTCTGCCTTTATAGGGCCTATTGCAATTACATGGCTTATTACCTCTATCCCGAATTCCTTTATCAATTGTTTACATATGGCGCCTATAGCAACTCTCATCGCAGTCTCTCTTGCACTTGCCCTCTCTAAGACGTTTCTTACATCAGTATGGGAATATTTAATAGCCCCTGCTAAATCTGCATGGCCTGGCCTTGGCCTTGTGACTGGAGGGAGACTATTTATTGTCCAGTCCTTATTCTTAATTAAGAGTGCTATTGGGCTACCGAGCGTCTTACCATTCCTAATACCCGAAAGGAGTTCTGCCTTATCCTGCTCTATAGCCATCCTTCTGCCACGGCCATACCCTTTCTGTCGCCTCGCAAGTTCATCATCTATAAATGGAACACTTACCATTACCCCTGAAGGCATACCTTCAAGTATCCCCACAAGTGCAGGACCATGAGATTCACCAGCAGTTAAAAATCTAAGCATAACCTCACCCCATTTTTAGTTAACCTTTGTCTCTACCACGAAATCCAAAACCATTTTTCATTTTTCCATTATCCAACTAAATGCTACCATATAGCAGATAAACTGTCAATAAAAATCCTCTTGACTAAAATAGCAGTGATTTTTGTAGGAAAGAAGTGGAAAGGAGTTTTATACAGAATAACCTCGTAGGGGCAACCCCCTGTGGTTGCCCATTTTGTATTCCATTACCCGAGCACTTCTTTTTCTACCAAGGAGTCAGGAAGATCCTGGAGAAAATACGCAGTGCCACCGTAAGAATGTGCCGCCATGGCCCCACCCCAGAAGACGGGCATAGATGCGTAGGAGTTACTTCGCGTTATGATCAGCTCGTCTTTGGCTCGCGTCATGGCGACGTACAGAACCCGGCGGTCTTCCTCCTCCTCGTCGCGGTCACCCAGGCTTCTGACGTGTGGGTATTGGCCAGGTTCTACCCGAATGAGGTAGCACACCTTCGCCTCAGTTCCTTTGGCGCTGTGCACGGTAATAAGGGCGACTTTGTCTTCAACGTCGAGGTGAAGTGCCGTGGTTGTCGAGATTGGGTCGAGCGTGTACGTTTCTAAAAACTCCGGAAGGCTCTTGTGACGTTCGGCAATCCGAACGAGGAGGTCGAAGTCCTTCCGACGTGCCTCCCAGCGTTCGTAGTATTCTTCCATCAACGGGGAGATGAATTTCGCCGACTCCGCAATTGCCATGGGAGGCTCTTCCCAATGCTTTCGGACGATCTCCGGGCCACGCACAATATCCAGACGTTTGGGCAATGCGGAGCGAAGATGTGCCAGTACGTCCTCGAGTCTTGGAAGTACGCTCATCCCTGCGATGAGCCTTTCGGCCGTTTTGTCTCCGATCTTGGGCCAGAGGGTGAGATAGCGTGCCCAGGCGAGCTCGTCACGCTGGCTGGCTGCCGACCGAATCAGGGCAAGCAGGTCTTTGACGTGCGCAGCCTGCAACAGACCCATGCCGCCAATGAATTCGTATGGAATTCGCTTCTCGATCAGGGATGCTTCCAGCGCCCGGGAGCCCCAGGCTGTTCGTGTCAGGATCATGTGGTCGCGCCAGCCCGCACCCTCTTCATGTCGGCGAATAAGGTCTTCCGCGATCCAATTCGCCTCGTCCAGGTCGCTCTCGAACTCTATAAGGCGCGGCTTTATGCCCTTCCCCCGATGTGCCCGCAGTTCCTTGTCGTACTCCAAGGGCGATTGCTTCAACAGCCAATTTGCCACATTGAGGATTTCCTGCTTCGAGCGATAGTTCTGCTGCAGCTTCAGCACAACCGACCCTGGCACGCGTTGGGTGAACGAGTGGACGTTTTGGAAGTCGGCACCGCGAAAGGCGTAGATACTCTGAGCGTCATCACCGACGCAGAAGAGTTTAGCAGGATCTCGCAGCCCATCGAGAATCAGCCATTGCAAGGGATTCGTGTCCTGCATCTCATCCACCAGGATGTGGTCGTAGAGCGTGATCAGTACGCGCCGGACCTCCTGGTTTTCGTGAAGGACTTTCGCGAAGCGGAATAGAATGTCGTCGTAATCAAGATAGGCGTTTTTGCGTTTACGTTCTTCGTATGCAGCAAATACCTGACACATCTTCTCTATCGTGTCGGCATCGTAGTCGGTGTGCTTGTTGAGATGCTCTCGAACCGGGCGATTTGTGTTCCGAGCATACGAGTAGACATTGACGAGTTCGGACGCTTTCGGGAATTGCTCTTTCGGTGCGACAAACGGACCGCGGGCCAATTTCATTAGTTGAGTTTGGTCGTCCCGATCAATGACTGAAGCGGATTCTATACCGAATCGCTTCGGCATGCGACGCATGGTGAACAGGCAAAAGTGATGAAACGTTCCTGCGATAACTCCAAGAGACGCGGGGCCAACGATTTTTCCCAATCGATCGGTCAGTTCTCGCGCGGCACGTCGAGTGAACGTCATTGCAAGAATACGGTTCGGCTCTACCCCTGTGCGGATGAGGTAGGCGGCCCGAGCGATTATGGTGCGAGTCTTTCCCGTACCGGCACCGGCCAACACCAGGACGTGGCCTCCGTTGTGTTCAACGGCCACGCGTTGTTCGTCGTTCAGCTCAAGGCACAAAAATGGGAACAATTACTTTAATATATCCCCATGTAAATCAATATCCATTGCAACATCTTATCGCCGTAGAGTAGGCATAGGAATGCCCCAAACGAGAGATATGGGCCAAAAGGTATGATGTGGCTCTTATTCTTCATCAATGAGATAATCCCAAAGATAGAGCCTGAGAATGCCCCGAGTATGATTATCAAAAGTGCAAATTTCCACCCAAGGAATGAGCCTAACATAGCCATAAGTTTCACATCCCCACCGCCCATACTATCTTTCCTGAATATCCACGTTCCGAGCACGCCTATAAGATAGATAGCCCCGCCTCCAGCAATGATTCCAAGGACTGACTGGATGAGGGATGATTTTATCCCGTGCCACAAAGTTGATGAAACTGGTGTATGAAGAGGAGGATAGAGGATGCTGAGTAGGACACCAATAACTAATCCACCCAATGTAATCTCATCTGGAATTATCTGATGCTCAAAATCTATAAATGTGGCCACTATAAGTGAACATGCCAGGCCTGTATAGATTAAAAATTTTATAGAGAATCCATAATGGCTGAATAGTATGAGAAATACAATTGCTGTAACCAACTCCACAATAAGATACCTGAAGTTTATCTTTGCATTACAAAATCTGCATTTCCCTTTCAATAGCACATAACTTACTATAGGTATATTATAAAACCATGGTATGGGCCTTTGGCAGTTGGGGCAGTGGGAAGGTGGTGAGACGATAGACTCATTCTTAGGCATGCGGTATATACATACATTTAAGAAACTGCCAACTATAGAACCTAATATAAATATAAGTAAATTTCTAAACATGTATTTCTAATGCCTTACGCATTACCTCTATCGGCGCCTTCTTTCCTGTCCATATCTCAAATGCTGCTGCACCTTGATACAAGAGCATACCAAACCCATTCACTGCCCTTGAGCCTCTCCTCCTTGCCTCTTTTAACAGTTTAGTCTCCTTAGGTTTATATATGAGGTCATAGACAACAATATCGCCTCTTAAGAGTGACTGATTTACTAAAAGAGGGTCAGCCTTCTTCATACCACAGGAAGTAGTATTAATGAGGATATCTGCCCTCTCTAATGCATTATTAACTGCCTCATTTTTTAAAGAAATCGGGGCTATCTCTATCTTCGGGAAATACCTCTTTATATAGAAAGCCAATCTCTTTGCCCTGGAAAGTGTCCTATTAGCTATAACCATAGACTTTACATCCTTGAGCGCCAGCTGAATAGCTACTGCCCTGGCAGCTCCGCCTGAACCTAATAGCAAAACATCTTTCCTATAAGGGTCTATCCTGCCATCATGTCTAATGGACTTTAAGAACCCTTGAGCATCAGTATTGTGCCCTATCAGGGTATCACCTTTTACAACTATAGTATTAACAGCACCTATCAGGCGAGCCTCTCTGCTTACTTCATCTACTAACTTAAAGGCAATTTCTTTATATGGAACAGTGACGTTCACACCTGATATACCCATGGGTATTATACTATTTATTGCCTTTTTTATATTCTCAGGAGTTACATAGAATGGCACGTATATAGAGTTTATACCCAAATACTTGAATGCGGCATTGTGCATAGCAGGGGATGCAGTATGGCTTATTGGCCAGCCAAATATTCCGTAAATCTTTGTATTGCCGTCTATTTCGAGCTTGAGGTCTTGATAGTTTTGACTCTTTAGACTCTTGACTCTTTGACTCTTAAAACTCTTTTTAAGAGGTATAAACCAATTCCTCCCAGTATTTGTCATTTTTTAATCTCTCATCTATCCTAACCTTATATGCGTCTTCAATGGGTTTGAGAACCTCTGGATAGTTTTCCCATACGGCTCTGGCAGCCTGCCTGACAATCTCTATTCCACTCGTGCTCATCTTACCTAACGGCCTCCTGCAAGGTCCCGCAGCCATGCCAAGGCCATTCATCAATGCTTTTATCGGGACTGGATTCCTGAACTTGTCTTCAACACAGAATGTCCCTTTGCCTTCTATCCTCCTATTATCTCTACTCTTGACAGTTACTATCTTAAAGAGACTCAAAAGTGCCTGATGAGCCTTCTTTGCCTCATACTCATCACCTGAAAGGATTCCAGATACCATCTTTCCTACAAATCCAGGTGCCGCATTTGATATGACTGATATGACACCTGATGCCCTTATCCTTTTATTCACCATTATGTCAAAGGTAATATCATCGTCACCAGATAGTATATCAAAGTCTTCTCCCACCAATTCCCTCGTCCTCTTCATTCTATCTATGTCACCTGTAGCCTCTTTTACAGCCCGAACATTTGGATATTCAGAGGCAAGAATCGCAAGGTCCTCAGGCGTCATCGCAGTCCCTGTCCTCCCAGGGATTATGTATGGGACGAGCGGTATATCAGGCACAGCCTCTGCTACCACACTATAATATTCTCTCCTCAACTCTAAGGAAGAAGGGCCATTATAATAACAGTCAACTAATAATGCACCATCTGCTCCAGAATTATACGCATGCCTCGTCCCATCTATCGCCTCCTGGGTTGAATTACTTCCTGTCCCTGCCAATACCTTACACCTTCCATGTGCTATTTCTATCACCATGTCTATTACTTTAGCATGTTCTTCCCAACTCAAGGTTGGAGATTCCCCTGTAGTTCCTGTAGGAACTAAGCCTGTGATACCTTGAGAAATCTGGAATTCTACGTTTGATTTAAGTCCTTTCCAATCCACATCTCCACTTTTGGTAAAAGGTGTTACTAATGCTGTCCATGCCCCTTTAAATCTAAACTTTTCCATCTCTTCTCCCTCTAATCAAATTTGCTATCTCTGCAAATTCCTCCAAACTTAGCGTCTCACCCCTCCTCATCGGGTCTATATTAAGGTCTGTTAGGACTGCCTTCAGCCTATCTTTATCTGCCGGGCTTTGTGATAACGAGTTCAATATTATCTTCCTCCTCTGTTGAAACGCAGCCCTGACTATTTTGAAAAAGAAAGTCTCATCTCTCACATGAACCGAAGGGGTTTTTAGCACATCAAGGCGGAGCAAGGCAGACTCTACATTAGGCTCTGGCCAGAAGGCACTCTTGGGGATATTACGGATAATCTCAGGTCTCATATAGAACTGGACATAGCAGGATAAAGACCCATAATCTTTCGTGTCAGGTTGTGCCACGATACGCGCTGCCACCTCTCTTTGCACCATAACCAATATAGTATCTATATACTCTCTCATTGAAATTAAATGGGAAATGATAGGCGTTGTGATATAATAGGGGATATTCCCTGCAAATTTTACCTTGATACTTTGGCTATCCTCTCCTAATAGATCCTTCATTTTGAGTTTTAGAAAATCCTTACAAATAATTCTAATATTATCTATACCGGATAATCTTTCCTCTAATATCTCACAGAATTTCCTGTCATACTCAATAGCCACTACCTCTTTTGCCAAGCCTGCCAATTCCTCTGTTAGTGTACCAAGACCTGAGCCTATCTCTATAACAATATCTCCTTTAGTAAAATTCCCTGCGATTATTATCTTCTTTAGGATATTCTTATCTATTAAGAAATTCTGCCCAAGTCTCTTTCTTGGCCTTATATTATACCGGGATAATAGGACCTTTATTTCCCCTTTACTTAGTATCCCCTTATCCTCCTTCTCTTTTTTCAAACATTATATCACATTTAATCCCTTTTTCAATTTATTTTTCTTACGGCCATTATTTTCTGAACCTCCATTTTGGAAAGTCTACTGGCGCAATCACATCCTTCATGTGCCCTGGTGGGTGTGAATGTAATACAAGATATGGCCCTATATGATAGACCTTTACTTTATCAGGTTCCTCACCTGTAATCCTGACGCGGTTAGGGTAAGTCACAAGCCAATCAGGTTCTATCTCTATCGCCCTAACAATATCCCTGTCTACCCATATCCATTTCAAAGCCCCTTTCACAAATGCCCCATGCTCACCCACAATTACCTCACCCCTGGCACCTTCATTCAAGAGGTCTATCACCTTCTTATCATTCCACCAGCCCAGGGCATGTATACCGAAACTGCCGTGTGAACTCACCTTCGTAGCCAATATATTCAGAATTATAAATTGAGCGATTATTACACACAGAATCAAGAAAACCGGGGATATCTTTTTATTAAACCATCTGATGAGCCGGCTTGTTCCATCAAGTATCCCGGGTCCTGCCAATAATGCAAGTCCAGCCTGTAACCCCAAAGGGTACTGGGTAAATGCCCCATTTGTAATGAATCCATTGACCATACTGAGGATTAGAAACTGAGGGAGTATTAATATCAACAAATCCGTATCACATCTCTTGCTTTTAATAGACCATATAGCACCTATAATCGTAAGAATATGTAATAAGAAGAACTCCACCCAGCTATGGAACAACTGTGGGACTAACTCACCTTTTCCACCTACAACCAATAGGTCTTTTAGATTCCATAGCACAGCCTGAACCTTTAAAAAATAACTGAAGCCGGGTCCGACAAATACATAGATGAGAAAGGGTATAAATGGCAAGATGGAAAATATAAAAAATCGCAAGACAGACTTTCTCTTCTTCCAGAGGTAGATTAAATAAAACGGATATACTCCAAGCCACAGTTCCCTGCCAAGTATGGACAATCCTGCGGTAATGCCTGATAAGGCTATTTTAAATACATCTGAATTTCCCCTCACCTTAATCCTCTCCCCATGTGGGAGAGGGGGGGGTGAGGGGAATAATTTATCATTTGTTATGAGAAATAAACTCAATAAAAAGAAGAATAAGCCATACGGGTCTAAATAGAACCTTCCGCCAAACCTCAATGTATTCAGGGAAAATATAAACAGGATACTACTTATAAATGCAGCCTTTTCATCCTTTGTATTGCCTCGGACGAGCAGGAATATCATGATACTGCACCCGATAGTAAATAGTGCAGAGACAAACCTCGCTATAAATATATGGCTGTTGATGGACAGGAATGGGGCTGTAATAAGAAACGGCAAGACGCCGTGTCCTATGAAAGGTCCTTCAAGGTCAATGGTCTTGAATCCTGCTCCATTAGCTAAATTCCTTGTTATCTCCCAATATATGACCTCGTCAGAATGGAGTTTTTCAAATGGGATGGGTAAGAGAATCAGGAAGAAACCTGTAATGATTATTAAAAAAAGGTGGGGACAGCGACCATTTTTATTGTTACAAGTATTAACAAGCGGGTTTTGCAAAGTCCCCCTTCCTTGCAGTAACGTGTACCCCCTTTGCCATAAAGGGGCAATATTTGAGGACCTCTGATTCGTAGAATACCAGAAGCCCAAAAAACCTGGCAAATGTCCTCTCCCACACTGACTTCAATGATTTGAGAATCTTTATAGAAACAGGGAGGTTCTTTTTTTCGTCATGTGCCACATAATCATAACTATCTCTCAGTGTCTCTATGGTTCTCTCGCCCCTTATGGATAGTATCTCTTTTGGTATATAAAGGAAGAACAGGGTAATCAATTGTGATAGTAGATGGTCACTAAATGTCTTTTCTGTAATCTTGAAGTTACCCTCCTTAGCCATGAGATTTTCCAATTCTCCAGTAGTAAGATACTGTATATGTCCAAAATGCTTGCGTGTAAGGTTACTGCCAATCCTGACCTTCCGGAATAGCCACGTCAATGTCCATGGGTTCTTCTCACACGGCACAAAGGCATGGAAGAGCATGTCCTTCTTTAATACCCTGTTCACCTCTCTCAACAAATTCTCTACATCTTCCACATGTTCAATTACATCCATGATAACGACTGCATCAAAACTCTCAGCCTTAAAAGGGAGGCATAAACCATCCCCGACTAAAAATCTTATCCTGCCATTTGAGTTCTGAGAGGCAAGATTGATAGAGGTCTTGCTTATGTCAATCCCCACCAAATCCAGTTCTGGCATTGCATGGCGGACAGCATTGATAAACCTGCCACCCCCTGTGCCTATCTCTAAGACCCTTCCCGCTTTTAGACATGAGATTGCAGATAAGAACCGTATTAACTGGGAATTTCTATCTTGCGGCCGTATAGGCACAAACCCTTGTGGATTCTTTTCATAATCGTAGGATACTTTCTCCGCCATCTTTTTAACTTCTGCCTTTTGACTTATTAATTCGTATTATACTTGAATAGAGAAGCCTGAAACCCCCTTTGATTGTATCTAAATTGCCACTTCGTAGAGCTGTAGCAGAATTGAACCATTTTGCCATCCTTATCTCAAACCTGGACAGGCTCGGTAGATTCAGGATAGAGTCATTTGCCAATAACTTTAGCCTCTTCTTCCTATCCATGTCCACCCATCCCTTTTCATAACACTCATCTCCTAACTTTGTACCTTTGAATGGGTAATACACTGTCGTCTGGACAGCAGTAGGAGCGAGTCTGAAATTCAGCAAGATTGTCTTCAAAAGCGATGCCCTGGTTTCATGTGGCAGCCCTACCATATTGTAGGACTTTGTCTTGAGCCTTAACTTCTTTGCATTCCTGAAGGCATCTATTATCTGCTTATCTGTCATACGCCTGTTCAGGACCGCCCTGCGAATATTCTCATCCCCTGCCTCCACGCCTATAGAAATCGTCTCACACCCTGCATCTCTTATAATGCCTAACCTCTCTAAATTGGCTGTCTCAGGCCTGACATTACATATAAAAGGAAGTTTGACGCTTTTCTTGTACTCTTCACAGAATTCCTTAAGCCACTTAAGTGACGCTGTAAAGGTATCGTCTTCAAAGGCTATTATTTTAAATGGATGCATACGCAGACATTCTTTTATCTCGCTTATGATATGGCCGGGTGAGCGGAACCTCAAATACCCTGCTCTATCTCCATACAAATCTTTAAACGCAGAGTTACAGCAATTTGCACAGTCATAAGGGCATCCGCGGCTGCCCATGACTTCAAGGTATTCTCTATCGCCACCTTCTATCTTATGCATCGCCCTGTCTACAAACGGGAGTTCGTCCAGATTATATATCATGGGTCTCATCTCATTTTTTATAATCTCTTTCCCGTCTTTAAACCATATATTCTTAATATTCTTACTGACTCTTCCCTTCGCCATCTCATCCAACAATTCCAATAAGGCATATTCCCCCTCTCCCCTGCATACCATATCTATGGAAGGGTAGGCAAGGACCTCTTCAGGAACGAGTGTGGCATGATAGCCCCCGACGATGACAGGGACATTAACGGACCGGGATTTTATAAAATCAGATAATTCCTGAATCCATGTAAAAGAAAGTTCATATGAACTGAAGCCTATAACATCAGGCATGAAGGATTCTATCTTTTTGTTAAGATTGTCAAAGTCATCTTTTGAAATCTTCTCATCAAGTATCAATTCAAGAAAGTCCACATTATGGCCGTTCTTCTTCAGGAAACTGGACAGTGCTGCTATCTGAAACGAATAGACAGGATAGGCAAGTGGCATGATAAATAATATCTTCATAGATTGTTCATCCTCCTTTAATGAGCATATGATTTACGGAAACTCTGAAAGAGCGACGTAAATAATAAGTGCGAATTATGGCCTTTTGGCAACTATGAGAAATTGGTATGCAAATAGCCCTTTAAATGTCCTGGCAATAAAGTATCTCAAGTTATTTATAGTCTTTATGTGGAATATCCTGTAGTAGGGAAGCCCTGGAGTCACGTCTATGCTGCAGATTTCAAGCCCGGAATTCTTTATCATCTCAAGGGAGGTCTTTAAGGTAAAGAACCTCAAATGCCCGTCATCTAATATCCCCCCTTCATCATAAGAGAAATTGCCCAATAATAATCTGAGGCGCACCAGCCAATAGGCAATGTTAGGAACCGATACTATACACGAGCCGCCTCTTTTAAGATAACCGGAAAGTAACCTTAATGTCCCGACAGGATTAGGCGTATGTTCCAGTACATCGCCACACAATACTACATCAAAATATTCCTCTTCATAAGGCAGGCTGGAATTTTTAGAGATATCAATATCCAATACCTCATCACAGAACCTCCTGGCAGATTTGGCTGCCTCAGGGTCTATCTCTATCCCTGCGACATAACATCCATTCTTTTTAAGCAACTCTGAGAGATAGCCTGTAGCACAACCCACTTCCAGGACCCTATTATCTCTCCCTGCCATTTCTAACATCCTCATATTCGTTCCATAAGGGTCTGGGTTCAGTAGAGTGTATTTACACATAATGCCCTTTTTTCCTCTATAATCTCGTCTAACCTGTCTTCAAGTCTGAATTCAGGAGAATATCCGAGCAGCCTCTTTGCCTTTGATATATCTGCGATAGAATTCCTCAACTCACCTGACTGTGGGGCATCATGGACAGGAGTAATCTTGGGATTTATCTTCTTACGCAAAAGTTCTGCAACTTCATTTACAGAGGTATCTATCCCTGTCCCTATGTTGAATGACTCACCACTCAAGTCAGTTTCCATAGCCTTGATATTTGCCTGGACCACATCATCTACATGGACAAAGTCTCTGCGCTGTTCTCCGTCCCCGAATATGCCCGGGCTTTTACCTGAGAGCAGGCGATTGATAAATATCGTTATAACACCCACATAAGGTGTAAATGCCTGATTTGGCCCATAGGTATTAAAGTACCTGAGTGCCACTACGTCTATATTGAGGAGTTTTCCGATATTCAGGCAATATGTCTCAGCTGCTAACTTTGATATACCATAGGGTGAGATGGGGGACTTTATATAATCCTCATTTATAGGGACAGGTTTGGGAGAATCAGCGTATATAGCCATGGAAGAGGCGTATACAATCTTCTTTACAGAACTATCCCTGCACGCCTCTAATACGCTCAGGGTCCCCATCAGGTTAGTCATGGCATCGTTATAAAATTCCTTCGTTGATACCCTGATACTTACTATAGCAGCCTCATGAAATATAATGTCCACGTCAGATAGGACCTTTTTGACCAATTCCTTATCCAATATGTCGCCTTTTACAAAATCCGCCTCAGGAGGCGGGTTCTTCACATTTCCCATAGAAAGGTTGTCAATTACTACCACCTTTATCCCCATCTTAACCAATTCCTTTGCGATATGGGAACCGATAAACCCAGCCCCTCCTGTTACCAATGCCTTTTTATATCTCATATTCTTTTCTACAATCTATCACCTGCTGTGGCGTAATGATAAGTTTTTCAATTGGCCCATCTAACTTCACATGGGTATCAGGAAATATCACAGAGTTTATAATCTTAAGTGGCGAATCTATCTTCACATTGTCGCCGATTACAGAATTGATAATTTCTACGTCCCCTTTAAATTTAACGTTCTTTCCTATGACCTCTTTCTTACTTAGACGCTTCAATTCAAACATATTACACTTGAGCAGGTCAGTAGCAACGGTCAGATTCATGTCTTCATTGATGACATTTGCATGTAAAACAGGTATGCCGTCATCTATCAATATCTGGATTGCCTCTGTTATTTCGTATTCATCCCTCATCGCAGTCCTCGGGGTCCTGCGCACAGCGTCAAATACATGAAGGTCAAAGAGGTACAATCCACAGCCTTTAAGATTATTGGAGATATATCTCGGTTTTTCAATCACCCTCTTTACAAACCCGTTCTCGTCATGAATAACTGCGAAATTTCTCTTTATCGCCTCCTTATTCATCTCTATCTTTGTAGCCAGGACGGCACCTGCAGTATATTTCTCTAACATGTCCAGCATAGGGGAGAGGTCCTCTGTTATAAAGAATATATCGCCTAAAAATAAGAGAAATGGCGATTTGATATAATTCTCAAGTTTACCCAATGCATGGGCAATGCCTAATGTCTCACCCTGCTCTATATAGGTTATATTGACCCCTATTGCCTTCCCATCACCTAACCTCTTTGTGATTTCAAACCCTAAGTGCCCTATGACTATGATAATATCTTCAATACCTAAGCCCTTCATTGCCTCAATCTGATACTGAAGTAAAGGCTTGTTACATATAGGCAGGATAGGCTTTGGGTAATGAGCACTGAACGGAACCATGCGCGTCCCTTTACCTGCAGCCAGAATCACGCCCATTATCTTCTTCATCTCGTTCTCCTCACTTTAAATACTGCTGATAACCTTGCTTCTAAACAGCCATATCTTTATCCTGAGGTAGACTAAGAATTTTAACATGTTGATACCTGTCCTGAAAGGCTTTAATTGGGATATGCCACCTTCCCTGTCAAAATGGCTTACACCCACCTCACCGATAGAGGCATTCAAGACATGGGATTTTATAAGAAGCTCTGTAGGAGTCGGATACCCTTTAGATTCAATATTGATACACCTTATCAGTTCACCCTTACCCAATTTAAGTGCACAGTTAGTATCCTTAAAACTAATCCCAAACATCACCCGCAGGAGCAGATTCAAGACCCTGTCTAAAAATACCTTTAAAATGGTATCCTTCTTGCCTTTCCTATAGCCTGTAACAAGGTCTAAGTTATCCTTTTCCAACCTTTCTAACAGTAACTTGTATTCCCCTGCATCAAATTGGCCATCAGAGTCAATAGTCAGGACATATTTGCCCTTAGAATTTCTTATTGAATTGGAAAGTGCTGCACCATAGCCGCCATTCTTTTCTAAAGAGATGACGACAAGAGGGATTTTAAAATCTCCTGCCTGTCCATCCTCTTTCTCAAACTCATTTTTAAGTCTATTTAATATCTCTAATGACCCGTCTTTACTCCCGTCATTTGTAACGACGATTTCTCCCGTTACACTGCCATTCTTTAAAACAGACCTCCAGTATCTGATGACTTTTTCTATACTTGCTTCTTCATTATAAACCGGGGCAACTATAGACAATGTCACCACTTCTTCATTCTCATGCATATATCCTAAATTTTATCACATCCTTCCCCCTTAAACGTGAGGAAAACCTGTGCCCCTTGTCGCCCTCACCATCTCGGGCGACCTGACAAGCATGTCAGCACTTATTTGTGCTGACTGTCAGCCCCATGGAAGATGGCATATGCAGCACAGGATTGTTTTTTAAACATGGACAGAGACCTTAATTTCCACAATTGTCTCATTATAACCTTAGGCCTGAAATAGAAATCCTTCAATGCCTTTTTTTGGAATAAGTTATCGTGCCTTTTTAAGTTCAAATAATCTCATCACGAGACTACAGGCTAATAAAACGTAGGCTACAATCGCTACAAAATTTGCAGCCTTCTTCTCTTTACATATCATTAGTACCGCACATAAGATGAGAAGCAATATAAATGCCCATATGAGCCCAGTAGTTAAATTTGCCTTGAGCCATTCTACCTGCAGGTACCGTGGAAGTTCTTTCTTTGCTTTTCTTATGTAAAGGGTAAGTAAGATTAACTTTCCCAATATATAAAATAAGATTACCCCGCCCCAGAAATATCCTCTTGAGATAACAATCTGATATGGGCTGAACAAAGAAACTAAATAAAACAAAACAAGGAGGCTCAGGAACGGCATGTAAGTAAAGAGAAAACTCTTTTTGAGTCCATCTTCTTCACCTATCCCCAATACCCTTGTAAATCTTTTTATTATACTTGTCTCTATCAATATAATAAAGGATGCCCATATCAACATGGCTAACAGGAGACTGCCAAAATTTATGTGCCGCGGTGAATCTAATAGTACGAATGCCCCTCTGGACTCAACCGCCCCTCTGTAATTCTTGAAGGTTATTCCCTCGTACAGGATTTTCAAAGAAGGGTCGGAATTTTCTATCCTTATCCTGTTCAACCCCTGAATGGCTGCTTCTTTAGGAAGCGTCCAATACCATGTGCCAATAACCTTCCCTTCATAACCACGAGCCTCACCTATTAACGTCTCATTGGCATAGACCTTTATTTTCTGACCTGATTTCGCAAATTTTAATTTCATCCTTAACGTCCAGTTAGTCTCTTCAGGTAACTGGACGTTAAGGAGGGACACCTTGTCCTTACCATAGGTATAGACATAGTCAGGTTTACCCTCGCGTGAAATAACCTGCCACCCATCTTCTAAATACTTACGAGATTCTGACTTAGTCATGTCAATAGATAATGAGAATGGCTTAAAATCCTTGTCCACCAGGCACTGGTACAGGATAGCATAGAGTATTCCACAAACGGCTAATATAGTAAATTTATATTTCAGTCTAAACAATTTTTAACCCCTTATACTTTTCTTGACTAAATAGGCTATGCACAACACCAGTGTTACGAGAGAAATCATCAATCCTGTCTTAAATAATTTCTGAGGCTCATATTCTAATATAATCTCAAAACTTTTTGCATCCGGGTTTAAGGATTTCAACTCAGCAGTATCAACCCACCATCCATTTGCATAGCCATTCACGATATAGTGCCGGGTAAGCTCTATGCTCCTATTCCGCCCCGCACCTTTTTTTTCAATAGGTAACACCTTGCAATAGGCACGCCATAATTTATGAAAACTCTCACCAAATACCAACAAAAATGGAGAGTTTATATCTGACTTTATTATATATCTCGTTGGATTTATCTTTTTCACATCAAATATCGGCAAACTTGCCCCGTTAGAAGCAGACTTTTTGCTATACGGCTCTATCACCATCTCCTGGAGAGTAAATGTATTATTAATTAATGGAGATATTGTATGGTTACCTTTATCTAACTCAAACGCATCTGTCTGGAGCCATAAATTACTCTCTGGAGCATTGAAGGAGACACCTGCCATATCCTTAAATGCAAATCTTTTGCCATCTACTTTGAATAATGGCAAAGTGTTGATTACTCCCTTATCCTTCAATATATCTTGAAGTGCTGCGGTAGATATTTTATGGACTGCAACGCTCTTTATCTCAAAATTATAACTATTCTTTACCTCTGATTGAGCACGCAATATGTGCTTAAGATAGAGCGACAATCTGACCAATCCTTTTGCGGCAGGGACAGTCCCGACGTTACGTCGGGACAGTTCCCGTTTTACTATATCCTTAATATTAGCATTAATCTTCATGTAGCCAGGGAATTGACTGGAAAAAGCAGGCAGTGGCAGATAATTTATCGTCCACTCTTCCTTGTCAGGAGACTCTCCCTTAAGCAGGCTAATTATTACTTCACCTGGTCTTGATCCTCCCGCATCTACCATTACTTTCCCGTCTTCCCAATCCTTCATCCTGTTTTTTACAGGCTCTCCATTTCTATATACCATGTATTCGTTTCTGGGTAAATTATAGATTGCGTAATCACGTGAAAATTCATCAGGCAACTGAGCCAAGTAGAAATCCATGGTCATGGAAGAACCCAGCCACCACCAGTTGTTTAAAGGAAGACTTTGTCGAACAGGTATTGCCATATCCTCTATTCCGTCATTCGTAATATCAAGTCCCAACTCGCATTCTATCCCTTGAGAGGATGGGTCATCCACTTTATAGACAACCCTGAGGTACGGGTATTCATCAAGGTTCACTTTTTCCGATACATACGTTGTCTTAACATATCTATTACTTAATAGGATACTATTGTCTATCATGTCCTGTCTAATTATTTTGCTCATTAACTCCATATCTTCGTCTAACTTATATTCATAACTGACCTTATCCTTCCATATCTCAACCGGTGTATTATCCAGTTCTTTTGCCCCTTTTAATTTTATCATGGAGGCATCTTCCTCTATTATATCACCTGTCAATTTATCTCCACTCTGCAGAACAAAAACGCGGGTTTTTTCCACTTCTCTTACCTTACCCCGGAATGGTTTGTTACCTCCAAAATATGTATTTATCACGAGCCTTCCATCATCTAACAATAAGGGATTATAGTCTATATTCTTAGACTCTATTTTAGGAACCATTACTTCAGAATTACTATCCCACCCGCAAAGCATAACAGTCTTCTCAGAGTAAAGAGAGATGTCTTTAAAATAGAACCGATAGTTTCCGCCCTTATTACCTGAACAATCCTTTCCCCATATTTTGTGTAATATAAACCCTAATTCACAAAGGCTATAAGAACCTTTGTAAGGAAACCTCTGCTGTGCCATTTCATAAAGGTTCAATTTGACAACACCATGTCTTGCAAGAGGTGGGGCTAACGGAATATTTATAAACCCGTCTATAACCCCATCCCCTGAATAGTCTACACCACCTATAATCTCTATCCCCTGAACGCCCGGTTCATCAACGCTTGCTGTCATGCTGAAAGATTGAAACTCTGCTAAGTTCACAGGACCTATCTTCCTCACTAACGTGATGAGTTCCTCCATGCCAGCTCCGCTGTTATAATCCATATTTATAGCCAACCCTTTCTCTTCACTGCTGGAATAGGAGTATCGGGAGTATCTACTATCATACGTGGTTAATCTCTCCTGGGATATAACGCCAGGGACCATCTCAAACTGAAAATCATTACTTATCGGAATATCTCCAATGGTGATGATATTTTTACCAGGCAAGAGATGCAATCCTTTAAAAATAACCTCTGGCAGATATGCTGAAATTTTATCTTTATCTATCAGGGAACCATTCAGCCATGCCTTTATGTCACCAGAACCTCCCTGCCCTGACCCTGCTCGTGCATCAAGGTTTATAGTTATCTCTTTTTTATTCAGGTTTAATAAGATTAAACTTCCTTTATCAATATAGGCAATAACTGGCTCTAATCCCATAGTGCCTTTATTAAAGGACCATTCCTTAAGTTCCGTTTCACTACCGAGATTGACTTTATAAAAGTAGTTCTCTTTATTTACAATCATGGGAGAAAGTCTTGCCCTCAATTTGTTACCAGATGCACCACTGAAATAGACAGTGCTATTTATAATAGATTCTTTATCCGGTGCGTCTGAAAGGTTATTTTTTGAAAATAGATAAGTAGTTAGCATCTCAGGGTTATTTATCTCGTTCATAATTTCATCAGCCTGTATCCTAAACTCATCTTTTGGTATAATAAGCAGACGCCCATCTATTCCATTAAATACCACTCTGTGTACACCGCCCGACAGAAAAGTATCGCCTAAATATTGCCACTTCTCACCCGACAAAAAATAAACATCTTCTGGATTATCTATCCCTGCGGCAAGTTTATCGGTTATCTTTTCTCCATCAATAGTAATATCCTCAATAGACCTTTTTACACTCGCCCCTGTATTGTCTAACCAGATACTATACATACTGCCTTCTTTTACACTAAATATCGGGCTACGGGGAAGACAATGATATTTAGGTTCCATAAGGTCACAGACGAGGTCTATCACCTGCTGATTACAAAATATAATTTCCTTTGCTTTATCTACAGGATAATTCTCGGAGCCTTTACCTTGTTCCATAAACAAAAACCCTGAATCGTCATTCATGTAGATATCAGTCATAATAGGAATCAATGAATCAAGAGACCCTTTTACGATAACAGGACTATCTACAGGATAGATATGGGCTAATCTTGAGGTGTTCTCAAATAGATATAAACGGTCAATCCTCTTTACCAATCTTAAATTAGGCTGTGAAGAAAATCCATGGACATACCTCATCAGGTTCCTGTTATAGATACTTGTCTTGTCATAGCCATCTATCAGGATATATTTAATATTTAATAGTCTCAAAAATTTATCAAGATGAACAAAATCTTCTTTCTCAATAAGTTCAAATAGCAACTTGCAAATTTGAGAAGATGAGTTTGGCAGAATATAACTGTCTATGAACGGTTTTGAGAATATGTAAGGCACTATATTTGAACCGGAATACCCCCAGTTTGTAGTGATATAGCCGCCGCTTAGGGGCATCTTTAAGATTCTGAAATCATCAGGGTCACTTGAAATAAATCTTTCCATCTCATAATAAGCATCAGGTATCCGGACACCTTTGTAATCAGGCGGGTTATATATAGTCTCAAGATAAGTTCCTTTTACAAGAGGCCAACTATAGGTGAGGATAACCAATACGATTGCACCAATTAATAGTCTTGCCAGATAAGGTCTTGCGAACTTAAGTCTATCAAACAGGCTCGCTGTAGTAGTCCCTATTAAAAAGGCATATCCTATGCTTGCCCCTAATGAAAGACTCCATGAGGTCCTGAATGCCCTCGCCAGCGGGACGTGCAGAACAACCCATTTATAGACTTCACCAAAAGGCGGGTTTGTCCCTTTGGCAAGAGATATAAAAACGAAGGATATTATACTGAATAATAAAACACTCTTTGACCGCGGTATAAGGATTAGAGAAAGAAAGGCAAGAACAGGTATGCTATAACCTATAAGAATAAGTAATGGATTATCCATATAAGCCTTACCATACGTGGCGCCTCCGCCGTGAAATGATGCACTGCCAAGCAGCCTGAATAGATTGGCGAGCGTTGCATAACCATAATCCCCAAAATCCACGCCGTGTTGTCCGAGTTTCTCTCCTATACTTGTATAAGATAAAAATGAACCAAATGGGAGGATAAACCAAAGGCTAAAGAGAACCAAAATCAAGCCTAATGTCACAATATATTTAACTATATGTCTTACCCTTACTTCTCCCACTATTAAATAATATATGGAACATAAAAACATCAATAATGCTGCTATGGCATAATTTTTATAATTTGGTATGTCACCAATAATTCCAAACAGGGCAAGGAATATGAACAGGGTGGATTTTATCTTACCCATCCTATTCGTAAGCCCACGACAAAAAAGTCCTACTACAAGAGGCATAACGGCATACGGCAGATAGGCATATACGTGAATCAGTCCAAGGAGAAATGGGTTAAACATGTAGAACAACCCTGCTACGAGACCCACCATCCTCTTCCTATTCTCGGCAAATGTCGTCGCCAGATAGTACATGGATAATCCGGCAAGGGTGTAAGTGAAATATAGGTATAACCGCTGTGTAATTGCCAGACCACATCCTAAAAATTCAAATAAGGCAAAAAAGAGGTACTGGAAACAGGTAGTCAAATTCCACGATTCAGTACCTCCTTGCTGAACCCTCCATGTAAGAAGATGCTGCAGGTTTTTGATGGGATTGAGTGGTATGCCAGAATCCCCGCCTATGTATAATAGGTCCTTTTCAAACCAGAAGAAGACATGCAGACCTATCAGGCATATTATCAGGAAGTCAATATTTAGACGAAATTTTGTTCTAAACATAAAACCTCAAAATTAGATTCTTCCCCTTCGTTATGCTCAGGGTCAGAATGACAATAATGTCATTCCTTCATCAACTGTGCCTCGTCAACGTATATAAAATCCTCAGGAGAGGTGTTGAAATTAAATATGGTCAATATGACCATGCTCGGGAACCGCCCTATAGACTTTGACACCTCAAGTTTTTCCCAGTTGCCGCTGCCTGAATGAAAATCAGAATAGACTTCAGTCTGTTCTTCACGCTCAGAGAATTTTGCCCATTTTTCAAAGTCTCCGTTGGCTAAAAGGTCCTTTATATTGCAGCCTATGGTATCGGCATATACAAATTCTTCTTTGGAAGCAGAGTTATTGAAGATGGTCAGAACAAGCATTTTAATGGAACTACCTAACGTCTTTGACACCTCAAGTTTTTCCCAGTTGCCGCTGCCTGAATGAAAATCAGAATATGCCTCTGTCACACTGCCATTTTTGGAAACCTCCATGAGCCTTAAACGCCCTGCATCTGGAATATCTGTCTTCATATACCCGGTAAATGTTACGTTCTTCCCGCTTAAATCTTTAACCCTTGAACAGGGGTAGTTTACATTTGCCTGGCCGCCTTGTGAACCGCTTAGTTTCAATGCATATGTCCCATCGTGGAACACCTTATCTTCTTTAGTTACAATCGGGTCGCCGCCTAACTGCCATCCATCAGGGATAGGCGTCTTTTCTTTAGAAGTCTCTATTATCCTCAAACGTGCCCCCTCGGCCGTATCTGTCTTGACATATGCGATGAATGTTACTTTCTTCCCGACGAAATTCTGCACATCGTAGTAAGGATAGTTTACATTTGCCTGGCCGCCTTCCGAGCCGCTAAGTTTCAAGCTATATTCACCATCATGTTTTAGATTATTCTCTCTATAGGTTATACCATCGCCTCCTAATTTCCACCCATCAGGTGTTCCTTTGTTATCTGCCTCTAAAATAGACCACGTCTCAAAACTCCCTTTATTCAGAAGATTCCCTTCTTTTACAGGTGTTTCCTTAGTTGATTTAGGCTCTTCTTTGACAGCCTCTTTGCTCTTGCTCTCCGACTTCTTTGGTTTAACCTCAGCAGCCTGTCCTTCTATGACCCATGACAGGCGAGACGCCTGTCCTACCAGAAGAACCATAACAAAGACACCCATTGCCAATCCTTTAATACATTTTCCCATCATTACCCTTCCCTCCTTTTTTACTCCACTCTCAGAACTGCATCGTCAATAATAATGCTGTCATTTTGCGGAATATTGGATACCTTTATATCAAAATAAACTGGTGCCTTAAATGGCCTTAAGGTCTTTTTAACCTGCAAGAATTCCCAGTTATTTCCGCCGGAATTAAACCCTGATAACATTTCATTCTTATGTTCATAATTAGCGATGCGGTTCCAATCCTCAAAACCGCCGTTTTCTAACATATTCTCTAACTCTTCAGCCATCTTATCACTCAATGGGTCTTCCACAACAAGGTTCGCATCATCTGCATATATAAAATCCCCTTCTCCTCCCTGATTCATAATTGAAAGCCGCACTTCTTTCGGTGTATTCTCTAAGACATGCCATACCACAATAGTCTGCCACTCACCATTACCCGGATGGAATTCGGAATAATTCTCCACGATTTCTCCATCTCTTGCCTTTTGCTCTTCTGTAGATTTAATCGTCCACTCTTCAAACCCTCCATTTTTCACAAATATCTCTCCCTCCCCCGATTCACTCTTAACAAGCAAAATCGCATTGTCCACCCAGACGAAGCTATTCGTAGAATTATTCTTATTGAAAATCGCAATCTGCATCCCTTTCGCATCATTCCCGAATACCCGCGATACCTTTAGCGTCTCCCACTTATTGCTGCCTGAATGAAAATTGGAAAAGTTTTCTCCTACTATTATATCATTTTCCGCATATTCACTTAACCTGATCTGGCAGGAATCTGCAACAGCAGATAAGATGTTGACAAGAAAGGTCACAGTCTTTCCTTGAAGCCTTTCCACTCCATCTCTTATGAAAAGGTTCATGTTCCCATAACCCACAGGTGCACCGCTTAACTTCGTAGAGTAGTTACCATTAGATTTCCTATCCTTATCTCTAAAGACAGTCGCTCCACCTCCGAGTCCCCATCCCACTAATATGAATTCCCCTTCCGGATATACCTCGGTTATTTTTAACCTGACTATGTCGGGCTTTACTGAATTTATATACGATGAGAACGTAATTTCTTTCCCTGACAGGTCCTGGTCTGGCGGAGGACGCCAGATATACTGGACATTAGGGTGCGGAGGATAAGGAAACCCACCTAATTTCAATGAACTGTTACCACCATGTTTTATTTCATTATCCTGGCCAATTAAATCACACTCTGACAAAACCCAGCCTTTGGGTATGAAACAATCTGATATAAAGTTCTCTGATATACCCAGCCTGACTGATTTAGTAACCCTCGTCTTCACAAATGCAGAAAACGAGACTATCTTACCATTTAGAGGTTTTCTCTCATCCACCTCTAAAGGATATCTTATTATAGCATCACCATTCACTCCGTTAATCTTCAGGGAATGTTCCCCATTAAACCTTATTAATCTCTTATCTTCCAATACCCCTTGCCCAATAACCTGCCACGAAGAAGGGGTCTTACTATCACTCCACATCTCAAAGTCCCCATTCTCTATCATATTGTTTTTTTTATCCTCGGCAGACCCTGCGGTATCTCTCACCAAGCGGGAATCCATTTGAGAATTATCTGCTAAGGTAATAATAATCTTTGCCTCAACCGGGCTATCGCCTTTTTCAAGGAAAATCTCTGTCCCGTTCTTAATGAGTGGTTTTTTAAGGGAGCTGGTATCAATCCTCGCCTTAAAAATAAAAGTCTTGTTATGGGATATCAATTGGGCATCACCTGTCCTCCACTGACTATGTAGATTAAACTTTACATAGACAGTCTTTGAATCAGGACAGAGGACATCGTATGTAGAATACTCATTAAATCCTGCACAATCTATCATCGTATGCCTGTCTCCACCTCTACCATCTGCTGGCGACAGCCTACCGTATCGTTCATTGCCGTTACTCTTTACCTCATAAATCTTTTTGTAATCCTTGTCATCAATAGATATGTAAGAATCAATCCTGTTACGCCTGGAGTAATCGTTGAATATTCTCGGATTAGTGCGTAAATCCAGCCTTGTTATCTTATATGGAAGTTCAAATTTATAGACTAAAAACCCATCCACAAAGCCCGGGGCAATTTCTAACCAGTTAAATCCACCCCTGCCCTCTACCAGTCTGATAGAGCTCCTCCCTGCACGTTGTGTAGTAAAGACATTTATAAACGCATCCTTTTCACTCTCAAAGTTAGGATAGAATTCTAGTAAACTTTCGCCATTAAAATCCAGATACATCTCCATGTTTTCTGTAGTATCCAAAGGTATCCTATGGATATCTCTACCATTCTTAAAAATGAGGGCCTTCGCAGGACCTCTCACAGAGATATATTGAACATAATCCTCTATGGAAGTCGCTATCTTTAGTGTATCGTCCTTATCACTTGTAATCTCTAAATGCCTGAGAGAGACTGTATCTTTGTCTATCCTATAGATATAATGCATTGGTATTTGAGCCGAATCATATATTGTTTTTACAGGCTGGGTATTGGGATTTGCATCAAGGAATGAACTGTAAGAAGTCTTCATTCCATACTGGCTATAATTGAAACCTGGTTTCATTATACGATAGTATTCTGATGGAAAGATAAAATAGATACGCCTATAATCTTTTAATCGTGCTATTAGCCAGTCATTAAAATCCTCACTCTCAGTCTTAATAGTATAATAAAACATGGAGTCTATCTTATACCCATTAACAATAATGGGTTCAAACCATATATACATATCCTGGCTGCCCGCCAATATTACAATGTCCTTGTTGTTTATGCCATCCTTTTTCAGAAAATCATATATATCTGACTGTCTGGCATACCAGAGTTTATTGCCTCCCCTTTCCCTCATAAAAGTATTATGCACCATGCTGTAAGATGACGTTCCAATAGTGAATAAGATTATGCCTATAACTGCTATCTTGATGCCACCTGATATATATCCACTCTTGAACTTGCTCAAGCCTGTCTTCACCAAACATGAACGGACTGTCTCTACTATCCCCATTGATGAAATAGCCAGTAAAAAGGGTGTGGTAAAGATAAATACCCGCGCTGCATAGGGTCTGATCGGAAATATCAATATAGCAGAGGTGAGAAGAAAAAAGAGCAGAATAACTATATCCGCTTGCCTTCGTTTCTTACAGATGGTTATTATTCCGATGAGGAAAAAGAAGGTGAGGAAAGGTGGAAGAATGGCCACACCATCAAACGATGTATCTGAATGGACACCCCCGAAGGTAAAGTGCCCGCCTCTATCCATATCCACAAAATAGGTATCCAGTACCCTCATCGTATTTTTCTTAGTCTCATCAAAACTTGCAGGAAGCCCTGCATATCTATTCATGTTCACACTCAATGAGGTCTTGAATGAGGTAAAGGGCGGGGCATTATTATATCTATCCCACCCTAAGGTGAATAAAAAGTATATAGAGATACTAAGAATGGCAAATATCAGATAGCATCCGATATGTAATAAACGATAATCCTGATAGTTTCTGTTTAGAACACCGAATTTGACCAGGATGGCAATGATAATTAAAAATAAGAAGAACAGGACTATGAATAAACCTGACGTGTATGAAATGGGATAACCGTTGAAATAACACAGGGCTAAAAATATACTGGAAATAATTATAGAAAGCCACCTGCCGATAGCACCACCGGATTTTACATGATGTGCCTTCATGAAAAAATAGACAGCACCTAAAACAAGGGGAACCGTCATGACTATAAAAGACGTGCCTGTTCTCATGTTTATGTTAAAATAAACATTTATACAGACCAGCACGGCAAATATAAGTCCGTAGAATCTGCCCATTAATAACTTACCGAGATAGAAACTAAGCACAACGGCTATAAATGCGCAAACTAATTCCAGGAATATGGCATTGTATGGTGAAAGGCCGAATAACGAGGTGATAATATGAAGCACTGCTGCACCAAGCGGGTATGCAAAATTATTCTGGTAATATGCCAATGCCAGTCCGCCTTCTTTAATAGAACCATACTGGCTTATGACGTCAATAAAAGGCTTCTTATCTATCAGGTGAGCCTTTAGCATCACCGCATCATTGGAAAAAAGGCTCATACCCATGTCCCCTAAGTCCCGAGGAGGGTCAATGAGAAAGAATATCCAGAATAAGGCAGCAATAAACAAGATACAAACCAAATCTTTAAGACGCTCTATCATCATTTTCTATCTCCTAACGTCTTTTGGCTATAAATCTCAAATTGTTGGTCCAACTCCTTAATCGCTTCCGTAATATAAGGTACATCATTCGTAATGCAACAATGAAACTATGCCATTTTGATCTAGATATTTTAGATTCCCCCAATTTTCTTCTACAATAGCTTAATGGAATTTCTATTATCCTGAGATATGAGTTTAACAATTCCACAATCATTTCTGGTGAAAATTCAGGACCATTTGATTCCAGGTGATATTTAATCTCCTCATAGCTTGAGCGCCACAATGCCCGGTATGTACAACCGACGTCTGACAACCTGACTCGCCGGTCCCACCAAAGGAGAGAAATGATTTTCCCATATAAATAATTCCCTATTCTAAGCAGATAATCCATATTTGCATTGTTTTGGATAAAATCCCTGTGGGTACGGGTCCCTATAACTGCATCAGAATCTTTCAAGTATTCAAGAAGTTTTGTGATATCGTTAGCAAGAAAAGTTGCATCCGCTTCTGTAATGACTAATATATCACCATTTGCTTCTTTTAATCCCTGACGAATTGCATCCCCATAACCTTTGTACTTTTTAGAAATAACTTTTGCCCCGGCATTTTTTGCAATTTCCCCTGTCCCATCTGGAGATTCGTTATCCATTACAATAATCTCACTGACATATTTTTTAAAATCTTTCACAACATAACCAATTGTGCTTGCTTCATTATACGCAGGGATTATTAAAGATTTTTTACAATTATCCATATTCTTTGAACGAAGCAAATATTTAGCCAGAAAATAATCGTCTTTGTCATTAATGTTACAATATTCACACCTCGAAAGAAAATAAAAGGCTTTAAGCCCATTTTGAATGCCATGATTAAGGGCATCTATAAAATGCATTTGTCTGGGTACGGATTTAATTATCTTTAAAACATTTTTCGAACAAACGATTGTACCCAACCCTAAATAATTATTTATTGGTACAATAGGTTTTTCTTTTAATAAAGTGATTTCTTCATTTGATATTTCAACGGAATAATTCTTAAGTATTTCATCGGGACTATTTGCCTCTTTAATCATACAATAAATATCAAAATCGGCTCTTTTGCTAATTTCTTCCAACATTTCATCATGATCGGAATTTAAATAAATCTCATCGCCAAACATAACGAGAAAATAGTCACTTATAATATCACTTATTTGTAACAGTGAAGAGGAAATCCCCTCCATGAGCACTTTTTCTGAGATACGATGATAAATTATCTTTATATCTGATATTTTTCTTGAATTTAAATAATTTATAATTTCATCTGCATAATGGCCCACAATTATGTGAACCTCTTTTTTCTTGAGTTTATTCTTTACAATATTAATGTTCTTCTCAATCAAAGTCTCATCATCAATTTTCAATAAAACCTTAGCTGTCTTTTTTGTATAAGGAGTTAATCTTGTCCCTCTCCCCGCTGCCAAAAGTATAACCGTAAGATCGTCAATACTCATATATTTGCCCCTTTGTTTCTAAGTTCAATACAGCAGGAATTACCTTTTTGAGATTCTTCGCTGCGCTCAGAATGACAAAGGGAAATGTCACTCTGAACGAAGTGAAGAGTCTATCTTCCGAAAACAAAATTGATAATTTTTCTAACCACTAATAAAAGATGTCTTAATGAGTGAATTTGTCTAATATTATATAAAATAATATGCGGTCTGAAACAAAACGTGCAGAAGAATTTAAAATATAACCACCTTAATTGTCTCTCGGATAAATTTTCAGGCAGATAAGAGAATGAGTTGTAACTTATTTTTGAATAATCCATTTTCTCTTTGCTGATTTTTCCTTGAGCAATTAATTCATCTGCAATAGGGGTCCCTGGAAAAGGTGCAAATCTGGTAAGGCTTATTCTTTTAATGGGCAACTCTAATGCCATTCGCCTTGAATCTTCTATTGTTTCCCGGGTTTCAGAAGGGTATCCAACCATGATAAAACCAACGACATTAATATTATGTTCATTGATTAATCTTACTTTTTGACGAATAGTTTCAACCTTTAATCCCTTCTTCATTTCATCCAGAATCCTTTGATTCCCCGATTCAATTCCCACTGCAACCTCATAACATCCTGATTGACTCATCAAGTGTAATGCTTCACTATCCAGCGTATCGAGCCTAATCCCATTGGGACAGCTCCACGGCATATCCACTTTTTGCTCTATCAGGGCTTTACAGAATTTAACCAGATTATCCCTTTTTGCAGTAAAATTATCATCAATTATCTGGAATTCCCTGATATTATATTTGTTTTTTAAGATTATAATTTCTTCAATTACTCTATATGGGTCTCTTGACCTCACATTATATCCAGTAATATTTCTTCCTCCGCAAAATGCACATTTATATGGACAACCTCTTGTCACAATTATTGGACATGTTGGAAGTTTCTTACAGAAGAATCCATGTATAGCAGCAGGGTAGTTCCTGGGATTTATTTCATCCCAATCCGGAGCCCCTATATCATCCAAATCCTGATGAAAACTTAATGGGTTTGTGCGATATACGCCTTTATCTTTCCATAAAAGATTAGGTATAGTGGTCATTACAGACGGCTTATCTAATGAATTATTTTTCACAGCATCAACTAACCCTGCCAGGCTATTTTCTCCCTCGCCAAAAACTACATAATCTGTATATTGAAGATATTTCATTGTATATAGAGGGTCTGATGCTGCCTGAGGACCTCCAACTACAGTAACAACGTTACTATTTCCTATTTTGATTGTTTGTAAGTATTTTTGGACATTCTGAATATCTAAAGTAAATAAAGTGAAACCTATTATCCGAAATCTATTTAAATCTACAAATTTGCAAAAGTTCTGAGGCGTAATTTTCTTTAGATTACAATCTAATATTTCAGCAGTATGCCCTTTCTTTTTAAGGTATGCAGATAAAAAACCCAGTCCGATTGGCGGATATGTTTGAATCGCTGAACTGCTTTTTTGGGGTTTGACTAATAAAATATCAATTATATCTTTAGACATTAGACAATTCAAGAACCTCAAAACACTCTATTCAATTCTAACCATATTATCATAACTGCCAATAAACATGTTTGCATCATCGAAAATGACAATATCCTCCTCACTTGGTGATTGATTCCACAGAAATACACGAACATCCTTAACGTTTTTCTCAATCTTTCCTCTTAACACCATTTCTCCCCCATCCGGACTATTAAGGTCGCTCCAATTATCTACAAGCTCTTCGTTCTCTAAAATTTGCAGGAGTCTAATTCTTCCCAAATTAGACTTTGGAGACGAAAACTTAACCATTAAAGAATAGTTCTGTCCTTTTGCCTCATCATCAATCATACCTTTTGGTATTGTCTGATATAAATGTCCGGAATTAGCCGTTGCACCAGTAACAGCAACAGCATCGTTACCATCAATCTTGTGCAGGGAAGCCCTTGCTCCGCCTGCAGCGAGCCATGAAACAGGCCATCTAAAACCATCTTTTAACTCCCATTTACTGAAATCGCCATTTTGCAAATGATTGACTGCTGACAGAGAAAGCGAATGGAACAAAACTTTTAAGGTTGATTTATCAATCAACCCGGTTTCAGGTAATTTAGCGTCATTCTGAACTCTTTTTAAGGCGCTTATAGTGCCATCAAATATGTCTTTTTTACCACAAATTGTATAACCCATATCAAGTAATATTTTTTGCAGGTTAATTGGTTTGCTTAGTTCATCAAACGACCAGGCAAAATCCATCTCTTTCCCTGGGTCATGAAAGTGCACAAACGAATCAATTGATATCACCTGCTCATGCTTCATGTCCTTAACATTTAGTTCAAGCATAACGTCTTGTGCATCCTTATGAAGATCTACTTTTTCCCTGATAATATCCAATGTATCATTTAGAATAAAATGACTGAATGTATGGGTCTCGAAAGAATTTTTGTATTGACCGTCCACATCCCACTCTTCATACCCGCCGTTAGGAATTTCGGACTGTATCTTTCCGTCAAGTTCATAAATGGTATTGTCAATATAAATGATGCTTTCATCTGTCCCTCTATTGAATATATTAACATTGAGAAGGTTAACGGGTTTCTCAAACTTTTTGGTTAAACTAATCTCGTGCCATTGATTATCTCCGCGGTGAAAACCAGAATAAATCTCTTCATAAGACCCGTCAGTATAACTGATACCGCATTGTAAATTGGCCACACCGATGCGATTCGTCTTAATATAAGAAGCGAAACGAAATGTTTTATTGGCAAAGTCTGCTACTGCTAAAGAAGGCATCGAGAAATTTAGATTAGCATATGGACTTCTTGTATTGCCAGACAACTTGACTGATGTTTTACCTTCATATACTTCCACATTTTCCTTTTCTGCTAAAAATGGGTCACCGCCGATTTGCCAATATCGGGGATTAACAATCTTATATTTATATCTTTCCGTTAGGCGAACCTCCACAATTTCTCCGACTGCAGCATTTAATTCCGAACCTGTCAGGCCGGTTTCATTCTTAGTTTTTATTTCTTCCCACTCTTCAAAACTATCGTTAACCAAGAAATCCACTTTACCTTTATTGTCGTTATACATATTAGCTAAATCCGCATATATAACGTCCTTAACAGAACCACTATTAAAAATGTGTGCAAATAAGCTGGTTGGTTTCCTTTCTAACTCTTTTATTACTTTTATTTGGTGCCATTGACCATCGCCAGGATGGAAGTCAGATTGAACTCGTTCAAAACCACCATCTGGATAGCCAATACTAATTGCCACATTTGCCCCGTTAGGGACGTCTGCCTTAAGAAATGCGCTAAAACCAACTTTATGTTTATAAAGAGACTCTACAACGTTAGGATTAATAATGTAATTTATACTCGTTATACTTATCTTACGCTGGACATCTCCGCCAATCATAACAGAATATTTACCATCATAAACAAATTCTTCGGATTTTCTAAATATGGAGGGTCCTCCCCCAACTTGCCAGAATTTGATTCTATCCTGAGTGTCTATATACTTTTTATCCGCCCCACTGGATTTAATAAAATACGTAAGGAATAACTTATCTACCCAGGAAGGCACATTATTTATTAATTCACGCCTAACATCGGCAACACCTGGTCCATGCAGCCGTATGGGTATAAGATTTTTAGTGTTATAGTTGAAATAGTTGAAATACACTTTTTTTATTGCTTCAAATGTTTTTTTATCAAGACGCTTTGTTTCCTTAATTTTACTATTTTTTTGAAAACGCCCAAGGGTTGCATAAACGTCATCTCCAAGATTATATCCCAAAGAAGTCAATTGACTCTGAACATCAGGATAAGCAATATCCTCTGATAAAGTAAGGTACACCAGGGAATCCTCTGGTCCTGAAAGAGTGATATTGGAATTATCTGAAATTAAAGGAATCTCTCCTAAGTATCTGCTGAGATCAACTGTAAATTTAAAGAAAGTGGATTTATCATGTGACGATAACTGAACATGGCTATTAGACCAGACTGCATTCATAAATTTAAAGTTGATATACAACTTATCAGACTCTGGATAAAACACATTGTACGTTGCATATTCGTTAAAACCACTCATGGGGTAAGCTTGTCTATCCCCCCCGCCTGACGGTCCATCATTATTTCCAAACCTGCCATTTCCATTACTCCGGATACTGTTCACTGGCATATACAGGCTATTGTCAAAAGAGTATGCTATTTTGAACAAATTCATCAATGACTTATCGTTGAAAATTCTTGGGTTAGTTCTTACATCAGCCCTCTTTATTTTGAATGGGAAATTAAACAGGTATTTTAAATCGTTGGCAGGCTGTTTAGACTCAATCCATGTCAATCCGGGATTGTCATTGACTATTTTAAAATTTTTCATTTCGGCCGTATTCAGGGATGCCTTTTCCAGTGTTGAAAAATCCGGGTAATATTCTATGTAACCTTCCTTCAGTTCAGTATTTTTAATGTAGAAATCCATCCCGCCAGTCAAAAATGATAAGTTCTTATTCCATTCGTTATTTCCGTTTTTAATTGTTATCTCCACTGGTCCACTCACGTAGAAACTCTCTATTCTATATATGGAATTGGAACTAAGAATTGTTTCGCCCATTTTGACTTCTACGAATTTTTTAGTTAGCCACTGCTTGTTAAATTTATAAATATAATGCAAAGGAACGCCCTTTGGGCTTCTTACGACCTTAGACGGTAAAGGATAGCCATTTGCCTTGAGAAATTTTTCATAAAACCGCTTCATTCCATAATTGCCAAAAGATTGTCCAGGATTACCCATCAGATATGACTCAGCAGGGAACACAAAAATGATATTATCATACGTGGACAGGGTATTTTTCATCCAATTCCCAAACTCATTAACAGTTTTTTGTGCTAAATCTTTATTATAATAAATAACGTCGTTAAACTTATTCTTCACGTATAAATTAGTAGACATCGTCCCATAGGTATTTATATTGTTATCTCCAAAAACGACTAAATTGTTTCTATCTCCGCTTTCCTCTAAAAAATCAAAAATTTGATTTAGTCCATTCAACCAGATTTTATTACCACCTTCATTAACTCTATAATGATAGATACTCATAAAATTCCAAATAATAATAATCAACAATGCCGAAGATGTAAAAAATATTACTTTTTTTCTTGAAATAGCGACTTTCTGATTAAAGTGTCCATAGAATACTTCTCTTATCCCTACGGTTGTAAATAATGTAAATATCGGGATAACAAAAAAATACGCTCTCTGAATAGGGGGATAGTATTTAAATACAATTAAGGCAATCGTAAAGACAAGGGTACTTAAACAAAAAACGTGGAAACAACTTCTTTTTATAAAGCAATATGCAATCCCAGCGATAAAAAACAGTATTTCTATAAAGTTCAATATAGGATGACCTGATATAGACGTATCACTGTGAACCCCGTACTGAGCAAAATTATAACCTTTGTCAATATCTACAAAAATTATCTCAACCGTCTTGCTAAGTATCCACGGCAACCTTCTAACTATATCCTCCCACGAAACAGAGAGATTACGTGCTATTTCTCCACTTATTGACCATTTTAGAACAGTACCTAACGGCACCCGATTATATATTTCCCAAAAACTCGTAAGACTGAAATAAAAAACAACAATAAGTATAAGAAGACTGAGGTATAACTTGATACCCAACAACCTAAAATCCTTGTTAAACTCCACTAACCCGGTTTTTCCGAACAGTCGTGAAAAAACCAACGAGACCACGAAAAGAAAACTAAAAACAAATCCAAATAATGCGTGGGGGTAAACGTGAAACAAGGCTATAGCAAAAAATAATGCTGAAATAATAACTCCACAAACTGATTTTTTATGGTATAGGAAAGTATAAAACACTTTCCTAACCACTGAAAATCGCACCTTAGAGTTCTGCATAAGCGAGCCAAAGGCGATTTTCTTGCTGATTCCATTATTATTTTTATGAAGCCTCAAAAAGGCGAAAAAAGATGTCAATGTCAATGGGATACAAAACGTGTAATATATGGTTCCAGTTTGAAATATAACATTATAGAAAACATTAACTGTAAGAAGAAGGCTGAAAAGGAATCCAAATAGAGAATCATAAAGCATTCTTCCCAGATAAAAAGCAATTATTGTTGTCCCAAAGACAACAATTATAGATAACAAGATGAAATTATAAGGTATGATGCCAGTAATTTTACATAAAAAATGCATTACAAATATTGGAAAAGGATGGCTAAACGTATGGAAAGCAAAAGTCCTGTCTTTGTATTTATCAAAATTCTCGAGTACACTACCTCCTTCACGATGCGCCTTATCCAATGTAACCACTGTTGTGTAAAGACTCAAGCCAACATCCCCGAAATCTCTGGGGGCATTAATTACAAAAAAACATATGGCAATAATTATTAATATAAATAAATATAAACTATCTCTTTTTTTAGCCATTATTAAAATCATACTCCATTTAGTCTATTTTAGATTCACTACCCAACCTCAAAGGAGGTGGACTTTCATATGTTAAAAATTATATCACCATCAAAGACTTTAGTCAAGTTTTTTGGTAATCAATATAAGGAGTGACGTTTTAAAAATATCCAAATCAATGCTATGACTATCAATGTAGCAAGTGTTATACCCAGCCCAACCTTAAATGAAACAGGTGAAAATACCATCTTTATCTTATGCTCTCCTTTATGGATAGGCACTGCCCTGAAGAGGTAATCTGCCCTGTAGAGCCTCTCCTCATTTCCGTCAATATATGCCTTCCAGCCAGGATAAAGGACTTCACTCAATACCAGAAACCCATCTTCTTTTGCAGAAACAGCCAATGAAATATTATTGACAGAATAATCTGTAATTTCAACTTTAGTTTCTTCAACTTCAGAGTTACTCCCCCCTTGTGTTCCCCCCTTAGTAAGGGGGGAGTTAGAGGGGGGATAAGGTTCTTCAAGTATAATACTTTTCATCGGGTCAAACTCTTTTGCACCCATTCTCTCAAATGCCTCTGACTTATCAGATATAACCTCCCAATTACTGGCTAACCATGCCCTCGGAAGATAATCCGGGTTCTCAAATATCTTAATATTTCCATTTAACCCCGGTATTGATACCTCCTCTAATCTCACACCCCAATCAGGCCTTTGGGCGCTGATTATATACTTTACATTTAACATGTCCGTGATGCGCTTTGGCAGAATGGACGGTAGTTCTTCCTTAATACCCAGATTGGTGCCCATCCTGGCAAATTGAAGATAGTCCTTTAAAGAAAGTCTCAGGATATAACCTGTATCCAGAAATAATCTGTGGACATTGCCAGAACCTTCGGCAAAGATGGGAGAAAAATCCCGGGCGTTGATTCTGTAAATATCTTTATCCTTTTTGAAAAATTCTACCAGTGGATTAACAGGATAATGTGATTCTGGTTGTGAATTTATATAAAATTTATTTATCTGTCTCAACGAAAAAAGGTCTGTTACCAGAAGGGCAAGGAATAAAAACGATATCAACCACATCTTTCCAATAGCCTTCAGTCTGAATAATATAACGAGAATACTCAATCCCAACACCACGATAAACCAACCTAATCTATCGGCAAAGCCCATTATATTCTTTTCCTTAGACAAGAAGAGACTGATGTAAACAAAGGCAAGAAATCCTGTAGATACTAACAGAACATATACCAATCTCCTCCATGCAGAATAAAGGCTCTGTTCGGATTCTTTGTTAGATGTGCTCATCAGGAAAGTCAAGCCCCAACCAGACAATACCGAAATAGAACAGGCATATAAAAACCCAAACATAACAGGTGTCCTGCCAAAATCAATCCCGGGAAGAATCAGGTATAATAATTCATAGGGGAACTTTAACTTTCCAAATGATAATAGTATAGATAGAATGGCAAGGGCTGCAAAGAACTTTACAGTATCGTTCTTTCTTAATTCCTTGTCCAAAAATAGAAGAAATGCCAATATCAATGTCAAGATGCCGCAATAGATATTACCGTTCCATTCGGGATGTATCGGTATTACCGCAGTAATAAGAGAAGCTGGGGATAAGAAACTATAAAGTATATTACTGGCAGGCTCTGAAAACCCTAATTTCCCGCCTATAACATATGATTTGAGTTCTAAAGAAGGAAGAATCTGGACGGCAGATATGCCTATGGTAACCAATATGGTAATCGCTAACAGGATGAGAATCTTTAATCTTTTCTTTACAAAGCAGAAATAAATGAATAGGCCGCAAATTGCGTAGAATATATATACAAACAACTCCATATACCCTGCAAGGAAAGAGATTCCCATAAGAAATCCAGTTAGCGAGGCATAGGCAATGCTGCCTCGCTTGACAGTTACTAATCCTGACAGCAATATCAATGGTATCCATACGGCTGTATAGGCTACCGAAGGAGAAGCATAGTAGGAAGATATAAACCCATTAAAGGCAAATATAATCCCTGCAAATAACCCTCCCCAGATATTTTGTGTAAGGTATCTTGCCAATAGATACATAAAGAACCCGGCAAGAAAACAATGCAGGATTATCATCCATTCTATAGCCCGGTATGGTAAATATCCTTCTCTGACAAACAATGGCAATATGAGGTTTAGTGGATAAAATGTGCCTGCCTGCACATCTGCAAATTGCGGGGCACCACAAAATGAATACGGGTTCCATAGAGGCAATTCCCCCCTTGACATAGTAGAAGCAGAAAAGGCAAACATGGGATAGTAATACCCATTTAAATCCCCACCTACTAATGGGTCCAAAGAAGCCATATTACGCTCTACAGGTGTTATGATCTGCCAGAAGAATATGAGCGTCAGGAACAGGAGTATCACTATGCCAAGAATATAATTTCCTTGAACCTTTCTCACTTAATTTATCCTCCTTCATAAACTACAATGTCGTCAACAGTTACTTACGTACCCTTTTAAATTCCCGCAGTAACCCTTTATGGCGATAATAATCTATACGGTCATAGTATTTTAAAATATTCATTCTATACCAAATAGCTAATGTATCCCAAAAAGTAGTAAATATCGCCGTTATACCAATCCTTCCAAAATCGCGCTTGCTATCCAGAATAATTGGCGCCTCAGTAAGTTTAAAACCCAGATGGTTGGCATTTACTAAAACTTCTAAGTCAAAAGCAAATTTTTTTACCAATATTCTTGGGAAAACTTTCTCCAATACTTCTCTCTTAAAAAGCTTAAGGCCAGTCTGGGTATCATGGCAGGGAAGATTAAAAAGAAATCTAATAAGAAAATAATACCCTAAACTGATAATCCGGCGGTGAATGGGATAATTTACAATGGAATTGGGGTGCATCTTTGAACCAACTACGATATCAGCGTTATCTAAAGCCATAATATCATAAAGGGTCTTTACTTGAAAAGGATGCAGGTCTAAATCAGCGTCAAGCCAAACAATTAAATCTCCACTTGCATATTTAAATGCTTTCTTAAGTACCCTTCCCTTACCAAAATTCCGAGGATTCTCCTTAACAATAAGATTGGGTATGCTCTTTTTTAAATCCTTGAGTATCTTACAAGAGTCGTCTTGAGAGCCATCATCTATAACTACAATTTCATAGGGACAACCAAAATTATCAAAAGTATTCTTTACTTCTATTAAATTATCTCTTATTCTCCCTGCCTCATTATAAACGGGAATAATTATGGAAAATTTTTCTTTTACACCCTTCATATCCTCACCTGTTTAAAATATTTGAAATTTAACCCCCCTACGGCGCGAACTGTCATTGTCCAACTTGATTGGACAATCCAGCAATTATTTCGTAGTATTTCTTATGGATTCCCCGGTCAAGCCGGGGAATGACAAAAAGGAAATTTCTATTATGTTGAATTATAATTGTTTTTTTAGAATATGTCAAGGTTTGGTTTTAGTCTTGGTCATATATGTAATCTGATATTCTATTCTCATGGATATATATACCTGACTGCCCTTCAGTATATTTCCAGAGAATAATGTAAGTCCCATCCCCTCTCAAATATGGGGTTATATCAAACTCTAATTTTACCCTGTTCTTGAGTTCGGGTTTTGTCACATCAGAGGGTTTCCAGTTCCCCACCTTTACAAACTTTTCATCACCTTCTTTCTTCATAAGGACATCCCCGTTAGAATCAGAGTCTCCGATAGGGGCTGATATGCTACCCATTAATTTATATATTCTGCCCTTGGAATAATCTTTTATCTCCAATTTGTAGATATTATCCTTTGGATTGCCACCGGTAAAGCCTTCATGCCTATCAATGGCAGGTGGAGAAGCCTCTTTTAATTCTATCAGTCCTGATGTGGCTTTCAGGTGATATAGATGCATACTCATCTTGTTAAATACCTCTACCCCGTTTTTCTTTATAACCTCATCCACCCACTGGTATACAGATGGCTCTAATTTATTCGCCCTGGGGCGCCAGTTAGTATCTACGAGTATATATGTAATACCTAATTTATTCAACTTCCCGAGAAAGTCAGATGCATTTTTCATCTCATCATACCGCATAACCTTGTTCGCATGGACAGGGTCTCCCCATATATACCACCTATCCATATAAAACCCGGTTATTAGAGGGAAAAGGAATAAGCGTGAACTTTGAGGAAGGTTTTGGTTTATATATTCTGCCGTCTGATATACCCCATAAGTCCTCTGTTTTAGATAATCCTCCCGTTTTTCTATACCCAATGCCACAGGTGCCTGGCTTAAGAAACCTCCGATAATATTATGCCTGACATGTGTTATCGTAAGAACTATAATAGTAATGGAGGTTATTATAATGATAATCTTGCCGGTTAGCCTCGTTATTAAGTTAGCTGATATATAAGTACAAATGATTGAAAGTATGGCAAAAAGAGGGAAATACCTCCCTACCTCAGCAGGAGAAAAGAAATAGCACGTAAATAATAGCCAGCTATATAAAAGTCCATACCTTACCTCTTCAGGGAAGGGTCTCTTAATAAGCAGAATACCTGGAAGCAATACAATGAAAAGGATATTCGCAACACCTGCAAAGGATTCCGCATCTATAGTTAATCTCCATGGGAATAGCAAGTAACCTTTTGCTGCATGGAAGATAAATTTAGTAAAGGTAGGTTCTTTTGGCATATTGTGCCTGACTACCAACTGGTTGACATTAACAGTAGGGTCATCAAGAGACCCTATAGCATCTCTGTCTCCTTTAGTAACAGTTCGTAAGGAAATGGGATAGAAAGGTTCTCCATGGTAGGCTACCTGCCTGATATACCAGGCTGAAGAAAACACCAGAATGATTGAAATGTATAAAAGGAATGGCCTTGTTGGAAGATGGACCTTCTTGCGAAAAGTTATAAAAAGCAATATAATAAATATGCAGATGGCAGGAACCAATCCAAAAAGAAGTTTGCATCCCACTACGAATCCTGAATATAGAGCCAATGGAATCAACCATCTATTCCCGCCACGCTTGACATAATATATCAATGTAATGAAACAGAGTAAAGAAAAGAAGGTTAGAAAAAATTCCTCCTTAGTCGTATAAAGGTAAAAGAGCACACGGTATATAGTGGCAAAGATAGTGGGTGCTAAAATAGCAAATGATGCCGGGACAACCGACCTTGCGATGGAATAGATTGCCATTAATGAAAGAGAAAAGAAGGTAAATTGAAGTAACTTGCATAACACACTGCTTTTGACAAAGATTAACATGACCATATTAAGCATCTCAGTAAGGTGAGGCCATTCACCATAAAACATAAAACCGATATGGACTATTCTGTGATTCATGATATAGTAATTGGGTAGAGCAAGGTGATAGGCAGTGGCATCGGTATTTTCTTCCGGAGTCAGACTCAAAGCCAATCCCAGAAAGAGATGGACAACTAAGCAAAACAAAGCAATTAAAAATATAGGGTTTCGCTCAATATCCCGATGGCTAAAGATGCTATCTTTTATTTGAATTAGACACTGCCAGAGCCTCTTCCATAATAATATGCTAACACCCAGAAATATTGTAATAAATACCCATTTATATAGAAGACCAAGGTGAGCCATAAGATAGGCAAAACTTCCTATTGTTCCAAATCCTACGCCTATTGACAGAAGAAAGGTGTCAAGGAATGTCTTTGCCTTAATACCAATGCGAGATAATATCACCTCCCCGATAGCAAAGGACAATAATATGATGCAAGATAATAAACAGAACTCGGGGATAAGGGTCATTGTAAAGAACCGTGATACCTTAAGAATATCTTCATAACCCCATCCATATACTTTTATGTATACGAAGAAGGACCATAAGAGAAGCCCTCCTGCCATTACCTTTCTACTAAATCCATTTTTACTATTCATCTTCTGATTAACCTTTTAATCGTATATATGCCACTCTTCAGGTATTGAAATAATTCTGAAAAAGATGAAGCGGAAAGTATTCTATATATCTGGCTGGGCCTCAGGTAAAATTTTAAATGATACCTAAGGGCACGCCTGCCTAATTCCTTTGGAGACAAACCCTTCACCATGCTATATCCTGGCCCAATAGTTACAAATCGTTCCCATTCATCAAGTCTCGCTGGTTTTGTCTCCAATACCTCATAATATGGTGTCCCTGGATAAGGAACAAGACATGAAAAGAATGCTATTGTAGGTGACAGTTCTTCTGCAAACCGGTATGTCTTCTCCATGTCTTCATCTGTCTCAGAAGGAAAACCAATGATAAATGAGGCAGATGTCTTGAGTCCTTCTTTTCTGCAAAGGGCTATTGCCCTTTTTGCATCCTCTAAAGAAACCTTTTTATTGACTTCTTTCAATACCTTATCTGTTCCGGACTCAATGCCAAATACGACCGCGTGACAGCCGGCCCTTTTCATCAGTCTCACCATGTCACTATCCAATGCATCAGTCCTTGAAAGACATGCCCAGCTAAACTGTAAATTGTCCCTGATTATCCTTTCACAGATTTGATGGACCCTTTCTTTCTGCAATGTAAAATAATCATCTTCAAAAAATATGCCACTTATAGAATACCTCTTTACCAGTTCTTCAATCTCTGCATATACATAATCTACGCTGTGAGTTCTAAATCTTTTACCCATAGTAAAATGAGAAGAACAAAATTTACAGGAGAATGGGCAGCCCCTGCTGGTAATCATCGTAGCGCTTCTGCCTGTAACGCCAATATAGGTATGGGTTGAAAAATCCCTCATATCTACAATATCTCTGGCAGGAAATGGGACTTCATCTAAATTCCCAATCAACTCCCTTGGAGGATTTTTTATAATCTCGCCATTATCTCTCCAGATTAATCCTCTTATGCCATTACATGACTTATCCCCGTTCAGTAAATGCCTGTACAACTCAAGGATGGTGAGTTCACCTTCTCCATAAATAATATAATCAACAGATTCAATTTCTCTCAATATCTCATTGCCTAATACAGAAGGATGATTCCCGCCCAGAACCACCACTGCATCAGATTCTCTTTTAATCTTTTGAGCAATCCTGACCGCATTTGGAAAAGAAGATGTCATACAACTAATCCCTACCATCCTCGGTTTTAAACCATCTTCTATTCCTCTAACATATCTGCATATCTCGTCTTCTGAGGGTTCTACCAAAAGGGTTACTTTATAGCCGTTTTTCATAAGATATGATGCCAGATATCCCAGACCTAACGGGAAATACTTTTTGAAGGTCTTTTTACCTGCATAAAGATGGGTATAGGGCGCTTGAATAAGTAATATCTCAGCCATAACTTTCTATTTTAATATACTCCTGATAAAGGCATAAGAATTCACCATCGCAGATTTGAAACCTGCCTCAGTAAGGTTCCTGAAAGCCCTTTTTGGTGAAGAGAGATAAAATTTTAATAATCCGGCCTTTTGAAATTTGATAAGGTCCTGTTTTTTAAGGTCATTGACCTCAATCACTGCATTCCCAAACCTTCTCAATTCAGACAAATCTTCTGAGAGCAGCCTCATTCCGCCTTCACCTCTCTTTGCCATCTCTTCTAACACTGTCCCAGGGTAAGGTGTAGTAATATTGATAATCACCTGGTCAAGGAATTTCAGACGGCACACATAATCCAATGTCTCCTTTACCGTCTTCCTCGTATCATTTGGCAAACCTATCATTATAGAGCCTCTCGTGATTAGACCTGCCGCTTTTGCCATCTCTATCGCTTTCTCAACATCTTCTAAAGTGACATTTCTGTTCAGCCCCTTTAAAATCTCCGGGTTGCCACTTTCAATCCCGAAAGAGACCCTGACAAAACCTGCCTCTTTCATTATTTGGAAAAGTTCTCTATCCACAAGTGTTGCTCTTGTAAGACCTTCCCATGTAATTTCTATCTTTCTCTTTAAAATCTCTTCACACATCTGGATTGTCCTGTTTCTACTCATTGTAAGGTCATCGTCATTAAAGGAGATATGCCTTATCCCTAATTTCTTGACAATATATTCTATCTCATCCACAACGTTTTTTGCACTTCTCATCCTGACATGATTTCCCCCCGGGATTTTCTTGATGGCACAGTAAATGCACTGAAATGGACAACCCCTGCTTGACATAACCGCAGCGGCCTTGACAATCCCTTTACCGGGAACACTCCTTGTATATCTCTCATTATGTATAAGGGTTCTATCCGGGAATGGAAGGTTGTCAATATCCTTTAAGACAGGCCTCTCCTGTGTGACAATAACTCTATTGCCTCCATCCCTATAGATGAGTCCTTGAATATTAAAAAAGTCATGTTTGCCTGTAATGGCTTCAAACAATTCAGGTAGTGTTTCTTCCCCTTCACCTATGACGCCAAAATCAAATTCCGGATATTCCTCTAACACCTGGTTTTTCATAATTGTGACATGGGGACCTCCAAGTACAATTGGCACAGAGGAGAGTTTTTTGATAGCCCTGCTCATCTCTAAGGCACTCGTAAAAACTGGAGAGGTAGCAGTAATGCCGATAACGTCTGGTTTGAGGCTAAGCCCATTCCTTACCACTTCCTCAAGAGACTCATCTCCAGATTCTGCATCAATGATAAAGGCCTCATAACCCTTCTTCTGAAGTGATGAGGCTATATAACATAACCCTAACGGCGGATTGAGAAACCCTGCTTTAAAGGCGGGTTTGAACGAGCCGTAGACGCTGCTATAAAAAGGCGACAGGAGCAATACTCTATTCATCATGGTTTGATATTCTGATACCAGAGAGAAAAAGCAAATAACCCCCATAATTGGTGGCTATTGTCTCTTTTTCTCATCTCATGTTCTTTTAAAAGCAATTTTATATAATCCATATTAAATAGGTCTTTCAGGATATTGTTGGACAAGAGCGTATCCCGTACAATACCCTTTAATTCCCCATTCAGCCATAACCCGATAGGAAGATTGAATCCCTCTTTCTTACGGGACAATATCTCCTTAGGGAGAATATCCGAAAATGCCTTCCGCATTATACGTTTCCCTTTTAAGAAACCAACCTTTAACCTTGACGGGATTTGAAATGCAGTCTCTACAAACTCATGGTCAAGCAGTGGAACCCTTGCCTCTACAGAATTCATCATACTCATCATGTCAACTTTTGTAAGCATGTCATTTGGCAGATATGCCTTTGTGTCAAAGTAAGTAAATTTATCTATTGGGTCTTGAGTACCCGTCTTTTCAAAATAACCATACAATCCCCCGAAAATCTCCTCTTTCCCTAAATCCTCCCAGACATCCTTTAATAATAAACTCTTTTTCTCACCCTCATCAAATATTACTCTCCATGATAAGTGCGCCTTTCGCGGATCTTCCACAGCCCCTTTTACAAATCTTTTCAACTTGTATTCCAAACTCATCTTTTTATCTGAAATCTGCAGATTCTCCACATATCTTGCAATCCTATGCCTGAGAAATGCCGGTAATTTTAAGTAATACGGAAGATACTTATCTACTAAATAAGTTTCATAACCTGCAAATATCTCGTCCCCGCCATCTCCAGTCAATACCACCTTTACGTTGTGTTCCATGGCTAATCTTGACATGTAATAAACGGCAATGGAAGAGGAATCCCCAAATGGCTGGTCAAAATATGCCATAATTCTAAAGATGTCGTTCTTTATCTCCTTAGGTTCAACTAACCATGTCCAATGGTTTGAGTTAATATGGCGTGAGACTATCTCTGCGAATGGGAGTTCATTATAAGATTCTTCATGAAAACCTATAGAAAAGGTATTTATCTTTTCCCCAGAAGCCAGGGAAGCCAGAACCGCCACAGTGCTTGAGTCCAGCCCACCGCTCAAGAATACTCCGATAGGAACATCGCTCTGCAGATGTTTTCTTACAGTCTCTTTTAGCCTCTCCCTAAGAAGGTCCACATAGTAATTTTCATCCCTTTTCTCTACTCTTCTCGCATCATTTTGAATAGGGATGTCCCAGTATTCTACTAAACGGCTGTTACCTTTGGAAAATATCAGCATATGTCCTGGCAACAGGCTCTTTATCCCTCTGAATATTGTAAGAGGAGCAGGGATATAATTCAAAGAAAGAAAAATGGATACCCCTTCCATGTCTATAGACCTATCTATCTTCTCGTCTAATAGGAGTGACTTAATCTCCGAGGCAAAGGATATCCTTTTATCTGTGTTGTTATAATAGAGAGGTTTAATGCCGAGTCTATCTCTTGCCAATATGAGCAATTCTTTATCCTCATCCCAAATTGCTATTGCGAACATGCCTCTTAACCTTTTGACAAATTCAAAACCCCATTCTTCATAAGAATGGGTTAACACCTCTGTATCTGAGTGAGTATTAAATAGATGCCCCTTTCCTTCTAACTCTCTCTTTATATCCTGGAAATTATATATCTCCCCATTCATAATTGCACAGATACTTCTATCCTCATTGTAAAAAGGCTGGTGGCCACCCTTAATATCTATTATGCTGAGCCGCCTTACCCCCAAGCATACCCGCACCCCAAAGTGAAACCCCTCATCATCAGGGCCGCGGGATTTTAGCCTATCGGCCATTTTTCTAATCAAAACAGGAGATGCACCATCGCTATAGTAACCGCATATGCCGCACAATTCAGTCGTACCTCTCTAATCTCAAGGCAGATATCTGGTCACATACCACACCTAACAGAAAAGAAAGAATACCTGTAAGGATGAGTAGCAGTGAGCCTGTAGATAACCCGATGAATCTTCCCACTGTTAATAATTGATATACACCATAGATGGAACCTGTGAAAATAAGGAACCATGCTATCGGAAAAAAGACTCTCAATGGGTCAAATAGGGAGACCAATCTTATAATGGATAGGAGGATAGTGTAACCATCTGCAATCTGATTGACCTTACTTTTCCCTTTTCTCTTCTTTACTCCTATAGGAAAGAATTTAACCCTTTTGCCCTTTTTCATAAAAATTAGTGTTGAGGTAACAGAAAATGAGAATCCATCAGGAAGGAGTGGTAGATACCTTTTGATAGCCTCTCTCCTTATTACCCTCAGCCCACAGTTGATGTCCTTTAATCTTGTCCTGGCAAGAAAATTTACCACCCCTGTCAATACAAATTTCCCAACAACCCGGGAGGGAACATCAGATATCACATTTTGCCTCTCCCCTATGACTATATCATTTTCATTGATAAATGCTAACATCCGCTCTGCATCCTGGGCTTCATGTTGGCCATCAGCATCTAATATAACAACGACATCATTCTTTGCAGCCAGAATACCTGTCTTAAGTGAAGCCCCATAGCCCCTGTTTATCTGATGCGCTATGACCTCTGCAGATTCATTCTTAGCAATATCCCCGGTCCTGTCCGTAGAACCATCATCAACTACTATTATCTCTGCATTTGGAAACACCTTCCTCACATCTCTAATCACTTCTTTAATAGACTCTTCTTCGTTATAAGCAGGTATTATTATACTGCAATTTGATGCTATATGCCCCATCTTCTCTCCTTTAATAATCTTGTTACCTGTATGACCTTAGATACCCCTTTAACAACCTCAATCCGCTGATTAAAGTCCCTGGCTTCAACTGCATCATCTTCTTAAAGATATAAGAAGGCCTGAGGTAGAACTGGCAGAATGCGTCATGGGTTATTTTATTCAAATCCATGGCACCATCTCCCAGAAGAGAGTTATCTATAAAAAATGCCTCCTCATCTTTTGAGATGGACGACCCATTCGCTACTTCATTAAACAGCCTTGTCCCATAATATGGCGTTACAGTATGAAATGACGCATAGTCACAGTTCAGGTTCTTGGCAAATTCAACCGTCTTTTTCCTATCCTTATCCGTCTCTCCCGGAAAGCCAAAAAGGAAAAAGCAGGCTGTCTTTATCCCTGCCTCGCCTGCTGACCTTACCGCTTCTTCAACCTTACTTAATGATATCCTCTTATTCAATCTTTCAAGAACCTTCTCCGAACCCGTCTCTACGCCAAAATGTATCAGATGGCACCCTGCTCTCTTCATCTTTTTCAAAAGTTCTTTATCAACTGTATCTGCCCTGGTCTGGCAGCACCATTTAAGATTGTATCTATCTCGTATGAGAAAATCACAGATTCCCTCTGCCCTATCCCTGTTCAGTGACCATTCCAGATCTATAAAATAGCCATTCCTTACACCTGACTTTTGGACAGCATACCTGACTTCATCTCTTAATTTGTCAATAGACTTAAACCTCACCCCCTTGCCATACATCACCTTAAGGCAGAATATACATTCAAAAGGGCAGCCTCTTGAGGATTCAAAGAGTGTAAAATTATTTCCAAGTAACTCGTAAAAATATCTCTTATTCTGTAAAAGGTGATAGGCAGGCATAGGGAGTTCATCTAAGTTCAACAAATCCCTATCCTTAGTCCTGACAACCTTTCCATCTTCTTTATAACATATACCGTCTATTCCGGATAAATCATCTTCTTTACATAATTCCAAAATCGCCTTTTCAGGTTCTCCTATTACAACAGCGCAAGATTCTGTAAGATTAAGCATCTTCTCTGGTAACAGCGTCCCATGAGCGCCTATGAGATACTTCTTATCGTTTTTTAGTTCGTGAAAGATTTCTAATACAGGCTCAATGTCAAGACTTGGGCACTGCCACCTGTCAAGAGGGGAAGAAGTAACAAAGACCTTGTCAAAATTAAGGGCAGATTTTGCAATCTCTATACTGTTCAGCCTCTCTAAATTGCCATCCAGTATGCTTACCTTAAAACCTTCTCTCTCTAACAGACCAGCAGCATTTGCTAATGAAATCGGAGGCCATAACCTGTTAAACCGTTTCCCTTCTCTATTTATCGGGTATCCCCAGCACGGGTTAATTAAAAGTACATCCTTATGATTCTCTTTCATGTCTATTCTTGAGTTCGGGCCAGAGTCTAACCATCTCATATAATATCTTTACGATAACAGATGGACTGCTCAATGTGGAGGTCCCATCCTTCCTTGGTATATATTCAATGGGTATTTCCTTAATCTTCATATTGTTATTCCTCGCCTTAATCAAAAGTTCTGCATCTATGAATGAACCCTTTGACTTCAATTCAATCCTCTGGAATATGTCTTTCCTGCACATCTTGAATGAAAAGTTCACATCCCTTACCTTAAGTCCGAATAATGTCCGTATAAGCCAGTTATATACCTTTGAATAGACGTATCTCTTTAACGTATCCCTCCTGTCAATCCTGTAGCCTGCTATTACCTCATACCCGTCTAAATAAGGCAGCGCCTTCTTTATCTCAGATACCTCAAAAGGGTTATCACCATCTATATAGAGTATATACTCACACCTTCCATTTTTGAAACCTGTAGTAACTGCCCCGCCTAAACCTATATTCTCAGGATGGTGTATTGCCCTTATCTTTCCGTCTTTCCTTGCCAATTCTTCTGCAATCTCGCCAGTCTTATCAATACTGCCGTCATTAACGATAAGGATTTCATAGTCGTCTGTTATCTCTTTTAAAACCTGCCTGGCACAGGAGACTGCCCTTGTGATATTATCCTCTTCGTTGAACATGGGAAAGAATATGGTAATACTATACATATCTATGCCAGCCTTGTCTTAATGGCTTCATATTCCCGTTCTGTCACATCCTCCCAGTCAAAATTCCTTGCAAAATCTATCCGTTTTTGCCTGGCAGAATTGTCCTCTATCCTTGAGACCAATTCCTGTATCTTAGAGGCAAATGAGCTGCTATCCCCTACAGGGACCCTCTCTAAGATACCATCAGGGTATATGCCTTTGTAAACATCTAAGTCATATGCAATCACAGGCAGGCCGCATGCAAGGGCCTCCATAAGGACAATCCCCCAACTTTCGTCTATACTCGGGAAAACGAAAAAATCTGAACTCTTAAGAATCCTGTATTTTTCAACACCTGATAGATACCCATGCAATATTATATTATTAGTGAGCCTATTTTCTTTTATCTTCTCTTTCAACTTAACCTCAACTGTATAATCTGCCTTGCCAACGATTGCCAATTTGAGATTTTTTCCTAAAGCGTCACTCGCCTCTTTCCATATGTCAATGAGAGAAAAAATGCCTTTTGAATAGTCAACCCTCCCGAGAAATACTCCATCATACTTCATTTCTTTAAGGGCATCTGCACCAGATATGTCTCTAAGAAAGATACCGTTCTGGATAATGATTATCCTATCTTCAGATATGCCATATCGGATAAGCCCTTTCTTCACAACCTCATTAACAGTGAGTACTATATCCGCACTCCTCGCCATCCTTACACTTATCAGAAATCCCAGATATGCGAGTAACTTGGCAAATACAACCTGTTTTCTTCTCTTATCCCAGGGGGGATAGGCAAGATTATCTATCAATGCTATCCATTTTAAGGAACGTCTTCTCAATTTAAAGACAAAGGATGGCAATACCTCTGTAATTATCCCTGTCATGGAATAGATTATCCTGATATCGTCTGGCAGTCTCACCATGCTGCCGAATATTGCCCTCGGGATGTAAGATAGTATTATCTTTATATGGCTTAATTTCTTTATTGCCTTTGTCCATGGTATGGATATTATCCTTACATTTAAGGATTCCCTTGACAAAAGTTGTGAAAAGTCTTCTACCATTGACCGGGCTATGAGGACTGATACGTTATGGCCCTTCTTATGCCATGCCTTGCATACACTGATTATCCTGTCCCTGTTTCCATAGCCAACTATGTCACCTGGATAGACTATTAAGATTGGCAATTTATGCATCTTTGATCTTTGGGAAGCCAAACTCTCTCAAGACAAAGAATTTACCTGGAATCTTAGACATCCTGCTCAGGATTTGAGAATCAGCAAGTTTCCTATCTCTCTGTACCATGATTCTCTTTCTCAGGATCTTTTTAATGTTCCTGATATTCCACCAATAGGCTCTCAGATATGCCTTTACAACTGATGGTCTTCCTGTAATGGTAAAAATAAATAGTTCGGCAAGGCTTATCAAAAGATAGACAGGTAAAATAAGCAGTAGATAGATGAGGCTATAATTCTTTAAAAGGGTGGTAATATTATTTCTTTCACAATGGTATCTTCTAAAAGTGGTCGTTACAAACCCTCTATCTAAATCACATTCCCCTCCACCTGCATTTGCACCGAGGTAATGATATACAAGGGCCTCTTCTGAAACCCCAATGTCGTACCCTGAAATCTGCACCCGCCACGAGAGGTCTATATCTTCATGAAACATAAAATAGTCCTCGTCAAACCCGCCAAGTCTGTCAAAGAGTTCTTTTTTTATCATAAAGGCAGAACCCTCTATGTAGAAAGGCCTCCTATTCCTCACAGGATAACCGAGAAAATCACTGCCAATACCTGTATGGAATACTACACTCCCGTTGTAATTTACCATCTTACAGCCGCAAATGCCTATCCTGTTATTACCTTCAATAGTATCCACCATCTTTCTAATTGTCCATGGTTCTATCCTCGTATCATTGTTCAGAAAAAACAGGTATTCGCCCCTTGCATGAGATGCAGCCATGTTATTACCTTTACAAAATCCATAATTTTCTTTGAATTCAAGAAGCCTCACCCCTGAAAACCTATCTTTTATCAAACTCACACTATTATCACTTGAGGCATTGTCCCCGACAATAATCTCGTATTCGTAGCCACCTGTGTCACTGGCTAATATGGAATCAAGACACCTTTCAATGAATCTCCCGCCATTCCAGTTGATTATTATCACTGAAACCTTTATCGGCTTTTCAACCTGTATAACCATTTGAGTCTCAGATTCCTATAGATATGAAAAAACAGCCTCTTGATTTCACCTGTATATAGATATATCTGCCCGATTTTTATCCTTAAGAGAGCCTTAACAAACAATATAAAGAGGCCCGGGACCTTCTTGAAATGGCGGTAATAACCCTTATCTATAATCTTTTTCATCAGCCTTTGGGGAACTAAAGGTATCAGTGTAAAGGCAAATAGATATGAATTGAACATCTTTATCCTATCTTTGCCTTCTTTCTTGTTGCTGATATTAAACGTAGCCACGCAGAAATGTTTACCCTCCTCTATTCTCTCCCTGTCCTCCTCTATAAGTATCCCTGCCTTAATTGCAGTATCTATTATGTCTGTCATAGGATAATAGGTAAGATAGAATGTATTTATTATCGTTGGATGGATCTCTGTATAAAGGTTCATTGCCTCAATGTATTCCTTCTCACCCTCATAAGGTATATCAAAGATATGGTCTATAGAGAATCTTAAACTTAACCTGTTACATATATCAGCGCATTTTCTAATCTCATCATTATTCTCAACGCGCCTTAATACCTCTTTACGGGTCTTTTCAGATGCGGTCTGTAGACCTAAATTCAGCCACAGGCAATTTGACTCTTTCAGTAACCTTCCAATCTCTTCGTTCAAGAACTTAGGATGTGTGTAGCAGACATACGGTTTATTAATATGCCTTTTGTATTCAGTTGAAAATTCCCTGAACCAGTCTTTATATGCTGTTATCATATCATCTGCAAAACAGTATATCCTGGGATTATACTTCTTCTCAGCCTCTATCAGCTCTTTTATAGAATGCTCTACACTCCTCACCCTGAGGTATTTGCCTTTATTTTTATAAGATTCCTTTAAGACGTTATTACAGCAGTAGGTACAGTGATAGCAGCACCCCCTTGAAAACATTGTGGTATAGTATCTTCTTAACAACGGTATTTCATTGATGAATAAATCCTTATCAAGAACCGGGTATTTATCTAAATTCTGTTCAAGGCTCCTTATCTCATTTCTGATTATCTTCCCATCAGACTTAAACCACAGGTTCTTTATAGTATAATCTATATGGCCATCCTCCATAGAATTTAATAATTCAAGTAATGGGTCTTCACCCTCGCCCACACATATAATATCAATACAGCCCTTTGATATTACCCTCTCAGGTGTTGATGTCACATGGATGCCGCCAAATATGATTGGTATGTCAAATTGGCTCTTTATCCTTGATGCAGTATTCAGTGCCCATTGATAATCGCCTGTCAATACTGAAAAGCCTATGATGTCTGGTTTTAAATCTCTTATCCTTGCAAGCAATATATCCTGTATATCAAATACCCTGCCCAAATAATTATTGGAGATTATAGATGAGGCGAATAGCCGGGGGTCAAAGAACAGGTAGACCTCATGGCCATTCTTTTTAAGGTATCCTGACAATAATTCTGTTGACAAACTCTCTGACTCAGACTGCACGAATAATATCTTCACTCTCTACCCCAGCCTCCCCATAACCCCGTCTAATATCCTCTTCTTATCGTATCTTTTGCCCAATTCAAGAACCTTCTCCCTCACTGAAGAATAGTAACCTGCGTCACTGAAAAATTTACGTGCTGCCTTTACGAATTCATCCTTGTCATGAATGATGAAGCCTATCCCCTCTTTTGTTATCTCATCCACAAGCCCATGCCCGGGCTTTGAAATAATAGGCAGGCCAAATGCCATGTATTCCCTTATCTTGATAGGTTCTCTAAACTCATTCCAGGCAAGGGTCTGTGTATTGCATTCAAGGCCTATGGCACATCTTGAAACCTCGTTCAATGCATCTGTATGGGAGTGTATATCAAGAAATTCAATATTCTTTAGTATGTTTCTATTGGGAACAAGGACCTCAACCTTACTTTTAAAATCACCCCTTCCTATCAACTTCAATCTAACATCCGGAAATTCTTTGAGAAGCACCTCCATCGCGTCAAATATTATCTTAAAATCCACCTGAAGATAATTTGAAAACACGCATACAAGAGAAAACCTATTAATCTCATTTAAGGATTTTACAGTAACGCCATGGAAGATTGGCGAATTGGGCATGTAAATATTCCGGGATTCTTCAACCCCTTGTTTTCTTCTAACGTCAACAATCCTCTTACACGCACTCCAGGATTCATCAGACCTCCTTGCGGCAAATCTATCCAGGGAATGATAAACCCTGTTCAAAACGGAGTTGTCAAATCTTTGGTATCCGTAATCCAGAGTATAAAATACTATCTTTTTAACCCTGCCGATTTTTTTCAGCAAAAATGCGTAAAGAAAATTTAATGGGTCAACAGCGATAATTACTGGTATCTTTCTGGAGTTTAGAAATAATTTAATAGAGAAGAGGTCTATGACGTATCTGAGAACATTGGGCAAATTCTTGTGAAAATCGTATCTGCATATAATCTCCGCCGTTCCGTTCTTATAGAGGTTTAATATAGAACCGTCTCCTTTATACAGGGAATGTTGAAGGTAGAGGACATCGCCTTTATAATAATTTCTCAAATAGTCTCTGACATTGTCAGGGGGTCCGTAAATAGGCACACCATCCTTGTACTGGGTATGTGTAAAGATTGCTATGGTTGAATTATTGGGCATGGACAAAATCCCTTATCTTCTCCACTATAAATCCTATCATTTCACGGGTGAGTCCTGGATAGACCCCTAAAAAGAAGGTGTCATTCATAATCCTGTCTGTATTTTCTAACTTCCCGTGCACCCTGTGCGGAATGTCCTTGAAGCCGGGCTGTTTTAATATGTTTCCGGCAAATACAAGTCTTGTCTCTATATTAAAACCTTCAAGATATTCTATGAGAGATTTTCTCTTTATTCCGTTTCGGACTGTTATCGGAAATCCAAACCACGATGGTTTTGCCTTTTTGCCAAATTTGGGCAATATCAAAAATTCTTCAAGGTCCTTTAAAGAGGAATAATACTGCCGGAAGTTATTTCTTCTCTTTTTTATAAACTCGTTTATCTTTTCAAACTGGGCACACCCTACTGCAGCCTGCATATCCGTAACCTTTAAATTATAACCCAGGTTAGAATATACATATTTATGGTCATATCCAAAAGGCAGTTCCCCCCACTGCTGTTCAAACCTCCTGCCGCATGTATTGTTCTTACCAGGCTCACACCAGCAATCCCTTCCCCAGTCCCTGATAGAGAGTGCTATCTTGACCATTTCAGGATTGTTTATGCTCACCCCACCACCTTCTCCCATTGTAATGTGATGGGCAGGATAAAAACTCAAAGAAGCCATATCTCCAAATGTCCCGACCAACTTACCGTTAAAGGCAGCACCTAAGGCATCACAGGAATCCTCAAGCAAAAAAAGTTTATGCTTCTTTACGATACCCATAATGATGTCCATGTCGCATGGGTTGCCTAATGTATGAGGGACAAATATTGCCCTTGTCCTTTTGGAGAGTGCCCCTTTTATCTTGTTTGCATCTATATTATATGTCCCGACTTCGCAATCAACAAAGACCGGGACTAATTTGTATTGAAGCAGGGGAGTAAGTGTTGTTGGAAAAGTTACAGCAGGGGTAATAATCTCATCACCTGGTTTTAGATGACCCTTAAGCTGGTTAGAACATAAGGTGGCTACCATTAATAGATTAGCAGACGAGCCGGAATTGACAAGGAGGAACCTTCTGGATTTATAAAATTCCCTGAATTGCTTTTCCAGTTTTTCTGCGTATGAACCGCTGGTTAGCCAGTAATCTAATGATGAATTAACAAGATTGATTATTTCTTTTTCATCATATACCCTACCGGCATAATTGATTCTGGTCTTGCCTTTGACAAAAGATGACTTCCTCGGGAGATGGACGGAATTGTAATGTTTGACCACATAACCAGATATAATATCCCTCAGATGGGAATCTATTGTTTTGGCATCTAATTTCCCGGATTTTTTATTTTTCATTTTATTGAACTCACATATACCATAGGCCAGAAGAGGCGGTTCCTTGCTACTCTTTTCAGGACCTCTTTCAAGCCATTATTCCTGACGAATTCAAACTTGAGATTGCAATCAAAATAGCCTATATCCACACCGGAAAAACCTGCCTTTTTAAAGACCCTCCTCAATTTAGAAACGAGATAGGACTTTTCATACCCAAATTTCATGTGTCTGGATTTTAATAGTCCGATATGAATAAACTCTGCCATCTGCTTTATCACAGGTAAGTCAGGTATGTTTCCCCATAACTGCCTGTATGTCAACGCCCCTAAGGAAAGACATGGAACAGTATTGAAAGCAGCCCCGCCGCTCTTACAAACCCTGTATAATTCAGAAACCGAACCTTTAAGATTGTCAAAGTGCTCTATTACCCCGCCTCCATATATAAGGTCAATAGAGTCAGCAGCAAGCGGCATCTTTTTGACATCGGCACATATAAAGAGTGGCTCGCTATTATTCTGGAGTTTTTTAGCAAATATCTCCCTGGCTAATTTCAACGCCTCAAAAGATGAATCTATACCTATTACCCTGTGACCACGGCGTGCCATGTGTAAGCCGAGGAGCATAGGTCCGCATCCAATTTCAAGGTAAAGACAATTATTTCTATGGCTCCAGAAATTATCAATATATTTTAGAACGTCTTTAATATCCCTTGATTCTATGTGTTCGTCTATATCCTCAATGTACTTGTCAAAATTTGCCTTATAATTTTCATCCCATTTGCTGATGGAAAGATTTATATCACGAGATTTCTTTTTTGAAAGGAATATGGGAATCCCTTCCCTGACCTCATACGAACATTTGCAATTTTTACAGATAATACTCTTCTCATCATACTCAAGCAAAGAACTATGACACTCGGGGCATCTTAATATTTCAAGAAAATCCCTCACTTCGCTTTTAGTCCGAAAAAATCTTTATACCAATAGATGGTCTCTTTTAATCCGGCTTCTACGTCATATTTTGATTTCCAGCCAAGGGTTTTTCTTGCCTTCTCTGCTGAAAGAGACTGATTCTTTATCTCATTTACCGCCTCATTCAGGATAAGGGGTTTTAAATCTTTACGCCGCATAAGTTTGAGTATGAGTTTTACCAGTTCCAGGACAGTATATCGCTTTTCATTACTGAGGTTAAACGCCTCTCCATGGATACCTTCATCGTCTAACTTCTCTGCCAGGTGCATATAACCATCAACTGCATCCAGGATATAGATATAGTCCCTTATATACGTCCCGTCACTCCTTATTACAGGATTCTCATTATTGAGAATAGAGCGGATTGTCCCCGGGACTATCCTGTTAAAATTCAAATCCCCTCCACCGAAGAAATTACCGCACCTTGTTATGCCAACAGGGAGTTTATAACTTTTGTAATACATCTGGGATAAGAGGTCAGCGCAACTCTTTGAACAATCATACGGGTGCATCCCCCTGAGCGGGGTATCCTCTTTATAGGGGAGTTTATCATGGCTGCCATATGCCTTATCAGACGATGCTATCACAATCCTTTTCAAAAGATGAGTGTCTCTTGCCGCCTCAAGGACGTTCCACGTCCCCTTGATATTCGCCTCCAACGTTCCTATCGGTGACCTATTGGCTGCACCAACAATAGTCTGCGCACCTAAGTGAAATATGGTATCAATCTCATATTCATTCAGTGCCCTTTCAATGGTATTATAGTCCTCAAGACGTCCATAAACTATCGTCACTTTCTTATAATACCCGTTCATATATAGATTGGATTTCGGCACTATGTCCCTGACAAGACAGACAACATTACTGCCCTCATCCACCAATCTCTTCGTAAGCCATGAACCTATCAGACCAGTAGCCCCTGTAACAAATACGTCCTTGCCCTTCCACCATGACCTCATTACCCCACCCCCTTATTATCGTCTAATTATACCACATTTCCGTTCAAGGTCAATAAGAAAAAATGCCCTTTAACCAATTAGGTCAAGGGCAACCGTCTTATTTCTTTAGTCTGGCATTACTTAAGGCTTACTCTATGCTGTTTCCAAAGAACACCTTCCGTGGCTTTTCATATTCTATCATACTATTTTTGACACTACCCCTCTTTAATCAACTTCTTGCCATCTTCACGACGCTTGCGATTACTTTGTTTTTTTGCCTCAACTTTCCGTCCCCAGAAGGACCCACAGCCCTTTTTGGATCCTGAGTGTTCTGTCTTCTTATCTTCGTATCCCATGTTATCTATGTTTTACTATGCCTAACGACAAGCGTGAGTTACGAAGGCCGTAAAAGCAGATAAACTTTTAAAATGCCACAGATTATGAAAGCTTTAAAACTAACGATAAACCAACCACTGGCCTTTGTCAACTCCACACTATGGTTAGGCATTTAATAAGCAAATCTGATTTTTTGTAAGGAAATCAATCAATTTTTCCACGAACCACATAAATGCTAACGGCATACTCTTGAAAACCTATTTCTTTAATTTGTCTTTTCCAAAGCTTATTATAAGGTAAATTATCTAATAGAACATAATTTTTTATATTTAATACTTTTTTGCCGTAATCATTTATGAATGTTTTGTAATCCAAAAAACGGTTGTTTTCCCCCATGTGGGAAATAAAAAGAAAGTCACCCTTATTTAACAAATCTGATTTGAAATTTGGGGGGATCATGGAGATATCTAATTGTAAATTATTACTATTTTCGATATATCTTTTTATAGAAAGATTGTTAAGAGAATTTCCGGATAAAAATATATTGTTTAAATTTTCTTTTTTAGCAATTAATAGAGAATCTGAAGCTATGGCCTTATAAGGAATTATATTATATAGCCGAAATGTAGGGTTTGAAGCATGGGGAATGTTTGTGATAATGGCGAGAGCAAAAAGAACTTTATTCACCTTGGCAAGTGGATGTGGTAGCCATGAAGAGGCTAATAACAGAAATGCAGGCATTAAAAAAAGGGAGGGTAAAAAAGCCCTGGTGATACTATGCCCGGAAGGAATTGAAATAACCCAATAAAATGCAAATATAGCCATAAAAACCACTAAAATTCCTTGGTAATTGCGTCGCACTTTAGAGAGAGTATAAAAGAGAGCGAGAGAGAGCGCCAATGCAAAAAAACCTGGGAAAACCAGAGCAAGCAACATATTCTTTTGAGCTGGAGAAAACAAATCAAAAACAGGGCGAAATGCATTGTAACCCCATTTTGCCAGTTCAAAAATGGAAAATTTACTTATTAAAATATTGGGACCTGAATTTGTTGGCCATGACAATATGCTGCTTAATGCATGAGTCACATGAATTGAATAAATAAGAAGAATAGCAACAGGAGATAATGCTAAAAAAATAAAATTAGAATTTTTTAATTGAGAAAATTTAAAAATTATTAAAATAGACCCAACAAAAAAAACAGCTATCCCTGGATAGTCAGTTAGGATAAGACATGATGATGCAATAAGATACAATGCCCATTCTTGTTTTGTGGGTGATTCATTTTTTGCTATGATGACGGCTACCCTAAAAATATACCACATTGAAAAAAAGAAAAGTACAGCATACATTCTTAAGTTGGTTGCATAAAAAGCAAAAGAAGGAAGAAATATTGAAAATAGAAGAACTAATAGTGCTTTTTGGGGCGATCGAGACAATAAAAAAATAGTTTTGTAGCCAATAAAAAACCCTACTGAGAAAAAGATTGAATGGAATAACCTTAGAAGTATTTCATTTGATTCACCGAAGACGCTTATTAGTATTTTAAGAAGGAAAAAGTAGGTAGGTAAATGAATGTCAGAAAAATTATTGAAAATTTGGTTCCATGATTTCTCTGCCAACTGTAAAGAGAATGCCTCATCTCCCCAGAGGCTTATCTTTGAAGAATAGTTAAAGCAGATTGCCAAAAAGACCAAACATAGACTAGTGGCAAAAATATTTGGAGAAAGATTGGTAGTAATTTTTTTTATAATTAATATATTCCTTTATTTTTGCAAAAGGTTGAAAATGAAAACCGCCTAACGATCAAACTGAGCAGTGCGTTTACGCATCCGCTCCAGTGTTAGGCAAACCTTTTGTTTCAATCAATAGCTTTTGCTATGCGAATGTCGCTCTTTATCAACTCATTCACTACAGTCGTCAAATCTGAGTGTTTCTTTTTAGCGATATTCTCTACAAAAGCATGATTCTTTGGTTCCAAATAGATTGGCAAATTAATCTTTGCCCCGGGATTGTAAAACTTCACCCTTTCTCCCTTCGAGAAATCGTATTCCTTTTTCATCTTACTCCTCCTGATATTGTTTAGACTCTTTCTTAGTTGCCTTACGAGCAGAAAATATGCGAATTCTTACTGCTTCATCAATTAATTATATCCATTTTATGGTTATTGTCAATAAAAATGAAGATTTCAAAAGTAAACTTTCGTTTATCATCATCCTTCAAAAGGTTGATTTTTGGGAAAATTCCTATACCACTCTATGGTTCGGCTGATGCCTTCGGAAAGGCTCGTCTTTGGCTGCCAGCCTAATATCTTTTTTGCCTTTCTAAAATCACAGCACCATCTTTCATTCTCCAATGGTCTTGCCTTATTTTCTCTGCATATCACCTTGCTCTTACTGCCAACCTCCTTCGCAATCAACTGACCCACATCAAAAAGCCTTGTGCTCTTGTTATTACCGATATTTATAATCTCATCCTTCGCCTTTTTATTATCAAATGCCATGAATATGGCATCTGCCGCATCTCCAACAAAACAGAAGTCCCTGCTTTTCATTTTAGAAGAATTTAATTGGATGTCCTCTCCCTTCAGACTTGATAGTATCGCCATGGGAATAAACCGCTCCTTCTTCTGATACGGACCATAGACATTTGATAAACGCAGGATAACCACAGGGATACCGTGCAGTTTGGAATACAATTGGGTGAACATCTCCCCTGTCAGTTTTGTTATTGAGTAAGGAGAAACGACGTCAATCCTTTGAGTTTCAACGAAAGGGACTTGGCCGTTTCCATATACCTCTACAGTGCTGCAGTAAATAAACCGCCTGACACTTAATCCCTTTAATGCCTCCAGGATATTAAGTGTCCCTTTTATATTTGTGTCTATACATGAACTTGCTACTTCGTAACTTCTTTCAAGATTGACCACTGCACCTAAATGGACGACGTAGTGGGGTCTTATTCTATGTATTGCAGATTTAATTGATTTAAAATCCAGCAGGTCTATCTGGTAGGGTCTGATTCTATTGTTTCTGAAAGGTCTTAAGGTGAAAAATTTGGATGAGGCTGGATTATTATTAAAAGCGTAAATGCGGCAGTTTGTATCTGCAAGGAGTCTCTCAATGAGATTTGCCCCGATAAATCCCGTTGCCCCGGTTACTAATACCCGTCTATTTCCAGACTGCCCACTCTGCTTCATTCTTCTTCCATAATTCATTGAGAATTTCATTCTCCCTGATAGTATCCATTCCGCTCCAGAACCCCTGGTGTTTATAGCCTGATAACTGAGACAGTTTTGCAAGTTTGACTAACATCCCTTTTGAAAAATCCGTATTCTTCCAATCCCAGTAATCAAATAATGTCTTTTCAAAGACGAATAGTCCGCAGTTCATCCAGTAGTCGTAAAAGACAGGTTTCTCCACGTAATCTACGGCAATATCGTTATCATCAAGGCTCAATACGCCATAAGGCGTCCTTAAAGGAACAAGCCCCATCGTCCCAACCTTTCCCTTTTTTATATGGAATGAAACCTCATTATGTAAATTTATATTGGAAAGCACATCTGAATAGGACAATATGAACCTGTCTGATACGACTTTTCTTACCTGCCATAGCCTTTCAGCAGTATCAGAATCCTCTCCCGTATCAATACATTCAATATTCATCTCATTGAAATTATGCTTGAAATATTCTCTTATGATATCACCTTTATAACCCACAAGAATCTTTATGTTTTTTATACCGAAATATCCAAAATATTTTACGATATGGCCCAAGACAGGTATCTCTCCAATCTTGACCAATGGTTTTGGTATATCCTTGGTCAATGGATACAATCTGCTGCCTTTGCCACCAGCCAGAATGACAACGTCCAATTTATCCATACACATATCATCCATATCCATCTATTATATCACCTGCTTTTCTGCCACCCATCTCTCTCTAAGGGCGATGGCTTAAAAATAGAAGTAAGCAACCCCAATGAATAGACCCACAAAGTAATGACACATGCCACCGGGTGAAAGAACCATGCCCTGTCAGGCTGCTTGAGATACCCCCTAATAGCCTGAAAAAGAAGAGGGACTATCAGGAAAGAATAAACTACAAACTTTATCAGCCGTTTCTTATTAACACTGCCCCATGGATACCTTCTTAAATCCTTAACCTTTGAAAAATAGAGATAATCCTTTACCCTCCTTTTCTGCTTCCTGATAAATGCCCTTGTATCACCTGAAAATATATGTATTATCCCTATCTTTACCTTGGCGAACTTACTTCTACCATGCTTCATCAAATCATATACCACGTCTATATCAAAGAGATAACCTTTTATATGACATTTTAACAGTTCGTCTCTTCGGACCAGAAACCCATTTGCCCCAATAGTTGGCAGCCTCTTCTCATCTAAGAGTGTAACCTTCAGATAACCTCCCCTGTCATTAACCTCAACAGGACATTCTGTCCACTTCCCGGTAAGGGATGAGTAACGGTCATAATTGCCGAGAAATACACATAATGGGTCATTCATCCCGATAAGGGCACAGTAACGCGTGATAAACCCATCACTTTTGCGATACGTATAATTCAGCGGCTCACTCGCTACAATATCCATGTCCTGAAAAGGCTCTACCATCCTTTTAAGCCAATCTTTAGATTCCATCACGTTATCGCTATCAATCAGGGCTATGATATCGTTCTTAGCCTCACCCACACCCACAGCCTTTCCAGCCTCGCCTGTCTTAAGGGCGTTATGGACTATCTTATCAACATTGTATGATTTGGCTATTTCCAAAGAACTGTCAGTAGAGCCTGCATCAGCGATTATTACCTCAAGTTTTTCCCTCGGGTAATCCTGTATGCGTATGCCTTCCAAACATTCTCTTAATGTCTTATCTGAATTGTATACTGGAATGATAATACTGACTGTCGGGAGATTATCCATGCTTAAAATCAAGGATGTGCCCTGCCACTTTTTTTGCTGCCCTGAAGAAATACTTTATATCTTCAAAATCCCTTATTGATATGAGCCTGTTATATACAAATTCAGGATTGAGTGCTACCTTGTATATGCCCTGGACCAATTCCGCGAGTTTCACATCCTCTATACCCGTCTTCATCACAGGCTCCTTCATATCGTAACATTCCCATTCTAATGTCTTAAGCAATCCTTTTTCTTTACATTCTTCAAACAATGGAGTCCCAGGATAAGGGATTACTATAGTAGCCTGCACAGTATAGGCATAGCCTTTCCTTAAGAGATATTCCCCTAACTTAAGTGTCCTCACTGCATCATTATAATCCTCCCATGGATAGCCAAACATGATTGTAATATGAGGGTAGAGCCCTGCTCTTCGTGCCATCTTGCATGACTCCATTATCTTTTCTAATGTGATGCCTTTATTTATCCTCTCAAGGGTCTTTTGATTCGCAGATTCTATGCCGAATAACAGGAGTCTAAATCCCGCCTTTTTCATCATCCTGTACCCTTCCATGTCAACAGCGCCAAATCTCATGTTGCAATCCAGAAATATCTTCCTGTTATAACCCCTCTGAATCATCCCTTTACAAAAGGTCTTGAGCCACTCACCTTTGGGAAACGTCCCTGTATCATCCATTATCTCACGAACATTATAATTCTTTATCAGACTATCTATTTCATCTAAGAGACTTTCAGGACTCCTTGAGCGAAATTCTGGATACGTTGTGGTCCATGAACAAAAAGTGCATTTGTGATACCAGCAGTCCCTGCCCACCATTGTGTATGTCCCTGGAACACGTTTATAATTCCCATTCTCCCTGCTGTAGAGGTGCCATTTTGTAAGATCCCTGTCTATAAACGGGAGCTTGTTTAATTCGTGATTCAGTTTGAATTCTCCGGTATTCTTCACGGAGCCGTTCTCGCGGTACCATATGCCCGGCTCTAATTGAACGCTTTCACCGCCTTTGACCCCGGCCAAGTGACTGCAAAGGTTCAATAACAGGAAGTCATAGTCGCCCCCTGTCAGGACAAAATCAACTTCCGAATTCTCCATGGACTCGCCCGGAAGTGCTGTTACGTGGTCACCCATTAATACAGTCACCAGATGCCAGTTGTCAGTTGCCGGTTTTTTTAACTCCTTTATTATCGTCCAGTGGAGCTTCACAACAGGGGTTTTCGTTTCCATGGCTATTATGTCAGGTCTTTCCCGTTTTACCCTGTTGAGCCATTCGTCAAAAGTCAGATTCTCCGCAATGGCATCATCCCATACCACGTCAAAACCTGCCTCTTTTAGCATTGTGGCAGCATAAGAGGGAACCATCGGATAGATATAGGTGGGGCTTTTAAACCACTGGAACTGCCGGTTCTGCCCTAAAAGAGGGCACCCTTTGCCCTCAAGTGGAGGATAACTTATCATTACCTTTATCTTTTTCATTTTTTTCTTACTACAATTTGGCGCGCCTGGGCCGACTCGAACGGCCGACCACCTGCTTAGAAGGCAGGTGCTCTATCCAACTGAGCTACAGGCGCAATAACAAATAGAGATTGTATCAAAAATTACTATCCTGGTCAATAATAATCATGCCCTTATGCCTTTTCCTCTGTAAGTTCCAGGAATACATCCTCAAGCGTGTTAGAAGAACTGTGTGCCATCTCCCTTATCTCATCCACACTGCCCAATGCTATGAGTCTGCCCTTATGTATTATACCCACCCTGTCAGATAATTCCTCTGCAACCGATAATGTATGAGTAGACAGGAATACTGTCACACCTCCCCTGGCTTTTTCTTTGAGTATCTGTTTAACAATGCGCGAACTCTTCGGGTCAAGCCCAACCATCGGCTCATCTACTATAATCAGTTTTGGGTCGTGTATTAACGAAGCACACATAACCAACCTCTGCTTCATCCCGTGTGAATAGTCTTCTATGAGATTATCCACGTAAGAAGACATCTCAAAAGTCTCAAATAATTCTTTTGAACTTCTATCAATCTCTCCTGAGTCCATCTTATATAGCATACCTATAAATTCAATAAATTCCCTTGCCGTAAGTTTCTCATATAGAAATGGAAAGTCAGGGATATAGCCTATCAGACCCTTGGCATTAATAGCATCTTTCTGAATATCATACCCGCCTATCAATATCTCACCTGATGTGGGTTTCAACAACCCTGTCATCAACTTGATAGTTGTGGTCTTGCCAGCACCATTTGGACCCAGGAATGAAAATAGTTCCCCTCCTGCCACCTCTAAATTCAGATTGTCAACTGCTGCCTTCTCGCCAAATTTCTTTGTAAGGTTCTTTATGGAAATCATATTAAGTTAGATTCTTCCCCTTCGTTTCACTCAGTGTCAGAATGACAATAATACCATCATTTGTATTCTATTATATTTACTTTTAGCCTGCCTACTAATGAAGCAATTTCTGCCTGTTTTTCAAGCCCACCCTCAAAGAGTTTTATATGGGTAGCATCTGCTATATCCTGGCCAAATGTAGGGTCCATATAAACCCACCTGCCCACAAAGACGCTTGGCCACGCATGATAATAGAATCGCCCCTCATGATATACGAGCCCTACACACATCTTCGCAGGTATCCCAACTGCCCTTGCCATAGCAGTAAACAATGTAGTATGCTCATTACAGTCGCCTTCCATAGTATATAGTACCTCAACCGCTGAAGGAATGGTTATACTCGGCACCTTCTTTATATTAAGGTATAACCACTTCCCTATCTTTATAGCCTGTTTCCACGGGTCTTTTTCATCCCCGACTATTTCGTTTGCCTTAAGGATAATCTCTTCATTGTCTGATTGGACAAAGGCAGTTTCTAAAAGGGTAGGTGCTTCCCCAGCGTGGATAGCCTCTATATCTTTTAAAGAAGCCATGCCACCCTCATGTGGCCCTTCTGAAAATATTTCTATAATACTCTCAGGGATTGGCTTATGATCCTGGAGTTGAACTTTCATATACTGGACATCCCTGGGATTTGAGATGATTTTATTTGATGGAATTGATGATGCAAGGAGTATATCCTCACCCACTACCTTGGTTCTCTTTATACGTACTGCCTCATCCTGGCTCTCTTTTACCATCGTCCATCCTAATGGTGTCTCTTGTCTCAATATCTCCCCTTCTTCATTGACCCAGCTCGTAGCCTTGATGCCTTTATATTCTGTCTCTACTACATATACATCCTGTAACTTGTTTTTGAAATTGTATTTCTCTATACTTGTGACCTTTATTCTCGCCTTGCCTGTCCCTAACGTAAGCGGGTCTATGATGTCCACATAATAACTCATCCCTGGTGTAAGGTTTGGAAGTGTAAGAAATGGCGCCATAGTATTTGTGAGAAGTAAATCCTTTTCTACGGTGAGTCTCTTATTAATATTTGTATTCCCTGAGACTATATTAAGGTCTAATGTCTTGCCAATGAGGTTCCCATCTACCCTGATTCTGTGTATCCCGGAATTCATGATGAAATTAAACTTTTTAAGCCTGTAAGTCTCATCTACTATGAGAAATCCCTGAAACTGAACCTCATTATCCTCACCTAACATATTTATTCTTGCATAGGTCCTGTTTTGAATAGTATACCCGGAATAGTCACTACCCTTATACTCACCCGTTGAGGTTGAGGAATAACCCACCTTCTCACTATTATAGTATATGCCCATCCATTCCTGCCTGAACGGTAGTCCTGAGGAAAGAAGGTTTTTGTATCCACCCCCTGCCAATGTAGGTCCCAGGAACGGGATAAACTCTCTTTTTACAAGAAGCCCCATCATCACAAGCCAGAATACTATGATAGATAGGTTTATAAATATTGAAATAATCCTGAACCCTCTCTGCCCCATCTCTTCTCTATTATATATCCGTCATCAGAAAAAGTAAAGTTAAAATAAAAAAATGCCCTTAACCGCTTAGGTCAAGGGCAAATGTCTTGCCGAATAATAAACTCACTCCAATATTTGTCTCAGAACTTAAATATCATACCGAGTTGTACTAAAGCTCCAGAGTAATCTATTTCATTCTGATTTGGTCTCCATGAATCAGAACCTGTTACATCAAATTCACCATTAACATAATCTAATGAACCAAAAAACCTTAAACGTTCTCCACACTGATTAAAATGCAGCAGGATTCGCATTCACAATAAACCTCGTCTCTGCAAAACACACCCCAGAACCCAAAATCATTATACCTATAGCAATCACCACTACTAATACAAAACCATTTTTCTTCATGCCTTAATTCCTCCTTTTCAATTAAATAGAACCGTCCCTTTTGTTCTTCTCATTAGGTCCTAGATGCGAATATTATTCTTTTTCGTCAAGGTTATTTCACTTGTCATCTTCGCCTTTTTTCTCTGTATTTTTGCTACCGCCTTGTTTTAATAAAGTAATGCCGTCCACACAATTATTCTCATCATAACTAACTTCATAGGCCATCTCTGTTCCATCGAAAACCATCTCAGTGGGAGTACCTACAACCTCCCACGCCCCTAAAGTAACCACGTCAGCAGCACCGTGAAAAAAAGCCCTGCCAACTTTTGCAGGACCACTGTATCCCTGAGTAAATCTAAAAATCTCAATCTTTTTACCATCTCTCACTTCAGATATAGCTGGAGCACCATACTCAGCTATAAGCAAACTCCTGGGAGTACCTATTTTAAACAAACTAATGTCCTTTTTAGTTGGCTGTCTTGCTGCCATAAATACCGAACAACCTTGTTGACCGAATAACGCCATAATTACCAGCAATACCAAGATAAATCTTTTCATGCTTTAATCCCCTCCTTTAGAATTAGATTCTTCGCTTCGCTCAGAATGACATCATTGTCATTCTGAAGGAGCAAAGCGACTGAAGAATCTCAATATTGAAATTCCTGAATACTAAAATAGTATATAACAAAACACCCAAAAGGTCAACGAAAATATCAAACAAAAAAGCCCTTAACCTGATTGGTTAAGGGCGAAAGGCTTAGCGGTTTTTCAGAACCTGAATATCATACCAATCTGTCCTAAGAACCCGGAATAGTCAATTTCATTTTGGTTAGGCCTCCAGAAACCTGAACCTGTTACATCAAATTCACCATTAACATAATCTAATGAACCAAAAAACCTGAAATGCTCTCCAGTTGTAGTCAGGCTGATACCTCCAAGGACTCCTAAAGACTCATCAAGCGATAGCGTAGCATCTCCTTCCCAATTTGGGTCTATAAAATACAATGCACCAACGTGCGGGCCAATCTCTATATTCCAAATCTTAAATCTAACTGCAACATCACCCTGAACCAACGGAGCCCTGAATACATCGTTATACAAATATCCGCCTCCGGCAGTAACAGCATATACCGCATATTCTGTATCAAATTCAACACCTCCAAGCACTGTTGGCATCCAGCTTGCACTACCATCTATTTCTTCCCTTAAAAAAGTCGTGGATGCACTAAAATCATCAACATCAGGACTGATTAAAAACGCTACAGGATTCGCATTTACAATAAACTTCATCTCTGCAAAACACATCCCAGAACTCAAAAACATCATTCCCATAACAACCATTACCGCTGATACAAAACTATTTCTTTTCATACTTTAATTCCTCCTCATATCATATTACTATTATATATCACTGCATTACTTGCCAAAAATTATTCTGCTAAAACAGAAATAAACTACCCTTCCCAGAATAACATTTAGGGCCTTCTACATTAAAATCCACTCCTCTCATCCTTGTCTTCCTTCTTTAGTCACCTTTGATTTTCATTCTGCCATTTGAAATACGTTCTGCCTCTTTTTCAAAAGTCGTCTTCCATGATTTTGAGGCATCTATCAACAATATCTCTGTATCCATATTCACAAGATTATTATTTTTAATATACTCAAATGTTGTAATGACAAAATCAAAAGACTTTGATGGAACAATTATTTCCCATTTACCACCTAACTCATTCATACCTTCCATGTTACCTATAAAAGTTTTCATTGCATAAGAAGGCCCTAACAAGTGAGATAAAGTCGCAGTGGTACCTTTAGCGATTGGTTCACGATATGGCACGAAGAAAAGTATAGCATTGTGTTTTCTTGCGAGTTCTAATCCCTCTTCTTCTTTATACTTGTCAGCAATTAAAATCCTACGATTTTCAAACTCACCTGCTTGAAATTTATCTAAGAAATTCTGTTTAGCCTTTGGCATACTTGCGCAACCATAAAGAATAAATAAGGCAATACTGCAACCCACTATGTATTTCATATTTCTGCTTTAATTTCTAAAAGAACTTAATGGTTATAAAGATCTGTATAACTATCTCAAATCAGAATAGACTAGATTAAACCTTGTAAATTCTAAACTCTCAAGAATCATATGAGACTCCTTTAAAATATTAACAGTTGTAGGAAAGGTAGGATCTGCTACAATTATTGCTACCCAGTTTATCATTCTTTTTACCTCTGGGTCTACTCTATACCCCCAGCAATTTAATGCCCAAATATTACATATCTTTGCTTTATCACTATCACTTATCACTTCTACTTCTGTCTTAATAAATTCTTTCTTGCCTATAACCTCTGATGTAAATTTAATTGGAAAATCTTTAATTACCTTATAACGACCTAAATCATTATTCAAAACCCAGTTGATTGCTTGCTGCGCAGCCAGAATACGTTCTTCTCCTATAAACGGGTCATCCACTGCCTTGGTCTTGGCTATAATGCGTTGCTCTTCTGTGGGAGGAGTATTTATAAAGTTTGCTGGTAAATCCAGTGTTTTAATTGCTACTTCTGCATTATCATCGGGAGATAATAGTAAAATAGGAGACGCAATGACAGCAGAATTTTTCTCCGATTGCCGTCCATAATTTATCCAGTATCTCCAGCCAATACATGAGAATTGAAAATAGTAACTGGTATCAAATCCTAATTTGGCAATGTCTCCCGAAACAGTTGGCGTAATTTTATTGGCACCATATTTAATAATAGTTCCTGTTAAGCCTGTCTTCTCATCATAATGTACTTCTTTCCCTTCCCTTGTCTTCTTCTCTCCAATTATTCCTTTATCTCTATAAAATTTCTCATAGTTAGATTCTTTCATTCCATACAATGAAGATAAAATGTAAACTTCCCTATAGCAACCTTCCATTGCAAATAAAGATAAAAACAATATTATAATATAAATACTTAATATCCTTCTCATTATGGTACTAACGGCCCGGTTCTGGATAATGTTTCCCTTGATGGAATGTAGTCAATGTTACTACACCTGCTGTTCCATAAATAGGAGCTACTACCGGATTCATTGAGAATAACCCTGCTGAATCAGCCAAATGTGGCGGTACATAATTAACAGTGGCTCCGATACCATTAAATACATTTCCTGCTGTAGCCTTCGAATAAAAAGGACTCGCTAGTCTAAAATTCCCTCCCACTTGATTACCTTTAAGCGCCTTAGCTGCCCCCAAAGCAGTAAGGATCATTTCACTATAGAGATTTATCTTCTCTTCTATTTCATCAGGAGTTGCTTTTACGCCCTTATTCATAGCCTCCTGCCTGATAAGCATATCTCCTATCATCTGCTCAAGGACGCCCTTAGCACCTATCTGCAATAGCCTCTCGTAAAAATCCTCCTTCGTAATAGCCTCACCATTGACTATTGCAACAGGTTCACCTGCCATATCCTTGGCATATAATAATACCTGAATAAAAAAGAGAAAGGCTACCGCTACCCATATCTTACACAGGTAGCGCAGCCCCTTATAATTCGTAGGAACCCTATTCACGTTCTTCTCCTTTCAGCCAGAACCCTTAGGATAGCTCCATTTAAAGTTTCTATTATACTACAGCAATTTTCGTGCTATGAGTGAAATCTTCTTTGGAACAGGGCATACTATCCTTCAATCTATGCCAAATTATTACATTTAGATGTGAATAGTAACATTAGAGTGTTATAGGGGAGGTTAAATCCTACATGTTATTATTTCAGAAGATAGCCCACTCTTCTGGATGGTGGAAATATCTCAATTCGCTATTTTCAACATATACACCAACAGCCTTACAATCTACATTGAACCTGTCCTGAAAATATTCCCTATCCCGAATCAATTGCTTCCTTACGCCTACTTCATCTTCAACGCTCTTTATTTCAACTAAATATAGTAAGTTATGATACACAAAGATCAGATCAGGAGCACAGATAACCACCCTGCCGTTTCTGGTCCTGCATACAGGTTCATCAAGGACGTATAGGTTATTAGATGGTAACTCTACCATTTCAGGATTCTCTAATATCTTCCCCCTTATAACTTCATGTGAATGCATCTGAATATTACTCAAATTATTCTGAAGTGGAGAAATACCCATTGAAGATTCTATCTTCCTTTGCTGCCTTATCCATGCCTCAAGGCTATTCCAGTTATACCAGCTACTGACGCCTTCCCATGACCTAAGTCTTTCATCTAACCTGTAAGCCATTGCCCTTGCCCTACTCTTAAGATGATTGTACCTTTTGACTTTTAACTCTCGCTTACTAATATCTATCCCTCCTTAACTTACCTTGACCTTGGGACTGTCCCTATATAGAAATACCTATCCTTACCATATTATATAGCAAGAAACGTGCCACGATAGAAAAAAACAGGGTCATCAGAGATAATTTTTTTATCTGATGACCCAAATATCGTCTATAAATATTATATGAAGGTTTTATTCTACCTTCATATTGCCATTACTTTTTATATTATTTTCAGTTATATATTTTGCACTATAAATGTCCATTTTTAAACATTATTTGATATATTTTTATTTTAACTATATAATATATAATATATTATATAAATATTGCACATTTATTATTCAAATGCACCATTCCTGATGCTTTTTGAGGTTATCTTGAACTCCTTCACTTTCCTCCTTAATGTATTGCGATGAATCTTTAGTATATCTGCCGCCTTGCCTTTATTAAACTTTGACGCCCGCAATGCCTGTATAATAAGGTGCTTCTGAAGGTTACTTTCAGCTGTTCGCAGAGAGCCATCCATATGTATTGATTTCTCATTAGAAACTGGTGCAAATAATGAATTTCTCATGTTGTAAGGCAGATGTTCTATATGAATCATATCACCCTCTGCAAGCACAACTGCCCTCTCTATGCAGTGCTCTATCTCTCTGACATTCCCTGCCCAATCATATTCATAGAGTAATTCCATTGTTTCAGGAGAGATTCCCCTTATCTTCTTATTATTCTTTTGATTAAACTTATTAATAAAATGGTGTATTAATAGGGGAATATCTTCACGCCTCTCCCTCAAGGGTGGAATAGTAAAGGATATTACATTTAAACGATAATACAGGTCCTCTCTAAAATTGCCTTTCGCTATCTCACTATTAAGGTCTCTATTTGTAGCAGCGATTATCCGGACGTTCACCTCTATAGTCTCTGTCCCGCCAACCCTCTCAAACCGTTTTTCTTGCAGGACACGTAATAACTTTGCCTGTGTGAAACGATTTATATCCCCAATTTCATCTAAGAATAACGTCCCTCCGTTTGCCAGTTCAAACCTGCCTAAACGCCTTGTAATCGCACCTGTATATGAGCCTCTTTCATGCCCGAATAATTCGCTCTCCAACAGGCTTTCTGGCAATGCGGCACAACTTACCTTAAGGAAAGGTTTATCTTTACGGAGGCTATTCTGGTGGACAAACCTTGCCATGACCTCTTTGCCTGTCCCACTATCGCCCTGCAGGAGCACAGTCACCTCACTCTTTGCCACCTTCAGAGCTGTATTATACAACTCCTTTAACTTCTTGCTCCTGCCCACTATTCCAGGAAATATCTCCATCTTCTTACTAAAGGGCATTGGGATAATATCCCCTGCCGAAGTAACCCCTTCTGGCTGTGTATGCCCAAGAGATTCCTGGTGAGATTTTATAATATTTATTATCTCCTTCTCACTGCTCAATACCGGCTCTACCTTGCAATCTAAGAAAGTCTCTAAATCGTCTATCAAATGCGAGTCTTTGGGATTTGCCATGGCTATGGTAAGCCTTTCCCCTTCTTCCTTAATGGGCAGGAATTTTAATTTCAATGCAGCACGGATAGGAACCCTGTTTAATAATCTATTGGACATATCAAGCCCATCTAACCTGAAATATGGGATACCCTGCTGTAAACTATATGCAGAAAGGACATCCTCTTCTTTGACAAACCCTAATTCTATCAGGACCTGGCCCAGGAGTTTACCGGCTTCTCTATGCCTGTTTAAACCATGGTTCAACTCTTCTTCTGTCAAGAAGCCATTCTCAAGGAGTATCTGACCTATTGGTTTATTTAGCCTCTCATCCATTATGAGTCCCCTTCAAAAGAGATTATACCACCATTAAAAACATTGTCAATCCTTATCTTTTTCCTCGGTTATTTTTGTGCGGCTTACGCGCTTGCGGTTGATTTCTTTCAGATGAAATTTCCTGAGCCGTATATTTTTAGGGGTGACCTCGACCAATTCATCGACTTCGATAAATTCAAGGGCGAATTCAAGGGTCATCTGGCGCGGTGGTATAAGCTGGATCGCATCATCCGAACCGGCGGCGCGCATGTTAGTTAATTTCTTCTCCCGGATGGCGTTTACGACAAGATCGTTGCCTTTATTATTCACTCCTACTATCATGCCCTCGTATACCCTGTCTCCGGGGCTTACAAAGATCTCCCCCCGCGGCTGCAGGCCGTCCAGCGCGTACGCGATCGCGTTACCGTCTCCATGCGAGATAAGGACGCCGCGCTGGCGCTCGGGCATTTCTCCTTTATAGGTCTGGTACTCAAGAAAATTTTGATACATGATGCCGCTGCCCCGGGTTATCAATAGAAGATCGCTTCGAAACCCCATCAGCGTCCGCGATGCGATGACAAATTCCATGCGGATAGTCCCGGAGGAAGTCGTCTTTAAGTCCATCATTTTGGCCTTCCGGGGCCCGATCATCTGCATAATGGCGCCCTGGTATTCACCGTCTACCTCAATAACGACTTCTTCAACAGGCTCAAGCACCTCGCCGCCCATTTTCTTTAAAATTACTTGTGGTCGGGAGACTTCCATCTCATATCCTTCGCGGCGCATTGTTTCAATGAGGATCTCTAAATGCAGTTCTCCGCGCCCCGAGACTTTAAACCGCTTACCACCGTCTACTTCTTCGACCCTAAGGCCGACATTTATCATCACCTCGTGCTCGAGCCTTTCGCGTATGTGCCGCGAGGTCAAAAACCGCCCGCCGTCCTTGCCTGTAAGCGGGCTGGTGTTGCAAGAGAAGTTCATAGAGATAGTCGGCTCATCTATCTTTATCGCAGGTAACCCCTTTGGCTCATCTGCGCACGCTAACGTATCCCCGATCTCTGCATTCTCTATACCGGCAATTAAAACGATATCACCGGCCGTCGCCTCACCGGCTTCAACTCTTATCAATCCGCGGTATTTCATCAGTTTGGTCACCTTGCCTCTCGAAATGGTGCCGTCCCGTTTTACAAGTGCCACAGGTTCGTCGAGACGGATAGAGCCGTGGGAAATGCGCCCGATTGCAATCCGCCCGATATATGAATCATAATCAAGCATCGTAACTAACATCTGAAATGCCATGTCCGGATCGGCAATAGGCGGCAAGACCCTGTGCAGGATGGTCTCTAAAAGAGGCTTAACAGACTCCCTGGGGTCATCAAGGTCAAGCACCGCATAGCCGCATTTTCCCGAGGCATAGACAATGGGAAAATCAAGCTGTTCGTCCGAGGCATTCAGTTCACAGAATAGGTCAAATGTCATATCGGCCACTTCATTAGCCCTGGCATTTGAGCGGTCTATCTTGTTTATCACAAGGATCGGCTTTAAATGAAGCTCAAGCGATTTCTTGAGCACGAATTTAGTCTGCGGCATGGGCCCTTCAGCGGCGTCAACAAGAAGGAGCACCCCGTCGACCATTTTAAGAATACGCTCTACCTCACTGCCGAAATCGGCATGTCCGGGCGTATCGACGATATTACACTGAACACCCTTATATTGGAAGGACGCATTCTTCGATAGAATAGTAATGCCTCTTTCTTTTTCAAGGGGATTTGAATCCATGATTGTCGTTTCGCCATCCTTAAAGACATATGCCCCCGTATATTTTAGAAGCGCGTCTACAAGGGTAGTCTTTCCGTGGTCGACGTGCGCGATGATCGCTATATTCCGTACATCTTTTCTTCTCTTTTGTATAGACATGGTTTTTATTTTCCTCTTCAATTTTACGGGCTTGCTGGAGTATTATTTGCTGTCTGAATCACGGTTTTTCTAATTGAAACCTTATAGGGATTCTCACCCACTCTGTTACTGGTATCCTCATACGCCTTGCAGGCATAAATGTCCAATCCTTAACAGCCTCTACCGCAGCATTGTCCAATACTTCGTACTTAGATGACTCAAAGACATTTACTTCCCCTGCCGTCCCATCGGGCATAACCTTTACATTCAATACCGTAGTCCCTTCGTAACCCATCCTCTTTGCCGCTAATGGATATGGAGGTGCAGGGTTCTTTGAGTATCTTGGCTGGGAACCTGTCAGGCTTCCTCTCTTATTTAAAAAATCCCAATTTTCAGTGGGAACCCTCCCCGCCAGGGGATCAGGTCCGTCCTTTTTTTCAGAACCACTGCCATCAGCCAAAGGTGACGGTTTCTCTACGTCTTCTAAATTGGGTCGCTCTTGATAAGATGGATTGGCATTGGCAATCATAGCCTCTTTTGGTTCTGTAATATTTTTCTGTAATAGATCAGGTTTTATCTCCGCTTCTTTAGGTTCGATAGCCTTTCTCGGGCCGGTCTTTTCTTGAGGGAGTGCCTTCACAACGATGACATCAAGACTTGAAACGCCCCTTGTAACATCTAATTCCACTTTATTCCTTCCCAATGGGAAAAATATTGTACCTAAATGCACTGCCAGAGAGATTACCAGAGCAACTACTAATTCTCTATTCACTGCTTCAATGCCAATTTGGATACAGGGATTACATGTGGCTTTCCGGACATGGGGTTATCCCTCACCACCACAACCGCATTATAGACCTCTTCTATTGCCTTGTAATTAAGGACGTCCATAGGTAAACCTATGCTATGGAGCATTCCATTAGCCATAAGTATAAGATTATCAGAGTATTCTGATGCCATATTCAGGTCATGGGATACGAGTATTATCGTCCTCCCTTTTTCCTTCTGTAACTTCTTCAACAGGTCAAATATCTCTGTCTGGTGGCCAATGTCTAAATGAGAAGTGGGCTCATCAAGGAATATCACATCAGTCTCCTGGGCAATAGCCTGTGCTATAATAACCCTCTGGGTCTCACCTGTAGACAGCTCATCTATGAACCTATCCTTAAGACTAACTATTCCGGTAAGTTCCATTGCCTCATGGATAGACTTCTTGTCAGAATCGTTCAGGGATGCAAATCTATTCATGTATGGGTTACGCCCCATAGATACAATCTCTTCTACACGAAATGAAAACGAGACGCTTATATCCGGCGGGACAAAGGCTGCCCTCCTGGAGAATTCTATGGTAGTAAAGGAATATATATCCTTTCCTTCAAATAAAATAGAGCCTTTACTCGGCTTTAAGAGTTTAGTCAGGCTCTTAAGCAGTGTGGATTTACCTGAGCCATTAGGTCCGATAATGCACAAGAATTCCCCTTCTTCAACCTTGAATGAAATATCCTTTATAATGTCTATCTTGTCATATCCTGAGGTTATATCAAGAACATCAAGTAATGATATATTAGACCACTCTCCTCCCTTTTCGTAATAGATATATAAAGAATGGCGCACCAGCCAATGCGGTAATTACGCCTACAGGTAGTTCTATAGGCGGCATGATAGTCCTTGCAATTGTATCAGATAATATAAGGAATATCCCTCCTCCCAATATCCCGGCAGGCAGGAGGATGCGGTGGTCAGGGCCAACTACCATCCTCATGATATGAGGGATTATCAAACCCACAAATCCTATCATTCCTGAGAGTGATACCCCAGCCCCAATGATGAGTGACATCACGAAGAAGAGTATCTTCTTGAGCCTCTCAACATCTACCCCTAAATGGTATGCCTGCTCTTCACCGAGTGCCAGAATATTCAGTTCCCTTGAATAAAGACAGATTATGACTATCCCTATAAGTGTATAGAGAAATATAAATTTTATCATCTTAACATCTACCTGTGAAAGGCTTCCCATCAGCCAGAATAGTATCTCCTGTGACTCCTTTCTTGAGATAGACATGACAAGCATACCTATCGCAGAAAGAAGGGCATTGACAATCACGCCTGATAAAAGAAGAGTATGTACGGGTATCCTTCCGCCTGTCCTCGCCAAGTTATACACGAATAACATCGCAGCCAATGAGCCGAAAAATGAGAATAGTGGAAGAATAATCGCAGACGAATGGACCTTCATGGATATTGCCACTGTAGCACCAAGTGCCGCACCAGAGGATGCCCCTAATATAAAAGGGTCTGCCAATGGGTTACGTAATACCCCCTGCAACACAATGCCTGATGCTGACAATCCAGCCCCTATTACAATGCACATGATTATCCTGGGTAGTCTCAGTCTGTATAGTATAGTCTCTTCTGTAGGAGTCCAGGTATGGGGTATATTAACAAATGGCAGATGAGATATTAGTATCTTACAAGAATTGGAAATCGGTATCCTTACAGTGCCTGAGGTAAGAGAGACAAATACTGCAAGCAGTAAGAGTATTGCTAAGCCTGATAATAGTGCCGCTTGCTTTCTACCAGACATTATTTATCTCCGGGATAGAAAAGTTCGTGGAGCTTCTCAATACCTTCTACTAATCTAGGGCTTGGGCGAAATATGATATCAGGGTTTACATTATATATACGCCCCTCTTTCACACAAGTCAAATCCTTAAACTCATCTCTTTTGAAGAACTCCTTCCAGATTCTATCAGTAGTATCGCTATATCCAAGGACAATGACGTCAGGGTTCCTCTCTATGAATTTTTCAATACTGAACTGGGCATAAGAGCGGGCTGCATCATAGGCGATATTCCTCCCCCCGGCAAGCCTTATCAGGTCATTAACTAATGAATCAGACCCTGCAGTGATAAGGGGAGTTAAAGAAATCCCAACAAGCACCTTTGGCCTCTTATCAAGCGGGACAGGCTCTATCCTCTCTGAAACCTTTACTATCCTCTCCTCCATAGTTTTTATAAGTTTTTTTGCCTGGTCTTCCTTTCCGGTAATCCTTCCAATCAATTCTATAGAACGAAGTGTATGGGATACATCTGACGGTGATATTACTACTACCTTGAAACCTAACTTGTCTAACCTTTCCACATTCATCATCTGTTCAAGGCCTGTAGCAAATATACAATCAGGCCCCAGCAAGACTATCTTCTCAAGATTTACAGTGGTAAAGTCACCAATCTTCTCTTTCCTGGCAGCCTCTTCAGGATAGAGGCATTGTGTAGTCACCCCAACGACCTTATCGCCTAATCCCAACGCAAAAAGTATCTCTGTATTACTCGGCGCAATAGATATAATCCTCTCAGGTACATTTTCAAATACAACAGTCCTATTCGCATCATCAGTAATACGTATTTCTCCATGACATGAACCGGATGTCATTGTGAGCATTAGCGAAGCAATCTCAAAAGAAATCCCTATGCAATTTAACCACCTCACCATTCTATTCCCCTTCTTGCCTTTATTCCTTTTCTGTAAGGGTGCTTGACATCCTTCATCTCAGTCACATAGTCTGCTATCCTGATGAGTTCTTTCGGAGCATTTCTTCCTGTCAATACAATCTCCACTTCTTTAGATTTGAAATCTATCAATTCTATCAAAACCTTTACATCAAGATATTTCTCACTGACAGCATTGATAATCTCATCAAGTATAATAATATCATACCTGCCGCTTGACAATACCTTCTCAACCTCTTTCAGTGCAGTGGCAATAGAAGACTTCAAATCCTTAACTGAGTCCTGGCGCCGGCCTATAGGCAGAAATATAGGATGGGTCTGATTAAACCTGACTACTTTTAGATTTGGGGAAAGTCTCTTTGCAGATTCAACTTCTCCACTGGCAAACCTCTTACTCTTCAAGAACTGGAATATACATACCTTAAGCCCTGCACCAGCCGCCCTCATCGCCAGCCCAAATGCAGCAGTCGTCTTGCCCTTGCCATTACCTGTATATATATGAACCAATCCCTGCTTTAATACCGACATAAATTAGCCCTATTATCCTCACAAAAAGAATGTGCTTCGCTAACCTGATAATGAAATTCTACCACAATAACATGAGGAATGCAATAAATTCCTTAACATTGGAATTTGGGCGCTCATAAACGGGAGCGAGAGTGCAAGGGGGCGAGGAGCGATGGCGACGAAGCATAATACGGCGAAGGCACTGTCGGATACGCCCGATAGACATGATAGAAAACTTCTTCTGTCTTATTTTCTACCTCGCTCTCCGAATAAAAATCAACGGGCAATCCGGTTGTTTCGTTCCACAAAAAATCTCTTATCATAACTTTTACTGTCACTGGCAGTTATTCGGAAATTCCTAATAACTGAATCTTCTGTTATTTCTCTAGATTCAAAAAGTGTTTTCAGGTGCTCGTTTATCGTTGGGACACTTACTTCAAAAAGCGCGGCGATCAGTTTCTGGGTAAGCCAGACATTTTCATCTTCAAAACGCACTTCTATGCTGTTCTGATCGGCATCTGCCGTAAACATCAAAAACTCTGCCGTGCATCAAAAAGGCTCAAACCACCATGGTTTTTACTCCGTAGTTTATAAGGGGAACGGATATAGTGGGAGATTTGTCTATACGCTTACTATCCTTAAGAAGTTTGGCGATATGTTCTCCTACTTCTGCATTAACAACCTTTTCACCACATTGAGGACATACCCCCGCTGGAACATTCTCAATAATTACCAACTTGTTCTTAATCCAGAAGTCTTGGTGGATATTCCTCTCCTGAAGTGGTGTGTTACAGATTTCACATTCTCCATAGTTATACATTCTTACCACCTCCTAAAATATTATAGAGCGTATACCGTTATAAAAAGTAATTTGCCTGTGCTTTTGATTCTGCAAATGATACCAATCTCTCTTCCATCAACGGCTCGGCCTACAATTTCATAACGTACACCTCTGGGATCCAGTGTGAATTTTCGTCCAATCTTACCTGTCGCTATGGCTTTTTTGACATCTGCAAATTCAAGTCTATCTACTGCCATTTCTTCAAAGAAATATGGTATAGGAAAGTATCCCCTCTTGTTTTCTTCGAAAACAAAGCAGAGAGGACAAGTAAAACACTTTCCTAACCACTGCCCCCAGGGCGTCCTTTAGGGCTGAAAATCGCATTGAAGTTCTGCATAGCGAGCGAAGCGATTTTCTTGTTATTTGGACATAGAGAGGCTTTCATTATAGTCTGCCTTTGTGTTTACGTTGAAAAAGGATAGCCCTTTCGGGTCAAAGCGGTTTACTTCATGTTGCGGAATTATCTTTACCTTTACATATCCGAATACATTTGTTATCTTGAGGTCGCCTTTTGTAATCAGCTCTTTGAACGGTTCTATGCAATTTTTGGAGTATATGGCATGCAGGGGCTCGTATCCTGACTTGCCTTCAGGTATTACAATGTCATAATCTTTAGCCTCTTTTATCATATATGAGACCAACTCAGTATTGACAAATGGCATATCACATGCAAACAAGAAGTTGTAATGGGTCCTGGAATGGATGAGCCCTGAGTAGATGCCGCCCATAGAATTGGCACCTGGGATTACGTCAGGGAATAGTTGCAAGGAACTTCTTTTTAGAAAATTGAATTCATCAGGATAGTTTGTGATTAAAAGAATCTCTTGTCCCTTTGCGGGGAGGGTTCCCACGAATAGGGGTGAGATTCTTGATATGATATTCTCTATTATAGTCTTATCGCCTATCTTTAGAAGTGCCTTATTTACACCAATCCTTGTATTCTTCCCACCGGCAAGGATTATGCCTGTAATGTTCATAACTTTAGCTTTATATCTATTTCCTTTGGATTCTCAGCCCCCCTCAACGTAGATACCATCCCGAGTATTGCCTTTGCCAATATATCCTGGACGAAACCCTTAATCCTGACATCCTTTCCATTTACTTTGAGTTGGACAAGACTATCTTCTGCCTTTTTCTTCATAAATTTTCCCTCTAAAAAATCGGCTATAGCATGAGCCTCATCTATATTAAAATCGGGTATGCCTTCCCGAATGGAGGAGCCTCTGCCTACAGTCGCTATTATATTTTCCTCTTTTGTTAGAGTATGTGTCCCTTTACTATCTTTCTTTATCATCTTTATTTTGGGTTTATCTAACCATTTGTATCCCTCTGTAAGGATTATATCAGCACCTGGCTCAAGGAGAAGGGCAATATCATCCAATTCCTTTTCAGATATTCTTTTCTCCATAAGTGCGAATTGTGTTGCACAAGATAAAGCAACCTTATCTGCACCTGCCTTCATGTGTCTATAGCTATCAGAGCCTTCTTTGTCTAACTCAAAGGAATGAGATGTATGTTTTATCGTTGACACCTTAAATCCACGTCGGACAATCTCACCTGTAAGGGCCTCAATCAACGTCGTCTTGCCACTATCCTGTTCGCCAACTACACATATTACAGGAATCATATAAGTTACCCCCTCACCCCTTCCTCCGATGAGTCCGAAAACGACTATCGGAGTTCTTCGGACCTCTCCCACATGGGGAGAGGATATAAATTTACTTCACCTTCGTTTTACTAATCTGGATGCTAATATGCCTACCTCATACAGGATTACCATAGGCACTGCCAGAAGTAATAGATTGACGGGATCACCAGTAGGAGTTATTATAGCAGCGGCTATGAAACATATGAGAAATGCATATTTCCTATTAGTGGTCAAGAAATCGGTTGTAACTACACCTAACCTCGTCAAGAGGTATATCAAGATGGGTAATTCAAATATAGCGCCACATCCCAATATCATCATAGAGGCAAATGATAGGTATTTGTCTGCAGTTATCATCGGCTCTAATTCACCTGAGCCGAAATTTAAAAGATAGGGAATAGCAAACGGCAGTAAGACAGTATACGCAAAGATACACCCTATTAAGAAGGAAATCGTCGTCCAGAAGATAAATATATGGGCGGACTTTCTCTCATTTGGTTTGAGGGCTGGCAAAATGAACGCCCATACCTGGTAAAATATCACGGGCACAGAAAGGATTATGCCTCCAATTAACGCTATCTTAAAATATGCCATGAATCCTTCAGTGAGGCTTAATACCTTTAATTTGCCAAGCGATGGACCTGCAGGCATTTTGAGGAAGTGTATTATATCCGGAGCAAAGGAATAGGCAATAGTTGAGCCAATAAGGATGAATATACTGGAGATAAGCAACCTTTTTCTCAGTTCTCCAAGGTGCTCAAGGAATGTCATCTTACGGTCATTGGGCTCATTCGTCATCTAAACATTCTTCTTTTCAGCAGGAGGTTCTGCATCAGTATTAATATCAAGTGTATCCTCTACCTCTCTACCTGCCTTTTTGAATTCTCTTATCATCTTTCCTATCCCTCTACCAAGTTCAGGCAGTTTTTTGGGCCCGAATATTATAAGGGCTATACCCAATATCACGAGCAACTCTGGCATCTGTAATCCAAACATATCTCACCACCTCCTTCAAATTAGATTGCCACGTCGCTTCGCTCCTCGCAATGACAAGAACTGGATGTCATTGCGAGTGCTAACGAAGCAATCTCATAAAAAACCAGTCTATCCTATTTTTGTTCAGTTCTTGTCAACTTTTTCTATTCACAGAATAATGAACCAATTCTATAAGGCTTTTTCTAGCCGAAAGGCATGCTTCGCGACAGGATGAGTCTTTCAATTTCATAAGATTCTCTTCTGCTATTGAGACATAACCCTTTACCTTATCAACACAATAATCTATAGCCTTATATCCTCTAACCACATCACTAATCACTGATATATCTATACCATTACGTGAATTAAATATACCTTGTATTTTTTTCCATTCCTTAGGAGGAAGAGAGTTCTTCAGATAAATCAGTGGTAGTGTTAATTTGCCATTATTTATATCTGAACCTACGGATTTACCAAGACTTTTTTCATCCCCTGTTATGTCTAAACAATCGTCTATTATCTGAAATACCATGCCAAAATTCATACCAAAGTCCTTGAGAAACTCTACGCTCCTTTTATCTGCCTTGCCCATGATTGCCCCGCATTCGCAGCATGAAGCCATCAGGGATGCGGTCTTCTTGCGAATAATATCTAAATATTCATCAAGGGTGACGTTCGTCTTGTATCTCCTGTGTAACTGAAATATCTCACCCTCACACATCCCATTTGCAGTCATTGAGATGCTGCACAGCACTTTCTCATTATTTAACCCTGAAAGCAGAGAGAATGCCTTGGAGTATAGATAATCACCCACCAGGACAGATATCTCATTACCCCACTTTGAATTGAGTGTCTTCTTCTTCCTTCTTAAACTTGATTCGTCTATTATGTCGTCATGTATCAATGTTGCAGTATGGATGAGTTCTATGGCAACAGCCAGATCTATAACATTATTCGTTACTAATCCACCATTAACTGCTTTTGCCGATAACAAGACAAGTGAGGGCCTTATCCTCTTGCCAGAGGTCCTCAGGAGATGTCCATTGATTTGAGATATAAATTCATCCTGAGAGTCAAGCTGCCTCTTAAATTCCCTCTCCACCCTGTCTAAATCTTTTCTTATGGGTTTATATATCTCTCTTAATTCCATTTTATGCCTTAATTTTTCTCATCGCCTCTCGGGCTGCTCTTATAGTCTTATCTATATCATCTTCAGAGTGTGCTATTGACAGGAATACTGCCTCAAATTGCGAAGGTGCAAGATAGACGCCTCTTTTTAACATATTATGGAAATAGGTAGCATATTTTGCCCTATCAGAGGATAATGCTGTCTTGTAATCTACCACCTTTTCTTCTGTAAAGAATAGGCACAGCATAGAGCCAACGCGCGCCTGAAAGACCTGGACGCCATTCTCCTTTGCAGCCTCACCCAAGCCAATGCTTAGCTTTTGAGATAATCTCTCTAACCTTTTATATATGTTCCCTTTTGATAGAATTCTTAAAGTTGCAAGACCACAGGCAACGGCTATAGGATTACCTGATAATGTCCCTGCCTGATATACAGGCCCTGATGGGGCAAGTTTTTCCATTATCTCTTTTCTGCCACCAAATGCACCTACAGGCAATCCGCCACCAACAATCTTACCGAGTGTAGTCATATCAGGCTTTATGCCATAAAGTTGCTGTGCCCCGCCCAATGCTACTCTGAACCCTGTCATTACCTCATCAAATATCAGGATGATATTGTATCTGGCAGTTATCTTTCTTAAACCTTCTAAGAACCCTCGCTCAGGTGGAACCACTCCCATATTTCCTGCAACAGGCTCTACAATCAAACAGGCTATATCCTTACCTTGTGTCTTACAGACGGCATGGACACTATCAATGTTATTAAAGGGAAGCGTAATCGTATTTTTTACAGAATCGCCTGGAACTCCTAAACTGTCAGGGATACCTAATGTCGTGGCCCCAGAGCCAGCCTTTACTAAGAGGCTATCTACATGGCCATGGTAGCATCCCTCAAACTTTATTATCTTATTTCTATTCGTCCAGCCACGTGCGAGTCTTATAGCGCTCATAGTAGCCTCTGTGCCTGAATTTACCAAACGCACCTTTTCCATAGAAGGGTAGAGCCTGGTAATTATCTTTGCAAGTTCTACCTCACCCTCTGTAGGTGCGCCAAAACTCGTTCCATTTCTTGAGGCATCATTTATCGCCTTTAATATGGCTGGATGGGCATGCCCTAATATAAGCGGCCCCCATGACAGGACATAATCTATGTAACTATTCCCATCCACATCATAGATTTTAGAGCCCTTGCCCTTATTTATAAATACAGGGTTGCCACCTACTCCTTTAAATGCACGGACAGGGCTATTTACGCCGCCAGGGATATACCCTTTTGCAATCCGCCACAGTTTGCGTGACTTAGGTGTCTTCATTAAAATACCTCATGCTCGTCTTCTTGAATTCCTTCGTGCTGTAGAGGAGTCTGTAATCTTTTATACCGGTCTTTCTGGAAATTTCTTGTGCAATTTTTCTACATGACTCTCTTGATTTTGTGTGGAGCATCGTATAGAGATTGTAATGCCATTCGGGAGATAGTGGCCTTTCATAACAGTGACTTACCTGAGGAAATCCAGCCATAATCCTGCCAACCTCACGAGCCCGCTCCTCGGGGACATACCAAACTGCCATGCTATTGGCTGAAAAACCTGCCATCCTGTGGGCAAGAGTAGCACCAAACCTGCGAATCAACTCTTTTTTTTTGAACTCCTTAATCTTTTTAAGCAAGATTGACTCGCTTATCCCGAGTTTCTGTGCTATAATCTCGTAAGGGTTGATTGTAACAGGCAAGTCACCGGATAGTTCGTAAATTATTTTTTTTTCAAGTTTTGTAAGTCTCATGCATTCCTATACTGCGAAATTCACACTTATCTTGAACAATCTCTTAGCAGGCAGATTTAATATATCCTCAATCCCGCTCTTCTCTCTTATCTGGTGCAAGATGGATTCTATCGCTTCCTGAGAAGGTGCTATCAGGGTAAACCAGAGATTGTATTCGTCTTCGCGTAAATAATTATGAGTAATGCCTTCATAGCCATTGATGATAGATATAACCCTTTTCAATCTTTTGGCAGGAACCTTCATCCCTACTAATGTGCTCTTAAAACCCAATCTCCTTGAATCAAAAGATGCCCCTAACCTTCGGATTAATCCTGACTCCTTCATCTTCTTCACCCTGCTAAATACATCTTCTTCTGAACAGCTTAGTTTCCTACCTAACACATGATACGGACGGGTAGAGACAGGAAAATCCTTCTGCAAGTTGTTTAAAATCTTTCTATCTATCTCATCCATCGTGCTGCATCCTTTGCCCAATAGGTGATAATTATATCTGCCCCTGAACGTCTAAAGCCTGTGAGGAGTTCTAATACTGTGGATTTTTCATCAAGCAAACCTTTTTGGGCTGCCGATTTCACCATTGCAAACTCACCGCTCACATTATAGCATGCCACAGGGCATCCAAACCTTTCCTTGACCCTGTAAATAATATCCTGATAAGCGAGTGCGGGTTTGACCATGACTATATCAGCACCTTCTTTGATGTCCTGCTCTACCTCACGTAACGCCTCATTAGAATTGCGCATGTCCATCTGATAAGTCTTGCGGTCTCCAAACGCGGGTGGAGATTCTGCTGCCTCTCTGAATGGACTATAAAACGAAGAGGCATACTTTGCAGAATAAGACATGATTAGCGTATTTATAAATCCCCTTTTATCCAATGCCTCCCTTAAGCCCAAGACCATCCCATCCATCATTCCGCTTGGAGCAACTATATCGGCACCTGCCTGGACATGGGAGACTGCTGCCTTGGCTAATATTTTCAATGTGGCATCATTGTCAACTTCAAAGCCTTTCTTACCACCCGCTTTCTTTTCTCTTACTATCCCACAATGGCCATGGCTTGTATATTCACACAGGCAGACATCAGTGATAACAATCACCTCTGGTATTGCCTTCTTCAATGCCTGAACAGCCTTCTGGATTATGCCATTTTTATCAAAGCTAGATGAGCCTATCTCATCCTTCTTAAGAGGCACCCCAAATAGTATAATACCATTTATGCCTAAGGTTTTAGCCTCCTCTACCTCTTTTACTAATTTATCTATCGTCCATTGGTAATTCCCCGGCATTGAGACTATGGGTCTAACAATGCCTTTTCCCTCCCTCACAAAGTATGGCATTATGAGGCTATTTACATTTAATTCTGTTTCACTGACGAGTCTGCGAATAGTCTCTTTACTTCTTAATCTCCTCAATCTACACTTTGGAAATTCCACTTAGCACCTCTGACTCAATACGGTCTACCAATATAGTTACAACATTGTTCAGGACCTCCATAAACCCTGAATCAATTATCATCTCAATCCTTCCTCTTGAAGGCATGTCAATCATGAGTTTACCCTTCTTTAGCCCTGTTATGAGTGGTGCATGGTTATACAGGACACCCAAATACCCTTCACTGCCAGGGGCTATTATAGAGGTCACAGGCCCTTCAAATACCTCTTTTCCCGGTGTTACTATAACCAGATGGAATTTCTTATCCATGTTTCATCTTCTCAGCCTTTTCTTGAACCTCTTCAATGTTACCTACCATATAAAACGCCTGCTCAGGCAGGTCATCCAATTCCCCGTCTACAATCTTTTTAAAGCCTTTGATACTATCCTCTAACTTCACGTACCTGCCGGGTGTGCCTGTAAATGCCTCAGCGACAAAGAATGGCTGGGACAGGAATTTCTGTATTCTCCTTGCCCTGTTGACTATGACCTTATCCTCCTCAGAGAGTTCTTCCATACCGAGTATAGCGATAATATCCTGCAAGTCCTTGTATCGCTGGAGTATCTTCTGGACCGCCCTGGCTACATTGTAATGCTCCTCACCCAATATCCTCGGGTCCGTAATACGTGAGGTAGAATCAAGCGGGTCAACAGCCGGGTATATACCGAATTCTGCAATCTGCCTTGAAAGCACAGTAGTAGCATCTAAGTGCGAGAATGTAGTAGCAGGGGCAGGGTCAGTAAGGTCATCAGCAGGGACATATATTGCCTGGACAGATGTAATAGAGCCCTTCTTTGTAGAACATATCCTCTCCTGTAACTCTCCCATCTCTGTCCCTAATGTCGGCTGATACCCTACAGCTGAAGGCATCCTCCCTAATAGCGCAGAGACTTCACTACCTGCCTGGACAAATCTGAATATATTATCAATGAATAACAAGACATCCTGCCCTTCTTCATCACGGAAATATTCAGCCATAGTCAATCCTGAAAGACCTACTCTTAGGCGTGACCCTGGTGGTTCATTCATCTGGCCAAATACCAGGACAGTCTTTTTGATTACGCCTGACTCATTCATTTCAAGCCACAGATCATTACCCTCTCTCGTCCTCTCACCTACACCAGAGAATACAGAATAACCTCCATGTTCTGTTGCTATATTCCTTATCAATTCCATGATTATAACGGTCTTGCCTACCCCTGCACCTCCGAACAGCCCTATCTTCCCACCTTTTGAATAAGGGGCGAGTAGGTCAATGACCTTTATACCTGTCTCAAATATTGAATGGGAAGGCACCTGGTCTTCAAATGTTGGGGCGGAGCGATGTATTGGATACCTGTGATTTGAATTTGGGACAGGGCCCTTCTCATCTATCGGCTCTCCTAATAGATTGAATATCCGCCCGAGGGATTGTTCCCCGACAGGGACAGTAATAGTACCTTCCATGTCCAATGCCTTCATACCACGCACAAGCCCATCAGTAGACGCCATTGCAATACACCGCACAATATTGTTACCCATGTGCTGGGCAACCTCAGCGACAAGGTTTATTGACCTATCAGGGGCCTCTATCTTTATAGCATTCAATATCTTTGGTAGATTATCTGATGGAAACTCAATATCCACAGTAGGCCCTATAACCTGCACAATCCTTCCATAATTAGCCATATATTCCTCCATTTAATTTCAAAAAGTAAGCATATCGCCTTTCAGGGGCATCTTTTGTGCGAGCGGGCACGGTGTCCTGAGCCGTCCAAGCAGACCTGTAGGGGTTTGATTTATCAAACCCGCAAAACGGGCGCCATAAATGTCGCCCCTACATGCGGTTTGCCACGCAGGGGCAAACAAACGTCCGATGAAAGGCAATATGCTTACTTCAATGCCTCTGCACCTGCTACTATTTCAGATATCTCTTTTGTGATACTTGCCTGGCGCAATTTATTGCGCACAAGTGTAAGGTGGTCAACCATCTCTTCAGCATTGTCTGTCGCAGACTTCATGGCTATCATCCGAGCGCTATGCTCTGATGTCCATGCCTCAGCCAATACAATGTGCATCTTTGTAAAGGTGTATCTCGGCATGAGAACGTCTAATATCTCTTTGGGATTGGGTTCAAATATATACTCAATCTCGTGGAATTTCTCCGGGGGCTGACTCTCATGGCTTGCGTGACTATCCATCTCTATATTTAAGAACTTCTCTACAGTAGGTTTATATACAAGCGCAGAACCAAACGTGGTATAGACGAGATAGACCTCATCCACTTCTCCTTTCAAAAATATATCAGTAATAAATCCTGTAATATACTCTGTCCTGGCATTGTCAATCTTGCCACCTGAATCCTGGACCACATGGACAATCTCCCATTCCTTCTTTTTAAAATGCTCTTGTGCCTTTTTGCCTATGAGTATGAGTCTTATCTTATTCCTCCCTTGCCTTTTTAGAAAAGTTTCAGCTGTCTTTATAATATTACTGTTATAAGAGCCGCACAAACCCTTGTCAGTAGTTACTATTACTACACCTATATTCTGGACTTCTCTTTTTTCAAATAACGGATGGACGTACTCACAGGTAGAATGGGCAAGGTCCATGAGCAGCCTTGCCATCCTCTTTGCATATGGCCTGTTTGAAAAGAGCATAGCCCCTGAACGTTTGAGTTTGGATGCAGAGACCATCTCCATTGCCCTGGTTATCTGCTGTGTACTCTTTACGCTCCTAATCCTTCGCCTTATCTGCCTTAAAGACGCCATAAATCAACTCACCTTGTAAATTTTGACTTAAATACGAGTATCGCATCGTCTAATTTCTTCATCACACTGTCTGAGAGGTCTTTCACCTTTTCTATCTCAAGTTGGACGTCAGGATACTCTTTACTCATGAATTCATAAAACTCTATCTCAAACCTCTTGATAGATTCTACCTTTAAATCATCTAAATACCCTTTTGTCGCCACATAGATTATCATCACCTGTTTTGCCAGACTCTGGGGTTTGTACTGGTCCTGTTTCAGTATCTCAACCATCCTTTCACCGCGCACCAACTGTGCCATAGTAGCCTTGTCAAGGTCAGAACCAAACTGCGCAAATGCTGCCATCTCTCTGTACTGGGCTAAATCCAACCTGAGCCTGCCTGCGACCTTACGCATAGCCTTTGTCTGTGCCTTGCCCCCAACCCTGGAGACTGAAATCCCTACATTTATCGCAGGCTTAACCCCTGCATAGAACAGGTCTGACTCAAGAAATATCTGCCCATCAGTAATGGATATTACATTCGTAGGTATGTAGGCAGATACATCGCCTGCCTGGGTCTCAATGATTGGGAGTGCAGTAAGTGAGCCGCCTCCCAAATCATCCCTCAACTTAGCAGCCCTTTCCAATAGCCGGGAATGTAGATAAAATACATCCCCTGGATATGCCTCCCTCCCTGGCGGCCTTCTGAGTAGTAGAGATAACTGCCTGTAACTCTGTGCATGTTTTGACAGGTCATCGTATATTACAAGGGCGTGTCTTCCAGTATAGAGAAACTCCTCGCCCATAGTACACCCGGCATATGGCGCAATATACTGTAATGGGGCTGGCTCATCTGCAGGGGCAGATACTACTATGGTATATTCCATCGCACCATCTTTTCTCAATATATCTACCACACTTGCAACCTGAGAGGATTTCTGGCCTATCGCTACATAGATACAAAGGACATCTTTCCCTTTTTGGTTTATTATCGTATCTATTACCAATGCGGTCTTGCCTGTCTGGCGGTCACCTATGATTAATTCCCTCTGGCCCCTCCCGATTGGTATCATGGAATCTATAGCCTTAAGCCCTGTTTGTAAGGGCTCTTTTACTGGCTGCCGCTGCACCACATTTGGCGCCCTTCCTTCAACAGGGCGGAACTTATCAGTAACGATTGTGCCTTTTCCATCTATAGGCCTTCCCAATGCATCCACTACCCTGCCTATGAGTGCATTCCCAACAGGCACCTGGGCAATCTTTCCGGTCCTCTTTACTACATCGCCTTCCTTTATGTCCCTGTCAGGGCCAAATAACACAGCCCCGACATTATCCTCTTCCAAATTCAAGGCCATCCCCATAACATCACCAGGAAATTCAAGGAGTTCTCCTGCCATAACATTATCTAATCCGTATATCCTCGCAATACCGTCACCAATCTGCAGGATAGTCCCTGTATCCTCCATCTTAAGTTCTGTTTCAAATCCTGCTAATTCTTTTTCAATGATTGAACTTACCTCTTCCGGCCTCAATGCCATCCTCTCACCCCTCCTATCTAATGCAAGCGACTTAAGTAAATTTACATATTTTTATTCTGTCATTCCCACAGATAGTAAGTGGGAATCCAGGCTTGCAGGCTTAATCAGGAATGTAGATTCCCGTTTAATACACACGGGAATGACAAATTACTTTTTGCGTTTGCATTAATGCACCTTTACATGTAGCAATCTCTCTTTCAGAGTTGCTAACTTATACCTGATACTCCCATCTATAACTGTATCTTGCAAATGGATTATGAGTCCCCCGATAATATTCTTATCCTCAGAAACCTCCAATACTATTTTTTTCCTGGTCAATCCTTCAATGCCTCTCTTTAGCCTTGCCAGTATATCTTCATTTATAGGGAGGCTGGATATTACCCTTGCCTTCTCTATGCCCTTCTCAATATCTACAAGCCTGGAATATTCTTCTATAATACCATGCAAACAATTTATGCGGTATTTATTTAATAGAAGCATAAGAAAATTAACCAATGTTTTATTTACCTTGCCTGAAAATGCCTTATTGATAAGATTTTCTTTATCCTCATCTCGGACGCTAGGACTCTCCAGAAATTTTTTAACAAAAGAACCCTCGCCTATAACCTTACCTATAAGGTCAAGTTCAGACAGGATAATGTCCATCATGCCGGTTTTCTTTGCAACATTTAAGAGTGCAAAGGCGTATCTTTCACTAACAATCTTATCTCTCATACATTTTTAGCCAATGAGTAATTATATCAACATTTCCACCCAAGGTCAATTAAAAAAATGTCAAGTTGAAGTCCATGCTTATCTGTCTTGAAATGGTTTTATATTAAGGGTATCTAAGAAAGCATTCACTCTTTCAAACACGTCTCTTCTGACACGCTCACGTTCTTCGTCGTCGTCTATTTCTTCAAAGTTTACCACCCACATAGGACCTGGTGCGTCTATCTCTATAAATTTTGCTTTTATCTTACCAAGCCCTTCGTGGACGAGTTTATTTGACATAAAAGGCATGAAAACTTTAACTAATTCTGAAATCCCACCGGGATAATTTAAGATGGTGAAATAGATGTCATAGGCATGCTTTTCTTTGTATCGTTCCCAAAGTGCCATCCCTTTCATCACAAAAAAAGGAACTGCGCCAGAAACCTTTACAGTAACCTCATTTTTTGCCCCGTCCGGCATCTTCGCACGCAATTTGATAGGAAAAGTGTTTTCAAATGCTAAATCGCAGCCCCTTGCCTTTCTTGCTCGCACCTCCTGAATTCTTTGTGTTCTATGTGCTGTGCCTGTTCCTCCGTATTCACCTGCAAGAAGGTCTATCTCTACTTTAACAGGTATCCCTGTCGCGATTGTAACTGAACGGTAGAATATAAATGGTTGTTCCCCCCTGACATATCCTCGTTCTTGTAACAGATGAAGAATAGTTTTATAAGAATGCTCTGAAATCTTCTTGAAATCCAAAGCAATATCAATATCCAGACTTCCTGTATGTTCTTGTTTCTTCTCTGGAACTAAAAAATAGGGCACCCATCCTCCTACAAGCACAATATTATCACGAAATTCTCCAAGGAGTGTCACAAATTCAACCATCACTGATAAACAAGCCCCTACCGCATCTTTTGGATAATCTACCCTTGTTACCATTGTTTCTTCAGCCGATTTTCTAAAAGAAATTGTGCAGACTCTTCTCCGCGCTCTCTGTAACTTTGCAAGTCTAAATAGAGTTGAATGTCAGAGACAACTTTCATTCCGTTAATATTCTGTAGTCCATAAAAAATACCTTCATCATACGGTTCTAAAACTGTAATATTTGGACCTGAGAAAACCTCTTTCCAACCTAAAGACCCAGCAATATCTTTCACATTATTTTTTATGTAAACAAAGGCCCTCTTATAACGAAGAGATGGTGTCACTAAAAAGACTCCTGAGGTAAGCGTAAAGGCATACTGAATTCTCTTGGATTCACCATAATCTGCGATTCTTTTTTCTATTGTCTCTACATCATCTGAAGAGTAATAGTTGGTAATCTTATTCCTTCTGTAAGTATAATTTTCTGCCCATTTTTTTAATACCACCTCAGGGTTCCGAATCCTGAATTTTTTATTTTCACACTCCTCAATAAATTCGCAATCTAAAAGTTTTCTCTTTAAATTGGATGTCTGACCTAAACTAATAGATGCCTCCTCAGCCAGTTCTATAACAGACCACTCCTTCTTAGGATTACATAGTAACACTCTTAATGCACGTGTTGATTTCTGAGCAAATAATGATTTCAGCGGTCTTGTGGTAGAATATAGATTAGGGTTACCCTGAATATTGATATACACGTTATCAAATTTGAGAAAACAATTTCCTGCCATATCTATACATCCCATATTATTCTCGCGGCATATAATCATTGTTTCTTCTGTTAGATATGGCGCTCCTACTACTCCGTATACATTTTTCCTTTGAGACAGTATCGCTTGCAACTGATTTATCGCCATCCTTACATACCGTGGTTGTCCTATTGATTTAACCTCAAAGAAAATCGTACATTCCTTACCATCCTTCATTTTCACCTGTATCTCAAAATCTGGTATGAGATTATTAGAAGATGGATAAGACAAATTTTCTTTAAACTGAACTTTGATGGGTTTAATCTCCAGAACTCCAGTATTACCAAATACTTTTGTAGCTATATCTCTCAGTTTTTCTATGCATTCAATTTCCTTCATAGATTCACCATGTTCCATCTTTCAGCGTTTGCTGAAAGTATACCATATAATAAAACACTTGTCAAGGATTTTTGCCAGATTTTTCGAGGCAAAGCAATCTCACCGACGATAAGAGGATAAAGATGGAAGATTTTTTAAAAGGACATTATCAAAATTGGTATTACCATAAAAAGATTGAACCTATGTTCCTATTTTAGTTTCTCTATCCCTTCAATAAACTCTACGATAAGTTCTTTGTGTTTCGCATCATCAAGCCGCTCATTGATAATCTTCCCGGCTGCCACAATCGTCATGGACACAATATCATCTCTCAACTCTACCTTTGCCTTTGCGACCTCTAATTCTATATTCTCCTTTGCCCTGGCAAGGACCTTCTTTGCCTCCTCCCTCGCCTCATTCTGCAAATCAGATGCCATCCTCTGGCCCTCTGCTATAGCCTCTTGTATCCTCTTCCTTGCCTCAAGGTCTATCTCTTTCAGTTTGAGTTCATATCCTTCCCGAAGTTTAGATAATTCTTGTTTTGCCTTCTCAATATTATCAAACTCTGATGCTATCCTCTTCTTTCGCTCATCAAGAAGTTTTAAAATAGGCTTCCATGCAAATATCTTGAGCAGAACAAGGATTACCAAAAAACCAAATATGTGTGTCAGTATCTCCTGCCAGATTAACTCCATATTTTCCTCTCGTAATAATAAATTAGACTCTTCCTTTTGGTCAGAGTGACATTTATTCTGTCATTCTGAGCGTAGCGAAGAATCTCAACCGCTACGCTCCTCGCAATGACAACAATAGACCGTACATCTACCTTTACATTCTTTTATATCTTACTCTAATTTTCCTCCAAGAAAGAATACTGCAACAAGGGCATATATGGTCAACGCCTCTATCAGGGCACATCCTATAATCATGCCCATCTGTATCTTCGCTGCTGCCTCTGGCTGGCGGCCCATAGCCTCCATCGCTGCACTCACTGCCCGACCTAAGGCAAGTGCTGAGCCAAAGGCGGCTATTGCCAATCCAAAAGGCAATGTAAATCCCAATGCCGTCTTAAAATCCATCCTGTCTCTCACCCCCCTTTCTATCAATTTAAAAATTAACGTTCCTACGGTGCGAACTGTCATTGTCCAACTTGATTGGACAATCCAGCAATTATTTCGTAGTATTTCTTATGGATTCCCCGCTCAAGCCTGCCCTCGTGAAAACGGGGGCCGGGGAATGACAAAAAGAAAACTTAATGATGCTCGGCCTCCTTATGAGGTAACATCAATGATATATAAATGGTACTCAACAGACTGAATACCAATGCCTGAATCGTGCTGAATAAGAGTATCAATGGATAAAATATAATTTGCAATGGTATCCCGACTGGTCCCTTGGTAAAACTCAATGCCATTATGCCCAATGTAACAAATACAGCGAGCAGGACATCCTCTCCTGTTATATTGCCGAATAACCTTAAAGCAAGGCTCACCGGCTTTGCAAATTCTCCAACGATATGGATCAAAAACATCAATGGGGAAAGAATAAAACCCACAGCATTTCTTGGCTGACCTACAAGGTGGTCCACATACCCGATGATACCCAATTCTCTTATACCTGTCCACTGAACATATAGAAATACACATATTGCCAATGCCGCAGTGGTATTTATATTTGACGTAGGAGATTTCATCCCGGGTATAAGCCCTGCTATATTCATAGTGAATATATAGATAAATAGTGTCCCTATAAATGGAGTATATCTCCTTCCTCCCGGCCCTATAATCCCGCATACAAGATTGTCCAACTCCTCTACTGCCATTTCAACTATTGACTGTAACCTCCCTGGTATAGTACTTTTTCTCCTTGAGGCAAGATATGCTATAATAGTTATCAAAAGTATTATTAGACCTGCGAATACGACATTTTCCCGGTGGTGAAGGTATCTTATAAATGGGACATCTCCCCACCTTTCATTCAGAATAGTTATAAGGTTAGGCACCTCAGGCACACCATGGCCGCCACCCTCAGATGCATGGTGAGTCCCTTCTTTGACTACCTCTTCAACTATCTCTTCGGAAACGAATGCAAATAAATCTATCAACTTTCAATCCCCTATTTTTAATCCTGCCTTTTCATATTCTGCCAATAAGGTCCCAATTAATTCTTTAACAGAGACGATTTTATCTACTCTAAACGCGTTAGCGCCTGCAAATACGAACCCATCTTCAAGTTTTCCTTGTTTGGCATTGGTTAGTACGAGAGCGATACAGTATGGTGCTTTCATGTAGTTACAAGTTTTCAAACACTTCCACGGACATTTAAAGGGTTTTTTCATACCTGCGGATACATCATTTAAAAATTTGTTTCGAATCGCTCTTCCAGGCAATCCAACCGGACTATCTATTATAACAATGTCCTCTTCCTTACATTTTACATATGCCTCTTTGAATTCTATGGATGCATCACACTCATAAGTCGCAACAAACCTGGTTGCCATCTGCACGCCTTGTGCTCCTAATTGAATGAATTTATGAATATCCGCTCCAGTGTATATACCGCCGGCAGCAATCACTGGAATACTTTTATTAAATTGTTGCTCAAAAGATTTTATTGCTGAAATAACCTCGGGGAGTATTTTTTCTAATCTATAATCAGGGTCATCTATTTGCTCTTTTTTGAAACCGAGATGTCCTCCAGCTAAAGGGCCCTCAACGACTACGGCATCCGGCACATGATTATAGTTTCTTGCCCAATATTGAAATATAATTTTAGCAGCCCTTGCAGAAGATACAATAGGTACAATCTTGGTTGTGACTTTTTTCAACCTATCCAACGTCAATACTTTAAGTGGGAGTCCTGCTCCAAGTAAAACTAAATCTACTCCTTCATCTACAGCAATCAGCACAAGTTCATCACAATCTGAAAGAGCCATCATTATATTGACTCCAATAATTCCGTCTGTCATTTTTCTTGCATTTCTTATTTCTTTTCTCAGGGCTCTCTTGTTCGCTTCTTTAAAATTTGTGCTAAAATCAGGTTCAAGCATACCAATAGCAGCAGTAGCAATAACACCAATACCACCCTCATTTGCTACAGCCGAGGCTAATCCCGATAAAGAAACTCCAACACCCATTCCTCCCTGAATAATTGGTATTTTAGCCTCAATCTCACCGATTTTTAAACTTGGCATTTTCCTGGAATTCATAAATAATCTACTCGCTTAAACTTTGAACTTATAATAACGTTCCCGGCTGCCTTGAGTGTTATTATTAGAAATACGAGGGGGAGCCCGCATATTACAGCGTATATAGGTAAATTCCCGTATCTTAATGCTATGTATCCTGCTGTATAAAGCACTGGAAATTTTAGCAAGACGAGTAACCATACCTTTGTTTTATTAATCTTGTCCCCAGTAAACAATAAACGTACCAATAGGACAATGAACCATAGGTTTACTATATTCCACAATGCTGCAATGAAAAATCCCGATGCAAAAGAGTGGTAACCGTATATTAGAGAAAAGCCTGTTACCAATATGGCTACTATAAGAGACGCCTTTAATGACCTATATAAAAACCTAATGTCCATCTTTATTCTTCTCTTTCCCTTCCCTGTCAGCTCTTTTGATTAAATTTATCGTCTCTTTAGCACCTGCAATAAATCCGATGGTGATAAACCCAAATGTAAGCCATGGGTCAGTATTGAATCTCTTATCCAGATAGTTACCTACAAAATACCCTATGATAGGCCCTGCTGCAAGCACCATAGGGATAGTCGTGAGCATCCCAACCTGCCTGATTAACCTATATCTTTCCTCTTCATCCTTAGGCACTGCCTCACATCCCCAATATATGGATTGAGCGTTCTACCAAACTGACAAATGGCCCTGGAAAAATTCCTATAATGATAGTAAGGGCTAAGGTAAAAAATAGTGCCATGCAAGAACCTACATCTCCTCTTATAACCCCTATCTCCTCAGGCTCTACAAGATACATCATACGCACTACTTTGAAATAATAATAGGCTGCGACTATGCTATTTATTATGGCTATTACAGCAAGCCACGCATATCCTGCTTCAATACATGCAGCAAATATATAAAACTTACCAAGAAAACCTGCTGTAGGGGGAATTCCAGCCAGAGATACGAGGAATATTGCAAGTGACAATGCCAGAAGAGGCGACCTCTGTGAAAGCCCTGCATAATCCTTTATTTCGTCACTCCTTATTGAATTAGATACGATAATCACTACCCCAAACGCACCTAAATTCATGAAGAGGTATATTAGAAGATATAGCAAGATTGCCTCTAATCCCATCCTGTTAGATATAACTAATCCGAGCAGTATATATCCTGAGTGGGCTATACTTGAATAGGCAATGAGGCGCTTAATATTCTGCTGGGCAATAGCCACGATATTGCCGACTATCATCGTCAATATAGACAACCCTGCTAATATCGGAACCCAATGGGACTGCATATCCCCACCCATACCCACCAATAATACCCTCACAAGAACAGCAAATCCGGCTGCCTTAGGACCCACAGATAAAAATGCAGCGACGGGTGTAGGCGCACCTTCATATACATCAGGCGTCCACATATGGAACGGGACTAATGCGAGTTTGAACCCAAATCCTGCCAAGAGAAACGCAATAGATATTATGATAACAGGGATTGGTATACTTCCGGAATCCAAAGCCATGTAAATCTCACTTATATCCAGGCTCCTTGTCCAGCCGTACAGGAGTGACATGCCATAGAGCATAACACCAGAGGATAACCCGCCTAAGAGGAAATACTTTAAAGCTGCCTCACTGGACTTCGGGTCTTTCTTCATAAACCCTGCCAATATGTATGAAGCGATACTCACATATTCTATCGCAAGAAATATCATGAGTAGATTAGATGAAGAGACTAATAACATCATCCCGATTGTAATAAATAATAGGATAGAATAATACTCTCCTTCAGAATCTCCATGTAAGGGCGTATACCCAATAGATAACAGTATCACAACCCCGCTTGTAATAATAGAGATTATCCTGAAGAATATACTGAACGGGTCAAGGGTGAGCATACCATAGAAGAGACTGCCTCCAATCGCTCCACGACATGCTGATAGGACAAGCACAATAAGGGCGAGTGTTAATACTAATAGACTAAGAACCCCTATCAGTCTCTTTAACTTAGTGAAAGGCTCTACAATGATAGCAAGGAGTGCAAACGTAAGTATGATTATCTCAGGTAATATATATATAAGGCTTGAGGTCATATTCATCGCATAATCCCACCTACCTTTACAATAAGGTCAGTCATCGTCGGATTTATAAGTCTTAATAATACTGATGGATAGACCCCTATTACTATAGTAATAATTACGAGGGGAATCAGTGTAATGAGTTCTCTTGCGTTCATCTCAGGAATATCCTTCCACTTTTCATTGAGTGGACCAAGCAGGACACGCTGGAGCATGTACAACATATACCCGGCAGTAATGACTATACCCATAACCGATATAATCGTATGAGCCTTCAGGACCGTCCATGCGCCAAAGAAGACCATAAATTCACTCACAAACCCACTCAAGCCTGGCAGACCTAAAGAGCCTAACGATATGATTGTTAAGACAAAGGCATATCTTGGAACCTTTGAACTCAAACCCCCAAAACTGTCAAGGTCTCTCGTATGTGTCCTGTCATATAAGACCCCTACAAGGAGGAACAGCCCACCTGTGAGTATGCCGTGGCTGAACATCTGGAAATATCCGCCGTTAAACCCTGTTAGAGTAAATGCAGCAAGACCCAGAAGGACAAACCCCATATGGCTCACACTTGAATATGCAACCATCTTCTTAATATCCTTCTGTGCCATCGCTACAAATGCCCCGTATATGATACCTATCACTGCCAAAAGTGCCATCCATGGCACGAATCTATGAGCGGCATCAGGAAGAATAGGATAACTAATCCTGTAGAATCCATATGCGCCGAATTTCAATAGTACAGCAGCAAGAATCACGCTGATTGGCGTAGGTGCCTCAACATGTGCATCTGGAAGCCACGTATGAAATGGAAAGACAGGAACCTTAATCGCAAATCCTAAGAATAGCGCAAGGAATACGAGCCATTGGAACCTCGCTCCAAATAGATTGCCCTGGGAGACAAGTTCTAACATATTGAATGTATGCGGCTCACTCTTAAAATATAGCGCAAGTATCCCTAATAATATAAATACACTCCCTGTCAATGTATATAAGAAGAATTTAATCGCAGCATACTCTTTCCTTGGACCACCCCAGATACCTATGAGGAAATACATCGGAACAAGCATCAGTTCCCAGAATACATAGAATAGGAATAGGTCAAGGGCACTGAATGCGCCTACCATACCAGTCTCTAATAATAGATATAGAACAAAATATTCTTTGACCCTTAAATCTATCCCCCACGAGGCAAGGCATGCAAGGAAAGAGATTAATACTGTCAGGAATATCATCGGGACACTTATACCATCAGCCCCCATGTAGTAATATATGTTCAATTGCGGAATCCATTGGAGTCTCTGTTCAAACTGCATCGCTGGATTATTTGGGTTAAAATTTATCAGTAGAACCGTCCCCAATACAAGACAGATGAATGTAGTTATAACGCCTAATACCTTGATAAGGACAACCTTCTCCTTAGGCATAAAGAGTATAACTAATGCCCCTGCCAGAGGAATAAATGTTATAAGAGTCAAAATGTATTGATTCACTTTAGTTTCCTTCTTCTATAAAGTTAGATTCTTCGCTTCGCTCAGAATGACATCATTGTCATTCTGAAGGAACAAAGTGACTGAAGAATCTCTATATTGAAATTCAAATTACATGAGTTTCAATATGACGATAACTACCACCCCCATAAATATTACAAGGGCATAGTTCTGGACGAGTCCTGTCTGGGTAAGTTTCAAGACCTCACCAGAGGTCTTGGTAACCCATGCCACACCATTGACCATGCCATCCACGATATAGACGTCTATCCAGCGTTTTATTCTGCTCAAAATCACCATTGTATAGGCTGTCCGATTCACAAATCCATCAATAATCTTCTGGTCAAATCTGAACGAAACATGGGTGAGCCTCATAAAAGGTTTTATAATGGCAAAATCATACAATTCATCAAACCAGTATTTGTTCAAAAGGATATTATATACCAGAGACAGTCTTCTGGCAATAAATTCCTCAAGGGGTTTTACCCTCTTCACGTACATAGCCCATGCCATAAATATACCTGCCAAAGAGACAAATATTGATAGCCCCATAACAAAGGCAGATGGCTCTACGTGGCTTCCTTCAAAATGTATAAAATGGCTAAACCAGTTGCCCATAATGGGTGAGCCAGGTAACCCGACAAATACTGCAAATACTGACAGAATCACCAGCGGCACTGTCATAACCTTTGGAGATTCATGGGGGTGTATATTGCCTCTCTGTTTTCCAAAAAAGGCAAGGAAACATAACCTGAACATATAGAACGAGGTAAGGAAAGCAGTAAATGTCCCTACACAAAATATGAATAAATGTCCTGGTATATCTGAATGGAATGCCTCTAATAGGATTTCGTCTTTACTCCAGAACCCGCTAAATCCAGGAAATCCAGATATGGACAGGGACGCGAGTATAAATGTAATAGCAGTAACCTTCATCTTCCTCCCCAACCCACCCATATCCCTTATATCCTGAGTATGTGTCCCATGAATTACGCTCCCTGCGCCGAGGAATAGTAGTGCCTTGAAGAATGCATGTGTCATCAGGTGGAAAGAGCCTGCAGTGTAACCACCAACACCCAATCCCATCATCATGTAACCCAATTGGCTTATCGTTGAGTATGCAAGGACCCTCTTTATATCATTTGCAACCAATGCAATGGTAGCAGCCATAAATGCTGTAATCGTCCCGATATAGGCAACAACGACCAGGCTCCCAGGATAGGCATGAAATATCACAAAGCTCCTCGCTACTAAATATACGCCGGCAGCAACCATAGTGGCTGCATGTATGAGTGCGCTGACAGGGGTAGGACCCTCCATCGCATCCGGAAGCCATACATGCAGAGGAAACTGGGCAGATTTTCCTATAGCTCCGCAAAAGATGAGTACAGCAGCGATTGTCAACATGCCAGAGTTACCATGCAAGGTTCGTAATCTTTCAGATACTTCTCCAAAATCCAATGTGCCGATAGAAAAGAATAGTGTCAATATTCCTAAGAATAACCCAACATCACCTATCCGTGTAGTTATAAATGCCTTCTTGCCGGCATTGGCAGCAGGAGTCTTCTCAAACCAGAAACTTATCAAAAGATACGAACATAAACCCACCAGTTCCCAGAACATGTATATCTGGACATAATTGTTTGACAATACCAGCCCTAACATAGAGAATGTAAATAGTGACATATAGGCAAAGAACCTGCTGAATTTATGGTCGTTATGCATGTAGCCCACAGAATATATCTGGATGAGCATGCCGATGAATGTCACTATAAGGAGCATCATGGAGGTAAGTGGGTCAATGAGCCAGCCGAATTTTAGGCTGAAATCGCCTAACCTAAGCCATTCATACCCCTTATTTATAGATTCACCATTCACTACAGAAATGAATGCAAATAGGGAAAATATAAAAGAGGCTGCTATGGCACCAATGGATATCCATGATGCATATCTACCCATTCTCCTGCCCGCGAGTATCAATACTACAAATGCAAGGAGTGAAAATATTGGGATTAAAAAACCATATTCAAGGGACAAATTTACCATTTCATTAAATTAATCTTGTCTACGTATATACTTTTTGCATTACGATAAATTGAGATGACTATCGCAAGTCCTACCGCGGCACTCGCCGCAGCAAGCCCGATTACAAAGATAGCAAATATCTGCCCTGTCCCATCTTTTGGAGATACAAAGTTAGAAAATGCTACAAGGTTTATATTTACTGCATTCAGTATAATCTCTATAGCCATAAGGATGCCTATCGCATTACGCCTCGTCAAGGCGCCGTATATGCCTATAGAAAATAACAAAGCACCTAAAATCAAAAACGGAGTCAGTGTCATAAATAGGGACAGCGACCATTTATTTATCTTTCGCTGCCTTTTCCCCCCTGCTTAATATAATTGCCCCTATAAGGGCAACGAGCAATACTACTGATATAACCTCAAAAGGCAATCCATAAGTCGTAATGAGTTCCCTGCCAATATCAGCCGTATTAACACCACTTTTTATGCCAGCACGAGCCATTCCATTCTTGAGTATTATACTTGAGAGCAGGATAAAGATGGACATTGCTACTATAAATGAGATAAACTTCTGCTCATTTGTCTGCCTTATACTTGCATCACTTATTCTTGCAGTAAGCATGATGACAAATATTATCAATGTAACAATAGCGCCCACATATATCAATACCTGTATAGCAGCAAGGAACTCTGCCCCAAGAAATAGATATATGCCTGCAATCCCCACAAAACTTAATGCAAGAAAAAGTGCACTGTGGAACAGATTCTTCAGCGTGACTACCAAAAGTGAAGATATAATAACAACCGCTGCAATACAATAGAATACAATGATACTCGTCATACCCTGTTTCTCTCCTCGCTCTCCCTTATCAAATCCTGCACTAACGTTTTTCTGTCATAGACCGAAAGTTCATAAGACTGGTCCATTAATATAGCCTGTGTAGGACATGGCTCAACACACAATGCGCAGAACATGCATGTCTCCATACTATAAATAAATTTAGCCGGGGTTTTAAGCCTCTTATTAGACTCGTCCACTGCAGGGACTACTTCAAGGCAGGCTACAGGACATGCCTTTGCACATAAGGTGCAGGCGATACATTTCTCTTTTATCAGGATAACCTTCCCCCTGAACCGCTCAGGCATCTTCCAGCGTTCCTCAGGATACTGCATCGTCACTGCAGGCTTGCATAAGTATTTGACAGTAACAGCCATCCCTGTTATCAGGCTCCAAATGCCTACAAAGAAACTCTTGAGATATTTTAATAAAGCCATAAGACCACTATCCCTGTTATTCCAATATTTACCAGCGCAAGAGGCACAAGAAACTTCCAGCTCATCTCCATCATCTGGTCAACCCTGAGCCGGGGAAATGTCCACCTTGCCCATATCAACAAGAATACCACCCCATAGGTCTTTATAAGAAACCATATTACGGGATGGAAAACTTTTGGCCCAAGCCAGCCACCGAGGAATAACGTAGTGGCTATGGCAGATATTGTAAATAGGTTGGTATATTCGGCTACAAAGAACATAGCAAATTTCATCCCGCTGTACTCTGTATGGAACCCTGCTACTATCTCAGATTCAGCCTCTGGTATATCAAATGGCGCACGGTTCACCTCTGCTGTAGCAGCGGTAATATATATAAAAAACCCGAGGAATTGGGGCATGATAAACCACATCCCCTTCTGGGCATGGACTATCTCTACCATACTGAGTGAATTAGCGAGCATCAATACACCCACAATAGACAATACCACAGGCACCTCATAACTTACCATCTGTGCAACAGACCTCATGCCTCCAAGTAGTGAATATTTATTATTTGACCCCCACCCAGCCATAAATATGCCCAAAACACCTAAACTTGTAACTGAGAGGATATAGAGTATGCCTATATTCAGGTCTTGGACTATGAGTGTTTTTCCAAATGCCTCACCAAAAGGTATACATACATATGCCATGAATGCAGGTGCAAATGCAACAACAGGTGCAGCAAGGAATACCCACTTATCAGCGCCCTTGGGCAGGATATTCTCTTTTAAAAGCAATTTTACCGCATCAGCAATAGATTGTAGGACACCGTGCCATCCTACCCGCATTGGTCCTAATCTCGTCTGTATATGGGCACTGACCTTCCTCTCCCACCATATGAGGAACATCGCAGATATAGAGATAAACCCTGCTATAATGGCACTAATTAGAAGCATCCATATGAACTTCATCTATCTAATTCTCCAAGGACTATGTCTATACTTCCAAGAATAGCCACTATATCTGCCACCTTCCAGCCATTACAAATCTCTGAGATACATGAAAGGTTAGAGAAAGATGGTGCGCGCACCTTTATACGGTATGGTTTTGGACTATTGTCACTGACAACATAAAACCCTAACTCACCTCTCGGAGATTCGCTCCTGAAATATACCTCACCCTTCGGCGGCCTTATCACCCTTGGGACTTTGGCAAGTGTCTCACCCTGTGGTATATCATTCAGTGCCTGTTCCAGTACCTTGAGACTCTGCCTCATCTCCTCTATCCGGACCTTATACCTGTCCCAGCAATCTCCATTTGTTCCGACAGGCACGTCAAATTTAAAGCGCTCATAGATGGAATATGGCTCTTCCTTGCGCAAATCCCATTGGACACCAGAACCCCTTAATAAAGGGCCGCTTACACCATAATTTATAGCAAGTTCTTTCGGCAATATACCAATACCCTTTGTCCTCTCTAAGAATATGGCATTCTTTGAAAGTAACGCCTCATAATCATCTATCTTAGGTCTACAGTAATTGACAAACCTCTTCGCCTTCTCCACGAATCCATCCGGCAGGTCAGAGGATACCCCGCCTATACGCATATAACTATAAGTAAGGCGTGCCCCGCAGGTCTCTTCATAAAGATTCATAATCTCCTCACGCTCCCTGAAACAGTATAGGAGCACACTCCATGCACCTAAGTCCAATGCAAATGTCCCTAACCATACCAGATGGCTTGCAACACGGTTCAGTTCTGCCATAATAACTCTGATATACTCAGCCCTCTCAGGAATCGTTATGCCCATGAGGCGCTCCACTGCGATACAATAACCTAAATTATTATTCATAGCACCAATATAGTCTAACCTATCTGTATATGGTATAACCTGGGTATATGTCCGATTCTCACATATCTTTTCAAAATTTCTGTGCAGGTATCCTATATACGGCGTAATCTCCTGCAGGACCTCACCATCTAATTTTAAGAGGAGGCGCAATATGCCATGGGTGGCAGGATGCTGAGGACCCATATTCACAAAGAATTCTTCTGTTTCTATCTGTGGTGAGATTGCTTCGCCTTCGGCTCGCAATGACAACTTCGTTGTCATCTTTCTGGTAATACCTCCAATTCAGGGTCAATATAATCCTTCCTCAATGGATACCCAACCCATTCGTCAGATAATAGTATCCTCCGCATGTCCGGGTGGTTATTAAACTTTACTCCAAACATATCATATGCCTCACGTTCAAACCAGTCTGCACCTCTCCATATTCCTGAGACACTGTCCAACACGGGATTTTGTCTGTCAAGCCTGACCTTCAATGTTGTTTTATGGCGCAAGGTAAATGAAAAAAGATGGTATACCATCTCTAAGGTATCCTTCCAGTCAACCACTGCAAGGTTCATCAGGTAATCAAATTCTAACCCCTCGGTATCTTTCAGGAACCTACATGCTTCAAGGATATTATCAGGCGGGATTAAGATAGCCTTTGATTCATCTTCTTCAAAAATAATCCCTGGGAATTTCTCTCTTAACTTATTTACCATTACTCCTTATTGTCTCCTTCTTAATCTTCTCCTGTAACTTCATGAGTCCATATAAAAGTGCCTCTGGCCTTGGTGAGCAGCCAGGGACATGGACATCCACAGGCACTATTAAGTCAACGCCCTTCACCACAGAGTAAGAGTCATAGTAGTATGGGCCGCCTGAGATGGCACAACTACCCATCGCAATCACATACTTTGGCTCAGGCATCTGTTCATATAGGAGTTTCAGCCTCGGGGCAATCTTCTTGGTCACTGTGCCGCTGACTATCATAAGGTCAGACTGCCTTGGGCTTGGCCTGAATACACCTGCCCCGAACCTATCCATATCATATCTGGATGCTGCTGTAGCCATCATCTCTATCGCACAGCAGGCAAGTCCAAACGTCATTGGCCATAAGGATGACCTCTTTGCCCAGTTCAACATGAAATCAATAGATGTAATTATTATCTGCCCCCCTGGCAGATTCTCTACCAAACCTGGCACCTTATTTATCAAAGCCATTTCAATACCCCTTTCTTCCATGCATAAAATAGCCCGATAGCCAGGATAGCAATGAAGAGCATCATTTCAACATAGGCAAATAATCCCAAACTCCTGAATGTGATTGCCCATGGTATTATAAATATAGCCTCTACGTCAAATATGAGAAATATAATGGCGATGATATAGAACCTGACATTGAATTGAACCCATGATGAGCCTATTGGTTTTTCGCCGCACTCATAGGTAGACTCCTTCATGGAATTGGGCTTGTGGGGCCTCAATAGGCGGGAAAACAAGAATGCCCCTAAAACAAACGCAATCCCAAATAGCAGGAAAAGTCCTACATATGCATATTCCGAAATGGCAACTTGTCTTACATTGATCAAAGGAAATTACCCTTCTTTTCTTATGTGATGCGGGGTAAGGTCAATCGTCTCTTCTACCTCCATAACAATAAGATATTTAGGTTTTGGCAAATGGGCTTCAGGGTGGTGAGGATGGCCCTTTTCTCCACAGATATTCTTCAAGAGCCTCTGTGTTATCCTGCTGGTAATCCTATCCTCCCATGCCTTTATAATCCGGGGCGTAAGTTCCTCTCTCGCAATTATCTCTGCTTTGCCCTTCAGGCAATATCCGCTAAAGCTATGTTCATCAACAGCTGTAATACTTATATTTGGATTCTGCCTTAGATTCTCATACGTCATCATCTTGTAAAGGTCCAGCAGATAAACCTTGCCATTCTGTGTTATTTTTACTATTCCCTTACAGGCGTTATGCAGACTCCCGTCTTTATCAATGGTAGAAACTATTACAAAACCCTGTTTCTGGAAAAATTGCATTATACCCTCTGTTAGTCTTTTCATGCGGAGTCCTTTAGGTCATTTATTCATCCAAAATCTTTTCAAAACTATCTTTGCCTACGCCACACACAGGGCAGACCCATATATCTGGCAGATCCTCAAAGGTTGTGCCAGGGTTTATCCCATTTTCAGGGTCACCGATTTGCGGGTCATAGACATACTGGCATACAAGACAGAGATATTTCGTCATAGTGTTAAATTATACCACTCTTAATGGCTTTAGTCAAGTTTTTAAGGTTTTTTATTTTGGGTTTTTTTGATTAGAATAGATTGCTGATTCAGGAATTGCAGTTATCCTCTTGTCGCAGACTGCCTGTCAGGGATTTCATTACAGGACACAGTTTATCCCCGGGAACTATCTTTCAATCGCCGAAATAGTTTGCCACCTCTTTTAATTTTTTCTGGATGGAAATCTTTTGAGGGCATTTTGATTCACATTCACCGCATTCCTGGCACATATTAGCCCTTTCCTCAGGATTCAATGATAGGTATCCTTGTTTTGCTATCTTGTTAAAACCGTATATCCTGGCGTTATTATAATATCTGAATATATCTGGTATTTTAACCTTATGGGGGCATGGCATACAGTATTGACACCCAGTGCAGTATAGTTCAGTTAATTTCTTTCTTGTCTCAAATACCTCGTCCAATTTTGCAATATCTTCTGAGGAAAGTTGTTTAGTATCTGAGACAGTTGTTAAATTTTCTTTTACCTGTTCCATAGTTGACATGCCGGATAATGCCACATGGACATTTGGGTTTGCAAACACAAATTTAAGAGCCAATTCCGCGGTAGCGGTATTGGAAATCTTTACCGGAGACCATTTTAATATATCTTCTTCAGGAACTCCCAGCGTTCCACCTCCCACTGGACCCATGACAACGACACCCATTCCTTTTTCATGCGCCAGTGCAATGACTTCTTCATTCTTCCTGTCAAGGAGATTATACTGCACAGTCATAGCATAAAACTCACCGGTCTCTATTAGTTTTTTGATATTCTCTGGCGTATCATGTGAGGAAAAACCACGGTATTTAACCATACCCCTATCTATTGCACGTTTGGTGAATTTCAAAAAGAGTTTGTTGTATTTTAAGTAATCCTGCCATTTCAGGCTGTGGCTTAAGTAAAAGTCAATATAATTAGTTTTCATCTTTTTCAAAGCATTCTCCAGTAGATGCCAGCAGTTCTCTTCGGTATAGTTATTATACATGCCTATTTTAGTCTGCAGGATAACTTTATTTCTGGGAATGCTCTCAATGGCTTTCCCAATTGCCTCTTCACTCTGCCCATTATGATAGAAGTGATGGGAGTCAAGAAAATTAACGCCGTGTTCAATGGCATATCTGAGCATCAGTGTTGAAAGTTCAAAGTTTACACTTCCATCCTTTAAGGTTGGAAGCCGCATGGCTCCAAATCCTAACCGCATGGATCCATGTTCTGTATTTCCAAATCTTACATTTTGCATACAACTTATTATACACCTTAATCATTATAAGGTCAATTTGACATTGGTTAAGGAAAATGATGGGAAGTTGGTTTTTTCACCCTTAACGATAATTGCAAAAACTAAGCGGCAGAGAAAAATCCAAGCCCCTTAAATGCGCGATAACTATCTGCAGTTCATCCTTCTTGGGCGAGCTGACTTTAATCTTTTCCCCTTCAATCTGGGTCTGCACTTTTAAACCAAGCCCTTTTATAATTCCTCTCAGCTCTTTTGCTTTTTCTTTATCAATGCCCATGCATAATTCAACTGTCTGGCGAAGATGGCCCTCAAATGCCTTTTCCGGATTATTGAATTTTAAGGCCTTAAGAGAGATATTTCTTTTTGCTATCCGGGTGCTCAAAATGTCAGTAAGGCCGCGCAATTTAAAATCGTCATTCGCGATCAAGGTGATCTTCTTCTCCTTCCGGTCGTAGACTATAGAAGACTTACCGTCCTTAAAGTCAAACCGCTGGGCCAGCTCCTTATTCGCCTGGTTTACCGCATTATCCATCTCCTGCAGGTCTACTTCAGAAACAATATCAAAGGAAAAATTTGCCATAATTCAATCTCCGTTTTTGACACCCTCTAACATTCTCACTTGTCTCACCTGCCTGACGGCAGTCAACGGTGTATTTAAATTCTACCATGAAAATGGGGTTTGTCAACAAAAATCCATGAAATCCAAGACTTGCTCCATATTTCGCAGGCCAGTCGTTGTACCGATGGCGCCGGTACACAAAGCGCCGGCGGCACATCCAAAGCGGCCTGCCCGTTCCAAATCCCACCCATTATTCACTCCGGATAGGAAACCGGATATCCAGGCATCTCCTGCTCCACTGGTATCCACTACCCCTATCTTAAAAGCAGGGATGTGCAGCGATATCCGGGCGTTGCACAGATAACATCCTTCAGCCCCCATCTTCAGTCTCACCGTCTTTACGCCCTGGTCCAGGAAGAATGAGGCGATATCGGCCGGGGACTCTTGCCCGGTCATCAACCGTGCTTCATCTATGCTGGGAAGAAAGTAATCAAGATGCGGCAGTTGCATAGACGTCAATGGAAGAATTCCAGACGGTGTCCAGTGCTGTAATAACCCCCATCCGCCTGGCCCGTTCCAGCAGTCTTGCCGTGGGTTCGCCGTCAAGTTTGGGCATAACCAAGGAGCCAGCCACGTGCAGAATCCTGGCCTGTCCAACCAGGGAAAAATCGATCTCTTCATAGCCGAACTTACCGTTTGCGCCTACGTAATGGAAGAAGCAGCGTTCTCCGTTGGGTGCGATAAGGACGTGTTGGTCTTTTTATCCCGGCGCATACCCCGAATATCAATCTTCTCAGTCTCAAGATGCCGAAGCACAAAATCACCGAATCCATCCCAGCCTACTTTGCCCTCCGCTCCGACCCGTAGGCCAAGCCGGGCCAAGGCGGTAGCCGTGTTGTTGGCGCATCCGCCAACCGCCAGGTTCCACCTGATTAACCAGAGCCAACTGCCGCTATTGCGGCATTTGTTCAATTGGTTTGGCCAGGGTGTCGGCTACAAAGATACCCAGGCAGAGGATATCCAGTTCTTTTGTTGGTTCTGTCATCCTTTCTTCCCCGGTTTGAACCACAATTTGATTGTCTTGATTTCGAATGGTTGAAGGTCCAGTTGCACTGTGTCATGGCTCGGGTTGAGCTTCCAGACAGGGTATTCCATCAGGTCCACTTCCTCAGCGGAGGCGATATGAGCCGACAGCTTTATATTTACACCATCTACCGGTTGTCCGGTTGTTTCGTAAATCCGCAGCACGGCGCTGCCGTCCTCGCCAGGTTTCAACGCAGAAACTACGACGTTGGGACAGGTGATATCCAGAAAACCCCAGCGGTTCGGCAGAACCCCCGGGTGGGAGTTCGCCGTCAAAGTAATGAACGGATTGTTGAACTCCAGTCCGTCGCGGTAGACGGCGGCCTGACGCCAATTTTGGCTATGAGGGACCAGCGCGTAATCGAAGGTCAATTCCTTACCCGTTTCCAGGCCCGAGTCAGAACCCATACCTGGCTCGTACCCGCCTCCAAAACCGTAGGCCACGATGCGCGTGCTGCGCATGAGTGACAGCATCATCACACCATCAGCAACGTTGTTTCCGGGAAGCCCGCGATTCAGCAGCGCGACACCCTTTTTCCCGTCGCCCCAATCAATCCAGTTCTGGGCCGGAAACTCGATTCCGTCAGGTCGCTCAATGGCGCCGAAAGGGATTTCATGAATGGCATTGCCTTTTTGAATCGTGGTCGGGAACAATACACGGTAGCGCACGTCCGTGTCATGATTAAGAACTTTTGTTTGAATCTCAATCCGACGCACACCTGCATAGATCCGGACTGTGGTCCGGAAACGTCCCTTGGCGCTGAACGGGTGTGCCACGATAAACTCCGACATTACCGGTCCGCGCGTGACCGCACCGGGCGTTTCCGCCTGGCCGGTGCTAAACGTGGCTGTGCCGGTCCGGGGCGGTGCGTGCCGTTCCGTCATGGCAACGCAGCTACCGCCGTCCAGGGGTCGGTAGAGTTCCCAGAAGTCGCCTTTGTCCATCTCCATAGCCACGACATTGCCGGGTCCGCTCAAGGCGTCCCAGTTACCGTCGTTCACAGTTAATTTTAAAATCGCGCCGGTGACCGGATCGAGTTTCAGGTGATAAAATTCGTTTTCCAACACTGGTGTCTGCTGCGGCGCGGCCGGAGCAGTAGCGGATTTGCGTAACGGCCTGATGTGGTAGACCGCATGTCCCAGAGCTGGTACATCGCGAGCTACGAAAGCAACCCTGGCGTTCAGCAAAAAACCGTCTACATGCCGCTGCGCATCGAGAATTTGACACGGCACTTCGCAGCCGTCCGGTCCAACCAGTTTCATGTCCTGTACACCGGGGTCTGTGAACCTGACCGTCGTGACCGCAATATCCGTGCGTAACCAGCTCAGCGTGTTAAGCACCACCAATGGAATTCCATCGCCTTGGGTATCAATCATAGCGCCGACCGCCTCTAATCTCGCCTGCAGTTCGTCCTCAGCAATCCGCTTGGAGAAATCATACCCGCGAATTGTATCCTCGTAGACGTGATCGGTCATCACTCCGGACATCAGGTCGTGCGCCTGGTTAAAAAGCATCGGTTCCCAGGCGCGCCAGAGAATATCGTCGTTTGTCGGAATTTCCAGCCAACGCAATAATACCCCCATTTTCTCGGCTGTTGTCAGAAGACGCTCCAATTCCCGCGTTCGCTGCTTGAGTTCAATCCGGCTGCTGTAAGTCCCCTGAAAGATCGGGTTGAGTTCGCCGCGGATAACGGACCGTTCGGAGCGTTGCGCGACAACCGCCTCGAAATCGGAAGGAACCGCGAGTTGCAGATGGAAAGGAGTGTCCTTTTGTTGATTGAATTCAGCGACCATTTGGGGTATATGTTCTTCGGGCTCGCACACGTCGGCTCCCGACAAGCCAACCCGAGCCGGTCCTTGAACAAACGGCGTCAAGGCATCAAACTTCTCTTTTATAAATGCGGTAAACTCGGGTAGCGAGTTGGGTGAACCATACACGTTGGCATAGCTATGCGGCAGCCAGAAGGCGGGAATCCGGGAACCATCAAGGCCTTCCCAAAGGAATTCCGAAGGCACGCTCCAACCGGAGACACCGCGGAAGAACCAGAAAGATTTGTAACCCGCCAGTTTGAGCAGTTGCGGCATCTGGGCGTGGTGACCGAAGGTGTCAATCTGCCAGCCCACGGTGACGTCCACCCCCATCTTCTTACGGAAGTATCTTTTACCGTAAAGGACATGGCGGATGAACGATTCGCCGCTCGGTATGTTGACATCCGGCATTACGTCCGTGCCGCCGACGATTGCCAGCCGGCCTTCGACCACAAACCGGCGGAACGCCGCTTCCTCCTCCGGGTAGCATTGCAGGAACGGCTCCACGTAACATGCCTGGTCAAGCGTAAACCGGTAGGCCGGATATTGCTTGAGCAGTCTCAGTGCCCGCAGAATATTAGGCAGTCCCATTTCCAGGTATTCTTCACGCGTCTTGAAGACCGCCCCTTCCCAGTGAGTATGCGGAATGAAGAAAAATGTGTCACGACAATCTTTCATTTTGGCATCCTCTCATTACCGTACTCTTCTGAAGCCTCCGTCAGGGCCGCCAAATTTTCAATAGGTGTACCCGGACAGACATTGGCTCCGTCGCCGAGTATGAAGCCGCCGCATGGGGCCAACGCCTCCAGACACTCCCTAGCCGCATCTTTCACATTAGATTTTGTTCCGTTCAGCATCAACATGGGATTAATATTCCCCCAAAGATACATCTTCCCCCCGAGATTTTCCGCAGCTACCTTTGGCGGAACCTGATAACCGAAGACATTAAAGCTGGAAATTTTTAGATCATTAACCAAGGCCGAATGCAAATGCGTACTGTTTCCGCACATATGCATTCCACGACCATCTCTTAAACCTTTCCCGAACGTATCATATAAACGATTATCGTAGGGTATACAAAACTCTTTAAATGTTTCCGGCGATAGGATTGTCGAGGTATCTCCCGCCAATCCGAAAGCCCCACGGGGCCACGGGTCAATTTCCATAAAATACCTTTGTTGGCGAATCAACCCTCGGGTGATCTTGTCGAGAAAACAATGACATTTTTCAGGACAATCCAGCATCCACCAATAAAAATCAAGACCGACCAAATCAATTGCGATCATGTGTGGGTCCAAACCGCCGATGGACAAATGAGCGACATCCACCTTTCCTTCCCGTCCGTTAAACGTCAGGTGGGTTTCGCGGATAAATTCTTTCATTTGCGTCGACCAGTGCAAGGCCTTACCCCAGAGGCCCGAATTTGTGGGTGGAATCTCAAATTGGTCCATTTGTTCCACGTTGTGAATCGTCGGCGTAGAATGCAGCGTTTCATTTTCCGGCCACATTGTCTTAGCCCCAAAAGCATCGGAATCGAGCACATTATCAAAATAAGGCGCGACGGAAAGTCCTGGTCCGGTCCAGATATCCTCCGGAATATTCTCCATTCGATACTTAAAAAACTGCAACTGCCAATAATATTGTGTCTCCGCATCCTTGAAAAAATCAATGTATTTAAGTCCGAGTATTGGCGCAAAAAATCGAGGAACTACACAAAAAGAAACTGGAACCCGATCAACGTATTGAAAATGCTCCCGAGCTTCCATTCGCTTTCGGTTCATTTCAAATTTCTCGGTCGGATAATCAATGTTTAGACGAAATCTCATAAAATAATCCCCCCATAATCGTGGTAATTGCTCTGTAAACAGTCAAAGTTCTGTCAATGGTTGAAAACGGGTGTTTATTTTTCTCTGCTTAACAGATTTACTCTTTGCGTAATGTTATCTAAAGTTTCGTCTGGTTTCTGAATTCCAGCCCACATCTTATCTATTTCGTCTTTCTTTATCCTTTCTACTTCCAGTTCGTTGAAGTAAGGGGAAAGGCGAGTGGGCCGGCTGTAAGACACCGCATCAATATAGATTTGGTTCTGGGTTTCTTTAGGATAGGCAGGATCTTTTAAAAAGAAATCGCTCTTACATAAAGAGATGACAGCGGGAATACTATCCCCACCTTGAGCAATGGTTTCGTTGTAATCTTTAGACAATAAAAACTTTAAGAACTTAAAGGCTTCTTCTGGATATTTTGTCTTGGAAGAAATAAGTGTAGAACGAGAAATAAATAGAGTAACTCTTTTTCCTCTTGTAGGGTAAGGGACCGGAGCAATACCCCATTCCAAATCTTTTATTTTTCTCATCGTAATAATCCCCCACCTTCCGTAGAATAACATAGCCAGTTTTTGAGAGGCAAAAAGATTCTGTTCTCCCTGACCCCATCCGGAAACAGAAGAACCGATATTTTCTGTCTCGGCCGCTGTGGGAGTGACGTGGTACTTGTACCGTAAGTCATAGATAAATCTGAAGGCTTCCTTATATTCTTCGGAATTAGAAACACATTTTTTTCCATCCGGACTGTAGAAATCCACACCGTACTGCCATGGAAGGAAATTCTCAAGATTATTAATCCCGGTACCAAAATATTCATAATACTTCTTTTCCGGATTAATCTTTGTCAATTTCTTGGCTATCTCAAGGAATTTATCCCAGGTCCAGGTATCGTCCGGATAGGGAATGCCTTCTTTATCAAATATTTTCTTATTATAAAAGAGCACAAAGGTACCAGCGTTGGTGGGAATGCTATAAACCCTACCTTGATAGTAGATATAATCGTCACACTGTGGCCAGATGATATCCCTTAGGTTCACGTTATCTCTTTTACAGTAGTCGGTGACATCCAAAACAGCGCCTTTCTTGGCAAAAATTCTTAATTGTTCCGGGGTATAACAGTCAAATAAGTCAGGAGGATTTCCTCCGGCTGTCTGAGTAAGAATCTTTTCCATGCCCCCAGAAGACCAGTCAAGGTTTACCTTAATTCCTGGGTTTACTTTTTCAAACCTTTCTATCTGTTCTTTCCTTAAGGGGTTAGGGTCAGAAACCCATCTTAAAGTTATAACTCCAGCCTCTTTTTTTTTGGCACAGCCGGAAAAGAAACCTACCAGAACCAAAAAGAGAAAAAGCAGACCGGCTACAAACTTCCATATTCCTTTTTCCATACTTACCTCCCTGATTTTATTGCCTTCTTTGTCCTACTCCTTTTATGGCAAACGGCCTTGATAAATCAAACCCCTACAAAACGAGGTTTTTTTCAATTATGACACAGCCTCCGAGCCATAGGAAACTACAAGTTAAAAGCATAAATTTAATCTGCTTCGCTTGGTAATATAATAGGAAGATATGGAAACCTGACCCAGTTTTGCCTTACTTCCTCTTCCGTCTACCAAAATCGCTACAGTGTTTTTTTCTTTCAAAAGGTCCTCGTAGATGTAGAAGTGTTCCTGACAGCCTTTCTCGGAATATCTGCCGATAAGAACCCCGTTGAAGTAGATTAGGGCCTTTTCTGCGGTATCTTTGAGGGTCAACCTTAAGGGGCAGACGTAATCCGGAGGAACCTCTATTTCTACCTTTTTCCGGAACCAGAGAAGGCTTCCGGCTGTAAACTCCTTCTTGTTTGCCTCTGACTCTTCCCAATCCGAGTCATCAAAGTCTGGCCTGAAGTAACCTTTGTTCTGACCGGAGAGCCCTTCCTTAATCTTCCAGTCTTTGCTCATGTAATTGTCATATGCGGAGATTCTAACCTTGCCGTAGAGACCGACGTTGGCTATGCAGCGGTCACTCTTGATTCCAATAACAAAGATGTTTTTCCCCTCCTTGACCTTGTCGGAAATGTCAAAAGCGAAAGCAGAAGAAACTGGGTTTATCCGTAAACCGGAAAAGTTTCCGTTGACGAAAATGTAGATTTCGTCTCTCATCCCTGCTTCAAACTCAAGGCTAAGGGCTTTCTCTGTAAGACGGGAGGGGATATCTACTTCTGTCCGATACCACAGGAAGCATTCTTCCAACCAGGTGTTCTTCAGAAGGCGGCTGTCCCATTTTTTGTCCACTCGGACAGTCTCCCAACTGCTATCGTCAAACTCCGGTCTTATCTCCGGTTCTTTTGCTGAGGTAAGGGACTTGTGGGAATAGGGTTCCGGCAGGAGTTTTCTCTTCCACTGCACAAGGTCAATGCTCTCTTCTTCTGAAGAGAGAAAGACCGGGCAGTTGATACCGTTAAAGGATTTTTCTCCCTGGCAGTTGTGGCCTTCGGACTCCAGGAGAATCAAAAGGAGGTTATCTCCTGTTTTAACGAAGGAGGAAACTTCACACCTTATGTTATCCCGACCGCTTGTCACATACTTGCCATTAAGATAGATACTGGCTTCATCCTGGAAAGAAGTCAGTGTCAGGTAGAGAGGGGATTTGTCCTCCGAGAGAATGAAAGTGTTCTTGTAGTAAGCATAGCCGTTCTTTAGGAATCCGTATTTCTCCAGACCCTCCCAGGGCTGCCAGTCCAACCACGGGATGCTGTTGTCCTCAAGAAGATTCTCTATGGTTTCTTCTCTGGTCTTCCATTGTCCAAATAGTTCATAATGGATTTTGGGGAAAGGTGCTTTGGGAAAGGAAATGCTGGCAACACCTTTCTTCTTGTCGTAAGTGAAAGTTGCTTCTTTGTCATTGACCTTTACTTCTTTGGGTTGAAGGGGAACTTTTAGCCAGTTATCACCTTCTTTGGTCTGGAAGGTTAAGGTGATACCATTTTTCTCTTCTTTCTCATCTTCCAGGAAGTAGAGGTTGGAAATGGCCGGGTACTTCTTGCCCTTGTGGGTAAAGAGCCAGGTCTTGGAAGCAGTCTCCTTGTCAAGGATGATAAGGTTAAGTTCTTCTTTGCCTTCAAGTTTCAGGTACTGGGGCTCTTTCTTGTGGGTGTAGTTCAGGAGTTTGGTGGCTTTACCTTTGGTTTTCAGGGCTATCTCGCCGTCAAGGCCATCCTCACGGTAGAAGATGAGGGTCTTTTCCTTCCCATTGTCAAGGAGATAGAATATCTCAGAGGTGGTGTAAAGAACTGTCCAGTAGTTGGAGAGTTTTAGATTTACCGGAAGGATAACCATGCTGTATCCGGGCAAGTGGAACTTGCCTTTTTGGGGAATGGTAAAGTTTTGGTCTTTCAGGGTTATCTTAAATAACCTACTGGCAGCATATGGGTTGGCCAGAAAAAGGAAGGCTTTCTCCTTGTCTTTGCGGACAAAGATTTCCACCCCTTGGGTATCCACAGAGCACTCCCCTTCTGTTGGAACGGTCTCCAAAAGTTGTTCTTGGAAGCTCTCAAGGAAACCGCCGATTCTACGGCTTATCCAGTAGCGGGACCCCAACTCTCCCCATTCCCTGATGGGCGCTTCAAAGTCGTAAGTGGTGGCGGTATCTCTTGTGGTCCAGTAGCCTGGGTTTGTGCCGCCGTGGTACATATACCAGTTGTATCCAGAGAGGCCGGCTGCAATCAGGGCTTTCAGGTTAACCTCTTCAAGTTCCGGTTGGCTGTAGCCGCCAGAAAAGGGAAGTTGGCCGTAGAACCTGGCATACATTTCCGTTCCCATTTCTAAAGCAAGGGGAGGTTTGTCCGGTTGGGTTTTGAGTAAGTTTTTTACCTTATTGGTGACATCAGAGATTATCCAGGAACGGAGGTATGGGTCCAGACCTTCGATAATGTCTGTTCCCCTAACCCAGGGATTCTCGTTGGTACATATGGGGACATCTATTCCGTCTTTTTCGGCTATCTCCTTCAGTTTCAGGTGATAGGGAATATCCCCTACGAGAAACTCATTCTCCACCTGGTAGAGGAAGACCTTGCCTCCTTTGGTTATGAGGTGGGGTTTAATGATTTTGTCGACTTTGTTCAGGTACCTGGTACAATATCTGATGTAGTTTGGCTCCAGGGAACGCAGTTCGCAGTCCTTGGGAATGAGCCAATTGGGGAATCCGCCGAAATCCCATTCGGAGCAGATATAGGGACCGGGCCGGATGAAAATAAGAAAATTTAATTCTTCCATCAGGGAGAGCCACTTATCTAAGTTTCTATTCCCTTTGAAGTTGAACTCCCCTTCCTTCTCTTCGTGCCAATTCCAGGCGATATAGGCGCCGATGCAGTTTAAGAAGGCCTTCTTGCACTTCAGGAGCCTATCTTTCCACTGGCTTTCAGGAATGCGAAAGTAGTGGAGTTCACCGTTGTTGAGGAAGGTGCGATTGCCGTTAATGATGAAACTTTTACCGTCAAAACTTAATTTATCATTCTTCATTTAATCACCTTCATTTAATCTCAATCAGCACGGGGTCAAGCGGAGCAAGGTTCAGGGTTTCTGTTTGTTTTCCATCAAAAAGATTTTTGACCGATACCGGCTTGCCATTGAGCAAAATTTTTACGGATTTTACATCTCTGGTGTAATTTACCAAATTTACAATCAACCGTTCCTTATTCCTGACTGTTAAATATTCCACGCCCCAGACAGACTTTCCATCTCCGATAACTTCCACGGGTTTGTCTAATCCAGTCTCGGAAATTATTTTCAAGAATTGAGCAGGCAGCAATTTTTTGTCTGACTGGATATCTAATTTTAAATAGGATTTAATTTCTTCTTTGCGCGGTTTGTTGTACTCGTTATAGGATAATAAACTTTCACCAGCAAAGACGACCCTTCCTCCCGACTCTGCAAACTTCTTTAATCCTGCAAACGCATTATCGGTGATATGGGTTGCTCCGGGAATTACAATGACTTTTGCATCGGGCAATTTCCCGCCGGCAAGTTGTCTTTCGGTAACAAACCCTATTTTTACTCCGCAGAAATTCAATCCTTCGTAGGCTTTCCGCAATAGACTAAGGTATTGCTGATTGTACACAAGCGAAGAGATGGAATAAAGTAGTAAAATCTGCGGTCTGATTTTTTGAATGGCACTTACTTCTTTAGAAAATCTCAATAAGTCAAGGTTTGTAATTCCAACCATCTGTGAACAGGCGGGCATGTGCATTATGCTTCCTGCAAAAGGATGTTTCTTATCAAAAGTACGCTCCCAAACCCAGATTGTTGTGGCACTTTGTCCATGAATTGCTCCCTGCCAGAGCACATTACGAATATGAACCGCAGGAACATAATTATCAGGTTTAATACTCCCGTCCCAAATCAGATGATTTTCTGAATTAAAAATGGGTTTATTTGCTACAGAAATCTGTAAATCATAATCCATATTTTCTGTAAGCCATTCAATCTGACATTCTTCGTTTCTTGCATCATACCATTTACTATCGTCATTTCCATTAATCTGGCTCAGTTCACCGAATAATTCAGGGTCAACTCCCCAACCAACTGTATTTCTATCGTAATTCGCGAACCATATCGTAATTTTTGCATGCACGGGAATATTGGGAGCCATCTCGTGAATAATTTTAGCCATCCACTTATGCCATCCGGCAAACCTCTCAGCATTAAAAATACACCAGTCATAAAAAATTGGTTCTTCCTTAACCTGTGATTCAGGAACAGGAACATCTTCAAAAGAAGAATAATTAGTATTGTAGTTCTTGTTGAGTGTATGGATATTGTTATGCTTTTTCTGCAACCATTCCTTCCACATCTTTTTGGTAAATTCACAATTTCTGGAGTTGTTATAGTATGCTTCATTTGAGATGCAGATGCTGTGCAGTGCAGGATGGTCTTTAATCTGTGGAATCACATACCGAAGATAATCTTCCAGGACCCTGCGGCTTTCAGGAGCATCAACGCAATAAGAAATGACTCCACCGGAACAATTCTTTAAATGCGGGTATTTATTCTTTACCCACTCAGGAAAATAATGGGGACTTAACAGAAGATTGATTGCGATATTATTTGCAGATGCCCTGTCAGCAACCTTTAAAAAATCTTTTACAGCCTGATTAGAGGTAGTTCCTTCTGAAGGGAAAATACTGTTTGGCCCGAATTCTATCTGGACTATGTTGGTTCCATATCTGGGAAATTTTTCTATATCTTTCCGCACCTGTGCAAAATGTCCATATCCATTGAAAAATACCGGACGGATTTCTGTTTTACCAGAAAGAATCTTTGTGGTAGCAATAAAAGAAGGACCGTCAATTTTGATCGGGCTGGTTAAATATCTTGGAACATTAGGAGGTTTTAATTCTCCATCAGATATTTTCTTTAAATCTCTTTTTGCCTCTTTAAGCATTGAATCAATTTCCTCTATTGCATCCCGTGCTCTTTCAATTTCTTTTCCTCTTATATCCTGCGCCGCATATTTGAGAAAATTTTCAGCAACAGTCAATGCGATTTTTTGATAGGAACAATCAATTCCTTTGTTCTCTAATTTCTGCAGCAGTGGTTTCAGAGAATCGTTGACGTCGGTTAATTCCTGAATTCTGTTCAGGAGTTTTTCCTTCATCCCTTCTGCACTGTAAACATTAAAGGAAATTTTTTTCTGTTCTTCTTTGTCTCCACTTGTTTTTACTGTGAAATTATAAACCCCTTCAGAAATATATTCCGTATTCAGTTTAAGAGAAGTAATATTCTCTCCTTTCTTAATACTAATTTTTTCTTTCGGGAATTCTGCATATTTTTTTCCATCCTTATTTAAAATAAACTCAATCTCTGCATTCCCGCGGTCTTTGGTACTGAAAATATTAAATTCCAATTCTAAGATGTCTCCTCTGGTCAGTTCACTTTTGTTTGCTTTCAGTAATTTTTTATCTTCCGAAAAAGCAGCGGGTTTTAAATAAGAGGATATATCCACGTTGTTTTCTCCTATCTTTGCCAGGCATACATCATCAATCCACAGTCCTTCTGTGGGTGCCTCACTTAAAATCATCATCGGCCAGTTTCCGGTGCTGTCTGTTTTGAATTCCGCGCTGAACCTTGTCCATTCAAAAGTGCCGTTTGATATCGGAAATCTTGCTGTCCAATTGGGTCCACCACCAAACCAGCAGGTACTCACGTTTTTCCCTTTTGCCCAGAGGGAGACCACATAAGTCGTGTTTGGGTCCAACTTTAAGTTATTGTTTGGTTCCATCTTTAAGTCGTTCTGATATATCCTTGCATAGACACCTGAACTAGCGTCTGAAGCGTTTGATAATTTCACAGACTTCTTTCCGGAATGAGAAATTTCCTCGTCTATTCCGTAGGTCGCCTTAGCATTGCCTACAACACCCCAGCCCCAGGGTGTAAGGTTTTCTTCCTCAAAGCCGGGATTCGGTATTATGTTTTCAGCAGCGATAAACTGCAGGGGCGATTCGGGTTCTTCCTTAACTTCTTTTTTCCCTTCTTCACTTCTTCCCTCTTCTGACATGACTTCTGCGCTTTCACTATAATTTGAATCTGTATAACTTATTAAATTAGAAAGAAGCCGGCTATAACTACCTGTTGTAGAAGTAGCACTGGCTACTACAAATCCCTTGCCTCTTTTTTGGGCAATCAAAATAGGGTTACCGTGACCACATTTAACCAGAACATGGTAAGAAGAAGAACATTCCACAAGATGGTTCCAATTAACCGGGAACTTTTCTATACCCTCCATGAGTGGATGTTGAATATCTGTTACTGGATAGTTGGCGGAGAAGGGTTTGCAATCTATTCCTGCCCCTGGACCTGTAACCTTATATTGCTCTCCAATCTGTCCGGGAAGCTTTCCATCTGACTCACCACTTATTCCAGTAAAGAATATTATCCCTCCTCTTTCAACCCATTCAAGTATCTTATCTTTATTTGGCGCCAGGTTAATCTTTTCATCCAAGTTACTTTGGTAAACAAAAATAATCAATTGATACTTATTAAGAGTATCCACAAGAGATGATACCTCCCTATCCATAAATTCATCTGGAGGGATTCCCTTGTTTTTTATTTTTATTAATGTAGCCACCTCTTTTCTGTTACCGATACTCTCTTCATGGCTTGGATTATATACTATCGCAATCTTATTGCCCTCATTTGCGATAGCCCGTTCTTCGGTAACCTCACCCCATGCCTTGCAACCAACTACAGATGCTATCAATACAAATATTCCCACTAAACTCACCGCTTTTCTTTTTAACATCTTCTTCTCCTTTTTATAGCATACACTTTTCCAAATAGGATACCCCAACCCCCTACTACTCATCATTGAGACGATCCCAGTTCCATGCCTGACCCACGTATTTCGACCTTTCAATCCATTTTACATGACCATCTGCATAGAGAACCGTAGTTCCATTACTGTGGTCAAACCGGTCGAAAACACCAATGTTATGGCAAACTATAGCGTCAGTTGGCTTACGACGATCTAATTTGACTGCCGGGTATTCTAGATCAGTTACTCGCCCTGCAAAATAGAAATAACTTGACAGATTTATATAGATGGGGTTCTCACTCAATGGGTCGTAGGAAGAACATATAAAAACCATATTTGTTGATGGATTTCCGCTACGGAGGACACCTCCCGGTATATAATTTGGAACTAAAAGACCTAATTGGATATTTTTTGTCCAATCATACAATACTCTGGGGTCAGTTCCGTCTATTTGCGGGAGCCAGTCACTCCAATCCTGAGCATACATTGACAGAGCCAATCCTATCTGCTTCAGGTTGTTGAAGCACGTTGCCTGCTTGGCTTTCTCCCTTGCCTGTCTCAGCGCAGGCAAAAGCATCGCCGCCAGGATAGAGATAATACTAATAACGACCAAAAGTTCTATTAAAGTAAAACTGCGTAACCGTTTCTTATTAAATAAGTTACACTTATTCTGTTTTACCTCATAGACCAAACCGAATGTTGGGTTTGCCCCAATTCGGCTTTCCCCCTGAAGTTCTTCAGTCCGCATTCGGCTGTTTCGCTTACAGAAGTGATGGAACATAGTATAACCCTCTTTTATGAAAGTAGTGATTCGGGAATCTCTGATACCACTGATTTCGTTTCCTCTGGTATTTTCTACGCAAATAGAGCCGTAATTGAAGACATGCATAACTTGTCAGTCTTACTGCTGACTTATATGCGTTCCCTACTCGGAAATAGTTTGCCCGATTGACTGACCTGCGGTAACGGTTCAGATAAGCGCCTCCTGCAAAAGAACCTGCTTTATCTATTGCCTCCGCAATCTTTTTTGCCAAAGCAAGGTCATTAGTAATCGGTTTTTCCACAAAAAAGGGAATTCTCCTCTGGACTAAAGCCAATTCCGCTTCACCATGCGTATGTGGTGGTAAACAGACCCAGGTGGTATCTGGCTTTATTCTGTCAAGATTCATTGGATGTTTCATGCCCAACCTTCCAGTGCTATACTTTTGTTTTTGGTGCCAACTCAACAGCCAAGGTTACCAGACCATTGGCTGGGACACTATATTTTACCATGCCATTCCTTGATAGGATTGTAGTCCCTATTTTGCGTTCCATCAAATCTGCCTCAGTAACCGTAACTCCATCCTTGAAAAGGACACTCGCAAATTTAATCTCTGCCTCTGTATCCACTCCCTCAACCTCGTATAGCCTGATTATAAGGCTGTTACCGTCCTCTTGCTTTTTAAAAGCAGAAAGAATTACGTTCTTATTCTTGATTTCCATAAACGATGCTTCAGGTGGTAGATTCCCTGCACATGGATGGGACTGTAAGACTATTAAGGGCTGGTCTAATGTTATGGCATCTCTGTAAACCTTTCCTTTATCACAGGGGCCAATGTGTGGTATTATAGATATAGAAAACTTGTGCTCCCCGACTTCAGGATACGGGTCAGGGTCATAACTGCTTCTTATAAGAGAAACTGCCAAAAAGTCCTTACCCCCTCTGAAACCATACTTTGAATCTGTGACAACTGTAAGCCCAACTGTTCGGTCCGAACCTTTAAACATGCCTGAGATATCTGCCCACCTGAGTACTGGTACATCCATATTCTCAATATCCCGTTTAACTACTCCGAACGGCACTTCAAAAAGACGAGTGGAGTTATCAACTGACAAAGGGGAAACTATATTTAACTGTGGTACAAAAGATTTTTCTTTACCAACTTCAGCCCAGTCGCATTTACAATCAATATGCACAGTAGATGAGCCTTTGTCTACATAAATCTCGGTAGTTATCCTGGAGTCTCTGACATCGCATGTCCATGAAATTCCGTTTCTGAGAGGTCCCATTATTGCTCTGGGCAATAGGAATTTAACGCCTTCTATAGGAGTTATCTTTGCGTAATCTCCTATCAGCCATGCTGTCATGCATCCTAATAAAGGTGCTTCATCTATAATCCTGAAAAGTGCCAGTGGCTTCCCTTGAATAACCAGTTCCATGTTACTCTCCTTCAGTATAAGACTCTTTATGGCACCACGTTGGATATCAAATTCTATTCTGAGCAGATTATTTTCTATAATATATACAGAGGGTTTCTCCTTACGGGCAGAACCTCCTAATTCATCCATTGCTGCAGGGCTGATATGCCTTGCAGGGTCCTCGTAAACTACAAATGTCTTGTATCCTAAAGGAGGAATACCTACAGCCTCAAAAAGAATTTTCTTGAAGGTATGCCCATAGTATTGTCCCTTATCCTCAATTATCTGACAGCCGACTTCATAGCCATGGTAATCCCTGACGATGAGAGTGCCTTCTATGTTCATATCCCAGAGCACTACCTCAACACACTCTGAACGCTCAAAGGGTGATGGATTAAAGACAGTAAAAAGCCTGTAGGAGGTATCATCTGTAGAAGGTGAAGAAATGCCCTTACTATCCTGCCAGAAGCCTGCACCTGCACCGAGGGCATTATCACAATAACCTCTGGTTTCTATGCCCACTGCCTTCAGGATACCAGCAATATTTATAGAGCCTGCTATGGCAGAGAGTGCCTCTTTCTTGGCAGAACTGGCGCCAGCCATGAGTTCCTGGTATTTACACATTGCGTATTCTTTCATCTCCCATCGGCTTGAGCCTGGCAGGGTATCGTGGAACTGGTTAAATAATAACCTCTCCCATGCCTCAGTTACATTCTTTGCAGGATAACTGAAGCCAGGCACTACCCTGTGGGCAATAGAAGAGAACAACTCTGCCTCCATAAGATTCTTTTCACCGTATCTATTTGCCTTCTTTATCTCAGATTGCGAGGTATAACAACCGGTAAAGACATAATTATGTTCGCCTTTTATTATTGGCAAATCCTTACCTGAATCATCAACTTTCTTGAAATAATTTGTATAAGTAGAGAACTTTATAGTAGGGAACACCGGCCAGGAAGACATCCCTTTAATGTTCTCTATATCCCGTATAGTTGGGCCTCCTCCATGGTTACCTACTCCATAGACCCGGAGAATATCTTTCAGTCCAGTTTCCTTCAACTCTTTTATGGCAGAAGTAACTACTGCCTCTGGAGTTACTTCGTAGTTATACCAGTCATCCTTCTCAAAATAACATATTATGCTACTGCCGTCAGTGGCCTGCCAGCGGTATAGCTTTTGTCCTGCAAAGCCACGGCAGTGATAGTAATATCTGACTTTAGCCTTTGAGAGAATAGACGGCACATTTATGGAATGACCAAATGTATCCGGCTCAAAGTCAAGGACCATGTCATCATAATCCATGCCGAATAGTTCTTTGAAGTAACGTTTTGTATATAAGATATGTCTGACCTGGCTTTCTCCTGATGCCATGTTCTTGTCAGCCTCTACCCATGTAACCGATGATACCTCCCACCGTCCTTCTTTAACCCTTTTCTTAATCTCTTCTAACATGGCAGGATGATATTGCTCTACAATCTTGTAAACAGATGCCTGGCTCTGTGAAAAAGTAAAGTCTGGGAATCTGTCCATTAACTTTAATATGGTGGCAAAGGTATCATGGGTTATTGCTACAGTCTCATCGTATCTCCATATCCAATTCATATCTATGTGGCTATGTGCCACAAAGTGAATCGTAATACTTTTGGCAAGGGCAGATGTCTTCTCAAGCAGATTCTCACAGTCTGAGATGAAGCCTTCTATTGTATCAGAGCTTAAACTTGCACTATGCTCTATCATAAAAGCCCTTGCAGTCTTAACCTCTGTCTGACATTTTGTGTCCGGATATATTTCCAGAAAACTCTCTGCAAAGTGCAATTCTGTTTCAAGACGATTAATGCCACTTTTTATCTTCTTAACGTGTCCATCTTTCTTGATTCCATTTTCTATCTTTACCATCTATCTTTTCCCTAAGGCATTTATCTTCCTGGCAATATTATACCATATTTATAGTAATCACACAAGCATAAGGGGAAAGCATTATCTGCTTCCCCCTTATACGCACTAATTGCCACTCCTACGTCTTGGCTTAAACCGCCTGAATTACTTACTGCTTCCTGTTATCATGGACCCTGAGGATGGTTACTGAGTCAGAACCTACATTACCTGCTGAATCAATAGCCTTAGCAGTTATCGTAATTTCTCCACTACTCGGTCCTACAATCTGCCCGCCAAAATCTCCATTTCCATTGCTTGTAAGCACAACATGATTGATTGATACTTCAACAGGAAGTGGTCCATCTACCGTATCCCATGCATTTCCTGCGACATTGAGCGATGCTGCAGCAAAGTCCCCGTCTTTTGGATAGGTTATCTTGACTATGGGTGGATTATCTACTCTAAAGGTTTCTGCATTTACACTGCTTATATGATTAGGCGTGAACGGATCCCAGCTGAAGAGCGCGTCCATGGCAGCCACCTGAAGAATGTAGGTTCCATCGGCTAAGGCAGTGGTGCTAACAGTATTCTCGAGGTGGTACTCTGTCACATTACCAGTCCCAATCCACGCGGTATGCCTTATGAATACTCCTGCCCCACTATAAAGAGCGACGATTACAGTATTAATTCCCGAGGGATCGCTTATGTCAGCAGTGACGATAACGTCCGTACCGGCAGACACTAACACTGGTGAAACCGACACATTTGCAATAACCGGTGGTGTTGAATCTACTCTAAAAGTTTCTGCATTTACACTGCTTATATGATCAGGCGTGAACGGATCCCAGCTGAAGAGCGCGTCCATGGCAGCCACCTGAAGAATGTAGGTTCCATCGGCTAAGGCAGTGGTGCTAACAGTATTCTCGAGGTGGTACTCTGTCACATTACCGGTCTCAATCCACGCGGTATGCCTTATGAATACTCCTGCCCCACTATAAAGAGCGACGACTACAGTATTAATTCCCGAGGGATCGCTTATGTCAGCAGTAACGATAACGTCCGTACCGGCAGACACTAACACTGGTGAAACCGACACATTTGCAAATGTCGGTCCTGTAACATCAGCGACATCAGCACGTACCACTTGAATAGCTGAAAATCCCATAGCTAAAGCCATAAGACCTATAACTATTATACTTGTTTTCATTTTATCTCCTCCTAAACATTATTAAGATGTTGCTTGTAACACATTGTGAATTACGTAACAGTTTAGCTTCCCCAAGTAAATTTTTTGAATTTTTCATCGAGAACAGCACCTCACTATTCTCTTCTTTTTCTATATCAATAGGTTTTAGCAATATAAGTCTTTCTTCCACTCCCTTCCTCGCCTTGATTAACCTTTACTATAAGGGAAGTGCTGTGTCTATTACTTCCGCAATCTAAACTGTTACTGAATTACTTTCCTCCAAACCTCAAGGAAGATAATGTCAGGGTAATATTTTACGAGGGGCCCTGCCGACCCTCATTTATATCAAAGGGCATGACTTTACTTCTCACTTCCTAATATTTCCACCTCCTTTCCTGTCAAAGACTTACCCTGTAATTGTCTATTTTAGTACAGACCCGCTTCCAGCTTATGAATAAGCTCTGAAACAAGCCTTGTCGCGTTTTCACTGACGTTGTAAGTCGTGTCGTTGGAGCCGATTATCCAGAAAATATCATTGGCCATGAATATTGTCTTTCCAATCTGTAGGACTGTGGGCTTATTATTACTGTAGGTTTTGGCAATGGTCTTCTTTGTACCTGTGTAGGTCGTAGTCAATCCCTTGTTGCCCGCAACCCAGTCCGGCGACCAGGTCATAACCCTATCGCCCGCCGACAGTGTCTCCAGATCTGTGACAACCACTGTAGAGCTCGAGTTAGACTGGCTAAGCGACGCCGTCTTCACGTTATAACTACCCATGGTAATAGTAACATTCGGTCCTAGACTGTATATTCTTTTCTTATTCAGGATATCGGCCAGAGGTATCGACCTGTTGACGGTGATGCGTTCCACGGAAACAGCCGGTTCGGAACGTTGTTCGGTATCCATTTCCACGGCATAGGTGCTGTAATTCATATGGTTCCGACCCGCCGCCAGCCTAAGGCCCTCCAGAAAGTAAATTTGATCTGGGTGCATCATGTCTAAATTACCGTAAACCCAGTTCCCGGGGTAAGGTACGAGAAATTGAATATCTACCGTTCTATCAGCCGGTTTATTTGCGGTTGTCAGTGTATTTATAGCATTTCTAAGCCCGTTTATTTGCTCCTGGAATATAAACTTGGGTGAGGCTCCATTCCAGGAAAAGAAAAATGCGGACCGCACATTGTACTTCTCTACCGGGAACACGGCCCAATTTGCAACTTCCGCACTTGTGGGACTAGTGGCCGTATTACTACCCGTCCCGCTCCCGAATTCGCTCATTATCATAGATTTCCCTTTTCTGTAGGCAGCCGATAACACACGGGGTTCAGGAGGATAATAGTCGCCGACGATAGTTCCCACATTTTGCGACTCTATGTAATCATAAATTTCAGGTAAGTAGCCGGCGCGAATCGCATCACCTGCATAAAAACTATAGGGAAATAATTTTGTACAGACTGGTGTGTTTAGATCATATAGATCATATACCTGGTTTGCCACACTACTATTCCAATTTGCGAACATATTCTTCATTCTCAGACTTCGAAAGGTCACAAAATTAGGCGTAATATTATCAGGGACAGGCAGCACAGCAGTAGGGTCATTCACATAGATGCGCCATTCGTCCCGCGTGTAATCGTCATACGTGGTGTTCGGCTTGTACATCACCTCGTTGCCCACAAAAACAGCGGGGACAACTGTTCTAAGGTAGGGCTTCAAATACTTGGTCACATCACCTGCCATCTCCATTGTCCAAACTTTAGTGGCCGGGCTGTCGGGAGACAGAACCATGTAATTAGTAGGATCCGTGGGAGGAAGCCCGGTGTAGTAGTCTATCGAGCGGGGATCCTTACCATAATCATTTATGTGCTTGGAGACCAACCAGCTCGGCATATAGTGATAATTCAACAGTGGAGCATAGGCGATATTATACTTTTTCATCCTCTCCAGGACCTTGCGCATCTTCTCGTACTTTCTTTGTCCATAAGCAGTAGGGCAATAATCCAACATCGTTGTGCCGTCTTCACCGTGAATAGCAAGCTGGACATCGAAATCTACGCCTGCTTTAAAGGACCTGCCGTCCATGAGCTTATTCTTGTAATCCTGAATAAGATTGTCACTGCCGCTGTCATCCAGATTGAATACCACCGCGCCGAGGTATACCGTGTTGTTATACACACGCGAGTATAATTTTGAAGTTGATAGACTGCTGTATCCTTTCAAAAAGTCATCCACATACTGCGACTTAACTATGTATCGAACTGTTTGGGCTTTGGTAAGCCCCAGTTCAGACAGGGTAATAGTTGCTCTAAACCAATTCGCTCCATGCCCTGCTTGGCTCGGAACAACGGTATTTGTGGCCCACACCAGCCCCAGGCCTTTATCATAACCTACAGCCGGTCCCCCGTCAATCCCTTTGCCCGCGACCACCACATATAAATCACAGCCAGGGACTCCCTGCACGTTTCCTGTCGCTGCATTTACGTCTGTATCAAAGTATATCCGCATTTCGGGATATGGCAGGTTGTCATATACAACTGCCATTTTGAAAAAGAAAGCGATCTTGTTTTCGTCTGTAGTCATCAAAAATTCAGCAAGGTCTCTAGAACTTCCACCGCCGTCAGTAGTTCGGTCCACATACAAATTGTTTCTATAGTCATAGGTGCGATGAAACAGATCGCTGCTGCTTATTGTTGTATAACCGGCAAGCCAGTCATTCACGTATTGGGACACAGCAAAGAATCGCATTGGTTGTCCTATGTCTATACCTATCTGAGCCAACGGAATTGTCCCTTCGAACCAATCTTGACCGTGATTTGGCTGGTTCGGCACAACGGCACCTGGGAGCCATATTATCCCACTGCCATCGCCTTTATCATAACCCAGAGCAGGTCCCCCGTCACTCCCTTTGCCCGCGACCACCACATATAAATCACAGCCAGAGACTACCTGCGCGTTTCCTGTCGCTGCATTTAAGTCTGTATCAAGGTAGACCCGCATTTCGGGATATGGCAGGTTGTCATATACAACTGCCATCTTGAAATAAAGTTTAAGGTTTGTCGTATCTGAAGTTATTCTTACTTCCACAAGGTCTCTTGAGCTACCGCCGGCATCGTTGTTCGGATCGGTCCAGGTATCCTTTTCGAAAGTCATCATCTCGCAAGTTAAAGAGCTGCTTGCCAAAACTGTATACCCTTGAAGCCAATCCCCTGAATACATCGATTGGGCAATAAAACGCACAGTTTGGCCATTTTCAAGCCCTAAGTCTGATAATCTTAAGTACGCTTCGGCAAAGTTCCTACCATGACCTGCTTCTTCCGGTTGAATCGCATCCGAAGCAAGGCTCCATATCATCCCCTGACCTTTATCATAATACAGAGCAGGTCCCCCGTCAATCCCTTTGCCCGCCGCTGTCACAGCTACCTCACAGCCCTGGATACCAGCTACATTTCCTGTTGCTCCGTTAAGATCCGTATCCAGATAAAACTTTACCTCTGGATATGGCTGGTCGCTATACACCGTTGCCACTCGATAGAAAAAATAAATGAAGGAGTCATCAGATGTTATCCTAACCTCGGTAATATCCCTTGAGCCTCCACCGGCATCATTATTGGGATCAGTCCATACATTATTAATGTTTTGCCAGTCGGCGTCATTATTATCAACCCCTATTCTGCCAAAACCCAGTGTTACCGCCGCGGAGATTGCCAAGATTAATACAAGAAATGCTTGCCTTTTAATCCTTTTCATTTTTGCACCCCCCCCCCTTTACACTTTCTCGCCTTCTCCTTAAAAATACATTGATTGATCTTGCGTGATTTATAGATTTCTACACTCTGTTTAAAATCACCCCTTTCCCGCGCAACAAAATCCTGAGCTCGTTTTTTAATCATTCCTGTCTGTCTCTTCCAGAAAACGGCTGAAGGGAAGTTTTCCCCTTCAGCCGTAATCTCCAACCCAAATCTTGCCTAAAAACTATTGGGTTTTCCTATTGTCATGGACTCTGAGGATAGTTACTGAGTCAGAATCTACATTACCCGCTGAATCAATGGCCTTGGCAGTAATCGTAATTTCTCCACTACTCGGTCCTACAATCTGCCCACCAAAGTCTCCATTTCCATCGCTTGTAAGCACAACACGATTGATTGATACTTCAACAGGAAGCGGTCCATCTACAGTATCCCAGGCGTTCCCTGCGACATTGAGCGCTGCCGCCGCGAAGTCCCCGTCTTTTGGATGGGTTATCGTGACCGTAGGTGGATAATCTATTCTAAAGGGTTCTGCATTTGCACTGCTTATGTGATTAGGCGTGAACGGATCCCAGCTGAAGAGCGCGTCCATGGCAGCCACCTGAAGAATGTAGGTTCCCTCGGCTAAGGTAGTGGTGCTAACAGCCTGCTCGAGGTGGTACTCTGTCGGATCACCGGGATTAATCCACGGTCCGGGATGCCCTATGAATACTCCTGCCCCACTATAAAGAGCGACGACTACAGTGTTAATTCCCGAGGGATCGCTTATGTCAGCAGTGACGATAACGTCCGTACCGACGACACGCACGAAATTATCTGACAGCGCTACATTTTCAATAACCGGTGGTGTTGAATCTACTCTAAAGGGTTCTGCATTTGCACTGCTTATGTGATTAGGCGTGAACGGATCCCAGCTGAAGAGCGCGTCCATGGCAGCCACCTGAAGAATGTAGGTTCCATCGGCTAAGGTAGTGGTGCTAACAGCCTGCTCGAGGTGGTACTCTGTCGGATCACCGGGATTAATCCACGGTTCGCTCCTTATGTATCCTCCTGCCCCACTATAAAGAGCGACGGCTACAATGTTAATTCCCGAGGGATCGCTTATGTCAGCAGTGACGATAACGTCCGTACCGGCAGACACTAACGCTGGTGAAACCGACACATTTGCAAAGGTTGGACCCGCCGTGTCCTCTGCCCATGCTGCTCCGTATCCCAATCCTATGGCTAATGCCATAAAACCTATAACTATTATACTTCTTCTAATCTTTCCCATTTTAAACCTCCTTTGTTTAAACTCCATTTCTAATCCTCTTTGACCATGGACTGAAACCGTATCTACGTCCATTGGTCCTTATGTAAAAGGGCTGACCTGTTAATTTCACCTCCTTTCCCGGTAAAGATTTGCCCTATTATATCCTGCATTCCTTGTCATCCTCACTAACTGCACTCCACATGATTCTCTGATAACCAATTTAGTCTCCAATTCAATACGTTTAATCTCATCCGTATCGGGATTCTTGACCTTTTCCAAGAAAATATTTGCTGCAGTTTGTCCCATTTCATATATCTGCTGGGCTACGGTAGTTACCGGAATAGGAGCGCTTGAAGCTGCTCCAGAATCATCAAATCCAACCACGGCTATATCCTCCGGCACCCTCAGTCCTTTTTCCTGAATCACTTCAAAAACGGGTTTTATCAACACGTCAGTAATAACGAAAATAGCCGTCGGGCGTTCGGAAATGTCTAATATCCTCCTTGTTATATCAGCCCCCCTTGCCTGGACCGTTTCAAGACTCTTTGCGCCCACCATATTATCCGATTTAAGAATCATCCGTTCGTCCCAGATTATATCTGCTTCGGCTAAGGCCCTTCTATAGCCTTCGAGCCTGTCCTGAACAGAAGTTACCATATAATCGTCCCCAAGAATAATCGCAATTCTTTTATGTCCCAATCCCAGCAAATGTTTTGTTAATTTATATCCACCGCCCCGGTTATCACTGACCACATAATCGGTTTCCACTTCTCTCATAAGGCGATCTATAAAAACAACCGGTATCTTCCTTTTCAATCGCAATACATAATCCCGGTTACTTTCATCCATGGCATCAGGGTGCATAATCAAACCATCTACCCTTCTTTGCTCTAAGATTTCCAGATACCGTCTCTCTTTCTTCACATCATTGTCGCTGCAACATAATATAGCAAAATAACCATGTCTTTCTAGGGTATCCTCAATACCACGGTATATCTTGGCAAAAAAGTTGGGTTCAAAAATAAAGGGAAACAGCAGTCCAACTGTGTTAGTGCGCTGTAAGGTAAAACTCCTGGCAATCGCGTTTGGTGTATAATGCATCTCTGAAACGATCTTTCTAATCATATCTCTTGTTTTTTCACTGACACGTCCGGTACTATTCAGTGCATGGGAGACAGTTTGGAAACTTACTCCAGCCTTTTTTGCAATATGTTTTAAGGTTGGAGTATTAAAATATTTCTTATCTCCCTTTTTTTGCACGAACGTTCGTGCAATTCTTAAATTTTTAGAATTGTCATTCATAGAAATTGCAACCTCATTTCAAGTTTATCTATTTCAGTCAATTTTAATTTAAGCATTTTCATTGTTTCATCTTACTTTCCTTTTTCCATTTATAATATACAGCAAGAATCGTGCCATGATTGAAAAAAATCTTGAATTTATTCTGATATTTTTTCATAACTCTTTTATTTTACGGTAGAAAAAATTTTAAAATATTTTCAAAATCAATTTTTCACCTTCATTTTTCAGACACTCATCTACCAGCATTGTGACAATTGATTGACAGTTAGAGTTGTATCTTATTGAAAATAATAGAGTTATAACTGACAACTTTTCCGTCAGGCTATATTGTTGTAACTTATTATATTTCAATATATTACGTCATTACTCTGACAAGATATTGTCTTCATATGCACTTAACGTCTCTTTTACTGTCCTGTCCCATGAAAATCTGGATGAGCGGTCTATGCCTCTCTTGCCTAATTCCTCCTTAAGTCTTTCATCCCCTGATACCTTCTCTATCGCATTCATAAGAGCATCTGGCTCGTCCGGGTCTATTAGCATACCTCCATCTCCTATTACTTCTGGGAGGGACGAAGACCTCATCGCTATTACTGGTACTCCACAAGCCATCGCCTCAAGCGGCGGGAATCCAAAGCCTTCATATAGAGAAGGAAATACGAACAGGTCTGATAGATTGTATATCAAGGCAAGGTCTTCTTCTTTTATCTCACCTAAGCAAATTATCTCTTCCTTGTTCTTCTCAATGAGAGTAAAAAGTTCCCTTATCTCAGAGAATTTCAGATATCTCTTTCCTGCCAGAACCAACTTGTGAGGGATTTTTCTTGCAGATTTTAACTCAAGGAATGCCTTGACAAGGCTATGAACGTTCTTATGTGGCCTTATATTTCCCAGAAATAAGATAAATTTGTCTGGCAGATTATAACGCCTTTTACATTCAATGAGTTGAGCAGTATCTCTTATCTTTTTAAATTCAGGACCCACGCCCTGGCAGATTACCCGTATCTTTTCACCAGGGACATTCAGGTGTCTTATCAAATCCTTCTTTGTATTCTCTGATACAGCGATAATAAGGGCTGCTTTCTTTACTGCCGTCTGCAACATGAATTGAGCATACCACCTCGCCCTTTTTGAAGACAAAAATTTCGGGAATAGGATTGGAATAATGTCATGGATAGTTACTATGAGCCTTCCTTTATAAAGAATCGGGACATTGTAGTGAGGCACGTGGAGCAGAGAAATCCCTCGTGCTGCAAGAGGTATTTCAATCTGTTCATAGAAACTGTAAACGGGTGAAGTTGCCTTTTTTATATGTACGAGGTTGGTTTTTCTGAAATCCGAAAGTTTCTCTTCATTTCCTAAAAGGGTATACTCATGCCTATCAGCATTGGCAACGATACCTTTTATCAAACATTGGATATATCTGCCAATCCCAGAATATCCTAACATCCTGCAGTCTATGCCAATCTTCATCTTGCTCTACGTCCCTCCCTTGAAACAAGATACCATCCTACCAATGCGCCTTGAAATTCTGTAAGCACTAATGCCCATGATGCACCCAAAGAACCAAATCTATTTATCAGTATTAGATTGAGAATTATGTTTGTCACTAACATCAAGCCTGTATTGAGAGAATTCAAATGCTGCTTTCCAATGGCATTGAGTGTAAAGAAGAACAATATTGTAAGATGGTATAATGCCACCTGCCAGACCAAGATAGAGAATATCGTTGCGGATGGTGAAAATTCCCTGCCTCCCACTAATAACACTATCTTGTAGGCAAATAGACTGCCTAATAACCCTATAGGGATAGCAATAATAACCATCGTCTTTAATAAATCCTTGTAGAGTTTTTTAAGTTTTTCAGATGAACTCTTTGCATGGGCACTCATCCTGGGAAACATAGACGTCATGATGGCAAATGGTATAATCCATAGAGAAGCAGCGAGCCTGTAACCCAGTCCATAATAGCCTGTCTCAACATCCCCTTTCGCCATGGAAAGCATTACACCGCCAAGCCCTGCATATGCACTCATGAATATACCTGAGAGGCCTACCGGGAATGCCTCAGATATCAAGGAAGAACAAATCTTGAGACTCGGCTTGAACAAAGGGCGGATGAGTCTGCCTGAAAGTGCTATGCTCATTATAAATCCAGGCAGGTTTGCTAATACAAATATCAGGATTATGCCAGATAGGGAAGCCCTGATTCTTATACCCCATAAAATCAGACCCAATGTCAATAACTCATTCAGGACATTGACCCCTGTAAGACGGCCCATCTTTAAACGAACCTGGAAAGGGACATCGTATACCTGCCTGAATGTAATCATCCTGAAGGACAAAAACAGGACAAATGCGAAGAGCCATACCAATCTTACTGTAGATTCAGGGTGGTCGGTGAATAGGATGATGGCACACGCCAACATCAAGGTTAATAGCGTAAGGACAAACCTTATCAATATGCCATTTCCGAATATTATAGCCTCATGTGCCTTATCCCTTGCCATATCCCTTGTAAGGATGGTATTAAGACCCATGTCAGTCAGTATTCCGAATAACCCTACATAGAAGAATATAAAGGAGTAAATCCCAAAACCTTCTGTGCCTAAATAGCGGCTCAGGCAGGAGATTATAACCAAATTTATTAATTTATTTATGAAATTGCCAGAGATGATGAAACCTGCATTTATGTAATGCTTACGTTCGGCTCTTATTTTCTAACCCCCCATATCCCATTTTCTTTGCCTGACCCATTCTACCGCCTCTTCTTTGGTCTTGAGATTGTCTTCCAATTGTCCGTCCTCTACTTCTCTCAATATCCTCCCTATAATAGGACCTTGAGAAAAACCCATACCTAACAAGTCATCGCCTCTTAACAACGGCTTAGGCTTCAAGGGCTGCTTGAGATACTCATTGTATTCGTTCTTCATGAACTCATATATGCGTAAGTCCCTATGGCTTACCAAGCAATCTATCCTGTGGAGTTCAATTTCGTCTTTAAATGTCTCTCTCATCAAGAGTCTCTTTAATGTGGATTTCTTCATCTGAAACGCATTTATAAAATCCATATGGTTCTCTACGCATGCAGAAACCCTGTCAATATCCTCATTGGGAAATTTTAATCTACTCATTATCTCGCCCACCATCCTGGCGCCTATTACATTGTGGTTATTAAACCTTATCCTGTCTTTTATTTCAAAGGTAAGGGGCTTGCCAATATCATGGAACAGGCATCCAAACGCAAGTGTCCGAGATGGATTTTTCAGGCTATCCATCATTAACCTTGTATGGATAAATACATCCCCTTCCGGGTGGAACTCTTCTGGCTGTCTTACCCCTTTCATATTAACAATCTCAGGCAATATCTCAATAAGAAGTCCAGATTCATCTAATAATGTGAGCCCTGGACCCGGCTTGGGACCTGTCATGAGTTTGATAAGTTCATCCCGCACCCTTTCAGGACTTGCTTTGTTGATAGTCTTTGTCATATTCTTAATAGCATTATAGGTACTATCTTCTATTGAAAATCCTAAATTCGCTGCAAACCTTATTGCCCTGAGTACCCTTAAAGGGTCTTCTTCAAACCTCTTGGCAGGTTCTCCTATCGTTCTTATGATTTTATCCTTAATATCTTCCTGAGCACCTACAAAATCTATGAGTTTATCATCAACAGGGTCAAAGAGGAGTCCGTTTATTGTAAAATCCCTCATCATCACGTCTTCCTGTTTATCCTTTCCTCTGAAAGTAGATACATCAAAGGTCTCTCCGTCTATGATGACCAATATTATTCCAAATTGTGCACCTACAGGAACTGTGTGAGGAAATAGTCTCTGTATCTCAAGGACTGAGGCATCTGTAACTATGTCATAGTCATGTCCCTGGTTACCCATGACCATATCTCTCACCATACCCCCGGCAAAATAGGACTGGTACCCATTGTCTCTCAATGTATTGATTATATTTATAGCCTTTTCCTTTTTATCCATACAAAAAGCAAAGCCCCTATCGTATCAAATAGGACATCCCATGCATTAGACTCTCTGCCAGGGACAAATGCCTGGTGAATCTCATCTGTTATACCATACAGGCATGAGATGATAATAGTTAAAATTAAAGTCTTTTCCCTTAGGAATTGAGCAGAAGAATTCTCAAATGCCCTTGCCAATAAAAGCCCGAATATTCCATATTCAATTATGTGCAATAACTTATCCAGATTTGGGATA